>Ga0307412_10000004_pt1 | contig 544053 bp, 475 predicted proteins | sample DK1Cmetagenome_3_FD_203823 | JGI IMG/M metagenome (GOLD analysis project Ga0307412, IMG submission 203823) | Maize rhizosphere microbial communities from greenhouse at UC Davis, California, United States - DK15-C-1 | ecosystem: Host-associated > Plants > Roots > Rhizosphere > Soil | place... | reverse complement strand
GATAATTCGCCGCTGCCGTGGTTAGGCATTATTCCTACAAAATTCTGTATAGCTGAGGAATTAAGCGTAACACTTAATAACAATTGTTTTTTAGGTTCTAGACCACTGGTCAAATCTAAAGGACGACGGCCCTAAAACCCAATCTGCAACCCTGCCGAAGCATACGCCGATGCCTTAAAAGAATACCCTTTATCCTGAAAAATCGTCTTTAAACTTCTATTCGTTATTTGTGCCGTCCGCGTAGCATTTAATCCAAAAGTGAGCGGTATAGAAACACGTTTCCCTATCTTTATTTCCGGACGCAATCCCAGAACAACATACTGGTGGGTAAATATCTTATCCTTTCCTTCCTGTTCCAATAAAGCCATCTGTCCGTTAATCTCCGTTACAAAACTTAGCCTTAAGTTTTTATTGACATTGTAGCCTGCCGACATTTCAAGACCGTCCTTCAGCGAAATATGAACACTATAACGTCCGGATGTGGTCCAGTTGAGGTAAAAAGCAGGAAATAGCATCGGAAATCCGAAAGAGTTATTGATAGCAAGACCACCTCCCAAATCCAGATTCGGCCTCAAATGACGAATGAAAACAACACTGGCACTAGCCAATGTATTTTTATACCTGATTTGCGACAATTTAGTACTTGGCATAAAAATTCCGCCACCTATCCCCGCTTTCAGTGACCACCTATCATTTAATGGCCGCTGATAATTAAGACTTAAACCCAGATTCAAAATCTCATTAATAACCAATGGTTCAGTAAAATTCCTATTATTAAGCTTAACATATGCCCCGCCTCCGCTAATAGACCACATCGTAGGGCGGTTTTTCTCATTCAACTTCATCGAGAGAGGAATGTTTATACCTCCCTGATAAACCATTGCTGAACCCTTACTATTCCCTATCGTCTGACTAGAGTCGCCTTCTGTTACCTGATACTTTGACGTCCCAAAATATTCAGTCTTGAAAAAAACCTGTGCACTGATGTTTGTACAAGTCACGCTTATAAAAACACAAATCAATAATAATCTCATAATTTTAATATATAGAAGACGTTTTTTACGTCTGTTGAGACAAATATCAAAGGGATTCCGGCGCGTCGAAAATAGTTTTGACCGATGGGCGTTTCGCTTTGACGCCTGGTAATTGTCTATAGATTAATACCCTTAACTTTGTGGCATGACACTTTTGAAAAACTACGATCGGTTTGTTATCCTCATATGGATATTCCTAACCATTGTCTTTGGCTTTCGATACATACCCGACTCATCTATTCTGGAAGGTGGCTTGTTGGCATTATGCGTCATGTCCTGCGTATACCCATTTACCACATACTTAAGCAAAAACCTGTTACAAAAAGCAATGAGACAAAAAAAGATGCTTTTGTTCGTCGGGCAGTTTTTTCTTGTGTCAGCCATATCTGCCATTTTTATACCTGCAATTCTTTATGGTTTTCTTTATTTAGAAGAAAGCGGCATTTTTCCTCCATCCGAGTTATTATTGGGGAGGAGTATATTTGGCATAATGTACATAAATGCTTTACTGGTGGCCTTATTCGTTAATTTTGGATTTTGCGGATTGAGGTTCTATGAGGAAAACATGAAACTGCATGAAGCCTTGGTTCAGTCCCAATTACAAATACTTCATCAGCAAATCAATCCTCATTTCATGTTTAATGTACTAAATCACATCAACATACTAATGCTGGAAGATGTAGATCTGGCCTCTTCATTATTAATAAAATATTCTAAAATACTTCGTCATCAACTCAACAGCGAGAAAAACAGAAAAGTAAGCATAGAGCAGGAAGTTCAATTCTTAAAGGACTTTATTGATATAGAAAAAGTACGCTGGGGAAACGAGCTGACCATAAATTGTTCCTGGAAGGTCGAAGATAACGACAAGGAATTCCCCCCTTTGTTGTTGATTACATTTATAGAAAATGCCTTTAAACATGTTTCTCGTGGCATATCAGAGGCTTATGTAAAGATAAATTTTGAGCAGACAGCAAAGTCGGTTTGCCTGGAAATCGAAAACTCCAAATCGAATATTCAACAGGAAAAAGACAGCGTTTCGGGATTAGGACTAGACAACATTAGAAAACGTTTAGATATTCTTTATGCCAACGATTATAACTTGACAATCAAGGATTCTGAAACAACTTATTATACAAAACTGGTGATCAAAATATAGAATTATGGCAGAGATACTACCGAAACAAACAAATAGTCAGCCACTAAGATGTTTAGTTGTGGATGATGAGCCCGTCGCAATTAAAGGGGTGGTCAACTTCATTAACCAGTTGGATTTTCTTGAGGTCGTAGATACCTGCACCTCTGCAATGAAGGCAACAGAGATATTGAAAGTAAAGGAGATTGACCTGATGTTTCTGGATATTAACATGCCCATGCTGTCCGGGCTTGAGTTTTTAGAATCCCTGGACAAATCCCCACTCACCATATTAACCACAGCTTATTCAGCGCATGCACTGGAAGGCTTCAGGTTGAATGTTGTAGATTATCTGTTGAAGCCCTTAGAGTTTCAACGTTTCTTTCAGGCAGCAAACAAGGCATTGGATCTGTTTCAATCTCGTATCGTATTACAAAATAGTAAGGAAGGCTCCGACTCAGATATGTACATCAGACAAGGTGATACTTTCCGGCGAATAGTTTGGGAAGATATCCTATTTGTGGAAGGAATGCAGAATTACCTGAAACTGCACTTCAAAGATAAGACCTTTGTTATTCATCAGACAATGACCTCATTAGAGGAAATGCTCCCTAAGGATTCGTTCTTCAGAATACATGTATCCTACCTGATTAACATCCGTAAAATCGACGCCATTTCCGGAGGCCGGGTTTTTATTGACGGAAAACAACTCCCTATATCACGCCACAGAAAAGAAGACCTGCTTAAAACGGTAGTATATATTAAGTTAATAAGCAAGTAAGTGTTGCTGCTATCCAAAAAGCTACTGCGACCTCAAACTTGTCGCCGGATTCATCATCGCAGCCTTCACAGACCTGTACCCCACAGTCAAAACCGCCACAGTCATATTTACCAGAATTGCCAGTACAAAAATCCCTGCCCCAATACTGATCCTGTAAGGAAAATTCTCGAGCCAGTTATTCATCACCCACCAACCAAGAGGCGCAGCAACTACAAAAGCAATTAGCAGCAAACGGGTAAACTCCTTACCAAAAAGCCATACAATGCTCTGCACACTGGCGCCCAATACTTTGCGCACACCTACTTCCCTGGTTTTTTGAGCAGCCATAAATGAGATCAGTCCGTACAAGCCCAAACAACCGATCAGTATCGCAATACCGGCAAAAACCTGTATCAGATTCAATATAATCCGGTCGCGATCATAAAACTTAGCAATCCTATCATCCAGAAAATCATACTTATACACATTATTCGGGTACACCTTAGCCCATACGTCCTTCATAGCACCAAGCGTAGCATTCATATTTGCCATATTCACTTTTACCGCACAAGCACCGTAATTATCACGCAAAGTGGTAATATAAAGCGCATCAATACCCTGATGGAAAGACTTATTGTGGAAATCCTTAACCACACCTACCACTGTACCCTTATAACCATTCATCACCGCAGTTTGCCCAATAGCATCCTGATTTTTGGCCAACCCCAGCTTCCTTACTGTGGTTTCATTAACCAGAAACTCACGCACGGTATCCGAAGGCATCAAATTACGCCCGGCTAGGATTTGCAAATTGAACATAGAAGCATAATTGGCATCCCCCGCTTTTGTTGATATGCCAAAATCTTCGGCCTTTGGGCGGGAACCAAACTGAATACTAGTGCTCGGAGCGAATTCAGAAGCCGGCGCATCACCACAAAACGTCAGATTTTCCACCCCGGTTATTCCCGAAAGTCCGGCTTTAAGCGCACTGAGTTTAGTAATTTCATTATTTGGAACCGGAAGCATTACCACAGCATCCCTGCGGAAACCCATATCTGCCTGCCTAGAATAGCGCACCTGACCAGCCACCACAAGCGTACCGATAATCAGTAACTGACAAATAGCAAACTGCATAACCACCAAGCCCCTCCTCATAGAAATACCACCGGCATCTTTTTGCGACAATTTCCCCTTCAAAGCCAGCACAGGCTGAAGACCAGCGAGGATCAAAGCCGGATAAGAACCCGACAGCATGATCATAACAAGGAACAATGCGGGCAAAAACAGCAACATATATACATCGCTGAAAAGATGAAGTTTCACCTGCACATCAAACAACTGGTTCACATAAGGTAAGCTCAACTCAGCCATAATCAAAGCCACCACCATAGCCAGCATCGTAATCGCCGCAGTCTCTACTATAAACTGCCAGAACAGCTGCCAGCGCTGAACCCCCAGCACTTTCTTGATACCAATTTCAATAGAACGCTTCAACGCCTGCGCAGTGGCCAGGTTAATAAAATTCACACAAGCGGTGATGATCAGGAAAACGCCGATTAACGACAAAGCCCATAGATTTCTCTTTTCAACCGGACCATGCAAATTAGGATTAAAATGGATATCAGAAAGCGGTTGCGCCCTGAATTGAAAATACTTGGCATCTTTCGCATTGTAATGACTATTGGACATGGCAATAAGGGCCTCTTTTATTCTGGCAGGCGTTACACCCGGTTTAACCAGGATAAAACACTGCAGACTTCTGCTCACACTAAACCACCAATCCTTTTCAACCATCCATGGACTATGTTGTTTCAAATGCTCAAAAGGCACGTAAATTTCCTCAGGCCGATCGGTATTAACAGGCAGATCTTTTAGAATCCCTGCAACTGTCACACTAAATATATTATCTACACGAAAGGTCTTCCCAATAGGATCGGCCCCGCCAAAATATTTCCTGGCAATGCGTTCTGTAATCAACGCCGTATTGGGCACACGCAATGCCGATTGCTTGTTTCCGCGGATCAATGGTAAGTCCAGGATATCAAGAAACTCTGGCTCAGCAAAAGCCAGACTTTCCTCAAACTTTGCTTCTGTGCCATTGGCCGAAGGAATAGCAATAACCCTGTCGGGAATAGCCGCCACACTTGCAACCTTTTCCGCAAGCGGATAATCACTTCTGAAGGTTTCCGCAAGCGGCGAAGTTACCCCAGTGCTATAAGTAGTCTCTTCACCATGAAATTCCGTAGTGATCCGGTAAACCCGATCGGCTTTAGAATGGTAGCCATCAAAACTCAGGTGGTATTTCACCAATGCAAATATCAGGACAGCAGAGGCAATCCCCAGTGCCAGGCCAAGCACATTAGTAAGTGCATATGATTTATTGCGCTTCAAATTCCGGAACGCGATCTTGAAGTAATTTTTCAGCATAGCTATATTTTTTAATCAAAATCAGCATTACAACAACATAGCCATAAGGTAAAAAATCCTTTTTTAAGCCACAAACGCCAATTTCACGGCAAATCACTTGTGCGAATATGAACACCACTGTCCGAAATCAAACAACCTCCTCCTCTCCACCATACCTCCGTCATTTTGGCTACTACATTCCTCAATATGGCCACATCCAGCACCCAACTTCTGTTGACTTTTGTATATCACATTTAAACAATGACAAAATGAAAAAAACAATTTTTATTACAGGAGCATCTTCAGGCTTAGGAAAAGCCGCTGCCAAACTGTTTCAAAGTAACGGCTGGAACGTTATCGCCACAATGCGCAATCCCGACAAAGAAACAGAATTGAATACACTGGAAAATGTAACCTTACTACCATTAGACGTTACCAATGTAGAACAAATTCAAAACACAGTAAAAGAAGCAATAGCAAAACACGATATCGATGTGGTATTAAACAACGCAGGCTACGGATTGGTAGGTGCGCTGGAAGCGATTTCAGATGAGCAGCTCGTGAAACAAATTGACACCAACCTGTTGGGGGTGATCCGCGTTACCCAGGCTTTTGTAGCGTATTTCAGAGAAAAGAAAAGCGGATTATTCCTGACCACTACTTCTATTGGCGGCCTCGTAACTTTCCCTCTGGACTGTATTTATCACGCTACAAAATGGGCTTTGGAAGGTTGGAGCGAAAGCATGTCATTTGAATTAGGCCTTCACAACATTGGCATCAAAACCATCGCACCAGGCGGAATTAAAACCAATTTTGCAGGAGAATCTTTAGCTGTTGCTCACCACCCTGCCTACGAAGAAGGATTAGAAAAATTATTCGGTTTAATGAATCCCGACAATTTTGAGCCGGTAGAATTAATCGCCAAAGTGGTGTACGAAGCCGCTACCGATGGTAAAGATCAACTTAGATATGTGGCTGGAGAATTTGCCAATCAACTATATGCAAGACGTCTCGAGATTGGTGCTGAAGCAGCAGTAAAAGAGATGAACAAAATGGTGTTCGGAGAATTAGTAAATTAGCACAATGAGGAAAGAAGCAGACAATCTTTTGAGGATAAATTCTATTTCAGAACTGCACCGGATGCTGGGCTTACCTAAACCCCTGCATCCGTTGATCAGCCTTGTAGATAATTCCACAATGGTAATGAATGAAGCCTATATCAAAAGTTCTTTTGTGTTCAATTTCTACAAAATATCTTTCAAAAAGACATTGAAAGGAGTATTCGGCTATGGTCAGGGATACTATGATTTTGACGAGGGTGGTATGATATTTACCGCTCCCAATCAACTGATCTCAATTATTGGAGATGATAAAGAGTACGAAGGTTTTTCACTGCTTGTCCACCCCGATTTTATCCGGAATTACCCCTTATGCAAGAACATAAAGTCGTACGGATTTTTCTCTTACGAAGCCAATGAGGCATTGCACCTGTCTGATAAGGAAAAGACAACTATTTTGGGCGTTCTGGATAACATTCAGCAAGAATTAAATGGCACTATCGACGATTTCAGTCAGGACCTCATGATTTCTTATATTGAAGTATTGCTGAATTACAGTAATCGCTTTTATAAACGGCAATTCATTACCCGTAAAGCGGTAAACAATGATTTACTCGTGAAAATGGAAGATGTGCTGAGCAGTTATTTTGACAAAGAGGAACCACTGGACAACGGATTGCTTACCGTGGATTATCTCGCACAGCATTTAAATGTTTCGCCAAGGTATCTTAGTGATATGCTCCGTTCCCTTACCGGACAAAATGCTCAGCAGCATATACACGAAAAACTGATTGAAAAAGCTAAGGAATTTCTGTCAACATCCCATTTAACAGTAGCAGAAATAGCCTATCAGCTTGGTTTCGAGCACCCCCAATCATTCAGTAAAATCTTTAAAAAGAAAACCAATGTCACGCCGCTGGAATTCAGGGCCTCATTCAATTAAAAAACCGCAATGGACATCAAATCATTTATATCAGACTGGATTAATCTGAGCAATGCCCTCGATACCGATAAATACCTCCAGAAATATAACACAGATGCTATTTTAGACGATCCTTCTGTTGGCAGAAAATTTATTGGATACGCTGGCATCAAAGATTATTTTACAAGCTATTTTATCGGATACAATACACATACCCGATTGATAAAACTGGATATCAATAATAACGAAGCACATCTGGAGGTAGAGTTTACCGGCGAATTTCCAGAGGGAAAAATCGGCGGCATATTTGACATGACATTTAAAAATGGAAAGATAGCAACCGTAAAAGCAGATTTAATTTAAAAAACAGTTTTTCACATCCCTCCCAGAAAAGAAATATAGTCCTTCGCACTCTCTTCAATTCTTGCTTCAGTTGCATCATGCTCCGCCCCATAAAAAGCAAAAAGTGGTTTATAATCTGCTTTGATATAATCAAATGTCACTTCAAACGGAGCAGTCAGTTCTTTGAGCGTATATTTATACCTTCCTTCCGAATGGTAATCCTCTTCATTTATACCCGCAGCAATACCCAAAGCTATTTTCTTACCAGCGAGTTTATACCCACTGCCTTTACCATATGCCCAGCCATGCGTCAACACCAGATCCAACCATCTTTTTAAAAACGGCGGACAATTAAACCAGTAAAATGGAAACTGAAATATGATTTTATCATGTGCTGCGACCAGTTCTTGCTCATGTGCAACATCAATTTGTTCATCCGGATAAAGGGCGTGCAGATCATGTATGGTATACTTTTCAGGGTATTTATTTAATTCTTCAATCCATCGCTTGTTGATTACCGAATTTTCGAGATCCGGATGTATCACAATCACCAAAGTCTTCATGCTATAATTATTAAAAGTTATGCGTTTAAATTTGCACTGCAAAGATCAGGCTTATAACGCTCCGCTGAAATACGGGGGTAATTAATCCCTTAGTGATAAATTAATCCCTATGGACTTAAACCATCAGTTTAGTACTTTTGAATTTTATAGAAAGCCATATGTATCAGCGAAAAATTCCCATCGATTATAATTGCGGCCTTATTGTAGCCATGGAAGTGGTAGGCTCTAAATGGAAATTTTGCATACTTGATGAAATTTCAAAAGGAGAAACCCGTCCCAGAGACATCCTAAATGCAATAACCGGCATAACCAGACGCGTATTACAGCAACAATTGAAGGAATTAGAATTTCATGGAATGATTGGAAAAACAAGCTATGCTGAAGTCCCTTTGCGTGTAGAATACCACCTTACCGAAACCGGAAAATCCCTTCTCCCGCTAATCTCTGCCGTTGATAAATGGGGATTGGAGTTCGCTCCCCAGTTAAAAACCGTTCTGGAAACTACCCCAACATCCTAGCACACTCGTCATTTTTCCTCGTCATCTCCTTTGGTTAATCAAGGAGATGAAGACCCCTTTAGATTAGCCCTTCCCTTTCATTACCCCTGCCTTTTTATAAAAACCATCTGACAACTCCCTCTTCCCCAACTCCTTATAATAATCACCCATTGCCTCATAAGATTTATAACTATTCGGATAATTTTTCAAATTCAAATCAAGATACTTCTTTGCTCTGTCAAATTGCTTAGACCCCATCAGTTCATGAGCCACCGCATTTATCAACTCTCCCGGAGGGGCAACTTTATACCCTAATCTCTTACTAACCATCTCGTAATGCGCTGCCAGTTTTCCATCCTCACTGTAATCTGGAGCAAAGAACCCTGGGAAAGGAAAACTGATCCCATAAAAATTATAAATAAAACCCATGGCATCAATAATGCCTGGCAAAGCAACACCTCCATGATCGTAATCAGGGTAGTATTTCGATTGGTAGATCAATGGATGCGCACCTATTATCGATTTAATGTACTGATCAAAATTCAACTCTGAACGCATAGGTAAAGTTCTGAGATTCGTATCCGTTTTTAGCGCCTCAATCGACAAACTTTTGTCAACCGAATGTGCGATAGCAAGAAAAACACTAGTATTAGAATAATCAGCAAAGGTAAGTTTGTTTTTTACGGAATTGATCCAGTTTTCCTTTTCCCACCAGGTGGTCGGGTCGAGCACAACATGGTTCTGGAACAATCCCTTATGATTCAGTAGAGCATTGATAGCAGCCAAACCCCCAAGCGAATGACCTATTATGGTGCGATGCGGAGCTGCAGGACAAATGGAATCTATATGTGGAATAAGTTCTTTTTCTATAAATCCAAGAAACTTTTCACCATCACCAGAACTGGCTGCCATGCCGGCAGGAACAAGAGGAGGATTCGGCCAGTGTGTAGGACTCAAATCTCTCATCCGGTCGGTATTGACTATACCTACAACGATGACCTTTGGATTTGAAAAGTTCCCACTGCCTCCGCCTTTGCTTTCGGAAATTGCGGCTATCGTTTGAAAGTATGAGCCAGCGTCAAGAACATAAATAACAGGATACTTCTGATCCGGTGCAAATTCGTCTGCTGGAGTATCCGGAAGATGGACAAGAATCTCTCGCTTTTCGCCCAGTATCTTAGAATAGATACTGTCCCGAAAGCCTAAAATCATTAACTTCTTAGTTTGGGCGACTAAGAAGAATGTTGAACTTACAAATAGTCCGATGGTTAAAATTAGCGTTTTCATAACGCAATGATAGCACTTGATACTACATGCCTTAAACAAATGTGACGGAACCCCGAAAATATGTGACCAATTGAAGAATGAAGCTACAGAACGCTATTTTCCTATAAAAATATAACACTTCTTCTTGCTAACCCACTTCGTCATTCTTCCCGTCATCTCCTTTGATTAACCAAAGGAGATGACGGTGGCCTCCCCTCTTTACAACTTAACCTGCAGCGTCAAATAAAACGTCCTGTTATCAGACGGCAAAATACCCGGCCCGGGATAACCATCTGCCCTACGGGTAAAATACTTCTCATCCAGCAGGTTATTGATACTTCCAGATAAGGTAAACAACTTCCATCTGTAGGTTACGCTAAGATCCATTACCTGATACGCAGGTACTACCCCATCAATTGCCCTATCTGATCTTTCAGCATTGGTCGCATCAGAATACTGTTTACCAACATGAGAAAACTGGTAAGCAACATCAAAAAGCTTATTCCCAAAAGAAACACCTGTACGAAATAAAATAGGCGGAACAAATTCAACCAGATTATCCTTTCGAACCGATGGGTCCAAACTGGTGATATATCTCGCATCTATCAATGCAAAATTGGTGTAAACGCTGAGTTTATATTTACTGGTTCCTTTACTAATAGCCTTCAATAAATCACCTTCTATTAAGCTCTCAAACCCAATATTACGACTATCCCCTATGTTTTTCCTTAGGCGGTAGTTTTCCAGATTATCAGCGCTTTTTGTGTTTACTGAACCAATGCGTTTATTGTATTTCAGATAAAACAAGCTCAGGTCGTACCGCATCCAGGAGTTCACATGACCTCTTATACCGCCATCAATGGTATACCCCTTTTCATCTGACAGAGTAGAATCGACGCGGGCATTCGGATTGACAACCCTGATATCGTTGAAATTTACACTGCGATAGTTTTGTGATACATTGGCATACAGTTCAATGCCCTTCATAGCTTTATATGAAGTACCTAAACCAAAAAAGACGAAGGCCCGGTTATTTGTTTTCTTCTCAAAATTCTGGATGTAGTAAAAATCATCATAAGGACTTGATTTGGTGGCATAATACCCGTCTGCTTTAGTAGAAATAAACTCGAACCTCGCACCCGGAGTAACGCTCCATTTTTCAGTCAGCTGGAAAATATTCTCGGTAAAAACCGCCACATTAGTCCCTGGAAATTCATAACCGGAGCCACTCGGAAAGCTACCTGTGTATTTAAAAGTCGGGCCGCTTCCATCATCTGCATTCCCCTGATTGCGCAGGGTTAAACCCTTGTAAACCCTCACGCCCCCCAAAAAGGTACTAGGCTGATTGTTTACTAATTTATACTGATGAAGCAAACGTATCTCTGACCCAAAATTCTTAAAAGTATCGTCCAGTAAATCACGCTGACCTCCAGGGTCCGGTCTGTTGATATAACTTAGTATGCCTAGTGCCTGTCTGCTACCATGTAGATAATAGCTACGCCAGTTAATTTTCGTATGGTCATTAAACTCATAATCAAGGGTAACGCTAGCCAAATTCCAATCTACCTTAAACCAGTTTCGGGCGCGGTTAGACTGACTTGGATCAGCTTCAAATTCCTTATCAGTTAAGCCGCCCGGTAGCTGCGCCAGGTAATGCATGTAAGTATATTCACCCGTTACTTTGAGCTTTGGTGTAAACTGGTAATCGAGGTGCAGATAAGCCCCATTCTGGTCAAAATGACTGTCTGGACGCCAACCATCACCACGTTTATATTGGTAGTAAGCATAATAATTCAGCTTTTTTACCTTGCCACCAATACTATTAAAAGAATTAAAAAATCCATAGGAACCTGCAGTTTGGCGACTGGTAACCTCCACCGGTTTATCTGCAGGGCCTTTTTTTAGCTGGAAATTTATCAGACCACCAAATTGTGTCCCATACTGCAAACTGGCAGCACCGCGGATAATCTCTATCCTGTCCAATGCTTCGGCAGGTGGTGTATAGTAACTTTCCGGGTAACCTAAAGCATCCGCGCTAATATCATAACCGTTTTGACGAGTGTTAAAGTTCGATACCCGACTTGGGTTTAATCCCCTGCCTCCAATGCCAAGCTGAAGTCCGCCACCATCATATTCAATAATGTTGATTCCCGCAACACGACTGTATATCTGCCGGGTATTGTTAGTGGCCAGGTTTGCATTCAAATTTCCTACATTAACCACCTCAGTTTTTTTCCCCGCATAAATGGCAGTTCCTTCTACCTGCCTTAAATTGCCCGATGCCATTCGCTGACTGCTATCCTGTACATTGACTTCGTTTAATTGTCTGGTATCAGCATCTTCTAAAGCGATGTTAAGGACAATATTGCCGTTAACGTTGATTTTTTTACGGAAGTTTTTTGCGCCTACCAGGCGAACAAGCAGCTCATATTCTCCGCCAGCAATTTCCTTAAACTCAAAATTACCATGCTCATCACACGCGGTCTTCAAGCCTCCGGGAGCCAGGCTCACAGTTGCACCACCGGCAGCCTGATCGTTGATTTGCACTTTACCATTAATGGTATAGTTTTGTGCAAACGCGTTTAAAAAACAGATATTAAACAGTACAAAAAGAAATATTTTACCAAAGGTGTTATTTTTCATCTTTAACAAGGGGTAGTATCCAGGTATAATGACGCCAGCTAAAAGGCTGTCTGGATAGATCAATAGTGGGGTTAGTAAATGGGCGCGAACGTTCTCCGTTCAGCGCCACGTAACATTCTGCATAAACAGCCGGATCTTTTAGCCCGCGCTGTTTGTATACCGATGCCAGATAATGCGCATAGCGCAAGATCAGATCGGGTTGGGTACTCATCATTTTATCCTGTAAAGGAGTAAGAAACTCATTGTTATTAACTTCATAAATTTTTCCGGTAGAAGGTTCTTTAACATAAAAAAAAGTATTGCCCGATTTTTCCATCAGCATTACACGCCACGAAAAACGGTAACCCTCTTCATACCAGAACAACTGACCGGGATAAGCTAAAAACCGTAAGGGAACAATTAATTGAACACAAAAATAGAAACCTAAAGCAACCATAAACATGCTGTTTACGCGCGCAGGCAACTGATAAACACTATGATCGGAAGTAGTTTGTCCCGGGCTTTTAATTCGGTTCAGTAATTTTTGCTGAGCGGAAGAGCTGAAGAAAATAAAGCTACAGATGATCATCACATAAGGGAACATCCCTATGCCGGGAAAAAACAAAGCTGTAGCCAGATGGAAGCCGATCACAAAAACATAGGCGATGGGACGGGTCTTCCGGTTAACTAAAAAGAAAGTGATAAAAAGATCATATAGTGCACCAAACCAACTGAAAAAATAAGCCACCCAGCTTTTGTACATCAAACCGCCGATCAGTGGCAGATGGCTTTTGGCAGGCAGCCAGATTTTCATGGGCGTAGCGTCCAGTAGCCAGTCAGGACTGAGTTTGGCAAGTCCGGCAAAAAAGTAAACCACTGCAATTTGCAAACGGATAATACCAACGGTCCATAATGGGACCATATCACGCCTTAAATCAGGCCATATTTTTACATCAATGGAAAAATACCGGTTTGCAGGAAGCCAGATCATTAAAAACCCAACCAGACTGATAAAATAATAGTGATTGAGATAGTTGGTCGCATCAATCATTTCAATATAGGTGAAGGACAGGAAAAAGACCACTGTTGTAATGCGGTACAGAAGTCCCGCAGCCATTCCCAGAGCTGAAACGCCAGCCAGCAAAAAAAGGAGGTGCATCCCGGTACCACCAAGTGGATGCACCCACTCAAACCCCCAGTAGTTAAAGTAAAACCGGGGCGTCACATATAAATCTGTTATCCATCCATTGAGCCAGAAACGCATAATTCCGGCAAACATCATTAACCCAAAAAGCACCCTGAAAATAACCAGCGGTGCAATAGATACAGGCTTCTGAAAACAATGATTAATCACCATCAGTATCCTGATAGGTAATACGCACGCCTGTTGCCGAAGCTACATCAGTCTTAATCAATGTCAATAGTATTTGTATCTCACGGTAAGCAGCCTCAATTTCTGTTTTCTTATTGGCCAAAGCAGTTGAGAACGGATCAGGTATTGCATTCAGTTTAACAATAGCTAAATCAAACTGTTTAATTACGTCATCACTTAATGGTTTCTTATTTAAAGCGACCAGGTAATCAGACATCCCCTTACCGCTATTGTTTCCGGTAAACATCTTTTTAAGGTTAGTCAGGTTTGCTACCGCCAGTGAAACAGATATCCCTGCGTGATAACCCTCTGTTTTATCCGGATATTGAACTCCTCCCGATTGTTTGCCAAATGGCCAGCCAATACGAGGCCCTTTCATCTGGTCCATTTCATAGGCGAACTGGTTGATCAGAAAAGCAATAGGGCTACCTGCATCAGAACGTGTATTTTGTACAAATTCTGCTTTGTAGGTATTTTTCCAGGTAGTAACTACACCACCGGTAAGCGTTTTCATTCGTGCCAGCAGATCCTGTACATATTTTTTACGGTTAGCAGCACTGCTACCACTGAATTTAGCCAATGCATCGGGAGCAAACAACACATAATCAAGCGAAGGAAAACCTTGCTGATCTATGGTGGAATTTTGCGTCAGGTCGTAAGTTCCACGGGTAATGTTTCCGTCAATTACTGCGTTATCTGCCGGAAACGTATTTAGAAAATTATTAAGTAAAACCCGCTCTGAAGGTCCGAACTGATTTACCGATACCTGCTCATATTGCAGATATGCAGTCTTAAATGCAACTTTTAAAGTTTGTTGGTTATCCGCATTCGGGGTGGCAAGAAACGTATTTGCAGTGGTTTCCAACTGGGTGATTTGGTCCTGTAGCCCCATATATGCAGGAATAATCAAATTGTCAGCATAGTTCGTTAGCATACCGGCTTTATCAAAGCCATCTGCTTTCGGACCATTATCTGTGCCCGATTTTTTAGAGCAGGCAACGATGAAAACTGTAATTGCCAGTATGGTGACTCCCATGCCGTATTTGATTCGATTTATATTCATATTCTTTAACTTAATGTATTAACAATGAAAGCTCCTGGCGCAAAAGTGCCAGGAGCCTTACTAAAACAAAACTGCTATTTAGTTTAAACCGTAGGTTGTTTTTAATATATTTTGTGCCTCAACCAATTTAGTAAAATTAGCCTCGTTGATTAATGTATAGAAATTAGTACCGATTGTTGCTTTAAGCTTCTGGTAGTTTGCGTCCGTTAATTTACTGTTTGCAGGGCGATATTTGAAGCATGAAATAAATCCATAACCTTCAGATAAAGCATGGAACTGCGTAGGCAGGTCACCAACGCTTACTGAATTAGTAGGTATTGTAGTGTAAGCAAGTGCCGCGGCAGCAACCAATTGCTCCCATTTAGCCTGAATAATAGTGATCTGCTCTTTTACAACTAGGTAATCTTTAGCCCCAATTGCCGCACGGCCTTTTAAGAAAGCGTTGAAAATTATTTTACCTGCTTCAATTCCTTTACCGCGTTCAGCAAGATAACCACCCCATAATAATGGTCTAACCGCATCTGTGTTAGCATAGGTTTTGTCCGGATTGTAATCAACAGGTACACCTAAATAACCAAAAGCTTCATCCCAGCTGCGTTGCATAGCTGTTGTACCATTAGTAACAGTAACATTATTAGCATCAGGCACACTGTTTAGGATATTAATAGCTTCTTTAAAGAATAAAGCGCCCATCATACCTTTAGCTACTGCCTGGTTGTACTCTAAACCTGTTGCGCTTACCAGTCTTTTTGAAGTGCCTTTAATAACGTAACCAGCACTACCGTTTGTAGCTTCAATGGCATTTTTAGTACTGTTTGCAGCTTGCTCCACAAAGTATCCTGTGAAAGTTTCAGCATCAGCAGTTTTGTCAGCCAGTTTCACACCAGATGCGTTTAGAGTTGCATCAGTTGTAAATGGATTATTAGTATTGTTAAAATAATCATTTGCTTTTGTTGAAGTAATGGTAGCATTTAATGCAGTTCCAAGGTAAGAGTTCAACTCTAAAGCCATTTTTACCCTTTGCGTCGAAGCAGTGTAGTTTGCTCCGGCGAAGTTGTAGGTTGTTGGCACTTCATAAGGAGGAATAACATCATCCTGAACATTATCTTTCTTACACGAAGCAAGACCCACAACAGCAAGGGCAATAAATACTGAACTCTTAAAGTATTGAATTTTCATTTTTCTATTTGATTATATAATTTATCACTATATTGTTTGTATTAAGTCTAAATAAGTGTTAATCTTGCTGCAAATATTAAAGCCAATTCTAAAGAATTTCTAAAGAGTCTAAAAAAATCGTATTTAATTTGAATAATAATTATGAAGGTGTTGTTTGTAGAAGATGAACCGGTACTATTGGAAGAAATGGAAACCTATTTCAGCTCACTCGATTGCATATGCGAACAGGCTATAACTTTTGGTCAGGCAGAGCAGAAACTAAGGGACTACATGTATGATGTTGTAGTGCTCGACATTACCCTGCCCGATGGAAGCGGGATAGACCTCATAGAAGACATCAGAAAAAGCCATCTGGAAACCGGAATCCTTATTCTCTCGGCAAAAGATTCGCTTCAGGACAAACTGAATGGATTAAATCTTGGCGCCGACGACTACCTCACAAAACCTTTTTACCTGGAAGAATTGAACGCCCGGGTCAACGCCATATACCGCAGAAAAACATTAAAAGGTGCCGAACAGATCACATTCGACGATTTCACCATGCACCCTTCTTCCAAATCATTCTTTTTCAAAGACAGCGAGGTAAGCCTAACCAGAAAGGAATACGACATGCTCATTTATTTCGTCATCAATAAGAACCGTGTGGTGAGCAAAGCATCAATAGTTGAGCACCTTTGGGGAGATCATTTCGACCAGAGTGATAACTTCGATACGGTATATGTACACATGAAGAACCTGAGGAAAAAACTGTGCAACATTTCCGGCAAAGAATACATCAAAACAGTATATGGAATGGGTTATAAGTTTACGTACTAGTGAGGCTCTTATCAAAAATTAGTTATTATCATTTTGGACTAAGTGCATTGGTTTTAGGCATTACCGGCTGCATGTTGTTCCTTTTTCTGAGACATGAAATATCTAAAGAAATAGAGGAGCAGCTGGAATTACAGACCGATATGGTTGCCGAAGAAATCCATATGGGGCGAACGGTAGCTTTCCCATTGGTAACCATCACCAAGGGCGATGAAAGCCTGATGAAGCTGCCTAAAGTTTTTAAAGACACCCTCATTTATGATCGGCTCCAAAAAGTAACTGAAGGGTACTACTACTTCTCAGAGAGCAAAAAGATCAATGGTCAGCCCTACCGCATTAGGGTTATGACTACATATATTGGCTGGGACAATTATTCTAAAACCATTCTCTACATTTTCCTGTCCATAGCAGTCCTGTTAATTGTACTTGGCACTTTGGTCAACTATTTCATTAGCAGCAGGATCTGGAAACCATTTTTAATAAACCTGAAGCGGATGAAGGGGTACTCTGTAAGTTCAAAAGAAGAATTACAGCTAACGCGTACTGATGTGACTGAGTTTAAGGAAATGAACAGCGTACTTATCGATTTGGCGGCCAGGGGCAAAAGGGAATATACGGCTTTAAAGGAATTTACTGAAAATGCCTCACATGAAATTCAAACCCCTCTGAGTATCCTGAAAACGAGATTGGAAAGTATTAGTCAGCAACCATTAACGGGAGACATTGCGCGTTTACTTAACGATGCAAAAGAAGCAACAATACGCCTTAGTAAAGTAAACAAGGGTTTGCTGCTGCTGGCCAAACTGGAGAATAATGCATTTACCGACGTACAATGGGTATCCTTAGAGAATACGCTGAAACGCAATTATGATTTAATGGAAGACCTGTTTCAGCATAAAGACTTACAGGTTGAACAGCATATTGAGTCCAAGGTAGTGTATGCCAGCTCATTCCTGATGGAAGTTTTGATTTCTAATTTGCTAACAAATGCCCTTTCTTATACCGATGCCGGTTCCAAAATAGTTTTTAGCCTGAATGAACATTCGCTGGCGATCAGTAATGAAGGAGAACCGCTTTCTTTCCCTGAATCTAAGTTGTTCACCAGATTTGGCAAAGGAACTGCCGGGTACAAAGGCAATGGTCTTGGATTATCAATTGTAAAGCAGATTTGCAACATTAATAAGTGGCAGGTTACTTATCATTATGAAAACAACATGCACAGATTTAGCATTGCTTTTTAACCCACCCCGCAACCAATCCCTACGCTAATCAATATAAAATACGCCACATCCGACTGGTTAAAATGCGTTCTCAAAGTCTTCAATGCCGCGATAAGATGGTTCTTCACCGTGTTCCTAGATAAATGCAACTGATCTGCAATTTCATCATAGCTAAGCCCCTGGTACCGGCTCATTCGAAAAATCAGCTGTTGCTGTGGCGGCAGCTGCACCAAAGCACTTTCTGTAAACTGCCTTAGGTCGCTTAACAACAAAGACTCTTCAGTTTCATTGATTACCTTTTCCATATCCGTCCAAAGCGCATCAATAGCCCTTTGCAACGTGGCCAGATCTCTTAGTGCATTTAGCGCCAGCCTTCTGGTAATGGTATACAGATAAGGCAAAACTCCTCATTTAACCTGTCGCGGTTAACTCAAACATTTAACAAAGCATCGTGAACAATTTCTTCAGCCCGTTCCCTGTTTTAAGAACCTAAAACAGAAAACATATAGCTTATTGAAATGCAAGTCAAAAACCTGCCTGAATGCACGTTCATCCCCCTGTTTCAATGAAACAGTCAGTTCCAGATCGGAAAAGTTACTGTAAGCGTTCATAAATATCTTTAATCCCTTCCAGTAAAGTTATATAAAATATTTAACAGTAGGTTAACATTTACTTACTAAAGTGTAAACGCCACGTACGCATCGCTAGATTTGCCTCCCCATTTTGAGCCTCCGCAGGCAATCACCACATATTGCTTACCATCAGCTTCATACACTGCCGGCGTGGCTACACCCGGTGCAGGTAAATCTGTTTCGAAAAGTATTTTCCCTGTTTTTTTATCTATCGCCCTGAATTTACCATCCGCTGTTGCACCAATAAAGATAAGTCCGCCTGCAGTAACCACCGGGCCTCCGTAATTCTCGCGCCCTGTAGTGGGCACTCCTTTCTTTTTCAGTTCTTCAAATTCACCAAAAGGAACTTTCCACACATATTTCCCGGTATTCAGGTTGATGGCATTTAAAGTTCCCCATGGCGGACTGATCGCAGGATAACCTTCCTTAGTCAGGAACTTGTTATAACCCGTAGATCCATAAGAAGGCTTTGCTGCCTTTGCGGTTTTGGCCTCTGGTTTTCCGGTATAAGGCTTTGCCTGTTCAGCTTTAAGATCAAGAATAAATGATCCTATTGCGTTTTTTTCTTCTTTACTCAGGTGATTAAATCCCGGCATCATCCGCCTGCCTGTAGACAACAGCTCGGTAAACTGCGTAAGGTTATATTTCTTCTCAACACCAACTATCGACGGATAATCCCCTGCACCCAATCGTTCCGGACCATGGCAAACCATGCAATGCTTATTATACAAGGCCGCGCCTGCTTCCAGATTCGTTTGCGCCGTAGTTACAGGCGGCTCATTCTCCACAAGGTTCAGCACCCAGGCCATTTCATTGGCATTTACGTACAGGATATTTGACTCAGGATCAAAAGCCGGGCCTCCCCACTCGCCTCCACCGTCATACCCCGGAAAAATAATGGTTCCTTCTTTGGTCGGCGGAGTATATATTCCCTGCGAACGATAAGTTTTAAAGCGCTTTATAATATCCTGTTGAGATGAATCACTAACCAAAGTATTCAGGTCGTTCTCTGTTAAGATCTGTCTGGCAAAAGGCTTAGGCAAAACAGGGAAAGGCTGGGTTGGCCAGAGTTTCTCACCAATAATTGGCGTATTTGTAATCATCTTCTTTTCCACAATAGGGAAAAGCGGCTTACCAGTAGCCCTTTCGAAAACGAAAATAAGCCCGGTTTTAGTAGTTTGCGCTACCGCATCTATCTTTTTACCCTGACGGGTTATCGTAGTCAATATTGGTGGACTGGAAATATCCATATCCCATACATCATGGTGTACAGTTTGAAAATGCCATTTCAATTTCCCGGTAAGGACATCTAAAGCCAGTACACAGTTGGCATAAAGTCCTTTGCCCAGTCGGTCGCCACCATAAAAATCATTGCTTGGGTTACCCGTTCCGGCAAACAACATTCCTCTCTTTTCATCCAGACTAAAGCCCGACCAGCTATTTGTGGAGCCCATGCGTTTATAGGCCGTTTTGTCTTCCCAGGTTTCATATCCGGGCTCTCCCGGCATAGGAATGGTATGGAACACCCATTTCTGTTTTCCCGTTTTCACATCAAATGCGCGGATGTATCCCGGCGTTTCCTCACCTACATAACCGCTCAAAAAGAACAGGTTTTTATAAACCATAACGGGAGAAGTAGGCGCTACAAAAACCTTGCTTTCTTCTCTTCCAAGCCCCTTCCTAAGGTCTATCCCACCGTCTTTACCAAAACTGGAGATCAGTTTACCGCTAACCGCATTTATTGCAAAGGCAATTGGTCCTACGGTATAAATGATTCGCTTATCGGCTCCTTCCTGCCAATAAGCCACACCCCTGTTCATGTTTACACTATTGCGGTGCCATGTTTTATTTATGGTAGAATCGGCCGGATCAAAATTCCATTTTTCTTTTCCGGTAGCCGCATCTATCGCAAAGAGCTTTAGCTTTGGAGATACTCCATAGAGTACGTTATTAACGATGATGGGATTACACTGAATGGAACCAAATTTAGTATTGTCGTTTTGCTCCGAATGATATACCCATGCAACCTTTAGCCGGCTTACATTACTGGTATTGATCTGTTTAAGCTTCGAATATTTTATATTTTCACCATTACCTCCGGTAACTTTCCAGTCTCTGTATTTACCAATGGTATCAGCATACCTGGCTGTTGAAGCAAAATCAAATGTGCTATTTGATCCAATTTTATCACTTTTATAAGCCAGAAGTAATCCGGAAACAGTCAGCAATCCCAAAAGATGCTTTTTACTAATAGTCATACAGGAAATATTTTCCGTTAATTTATTAAATTATCTGAAAATATAATGGCTACCGTTTCCGGATTATGGTAATATTATTATGGCATCAACACTTATTCTGTTTTAATGGCCTGTAAGGCTTTGCCGTTTAAAGAAACCGTTGCCTTATCGGAAATGGTATAATGCGTTTTGGTAATGTTAGGATCCATCAGGTCAAGACTTCCCTCACCAGGAATATCAAAAGCCGCCGTATCGATCTGGTTTGCCGAAGAAATAACCAGGCTGGCATTCCCATTGTCCTTATTACCTATTACCGCATTTAACTTGCCCACTTTCAATTTGTCTAAAAATGCACTGGTGTATTTACCCAGATCCAACTGCATCGCATCTTGCTCGAAACCGGAAATATTAATGTTGCCGGAAATATGGGCCCTTTTTTCTTCCTCTTTGTCTCTGTGATATGCACGACTGGTTAGCTTAACAGTACTTGGCATGATCAGGATCAATTCATTGTCCCAAATCTGAAAACCGCCGTCTTTAGCTGCTTTTGTCAGATCTATTTTTATCGAATTTCCATTTTTTGTCCATACCAGGTTTCCCTTAAGTCTGTCTCTTAACCACAGGCCCGGGGTTTTACCCTTCTCAATGCGGATGGTAATTCTGTTTGCCGACTGCAATTCGACTTCGTTTACATCTTTAACAGAACTAAATGTTAAACCATAAAACCGATTTTTATAGTCTCCTTTTAAAAAGGATGCCTTAAGGCTAAAATTATAGGCGGTAAGGCCAATAAATGTGGCAACCACTGCTGCTAGTATAAACATTGTGCTGGCTTTCATAACTATTTTGTTTGGTAGTTTTGTGCTTTAAAAATCTCAAATCGCTCAGCAATATCTTCTACGCTAATGCCAAGCAGATACATGCTTTTGAATAACTCCGGTAGCTCCTGCCCCAGAAAACGCTCCTTGCTGTAATTCTTTACTTTCTGTACTGCATCTGCAGCAATAAAGAAACCGATGCCCCTTTTGTTGGCAATTACCTCTTTACCTTGCAGAAATTCATACGCCCTTACAACAGTTAGCGGATTCACCTGCAGATCGGATGCCAGCTCACGTACCGAAGGCAATTTTTCCTCAGGCAACCATTTTTCCAACATGATATTTTCAGTTACATAACCTGCAATCTGCATGTATATCGCTTCATTCTCTCTAAATTCCATCTTACACTTGTTTTTCTTTTAGCCTGAAGTAAGTACTTATCCAAAGGATTACCGAAATCAAAATGGCTACTGTTGCCGCAATAATATAACTTGTTTGTGTTGGCTCAATATATATATTCTCTTTTTTGATGATAAGGCCGACCATGTTAAAGGGAATCCCATTTTCAATCTCCTCCTGAAATATAGTATGAAGTAAAACCGGGTTTAACAGGCACAACACCGCAATAAAAATGAAAAAACTGAATACCGTTTTTATAAAATGGAGCTTCTCAAAAAATACCGCACCAAAAAAACAGATAGAATGTAATATAGCGAACACTAAAAATGACACCCACACTTTCCTATCAGGAGAAAATACGTTTACAACCTCTATTTTATCAGGTGAGTTTGCATTCCCGATACTGATCACCAGGTAATCAATAGCATAAAAGCAGCCCAGAAAAACAAGTTGAAATATCACAAATGAGTATAGCCAGGCAACCAGGTATTTTTCGAAATGAGAAGCAGGTAGCGATAACGCCGGAATTGATTTTTTTCTGTCGCCCAGATCGGTAAAGATCAGGCTGGTAAAAATAGTTCCCGAAAAAAACAGGAAATTTACAAACATTGCTGCTTGTATAACAGGGCCCATATGACCCCTGGTACTATAACTTATAAAACCCAGGACTAAGATTAACACTCCAATTAATACGCCTGTGGACATTAAGTACGTTTTGTATTGCTCGGCGGTGTGTTTCTTAAACAGATTAAGAAAGCGGGTAAAGTTGAAAGTTTCGTTCATGATAGCGTTATTTTAAAGATTCAATTACAGCAGTGTGATCATCAATTATCGCATTAAAGAGCAGCTCCATATCAACCTTGTTGTTGTGCTGTTGGTTATTGATGCTAATGGTATTATTGCCGATAGCGTTAGACGCGGTATATAATACTCCCTCTTTATTGGCATTACCCGACGTGGTAAAAAGTAAGCGGTCGCCAATATCATCCAGGCTCTTGTTCAGCACAATTTCCTTTTTGTGAAGGACAAGTAAGGTATCAATCAGACTGTCCAGATCTCTTACCTGGTGGGTAGATATGATCATACAGCGGTCTTCTGTGATTGAAGAGGCCATGATTCTTCTGAACTGAACTTTTGAAGGAATATCAAGCCCGTTAGTCGGCTCGTCCATAATCAGCAATGAGGTATTGGTGGCCAGACCAAAAGTGATCATTACTTTTTTCTGCTGACCAAAAGACAACTGCTTTAAATTGTCATCGGGATTCACATTGAATTCAGCAAGTACTTTATAGAATTGTGCGTGATCAAATTTTGGATAAAAATGAGCCGTACGGCGAACATATTCATTCCCTGAAAGCGACGGCAGTTCCATCTCTTCCGGAATAAAAAACAATTCCTGTAAAAAAGAAGGAAGTCGCTTGGCTGCACTAAGGCCATTAACCTTGCAGGTACCCTCGGTTGGGAATACCAGTCCTGCAATGTTTTTAAGTAAAGTTGATTTACCTGCCCCATTTTTTCCCAACAAGCCATAAATATGGCCGGTCTCCAGGTTAAGGTTCAGATTCCAAAACAGAAGTTCTTTTTTCCTGTATCCGAAACTAAGGTTTGTTAATTCGATCATAGCGTTGTGAATAAAGTAGCACTGTAATACTTATGTAGTACAGTACAAATGTAGATATAGTATTTACATTTCCAAATTAATTCACAAAATATTTTTAATGATTGAATTACAAGCCCTTAGAAGGCATGTAGACCGGATTTTACTCCGGTTCTACAAAATCTAGATCTCTGTCGTGCGTCTCCGGAATAGTAATAATGGAGTAAAACCCGATTGCAAAACAGATGAAACCAACAATAGCCGCAGCATGCAGCTCTAATACAGTTGGTTTCAAAAAGCCGTACAAGGTGGTCATCCCTACCACTGTTCCTCTTACCATATTGGGGATGGTAGTAGCAGCAGTTGCCCTTATATTGGTGCCGAATTGCTCTGCACCAATGGTTACAAACATGGCCCAGTAACCAATACCAAATCCAAGCCACAAGAGCATCATATATATACCTGTGGCGGTGGTTATGCCGGCATATAGATAAATAATACTTCCGATTAAAGTAAACAACATGAATAACCCCACCGCTTTGCGCCTCGATTCCAGATAATAACTGATTACACCGCTCAGCAAGTCGCCTGATGCCAGCCCTACATAACACCACATCACTGCCAAACCGGGCTTAACATTTTCTGCAATGTGCAATGCCTTACCAAATTCGTTGCTAAAGGTGGCCAGAATACCGATCACATACCAGGTGGGCAATCCAATACCTATGCATTTCAGATAAAGCTTAAGCCTGCTCTTATCTGTAAAAAAGGAAAGCAGTGACCCTCTTTTAAGTTCATCAAAGTCCTGCATAGATTTAAACATGCCCGATTCAAAAACACCAATTCGAAGAAACAAAAGCAATATGCCTAATCCACCACCGGTGAAATAGGCATATCGCCAGCTAAAAAGTTCCACGGTAAAATAAGCGGCAACAGCACCAAGAAGCCCCACTCCTGCTACTACTGAAGCACCAATGGCCCTCAGCCTTTTAGGTAAAATTTCTGAAACAAGCGTAATACCCGCGCCAAGTTCTCCTGCCAAACCTACCCCGGCTACAAAACGGAATAGCTTATAAATGCTCACATCGTGTACAAACCCGCAGGCAAAATTGGCGATAGAGTAAGTAATTATGGATCCGAATAAAACCGACAAACGCCCTTTCTTATCACCAAGAACACCCCAAAGTATTCCCCCGATCAGCAAACCACTCATCTGCCAGTTTAAAATACTGGCACCCTGAACAGAGCGTTCCACTTCATTTAGCCCAAGCTCCGTTAAGCTGGGTATGCGTACAATGCCAAAAAGCAGTAAGTCATAAATATCTACAAAGTACCCAAGTGCAGCCACAATTACGGGCGCACTCAGAAGATACTGGGTTGCCGTTCTTTCTTTAGTTACTTCCATTTTGTTATTGATAGGTAAACTCAACTGTGGCAGTACAGGCTTTATCTGAAATTGCCCTTATCCAATGTGCGCTGAACCCTTGTGGAAACTCATAGTTGATCGTTTTACCGGCAGGAACAGTAAAGGTTTTATAGGTGTGAAAGCCGGAAAGGTCAAAATCAACTTCTAAGGTGATCTTCACATCCTTATCAGCACTTAAGGAAACCTTCTTCTTATCATACCCCGTCATAAGATATGGCAGCGATGGTGTGCCCGACTTAACCGCAGCTTTTTCCCAAACGCCTCCATGGCCTGTAGGTTTGCCCATTTTCCATAGGTCATCAATTCCCCCGAACCAAAGTCCATCAGTATTTTTTTCATTGGCAAAGTAGTGGCCATCAGCTTTTGCCCCCTGTTTGGTTCCGCTTAGTACCAGTAACCCTCTCCACGTACAAAAATCTACGATCTTTTTATGGTGTGTGGTAATCGGACGAAGGGCTATGAAACCAGCCTCGCGACCAACCTCATAAAAGGTTCCTTGTATGTTCAGCATAAAGCGCTCCGACTCAACTTCGCGACGATCGCGATAAGGAAAAGTTTCGTAAGCATCCGATGTTTTTGGTAAACGGAAAGTTCCCGTTTTATCTTTGATAATCACAGAAGCCTCATCTACAGAATAGGTTCTACTTAACGACAGCAAACGCTTCATTTGAGAAGTACTGTCTACCGCTCCGTTAGAAAAGGTCAGTTTTTCATCAACTTCTACATACTGACTTTTGCCATTACTGGTCGACAATACCTGCAGGTTTTTGTTGAAGTTTGCAGGGCGAATGACCGTAGAACTAATCTCATCTTTGTCGGTAATATCGCTTAAAGTATTGAACACAGGATCTTGCTTTTCGTGCATTGTTCCGGTAAAATGGAAGAAAGCAGAAGCCCTACAATCCTTATCTGTTTTAAACCTTATCCAGGTAGCTTTAAAATCGGCCGGGAAAATAAAATTCACATAACCATTTTTTGGCACCTTAATTACCTTATAATCTACCCATTTATTATTCCCTGTTTTATCAACCTGTATGGTAAAACTCACTGCCTGTTCTGATGTTTGGGTTAAATGCAGCACTTTTTTGTTAAAATTATTGATCAAAAAGGCATCCGAAGGTGTATTTGCTTTTACAGCATCGTTATCCCATGGGCCGCCCCAACCGGTTGCACCACCCCATGTTTTTAAATCGCTCCATTGGCCAAACCAAAGGTTCGATTGAGAGCGACCGGCCATTGGATTTTGCAGTACAGTAGTCTCATCTGTAGCAATTACAATCTGATTGTTCCAGCTGCAAAAATCTGGAATATAGCGCAAGTGGCTGCTTAAAGGCGAAATACCTGCGCTGTTGTTTCTCGAAAAAGTTTTTGGAAAGTCGTACATCATGCCATGCATATCCATCAGCATTTTTCCATTACCAACTTCCCTGATGCGTGGCCATTCGGTATACCATCCGCCTCTATGGTCGTAGGTACGTGCCGCTTTTGGCAAACGATAAGTATACCATTGTCCGCCATCAAGCAACTTCAAAATTACCGATCGCCTATCCCAGCCTATTGCCCATAGCGGGCTTTTATCGTCTGGTGAACCATAAATACCACCGGGTCCTGTGATATCAGTAAATTGTTTTCGCTCTATGATTTTCCAGGTCTTACCATCCCAGCTTGCCAAAACACCCATTTCTTCTGGCCCCTTAGGCAAATCTCCTGCTTTTAGCATATCCTTCGTCAATTTGAAAACAGCATCCTCGCCGTTGTTCGCAACAACAAAGAGGTTTTGACCGGTATAGGCGCCTTTTCCATGCCAGCCGGGTACAGGTTTTTCAAATAGTTTCTTAACAGCAAGGCTATTTACATCAACCTCATACACCTTACCCTCCATATCATAGAAGTATACTTTGTTGGACGGATCAGTCAGGTGCCTTGCGGTTGCGGTCATCCTGCCTGGCATTACGGAAAAGGGAATTGCCCTTACTTTTCCATTTTTATCAATAAAATAGCTACTGGTGATCAGTTGATTCGATTCTTTATGGATCATCCTGTTAGCAGGAGTGCCGCCAATACTTTCCGGATGTATGGTTACATTCAGATCTGCATCTACGCTATAAAGCTTATCTGCACTTCCATTAGGAGTATGAGGAGAATAGGTAACCATCCATAGCTTATTTGCCCATGGGGTTATCGCTCCGATGCCATTTTCAAACCCCTCACCAAATCCTACAGTGCTTTTTTCTGTTTTTGGCCAGCCCTCATTAAACGTAGCTAAATGTGGATATACACCACTTACCTGCAGTGGTTTCGTTGTCTTCTGTCCGAATGTGTTCAAAGATAAAAGTAGTGCCGCCAGGGCAGCACAACTTTTTAAATTAGAGCTAATATTCATTTGTGTGTGTTATAGGTTAATAATTTAAGTTCTGAGTGATGTTGGGGTTTACCCTTCTTTCTACAGCCGGTATAGGCCACAGGTATTGCTTGTTTTTATCAAATTTCCTTTCAATAAGTGCCTTAACATCAGATCCAAAACCCGAGTAATCGGCTATGCCATCATCGTCGAGCGGAGTAATGCCCGGGAAAGGCCATTTTGAGCGGTTTTGATTTGCCGGATCAGGTAAACCAATGACTGGTTTTGTCAGTGCCTTTTCGGCCAGGTGCCAGCGGATCAAATCCATGTAGCGAAGCCCCTCTTTTGCAAGTTCTACCCTTCTTTCTCTCCGTACAACTTTTCTAAGTTCTGTTAGATCTGTTGTCGTTACAGCAGGATATAAGGTGGTTTGTGCAGCAGTAACACCATAGGCTCTTGCCCTCACCTGGTTAATGGCATCTAAAACAGTAGCATCCGCTTCTCCCAGTTCTACCTTTGCCTCTGCATAAGTCAGCAGCATCTCGGCATACCTGATAATGATGGCATCGTTGTCTTCGGCAAGTCGGTCGGCCCAGGTTTGGTCAATACCCTTTTTCCAAAGGAAACCGGTATAGCTTGCAAATGCGGCAACCGCACGTGAATCTTTATTGGATACACTTTTGTTCTGTTTTGAACTATAAACCGTTAAAGAATCCGGATGCGGGGTATAATTGTACCCCAGCCATTGGGTGTTGAACTCCACAACAGTTGCCGTGAGACGGGGATCGCGGTTTTTGAAGGGCTGTTTAGGGTCGTACAAAGGCGACTCATCAATGGGTTTACCATCAGTACACTCATAAGCATCCACAATATCCCGTGTTGGCAATTGGGCGCCAAAGCCACCGGCATTTCTGGAAATATTGTCCTGCACATAACCTGCTCCGTTAAAAACCTGTTGGGCCTGATCTCTTGGAATACTGACAATTAGCTCTTTGCTGGTTTCACCTGCTTTTAAAAACAATTGAGAATAGCTGGCATTAAGGCTATAAACATTGGCCGCACCTAAATCCATTACGGCTTTTGCAGCATCGCGTGCCACGTCATATTTCCCTACATACAAAGCAGTTCGTGCTTTTACAGCTAAGGCTGCACCCTTGGTTAACCTTTTCACTTCGGCCTGCGCATAGGTCTCAGGCAAATTGGCGATAGCAAAATCAAGCTCTTTAAAAATAAAATCAAGTACCTGATCTTTACCGGTTCTGGTGATCCCGTATGATTCTTCGAGGGTTAAAGTGGTTGTTAATAAGGGAACGTCGCCAAAATGGGTAACCAGTTTAGCATATTGGTTTGCCCTGATCAAACGCATCTCTGCTTCCAGTCTCAACATCACTGCTGCTGGCGTATTGGCCGCAGCTTTATCTTTATTGGCTAGAAACGAGTTCGCTCTTGCAATGGCTTTGTAACAGTTTAACCAATAAGTTTGCACCGCAGCATCGTCGGCATTCATCGTGCCGCCGATCACTGCATTTGTTAACTGGCCGCGGTGCCACTCATTGTCGCCAAACAATTCGTTATCATTCCCCCAGAAAACCAGTCGGTAAAGGTCATTAACAGCCAGTTCCAATTCGGTTTGGTTGGAATAAAAATTCCCGGTCGAGGCCTCAGAAAGTGGATTGAGGTCGAGTTTATTGCAGGCCGAAAGACCTACAGATATGATGATAATTAAATAGAACTTTTTCATGATTAAAATTTTAAGGTTGCACCGGCCAATATTGTGGTTACAATTGGGTAAGCATAGTTTCCGGCTTCAGGATCCAGATATTTTGGAAACTTACTGGACGAAAACAGGTCGTTAGCTGAGACATAGAAACGGAACGACTGAATGCCTGCCTTTTTTATCCAGCTTTCCTTTAAAGTATAGCCCAGCGTAAGGTTTTTTACACGAAAGTAAGAGCCGTCGATTAACCAAAAGTCAGACAAAGTATAGTTGTTCGACGTAGAGGTACGCGATAACCTTGGATAAGTGGCCTGAAGGTTTTGCTCGGCAGTATTATTCGGGCTCCAGAATTTCCCAACCATTTCAATTGGTACGTTTCCAAAAGCTTCAGCAAATGGTTGGGTAACTTCGTCGTTTAACCGGCTTAACTTTTTCCCAACTCCCTGAAATACTGCACCAAAATCAAAGCCCATATAATCAAGTCTTATATTTCCTCCATACTGATAGCGGGGTAAAGCTCCGCCAAGCAACACCTTATCGTCGGTAGTGATCTTTCCATCATTATTCAGATCCTGGTAGCGGATATCTCCTGCTTTAGTGTTTGCATTTAGCACTGGTGCTCCCGCAACTTCTGCCGCTGTCTGAAATATCCCATTGGCTTTATAACCAAACCATTCATTGTATTCGCTGCCATTACGGATAATCTGATCACCTCTAAATTCTGTCCCTTTTAGATCTCCGATTTTTGATTTGGCGTCTGAAACGTTCGCTGCAACAGCGTAATTCACGTTCCCGATCTTATCTTTCCAGCCCATTTCCAGTTCCCATCCCTTCACATTTAATACCCCCGCATTTTGGTTAGGCTTGTCATATCCTAAGTAAAGCGGAATATCAAGCGGCAAAAGGATATCGTAAGTTTTCTTTTTATAGTAATCAGCAGAAACGGTTAACCTGTTATCAAGAAAAGCTGCATCTAATCCCACATCGGTGGTCTGACTGGTTTCCCAGCTGATATTCTCTACTGCATATACCTGTTGTCCGCCTCCAGTTAACGGGGTAACAACTCCATTCTGATAGAACAGTGCATTTGTAAAATCTATGGTTGCCTGGTAAGGATAGTAAGCGGGGTTATTGTTCCTGTCTAACAATCGTTCATTACCAGCACGGCCCCATGATCCTCTTAATTTAAGGAAAGAAAGCCAGTTCATACTTTTCATAAAGCTTTCTTCGGTAACTGTCCAGCCTGCCGAAACCGATGGGTATACCGCATTTCTGAATTTATCAGCAAATCGGGAAGATCTGTCTGAACGGATATTTCCCTGGATGTAATACTTGTTTTTATAATTGTACTGCAAGCGACTGAACAGGGAATGTAATCCTGATTCGTTTGCACTGCCCGAGTTGTCTCTCAGTTCTGTACTTCCGGCATTTAAGTAAGGAAAATCAACAAGGGCAAAACCGGTTCTGGAAGCACCCAAAGATTCAAGTGACCTGTAATTTTCTTCATAACCCACAAGCACATCAATGGTATGGTCTTTTGCAATCTCTCTGGTATAGTTAGCAAGCAACTGCCCGTTAATGCTAAAAGCCTCATTTCTGCCTTCGCTCAGGATAGTTTTAGGCTGGTTCACAATGGTACTTACACTGCCATCGGCATTGGTAAACTTTATTTGTTTAGAGAAATACTTGTCCTTATCCAGATCAAAAGTTGGTGCTACCTGCATGGTCAGCGTAAGTCCCTGAATGGGTTTGTAATTAAACATAATGCGACCGCTGATTTGATTTGCAAGGGTTTTACTAAATCCTCCCTCATTGATCTGGGCAATTGGGTTTCTGCCATCCTTTCCAAAAGCCAAAAGCCCGTTGGAATAGAAATCATCATAAATTGGAGGCATAATACGCGCCTCATAAATGGGATTGTAGTTGTTACTTAATTCATTTGCATTGCCTTTGTTGGTTGTTCTTTTATAGGCAACATCTAAGTTGATATTCATTTTGCTGTTCAGCTGCAGGTCGTTGTTGATACGAAACAGGTATCTGTTGTAAGATCTGTTGTCGTAAAATGCTCCGGCATCTGAATAGCCCAGCGAAGCCTTGGTTTTTATTTTATCAGTTCCCATGGTAAACACCAGATCATGGCGTTGGCGTGGGGCCGATTTATTGGTCATAACGGTTTCCTGCCAATTGGTATTTGGATACTTATCCGGATCTGCCAGGTTGTTTTCCAGGTACTTGTCGATACTTGATTGTGGAAAAGGGCCGGTAGAAGCACCATCATTAGTAGCCTGCTCATTAAAGTAGCGCATATAATCCTGTACGCCTGCATATTCAGGTAATGCGGTTGCTCTTTGCACGCCATACTCGTAGTTATATTCCAGACTGCTCTGCCCCTGTTTAGCTCTTTTAGTAGTTACTAAAATTACGCCTGCCGCCCCTCTTGATCCGTAAATTGCAGCCGAGGCAGCGTCTTTTAGTACCGTAATGTTTTCAACATCATTTGGGTTTACATTATCAATATTGCTTACAGGCACCCCGTCCAGAATAATTAGCGGGCTGTTTGTTCCAATGGTAGTAATCCCCCTGATAGAGATGTTAGATCCGGAGCCGGGAGCACTGCTGGTACGGGTTACAGAAACACCGCCAACACTGCCTTGCAGGGCTTCAGAAACCTGAAGTGTTTGCCGCCCTCCTACATCCTTTGATCCTATTGAAGTTACTGCGCCGGTAAGGTCCTTTTTTCTTTGCGTACCATAACCAACTACTACAACCTCGTTGAGGTCCTTATTATCGACCAGCAGACCAATTTGAAGTGGTTTACCCGTAAGTTCAACAACTTGGTCCTGGTAGCCAACAAATGTTAACAGAATGGTTTTTGCTTCGGAAGGGGCATTTAAGGTAAACGCACCTTCCGCATTTGTACTTGTTCCCTGCCTGGTGTCTGTAACAGTAATACTAACACCCGCCAGAGGTTGTTTTGTGGTGGCATCGATAACTTTACCCGATACTTTTTTGGTTTGCGCGACGGCTGCATATTGCAGGCCTAAAAACATCGCCAGAAGTAATAATTTTCTTTTCATTTATATTTGGTTAAGTTTTAAAAAAGATTGTTATTTGTCAATCTGATTTAGTTTTGATTGGTTTAGTAAATTTATATCCCGTTTTACAGAATGAACCGCCAATACCATATCCAAAATATTGGTCAATATTTTAGATAACCTAACCAACTATAAAACAACCACTTACACCAGATGAATAGGTATTCTGAACAAGCTGAAAATTCAATATTTTTTCAACAGCTGGACATATGCTGTCAGAAGGTAGCTGAGCAGATCGGTGAAAAACCAATTTCTGATTGGACGAACAGCGACTATGTAAGGTTAAGTGGTTTATTGTCACGTAAAACATCCATTCATTTAAGCGAAAGCACCCTTAAAAGAATCTTTGGAAAATCTAAAACATCTACCCGGTATTATCCACAAAAGGCAACACGCGATGCCCTTGCGAAATTTATAGGCTACAGAGACTGGTACGAATTTGAGTTTAAGAATCCCATTATAGATGTAAAAACCGGATTAGTACAGAAGGCATCTGCAAAAACCCCTGAAACGCATAAGCAGGAAAGCAATAAGAAAATGTTATACTTTATTGCTTTTATAGTACTGGTTACGTTTATTGCGATAGTACTATTAAGAAAACCAGATACAGGCACGGATCTTTTTGCCCAGAACGTAAAGCTGAAGTGCATAAACCCCGAAGGACTTACTCCACATTCGGCTATATTTAAACTGGACGCAGCAGGACCATTGCCTGATTCATCTTCTAATTTCTCTGTTGATTTTGGTGATGGTAAGATAAAGAGGGTTAACCTCTCAGACAGCCTTTTTAATCATTATTACGAAATCCCGGGAAGGTACTACCCTGTGCTGTTGTATAAGAAAAGACCCATCGATACCGGATATGTTTATCTGCAAAGTAAAACCTGGAGTGCCATTACTTCTGTGATGCAGGATACCACAAGAGTATACCCGGTTTTAGTAAAAGATTTAGGCCTTAGAACGCCAATTACGGTATCAGCAAGAGAAGTTTACAGTGCCGGTGTGGATACCAACCGCACGTTCTTTGTTCATTTTTCACACGTAAGACCTACCAATATCAACGGAGATAATTTTGAACTGACGGTGCACGTTGCCTCTTCCGAAAACAGGGCCGGTGTAAGATGCTCACAAGCAGATCTGTTTATTTACGGAGAAAAGGATAAGCATGTGTTTGGCATCATTAAACCCGAATGTGTGGCCTGGGCACATTATCAGTTTTCTGAAGATGTTAAAGATGGCGCAAAATATGACCTTAGGGCGCTTGGACATGACCTGAGTACCGGCGCTGATTTAAAGCTTCGAATTGAAAACAAACAGGTTAAACTATACATCAACTCTAAAGAAGCTTTTAAAACACAGTACAACAAATCAATTGGTAAGATAATGGGAGTTAAACTGACAATAGCAGGAATAGGCTATTTCGAAAACTTACATATCTCAGACCTGAAGACAAAAGAAACATTCTGATCTTATTTAACAGGAACCGCTTTAAACTCGAATACGGAAACTTTTGTGTTATTGGTACTCACCGTTACAGAAAACGCATACTCCTTCCCTTTTTCAAATACCTGATCTGTAAGCAAACTAACTTCTGTTTTACCGTATGGCTGTAGTACCGGAACCGCTGCTATGCCTAAAGTTTTCTTCTCGTTACCAACAAGACAGGTAACCTCTAAAACGCTTTTTTTAGACACTACCTGGCCAAAATTTTCTACCTCTATTTTTAGTTTGGTTTTATTATTCTCTGAGCTAAATACCGGTTTACGGGCTGAAAGAATGGCCTCATTATAGTTTAACCATGGCACACGGGTGTATCCGTAAAGCAGCTTACCTGCGGTAGATTTCCCGATCAGCTTTGGTGCAAATTCCTCTTTTGTGATGCCACTGCCTTTGGCATCAAAATTTACAATCAGATCTTTGTTTGATTTTACCACACTTAACACCTTGCTGCCCCTGCCAAAGTTAACTTCTGTTGACGCCCCAAAACGAAGGGATTTAACATCTACATCTATTTGCGGGTTAAAGCCTTTTTCGGCTGCAATTTTAACGCTGATCACTTTGGTTTTAGCTGTCGGCATTTCCTTGTTCAGCATGGTCAGCAAAACCCCCGGGTTCAACGGTACGCTGATGTTTTTGGAACTATGGCGGTCGCTGGCTTTATCATCTGCCTTAGAAGTATCTATTACTGCAAAGTTCGCCTGAATAGCTCTTCCATAATTATCCTGAAGCACTTTAATACGTTCAAATTTATACCAGTCTTCCACCTGTCCGTCTTCATGTTTAGCTACTCCAATGGTATATGCCTCTCCGGGATCTGTAACCCAGTTAACCCCATCTTTTGAGCGTTGGTAAAAGGCGATTCTGCCTAACCAGTCGTTCACAATTAAATGGTATTGAACATTGTCGCGCCACACCACCGGATCCTCAAACTCGCCCTTTACATTGGGGTATACCCTTCTGTCGGTAATTTGATTGTAAGCAGAAATTCCTGTTTTACTGATCCATACACCACCACCTCTGCACACCATAAGGTAAGAGCCGTCTTCTCTTTGCGCAAAGGTTAAATTAGACAGGCCCTCGATAATCGGGCGATCTCTTTTCTCAAAATCAAAATGCTTTAATTCCCATGGCCCGTTTAAACTATTTGAAATGTAATATCCGTCAATAATATAAATCACATATCTGCCGTCTTTGATCCGGAAAACTTCAGGATTATGCCCTTTGCCTATAGTGTCTTTTACCACAAAAGGGCCAATTGAGTTATCGCTTACCGTATGGTAAACAATTGAATTTGGCCACTCGGCATGACCTTTCGCCGAACTTTCGAGCCAGCCGGCTACATAAAGGTGATAGAGTTTATCCGATCCTAAAATTATTTTCCCTCCCCAATAAGATCTGATGCGGTCTTCAATACCATTATCTACGTACCTTGGCAATACACCTTTGGCACCCCAGGTATCACTGCTGAGCTTGCCTTTTGGCATAGGTAACAAACGATCTTTAAACCGCCCGCCTTCTACCAGCTGATCCCATTCAACAGGTCTTGGCCTTTCCGTGATTTGGGCAATAAGCATGCAGGGTGTTAAAAATAAAACACAAAGGATGAGGGGAATAAACAGGTACTTTTTCATTTCATGAGATCAACTAAATTCGGCAACAAATAAAGCACATTCTGAAACCCGTAATTTTGATTTCTTATCCATTCATTAAGTAATATTAACATTCAGTGATAATACTCGCCTATACGTTTCAAAAATTCTTCAGATTGTATCAATTTACAGATAAGAGCTGAAACACTAAATATTTTATAATAAACTTGTTCTTTAAACACACAAAGCCATTTATAAACATGAACGTTAAGAAATCACTCATCTTGGCATTTGCTTCGATCCCGTCATTGCTCTTTGCGCAAAACAGCCCTGGAAAGCAATATGTATACAACCGTGCGCCGTTAACCGCCGACACGTACATACAGCTTCCCCTTGGCAGTATAAAAGCCAAAGGCTGGTTATTGAAACAATTGGAATTTCAAAAAGATGGCGCAACCGGACATGCCGAAGAACTTTATCCGGAGGCATCTAACCTTGGCCCTGAATCTGATTGGCTGGGTGGCAATGGCGAAGGTTGGGAACGTGTTCCTTATTACGTAAAAGGACTTATAGCACTGGCTTATACATTGGATAATCCTGAATTAAAAGCAAAATCGCAGAAATGGATAAACTGGACATTAGACCACCAGCAGGCGAACGGAGCTTTTGGCCCAGCAAAAATGAACGACTGGTGGCCAAGAATGCCAATGATGTATGCCATACAAAGTTATTATGAGGCTACCGGCGATGAACGGGTGATTGGTTTTTTTACCAAATATTTTAAGTATCAGCTGGAGAACCTGGATAAAAAACCACTAACGGAATGGAGCAAATCTAGAACCGGCGACAACATAGAATTGGTATTGTGGTTATACAACAGAACTGGCGAAAGGTCGCTGCTAACCTTAGCAGAAAAACTAAAATCACAGGCCTATCCTTGGGCAGATATCTATACAAATAACCAGTTCTACCATTATGGCGATGATTTCCATACCAAACACAGCGTTAGTGTTGGTCAGGCGCTTAAACTTCCGGCAATTTACTCACAGTTGAACAACACTCCATTTTACAGAGATGCAACTGAAAAAGGAATCTATAATTTAATAAGAGATCACGGACAGGCATCGGGCATTGCATCGGGAACAGAATTCCTGGCTGGCAGAAGTTCCTTTCAGGGAACGGAGACTTGTACCGTGGTAGAATGGATGCAAAGTCTGGAAACCACAGCCCGAATAGTTCATGATGCACAGATTGGCGACAGACTGGAGAAAATTGCTTTTAACACCTTGCCATCGCAGTTTAGCAGAGACATTAAATCTCATTTATATTATACACAGCCCAACCAGGTGGTATGTAAGCACGGTAACTCTGGTTTTGATGAGGACTACGATGGAGGAATCCTTTTAAGTCCGTACTCCGGCATGGGATGCTGCAGGTACAACATGCACATGGGATGGCCTTATTTTGTAAAAAACAGCTGGGCAGCAACTCCTGATAAGGGTTTGGCCGTAATTGCCTATGCACCGGTTGAGCTGAATGCTTTTGTAGCTGATGCCGTTCCCGTTAAATTGAATGTGGTGACCAACTATCCTTTTGAAGAGCAGATCAGAATTAAAATAGACTTAGCAAAGGCTGCCACTTTCCCATTGAAATTAAGAATACCCGAATGGTGTAAAAATCCGCAAATAGCGGTGAATGGCAAAGCATTATCGAATGTTAAAACCGGTCAGGTTTATACCGTAAACCGATCATGGAGCAGCAATGACGAGGTAGTACTTAATTTCCCAATGGAAGTAAAAGTATCAGATCAGGTAAACCAATCGGTTACTGTAGAACGTGGCCCCTTGGTGTATGGATTACAGATGAATGCTAAATACAGTATTCGTAAAAAACATCCTGTAGAAGGCTTTTTTGACTATGAGGTGTCCTCTGCTTCGCCCTGGAACTATGGATTGGTGATAGATCGTAAGAATCTGGCTGCTTCGGTAAAAGTTCAAAACACAGCTATGCCCGAGAATCCGTTTATCCAAGCCACTACGCCTGTTAAACTGAAAGTCTCTGCAAAGAAAATACCTTCATGGACCATGGCTTATAATAAAATGCATGCCTTTGAAGTACCAAGAAGTCCGGTTGCTTCATCGGAACAGACAGAAGAAATAACCCTTACTCCTTTTGGAAGTGAAAACATCAGAATCAGTAATTTTCCTGTAATTGGCACGCCTGAAAGTCCGCGTAAGTTGTTTAAAGAAAACTTTGACAATGCTACAGTTAAAGACTGGTTGTTATATGGCGGCAGCTGGTTTATTAAAGATGGAGCAATCCACGCCGCATCTAACAAAGGTTCCTGGGGATATGGGATCCATGGTTCAAAAGCGATTGCGAGCAGTACCATGTTTAAGGACCTGAGCTACGAGGCCACCGTACAGCTAAACTCAAAAGGAAATGCCGGTCTGGTTTTTAGAGTGACGGATGCGGTACTTGGTGCAGATATGTATAAGGGCTATTACCTGGGAATTGATGCAGAAACAGGCACGATCCAATTGGGCAAATCATCTGACCAGAAATGGGTTGCACTTGCATCAGAACAGCAAAAATTAGAAATAGGAAAGTCGTACAAGGTTAAAATAGAAGCCAAAGGCAGTGACATTAAGGTATACTTTAACGGATCAGAAAAGCCATTGATATCTGTAAAAGATTCAGAATTTAAAAGCGGTATGATTGGCGTTAGGGCCTATGATTCACTGGCAAGCATTGATAATTTACTTGTTAAAGAAGTGAAGTAAAAAAAGGGGTATCAAATTGAAACCCCTTTTTATAATTTATACCCTTCCGGCAAATTAAACCTTTTTAGGAGGCAGATCAAACGCCACAGCCTCATGCTCAAAATGACCATTATGAGATCCATCGCAAAATGGTTTATTTTTTGAAAGTCCGCAGCGACAAATTGATAGCGCAGTTCTGCCCTGCAATCCGTACACTTCACCATTCTTGTCAACGATTTCAAAATCGCCTTCTATTTTTACCGATCCGTTATTGTTAATTGTAAGCTTCGTTTTTGACATCTATTTTTAATTTTGGCCAAAGCTAAAACAAAGTAAACAGACCAGGCAAGATCATTTCAATTTAGAAACGTTCTCTGTTTAATCCATATTGCGGATACCCTTCGCCACCAATTCCAATTTTGAACTATCGGTTTCAGGAAACGGTATCTCTTAATAATTTAGCCTTGGCTGGGGCGTAATAATATTTAAACCATAGCTTGTCTGCTAAATAAAGTGTAAAGCCAAGTGGGAACGAGAGTAAAACAAGCGCCTTACCCCATCCGGTTCCTATGCTGTTATACTGGCGCAAAAAAGATTCAGAATGCATTCCGTAACGGGAGAGCTGAGCGGCTCTTTTGAAAAAGAATACGGGCGAGCTGAAAAACCAATGTGGCAGGTCTTCATTCACTACATCAACATCACACATAGTTAAACCTTTGGCATTTCGGATTCTGTTTGCTTTGCCACTCAGATTGCCAAAACCAGAGCCAGTTGGGATAAAATAAGTTCGCACTACTGTATTGATGCAGATGTACTGGTATTGTCGCCCCAACCTATTCCAAATATAACTTTCGGGTACAAATTTATAGCCCTCTGCTTCTGGATATGGATTCTTCTTTAACAATGCGGTACGCATTAAGCCAAATTTTTCACCTATTATTTTATACTTAAACTGAAATTCACCTCCTGTAATGGTGATGTGATCTGCAGGAAATAAGTCGCCGACAACCTGTTTTGTAATCGAATCCTCCACCAAAGCACATACACACCAATACTTATCCCTTACATCCGGCGAGAGGCTTTCCCATTCATCAACTAAGGTTTTAAGCCCATCGTGGCAAAGGGCATCATCGGAATCAAGTATTGCACACATTTCACCGCTTGCAAGCTTTACGCCCTGATTTACGGCAGAGGGCTTGCCCCCGTTGGGTTTCTGATAATAATTAATATTTAAAGGCGACTCACGCTGCCACGCCGACACGGTTTCTGATGTATCATCTGTAGAGCCATCATCAACAATAATCCACTCAAAATTTTTAAAAGACTGTTTGCTCAACGACTCATAACAACGATGAAGCGTATCAGCACGATTATAGGTAGGAGTGATAATCGATATAAACATAGCTATGCTAATAAATTAAAATATGGTGGTCCGTCTGGTCCTGACAAATGCCTGTTACGAGGTTACCGTAGCCAGCTAATCCCTATATTATCAGTAAGTTGAAATTACTAAAAAACTAATTGATATACAAGTAATATTAATGCAGCTATGCTCCTGCCGTCATAGCTGCATTAATATTGTATTTATTTTGAAAGTAATGCCAAAACCGCTTTACCAACTGCATGTGCAGACTGGGGATTTTGTCCGGTAACCAATCGCTGATCAGTTACTACATGCTCTTGCCAGGGGGCCGATTTTTCATAAATGCCACCTCGCTCAATCAGCTTATCTTCCAATAAAAAAGGAACAACTTTATCCAATTTAACGGCTACCTCTTCCTCATTGGTAAAGCCGTTCACTTTCTTACCAGCTATCAGGTACTTGCCATCGCGCAATTTAATGTTCACAATCCCTGCAGGACCATGACAAACCGCACTGACAATACCGTTATTTTCGTATATTTTAGTGGCTATTGCCGAGATTTCTTCGTTATCAGGAAAATCCCAAACCGCTCCATGCCCCCCTGCATAATAAATAGCTGAATATTCTTCGGGCTTTATCTCAGCAGGTTTTAAACTATGATTGATTTTATTGTGATAATATTGGTCGTCCCAGAATTCCTTATTTACTGCATCTCTTAAATCCAGGCCATCAACCGGAGGCTGACCTCCCTTCGGGCTAACAAAATCTATTTCATAACCCGCATCTTTTAGTACTTTCCAGGCATGGGTTACTTCACCCAGGTAATAACCTGTGGGATCACCGGTGCTTCCTTTTTTATCGTGGCTGGTAACCACAAACAGAATTTTCTTTTTCATAGTATTTGCTTTATTTTTTGATTGTGCCGCCGCAGACAAGGTTAGGGAGATGAAAATGGCACACGCAGCAAGAGCCATCATTCCTTTTTTGATCAAATTCATTCTATATAAGATAAAATATAATGATGCAAAGTTGGAACAATAATACGACAGCAAAAAGGATGCTAATCACAAAATAATTGTGATTACACGCACACTATGGATGGCTTAACCGGCTTAGGGTTTCTCTTGACACCCCTAAATAAGATGCCAGTAAAGTTTTAGGAAGACGCTGGAGCAATTTTGGATTCAGTTTAAACAGACGGTTATATCTTTCCTGAGGATTTTTATTGAGCAACAGCAGGATACGCTGTTGCAGTGCAACATACCCAACATTGGATTTTTTACGAAAGAAATTGGCAATGCTATGTAATTCATTGCACAGCTTTTCCTTATTATCTCTCGATAAAACAAGCAATTCACAGTCTTCTATACAATCTATAGCAATTGTTGCCGGGGTGCAATTCATGTAGGCCTGAAAATCGGTGATCCACCAGTCTTCCATGGCAAACTGCAGAATGTGTATCTTCCCGTCTTCGTCTGTATGGTAGGCTTTAAGCAATCCTTTTACTACCCAATACTCGTTGTGGACCTCACTATCTTCCTGTACCAGGAATTGATGTTTCTTAAGCTTTTTACTGCTGAACATTGAAGAAACATATTCGAATTCGGCATCCGTTAATGGAGTAATTTTTTCTATATGTTGCTTTAACGCACTATTCATTACAAAAACAGGTTTTTGAAGGAAAACAAATCTATTTACTTTTTTTGAATTTCTGCTCTGGCATGAAAGTAGTACTATCAATTTGTACTAAAACAAAAAGGAATGAATTTACCATCGTTTAAGCGGATCAATTTTAAAAAGGTAAGAACGGACATCCAGGGAAGCTTTAAGCAACTGGCAGCAGGTGGCTTTAAGCAGATTTTTAATCAGATTGACCAGCTGAACATCAAAAAAGGTGTGGATGCTATGGGGATCGATAAATTTACCAATCAATGTGCTTTATTGGCAGCAGGCTCAGGATTAATTACCGGAGTGGGTGGCGTTGGCACCATGCTTATTGGTACACCGCTGGATGTGATTAACATTATCACTCAGCAATTTAGGGTTACCCTGGCTATTTCTTACCACAATACCGGCAAGTATAAAATCAGTTTTGACGACTTTTTTAAGATTGTAGCCTCATCTGTTAAGGCCGATGCCAAATTGGCCATCAGCAAAAACATTATGGAAGAGGTTGCAGAGAAAATACTGATGAATTTAGGATCTAAATTAAGCAGACGCTTAGTACCGGTGGCAGGCGGCGTGATTGGCGGGACTATTAATTACTTATTTATTAAAGGTTTAGCAAATGAATTGAGAAAGAAGGGTACTTAAATCTGACTACAACAACAGTAGATTCGGCTACATACCCCTGCTTTATCCTGCAGACCTTTGGAGTATCAATAAAATTATACTCCGATGAAAATAACAATCACAGGTTCATTAGGTCACATTAGCAGACCATTAACCAAAACATTAGTACAACAAGGTCACCAGATTACCGTAATAAGCAGTAACCCGGACAAAAAAACTGAGATAGCAGATTTAGGTGCCATACCTGCTATAGGTTCTTTAGAAGATGTAAACTTTTTGACAGAAACCTTTACCGGCGCAGATGCAGCATATACCATGGTGCCACCCAACAATTACTTTGACCATAGCCTTGATCTTCTTGCTTACTATCGCCAGCTTGGTCAAAACTACGCCGATGCCATTGAAAAATCCGGGGTAACACGCGTAGTTAACCTGAGTACCATTGGTGCCCATTTAGAACAGGGTTCGGGTATTCTGCTTGGTGCACACAATGTTGAAGGTATTTTAAATGGGTTATCGCCAGAAGTAGCCATTACCCACATCCGCCCTACATCCTTCTTTTATAATCTATATGGCTATACAGATATGATCAAAAACGGTGGCGTTATAGCCGCAAACTATGGTGCGGAAAGTATTATCCCATGGGTTTCGCCAATAGACATTGCTGCCGCGGTTGCCGAAGAATTAGTAATACCATTTACCGGCAGAAAAGTACGCTATGTAGCCAGCGAAGAACTTACAGGCAACCAAACTGCACGTATTTTAGGAACTGCCATAGGCAAGCCTGAGTTGAAATGGGTGATCATTTCTGATAAAGAAACGCAAAACGGTTTAGAATCAATTGGAATGAACCCCCGCATTGCAGCTGGCCTGACTGAAATGTATGCAAGTCTTCATAACGGTTTGTTGGCAGAAGATTATAACCGCAATAAACCGGCAGTTATGGGAAAAGTAAAATTGAGTGATTTTGCAAAAGAATTTGCCGCGGTCTTTAACTAAAATGATTAATTTGTGATATGGCCAGTACAGCACCCCATAGGTTTAAAACGATCAGCGAATTTCATAAGTTCAGGGAACTACCTAAACCCGAACATCCGCTGATTAGCGTGATTAACGTAGAAGCGATATCGCGTTTGCAAGACAGTGAACCGGTTAGTCTGGTGTTGGATTTTTACTGCATTGCGCTAAAAAGAAACTTTAATGGCAAAATGAAATACGGCCAGCAGGCTTATGATTTTGATGAAGGCATTATGACTTTTATGTCGCCCGGACAGGTTTTTAGCATTGAGGTGAACAATAACGAGAAATTGAAACATTCAGGATGGATACTCTATATCCATCCCGATTTTCTTTGGAATACCCCGCTGGCCAGAAAAATAAAGGAATACGAATACTTTGATTATTCTGTGCATGAGGCCCTGTTTCTATCTGAAAAAGAAGAGGAAATGATTTCCGCCATTATGCTAAACATTGAGCAGGAGTACCAGGCCAATATAGACAAGTTCAGTCAGGACCTTATTATAGCTCAACTAGAATTATTGCTAACTTATGCAGGAAGGTTTTACAACCGGCAGTTTCTTACTAGAAAAATAAGCAGCCATAAAACCTTAAACAAGCTGGAAGACCTACTTACCGAATATTTTAACAGTGACGATTTAATGAAAAGGGGCCTCCCTACCGTAACATACATTGCGGAAGCACTAAACGTATCACCCAGTTATTTAAGTGGGTTACTTAAAACATTAACTGGCCAAAGTACCCAGCAACATATACATGAAAAGCTGATTGAAAAAGCAAAAGAAAGATTATCTACCACAACTTTATCTGTAAGTGAAATAGCCTATACCTTAGGTTTTGAACATTCACAGTCGTTTAGCAAGTTATTTAAAAAGAAAACCAATCTTTCGCCTTTAGAATTCAGAAATGCATTTATTTAGCTAAATTATCCTAAAGAAAGCCAAACAGTAAAATATTCTTGGAAAGAAGTTTTGTTCAAATCAACTTATTGTTAACTTGGCACAGTTGATGCTTTTGTCTAAGGTATAGAAATGGCTCTTAATTGATAAATAAATACATATATGTTAATAATCAATAGTTTTGAAGAATATAAATCGCATTTAGGCAAAGAGTTAGGTATTTCTAATTGGCATAAAATAGATCAGGAACAGATTAATAAATTCGCTGATGCAACATTGGATCACCAATGGATTCATGTTGATAAAGAAAAAGCGGAAAGCGAAGGTCCATTTAAGGCTACAATAGCACATGGATATTTAACCTTATCGTTAATTCCATACTTATGGAAACAGATTGCCGATGTTCGCAACATTAAAATGGAAATAAACTACGGTATAGAGTCTTTTAGGTTTGGCCAGGCCGTTTTAGTTGACAGTGAGGTGCAACTAAAGGCTAAGCTTAATTCGATAGCAAACTTGAGAGGTGTTACCAAAGTTGTTATTGAAGCTACGCTTATCATTAAAGATCAACCGAAACCAGCTTATACCGGGAATGTAGTATTCCTGTATCATTTTATATAACATATTTAAGATCGAATTTCACGACGCATAAACAGATAATAGGAAAGCGCAAAACAAGCTGCGGTTGCTCCTATAAGACCACTTACCTGAGGCCACACGATCATTAAGCTCTCTCTAAATGGCAAAGGCGCAGGTATTGCACCGGCCATTTGCTCCATCGTCATCGGGCCAAGACTTCGAACGGATGGCATCAGCATGGTTGTGCTTGCATCTGTATAAAGCTGGTTGGGTGCGATTCGCAACAGATCGAGGATAAACTCGTTGTAACGCAGGATTTGGTCCTGACTCAAAAAACTGGGATCAGGCAGAATGGACCTGATTGCAAGGTTGACAATAATCTGGTAAAATACTGTAAAAAATAGCCATATACCTATAGCGGTAAGCGCTGAAGTAGCCGCTTGCCTGAACTTAATAGATAGTACGATAGACAAACTCAGCCAAAAGCCTACATAGATAACGCTGATCACCACGAAGCCTAATATCCTTAACAGTTCCTGTGGCTCCATCCTTACCCCTGTCAGGATCAGACCTCCTCCTGTCATCAACAAAGTTAATACGAAGAATAAGGTGCCGACCATGATCATGGCACTTACAAACTTGGCCAGCAACAGGTTGTCTCTATAAAGGGGCTGTGCCATAATTCTTGTAAGCGTTCCGTTGTTCTGCTCTATATTGATCGCATCGAACCCCAGACTGATACCTAATAAGGGCCCAAGAAAGCTCAGAAACACATGGAAGGGCGGCGTGGAATTATCAGTGGTAGTTAATAACTTAAGGTATAGAAAAGTGTGATCCGGATCATTGGTATTGCTTATGGCTGAGCGGATATTACCTAAGGACACGTACATTGACCCAATGAAGGTTAGTATGATCAACCCGATCAGCACAATAAAGCGCCAGCTTCGGATATGATCTGCCATTTCCTTGTGAAGAACTACACCAAAGGGACTGGATTTCCGGATTCCTTTTGCGGTCTTATATATATTAATTTGACTGTTCATGGTTTTCAATTAATGTCTTCAAAATATTGTTGATAGATGTCATCCAGTCCATAGTCTTTTTGACGTACTCCAAGGATGTCGTATCCGTTTTCAACAAAAAAGCGGACCAGTGCCGGTGTAATGTTCTCTTTACATTCAAACACTATCGTTTCTTTATCCATTGTAATCTGTTTAATGGCTTCCCATTGCTCCAGTTCCTGTTGCAACGACCAGGGCTGAGGAATAGCATGTGCTGACTTTATAGATACAACATGTCCCATATGACCAAACAAATCGGCTGATAAGGTTTCTATATTGCCCTGGGCCAATAATTTGCCTTTTACAAAAATCCCTACCCGATCGCATACTTGCTGAACGTGATGTAAATGATGTGAAGAAAGCAGAACGGTCAATTCCTGCTCTTTGCTTAAACGCTTTATAAGTGTCAGAAACTCTTGTACGCCGCCCGGATCAATTCCCAGGGTTGGTTCATCAAGAATGATCACATCTGGTTGCTTAATTAATACTTCGGCCAGGCCAAGGCGTTGTTTCATACCTCGGGAGAAAGTTGATGTTTTCTTGGTCATCACCGAAGAAAGCCCAACAATCTCCATCAGTTCTGACGTTCGTATTCTGATTTCATTTTCGGAGAGGCCATTTAACCTTGCGATGTACTTTAGGTTTTCAAGCGCTGTCATGTTATCATAAAAGCCTAAACTATCGGGCATGTAACCTACTTTTCTTTTTACAGCAATAGGGTTACTTGTTGCATTATAGCCACAAACAAATGCAGTACCATCTGTTGGATCAGTAAGCCCCAGCATCATGAGTATAGTTGTGGTTTTACCTGCTCCGTTAGGCCCCAGCAGTCCAAAGATCTCGCCTTTACTGATATTGAGGCTCAGATCATCTACGGCTCTTTGAGGGCCATAACATTTGGTTAGGCCCTTCAGTTGTATTATAGGATCCTTCATTTCTTCTATCTTCTACCATACTTGCGGATCAGATAATATATCAGTGAAATGGCTAAGAGGATAACCAAAATACCGATCCACCCAGAGAGTAATGAGGTTGTAACAACCATCCTGAAGGCTGCCTGGGCGTTGCCATTACTATTTGTTGCGGTAAAGGTAGCAGCGTAGTCTCCTGCGATGGTCTTATCCGGAACTTTAAGCTTTGCAGTTACATTTACGCTTTTCCCCGGCTCCACTTGTTTAAGTTTGGCAGGTTCAAAGGAAGCTTCCCAATTAGTAGGCAATTGCGATGTGAGTTCAACATCATTCAATGGCAGCGTACCCGAGTTCTTTACCTCTAGAAGGATTTCCTTATGGTTACCGGAGGTAAGCTCTTCGCTCAGCTTCCCGGTTGGTGTAGTTAAGGTTATTCCATAGGACCCTTTTACAACTGCCTCCAGATTTAGGTACAGGGTATCCTTATTTGCAACTGCCTTTACAGGTATTTTGTACTTGCCGGGTGTGGTGCTTGCTGTGGCATTGATCTCTATAGATACATCTCGGGATGTACCCGGGTCAATATTTAAAGAGGCCACCTGATTACCATCTACCTTGTAACTGATCATCCAGCCGATCGGCAAACTCGTTTTGAACTCGTACAGGGCCTGCTTTGCAGATCCATTACGTAAGGTCGTATTGTAACGAAATGTCTCGTTCGTTGCAGCTTCGATATTGATCAGCCTTGCCGTAAAAGCTGATTTGCCGTCGATAGTTGCAACCTGACCTTGGGCATGCAATCCCGGGTGTAATCCAAAAAGGAATAGAAAAAACAATAAAGATTTGCACCTTCCATGAAGGTGGGTAAGTGAGAAATTTACTAACATGATCTAAACACTAGAATTTATAATAATAGCCTAAAAAAATGTCGGTTCAATAGTTTGTCTGTGAGAGCAAATCAAAAAAACAAAATAAAATTTTCAAACTGATTTAACATTTTTTAACATTTATAGGTCCTCAGCCAATTAATACGATTTCAACAAACAATCATGTACATCCATTGAAAACTACGGATCAATCCCAAAACTACCAGAGTGAGTGCTGTAGGTTTAAAAGTCGACGTTTAGAAACGGAAAAAGCCGTTCTTCTTATCGAAAAACGGCTTTTTTGTTAGTGGGCCATGATGGGCTCGAACCATCGACCAAAAGATTATGAGTCTTCTACTCTAACCAACTGAGCTAATGGCCCTGTAAAATCTTATTAGATTTTGCGAGTGCAATGTTACATATTTGTATCCAATTATGGAAACAGTTTTAGCACAAAAAATAAAAAATATTATTTTCGATTATGGCAACGTTATATTCGAAATAGACTTTGTAAGGACTCAAAATGCTCTTTTACAATTAGGTATAACCGATGTTCAGCAGTTCTTTGCCCATAAAAATCATAATGAAATTTTTAATGATTTTGAAACAGGATCTATCTCTCCGGCCCAGTTTCGCATTAAAATACGCGAAGCAGCCAACAATCCAGGGCTGACAGACGAACAAATTGACAGCGCATGGAACAGTTTATTGATTGGTGTTCCCTCTGCTGCGGTACACGACACGCTGCTTAAAGTAAAAGAAAAATACCGCACTTTTCTACTTAGTAACAATAACGAAATTCATTACAACTGGATTGTAGATTACCTGAAACGGGAATATAATGTCGAGGATAATAACCACCTGTTTGAAAAAACATATTACTCTCAGCAAATGTTCCTTCGTAAACCAAATGTTGAGATATTTGAACAGGTCATCAAAGAAAACAACCTTATACCAGAGGAAACATTGTTTATTGATGACAGCCCACAGCATCTTGTTGGAGCTAAACTGGCAGGGCTTAATACACTTCTAATGGATAAGCACCCTAAAGATCTGGAGCAATTTTTAACTGATCATCATATCTTATAGTTAAATTTGCCGCATGACCGAAAAAAGATATAAATCTCTTAAGGAATTTTATCCTTTCTACCTGAGCGAACATAGTAATCTTACTAGTCGGATATTACATTTTATCGGAAGCCTGTTAGCCGTATTACTATTGTTTACCGCTGTATTGTTTCACGACTTACGCTTTATGATTGGCATTCCAATAGTTGGATATGGCTTTGCCTGGGTAGGTCATTTCTTTTTCGAAAAAAACAAACCTGCTACGTTTCAGTATCCGGCCTATAGTTTAGCCTGCGATTTCATTTTATTCTGGGACTTACTAACGGGGAGCCAGCCTTTTAAAGTAAAGAAGTAAATTTAACTTCACTCCGTCATCTCCTTTTAACCAAAGGAGATGACGTATTACAATCTTCTTCTTTTCTTTTCTTTTATAATCAACCCAAGCTCGCGGCTCGTTTGTCCGGCAATGGAAGTATTTTCCTGAGCTCTTCTGAAAAGATACGGCATTACCGCTTTAACTGGCCCGTAAGGCACGTATTTCGCTACGTTATACCCGGCGTCAGATAAGTTAAAGCTTAAATTATCACTCATTCCCAATAACTGGGCAAAATAAACATGAGGATGATTGTGCGCAATCTTATTCTGATCAAGCAAATCTGCCAATAACCTGCTGCTTTCTTCATTGTGAGTTCCGCAGACAAAAGCGATTTCATCAATATGAGCCATGCAATACCTTAACGACTCGTTATAATCAATATCAGATGCTTCTTTAGTAGGTTGTATTGGTGATGGATAACCCATTTCTTCAGCTCTTTTACGCTCCTTTTCCATGTAAGCACCTCTCACCATTTTAACCCCTAAAATATAGCCGGCAGCCTTCGCAATAAGGTGGTCTGCTTTTAAATCGGCAAGTTTATCATGACGGTACATCTGATAAGTGTTGTAAACAATAATGGTTTCTTTATTAAACAAACGCATCATCTCTACGGCAAGCTCATCAATTGTTTTCTGGATCCAGGTTTCTTCGGCATCAATCATTACAGGTACCTTTTTATCAAAGGCAGTTCTGCAGATCTTTTCGCAACGTTGCTTTACTTTTTCATATTCAGCTTCTTCATCTGATGTTAGTGCCTGTTTTGCATCCAACTTCTCAAGCAAAGCAAAACGGCCAATACCTGTAACTTTAAATACGGTAATTGGAATACGTTTGTCTTTAGCGGCCTGATCTATCGTTCTGATAATCTCTTCGCAGGTAAAATCAAAAACAGCTTCTTCATCTTCACCCTCAACAGAATAATCCAGAATGGTGCCTACTTTACCTGAATGAAGCTGCGTAATTGTTTCTGCACATTCGGCAATCGTTTCACCTCCGCAAAAGTGTTTAAAAATGGTGGCTTTAATAATACCCTTAATTGGTAAGCCAATGTTCAAAAAGAAATTGGTAACCGGAGGGCCAACTTTAGTTAAAAAATTACTGCTTATTATTTTAAAAAGCCAATAGGCGGCGTTTAATTCAGAGTTAGATTTGTTGCGGAAAGCAACTTCAGTATCATCAAAATTCAATGATTTTTTGGGGAATGTCTCCATTAGTGAATGTCAGTTAGTCAAATCGTTTGCAAAAGTATAAATTCCATAGCTACCACTGGTAGAACACACTATAAATAATTGTAATTTTGGCAGTAAAAAATTTTATCTAAGTTTGTCTTATAATGATACAATTTAAATTAGAAGGCGAATTCATTCCCCTTATTCAGTTGTTAAAAGCAACTGCACTTGTTCAAAGCGGTGGCGAAGCCCAAACTGTTGTTGAAGACGGTCTTGTAAAATATAACGGCAAGGTTGATTACCGCAAGCGATTGAAGGTGCGGGTTGGAGATGTAATTGATTTTATGGGTCAGAAAATAACAATCATTTAATGAACAAATTAAACAGTGCCGGACATACCATCCATTTTGAAGCGAATCTTGCCCCTCTGGTAGAAATTATAGAAAGCAGCAAATACAGCAAGATCTTTGTATTTGTGGATCGGAATACCGCAGAATTATGCTTACCTCAGTTCCAGGAAATGCTGGGAGATTTTACAGGATTTGATCTGATTGAAACAGATCCTGGCGAAGAGAACAAAAATATAGATTTTTGTATTGGCATCTGGAAAACACTATTGGATTTTGAGGCAGACCGCAAATGCTTGATGATAAATTTAGGCGGGGGCGTGATTACCGATATGGGTGGCTTTGTGGCTTCAACATATAAACGCGGGATAGATTTTATTAATATCCCTACTACCCTGCTTTCGCAGGTTGATGCATCGGTGGGTGGTAAAACGGGTATCGATGTAGATAATGTAAAAAATATGGTTGGAACGTTTACCCTTCCTCAAGCTGTATTTATTGAAACTTCCTTCCTTAAAACGCTGCCTAAAAGAGAACTGCTTTCTGGTTTTGCTGAAATGATTAAACATGGTTTAATTGTAGACAAAGACTATTATGCAGAATTGCAAAACAGCGATTACGAACAAATTGAGGCCAACGCTATTTACCGTTCGGTAGAGATAAAAAACGAGGTTGTAACAGAAGACCCTCATGAAAAAGGATTAAGAAAAATATTAAACTATGGGCATACTATAGGCCATGCGGTTGAAACCTATTCTTTAATAAACGATAAAAACCCTTTAACACATGGCGAGGCAATAGCCATAGGTATGATATGCGAAGGCTTCTTGTCGGCCAAAAACAATACGCTTAGCGAGGATGAGCTTAACAACATCGGTACCTATATTTTAAAATTATATCCTAAATATCACATTAAGGAAGAAAGTTTTGACCAATTATTGGAATTTATGCAAAGCGATAAAAAGAATGAAAACGGACAGATCATGTTCTCATTATTGAGCCGCATTGGAGCGTGTGATTTTAACTGTAGGGTATCAAAAAACGACATTTTGGATAGTTTTGCTTACCTAAACACCTTAACTTCCAAGTCAGAAAATGCCTAATATTTTGAACCACAACAAGAACCTTATAACAAACAATAAATAATTTTTTTAAATTAACTATTGACAAATTAAATTTTGTTAGTACATTTGGCGAAACGAAAAGAAAATTTTGAAAAATATCACTACATATTGGTTTGGTTACTTCTACTACTTTAGTAAGAGCCGGGACTAATATGCACTAGAATCTAATAAGATAAATGTATACGAAAAGTCCCGGTCTAAAGCCGGGACTTTTTTCGTTTAGAGAAAATAACAGTTATGATAATTTCATAACCATTAAAAAGGGAAAATATTCTAATGAAAAAAGGAACAAGAGTAGCAATTCAAGGCATTAAAGCTTCATTTCACGAAGAGGCCGCATTCAAGTTTTTCGGAAAAGACATTCAGACCATTGAATGTACTTCCTTTAAACACACATGCGAGGTTTTAGAAAACGATGGCGCAGACTTCGTGGTAATGGCAATTGAAAATTCAATAGCCGGAAGTCTTCTACCAAATTACACCTTAATACGTGAATACAATTTCGCTGTAGTTGGCGAAGTTTACCTGGCTATTCAACTTCACCTGATGGCACTGCCCGGTGTAAAGTTTGAGGATATCAAATATGCTACTTCCCACCCTATTGCTATTCGCCAATGCGTTGATTTCTTTGAAGATTACCCACAGATCCAGATCATAGAGAGCAATGATACTGCTGCCTGTGCAAAGCGCATTAAGGAAGAACAGCTTACAGATACAGTTGCTATAGCAAATACGCTTGCAGCGGAATTGTATGGGCTAAATATCATTGAAAGAAGAATTGAATCGAACAAGAAAAACTTTACCCGCTTTCTGATCCTTAAAAAAGGAACAGCTGAAGAAGGGGCTCCAATCAATAAAGCATCTATTTGCTTCCAGGTAAGTAACCATGTTGGTGCACTGGTTAAGGTGTTAAACATCTTTGCTGACCAGCAGGTTAACTTAAGCAAAATACAGAGCATGCCTGTGCTTGGCAAAAGAAATGAATATTACTTCTATGTAGATATGGAATGGAAAAACATGGAGGCTTATGATAAGGCTGTCCGCCAGGCCCTTAAATACACCGTGAACTTTAATATCATGGGTGAGTACCAGAAAAACGACAAAGTATAATTAGCATAAATAATCCAATTAAAATAAAATATTAACACATATAACCCCAAAACAATGAAATTACAATTAAACATTCAACCGCTTAACACCTGGCTTAACATCAACAATGAGCCTTTGATCATCTCAGGACCTTGTAGTGCAGAAACTGAAGAGCAATTATTAACTACAGCTCATTTATTGGCTGCAACAGGAAAAGTATCTGTTTTAAGAGCAGGTATCTGGAAACCACGTACTCGTCCTGGAGAATTCGAAGGAATTGGAAGTATAGGTTTAGAATGGTTAAAAAGAGCTAAGTTAGAAACTGGTTTACCAACAGCTGTAGAGGTTGCAAATGCTAAACACGTTGAAGAAGCTTTAGCTGCTGGTGTAGATATCCTTTGGATTGGTGCACGTTCAACAGTAAACCCATTCACAGTTCAGGAAATTGCCGACGCTTTAAAAGGTGTAGACATTCCTGTATTAGTTAAAAACCCTGTAAACCCTGATTTACAATTATGGGTTGGTGCTTTAGAGCGTATCAATGGCGCTGGTATCACTAAATTAGGTGCAATTCACCGTGGCTTCTCTTCATTCGAGAAAAGCTCGTTCCGTAACGAACCAATGTGGGAACTTGCTATCCAATTGAAAACATTATGCCCTGAGTTACCTATCATCAACGATCCAAGTCACATCTGTGGTAACAGAGAGTTAATTCCTTACATCTCTCAAAAAGCATTAGACTTAGATATGCAAGGTTTAATGATCGAGTCGCATGTTGATCCTTCTGTTGCGTGGACTGATGCTAAACAACAAGTAACTCCAGCTGCTTTAGCTGAGTTAGTTGATCGCTTAACAGTTCGTGAACCAGAAACTAAAAATGAAGCGATCTCTGATCAATTAGCTGAATTCCGTAAGCAAATCGATAAAATTGACGACATCTTATTACAAAAATTAGGTGAGCGTATGTCTATCGTTGCTAAAATCGGTGAGTACAAACGCGATAACCAGGTTACAATTTTACAGGTTAACCGTTGGGATGCTATCATTCAAAAAGGTATCTCATTTGCAAAAGCACTAAAATTAGATTTAAACTTTACTGAGAAATTTTTGGAACTTGTTCATGGTGAGTCTATCCGTAAACAAACTGAGATCATGAACGCAGGCAAAGCCGAAAAAGGAATTGCAGCAGAAGCACACACAGAAGTTAAGTCTTAATAATGAGTAAACATGCGCTTGTTTCTTTTAAAGGAAGCAAACAAATAGATACAGAAATTACACTTACAGGCTCTAAGAGTGAGTGTAACAGAGCATTAATTATCAGCTCTTTGAGTAAGGGGACTGTAAAGGTTGATAATATGTCTAATGCTGCTGATACTGTTACTTTAAACAGTATATTAAATAATATCTCGCAAAGCAACCCACATCAACAAACCGTTGATGTGGGCCCTGCGGGTACTGCAATGCGTTTTTTAACAGCCATGCTCTCTACCCTACCTGGTAACTTTTTATTAACAGGAACAGAAAGAATGAAACAACGCCCCATTGGTATTCTTGCTGAAGCATTAAAAAACATCGGTGCTGATATTACTTACCTTGAACAAGATGGATTCCCTCCGTTAAACATCAATGGTCCGTTAAAACAAAGCACTGATACCGTTAAAATTAAAGGTGATATAAGTAGTCAGTATATTTCAGCTTTATTAATGATTGCGCCTATTTTACCGCTAGGTTTAACGCTACAGATTGAAGGTGAGTTAACCTCTCTTCCTTATGTTAAAATGACGTTAGACATGCTTCAGGAAGCTGGTATTGTGCATGAATGGTCTGGAAACAACATTACCATTAAACCACAGACTTTTGAAGCGGCTACACTTGCAGTAGAACCCGACTGGAGTGCAGCTTCTTATTGGTATAGCATAGCAGCGCTTGCTGAAAATGCACAGATCGGTTTGCCTTATCTAAAAGATAAAAGCTTGCAAGGCGATAGTCGTATCAGAGAAATTATGACTGCCTTTGGGGTACAAACAGCAAAAACCAGCAAAGGAATTAACCTTACAACCACTGAAACAAACTTTAATGATGATATTCTTGATCTAAAAGATTGTCCGGATTTAGCACAAACCATTATTGTATGTGCCGCTGCTTTAAGAAAAAACCTTAAATTCACGGGTCTGGAAACCTTAAAGATCAAAGAAACTGATCGTGTTTTGGCTTTACAAAATGAGCTTTCAAAGATTGGTGTAACCTTAAATGAAGACAACTTTATTTATACACTGAACTGCGATCAGCTAAACTTCCCTGAAAGGGTATCTTTTGCTACTTACGAAGACCATAGAATGGCGATGGCTTTTGCTCCGCTTAGTCTGGTCATAAACGAAGTTGTTCTGGAAGAAATGGATGTTGTAGAAAAATCTTATCCTGATTTCTGGAAAGATTTAGTAAAAGCAGGGTTTACAGTTACAGAGATTTAATTAAAAACATAAAATAATTCTAAAATGGCAGGCAACACATTCGGGCAATTATTTCGCATCACTACCTTTGGGGAATCACATGGTGTGGCCATTGGTGTTATTCTGGATGGATGTCCGGCGCAATTGCCCATCGATCTTGATTTTATTCAATCAGAGTTAGATAAACGCAAACCGGGGCAATCTAAGATTACTACTCAGCGAAAGGAGAGCGATACCGTGCAGATTCTTTCAGGAACATTTGAAGGAAAAAGTACAGGTACGCCAATTGCAATGCTTATTCCAAACGAGGATCAGCGCAGTAAAGATTATAGCCACAATACTGATGTTTATCGCCCCTCTCATGCCGATTATACTTATGATGCTAAATATGGCATTCGTGATCACCGTGGCGGCGGACGCTCCTCAGCTCGTGAAACGGCTGCCCGCGTTGCAGCAGGAGCTATTGCCAAGTTGTTGTTAAAACATCATGGTATTGAAGTTTTTGCACACGTATCTTCAGTAGGCAAAATCGAAGCACCTAATCTTGAAAGTAAAAACATCGCTGATTTGCTAGCTATCCGCGAAGAAAACATCGTTCGCTGTGCAGATCCGGCTATCGCAAATCAAATGATCGAATTTATTGATGGCGTTCGCAAGGATGGCGATACAGTAGGCGGAAAGATCAATTGTATTGTTAAAAACTGCCCTGTTGGCTTAGGTGAACCTGTATTTGATAAACTTCATGCAGATCTGGGTAAAGCTATGCTAAGCATTAATGCTGTTCACGGTTTTGAATATGGGTCTGGATTTAGCGGAAGCGAAATGAGGGGATCAGAGCATAACGATATCTTTTTAGCAAATGAAGGTCGGCCTAAAACGCTTACCAACTTCTCTGGTGGAATCCAGGGAGGTATTTCTAACGGAATGGAAATCAATTTCACAGTAGCCTTTAAACCGGTTGCAACAATTATGCACAATCAGCAAACCATAAATGCTGCAGGCGAAGCTGCAGAAATTAAAGGTAAAGGCCGACACGATCCATGTGTTGTACCTCGTGCAGTTGTAATTGTTGAGGCAATGGCAGCATTAGTGCTAGCCGATCATTTGCTTCGAAACAGATCAAGCAAATTAGCATAACAGAAAATCAACAAAGTTAATTTAGACTCTCCTTAGATCATGGTCTAAGGAGAGTCTGAGATAACTCTGAAGAGTTATCTTCTCTGGCAAGTCTGTTTTTAGAATATAGAAGGGTATTTTGATGCGTTATTGTCGTGCATAATTTGATACACGGTTTCAATAATATCATCAACAGATGGCTTACTAAAATAATCTCCATCTGATCCATAAGGCGGACGGTGAGCTTTAGCAGTAAGCGTTCTTGGCTGTCCGTCTAAATGGTAATAACCATTTTGCGCTTCAAGTACCTGTTGTAAAATAAATGCAGCGCCTCCACCCGGAACATCTTCATCAACTACCAATAACTTATTTGTTTTCTTTAAAGATTCTGCACAAATCTGTTTTGTATCAAAAGGAAGTAGTGTTTGAGGATCGATTATTTCAACTGAAATCCCTAACTGGGCTAATTCTTCTGCCGCTTCTTCAACAACTCTTAAAGTAGCTCCATAAGATACAATGGTAACATCAGTTCCTGTTCTTACGATCTCTGCCTCTCCAAGAGGAACAGTGTATTCGCCAACATTTTCCGGTAGTTTTTCTTTTAACCTGTATCCATTCAGACATTCAATAACCAGAGCAGGTTCATCAGATCTGAATAAGGTATTGTAAATACCTGCAGCCTGTGTCATATTACGCGGAACGCATATATGCAAACCTCTTAATGAGCCCAAAATCATAGACATTGGAGATCCTGAATGCCACACGCCTTCTAACCTATGTCCACGGGTTCTGATGATAACAGGCGCTTTTTGACCGGCTTTAGTCCTATAAGATAAGCTTGCCAGGTCATCACTTAAAATATTAAGTGCATATAGTAAATAATCGAGGTACTGAATCTCTGCAATAGGTTTTAAACCGCGCAAAGCCAGACCAATACCCTGACCAATAATTGTCATTTCTCTAATACCGGTATCAGTGATCCTTAAATCACCATACTTGGCTTGCAGGCCTGCAAAACCCTGGTTTACGTCGCCTATTGCGCCTAAATCTTCACCAAAGGCTACTAAACGCTCATCGTGTGCAAAATTAGCGTCAAAGCAAGCGTTCAGTAATTCACGGCCGTCTACCATTTTACTTTCCTCAGTGTATTCGGGAGCCACCTGTTTAACCAATAACGGACTTTCTATACCATCGGTAAATAGCTTAGAATTGTACCTGTCTTCGTTTAAAGAGGCCTGGCTATTATACCAGTTTATCAGTTTGTCTCTCTCTGGAGAAGGGTTATTAATGCTAAGACGTAATGTTTTTCTTGCTGAAGAAACAACCTCCTTACGCAATGCATCGGGCGTACTGGCAAGTAGTGAAGCAATTTTACTGATAGCAGGATTGCCGTTGGCAATTCTGTTGATCATATCGATTACCTCTTCCTTCTCTACTTTAATGGTAGCTAAGAATTCATTCCATGCCTCTCGTTGGGTTTCACGTACAAGTTTCTTTGCAGTTGCTTCCAGCTCAGTAATTTCTTCTTCTGTAATAATAGCTGATTCAAGCATCCACTTACGCATCTGCAGGTTGCAGTCATACTCACGCTCCCACTCCAAGCGATCTTTATCTTTATAACGCTCATGAGAACCGGAAGTAGAGTGTCCTTGTGGTTGAGTGACCTCTGTAACATGTATCAAAACGGGAACATGTTCAGTTCTGCATACATCTATAGCACGCTGATAGGTTTCGCACAGTGCCGGATAATCCCAGCCTCTTACTTTAAATATTTCGTAGCCGGCTGCATCTTCATCTCTTTGAAATCCTTTTAGAATTTCTGAAATATCCTCTTTAGTAGTTTGATACTTGGCAGGAACTGAGATTCCATAAGCATCATCCCAGATAGACATAGCCATTGGAATTTGGAGAACACCTGCAGCATTAATGGCTTCAAAAAACACCCCCTCGGAAGTAGAGGCGTTACCAATGGTACCAAACGCAACTTCATTGCCGTTTACCGAGAAATTTTTAAGATAACTTAAGTCGGGATTTTGCCTGTATAATTTGGAAGCATAGGCCAAACCTACTAAACGGGCCATTTGACCACCGGTTGGCGCAATATCAGACGAAGAGTTTTTCATCTCCGTCAGGTCTTTCCAGCTACCGTCTTCATTAAGTGAACGGGTAGCAAAGTGACAATTCATTTGTCGCCCGGCAGATGCAGGATCAGCCTCAACACTTGGGTTTGCGTATAACTGAGCAAAAAACTCTTTTAGTGTACAAATTCCGGTTGCAAAGGCAAAAGTCTGATCTCTATAGTAGCCAGATCGCCAATCGCCATTTTTAAAAGCTTTGGCCATTGCTATCTGAGGAATCTCCTTACCATCACCAAATATTCCAAACTTCGCCTTACCCGTCAACACTTCTTTACGTCCTAATAAACTAGCTTGTCTACTCTCGTAAGCTATTTTATAGTCGTTAATAACAATCGTTTTGAAATCATCAAAACTTAACTCTGAAGCATCAATTGGGTTCGTTGTAAGTTTACTATTTGGCGTCATAAGCAAATCAGTTATGGGGCAAAGATACATAAATTCTAAAGTATGACTTAACGGTGTGAGTTAATTTATATATTGGAATACTTTTTGAATTATCGTTTAAAACATTAAATTTGTTTTAAAACCCACATAAGATGAAAAAGTTATTATTACTATTTACATTAATTTTAGGAATAAGTGTTGCATCAAATGCTCAATCTAAACCAGCGGAGTTTAAATTTGACAAAGAGACTTATGACTTTGGAAAAATCCCTTTGAACAAACCTGCTTCTGTAGATTTTAAATTCACTAATATAGGAGATCAACCATTGATCCTTAGCAAAGTTGAAACAACTTGTGGCTGTACAGTACCTGAATACACCAAAACTCCAATCAAAAAAGGAGAAACAGGAACAATTAAAGTTACTTATAACCCTACTGCAGCACTTCCATTTAGCAAAAGCATTACTATAACTTCTAATGCTAAAACAACTACTAAAGTTCTTTACATCAAAGGCGAAACTGTAGCTGGAAGTACTAAATAGAATCCAATAAAGATATTTCTAAGAAAAGACCTCGTTAATCAACGAGGTTTTTTACTTTTGTACCATGCCAAGGATTTCAGAGAAAGGGGTACAAATGCCCGCTTCGCCAATTAGAAAATTAACCCCGTTTGCTGATCAGGCAAAGAGGGACGGAAAAAAGGTGTACCATTTAAATATTGGACAACCTGACATAGCGACGCCGGAAGTGATGTTAAATGCCATCAAAAATATTACATTCAATGTTTGGGCCTATACTCCTTCTGAAGGTACACTGACCTATAGAACTAAACTTGCCGAATACTATAATAAACTTGGGTATAACATTACCCCTGAAGATATTTTGGTAACTGTAGGCGGATCTGAAGCTATCACCATAGCCATGCAGACCTGTATTAACGAAGGCGACGAAATTATTGTTCCTGAGCCTTTTTATGCCAACTATAATGGGTTTGCTTGCATGAGTAATGTGGTTGTAAAACCAATATTATCGCATATTGAAAATGGTTTTGCACTCCCTCCAATAGCTGATTTTGAAAAGTTAATTACCGATAAAACCAGAGGTATTATTATTTGCAATCCAAATAATCCTACAGGTTATTTATATTCAAGAGAAGAACTGGAAGCCCTTAAAGCACTTTGCTTAAAATATGACCTTTTCTTGTTTTCTGACGAGGCTTACAGAGAGTTTTGCTATGATGGCAGAGAATTTATCTCTCCTTTATACCTCGATGGAATAGATGAAAATGTAGTGGTAATAGATACCGTTTCTAAACGCTACAGTGCTTGTGGTGCAAGATTAGGCTGTATTATCACTAAGAACAAAGAAGTAATTCAATCGGCATTAAAATTTGCCCAGGCCAGATTAAGTCCGGGTATGGTTGAACAAATTGCCGGAACCGCAGCAGTTGATACCCCTGATAGCTATTTTGAGGAGGTAAACAAAGAATATACCTTAAGAAGAGATACATTGGTAAAAAGGTTAAATGCTATAGAAGGTGTGTTTTGCCCTAATCCGGGCGGTGCTTTTTATGTTGTAGCTAGATTACCAATAGATGATGCTGATCAATTTTGTCAGTGGATACTTGAAAGCTTTACCCATAATGGCGCAACCGTTATGATGGCTCCTGCTACCGGGTTTTATTCGACTGAAGGTTATGGAAAAAACGAGGTTAGAATGGCTTATGTCTTAAATACCGCCGACCTTAATAGTGCTATGGATTGTCTGGATATTGCATTAAAACAATATCCTGGTAGAACTATGGCATAATTTTAGTACTTTTGTATCTAAGCTGATGGTTTGAAAGGAGTAGTTAACCACACACCATCAGCACATATAATGGGCTCGTTCTGGATTTGACAGGGTGGCGCTGAGTATGTAAGCATGCAGTGCGTTGTACGGAGAGCACTTAAAAGATAACGTTCAAACTATAATTGGCGAAAATAACTACGCCTTAGCTGCCTAATTTAGAATTAGATAAGCTTTTGTTCCTCTAGCTGCTGCATCGTTAGGCTAGAATCCGGAGCATCGAAATAACGAAGCTGGCATTTGTAAGGTACGCTACATTTGTGAGATAAAGTACCTAAGGTGAAAGGTTAGGTCGGTTTCCAGCCCGCCAGATCCCTACAATTAATTGGAAAATAAGCATGAAGAAAGCATAATTTATCACACAACTGGACAAGGGTTCGACTCCCTTCGGGTCCACTGAAGGAGACGCCTATTTTTCGGCGTCTCTTTTCTTTTAAACTTTAAACAACTGAAAATCAATCGATAACACATCAAAAAAACAGACTTATTACGGTTCGACTTTTCCATCCTTTTCCACAAAACCCCATACCTTTATTACTACTCTGCGATATTTCGATTATAAATGGTTCGAAATCTCATTAACCTTCATCTCAGACGTATCTTTTATGTCTTCTTTTTCTTTAAATGAGCCTGCCGATAGGTATAAGAAATCTAGGATTATCGAGGCCTGTTCCTCGCTAACCCGTATACCATTCCTCCTTAGTAAATTTATTGCCTGATTAACAGATACTTTTCTACCTGAAAATGGCTTTGGAGACTTCTCATATGCTTTTTCCATATTATTAAAAACGATTATTCTTTTTACGAATTTGTGTTAGATAACCTTACGACTTTCCGAACACTAGAATTGATGTCTAAATGACGAAATATGCTTCTTTCTGGATCAATGGTAGATGGCGTAAACAAGCTTGCAACATATCTTTTGCCTACGAAATCAAGCTTTATGTATATATCAAAAATACTTATGCCTGCACCGGTATAGACTCGCTCGTTTTCAACTTCGCAATGCCTTAAACTTTGTCCGATAATTTTTAACCTGCCGTTAAGGGTCTCTAAAGATTCTTTGTATGCTTTCTTCATATCTGCAAAATCTTCAAAATCTATATTACCAATTAACACATTTCTTCGTGCGAATGACATCAAATCTTCTTGTCGAGTAATTTCTGTAATAACTGCATTCTTTTCATTTAAACATTGTCGCCGAGCAGAAAAGATATTTTCATCTTCCAAAACTAGATTAAATAGATCGTACACACCGGGAGCAATTGTAATTCGCCGTAATTGCTCTTCATAGTTTGCCTCTAGAGTATCAGCCCTGAACCTACCCTTACATTTCGAAGTAGAACAATGGTAATATCTATATTTGATTGACCTTCCTAATGAATGACTACCGGTAAGTTTTCTTCTACAATATGGACAATTCATAAACCCTCGGAGCGGAAATAAGGATTTCAAGTTTAATTTCCCCTTATTAACTATACGTCTGCTTATAATCAATGACTGAACAGTACGAAAAAGATTCTCTGAAATAAGTGGCTCATGGACTGCTTTGACGAACTGGAGTTCCTCATCCTTCGTGGCGCGGATAGTTATGATTCCGCAATAAATCGGATTACGGAGTATTTTCCAAAAATTATTTTTACTGCACACTAGTCCTTTTTGGCATGTCATTTTTCGAACTTGGCTCATAGAGAAAAGTCCCTTGGCGTACAGCTCAAAGGCCCATTTGATTAGATCAGCTTGGGGTTGCTTTGGAACAATAGTCTTTTTCCCATCAGACGTAGACTGATTTGAGTATCCCATTGGAGCTCTGCCTGGAAGTCGCCCCATTTTTCTTGCGCGACGCATTCCATCCGAAGAATTCTTTCCTCTTCTAGTGTTCTCTGCTTCAGGTATGGAAAGATATACGGCAAGCATCACTATACTTTCTGGAATATCAAAGTTGATTGGTTGATCAATTGCCATTGGCACGGTATTCAGTCCTCTTAATATGCCTAGCATTTGGTAGGCATATTCAATATTGCGGCTAAACCGATCCCATTTGATGAAAAGAATATTTTCTGGCGGTCTATTCCGATTTTTCTTCAATACAGTTATAAGCTTCTTCCATTCTGGACGGTTGAAGTCCTTTGCTGAAAAATCCTCTCGGAATATTCCTTTAATGGCAATTCCGTTTAGTTCGCAATACCTAAGCAATCTGTCCTCTTGTTCGGGCAAAGAAAATCCTTTTCTTTTTTGCTCGTCGGTACTCACCCTCACATATAAATAAGCTGATTTCATAATTAGATTGATTATTTACTTATACATCAACGCATTAAGCATCCTCTTCATACAGTTTATGATAACAATGTCGATTAGGACTAAAGTGACTGGTATCACGGCAATACTAGTCAATTGATTCCGGGGCAAAGTGCCTGTATATTTCAGGGAAAGTGGTTCTCCCCGAAATATACAGATAAATCACATTAGCATTTAGTTCAATTAAATCTAAAAAAGGAAATCTGAAGGAAAAACTATTAAAATAGATAATTACAAATTTAACAACACGCTAGACGTTGGAAGGGCGTAAAAATCACAACAATCTGCAATATTTATTGCAAAGTCCTATTATAACTCCTCCTGCATTATTTTAATTTGCACGTAGCTTTTCATCTTCTGAACCGGATTTACGCTTAGTTTGAAGTCCGGAATTTCCAAATCTATAAGAAAAGCTCAAAGACACCTGGCGCGTATTGTCTAGAACATCAAAGGTTTCATTATATCCCTCATAACGGGCAATCCCTTTAGTTTTGAGCTTATAAAACACATCTGTGGCATTAAGTTTTAAGCTGGCTTTTTTTGCAAGAAATTGCTTTTGAAAGCCCACTCCTACTGCCCAAACAGGCAAGAAATCAAAAGATCCATCTTGCTCACGTGAAGTGTAATTTGCGGAAAATTCTGCCGAAAAGCTGGGCGTTAAGATAAATGTATTGTTACTATTAAACTTATAAGTCACTATTGAGTTGTCAAGATTTGAATTCGATACTGCACCATTAAATTTCGAATAAAACAATATTGCATTGTTATAGCTCTGAAACCACTTCCCAAATTTAACTGGGGCCGAAAAGTCAATTCCATAATAATCCTTGACCGCCAGGTTACGGTCAGTGAGTATAACCATCTCAGGCTTTGATGGATCTTGATAAATAAAGGGAATTATATTATTGAGCGTTCGTCTGAACGCATATCGAAAGCTGTACTTTTCAGATATGGTATGACTCAACTCTAGTGCATAAGTAATTTGAGGCTGTAGATCGGGATTTCCAGACTGTGATGTTGTTTCATTCAGGTAGACGCGGAATGGGTTTAACTGCCTGTAACTTGGTCTGTCGATTCTTTTACTGAAGGAAAGTCCAATCTGTTGGGATTCTGACAGTTTGTAATCGATCGTGGCATTAGGGAAAAGCTGTGTGTAACCTCTTTTATTATTCACATTGCCAATCATTTGAACTGTATTTGTGTTTGTATTTTCCGCCCGTAGGCCTAACTGAATATCAACACGTTTTGCACTATGATTAATACTTATATAGCCAGAATTGATATTCTCTTTATAGATGAAATGATTGCTTAATGTTACATCCTTTATATTCTGACCGGCACTTCTGTCAAAAAAAGACACATCATTATCTGAGGTGACGTAGCTTGATTTAATCCCAGTTTCTATCTTATTTAAAAAGCCCTTTGAAGGCAGGACGTAATCTGCTTTTGCGGTAAATATCTGCAGTTTTCCATATAAATCCCCGTAAAGTAAATATGGCACTTTTAAAGGTGCGCCAGAAGGTAAAAAACTAGACGTTTTGTTGTCTTGTAGATTATCAGTTAGGTAAGAAGCGTAATCAACATCAGCGTTCAGTGAAGCTCCTGATATTGAGTGTTTATATCGATAGTTGATATTGGCCGATGGATTTCTTCGGCTGAAATCTCCGCCACCAGTAGTAGCTGAGGTTGAGCTTAAATTGCCAGCAGTATTATAACTGTGGCTTTGACTGGTTATCATGCGAGAGTTATCATTGGTATAAAGTCTCCCAGCAAGCCCCAGGGTTGAGGAGGGCGAAATTTTATAGTCAATTCCTACTTGCGCGACATGAATGGCAGCGTGCACTTTAAAGTTGTTATCGTAATCAATTAAAGCGGAACGCATACCAGCTTGAAAGAACTCTCTCTTGAGCATAATATCTTGAAAATCGGTTCTGTTCAAATAGTTATAACCCGCAGAGAGGGATAATTTCTGATTCAGGTGACTTACATCAAATCCTCCCCCGGTTCTCGCGTAGAGACCTTGGTTAAAGTTACCGACAATACTTCCGTAAGTACCTTTTCTGTTTTCTTTTTTTGTGCGAATATCAATAACACCGGCGTTTCCTGAGGCGTCATACTTTGCCGAAGGGTTTGCCATCAGCTCGATTTTATCAACCTGATCAGAGGGAATGGCCTTTAAAAAAGTGGCAAGATCATCTCCGCTTAAGGGTTGAAGCTTTCCATCTATCATCACCATTACCCCTTGTTTTCCGCGAAGCTTAATGTTACCATTTCCATCAACACTAACTCCTGGAGATTTCTGGAGCACTTCGAGAACGGTAGTTCCGGCAGCGTTAATACTTGATGCCACATTAATAATTGTTTTTCCGGCCTTTTGCTCGACCTGTGGTTTAATGAAACTTATTACAACCTCTCCAAGATTATTACTTATAGGTTCCACTTTTATTACACCAAGGTCTATATGCTTATCTAGAATGACATCTATCTGCAGGGGCTTATAGACTATGCTCTTTACAACAACAGTATATTGTCCTTTGGGAGTGGCCTTAAAAACAAATCTGCCCAAAGAATCACTTATTACCTGTTTTAAAACTACTTTTGTGTCTTTGTGGAGTAACTGAATACCTAGTTGAGAATCTATTATTGCCTCGCCGTTACTAAGCTTTCCTGTCAAACTGAAGTCCTGTGCTAAAACGGTTACCATTTGCATACCTAAAATTATGCTTAAAAAAAACTTTTTCATTTTTTGTGTTTGTATTTGACCGGTTTTAAGAAACGATTACTTTTTCCAACCATCCTATTGATTAAAGAGTTGATTGGTTTATCTATAGATGACAGCCGATTTTGTTTATTGGTTACAACTCTTGAGCATTAATTTTCATTAATACCCGTAAGGCCAAACCATTTTAAAATAAAGACTTGTAATGTTGTAACCAATGCATTGAAAACATTGTCTTTGCCAGAAAGAATTTAAAAATGATAAAAGATTAATGATGCTTTCTGCGCTGATTCTATTAAGCTTAAAGGCTTACCCGCAGACTTCCCTTTTGCTAAATAAGGATGTCTTAAAAAAGGTTAAAGCTATAATGGCTGCTGATGAATGGCTTATAGGTGTTTTTGTATCTGTGGCAATCCAAAGAACTACAAAAAACTTAGCGGATGCATGATTTCTTGAATCAAATACATCTTTATTATTGGAATATTTTTTGATTGGTTTTGGCCTGAAAAGATGTCTCTTTGAAGATCACTTCAGATCCCTGAACCTCTTCATGAAAAAGCTTTCCGTTGAGTTCGGCAATAAACTGAGTGTCGCACCTAGTCACTTTTATTGTACCCTCACCCTTGAATTCTTCATTAAACTGATTATGAAAATTCTTCCAATAAAACTCATCCCCCTTTTCATCCGCATAAACCGTTATCTTGCCCGAAGAAAGATTATATTCTCCCACTCCTTTAAAATCATCTATTTGAAAAGAAATATGAGGCAGTCCAGTCTGGTTTCCTTGTTTGGTAAATGTCAGGTAGGCGAAATTTTCCCTAATTTCAACATCAGTTGCCGCATCCTTGAGAACATTAAAGGTACTGTAGGAAAAACTTGCAAGTGTCGTTATATCTGGTACTTGTTCCTCCTTGTCTTTTTTACAGGCTGCACTGAAAAGCAGCATACCAATGAGTAGTGTATTAATAGTTAGCTTCATATTATATTTTTTGACACAAAAATATCCGCCTTCTCTTCCAGGGACAATCACATGTTCGGGTGATTTTTCGCTTGGGCACATCATTTTTAGTTAACTAAAAACTATCAAACCATGGCTTGTAAGGCATAAATCATACTTTTTAATCACAAAAACTATGATCCGGGCACTTTTGACAGTTTGCAGTTTAATCTTTAAAAGCGCACTTTTGAATTAACTAATTAAGTCATTTATGGTGCGCTCGACTTTGAGACTTGTCTTTCACTTATTTTTGCTTTTAGTAAGCACGAGCCAATCCAAAGCACTTGAAATTTCATTCAACCGCATTTCCAATGGACTTTCCACTAATTTTGTAAATTGCGTCTCGCAGTCAGCTGATGGTTTCATTTGGGTAGGTACCCAGAACGGCCTTCAACGTTATGATGGATATCGCTTCAGGCGGATCAGTACAAGAAGTGGCAAAGGTATACCATCCCTTCCCGTAGATCAGATATTTCCTGCTGATGATTCCGCAGTGCTGATTGTTAGAATGGGCCACCGGATTGGACTTTTGGATACACGCACATTTATCTTTAGTGAATCGGCGATAAATTCTACAGTATCTGAACTTGAAGAGAATAACGTCAAACTTTTCAAAGATGGGAAGGACACTTACCTGATCATATTTGGTAAAGAGATATTAACATACAATCGAAGAAAAAACTGTTTTGAAAAAAACGTAAATATCCTCAACTATCCGGATGGCTGGAAGCCAACGGGCATTCAGCGTGATAAATCTGGGAAAATATGGGTTAGTGGATATGCTGGCATAGGCTATTTTGACCCTTTAAAAAAGGTTTTCTATACTCCGAACAATAATCCTACAAAGATGAGCACTTTAAGTGCCTTGAAATCAGTAAAGGATGTTACCCATTTTATGATTGATTCACATGACCGTTTTTTTATTAACACCTGGCCTTTAGATAAACCTTACACCATTTTATTATTCGATCCTGGAACACCATTATCAGGGTTAAGAAAAATATCTACAATGCCCAATCCAAAGTCCAACTATAATGAGCTATCGGGGTTTAGTGAACAAAACGGGCTAATCTGGGGATTTGGTATTGATACCTTTAATCTCTTTGAAGAGAAGACGAAATCCTTCGAGATCTTTTTCAGTCCTGACAATCTTGATTACGGTATTAAAGTGAATAATATTACTCAAATTTTCCGGGACAGAGACAAAAACCTCTGGGTCGCTACCGACAATGGATTGTACACCATGTCAATCATTGGAGACCATATCCGAAATGCGGTTACCACTGCTGATTTTGGAACTGCACCATTAAGCGATATTACCACGCTTAGTGATGGCAGACTAATTTTAAGCTCCTGGGGATCGAAGATAAGTGTTTATAGGTACGATAGTTCTTTGCATCTCGCTCTTGAGAAAAGCCTTATCAACGCAATTTATAAAAACACCCCAAAAGGTGATAATTTTTTCAGTTTTGTATGGGCAGTTGAACAGGAAATCTCAACAGGTAAACTTTACCTTGCCTGTCAGGCAGGCCGATTGATTGAGTTCGATTTTAAAAAAAATGCATCTGTGTTTTTAACCCCTTCTGCATTTAAAGGACAAACTATAAGAACGCTCGCAAATGATAATTATGGAAAAATGTGGTTTGGAACACATGGCGGGTTGCTTATCCGAAGAAACGAAAGTGATTTCACCTTAATAGCCAACCTTAAAAGTTCAATAACCAGAATTTTGTCCAGGTCTTTAGGCAGCATCTGGGTTGCCACAGCCGGCAATGGCATTTTCGAGCTAGATGTCATTTCTGGAAAAGTTCGTTCACATCTTATTTCTAAAAAAGATGGAAGTGGACTGACCACAAACAGGGTATCTGACATAGCCTTTTTGGGAGACTCAACCTTAGCCATAGCTTGTTCGTCCGGCCTTGATTTTTTCAATTTGGCAACACATAAAATCAAACAATTTAATACTCAAAACGGACTTCCTCAAGGTGTAGTCACTTCTCTAGTTCCGGATGGTAATGGTCACTTATGGATGGGTACTATAGGCGGTATATGCAGGTACAATTCTACCACAGGCGAGTTTCAGATTTTTGATAAAAAAGCAGGATTTCTGAACACCTCCAATATGGAAAATTTAATGAATCAAGGTTTAAAATTACCAGACGGTAAAATAGCATTCAGCGGAGAATCCAGTTTCGTTATTTTTGACCCGGTGAAACTCAACATCACCCCTCCGATGAGAAAAGTCACCATCACAGACTTTAAGCTCTTCGATCATTATTTGTCGATGGATTCCATCGGAAAGCAAGGAAGAGTCAAGTTAAAACATGATGAAAATTTTATTAATATTTCTTTTGCGCCGCTTACTTATGGTGGAGGAAATGAACTCAAATATTTTTACAAACTCGAGGGCGCAAGCGAAAAATGGATAAGATCTGAAACTGGACTCAGCGCGACATTTGCTTCTTTACAGCCTGGAGAGTACAATTTTATGGTTCGTTCCCAGAACACTGAAGGTAAATTTTCTGATGTCACCAGTCTTGGCATAAGTATTTCTCCTGCATTTTATCAAAGTTGGTGGTTCGTGGTAATTCTGATCCTTATTGCCCTTTTTAGTATTTACATACTTTACCAGGCAAGGTTGAAAAGGCTTTTAGAAGTACATCGGTTGCGGGAAAAAGTTGCCCGGGATTTGCATGATGATGTAGGCTCAACTTTAACCTCAATCAATATCCTGAGTGAAGTGGCCAGACAAGGGCTTGAAGAAGACTCAATGGCAAAACAATATTTACAGAGGATAGGTAAAAACAGCACCCAAATGATGGAGTCAATGGATGATATTGTGTGGAGTATCAAGCCTGATAATGACCAGTTGCATAAAATCACAGCCCGAATGCGAGAATATACGGCAAGCATTCTCGAGCCACAAAACATTCGTTATTCTTTTGAGGCCAATGATAATATTAAACACATAAAACTTGGCATGGAAAGCCGGCGAAACCTGTTTTTGATATTCAAAGAGGCGTTAAATAATATTTCAAAATACTCAGAGGCAACGTTGGTGGGAATAAGCATTCGATACGAAGGCGTTCAGATTACCTTAAGTATTTTTGACAATGGAAAGGGGTTTGACTTAAAAAGTCATTCACGAGGGAACGGACTCATGAACATGCGTAAAAGAAGCGATATGCTAAAAGGCTCGATAGATATCCAGTCTGCCCCAGGGGAAGGGACCAGGATTGTATTGAAAGTTTCGGTTTAGAATCCCGTAATTACATAAATCACATAAATATGCGATTGTAAGGTTAAAAAAATATTAACAAATTGCAGAAACTATGATCAGGATATTATTATATGAGGATAATACCCAGCTAAGGGAAGTATTATTCATCTTGCTAAACGGCACCCCCGGCTATGAGCTTTTAGGCGCCTATGGTGACTGCACGAATATTTTGGAAGAGGTTAAGCAGACTAACCCAGATTTGATTCTAATGGATATCGACATGCCATTTATGAATGGAATTGAAGGTTTAAAGCTTTTGCGCGCCAAAGGTTTTCAGTGTAAAGTTCTGATGCTAACTGTATTTGATGACAATCAGAATGTCTTTGAAGCCATTCGATCAGGAGCAAACGGTTATATCTTAAAAAAAACGCCACCTGCGAGATTAATTGAGTTTATTGAGGATGCACTTAATGGTGGTGCCCCGATGACTTCCTCGATTGCCACCCAGGTTCTTAACATGTTCGCTGAAAATCATAAATCAAAAACCGAAACCTTCAATCTTTCTGCCCGGGAGCAAGAAGTATTGAACCTACTGGTAGATGGTTATAGCTACAAACTCATTGCAGACAAGCTTTTTATATCTATGGACACGGTGCGTTCACATATCAAAAAAATTTATGATAAGCTCCAGGTAAATTCTAAAAGTGAAGCAGTTGCAAAGACACTGCGAGCTAATCTATAGTACAACGGTTGTACAAGTTGATAAATATATCTAGGTCTTGTAACCATTTGTTATTTAGAGGGGTCTTGTAAAATAAAGATCTAATAAGAATGAAAAAAATTACATTTATGCTGCTCGTAGCAGCATCGCTTTTCGGATGCAAGAAATCATCAAACGAACGTATTCCTGATCCTAAGCCCAGTACCAAAACTAGACTACTTACCACACGTACACTAAATCCAAACGGCCACTACATCCTAGAGACCAGTAGTTATAATGATAATGGTTTGCTAAAAAAAGAAGTAAGCAAGGATGAGACAACAGGACTTAACATCATCCAGGAGTATTTTTATGCAAGCAAAGTACTTGAATATTCAATCATCAGCAGTGACACCAGAAGAATTGCAAGAATCAATTATTTTCATGCGAACGACCGTCTGGTTAAGATGGATTACATGGAATATGACGAAATTGGCACCCCCAACCTTTCGTTTTCTAGAACCCTTGAGTATAGCGGAAATTTGCTATCAAAGATGACAACATTTTCCAGCCTGAACAACTCCATGTATTATGAGATTTTCACCTACTTAGGTGAAAATCTGACCGCAACTAAAACCTATTCAATGAATGGTGTTATCCAGAATTTGTCTGAATACCTTTATGATATTGAATTAAACCCCTACAAAGGTAACCCTGGCAAAAATCAACAGGCACAAGGCCTAAGCAAGAACAATGTTATGCGGGTACGTTATACTGATTACAATAACCCTACAGCAAACAGTGACAGGCGTTATGAGTATGAGTACAATTCGGAAAAATACCCAGTCAAGAGAAGTTTCATTGGCTCAACAACCAGGGAATTACAAGTCACATTTACTTATCAGAGCCACTAATTAACGCGCGCTGTTTTTAATGAAAAATTTCTGCGGAGAACATTTGATACAGTGTCCAGTGAATAATTTACTTGGCACTGCTTCATACCAATCTTAGTTCATCAACACCTCCCTTAACCGGATGAGATTGAAATAGAACAATTCAGATGATACAATGATTTACAATTGTTCTGAGATAAATATTAACAGAAATAAACCACATCATTATGTTATTGCACTAAATATCCTGCAACGATAAATTTGCGATACAAACGATGGAAACAAACCTTAATAAAAGGCTCAATTATTTGTTTACAAGCTATTGCAAAACGATATTCAATGCAAAATGAAAATAGGTTTAGTTAGACACTTTAAAGTAAAACACCCCTTCCCAAAAAAAACATTGCTTTCAAAATCAGAAGTAATAAATTGGTTTAATGAGTATGATAACAACATAAATATTGAATATAAAAAAGTTGACCTATTCCAAATAAATTGGGAGCGCTGTTATTCAAGTCCAATGATCAGGGCATTGAAAACTGCAAGTCACATCTACCCTGGGGAAATTTTAGAGATTAAGGAGTTAAAAGAACTGGAAATATTAAGCCATTTATCTAACAGATTAAAATTTCCGTTTATAATATGGGGAATTATTGTTCGTGTTAATTTTTTTATTTCCAACAATGACACACGGAAATTCAAAGACGAGATAATTGGCTTTGTCGACAAATTAATCAGGAAAGATAAAAATAACACATTAATTGTCAGTCATTGGTTTGTAATGCAAGTGATAAAGAAAGAACTTATCAGACGGGGATTTACAGGAAATAATTTCAAGCCAAATGAATATGGAAGAGTTTCTGTTTTCGAAAACAAACCGAAAAAATAACAAAGTTATCAGCACAAGTAAAAACCGACACTAAATATAAGTAAGGACAATCACCTCGAACCAACTAATAATTGGCAATTGTCTGACCAAGACTATTGCGTCTCGATTAATTTATAATAAAACCTACACATGAAAAAATCAATTTCCAAGATGATACTTCTGTCACTCTGCTCTGTGTTGATCCTCCAATCCTGCAAGACCCCTAATCAAATAGAAGATCCCATTATCAACAACATTGATCCTGTTGCGGATTTTGATTGGACAGGTCACCAGGTTGCTCCAGCAGAGCTGGTATTCAGCAACTCCTCCCTCAATGCTGACAGATTTAAATGGGACTTTGGCAACGGATCCTACGGGAACGACCGCTTACCTGGAAAGATTGTCTTTAGACTTCCGGGCAGCTATGAGGTATTGCTTACTGCCTTTAGTGGAAATAAAAAATCCTTAATAAAGAAAACAATAATTATTTCACCCGACGATAGCCCGCTGGCTCATTTTACTGTCTCCTTTAAGGATAATAAATCATACGCTCCCGCCACATTGCTATTGGTGAATAACTCCCAGAACGCAATTACTTATGAATGGGAAATCAATAATTCCATTTATAGCACTAAAACCCCTTCGAATATCATCTTAAATAATGCGGGAGATTACAATTTAAAACTGGTAGCAATCAATGGAAACAAAAGATCGGCAGTTTACCAGCAGACCGTAACTGTTATGGCATCTAATGATCCTCGGTCAGGATTTATGCTGGCCTACCACCCCTATCCCTATATAGTGGGGGAGGAAATCCAGTTGGTCAATACCTCCCTTAACAGTGACGGCTGGAAATGGACCTTCGGACCGGGTGGACCTCCAGAAACAACAGAACAACATCCAATAATAAAATTTGCCAGCTCCGGAGACTATCCAATAACCCTTGTTGCCAAAAAAGGAACGGTTAATGCCCTTCCAAAAACAATAACCATTAGGATTAACCCTTAAATATAAATATTTTAAAGCACCCGAAAAATCCGGAATGCTTTAAAATATTTATATTTACAATTGTAAGTTTCCTCTGGGCTTACAGGAAAATAATCCTTAGTTAAAGCGGAAAAAGAAAAAGAATAAAAAAGCTTCTTCCTGAATTTATTCACGTAACCTTTTTAGTTGTTATGGCATGCAAATAGCCCCATCAAATGGCCTGGAACATCTGATCAGGCATTTCTTAGTTTACTATCCCTCTGCGCCGGATTCACCAATGCGGTTTTTCTCTGACGGAAGTCCGGGGATAGTTATTCCCTTGGCCCACTCCGCTTTGCCTTTGTTGGGTAGGAAAAAATTAGAAAAAGGTGAATTTGTGGCTTACGGATTGATGGAGCATTTCGTCAATATTCCACCCCCACCGGTTTGCGGTATGGTAATTATTGTTCTTAAGCCCTATGCTCTTAGTTTATTAACGGGAATTCCATCCAAAAAGCTAAAAAACAGTTTCTTTTCATTTAGGGACTTATTTGGAAACCTTACCCATCCGATACAGGAGGCTGTTAAGGAAAGTCGTAACCTGGTTGAAACCATCGGTTTATTAGAAGATTTTTTCTTAAGAATTTCGCCCCCCTTACCAGCTACAGAAAGTATCCTAAACAAAAGCCTTAACTGGATGCAGCAAAGCAGCGGGAATACAAAAATTGTCGACCTACTTCACTATTTATCTATTAGTGAGCGGCAACTTGAACGGAAATTTGATCATTACATCGGCATATCCCCAAGAAAACTAAACGGAATTCTCCGGATAAATCATTTTTTAAAACTGCTTAGAAATCCTGAAAAACCGTTCTCACTGGTTCAGGCTGCACTCGAAGCTGGATTTTATGATCAGGCACACCTGAATAATAATTTTAAAGCACTAACGGGAACTTCCCCATCAAAATATCTAACCTTATCAGATCCTCTGGCAATGAATCTGTTTGTTCAGCATAAATAAATTATTACTGTCGGAAACTTCCAATACTAAGCATATTCTTCAGCATAAATTTGTACTAAAAGAATATGGGAAATCTAAAAATAGCTACTGCTCAATTTGAAAATGCGAGTGGCGATAAAAACTATAACCTTTCAATCATCGAAGGTATGGTCAAAAATGCGGCTGAATCCGGCGCTGAAGTTATTGCATTCCACGAGTGTTCAGTAACTGGATATTCCTTCGCAAGAAAACTCAGTCGCGCAGAAATGCTCGAACTATCTGAATTTATACCTGATGGGCCTTCAGTAAGCCTTCTTATTGAGATGGCAAAAAAATATAACATGACTATTCTTGCGGGTCTTTTCGAAAAGGATGATCAGGACAATATGTTTAAGGCATATGTCTGCGTGGATGGAACCGGACTCAAGGCAAAACATCGTAAACTTCATCCATTCATCAGCTCTTTTCTAACAGCCGGGAATCAATACACTGTATTTGAAATTAAAGACTGGAAGTGTGGTATCTTAATATGTTATGATAATAATGTAATCGAAAATGTACGGGCTACCACACTGCTGGGTGCGGAGATTATTTTTATGCCTCACGTAACCATGTGTACCCCTTCTCCCCGTCCCGGTGCAGGTTTTGTGGATCCAGCGCTTTGGATTAAAAAAGAAAAAAATGCCGAATTGCTTAGAAAAGAATTTGATGGCGATAAGGGCAGAAACTGGTTAATGAAATGGCTGCCAGCCCGCGCGTATGACAATGGCATATATGCGGTATTTTCTAATCCAATAGGCATGGATGATGACCAGCTAAAAAACGGATGTTCAATGATCCTGAACCCTTTTGGAGAAACTGTTGCTGAATGCAGATCTCTTAAAAATGAATTTGTGATTGCAACCTTGAATAAAGGTATACTAGAATCTAGCGGTGGTTACCGTTATAAAAATGCAAGAAGACCCGAGCTCTACAAAGAGATAATCGGGTCCGCACATATTTCAAACCAGGAAGTAGCCTGGTTAAAAAAATAATATCTATTGTTATTTCTTTGGAAGCGGAACTTGAGACTCACACTCGTTTGAGTTGTAGATATTGAAGTAAAAATCCAACTCTCGAATAAACCTAAGGGCCCGATTTCTATATATTTTTATAGTGATGCGCTTCACAATCAATGAAGCGCATCACTACAAGTATCATTGAGTAATGCACATCTATCTCATCAAAATCTTAAAGGACGCGTTTAATTTTACAGTTTTTGGTGAGGAACAATAATTACCCCCGGTATAAAGTGTTGCCCCGGATACTATCCCCTGCAAAAATTCTCCCGGTTGAGCAGGATATTTCGAAATTTCAACCTGACCCGGTGAAAAAATAAAGGTGGGTTCGGTTTCATCACAGGCAGTTCTGAAAGAACACATATAATCAAGCAAATCTACTTGAGAAACCAGGCTTATATCTGCAGCATTTGCAGCTGATTGCAGTTTAAATGGAAAACTGCCTGTTCTTTTTGCAGAAATCCTGATATTAAACTGTCTGTCCTGCATTTTTCCACTAATGTAAAGTCCATCTCCCATTGTAAAAAATACGCCTTGGGTTACGCGTGTAGACACACCATCCAGATTGATGGTGAAGTTCTCACTTCCTTCGATAGCAATCGGTTTTAACAATATAAGTTTTTGCACTTTACTGGATCCCGATCCAAAGAAGTTTCCGGTTAGTTCCACACTCACTGTTACAGGATTCTGGTTTGGGACTGAAGAAGGTGCCAGATAAGCACATCCCTTTTCATAAGGCGTGATCGTCCCCTCCCCAGACAGTCGCCAAAGTGCTGAAGATAAAATGGGATCATTGTCATCTGTTTCGATATAATCACCAAGCACCTTATCCGGATTTTTAGCCAAAGGACCAATAGGAATATAAGTTCTTATCTTCAGGTCTGCCGTACCTCCAGGCAATACGCTATTTGGTGCAGTAAGCTTATAGCATTCAAAAACAGTCCAGTTGCTAAAATGGCTTGACTGAGTAGTTACCGTTTTGGTAACCTTGTCGACATCGGTGACTCCAGGCATGTAATAATATCCTTCAGCATCTTGATAAGTGAGTCTCAACAATGCCGGATCTGTGCCTTCCAGGTTTATTCCTGCATAGGAAATGCGGATGGTAACTGGCTTTTTAAATACGGTGCCTTCTGGCAAAAGCCTGTAGGCGGGACCCTGGCTCCCGGGTAGTGTATTTTCAATTGCCTGAATACTGACATTTGTGGCCTCCTGTAGCGCGCCAGCCGGAATGATTACTGAAAGTAAACCATCATCTGCGCTTACTGATCCGCCATCAATACCAATAGTCTTTGTAACAGCGGAACGTCCGGTTATCGGGATGCCGATATCGCGTTTTACTGGTTGTGCATGATCAGTTTCTGGCTTCTGATCGTTTTTCTTGCAGGAAAAAACAATCAGGACTATTGTGAGCATAAAAAGATTTTTTTTCATTATTGTTCATGTTAAAGGAACTCCTGACATTCATTTTCAATGGATTAATACCGGGATGAATCATGATTGAATTCGCTGAACAAAACTAACTAAACAGGGAACTACAGGCCACCACATGTTGATGTGATTTATGCAAAACGAAATGTCTATGGAAGTCAGAGAAACAATCTGGTGAAAGTCATTCCCAGTCTGCTTTCAGGATTTTTGTTTTGCAGCATACAGCGACGAGCCCTTGTTAATCTGCTGCTTTTTATATACACTGCCCAACAGCCAGGCCAAAACAAAAAATGAAGAATAGCTCTCCCTGTAACTCTAGTAGGTCTGCCTATTTTATCGCATGATTTTACAACCAGGGCGCGGTCCTACTGGCATCCGGATTTGAATAGTCCATCATGCCTCCTGACAGGATTTGCACAACCACAAACAGATGCCAATCAGGAAGTTGCTCATCATTTTTTTTGAAAAAACCCACAAACATGTGATTGACCAGAAATTTGATGTGGGGTAGTTTTGCATCGACCATAATTAAAGTGGTTAAACCGACAGACAAGGTAAATCAAAAAGCATGATCAGTTCAATAACTTTCCAGGACAAGCTAATTACGGAGTGCATCCAGGGTAACCCAAGGGCACAGCAGGAGATATTTAATGCCTACTCCCAAAAAATGATGGCACTAACAAGTAGGTATGCCTCCGATACTATGGAGGCAGAAGATATTTTAATGCTGGGCTTTAAAAAAGTATTTGACAGAATCTCCAGTTACAATGCATCTGGATCTTTCGAGGGATGGATAAGAAGGATAATGATCAACTGTGCAATTAATGTCTATCAGCAAAACCAAAGGCGTATACCGACCCAGCCAATGGAAGAAGCTATTAATTTACCTGGATATTATTCTACCAACAGTACCGATACAGAATACCTGTTAATGGCATTACAGAATCTACCAGGCTATCTTAGAGGACCCTTTAATTTATTTGCAATTGAAGGATTCTCTCATAAAGAAATAGCAGAAAATCTTGGTATCAGCGAGGTTTTATCTAAGGTCAGGGTAACCAGGGCCAGAAAAGCGTTGCGTGAAGCGCTGTCTTCAGGTCTGCAAAAAAGCATTTACGCTAAAAGCGCCCCTAAAAGCATACTCGACAATTTGGCCTGAAAGCAATCAACTGCTGAGCAACTTACGTCATAGGTGGACGGCATTCAGGAATTAAGGATGATGGCCTCGCTGAGCACGAAAACTAATTGCATGCACCCCTGGTTTGAGTCAAGCAGAACTTTCACCTAACGATCATACCACATAGGGGCTCATGAAGTGATCCGTTATTCTTGAGACTAAAATTGTATTACTTTTTTTATTGCCACTGAGCTGGTAAAATGGACAAAATTCCAGTAAAACCTTTAAATGATAGAAAACAGCCGGATTAAATCCGGCTGTACGATTTAACATCTGATGTGAAGAAAAAGATTGATGTTTTCAGGCTCTCTCCCAACGCTGATCTGCTCATTGAGATAACCCGCCTCCAGTGCTAAACCAATAAGATCATGCTCACTTCTGTGATTAAGGTGCCATTCCCCAAACAACTCCATAAATACTCGACTCGGATTGTGTTCATCATTGAAATTTCCAATCACGATTTCACCGCCTGGATTAACCCATTTTCCAAACCCTTTCAGCAACCTGACAAAGGCTTTATCATCAAAGTAATCAAATAAGCCAGCAGACCACACCAAATCATATTGCTCTGTCGTGCTGAAGCGAAAGATATTCTTATTGATAAAAGTAATTTTGTCAGAGAATGGTGCGGTGAGCAAAGTTGCATATTCGATAGCCTTGTTATCCATTTCCACACAGGTGCTCAGCAGATGCTTGCCATAATTTAACTCCTGATACACTTCAAAAAGATCTCTTGCAGGTCCGCTTGCGATGTCTAAAAGCGTCAATGAAGAGCGCTGCACAAGTTTACTGCTAAGCAGGGTCTTAAAATATTTTTTTCTGTTTCTTACCGCCTCTGCTGCAGGATGTTTAAGACTGTAGGCATCCCAAAGTCTGTAATCCTCACGAAGAATTTCATTCTGATAGATGCGTTCGATTATTTCAAAATCTCCTGCATAGCCGTATGGTTTGGTTCGAATATGCCCCATCAGGGAGACTTTGTCAAACAGGAACTCACATGAGCCTATTACCGGTGCCATTTTAAGGGCAAGCTCAGGATCCTGCGGATCTGCCAGTGCAAGTGTCGCTAAACTCATTTCTAAGTCTGAGTAGTCTTTTTCTAGGGGGCCGCCATTTGCGATGATCACTTTTAGGGTATCTATGGCCTTTTCATTATTGATTGTTTCTGCTTTCATTTATTAGGTATTTTCAATGATTTTTTGGATTGATTCAGATGCGATTCTGGATGTTGAATCGTTCAGGAATTAGTAAAAAAGACTGGCTATTTTCCAAAACTGATTATTCCCCAAAATTAAAATGAGTGGCAATATGAGGCAATCGCATATAAATGTGATTGTATGCCTGCGTGAATCTATTCTGGAAAAACGATCGCCAATAAGTTTTGAAAGGATCAAAAAGTGATTATCCATTGCACTGAGTTAGACTGGATTAGAAGCACAGCGTATAAAATCCCAGTCAACCTGCTAACAATGCATTGGAGAATTAAGGATTGCGATCAAAAGACGAATTAATTAGCCCTGAAAATCACATTAAGATGTTATTGCCCCCACTTTAACCCTAGGCTACCTTTGTGCAGTGCAAAGCCAGTTATAGGTAATGCCAATACAACTTAATGTATATAAAAATGAAAAACAAAATTGCGCTACTGGGTATAACTGCTTTGCTTATACTTTCAGCTTGCAAAAAATCTTCACCAGAAGAACAGACAGACTTTGGGGATTCCCCGAGAACGACAGTACCGGCAGAGTTAATTTCACCAACAAACTACTGGCAGTTTGGTATTTTATCTTCAACAAATTTTTATGATTCCTATAATTCAAGTTATAAAGATGGTGCTGGAGGCAGCTATATGTTTTATCACTTTTCTGCCGATGGAACCTATACAGCACTTCTTTACCTTAAAGCAACATCCTCTGGGGGCGAGACCAGGCAAAGCTGGACAGAAACAAAGGGTACAGTGGTTGTAGGGGAAACAGAGCTGAGCAACGGTATTGTATATAAGAGCATTGAACTGCATCCGGTAACCGGAACAGACCGAATGGTAATAAATTATGGCCCAGAGTCTAAAAAGAAACTAACGCAGGCTGACTTTGATTCCCGAACACTACTTAAAGCAAAATTTGCGTGTGAGCCATTTGTTAACCAATATGGTGAGAAATGCCTTGATATGTTAAGGATTGATTCTGAGCCCAAAGTATTATTCAGTTTCCACGAAGAAAAATAACTGGCAGCTGAGTTCAGTAAAGCTGCTAACAACCCATTAACTAGAAAATAAATAAAATGAAAAAATTATTCATCTCACTTTTAAGCGTAACACTGCTATTTGCTGCCTGCAGCGAAAAGAAAGCGCAAAGCCAGCAGCTAGAGGAGCATGCAGGTAATGAGGAAATAACTAAGGCAAATCAAACTCAAAAAGCCCTGGTAACTATCGAAACGACGTCCTATCAGCTAAGTATTTATAGAGCCATACCATTCAAGCCCACAAGTTCAGTGGGGTTTGTTCCAAAGAAAGGCAACCAATATGTGGTGTTGGACATTTCTGTAAAAAATAAGACTGATCGGGAGATCAACATGGGGGTTATCCTATCTACAGCAAAAATACGAGATAAACAGGGTACGGTGTTTGGTGATATTCTTGGTTCGCTTAGCGCCTATAACCTTGCCAATCCCGACAACGAAAAAAATAAAGAAAATGATAAAATCTGGTCTGAAAAATTTCCAGCCGGTGAATTTCACCGCTGTGTGGCGATGGGTTTTCAAGCTCCTGATCATTTGAAGGAGTTTGAAATCAGCCTTCCTGAATCTGATGATTTGACCATGCTCGATAAGCAGACAAAGGCTAAGTTTTCCTTGTAATAGAGGACAGACTGTTAGAAGCTCTACTTAGGCCCGCATATTGTTTTATAGTGCAGTATGCGGGTCTTTATTTAAGATTGCTACCCAGTATGTTCTTCTTGAACAGCGTATTGCATTATTCCTTTTTTTCCTGGTGGCTGTAATTATTGATAACTTGCATCATTTTATCATGTGGTATCCCATAAATGAGGTTATCATTTATTCCGCTCATTGTTTTTGAAGCAACCAAAGCATTAATTATGGCCTCTTCTGTCGCCTGTATGGTTGCCTGATATACCTTGTCCAGCATTTCTTTCGACAGCACTTTCCAGAATTGCATTGTCCCTTTTTCATTATCATTTGGAGAGATGGTACTGAAAGCTAAAAATATATCACCCGAACTGTTTCTACCCAAACCTCCTGTTTTTCCTACACCAAGGGCTGCACGCTTTGCCACCATCTTTAACTGCGCAGGCAGCAGTGGGGCATCTGTTGCAATTATGACAATAATAGAACCGTCTTTTTCTTTTGAATTGATCACTGGCATATCATCTTTTAAAAGTTTACCCACTGGCACTCCGGAAATGACCAAATCCTGCCTGCCACCGAAATTACCCTGAATAAACGCGCCAAGGGTATAGCTGGAAGTATCAATTTTAAAAACTCTTGAGGCACTTCCACTACCTCCTTTATATAGAAACATGGACATTCCGGTTCCTCCCCCGACATTCCCTTCTTCTATCTTCCCATCGTGTGCATTGTTCAAAGCGTCAAATACATCTTCTCTTTTAACATGCAGACCGTTAATATCATTAAGTAGTCCGTCAAAGGTTTCCGCGACAACAGGTAAACCAAACGAGAAATCGGTTTGCCCGTCCTTTGAAAAGTTTTTAATATTCCATTCCCCAATCCCATCCCTAACCACGCCCACACTATTGGTATTGGTAATACCTATCGCCCCATAGTTAAAGCCATATTCCTCAATAGCTGTGGTTCCCGTCATCTCACCATCTCCGTTCAAACAAAACCAACCTGCAGGAACAGGCGCTATTGATTTGCCTTTTGGAAATATGACAGTCACTCCGGTGCGTACTGGACCTTTTCCTGTTCTTAAAGTCCCTGCACCAGATATCAAGGTTTTATAACCAACTAAAACGCCTTTAACGTCTGTAATGGCATTATTTTCGCCCGGTTTTCCTTCGAATATAATTCCCAATTCTCTTGCCCGCTGGCCATAAGCGTCTGTGCAAAGTGATGTTAATACACAGATAATCAAGATTTTTGTTTTCATATACAAATTTATTTAAAACAAACCATCACCAAACCACATAAAAATGTGATTTTACAGTTATAAACAGAAAGGGCTTGCTATTTAACAAAGCAAGCCCTTCCCGCAGTTTGTTATAGGATATTCATTAATTTTTGATTGCCCCCCCTGTTCCACTTATTTCGGAATCCATAAGCGGATTTCCGGTATAGCTATGCCCCTGGTCCACCGAAAATATAGGCTGAACATTAAATAGTTTAGTCCTGTAACCAAACCAGCAATAGCATTGTCTTGTAGTAAAGAAAAATAATGATGAAAAAAATACTCTTAATTTCTGTACTGACTTTAAATCTGGTGAAAGGATACAGCCAAATTGCGAATCCGGAAGCGCTGCTCAACAAGGAAGTTCTCGAACAGGTGAAGTCCATGATGGCAGCAGATGAAGGACTTGTGGACATCGAAGATTTCTATAAGAAAATATCAAATGAACCCCAAGTGAAAACTTTGATCAAATCCTACTATGCAAAACCACTGATTAATACCGAATTGGCTGTGAAACAAATTTCTCGCATAAAAATCACACCTGAAAACCTTCTGGCCCCGGCCGAGGAATTTATACCCGCGCGGGCATTCATAGATTCCATACCTAATCCTTTTTTTGACCCGGTCGTAAAACGCTTCAACTATGAGAAGGAACATGCGGAATTCCATTATCTATACAGGGATTTTACCGAAGCCATTGGCCAGAAAATGACAGAACTTGGCACTCCCTCTTATCATCCGGGAGGCTCTGCCGGCAGCAAGATAGTCGAACAACTGGATGTCAGGTTTAACTTTTACAAAATGGAGCTCTCACAATACAGACAGGATATGATTGAAAGTTCGAGAAATGCCCAAAATGAGATCGTAAACTGGTCTGCTAAATCAGATCATTACGCCGGCTCTGAAGAAGAACGCAGAGCCGCAGTTTCACGCGAAGCATCAGCCTACCGCATTTCAAGAGCGATTTTGATCAGAATGTGCGACGAACTGGAATTTGGCGTTAACCTGTCCTACTTTAAGGCCAGGAAGACAGCACTTGGAAACATGGCAGTTCAGGCAGCGAAGCTTTATCAAGATAAATCAACTGTCAAAGGAAAAAATGTCACTGTTGAAATTTTAGAAATTTCCAAAGCACTGTTCGATAAGGTTAACCTCATGCTGTTCGACGGCAGCTTGCTTCAAACGAAAGCTCAGATCATCAATTATAATTTCGACACCCTGATAGATATGAGTCGTTTATGAAGAAACTCCTGTTAATTTTGCTGATTTAAGCAGCATCTTGGTGCGATCAGGATCACATGTTGAGCGGATTTTCTAGGTCTAAATCCATATGCAAAAGCCAGGGAAACTAAAAAACAGTAATCAAAGTGGTCTTGACCGCAGTTTGGTAAGAACTGTAGGACAGGGAAGGACAATTCGGGTAATTTGCACTTTAATGTTTTATAACGCACATTTGATATTACTAAATAATCTCTTTCATGACGCGCAAGAATTCAGGAAGAGACGAAGGTTAAGCTTTACGACCAATTGGCTATAATTCCTGATAACGGGCCCTATTCGGTCATCCGTGTTCCGTAAGTGATTTGTTATTTATCCCTCTATTGTCATTGAAGCGAACAGCGAATTCATTATAGCTTCTGCTAGAGCATACATAGCAGCATGATAAATTTTGTCCGGCATCTTTGGGAAGCACTTCCGCCCTAATTGTTAAACCAAATGAAAATCAGATTGCCGCTCCTTTGAAAAACTTTAAAGTACACGCTCCCATCGCCCGTCCAACTATTCCAAATCAGATTTTTGTTTAATCAAAATTTATTTACTACAATCCCATGAAAACCATAAAGACATGATTCTCAGGAAATCAAAAAAGGGCTGGCTTAACGGCCGGCCCTTTGCGCAATTAGACAGATATACTTTATTATTTTTTAATTACTCTTCCGGTTCCACTTATTCCAGAATCAACAACTGGCTCTCCCGTATAATAAATGTTACCACTTCCGCTTATCCCTGCTTTCAAGTTAGCGGTCACACTATTCCAAATGTCACCGCTTCCAGATACACTCAATACAGCATTTTTACTGATCATGTTTTTAAACCGGGCATCTCCGCTACCTGAAATGTTAATTTTTGAATTTTCTGTTTTCATTGTCCCAAGTAATTCTATGTCGCCCGAACCACTAATATCAGTTAGGAGCGTGGCCTGATCAGGGAAATTGCCATGAATTTCAATCGTAGTACTACCACTTAAAGAGATTTTTTCCAACAGCGGCAAGGTCACATAGATTTTAAGGTCATCCTTACCGAGTTCCAAGTGTTCATACCCTAGCGCCAGCTCATCGCCAGAAATAGTAGTCTTATACCTTGCAATCAGATTTTTGGAGCCTTTCAGCTCTATTTTATATTCGGATCCGTAGGAAATGAAAATGGGCGTGGATCCACTGGTATATACCTGTTTAAAATTGCCCGGCTTTCTCACTTCGCTCGTTTGATCCCCATCAGCATTGATTTGGTCCTTCTTACAAGATAAAAACATACCAGTCTGCAAAGTTAGCAGGAGAAAAATTATTTTTTTTATGTTCATGTGATTTTATTTTGTGGCTTTTAAGCCGATTTTTATTTGCTTTTTTTAGCCCTTTACAAACTCCACTCTGCGGTTCAAGGCCTTATTAGATTCTGTTTTGTTATCATTGATCGGCACTGTTTCCCCTTTACCTAAGGCTTCCAGTCTGGATGCCTCTATCTTGAATTCGTTTATCAAAACTTTTTTAACTGCTGCTGCACGTTTCGCAGAAAGTTGCTGGTTAGCGTCGGCTTGACCATCGCTGTCCGTGTAGCCAATGATTTTCAGCTTAATGGCCGGATCCTCGGTCAGATATTTGCTCACATCCTTTATAATACCCATGGATTGCAGTTTGAGCTGATCGGAGCCAGGGTCAAAAAGTATTCCACTGGTTGAAAATGAGCCTTTTGTCAGTAGGGTTTCCGCCGGCTTGGGAATACCTGTTGCTATTTTGAAATTGCTGACATATAGGCCAAAGTTATCTTCGTTATAAAACCAGTATTTAAAGCAATTCAAATAAATTTGATTGAGTCCTGGGCTTAGGTTGATTGCTCTAGGGGTATCGAAAACCTTATGGCCGTCCACCCAAAATCTCAATCGCTGTTTTTCAACTTGAATGGCGTAATGTGCGAGATGACCGAATGAAGCAGTGTATTCTTTGTACGCGATGGCCCCGCTTTCAAACGTGGTAGCATTCGCCATTCCCTTGCTCTTTAACGAAGACATAGAGGCGCCGTCAACATTGGGTTTGAGTAAAATTTCGGTGATGTTTTCTACCTTTGGATATTGATCCAAAAATGCATTGTCCGTGCCGGGCTTTCGTCCTGCAGCAAACAAACCTATGGCCAGATCCGGGTAAAACCGTGTGCCTGAAGGAGGCGTACCATCCATAATAAGATCAAATTCTATGGTAAAATTGTCTCCAAATGCCGCAGTATTGGCTGAGAGATATTTCGTACCTGGGAATAGTCTAAGAAATTTCCCCGGTGTTTTGTCCACTTTTATAACCTCTCCTTTTCCATTTGAATTCCATTTTGCGGGAAGTTCTCCAATTGGATCCTTGGAAAAATCATCTAGGTAAATAATTTTCTCCCCAGCAATAAAGTCAAATTTAGAGTATGATTTTAAAGACTCCTTTTCAGTCACCATAGCCGGTTGATTGTCGTTTTTTGTGGCTTCCTTATTTTTTCCTGAAATTTTATCTTCAACTTTTTCAAGACTAGCGTTGGCAGCTTTATCAATTTTTGAGTTAATCCGCTCCTGAACCTTATCTTTCATCTTTCTTCCAAGGCCCTGGAGTATCTGAGCATCTGCGGCCGTCCATATTGAGCAGGTGGCAATCAGTGCAAATAATATCTTTTTCATTTCTTCTAATTTTTGGGGAATATTATCCCTAGTGTATACCTAATGGTTACAAAAGTAGCCCAGTGAGCAGTATGCAACAATCACATGTTCATGGGGTTTAATCCAGACAAGACAAAAAATGCAGCAATCAAATTGATTTTCAAATGTTCACCAACAGAAAACAAATCCTATACTGCAATAAAAAAAGTAAGACATTTATCGTATTCCAATCCTTATTTTGATAGTGCAAGTGCTTTTTGCATGACAGGGTCATTCTTCTCCATGATATCTTTTATGGAAGGGACAATCTGATAATCTGCTTTTACGCCAAAATCAGCCTGTGAATAATCTTTAAGGTGCATATGGTAGCCCAGGAGGGGAATATCAAGTCCCAATTTGGTATTGGGCAGAGTTACAAGAGCAAATGCTCCACTGGTATTACCTCCTGCTGCTCCACCTGTATCTTCACCTATGAAAACTGCCCTACGGTTATCCTTTGCTATCGACGCAAATTCGCTCGTTACTGAAAAACTTCTTCCGTTGATTAAAATTATAAGTTTACCGTTGAAATTCAGCGGATTGGGCTGCTGAGGGCCTAGCCCTACTTTTTGCGAGAACTGGTACTCGCCATCAACTTTTTTTATAAACCTTTTTAAATGCTCCAGTTCTGGCGGTAATTTAGCATAGCGGCTAAAACTATACTCAGCAGGTCCTGCCACGGTAAATCTGTCATAATAGTTAAAACTTATATCTGTGAGATATGAATACAACATGATTCCATAAGCATCAATTCCGCCTTCATTATTGCGCAAATCTAAAAGGAGAGTTGAAATCTGAGCGTTTCGAATTGCCTGAAAGGATTCGGAAAGAAACTTATCAAACCCGACCGCAGCAGGGCCAGGCTGAAAGACTGAGATACGCATTAGGGCAATTCTCTCGCCAGGAAAACTTAGCTGGTACGGGGCAACAAGGTTCTCGATGTGACCAATATTTTGTGACGATACTCCGGCAATGGAGATCGTCTTTGCTTGCCCATTGTCTACATAGCCAACCTTAAATAGCTTCGATGTTTCAATAAATGTCGCATAATAGCCCCCAAAACTATCATTGATAAGGGCATACTTCATTGTATTCCCTTTGCCATCAACGAAAATGTTTTTAAAAATCAGGTCGCGAACAACTTTGACCGGCCTTCCATTGATGCTTGTTATTTCTGCCCCGGCTGATATTCTCCCGTTAACAGTATCCGAGCGCACATAAGCTTTGTTACCGTAAAAATAGAGCTTCAAGGGGAAATAACCAGTTTTTGCAAAGGCAAACAAATCATCCGGTCTCCCCTCCCTGTGGAATTTGGTATGGCCGTCCTTAATTGTTGCTATAAATGGGTTGAGGTATCTGAAGAAAGCCTGCTCAGTCATTGGTCGGTTAATTCCTTTTTCCATGAAAACGAAATGATTTTCAATATCGACCTTATCACTATATCGGTAAATTCCAGCGTGTGCCTCCTTAAGTGCAGCCTTCACCACGGAAAAATCTTTTTTTAGTTCACTAACGGTAAACAAACGTTGTGCCTTAGCAAGGCTACCACCCGTCAAAGCCATGGCAAGCAGCAATAAATGTTTTCCCCTAATTATATTTATTCTTGTTATCATCTTTGTAAGATAACCCGTTAATCAAGCTTCATCAATCACATAAGCATGTGATTTTAACCGATGGGGATTCTCACGAGGGGTCAAATCTTTGCAGAAATGTGGGTTGAATCATATTTCTAATCTTTGAAAAAGGAAGGAATATAGATATTTCGCCTTCACTATAGGGTGCGATTTCATAAGTATTGTATTTAAATGCTAATCCATTATTGTTGAAGTAAAAATTATGATTCTCATAAATTTCCTCTTCAAATAGAATCTCTTTAAGGGATTGATTTTTTTTAAGGCCATATTGTTCCCGGAAACAACTTTCCAGAACAGCTGAAAGGTTTGCATCTGCCTTTAAAATATCTTTCAGGTGCAAAAGCTTTTTATTTTTCACATCAAAGCAAACCATAGTTGTACTGTAATTTGGATGCAAACCACCAGTATATGCGCTAAAATTCTTTTCCAAAACCAGAAATGATCTTTCATTATACAGTATGGTGTTTTTAGACATATTGAAATAGTTCGAATGCAACAATGCACTATCTGCTCCGAGAGTATCTTGTAGGTCATCTAACAAAGCATTCATTATCCCCTCAGATTTTTTTGAAATACCCCGCTCCCAGGATTGACTACCATTAATTCCATCCCTTAACTTGATGACTTTATCCAACCATTTGTAATCCCGGTTATTTCCATCAGCTACAATATACTGTTCCTGGAATTCTACCATCCCCTTTTCATACTCTCCGGGGACGCTCTGTATTGAATCCTTAAAAATTCTATGTTTAAACTGAAAACTTCCCTCTGGATAACTTTCTCTTAAAATCAGTGGGTAAGATTTTCGGCCATTGTCGGCCGTCCAGTACCCAACGAATCCTACACCAGTCCATTTAAGGTGGATGAAACGTTCCTCGTCGTTCAGATTAAATCCAGATTCTGAAAAAACAAATGTTTCCTTGAGGCTGGTTTCCATCTCCGATAAAGTTAGCCAGGAACCCTGATAATAATAGTTCCCATAGAACTCAGATTTGTCCCTTTGTAGATTCATTACGACGGCTTGCCCCCCAATTTCTCCCTCAAGCCGCATGTAAAATTCTTCAGGCAATGCGTGAGGCAGGATTTCAGGGATTTGCAAAGTTCCTGGAGTAGATTTGCTAATCTTAGATGACTTTTGTTTGCCATCTCCGTTACAAGAGAAAAAGATAGAAAGGCAAACCACAGACGATATATAAATGGTTGATCGATACAAATTCATAATTTTACTAGTGTGATAAAAAGGAAAGCTGAAAATTCAGAAGACTGCAAAACCCGTTCTTTTGCCTGATAGATTAAGTCCGTTAATATTTAATTCGAATAAGTATAGGTGATATCGGTTTTAACACTTTTAACAAGATTTCCATCAGGATCCAGCTCATCACTCTGGCATTTTATAGATGTTAAATCTCCTGAATTTGGAGTATAGTTTATAGTTACCGAAGATCTTAAGGACTGAAATGCTAAAAGCTGTTTTGAAGAAAATGCCTGCAAGGAAAGCGAAATAAGTTCATTTACCAGAATCGCAGTTGCAGGTGAAATGGGATTTTTCAATGCAAATACCGGAATCACATTTCCATAGACTCGCCCCTTTTTGTCGTTATACTGAAAACTTATTGAGGTTTTTAAGTACCAGGCGTTTGTAAGTGCTTTAATTAATTTTCCATCGCTTACCTGGAGTTCAAGAAAGGTTAAATCATTCGCATTTGTAGCTATTGTCATAAGGTCTCCGGTATTCGTGCAGGTCAACGGGAAGGATATGATTACACCAGAAGCATTTGTGACTTTAAATTCTGCATTTGATAGTACATTATTATTTGAATAATTCAAAACGAGCGTATAATGCAAATCTCCAGCATTGTGCTCGATACGGCTAATCTGTGTACCTAAGTAACTATAGGTATAGCCAAACCTGAAATCAGCTGAGCCAACATAAGACACTTGTCTGTCCAAACCATAATTGACTATAAAATTTTGCCCAAGTTGCCCATCAGTTGTCTTGATCGACTTAATCATCTTCACCTGGGGTAGTTCAGGTTCTTTCTGGATATTATTTTTACAGCTACTAAAAATAGCACCTAGCAATATTAGTCTAAAAATTGAACCGGCGATTTTGGCTGAACTTTTCTTTCTTAGATAGTTCTTTTTTGTCTGGTAGTGATTGATTACCATTTTATAAGAGTTTATGTTGATCTTAAATAATAGGATGCGAACCCATTACTTTTTTTACAAGACAAACAGACAATCAAAAAGGTTACAGGAAATATTAATAATTTCAAACTGTCATTTACTTATTATTACTCACCAGAAATCCCATAAACATGTGATTGCAGTAGCTCAACTGATAGCTTACCTTAGCCATACTTCTCTTAAGGATTAAAGGGATATCACAAATAATACAGTTAACACAAGAATTTTATATATCAAAAGCAAATGGAAGAATTATTAAGTATTGGAAGTGCCGCTTTAAAAACCATAGCTACTAATGAACAGGCAAAACAATACTTGCTCAACAACAAATTACTATATGGTATCCTGCGTAAGGCAGCAGACCGATATATTGGAGGTGAAACGTTAGAGGAAACACTGAAGAAAGTTATACAGGCGAACAATCGTTCAATGAAATGCTCTATTGAATATATGGGTGAAAATATTAACCAGGCTTCGGAGGCAAATGCTGCCAAAGATGAGTTCTTAAGGATTTGTACTCATATCGCGTCAAAAGAATTGAATTCTACAGTTTCCCTCGATTTGTCACATATAGGTTTAAATGTTTCTCTTGAGCTATGTTTGGAGAACTTAATGGAAATCTGCTCAGTTGCCTCCCGATTTGGAATCGAGGTGAACCTAAGCGCTGAGGGGCCTCATCAGACCGACAATGTGTTGGGAATTTATAAGAAGGCTTCAGAACTTACTGATGTACTCGCGGTAACCCTTCAGGCATATTTGTACAGAACGCGTGAAGATTTCGATGAACTAAAAAAGCTGCCAGGCAGAATCAGAATCGTTAAAGGTGCTTTCGGTACTGATGAAGGGTTAAGCATGAAAAGGGGTTCGCAACTTGACACAGTATATTTGGGCTATATCGGAGAACTGTTTGAACTTAGACACAAATGTTCTATAGCGACTCATCATGCAGATATACAGCAGGAGACAAAGAAACTCATCGACTTTTACCACCCTGATAAAACGGATTATGAATTTGAAAGCCTTTATGGTATTCAAGAAGAAGGTTTGCTTCAATTACAGGCAGAGGGCTATATGACTAAGCTTTATTTTGTTTATGGTAAAGAATGGTATCTATATTTATGCAACAGACTATCAGAATATCCATTAAATCTCTTTCAGGCGCTTGCAGATATATCGAATTCTAGTTCTCTTTAAATTCAAAAATTGACTTCGATGAGGATAAATATGTTGTGAACTCCAGCTATAATCAGAAGGATCTCCGAAGACCTGACAAAGGAACATGCAGTGCTAAGGCAATCAAATCTTTTTTCCATCGAAAGGATTAATAAAATGGGTTGGAGTTCAGCAACGCCGGAAAAACAACAAGTATTAGAGCGATGTCATTTATTTGCACAGGATAAATTATCCACTACATAGGAATAGTAGAGATGATTATCATTTTCCTCAACATTAAATGTTCAATTATATAGATAAATATGGAAAAAAATATCAAGTTAATAAATAAAGAGATTTTATCGGACAATTGGTATATACTGAACAAGGTTACCTATCAGGCTGAGCAAAAAGACGGCAAAGCTGTGGTACATACAAGAGAAGTGTATGACCGTGGAAATGGAGCAACGATACTGCTATACAACAGAGAACGAAATACTGTAATTTTAACGAAACAATTTCGGCTACCGACATATTTAAATGGGAATAAAGATGGAATGCTTATCGAAACATGTGCGGGATTATTGGATTTGGATAGCCCTGAAGATTGTATCAGACGGGAAACAGAAGAAGAAACAGGCTTTAAAATTATTGAGGTTACGAAGATATTTGAAGCTTATATGTCTCCTGGATCAGTTACCGAACTTTTATACTTTTTCATAGCCTCATATACATCAGAGATGAAAATAAATGATGGTGGAGGCCTACCAGAGGAGGAGGAACATATAACTGTTCTCGAAATCCCCTTCCCTCAAGCATTTGCGATGATAGAACTGGGAGAAATAAAAGATGGCAAAACCATAATGCTATTGCAGCATTTATTAATTAATCGGATAATGACCTTAAACTTATTATAAAATTAGAAAACAAGAACAATATGCTTATACTAATTGCAGGCCCTTATAGAAGTGGCACTAATGATGATCCGATTTTAATGAAGCAGAATCTGGCTAACCTTGAAGCCTTTGCAGTCCCATTATTTAGAAAAGGTCATGTACCAATGATTGGCGAATGGGTTGCCTTGCCACTGATAAATCTGGCAGGTTCTACACAAACAGGCGATGAAATCTGGAATGAAATACAATATCCCTGTGCCCACCGACTACTGGAAAAATGCGATGCAATACTTCGAATTGAAGGTCTATCCAAAGGTGCTGATGAAGATGTTAAAATTGGTAGAGAAAGAGGTTTAAAAATTTATTTTCACATTGACGAAGTTCCAAATGCTGAACAGTGAAATTAAAATTACTTGTAAATATCCTACAAAAAAAGGTTAATAAATTTAGTCTCGCAACAAACCCGGAAGGGGGCTGAAATTCGCCTCCTTCTAACTACCCACCTTTCTCCTGCGCCTTTAAATTATTTTTTGTCCAACACATGCAATTTTCTATTCACTTCGATGTTCTGCACCAATAATAAAAGGATACTTTAAACTAACCATACAGATCCTAGTCAGCCATTGTATATCACCCCCAGATGTAGCATTCATCTTTATATTACTGCCTTTTATAAATGCAGTTACTAGAAAGACATTGAAAAATCCCCCTAAAAAAATGAAAATAAATTGCCTCGAAATAAAGTACAGTTTTAATGGCGCTGAAACTATTCTACATCCAGCTCTTCTGAGCTCGGAACATGAACTTATTTTAGTTGATTGCGGATATGAAGGATCATTACCATTAGTCGAAAAGGCCATGAATCAAATTGGTTTTTCCTTGAAAAATCTGACTTCTATAATTGTAACCCATCACGATATCGATCACATTGGTGGTCTTCATGAGATTAAAGAAGTCTACCCTCATGTTAAAGTCTGTTCCTCTTCAACGGAAGCAAATTATGTCAATGGCAGGAAAAAATCTTTGCGGCTGCTGCAGGCGCAAAAAATATATCCAGAGTTACCCGAATCAGAAAAAGCTAATGCTCGTTATTTTCAGCTAATGCTGACATCAGTAAAACCTGTTAATGTGGACTATGTATTCACGACGGATGATTTCAAAGAAAATAAAGATCTTAGGATCATTCCAACTCCTGGGCACATGCCTGGACATATATCTATTTATCTTTACCGAACCAAAACACTCATTGCAGGTGATGCATTGGTTATAGAAAATGGCCATCTTAATATTGCCAATCCAAAATACACGCTAAACCTCCCGGCAGCGATTAGGTCCATTGAAAAGCTTATTGAATTAGAAATTAATGACTTGATTTGTTACCATGGCGGAATACTCCGTGATAATGTGAAGCGACAACTCATTGACTTGAGAAAAAGTCTATTATAAAATTTGGTTATGACGCTACAAAAAATCGATAAATTTATTCTCATAACAAACCAAGAAGGAGGCTAAGATTTGCCTCCTTCTACGTAATCAACTTTTACTTTATATCAGGGGTAATTTCCTATCTCACATTAATATTCAAATCTTCCCCAGTGAATTTGCGTGGCAAATTGATAGAATCAAATTAATAATTTTTAATATTTAGCAGAAGTTTCTACTTAAATGGACTCATCTGTATTGATAAAGACGATATCTTTCAATTCGTCTTCAGTTGGTGGTTCAAATTCATTTTCCATGTAATGAAACATAGCCGGACTGACCTCAAAAGAATAAGTTTTGCTCTTATCAGAATTCCGTTTCATAACTCGTTCTAAACGAGTTGACAATTGTGCGTTAATATAATGTAATTGGGTTGGAATCCCATTCTCTTTTGCCAACCCTAGATATAGACTTCGATTTTGCACCTTCATAAAACCAAGATCCAAAATTACATTTCCACCTGTCTGAGCTATTTTTACTGCAGTAGACCAAATTCTTTGCTCACATCTGTGCACTCTTATCATTACCCATCCAAAGTCCATCGGTACTGGAAGGTCTGGGCCAAACAATTCCTGCATCCAATCATCAATTGAGAGGTGAATTCCATTAATTTTTTCTGCTAAATTCATGGAGTAAGTGGATTTCCCGGCACCTTGCGTGCCAAGTATTAAATGTATCATAAATCTCAGTTATTATATTTTATTTATATTGTTGCTCGGGATTCATAATCACCCCGGAATCGGTAGTAAGTTTTTTCGGGATCTCTATTGGATCGTTTTGCTGCTTTTCCATTTCTTGCGCCAAAGCTATATCCATATCGCTACCTGAAAGTAATTTACTTATGATGCTTTTGCGATTTTGAGCTGAATGATTCTGGCTCAATTTAAAAGTATGATCGAGCTTGAGTACTTCCAGTTCAAACCCGACTATTGCCTTTAGATGTTTTTTAATGTAATCGTTATCCATCCTTCCAAATGCCGCCGGGCTGCTATCCGGAGATTCATATATATCAGTCAAATCTTTTACTGCTTGGTAGGTTCCAGCTTCATCCAGCATTTTAATCCTACCTTTTGCCTGCACAGAAAGATAATTCCAGGTTGATACCGAACTTGGTTTTTCATACACAGAAGCACTGATGTAAGCGTGTGAACCACTGAATAATGCCATTACCGAATCATTGATACTTAAAGCACTGAAATGATCTGATTTCCTCATGATATGGCCGACCAGCAAGATCTTATCATTTATCTTTTTTACAATTACAGGCACCTGGGTGACAACAGGAAATTCCCCATCGTTACCTATTAGGGTGATAAAAGGATTAGCCAACATAAATGCCAATACCTTTTCACTGTCCTCCTCCTCAAAAAATGGTGATCTATACATATAGTCAATAATTATAATTTTTAAAGATAGAGACAATGAACTGAGTAGAAAGGTTACAGGGCCTGCCAACTTTCCATTAAACTACTCATCAAAGGAACACTCAACATTACACAAATTGCATATGAAGTAGGCTTCAATACCCTTCCTATTTCACGAAAGCTTTATAAAAAAATATGGCATAACACCATGGTTTAATGTTGCATTTATTTTCTTCGGATTGATCAATCCGAAGCTAAACTTAGGGAAAAAACGGCTGAAGGTATAAATCAGCCTAGAAGTTTTTCTCGACCTCCGGTATTAATGATTTATTATTTTTTTGAGACTTAAGGCTTGATGAGTGCTATAGTTTTTTCCAGGACTGCATCACGTTGTTGCAAAATGTCTGCGATGGTAGGTTGTACAAGATAATCGACTGGAATACCTGCGTGACCAACGCCCTGTTCTTTCAAATGCATGTAGTAAGCCAAAAGCGGAATATCTAGTCCCAATTTTGTGTTTGGGAGGCTGACTCTGGCGAAATCACCACTGTTGTTGCCTTTATAGGCTCCTCCGCTCTCCTCCCCCACAAGGACTGCCCTTTTGTTGGTTTTAGCTATCGCTGTAAACTCGCTGGTTACCGAAAAACTGCGGCCGTTTTGCAGCACATATACTTTCCCATGAAATGATTCAGGTTGCGGCTGCTGAAGCCCCAGGCCCGGTAATAATTTAAAACGGAATTCACCGCCATCCTGTTCCACATATTTTAACATCTCATTCATAGCCTGAGGAAAGGTTGCATGCCCGGCAAAGGAAAAAGGCCCTTTTGAAGCGATAGTGAGGCGGTCATAATAATTGAAGGGATTAGCAGTAAGATAAGAATACAGCAGGATCCCCAGTTTCTCCGAACCTCCTTCATTATTTCTCAGGTCGAGGATTAAAGAGGAGATATTTTGTCTTTTGATCTCCACAAAACTACTCTTCAGGAAATCCTCAAATGAAACGTTGCCGACGCGATCAAAAAATACGGGTATTCTGATCAAAGCAGTTCCTGGCAGTGGATAAGAAATGCTGAGCAATTCTTCCTTTGGTTGGTCTTTTTTGATTAGTTCTATCGCCACTGAAGGAAAAGTTCCTGTTTGTTTCTTACCCTTGGAATCCAGATAGCCGATTTGAAATGATTTTGATGCGCCGATAAAATCCGCATAGTAACCTTCAAAATATTGGTTAAGTTCCTGGTATTTGGAACTGGTCACCTCTCCGTCAGCGAAAATTTCCTTGAAAAGGTTTTTAATCACAGTAGGGATCGGCTGTTTATTAATACTGATGATTTCCGTACCAGGTGCAATTCCCTGACCCTGTAGATAAGATGACTTTATAAATGCCTTCTCATTAACAAAGTACAATTGAAACGGAAAGTATCCCTGCTCATGGAATGCATAATGATCATCTGGTTTTCCGTCACGGTGGAATTTAGTGTGACCATCTTTGATGCCAGCCAAAAAAGGATTGACAAGTTTTAGGAATTCCAGTTCGATCATATCCTTATTCAGTTGTTGCTCCAGTTTGATAAAGGATTTATCTGTCTCTTCTTTAGACCTGTACCTATAGAATCCAGCATGTGCTTCTTCCAGGGCTTGCCTGGCTATTTTTAGATCCTGCTTGAGTTCAGCAGGGCTATACTTTTGTTGTGCGCTGGCCAGCATGCTGCAAAAGATACATGCTGACAAAATAATTGCTTTCATTTTTTTTCTACTAAGCGTTACTTAAATCGACTAATTTATTTCCTATAGATCAAGCTAATAGTTCACTATTTGTGCAACCAGAAAGATGATAATAAAAATTAACACCCACTTGATCCTTTGATATGTTTTCTTAGTCATTAGGGGTATCGATTTTAATCAGTTTACCGCTGCCTTTAATATCCGATAAGATTGTTGGATTCCCACTGTAGTAGATATTTCCGCTGCCGGTTAATTTAGCCTTCAATTCCTCATCGACATTAACCTTAACAGATCCGCTACCTGAAAGTTCAAATTCGGCGATATTGGCCCAGATGCTGGACAAATCTGTTGTTCCCGACCCTGAGCTATAAAACTTCAAGAAGTTTGTTCGCATCGATCCCTTAACCTTTATGTTTCCAGTGCCGCTAACGTGAGTAGTTAGTGAATTTTGATCGGAAAAATTTCCAAGGATTTCAATGTTTCCGCTGCCGGAAGTAACTACGCTTTCCAGTGCGGGTATAGTCAACCAAATCTCCAGATCATTGCTGGTAATATTGCCATTCTGAAAAGCAAGTTTAAGTTCGCCATTGATTATGGTGGCACTAAAATGTTTGATGAGGTTATCTGAGCCTTTGATCACTACCGAATGGCTTTCACCCTGCGTGATGTGGATGTTTGCGGCACTGTTGGTGCTGATCATTTTAAACGTCCCCGGGGTTCTGGTTTCTGTAACTTGATTCCCGCTGGGAATTACCTGCTCTTTTTTACAGCTGATCATCAGCAATAGCAATATGGGCAGGAGAAAGATACTTGATCTTCTGGAATTGTGAATGATATTGGTCGTGTTATTGAAATGTAACATGCTTTATATTTTTATAAATTCTACTCTTCTATTCTTGGTGTTGCCTTCTTCGCTGGTGTCTTCTGTAACTGGCGCGTTGGATCCTTTTCCCTCTGTTTCAATACGGGAGGCGCTGATCTTATAAGTTTTTACGAGCATATTACGTACAGACTCGGCGCGTTTTGTGGATAATATTTGGTTCGCTTCTGGTTTTCCTATGGCATCGGTATGCCCGATTATTTTGACCTTCAGGTCAGGATTTTCAGTCATAGCAGCAGCAACTTCCTTGATCGCACCTTCATTGTCCGATTTTATTTCGGTGGAATTGGTAGCAAACAAAATTCCGCTGGTTTCCAGTTTACCTGTGGTCAGGAGTTTGGAACGTTTGTCTGAGCCTCCTTCTGCAAACCTGAAATTTGAAACATAATAACCCAGCTGGTCATTGGTGTAATTAGATGTAGACATGTCAATTTTAAGCTGGTTCAAATTGCCGTTTAGTGGTGCTGCCTGTGGCAGGTCAAATACTTTTTCCTGATCTATCCAGATCCTGACTCTCTCTTTTTGGATGCTGATTGCTACATGGATTGGACTGCCTACCTTATTCTCGAAATTTGCCAGTTTGTATTTGTCGCTTTCAAGTTTCTTGGCGACATTTTCATAGGAAGTCAGTTGTATTGCGGCTTCTGATCTATAAGGCGCAATGGTGAATTTCAGGCAGTTTTTCAAGCGGTAGTCGTAAGATAAAATTTCTCCCTTATTTCCCCGGTCGTAGAAGGCGAAACCAATTGCCGGTACCATATAACCACCCGCCTTCGGCCAGTTCATGATAAGGTCAAACTCAATAGTGGTATTCTCTCCCATGTTCAATACCGGGCTGACAAATGTCCCTGGATATACGCGCAGCCAGTTGCCTTTAGCGTTATTCACGGTAACGATTTCACCTTTACTTCTTGTATACCATTTTAATGGAAACTGGCCGACAGCATCTTGAGCAAAATTGTCTGCCAGTAATACTTTAGATCCTGGAACGAAGTCGTAAACGGTGGCACTGGTTAGTCCAGGATTTGTGGTACCAGTGCCGCTTTCTGCTTTTGTTGTAGGCTGGGCTGAGGAGCTGGCTTCGGTATTCTTTTTGCCTTTTCCCTCTAATGCTTTGTCCACAGTTTGGGAGGCCATGTCTTCTGCCTTTTGTTTCAGCTTGTTTAAAAAGCCCTGGGCCTTTAAAGTGCTACCGGCCAGCAGAAGGGCCGAGATCAAGATTAATTTTTTCATGTCTATATTGATTTTGTTTAATACGGACTACTGAACAGGGTGATTTCCAGACTAAGTTTTCTGATCTGATATCCTGTTGCAGTACTCTCATTTGTACTGACTGTGCTAACTTTCAGCCTGGAGGGTGATGATTGGGGATCGCTATTCGCCGGTGTATGCATTAACCGCACAAAGGCGCAGGCGAGCAGAAAAAAAACGCCCGCAGCGTACTGGGTAAGCCGGTTATTAATTTTCATTTGCATATACATTTAAGTTGATAAATTCCAGTCTCTCCGGTGTCAGTACTGCTTGAGCAAGGTCAAAGACACGGTTAAACTGGGTGGCGGTTGCTTTATGATTCATACTGTTCAGCCAGCTGGCCAATTCCCTGTTGGTGTTGTGAATGAGCATCCATTGCAGGAAAGTCTGCTCGCTTTTGCTGGTAGAAGGGTTTAGGTGCTGCATTTGCATCGCCTGGAGCTCCTGGTCGTTGAAAGTATGCCACAACAAGGGATTGATCAGTTGTTCTTCCATGGTCATATGGTTAAAATTGTAAGCAGTAAACTCCACAAATGCATCCAGCAGGCTATTTGAGATCACTTCTTTTTCTGTCAGGGTTTTTGCTTCTTCAAACCCACAGATCAGGATGTCCATATTCAGCGTTAAGGCATCTGTATGGTAATGTTGATTGGTGAAATATCCAGTCATACTTAGTGCATTTGCACCTAATTTTTGAAATACGATATCATCTTCCCACTTGGTGTGCCGGTGCATTAGCAACAAGACCAGCTTGATCCGTTCGAAGGCGACATTAGCCTGCGTTTCAATTAGAAAGTCTGTTTGCTGGAGCTGCATAAGCGTATCGGCTAGCAGCGCTCTTAATCCTTTGTGTACACTTTTAAACAGGTTAAATCTGATCTCTTCCATGATATAGCTTCATTTTATTTTGTTTGATTTCGCTGCTGCTGATCGGCAGGTTTGAAATACGATTCAAAATTAAGCTGGAAAAGGGCCTCTGGGAATAGGGAGTACTGTTCAAGTATCTGGGTAGTATTGCCTATTTTAGAGGTTGAAGGGGATATTAACCGTGATTTGGGTCGTGGTATGGCTGTTCTGAATGTTGATATTCCCTTTGAGCAGTTCCAGTCTGTTGTGGATATCCGGTGAACTGTTCTCGAGGCGTTGGGTAGTTTGAAATTCAAACTCGAAATCTACGCTGGAAGCTTTTTGGGTGATGGCATAGCGGATCCGTTTAACGAAGGTACTGGCCAAAATATCCCGGGTTAACAACTGGAGGATCCGGAAAATATGCATGGATTCGTCTGTATTGAAATGCTGATTGATTTCATCGCTATTCACCTGTTCGATATGGTACTCTGTAAAAGTATCGCCGATGAGTCCATGGATACTTTGGGTTAATCCTAATAGGTCCATTTGGTAAGGTCTGAGGCGATGGAGTATGCCTCGTACTTCAGCCATGGTGGCTGCAATGTGTTCAATGGGCCGGTTAACCAGATTTTTTATTGGCTCTTCGCTGAGTTGTTGCAGGCGCCAGGATCTGTTTTTGATCAGAATCAGCTGTTGGCCGATGTTGTCGTGCAGTTCCATGGCTATGCGTTTCTTCTCCTGCTCCTGGCGCTTAAGGAGCTCTTTGAGAAAAGCTCTCTTTTCTTCAATGGTTTTCAGCTGGATCTGCTCCTGCTGCTTGCGGTAAAAGTTAAGTCGGTTGGCTAGAGCGTAAGACAGGATCAAGGCTTCGAATAGCGTACCCCAATGCATGCTGGTGCGGGCTATCAGGTTATCCGGAAGAATATTCAGGTCTTTTAAATTGTATACCGCATTACCCACCATCAACAATCCGAATCCCAATAAAAAATAAATTGCTGGCTTATATCCGTTTTTTAAACTTTGCACACCTGCTCCAAACCAATAGAAGAAATAGGGGTACATTAAGTATTGTACCAGCATAAAGGAATAGGGTCCTTTGTAGAAAATATCGGTCAGCAGTATGATCAGGGATAGCAAACACATCAATCTCCTGATTTTATAAAAAAACGGGCTGTTCCTTTTGGTCTGTAAAAAAGAGTTGGTAAATAGTATGCTCATTAAACTTGCCAGGGCGATTATGGTCCCCGCACTGTTTAACCAGATGAGCTCGCTTAGTATGTCCGGGAGAAATCCATTGTAAAAAAACAGGTTTAGGCTCCAGAAAAAGATTGCTCCCAAATAGTACAGATATGGCTGTTCTTTGGTCAGTATGTAGACAAACAGGTTATAAATAGCAAAAGCAATCAACATACCAAAAACAACTCCATTCAATAAATCGGTCAGGTAACTTTCTTCAAAAGCCTTTTGCAAGGCGATAAATTTAATTGGTAGCCTAAGTATATTATTGCTGCTGGCTTTAATATAAAGTTCTGCTTCGGTATGGATTGGGATGGAAACCGGGATCAGCAGGTTGTTGACCCTTACCTCGCCGGTCGATTTGGGTGCGCTGGCTTCCCTGGTGAATATCTTAATCAGGCGACTCCCATTTTTCCGATAAACGCTGACCGACTGGAGAACTGGCGGGCTGTCGATTTGAATATGCCAGTCCGTTTTATTGCTTTGATTAAGTATGCGGACTTTGACCCATACAGCAGCTTTTGTGGATCCAAGTGACAGGGTTGGGAATTCTGAAGCTTTGAAATTTTCATACGGTACCTGTTGAATTTGCAAATCATTGTCAACATCAACCAGGAACATTGGGTGACCAAGGACATAGCTTTTTTCACTGTCTTTCAGCTGAATATCCTGAGCATAGCCTGGCGTTGTACTGAAAAAGATGGTCAGTACCATTAAAAAAGCTTTGATTAACCCTTGTTTCATGCTTTAGCGATGTTCTATGGCGAAACGCAGGAGGCTGTTTTTGCCATTCAGATTCAGCTTTTTCAATATGTTCATCCGGTGATTGGAGACCGTTTTTTCACTAATGAATAGTTCATCTGCAATGGCTTTGGTACTTTTGTAACTTCCTACCAGTTTCAGTATTTTCATCTCTGAGGGGGTTAAGGTATGCAGTAGTTCATTAGCAGTGGGATTGTTGTTTGCAGTTCGGCGCTGGCTGAGCAGAAAGGAACTCATCTCCGGACTGATATAGGAATTTCCGGTCATAACGGCCTCTATGGCCTGAATGATATCCACGACAGCATTTTCTTTTAATACGTAACCGGCTACGCCAACATCCAATGCGCGGAGAAAGGTGTCCTTTGCTTTGTGCATGGTCAATAGGATGACATTGGCCTCAGGAACGAGTTTAATCAGTTCTTCAGCTGCCACCAGTCCGTTCATTTCTGGCATATCTATGTCCAGGATGGTCACCATAGGATGACGGGTTTTGGCTATGGCTAGTGCTTCTAGTCCATTTTTTGCTTCAAAAATGACTTCGTAACCCGGTTCAGCTTCTATGACTTCTTTGAGTCCCTTTAAGAAAATCGGGTGATCGTCTGCGATGAGTATGGTTGTTTTTTTGTTCATGTCGATAGTATTTGCTGTGGTATATTGATATAGACTTTGGTCCCGCGATTGCGTTTACTGCTCATTTTAAGATCTGCGTCCAAAAGTTTGCAGCGTTCGCGGATGCCGGACAGGCCCAGGCCTGATGAAGGGTCGCTGGTATCATATCCTTTCCCATTGTCTTGATATTGCAGGCTGATGTGATTTGCTGCGATTTTGATGTTGATGCTACAACTGGTTGCATAGGCATGTTTGATCAGGTTGCTAAGCAATTCCTGGACGATTCTGTACAGGTTAATCTGGGCCTCTCTACCCAGCAGCTGATCGATTTCCACTATATTTATTTGAATGGTAGTTGGGGTTTCAAGTGCCATGTCCTCGGCCAGGCGTTCGATGGAGCGTTTTAGTCCAAGGGTGTCCATTTGATATGGCCTCAGGGAAAATGAAACATTGCTGACCTCTTCTATCGCCTTGCCAATATCATAGGTGATGGTTTCAAAAAGTTCAGCATTCGCACCTAGACTTTGTTTTTCCAGGCCGTACATTTCATTTTTTAGCAATACCAGTTGCTGGCCGATTTGGTTGTTCAGTTCAGCTGCGATACTTTCCTTTTCATTTTCCTGGGCGATGAGGAGTTCTTTGGAGAACCCGGCAGTCTGTTGGAGCATTTCGGTTTGCAGGTGCATCGTCTGCTTTTTTGAATCGTTCAGTTTTACAGCCAGTGCATAAGATAGTACCAGGGCTTGTAAGCAGAGTCCCATTTGCAGGCTCATCGAGGAGTGGAAGCCTTCGTAAAATCCGTAACAGATAAGCAGACAAGCCAATGCGGCCAGGTAATAAGATGCTGGTTTATATCCCTTTCTCATACTCAAGCAGCCGGCCGTCAGCCAGAACCCGGCGGCGATCGCCAGGCAGGCTTGCAGGATTTTGAAGGCCATAACTGGATGGCCGGAAAGATCAATGAGAATTGGAATCAGGAAGATGGGCATCAGCCATTTGCTGAGCCTGGAGAGCTTCGGGTGATACGATTGGGTCCGGAGGTAGCCATTGCTGAAGGGTATACTGAAAATCAAGGCGATGGCAGAAGAACTGGTGAGCAGTCTTAAGCTCCAGATTGGTAGCCATTGCGTGAAATATCCGTTCCAGATCAATAAGAAAAAGATGCTGAAAAACAGGTAGCCTAAATAATATAAATAGGATTTGTCGGCGGTGGCGATATAGGTATACAGGTTGTAAATCATCAGGGCCAGTAAGGCCCCGAACATGAATCCGTTGACGATATTTTTGAAATGCTCTTCTTCGTAAATCGCTTCCAGTGTGCCCGCATATATGGGGACTTTGAGCTTATAGTTGTTTTTTACCCTTAGGTAATATTGTCTGCTTTCTCCTTTTTCCAGTTTTAATGGCAAAATGAAGCCGTTTACTTTCACCGGACGATTGGCATATAACATTTTGTCATTCACCTGCAGGTGGTTGAAACCTCCACCTTTACGTTCGGTATAAAGGTCGACTTCGTTTACCGGTGAGGGTACCTGAATGTACCAGTCGTTTGAAGGGGAATTGTTTCTCAGATTGAGGTTGATCCAGAGTGCGTTTTTACTAAGGCGGGCGTCTTTTAGTTTGTAGAATGCCTCATCATAGGTCAATACGATCTCTTTTGGCGCAGCTTTCAGACTTGCGGCCAGTAAGAATAATGCACAGAGAATACACCTTAGAATCATATTCAAATATAAATAAGATTAAGGTATTGAATATGGGTAGTAGTACCCATAAATATGATTGATGTCGCTTATTTATCTGTTCAGCGTCTCCAGGTAAATTTGACCCAGTTTATTTATTTAATAAAAACCATAGCAATAAAAGATTACATGAAAAAATTAAATGTGTATGCGATAGGTGTCCTGTGTATTGCCAGCATAATCGCCTGTAAAAAGGATAAAGAAAAACCCCAGGATGAAGAAAATCCCGTAGTAACGGCGCTGGTCCGGCCTAAAGGGACTTCGACCGGGGCAGCAGTGACTCGTCGTATCGGGCCAGCTGGCGGAGTGCTCGCTTCCTCAGAATGCAGTGTGACACTGAACATTCCGGCCGGTGCCTTGAAAGAGGAAGTGACCATTGGGATTGAGCCCATTACAAGAACCAATATTGCAGGCGTGGGTCAGTCATTCAGGTTGACACCGCATGACTTGCAATTTGAAAAGCCGGTTTTGGTAACTTACGCATATGATGCGGAAGCTGATTCGGTGGCCATGGTCGAGACCTTCGGATTTGCGTACCAGATGGCCAGCGGGGTATGGAAGTTTGTAGGTGCCAGCAGTTATGACATCCAATGGGGAACCGTGACTTTTAAAACGACACATTTCAGCGACTGGTCTGTGATGAACCGTGTTTCGCTTTCTCCGCTGAATGCCAGCCTGGAACCTGGAGATAAACAGGTAATTAAGGCGCTGATTTTTACAGAATCGAAATACGAGGATCTGCTGGTGCCACTAACAGGTAATTCAGGGACTGAGCCTGGTTATCCGGTAGGCACACCTGTGCCGCTTCCGGCCAAATACATTAAGTCCTGGAATCTGACGGGACCTGGGAACATCATTAGCTCGAACGGCAATACGATTACTTATCAGGCCCCTTCTTCGGTAAACGGCTTTACCAATGCGACGTTGAGCCTGGCCCTGAATGCACCTGTAACAGGCACATTTTTATTATTGTCCAACATCGAGATTATGGGAGATGGATGGGCAGAACTGACAATAGGTGGATCTGCCTATACAAAGTTCCCGGTAACACCTGCTGTAAAATCGGGGCAACGTTATCTTTTATCTAACCCAGAAGCTGAGGGTGGCGGCCAGTTTTTGCTAACCTGGAATGGTGGCGTAGGCACCTATGCTTATGATTTAACGGCTACGGGTAACAAGTTTCACTTTTTGATTGGAAATGGTGGCGGCTATACCAGCGCTTTCGTAGATCCTCTGCAACAAGAGCTGGTGCCAAGTGGTGGCAGTATTAACATTACAAAAATGGACAACAAATGGGTGGAGGGTAACTTTACGGTACCGAATGCCGGGATCGGACCTATGCTGATTCAGACTACACATATCAACGGACGTTTCAGAGCCAGGGTGTATAATCCTTAATGGCCAAAAAATTTATTATTCAAAAAATCACATCAATGAAAATGAACAATACATTAAAAATCAATAAGGGCTCAGAGCGCTTATTTTTTCCGATTCTTTTGCTGTCTATGGCGGCGCTCCTTTTTATAGGATCAGGCTGTAAAAAGCCCATGGCTACGCCTTCAGAAAGCGAGGATGGCTACGGAGATCATCCCAGATCTGCAGTACCTGATGAACTGGTCGGTTACTGGATTGCCGGGGTAAGCTCAATCAGTAACTTTTGGGGTTATAATGGAACTTACCAGGGCCCTGCCAATGAGATTGCTGTAGGTTATATGCTCTATAAAGATGGACGTGCAAAGGAATATTTCTATTATACCAGCACTTCTACCTATTGTAGAACACAGGTATTGGGTTACAAAGAAGGGACTGTGAAGATTGACCCGACTACCAAAACTTTTGAAATGTTCTATTCCAGCGGGAATTACCGCTCTTTCAACACCTGCGGTTCTGCCAACCCGCCGGGATTTGGAGAAAGCAAAAAATATGCAAGTGCAGAACTATACCCAGCCAAGAAAAATGTGATGAACAATTGGAGTGTTCAACAGGTCAATGGCAAGCAAGTATTGGTGGTGCCAATCGGAGATGGAGAAGTGCAGCGCTATGAGAAATCAACTGAACCGCAGAAATAAAATTTTAAGGATATGTACAGTATTGTAAAGATCAGGCAGCTATTGGGATATGGATGGGTACTGCTTTTATTGCTCATCGTGTCAGCCTGTAGTCGGGATAGGGATATCCCTAAGCCGGCCAAAGTAACGCAAATTAAATTCAAGGAAAATCAATTGGCGGTAGCTGTGGGTAAATCCTCTGAACTGAAGGTTCTTCATTTCCCTGCTAATTTGAATGCACCCGCCTATGAATGGTCTGTGTCGAATGCCGATATCGCGAGAGTTGAAAATGGTGTCGTATATGGACTAAAAGCGGGAGAAACGGAGATTTCCGTGGTCGCCAAAGGATTGGGTTTAACTGCCAGGATAAAGATCACGGTGGTTCCGGTTTTACCACAAGCTCTGTGCTTGCAGGCGGAAAAAACCTCATTGTTACCCGGGGAGGAGACACTAATCGATTACACGATAGATCCACAGGACGTCACTGATCCGGATCAGGTGGACATTGAATGGTCGAGTTCGGATGAGGCTGTTTGCAAGGTTGCGGGAGGTAAGGTTATAGCCATAGGTGCGGGAGCAGCGGATGTCGTTGCGCAGATCAAAGGGACAACGATCAAAGGATCGTTACGCATACTGGTCGCTCCGGTACCGGTTGAGTCGATTTCATTAACTGTTCAGCAAGTGACTTTGTCAGTTGGAGAAGGGAAACCTCTGGTGCCACGGATCTTGCCGGAAAATGCAACTGATCAGCGATTAATTTGGTCGTCGGGAGATCCGCGGGTTGCCAGTGTGATTGAGGGAACGGTATTGGGAATAAGGGAGGGGACGACTACGATCCGGGTGACTACTGTTGATGGGCAGAAGACTGCAACCTGCCATGTTACTGTGAAGCCTGAACAGATGCAGCAAATCGTATTGTCCTCCACCATGTTATCCTTAGTCCAGGGGCAGGAGCATTCGTTAGGAGCAATTGTCCTACCTGAGCATGCGAAGGATAAATCATTGAAATGGAATTCCTCCAATATTGGTATTGCTACCGTAGATCAGCGGGGTCAGGTTATTGCCAAAGGAAAAGGGAGGGCTATCATTTGGGCGATCTCTGTCAATAACCCCAGGGTACAGGCAGCTTGCGAGGTTGTGGTTATGAATCCAGAGGATTGGGTATTTACCCAATTGACTACCACTGATCGGGTGTCGATTAACGGGTATGTATCGGCAAATCTATCAGGTTTGATAACAAATGGATATTCCATGCCTATTCAGTTGATCTCGTTTGAGTTGGTGTCATACACCGGCGAAGTAATCCTGGGCAATTATCAGGCGCCGGTTATTTCATCCGGTATGTATCAGACACACACATGTGCGGTCAAGAATGTATATCGACCATTTGTGCGGTATATATTTGAATTGAAGGGAAAACGTTATGAGCGACGTCTTGAAATCTGATTAAAGGTTTATCTAATGGACTTATGCGAAGATCGAGATCTTCGCATAAGTCCATTCCAGCTTTCATCCTTGTAAAGATGTTATGACTTTTTTTAAAGTGGGTTTATTGGATCACTAATAAATTGCCAGTTAAGGCGAAATATGTGACTTAATTAGCAATCTATCCTATGTCCACTTTGCTCCGAAATACACACATACCAACGCCGGTATAAAACGCAATCCTGCTTGTTAAGTAAGATACTTAGTTTTTATACCTCTTGTTGAAGAACTCACACAATCCAGGTTCCTGCATGATAACATGGGATGCACCAACAACTGCAAATACTCTTTTTCCTTTTGCAACTTCAGTGAGCAACATCGTTAACATGTGCCTATCCCTGATGACAGATGATTCTGTTGACATCCGTTGTAGCCTTGTCGTAAGAGAATCCTCTAATGATTTGGGCGCAACCATATCTAGTACCACCTGGTGCCAATTTTCCACTTGTGTTATTAATTTATGTACCTCTACGGAAAACTGAATTATATCTTCAGGAATCTCCTTAAATCCTGCAAGTTTTGCCTTTTTTATCCCGACAACCACGATGCTGTCAAGCTCTACATCAGATTTACCCATTCTTTTGGCCTGTTCTGTCTGTGTTAATATGCCATGGATAAATATCTCACTATCTGTGAATTTTTTACGAAGTTCAGCTATGACGGCAAATGGAGATGGTTCAAGTGTTTTATCTGGTATAGCGTTTTCCCTAGCAAGGTAACGGACAAATCCTGCTTCTCCTATTTCCCTGACAATTGTTTCTAAAAGCTTCGGAAGTTCATTTTTCTTATTAGGGTTCCCTCCCTCCCAAAAAACAATATCTGGTCTGAAACCTGTGAATTGCTTTTCAATATCCTTCAACATTGGATCGTTAGGATTATAGGTATGAGAAGAACCATAATAGAAAAGTTTTCCTCCGGACTTATGATGGAATTTCATAATAACAGGTCGTTTATTCACCTTGGTCAGATTTGTTTCTCCAAGTGACTTAAACTCTTCATGCGTCAGAATTCGAAGGTTATTTACAACCATTGAATCTTGAGCATACACTTCAGTTTGAAATATAATTAGGAGCCAAAAAAATATATTTAATTTCCCTATTTTGTTGCTACTTACCCCATCAAATAAAGATTTAATTACAATATGTATTTTCATAAATTGAAGTATTGTGTGTCTGCTATTAGCTTAAAGATGTGTGGTTGCTTACTTTACTATTAATCTAAGATATCAATCCAGATATTCCCAGTCAATAACATATTGATGTGGTTTATAATAGCAAAAACAATTAAAATTATCCATTTTGCGCATTTCAGTAAAACTGGTTCTTCCCCAATTTTGGTGGTGGAATGAAATGTCAATTTTCATCACGTTCTTAAATGCGCTTTTTCAAACTTAATAAAGATCTTTCTCGAAGGATGGGAGTATAGAAAAGTCGACCGACCACCATGTCTTGTCCTGCAATAGCTTGTCATTAGGTCTCATCCGCCTATAGGTTGACCTTTTGTCTACAAAAAAAAATCTCGCATCCAATATTTAAGGGTTCGATAAGTGACCTTCAAAGCGCAAGAAATTTGACCTTTTTTCACTAAAAAATGAAATTTAAAGGAAAAATCTATTAAAACAGAGAATTACAAAGTTAACAGTGCAAATAGATACTGGAAGGACAAGAAGAGCACAAAAACATGATAAACAACACTTTAAGTATTAATTTTCAAGCTTTCAAAGTAAGTTAAAACTGGAAGCAATTGTTTGATTGTGAGACCTTCGACTCCACCGATTAAAACATAAAAGGCTACTGTAATGGTAGCCTTTTATGTTTTATCTCTAATTCAATGGAATATTAAGTTTAGTGCTTACGATCTTGACCTCACTATCATTCATTGCATAGAGATATAGTTTATAACTTGAAGGATTCTCGGGAATGGTTAAGGTCATACTACTTCCCTCTCCCAGTTCTATCACATTAACAGGATTACCATAGGAATCAGTTTTCACAAGATTCCATTTAAACCTTAAGTTTGCCTCAGGCTTGGGTAAACTCCACTCGTTTGAATTAAAGACCAAAGCCCGGTACGTTACAGGCATATTCGCAAAAATGGTTACCGTAGGCAACAATACCTTTATCATTGGCATCTTTGAAGGTAATTTTGAACCGGTCCACTGATTTGACAGCTCATAAAATTCAAACTTATTCTTTCCGGAGTAATCTTTAAGACCATCAAATGTGACGAATTGATTAGTCATTTCATCTTGCCAGTTAGCTATAAACACACCTGCTTTAGTACTCTTGTTCTTTAAATAATCTGAAGTATTTACCCTGCTAAAGAAATACGGTTCTTTAAAATTCTTTATTTCAGTCATAGAAACAGAATCAGAATACTTATCTGCAACCAAACCAAAATAGTCGATATCAGGAATCCTGCTATGAAGCATGGCTATATTCTTACCCAGATTATTGTTTGCATACAGATCTACGGTAACTGGTCTGCTCGGATCTATTTTCTTAATCTCCTTTACTAACTTATGCAACCATGAAATATATGCTTCCCGCGGGAAAAACAGATCTGGCATATAGTAATCATGCTCCAGTTTACGCAGAGGCGTGTTTGCAATATTCCATAAAATGATGTCTTTTCTACCCTTTAATTCAGCTACAGTATTTAACACTTTATCCGCATAACTATCTAAAGCTTTTCTGTCGGCAATAAAGTCACTATTATCCGGCAGCCAATAACTGTAGGCTACTTTAAGTCCATTATCTTCAGCAACATTTAATACATTTCGGTCATATACACTTGGCCCAAAATACTTGATCGTATTGAAGCCTACTTTTTTCATTTCCAAAATATCAGCTACAATTTCTTTCTTCTTTAAAGCATGGTAATTAGTAGACCATATCTGACCTTTCGCATAATTAACCCCTCTTATCTCTGATAAAACCTGAGTGTTTATATTTTTTGTAGAACTTTCTGTGTTGTTTACAGCAGTTTCAATACCATTTGGATAATCTATCCAGCTTCGCTTTTTGTTGTATTTTTTTAATGCCAAACCTACCTTGGTAAAATCTTCAATTTCCCAATTCAGAGGCTTGCCAATAGCTGTGTCTATCGTGTTTCTATCTAAGCTACTATTGAAGAATACAGCTGCTTTAATTTCCGGGAATTTACGTCTAATGCTTTTAAACGCATTTTGAAACCACTGATCTTGCTTACCCTCCGCTGGCAACGATCCCATTTCCGCAAGCATAACAGGTAAATCAGTTTTGAATAAAGGATTTTTGTGGAATGGCTGATAAAGCTGCTCCATACTGTACCAACTATTGCTACCATTTCTAGTACCGTAATTTAAATTAGTAACACCTATCCAATCCACATATGGCCTTCCAGGAAAATATCCCGACACCGCATCAGACTTCCAGGGATTCCAAACCCATATCGCGTTATAGGCACCATTTTTATTAAAATAGTCGTGAACGTATTTCCAGCCATCTTTAAACTCTTCTGCACTATTCCCTCCTTTAGCAGACCACGGATATTGTGGATTGTCTGCCTCGTGGGCAAACCGAATAAAAACAGGGCGTTTAAGCGATTTTATTTGCTTAGAAAAAGTACTTAAATAATCATCATAATCACCTTTTAGGATACGTGAGAACACCTTTTCTTCTTTCTGCCCTTCCTCAAAACTTTTTACTTTATCAAATAAACTTTGCCATGGTTCCCAACTAATCATTGGTATAGCGTTTGATTTATAAATTGAATCTATCAGTGAGTTGGGCAGCATAGATTCAGCATGATCTCCCCATGGAATGTAAAGAGAAACTATACCAAAATGTAATTTACTCTGAATTTCGTATTGCTTAACAAGCTTTAAAGAAGTTAACCCGTTGCTTTTTGCGGGGGCAAATATCCCTGAAATAAATATGTCTTTATTATAATTATAAGGCAGTGGTTTTACCTCGTTGCCAGAGCGCGTATTTACAAAATAGATCGCCCCACAAACAATAAGTGTGGTAATCATTAATGCAGTACTCCTAACTCCGCTATATATTTTTCTCCTGAGTTTCCAGAAGCGCGCTTTAAATTCCGAAACATAACTCATTGTTGAGTTTAGTACTGGTACTTTCCTCTTTAACTTCCTGAATTGACTTTGTCTGCTTGCAACAATTGTAAACGACAATATAATGCAATTAAGTCCTGCAAACCCCGCCATAATCAAATTGTAAGGGTTCCAGTCTTTATATAATCCAAATATAATTGAAAAGAGAGAGATTGCTATTACTGCTATATTGGGAATATTTAAACTCCAGTTATTTTCATCCCTACCATCTTTCGGCGTTGGGTTATAAGGAACTTTTTTGCGTAAAATCGTGTAGAATAATCCAATAATAAATATCCACCATGTCCCTATCATTAACAACCCCCCAACTACATGGAATCCGCGCTCTTCTTCTTCCATTACCCATCGTTGTACAAAATGCCTTATCAGGATTATTGACATCACCAGCGGGAAGCTAATTGTTATGAAATTAAAGAAAACGATATTTATAGGACTGGTATTAAAAACCAAAGAAAATATTGGTATCAAAAAATTAATAAGAAAAATGACACCCGATAGGTAATGCATTGGTATAATACCATAATGCAGCTTTTGCTGCCAGGTAAAATTCTTGAATAACTGGGGATAGGAAGTAACCAATAGTTCAAAAACACCTCTCGACCACTTTAATTGCTGACTATAATATGCAGATAAAGTACTTGGCACCAAGCCCCTTGCCAATACCGCAGGAACGTAAACTGATTTCCAACCCTTTGCATGTAACTGCATCGCAGTGTGCATGTCTTCTGCCAATCCGGCTGCGTGCCCACCGATAGAATCCAATGCAGAACGTCGAAAAGTGCAGTTTGCTCCAATAGCAAGCACAGTTCCATATTTATTCATGGTCATCATTATCGGGCCATAGAATTGAAATGTCTGCTGTGCCGCTCCCTTGGCTATTAAACTCTGGTCATAATTTTTATAAGATTGTACAATTTGCACAAATCCAACCTCAGGATTATTAAAATGGCTTACTATTGGGTCCAGAAAATCCGGAAAAGGAACATGATCGGGATCCAATACCACGCAAAGTTCTGCCGATGACTGCCTTAATGCATTATTGATGTTCCCGGCCTTTGCATTGATTTTCTTTATTCTGGTAACATGAACTACACCGAGTTCCTCACATATTTTTCTTAGATAAGGATCATCGGCCTCATCGCATAAAAAGGTGTTATGGGGATATTTAATTGCTTTAATAGCGATTAATGTTTCATTAATCATTTCATAAGGCTCTCCGGCACAGAAAGTCGTAAATATATCAACGGTATATATCTTTTCCGCTTTAGGTGTATCCGGTACAGTTATATAAAAGTAATGTATCCATTCGTGCACTATTTTAAGGCACATGAAAATTAGTGTGGCCATCAACATCCAGTATAATGGAATACTTTCGGCATCAGTTAAAAACAGCTCCCTAAGAAACAAAGCCATGCAAAGCATGCCAATGACAATCATTAAGCGTAAAGTGAAAGTTTGTTTTCTCGTTGGATTAATTACTGGCTCTACTATCTTCATCTGTTTTTAATACGTAGAATGGTGTATTACATGTTGCCACATAACCTTTATCGTCATAAACTGTTGCAAATATTCTATACGGTCCCTCTTTAATTGGAGTATTAAAGATAACCTTCAAATCCTGAGTGTGCTCAATAAGCCCCTTAATAAGTAAAGGTTTTTTAGTGTTGTTTACATTGTTGATTTTATACCAATCTTCAGGATAAATTTCCCAAACAATTCTTTTAACATTGACATCACCGTTTAACATCAATACTTCTGCGGTATTTTTCTCATTTGGCTTTAGAAATATATCATCTTTTGCCCCTTTGCTGTTCAGGAGCATATAGTTTAATTTTGGTGCTGTGGTGGTCAATGGCTTGCCTTTCCAGATAGCTTCGGCAGCATCTACTACTTCCGTTTTGTTTCCTGCATCATCAAAAATACTAAACCAGGTATGTGTGGTTTCTTGTTTCTGTCCCCAGTAAAAAATAAATGAGCCCAGCAATCTTCCGTCATTTACAGGCATTTTCTCTTTATATCTGGAATAATATTGCTCAGCTTTTTTTGTACTTGTTTGCTCTATCTTAGCACCCCAGGCTGTTTCCGCAGTCCCGTCCCATGGGCCATCAATGCCCCATTCAGTTAACAGATAAGGTCCCTTCCAAAACCAGGAAAAGTCTTTTAACTCTTGACTTAAAGATTCTATTCTGCCAAAAATATTGAATGATATAATATCTACATTGGTTCGCATCTTAAGATTAAAGATCGTTTTACGCTGAAAGTTTATCATAGTAGTTGTAACCGGATGATCTGGATCATCACTATGGATCATATCAACGATATCATTAAATGCCCCGTAAAATTTATTATAAGAGGGCTTATGTGGAAAAACAAGCTCATTACCTACACACCACATTAGTACAGAAGGATTGTCTTTCACCCTGTTAACTAACTTTTTTATCGCTTTAAATTGGCTGGCGACCTTTGCATCGTCATTATAAAAGTACATGTGTTTGCTTTCAGGTATTGGTAAGCCAATGATGACAGCAATGTTTGCCTCGTTTGCCTTTTTCAGTATAGAGTCGATGTGGGTGGTATCCCATGTCTTGATGGTATTTCCCCCAAGTTCAGACAATAGGTCTAAATGTTCAGAACCGGCGGCGCCTTTAATAGCAAAGGGTTTCCCGTTTCTAAATAATTTAAAATCACCGTCCTTCTGCTCAATAAAAACTTTACCAGATCGTTTTGACCGGCTGTCTGAGCAAGCATACAGCGTACTTAAAAAGAGAAAAAAAAATAAATATTTTCTTAAAGTTAAGAGCATCCCAAGTTTATAATACGCTAAATATAACAAATCCCTGCAAACACTTAAAACTTAATTATTTTAAAGTAAAACTTTGTTTCAGTTCTGAACTGAATTTCTTTAATGAGTTTTTACTTATGCTCCAATCAGGAGCTTTTATATGGCCCCAGGCTTTCGGATTGTCGTATAAATTAAAGTAACATGCACCAAAAATCTGCTTGTCGTTTTGAATGGTTTTCGCAGCATCTATTAACCATCTATCCTGATATTTCTCCGACCCCTTTACACCGAACTCAGTTATAAATATTGGTTTATTGAAGAACCTCATTCTATAGCTTTTACGTTGAAATATGTTGCTAAAAGCCTCCTGCATATTTTCATCAGTAATGTTTTTATCCGGTAAACCATATATAGCAATACTGATATAATCAACCACATCGTTGCCAGGGTACCAATCTGCCGAGCCTCTGTCTCCAGCTGGTCCCCAAACTCTTTGAATATTTTTAGGTTTCTCTTTTAAGAAATTCATAAAATACCTGAATGAATTTATGTATACCACGGGATCCTGGCTCTGCCAGGTATAACGATGAATAGGAATTTCCATTTCATGTGCCCAGCGCAGGTATACGGTTTGTTTAACATTGGCAATTACGCTGTAAAGTTTAGAAATCTCTTTATCATATTTTCCGTTTAACGTACTTTGCAGTACATTTGGATCAGGAAGATTACTGGTACTTTTCCAAGGTTCCATCGTTAAAATAACATCATGCTTTCTCGTAATAATCTCATTAAATTTCTTTAGAAATTCCCCTCGTTGTATTTCACCCCAATCAACAAATATATGCTCTACACCTATTTCCGGCTCATCTATTAGTTTCTTCATAGGGTCAAATACACCCAAGACTAAATTCTTTCTGATTTGATTGTTAACAAATGGCTCCTTAAAGTTTTCACTCGAATAAATGGTGTTTTTATATAAGTTTCTTTCTACTTCAATCTTTTTAAGAATGGAATCTGTTTTTTGAACATTCCCCATCCCATCTGCAGACAATATAAATACGGGTTTATCCATAAATCGGAGTCTATGAAGCTTAAATCTTAATTTATCTAAATCAGTTAAATTCGAAGGATATATGTTTGATAATTTTTCTCCACCACTGCCTAGTACAATGCTAATTAAATCAACATTATTCTTTCCTGGCCAGAATTCTGAATCACCTGGATATCCTGTAGGAGCCCAAACAATTTTAACCTTAGGGGCAAGTTTTTTTAAATGAACCGAAAAGTAGTTAAATGCATCTATATAAGTTGATGGGGATTGATACTGCCAGGGATATTGTTTTACAGGCACTTCCATTTCCGGGTTCCACCGTACAAAAACAGATCCTTTACTCAGGTTCGCTACATTCGCTAATGCTTTGATCTCTTTATCATAGCTGCCTTTCAGAACCTCATCAAGAACAGAAATACTTTCAGCATTAAAACTTGGCCAGGTCTCAATAGTAATCAGAACGTTCTTATTTTCTACTATTGCATTTTGCAAAGCTTTCCTATTAGAACTTAATGCAAAAGATTTCCATTTAATCGATACGTGTTTAATATTGTTTATCACATCAGACGGAACATCTTTCTTTTCATCATATACACCAACTAATTTCTCATACGACCTATCTCTAAATTCATTAACAACCATTGTTTTGAGCACCGGTTTGAAATACAGAAAACTACCAAAAAGCACAAGTAAAATTAATATAACAAAATAGTAGAGGCGTTTTTTATGTTTCATTTTATTTAACTGTAATAATCCCGTTGTAGTCAGAAGGTGTAAATATAATTCTTTGTAACGATTATACTTCTCAACTCTTCTACCTGAATATATTTTAATTGATATTTAGTATATTAGTTTATCAAACTTCTCAAAATGACCTACAAAAAAACCATCACATTATCTGTATTGTTAAGTACAGTCGTTATGCTAAGCGCATTTATGCCGCAGGCCGACGAAAAGCCTACAAACCTGAAGGTTCTTCCTAAAGACATCAGTCATGATCAGCTTAAAGAAGTTATGGATGGCTTTAAAACAGCCTTAGGAGTAAAATGTAACTTCTGCCATGCAGCAAGAAAAGACGATCCTAAAAAACTAGATTTTGCCAGCGATGAAAAACCGGAAAAAGAAACTGCCAGAGATATGATGCGTATGACAATGAAGATTAATAAAAAATATTTTCACCCGATTGGCAGTAAAGACAAAGATGGAAAAGCTCTTTTAGCAATTTCCTGCATTACCTGCCACAATGGGAAGGAACATCCGGAAACAAAATAGAATGAATTAATTGTTGATTTTAGAAAGGTTTAAATTTCCTTTACGGCAATAACCTCAATCCAACCAATGTTTCCATTAGGCAACTCTACTTTAATCCAGTTGTTGTCGTTTTGCTTAATGGTAACTTTGGTTCCTTCATGAATCACAAAAAGTGTCTTTGACTTGTCATCAGGACCACTCTTTACATTCACGGTGCCATTAAATACAATAGCCTGACTGCTACTATTAAGGTAACTGTTTTGTGTGCTTACTATAAAAATGGATAACAGTCCCAGAGCAAGTAGAATTATACCAGCGTAGAAAGCTGGTTTCTTAATTGAGATCGAAATGGCAAAAAGGTATACAATCAATAAAGCAAAACCCAGCAGTAAAAACGCAACTGCGAACCCGGATAATGCTTGTGCAGAAAAAAACAGAAAGAAAGATTTCCACCACTTCGTCAGAAAAAATTCTGGTACTGATTCTATTTTATCGGCAATCTTTAAGTTAGCAAGCTGAAGATTTAAGCTAATTTCCTGATCTCCTGGCGTAACTTTGTATGCCTTTTCGTAATAAAGAATAGCAGGTGCCATCTCTCCCATTTTATAGTAGGCGTTACCCAGGTTAAAATATACCTCAGCTGATTTATACCCATCATTTAACACTTCCTGATAAGATTGTGCAGCCTCTTTATATTGTGCTTTCGCATACTGACTGTTACCCTTCGCAAACAGCGCCTCCGGATTCCCTTTGGCACACAAAAACAAAGGCGATATCACCAGCAGTATAAAACTGGAAAAAAAGTGGTTCAAGCGATTATGCATTGTCTTCTATATCGTTAATAATAGTTTTCGCCTTATCAAATACTTCTTGCTCAGATATACCAGAAATAGGTGCATATCTCGCCATTTCACAAAGGTCTAGCGTATCTGTTAATTGATCGATTATGGATTCATTAACAGTCCTTAACTTAAGCTGTTCCCCAATATTCTCTTTATTTAAATCCGCGGCAGAGATATTTAATTTATCGCTTAAATAACCATACAATCCTCTGTATACGTTCTCATAAAAAGCTTTTTTATCTCCGCTGATCAATTGCTTCTGGGCACTGGCCAGATGTTTAGCTGCAATTTTGTTGGCATTTCTACCCTTTACCTTTATAACATCTCTGTTGTTTTCTCTATACCATTTTCTATATCCAAATGCCGCTAAAAATAGAACAGGACCTGTACAAAGGAGCATATAATATAAAGCTGAACCATAAAAGCCTTCGCCATCTTTTGTTAAACCAGGGTTTCCTGTTTTAATATAAGCAATATCCTTTGCCAGCGTTTTAACATCCTGCTGTCCACCTGTTGCATAAGCGGTAACATTTGAACCTGGGTCGCCTTTTGCCACCTTTACGGGAAATGATCCGGATGTGAGGCTCACATATCTTCCCGTTGCTGGATTAAAATAAGAGAACTTTAACGGTTCAATTGTATAATTGCCTTCATGCCTTGGGATAAGTAAATAGCTATACTCCCTACTGCCGGAAACACCGGTCATGGTCTCTTTAATATCATCGTTTACCTTTGGATCATACTTTTCTATATCCGCCGGAAGGGTTAATTCCGGAGCCTTTAACAACTTTAAATTACCTGATCCGGTAATTTTAAGGGTATAGTTTAATGCTTCATTGGCTTTAACTGATGATTTATCTAAGTTAGCCCCAATAGAAAAGTTTCCAACGGCCCCATTAAAACCCTCTGGTTTGCCTGCTTCCGGCAAAGGTTTCACATTAATGGTAATTGGTGTACTTTTAATCTTGTATTTTGTATCCTTATAAGAACCTCCAAAAAACTGTTCAATAGGATCATTTGAAGGTGCAGCTTGCCTTACCACAAAAGTCATCGCCAAAGGATCGAGCGTGAGCTTGCCAAAACGCTCCGGAAAAAGAATAATCTGTTTCAGGGTTGCAACATGGTATTTTTCACCATTATAAGTTTCGATCTCCCACTGTACATTTTGGCTGTTATTTTTGATCTCCTGACTCCAGAAACCATTAAAATCCGGCAATTTATCAAGCGCATTGTCTACCAGATCAATATTGGTATATAATTTATAGGAAACTGAAAACTGCTCCCCGATATAAACATTGGTTTTATTTGCAACCGCTCTAAGGAATAACCGCTTTGAAATGTCTATACTATTTCCTTCCGCAACCTTATCTCCCTGAGGTACCGCATTTCGCTGATTCCCTTGAGGTACAGCCTTACCCTTTACTACTTTTATTTTAACAGAGTTTGACTTAACCTGTTTTCCATTCACAACAACAAGTGCCGGTCCTATAATATATTCACCTTCTTTAACCCCAACAAGATCATAACTAATAGACATGCTGGCTGTTGTGTTTCCATTAATAGATGAATAACTTGAGGATTGATTTGGCCCCCCAACGACCTGAAAGCCATTAAGGGCTGGTGGATTAAACGATTCTATATTGCCATTTACAGAAAAACTAATTTCAAATGCCTCTCCTGTACCCACCACACTTTTACTTACCGATGCAGTAACTTTTACATCCTGGGCACCAGATTTTATTCCATTGGCAAACAAGGCGCTTGTCCACAGCAGTAATACCGACAATATATAGTGTTTCATTTTCATTTTAGCGCAAAAATACTCAGTCTACCAGTCTTTAACAATACGGCCTTTTACACCTTTTGCTTTTTTATTTTTAAGCTTATCCTGAGTGTTCTTTTCCTCATTCTTTAAGGCTTCAAGCATTCTTTCAGCATCTTCTTTCGACAATTTATCAGGTTGCGGCTGTTGTCCGTCTTTCTGATCTTTTTTATCCTGATCCTGCTTGTCTTTATCCTTGTTCTGCTGATCCTTATTTTGCTGATCCTTATTATCCTTATTTTGATCTTTGTTCTGGTCTTTCTTATCCTGATCTTTCTTATCCTGATCCTTTTTATTTTTATCCTTGTTTTTATCCTTATTCTGTTGTTGCTGCTGTTGTTTCAGCTTTTCCTGCGCATAAGCCAGGTTATACCTAGTCTCATCATCTTTAGGATTATTGATCAATGATTTTTTATAGGCTTCGATGCTTTCTTCCAGCTTTTTCGACTCTAGTAATGAATTGCCCAGATTGTGATATGCTTTGGCCTTAACCGCTTTATTCTCAGATGATGATGCAATATCTGTAAACTTCTGAGCAGCATTATCAAATTTCTTCTGCTTATACAAAGCATCACCAAGATTAAAGTTTCCCTCCACAGAAGCCTTCGATTTATCTACCGATTCCCTGTAACTCGCCTCGGCCTCAGCATATTTCTTTTCCTGATACAGCTGATTCCCTTTATGGATATACTTCTTCTCTTTCTGAGCAAAAAGCAAAGTGCCTTGTAATAATATAAATATGATGATGATAAACTGCTTCATTATTTTCTTACTTCAAACAAATTCAACTCACTTAATTTCAGGTTCTTTTTACTTGAGATAAAGAATTCTATAACCAATAGTATTAAAGCAAACCCAAGAAAAAACTGGAACCTGTCTTCATAATTCTTAAATACTTTACTGTCAAATGTCTTTTGCTCCATTTTGCTGATCTGATTCATCACAATTCCCAATCCACTATTGGCATTCGAGGCCCTAACATAAACTCCGTTACCAGCTTCAGAGATCTCCTTACACATTTGCTCATTTAGCTTGGTGATAACCGTTTGCCCCTTTTCATCTTTTCTAAAGCCTGTTGGATTGCCATTCTGATAAATTGGAACCGGAGCTCCTTCTGCAGAACCGAGGCCAATAACATGTATTGCAACATTTTTTTCGGTTGCTCTTTTTGCAGAGGCAATAGCATCATCCTCAAAATTCTCTCCATCAGTCATCAGTACCATTGCTTTACTTGTTCCATTTACAAAATCAAAAGATTTCATACCCATATCAATTGCAGCACCAATTGCAGTTCCTTGTGTCGGAACGATATCTGTACTAATGTTATTCAGGAACAATTTAGCAGCAGAATAATCAGTTGTTATGGGCAACTGAACATAAGCCTCTCCTGCAAAAATGATAATCCCTATCCTATCGTTATGAAGGTTATCAATCAATTGTGATATTGCCCTTTTTGCATTTTCAAGTCTGTTCGGAGAAAGATCTCCTGCAAGCATACTATTGGAAACATCAAGCAGGATCATTAAATCAGCGCCGCTCTTTTTACCCTCTTCCACCTTAGTTCCAATTTGAGGATTGGCAGCACCAATAACTAATGATGCAAAAGCAACGGTAAAAAAGATAAACTTTAATCCCGGTCTGGTAAAAGAAACCTCTGGGATCATTTTCCTTACTGTAGCTTTATCGCCAAGACTGGCCAGCGCCTTTCTTTTCCACCGGCGCACCAGAAAAAAAATCAAGATAAACAATGGAATGGCAGCTAGCCCCCATAAAAGCGCTATGTGTTCAAAACGTAACATATATTAAGTTAAAGCTCCTTTAAACAATGTATTTCTTAATCCAAATTCAACCAGCAAAAGAGCCAGCGCAATCAATGCAAAAGGCAAAAAACGCTCTGTTTTCTTATGATACTGTGTAACAGCGATCTTTGCTTTTTCTAATTGATCAATTTGCTGATAAATCTCTTTTAGCTTATCGTTATTTGTAGCACGGAAGTACTTACCTCCGGTAATTTTTGCGATACTGGAAAGCGTTCCTTCATCAATGGTAACAGGAACTTGCTGATACTGTATACCAAAAGGTGTTTTTACAGGATAAGGTGCATATCCTTTAGTACCCACCCCAACTGTATAAACACGCACGTTCATTTGCTTGGCAATTTCGGCAGCAGTTACCGGAGGTATTGAACCACCCGTATTAGAGCCATCCGTAAGCAAAATAACCACCTTACTTTTTGCCTCGCTATCTTTTAAGCGATTAACAGCTGTTGCAAGGCCCATTCCTATCGCCGTACCATCTTCAATCATTCCATTATTAATTCCTTTAAATAAGTTAATTAATACATCATGATCAATGGTAAGCGGGCACTGCGTAAAACTTTCGCCGCTAAATACCACAAGACCTATCCGGTCATCGGGCCTGTCTTTTATAAAGTCTATAGCAATATTTTTTCCTGCCTCCAGCCTGTTTGGCTTTAAATCTTCAGAAAGCATACTTCCGGAAATATCAGTAGCAATAACAATATCTATTCCTTCTGTTGTTGTATTTTGCCAACTTAATGCACTCTGGGGTCTGGCCAGGCCAATAATTATTGCAATAAGGGCTAATGATTTCAATGCAATGCTATAATGCCGTAAAACACCATAGCCGCTTTTCTTTACACCCATAAAGGCCTTAACAGACGATATGCGCATTGTACCCTGAAGCTTCTTATTGCGCCAGATGTACCAGGCAATCATTAAAGGTACCAGCAGTAGTAACCAGAAAAACCCTGGATTAGCAAATTCGATTCCACTAAACAGTTTCATTTTGCGCTTTATTATCGGGTAATTGATTAATCTCTTTAGTGTTGGTCACAAAACTGATTGCATTCTCGATACTTTGCTCGTTTTCTGCGTTTAAAGGCATCCCTTTAGCAAACTTCACAAGATCGGCCAGCATTAATATCTGACGTAATTTACTCCTGTTTTGATCCGTAATTTCCATATGTCTTAAACCTGCAAAAATCTCTTCAGAGGTTTGCTCAAGTGCCTTAACATGATAGCGTTTTTCAAGATACTCTCTCAATATATCAGTAAGTTCAATATGGTATTGTTTAACCTCATCCTGCTGCCATAATTTTTTATCTCTTAAAACGGCTAGCTTATTTAATGCGGTTACATCTGCAGGTACCAATGGCTTAACCTCCACCTTAACCGGTTTGTTCTTCCTTTTCTGCCATAGGTAATAGATCACCCCTGCAATCAGTAAAATTACCACCAACGACAATACTACCCACTGCCAATGGTCCCTTAGCCAATCTAAAAAGGAATATTTTACTGCAAGGGGCTGCTTTATGTCATAAATGGCCTTTGTAGTATCAACAGCAACAGCAGTAACCTGTAAGGGCAAAGGATCGGTTTTAAAACTTTGCGTGTTTACCTGGAACAAGAAAGCCGGAACGGCCTGCAATCCAGCATCAAAAGAAGTGATTGTATATTGGCGACTAATTGTAGCCACTTTAGGATTATTCTTATCTGCTATAGTATCGGTTTTGCCAACCTCTACAATCTGTATTTTAGAAGAAATGGTATCTGCCAATGCAGGAAAACTGATTTTCTCATTTACCGGCAATCGGGCACTTAAGCGCAAAATTGTCTGGTCTCCCAAAACAATGGTCGACTTATCTAGTTTAGCCTCTACCTTTATATCCTGAGCATTACTTTTATAAGTAAAGCAAGCCAAGCATAGCATTAAACACCAGCTAAAATTAAAATATTGCTTCATATCCCCTACCTTCTGGCTTCGCGTTTTTTAAATAATGTCATTAATGGTTTAATATATGACTGATGGGTTCCAATTTTTGTAAAATCTACTCCTGATCTCTTAAAAAGATCTTCTAGTTTCCCATTTCTCTCCATTGCTGCAACTTTATAAGCCTGTCTAACACGTTTATCCCCAGTATTTACCCACTCGTACTCACCGGTTTCTTCATCCCTAACAGGGATAAGTCCCAGGTTAGGAAATTCTTCCTCATGCAAGTCATATAACCTAAGTGCGATAAGATCGTGTTTTCTGTTGGCTATTTTAAGTTCATTCTCAAAAGAATTACTCATAAAATCAGAGATCAGAAAGGAAGTGCATCTTTTGTTAATAGCGCTGGTAAAGTATCTTAAAGCTTCAGCTACATTTGTACCCCTGTTCTGAGGTTTAAAATCTATCAGTTCCCTGATGATCATCAAAATATGACTTCTTCCCTTTTTAGGAGGGATGAACTTTTCTACCTTATCGCTAAAAAACAATACACCTACCTTATCATTGTTCTGTATAGCAGAAAATGCCAGCACAGCACATACCTCGGTAGCAAGTTCTTGTTTTTGCTGGGTCTGCGTTCCGAAATTCTTAGACCCGCTAACATCAACAAGTAACATCACTGTCATCTCCCTTTCTTCGTCAAACACCTTTACATAAGGGTGATTAAAACGGGCAGTAACATTCCAGTCGATGGTACGAATCTCGTCACCCATCTGGTATTCCCTGACTTCACTAAAGGCCATACCCCGGCCTTTAAATGCCGATTGATATTCTCCCGAGAAGATCTGATTACTTAACCCACGGGTTTTAATTTCAATCTTTCTTACTTTTTTTAAGAGATCTTTGGTATCCATAAGCTATGGTACTTCTACTGCATTCAATATTCCTGTAATGATGGTTTCTGTATTAATATCTTCCGCCTCAGCCTCATAGGTCAAACCTATTCTATGTCTTAAAACATCATGGCAAACAGCTCTTACATCTTCTGGAATCACATATCCTCTTCTTTTTATAAAAGCATAGGCTTTTGAAGCCAAGGCAAGATTTATGCTTGCGCGTGGTGAGGCTCCAAAACTGATCAGGTTTTTATAATCTGCCAGTTTATATTGATCCGGGTAACGGGTAGCAAAAACGATATCGATAATATATTGCTCAATTTTTTCATCCATATATACTTCCCTTACAACCTTCCTTGCTCTGATGATATCATCAGGATGTAGGATAGCTTTTGGTTTTGGCATTCCCTGAGGGGCAATATTTGCTCTCATGATCAGCTTTTCATCTTCCTTTTTAGGATAGCCGATCACTACTTTAAGCATAAACCTATCAACCTGTGCCTCTGGCAATGGATAAGTTCCTTCTTGTTCTATTGGGTTCTGGGTTGCTAAAACCAGGAAAGGTTTAGGTAATTCAAAAGTAGTGTCTCCAATAGTCACCTGGCGCTCTTGCATAGCCTCTAATAAAGCACTCTGCACTTTTGCCGGTGCCCTGTTGATCTCATCTGCAAGGATGAAATTAGAGAACAAAGGACCTTTTCTAACAATAAATTCTTCTTTTTTCTGATTATAGATCATAGTACCTACCAAATCGGCCGGTAAAAGATCTGGTGTAAACTGGATTCTGCTGAAGCCTGCATCAATAGTTTTAGATAAGGTATTGATTGCAAGTGTTTTTGCAAGTCCGGGTACGCCCTCTAACAAAATATGTCCGTCTGCAAGCAGACCGATCATTAAGCGCTCTACCATATATCTTTGGCCAACAATCACTTTATCCATCTCCATAAAAAGCAGATCGATAAATGCGCTTTCCTTTTGTATCATTTCGTTCAGCGCACGGATATCAGTGCCATACGCCAAGCTGTCAGTGGTATTATTTACTTCTTCCATTTAGACCATTTATTTTCGCTGCGAAAATTAGACAAACCTTAACCCTTTCGCAAGCCCTTAAAACCTGTTTATTGTTAAAATATGTTAAAACTCACATTTAACGTTGTTAATTTTAGTTCATAGGCACTGTAGCGTTTCAGTATCTTATCCCGTTTCTATTGTGCACGCTAGTTAGATTTCGGGGATAGATCTTAGGACCTATCTCCGATTCTTTTTTATATTTACCGAAAAATATATCATATGCTAGCTCATCACGTATTATTCTGGCTTAAAGCCGACACTACCGAAGAACAAAAAGTTGCCTTCAGAAAAAGCCTGGAAACCCTTAAGGGTGTAGAATCTGTAAAAACATTACATATCGGTACACCTGCACCTATTGAACGCGCAGTTGTTGATACTACTTATACCTTTTCACTTAGCATCTTCTTTGAGGATCTTGCCGGACACGATGTTTATCAGGTACACCACTTACATACCGCTTTTTTAGATGAATTCCGTAGTCTTTTTGAAAAAGTAATCATATACGACGCACAATAATTCAAAGCGCATTTGTTATGCTGAATTATTAATCGTTCGTCATTCTGAATTTATTTCAGAATCCAACTCATGGTATTAACAGACCTGCTTAAACGAGATTCTGAAATAAATTCAGAATGACGAGTGTATTATCTCACTTCAACACCAATCATGTTGCTGTTTCTTCCCCCTAAAAAAGGCTCTGTTCTTAAAGAAAAGATCATTTTATATTTCCCTGCCTGAACCGGCGCTTTTATCACTCCCTCTATTTCTACAGACGCTCCTGCCCCAATCTGAATATGCTCCAAATTCGTTACAACAGGTTTAAACTCACTTAGCGTATCATCCTTTTTAAACCCGTATTCCAGGTAACATTTCCAGGTTTCCCCCTTATTGCCCAATGAAATGGGCTCATTGTAAGGATTAGTTATCTTCAATTTCAAAGTCTTAGCCTCTCCGCTCTTCCAATCTCCCGGAGCTACAACCGGATTCACAGATACCTTCTGATACATTCTTACCTTATCTATCCATGCTCCATAAAACACGCCTTTACTTGTGTTAATAGTATCTTGTTTGGCCTGATCACCATGACTATCAGGTATTACAAAATAAACCTTCTTGTTCCTAAGGCTATCTTCTAAAGGCCATATATCGTACTGGTTTTTCCTGTAATATCTTGAATCATAGCTAAAACCCTTTGTGCTGCGGTTATAATAATTATATCTCGATGGAGTTTGAAACGAGTTGTAAAATATTACCGGATAATCATCGGCCTTTTCATGGATTTGTTTAGCCCACTTCTCCGTTCCAAAATAATACGCAACAACATTTACCTTCATTAAAGCATCTATCGGGATGATCAATATCAGCCGCACCAAAACAATTAATGCAATATTAACGATAGCGAGTTTCTCAAACCATTTAGGCACAGGCTTTCTGGCCATAGCAATATAAGCCAGAATAAACAGGCATAACATGGCAGGTAATGTCCAGTGGGCCTCTACTCTTCCCTTTAGGGTGCTAAACAAAAAGAATATAAATATTCCGTAAAAATTAAATTTAACTGCCCTAAGAAAGGTATCTGAGGATTTCAAACCCACTACCGATTTATATAAAAACCAACCAACAAGCGGGCCGGCAAGTGCAAGCTGTGCAAGGAAGTATTCTGAAGTAAAATTAAACTTATAAATAGCCGCAGATCGATCTATCACATGGTAATAAAATGACGGGTAATTATTATGAACCTGCCACAGTATATGCGGCAGATAAGCAACTATAGATATGACTACAATAAGCCAGAAAGATGGCCTTTTTAATAATTTAAGATTAGACAATATGGTAAAAAACAAAACCAATATGCCATGGTACTTACTGAAAAGTAAGCAGGCAATAACCAGGGCCAATAGCAAAGCCCATTTAATCTTATTCTCAGCTTCGTAACGTTGATACACATAAAAGAACAATACCGTAAAAAAGAAGAGAGGAGAATCTGGTGTGGTGATAAACCCATATACATGGAACAGTACTATTGCTGAAAACAGCAGAATAAAGAGCTTTATATTTTGGACATAACGACCTACAATTTGCCACAGCAAATAAACAGAGAGCGTGCTTGTTATAACCGTTAATATCCTCAATCCAAGGGTAGAAGGCAATAATGAATCGCCTATTTTAATAAACAGGGCAACCATTGGCGGATGATCAAAATACCCCCAGTCTAAAAATCTCGAATAAACCCAGTAATAAGCCTCATCAGCATGAACCTCTACAAAACCAGCCTGAATGATATTAAATACAGTCCATATTCCCAGAAATATAAACAATATCTGTTCAGAACTTTTTTTTGTTTGCAGCATTAGCAGTAGGGTTTATCCAGTAAATGTGTAAAGATAGTTTGCAAAAAAGTTCCACAATGAAACCAATACTATTGCACAGGCTTTGGCAACATAAAAATTCCATTTCAACTTATCATTCAGCAAATAAATAATCATATTACTAATCGCCAATCCTACCAACGAAATCACAAAGAACTTACCAAACTGAATAATGCTGGCGGGATTATGATTATCAAAAGTCCAGTATCTGTTAAGTGTGTAGTTAGACCCTGTTGCTACTATAAAACCCAATGAATTGGATATATACTTATGAATCTTTAATTTTTCTTTACAGAGATAAGTAATACCAAAATCAACAATAAGACCTGAGAAACCTACCAACCCGAATTTTAAAAACTTGAAAAAGAAAGCACTATTAAATTCAATGGCCGCTATTGGTGTCATGTTGTTACTTTTTGCAGAAACAAACATAATAATCTGTAATGGAAAAGCCTGTAATAAATGGTTAATTAAGGTTAAATTTATCATTATTGATCTTTACAACGTTCGATGTAAAGACAATTCCTACTATTAAAATACCAATAAGAATAGCTAATGCAACTTGTAAAGTCGAGTACAGTTTGCTACCTGAAACCATAAACGCTGAATCTTTAATTAGTTCCTCACCAACCTGGGTTTGTATCCTCATTAATTCAGATAATTTTTGAATCGTGCCTTTTGACGAAGCTCTTCCCTCTTGTGCATAAAGTTTCCTGGCACTGGAAATATCTCTTTTATCAGCAAATGCCATGATTTGATCTTCAATCTTCCCTGTACTTTCAAGACCATCTTTTAAAACAATCAGCTTTTCCTTTTCCTGTTTAACCAGAAAAGTTTTCTCATACTTTTTAATTAAAGAATCTATTGCCCTGTTGTACGATGCAAGCTGGGCTTTAAAAACAGCGGGATTAAAAGATTGCTCATAAGCTGTATTCAAAAAATCCTCGATCATCGATTTCTTTGCATAAGCATTCTCAGCAACGTAAAATAAGTCTGTAGCTGGAATAAGGCGATCGTTATACATCGAAACAAATGACTCATTCATGCTTTTAACACTCTTATCTTCCAGAAACCTGATCAGTATTGTGCACGCCATTATACAGAATAACAGCACTGCAATTTTCATTTTTTGTTTAATAGAGTAAGCAAATCTCATATCAGTAAGTTCAGGTTAGCATCTAAAATTGTTCTTCAGCAGGAGAAGAGAATAGGTTTTGTGCAAAATTTACTAAAAATAATTCTTTTTTCGCTCTTGTTACCCCAGTATAAAGCCATCTTAGGAAATCCATATCGATCATCTCTTCCGTTAAATAACCTTGATCCACAAATACAGCATCCCATTGCCCGCCCTGGGCCTTATGGCAGGTTACCGCGTAAGCGAATTTAATTTGTAGTGCATTATAATATGGATCTTCTTTAATTTTATTTAAACGATCTCTTTTGTTGCTTATATGATCATAATCCAGATTAAGCCCTTCAAAAAGCTTATTGCTTTGCTCATAAGAAAGGTTTGGTGTTTCTGCAGTCAGCGTATCCAATATAACTTTGCAGGTAACCTCCCCTGCTTCCGGGAAATCAAGAAATTCTAGCTGAACTTCGCAAAACCGAAAACCATAGCGCTCTTCAATACCCCTTACCCTGCGTATCCTGGCCATGTCTCCATTTGCGATAAAAGCAGCCGACTCATTCTCCGGCAGCCAGAAATAGTTATTCCGAACTACCATGATCTGATCGCCCCCTGTCAGCTCTTCTTCACGGTACAATAGTCTGGCTCTGATCTGCTGATTATAAACATTCGCAGACTTATTAGATCTGCAAACTACAAGTGAATTCTCTATACCGAACTTGTTATAGGCGTATTCCAATCCTTCAACTAGTTTTACGCCCGTCATTCTAAAAATATCTTTATAGTTTTTAGTGATGAACTTTGGCAGCTCAACCTTTTCTGTCTCACTATCATCATTAATCAGTTTTCTAAGCATAGTAGCATTGGCCAATATCCCCGATTTCTTTTCCTGACGCACCACCTCTTTTAGCTCCACAGCCGTTACCCGCATCCCAAAATTTGAAGCAATGTATTCTTTATTTAATGCCGGACTATCCAGACTTCCAACCGGTGGCAACTGGGCAGTATCGCCCACAAAAACAACTGCACAATTTTTTCCGTTATACACAAACTCCATCAGGTCTTTTAAAAACGACGAACCCGTTTGCGTATTCCACTCGTCGGCAATCATAGATGCCTCATCAATGATAAATAAAGTATGCTCTGCCAGGTTTGGGGCCAACTGGAATGACATATCAGTAGCTACTGCAGTTTTTTTTCTATAGATCTTTTTATGAATGGTTAATGCTTTTCTGCCGGTATAGTTGCTCATTACTTTTGCAGCCCTTCCCGTAGGAGCCAACAAAACAGCGCGTAAAGTAAACTTAGGTAAAGCCTTTACCAGCGCGGCTACCGAGGTAGTTTTACCTGTACCTGCATACCCCCTTAGTATGAAACACTGACCATCTAATTGATGTGACAAAAAAGAAGCCATTTCACTGCAAAAAGTAAACTGTTCTGCAGTAGGAGTAAATTGATAAGACTGGGCTATTAGGGTCGCTTTATCCATTTAACAAATATGCAATGGTGATGTTATAGAAAAAAGGATTAATTTTGTTCATATGAACAGCAAAAATAGCATATTATTAGTTGATCCGGAGTTTGACCCGAATACAGCGGCAGACTGCAACCTGTTAATAAAAATTACTGCCGATAGTTTTTCGTATGCCATTATAGACAAGAGCAACAATCAGTTAAAGGCAGTTTACGACCAGCAGGAATGTCAGAATGTAAGCAAAGCGCTTTCCGAAAAACTAAGGACAGACAGCTATTTAAGTTTGCCATTTAAAGAAATTAAGGCTTCGGTACATACCGAAAATTCAATAGCCATACCCAATGACTTGTTCAATGAGCAGAATTTAAACGACTACGCAAAATTCTTTACAGAAGAACAATCTAATAACCTTTACACCCAACCTTTTGCCAATTTTGGTTTCACATCCATCTTTACACTAAATAAGTTCATAGAAGAAACCTTAAATGTTTCGCTGTCAAACTGCAAACTATTTGATCATGCAGCACCTGTTTTATCGCTTTCCAAAGACAATGAAAAGCTTAGCCTGGTACTTGATTTTACTGTGGGCTCATTTAATGTAATATATACCGATGGCGGTAAACTGATATTCCAAAATTATTTTCAAATCGAGAACGCTGAGGAATTTAACTACTACCTGCTTTTCATTATCAATCAGCTTAATATAGACACCTCAAAAACTGACATCTACCTTAGTGGAATCATCAACGACGGAGATAGTCAATACAAATGCATTGAAAAGTACTTCAAAACCATCAATTTCATCCCGACAACCGGTAATGAAGTTGACAAAAAAATTTTAGATGACATGCCTGCTCATTATTACAGTAGTCTATTAGCCCTTGATCAATGCGGATAATTGGTGGAAAATTAAAGGGTATTCGCTTTAATGCACCCGAAAGCTTGCCGGTAAGGCCAACAACAGATATGGCCAAAGAGGCTCTTTTCAATATCCTTTACAACACTTATGACTTTGATAGCTGTACCGTTCTTGATCTATTTTGTGGAACAGGAAACATAAGCTTTGAATTTGCATCAAGAGGCATTAAACAGGTAACAGCGGTTGATAAACACTCTGGCTGTATTTATTGGGTAAAATCTGTTATCGAAAAATATCAGTTAAATGAAATTGATGTGCAAAAAGCCGATGTATTTAAGTTTCTGCAAAGTCACACCAAATCCTATCAGATCATTTTTGCTGATCCACCTTATGATTTGTCAACCATTCCATTAATTCCGGAGCTGGTAATGAAAAATAACCTGTTAACAGATAATGGTTTGCTTATAGTAGAACACCCATCACTATTAAAATTAAACAATCAGCCCGGTTATACCGAAACCAGAAGATATGGCAACTCTTCATTTAGTTTTTTTGAAAAGCCCTCCAATTAGTATATTTAACCATGAAGATTGCACTATTTCCTGGCTCATTTGACCCGATTACCATAGCTCACGTAGATATTTTAAAGCGCGCGTTACCTTTATTTGATAAAATTGTAGTGGGTATTGGCTTAAACAGTTCCAAACAAGGATTCCTGTCGGCCGATAAACGCGAAGAAATTGTAAGAAAGGTTTTTGAACAGGAGCCAAAAGTGGAAGTTGAACTATACGAAGGGCTTACAGTTGATTTCTGCAGACTGATCAATGCCCAATACATGGTTAGAGGGGTGCGTTCGGTTTCTGATTTTGAATACGAGAAAGCAATTGCGCAGATCAATCAGACGATGATGCCTGAAGTAGAAACCATAATTATTCTGAGCAAACCAGAATATTCGGCTATAAGTTCAACCATTGTGCGCGATATTCTGCGCAACAACGGTGATGTAAGTAAGTTTTTACCGCCACAAGCTATACCTTTTTTATAGCATGTAAAACTGGTTTTACTACAATATTATCTTCTAAAAGGCCCCCAACTTCCATTACCTGAACAATTGAAGGATAGGTATTCTTTAATACCTGATTAAGTTCCAGTTTGCTTAGCCAGCTTGCTTTGGTTATTCCTTCTTCTTTTTGAGGAATCAGTTTAGGCTCTCCCTTTACTGTCATGCTGTACCAATTGGTTTTCTTAAGCACCAATTTACTCCCAAGCGTATAAACATGATAAGTTTTACATAGCTTTTCATCGTTGGTAAAAATCTTTACTCCACACTCCTCTTCAACCTCACGAAGGGCGGCTTCCTTCATTTTCTCATCTTTTTCTACCTTACCTTTGGGCAAATCCCACTTCTTATTTCTAAAAATAAAGAGGTAATTGCCTTTCACATTTTTCACTAAACCACCAGCAGCTTTTATAAGTTCACAGCTTTTTTTAATCTTTTTAAATAATTGTTTAGGATCCGGATCAAGTAGTATATAGTCTTTTCCAGATACCTTTTCTAAATTCTTATAGAAGAGTTCAAAATCAAAATCCTGCTTATCAAGCTGTTGAACTTTCTTTATTTGTTTAGGCATCAAGTCCGCAATAAACAAAGTATTATCGTTAATATAAATTCTGTAATTCTTCATCAGAAGGTAGTCGTTTTCGTTATCATTTAGTTCTCCGCAGCAATACTATTAAAGCATTCTTTTTAATCCGGTTGTTACCGGAATAAAATCGAGGTTTAAAAATACAGAATTATAACATACTGCTCTTACATTTATAGAAAAAACAAAAAATAAATCTCAGATACTACTGATTCACAGCCGATCACAGAAAAGACTTTCAGCATTGATTTTTATTACGGATATTTGTCAGTTCTAGATTGAATTAAACAAGAGTTTTCAGCATTTTTCTAATAAGCGATAAATAAAAAGTTTATTACGCTTACAAGCAAAACGCCAGAAATTCCGTAATTTTGAGACATGTATAATAAAAGTGATATTGAATTAAAAGTAGCTGAATTTTTATTACAAATAAAAGCAATAAAATTACAACCTAACAACCCGTTTACCTGGGCTTCAGGTTGGAAATCTCCTATTTACTGTGACAATAGGATCACACTTTCCCATCCTTCTGTTAGAACTTATATCAGACAAAAGCTTACGCAATTAATACAGGAAGAATATGGTTCTGTAGATTTAATAGCTGGTGTTGCCACTGCTGGTATACCTCAAGGTGCATTGGTTGCTCAAGAGCTCGGTTTGCCTTTCGCTTATGTTAGATCGAAAGCAAAAGAGCATGGAACCGGAAGTTTAATTGAAGGAGAAATAGTTGAAGGACAACGTGTTGTTGTTATAGAAGATTTAATTTCAACAGGAAAAAGCAGTCTTCAGGCTGTTGATGCTTTAAGAAATGCAGGCCTTTCTGTAGCAGGATTAGTTGCAATCTTTACCTATGGTTTTGATCAGGCCGAAGAAAACTTCAAAGAAGCAAAATGTCGTTTCTCGACCCTTTCTAACTATAATACACTAATAGAATATGCTGCTGAGCACAGCTTCATTGCACAAAATGATGTTGATTTGCTTACTAAATGGCGTAGAAACCCAGCCGACTGGGGAAAAGAATTAGAACAATTAACTTAAAATTATAATGACAGTTATTGAAAGCTCCGTAGAGTTAAACCTACCGGTTGAAAAGGTATATTCATTTTTGGCTGATATGAACAACCATCAGCAATTAATGCCAGAAAACATTTACAACTGGTCTTCTACAACAGATGAAGCTAGCTTCACCATCCAGAACATGGCTAAACTAGCAATCAAGATATCTGATCGCGTAGAAAACAAGGAACTAACTGCTATACCAACAGAAAAACCTCCTTTTGATGTTGAATTAAAATGGACAGTGGCTGACAACGGTAACGGCGGAACTATTGCAAAACATATTATCTCTGCAGATCTTAATATGATGATGAAAATGCTGGCTGTGAAGCCTTTGCAAAATCTTGCTGATCATCAAACTCAAAGATTAACAGAAATATTAAAATAATACATACTTGCACTTGTTGTGAGTAGTATACCCTTAATAATCGTCCGAAAGCTGGCCATATGGCCAGCTTTTTTTGCTTCTACCCATCCGTGTCGCCCGATATAATTTCAAATTTATGACACACAATAGTTAAACACTATACTATCTATTCCTTAACTTTATTCTAACAAAATAAAACTTATGAATAGCAAAGCCTCACTAGCCCTTGAGCTTGGTCGTGCAGTAATTGAAATGCGAAGCCGTTCGCGCCAGTTTATTCAGGCCAGAATTAAAGAAAACCAGCTAAATATTACTTACGAAATGCTCGAAGTACTAATGTGTTTATGGGAAAAGGATGGCATAAATCAACAGGAAATAGCTGATCGCATTATCAAAGAAAAAGCCAGCATGACTTATTTATTGGACAACCTGGTTAAGCGCGATCTGGTTAATAGAATGCCCGATGGAAACGATAGGCGAAACAACCTCATCCACTTAACAAAACAAGGAAAAGATCTTCAAGAAAAACTACTTCCATGGGCAATGGAGATGTATACAGCTGCATCAATAGACCTTACAGAGGAAGATATTATTGCATCTACCCTATTAATTAAGCAACTAACTAAAAACATTCAATAAATTTATTCATCATGAAAACGATACTGATACCCGTTGATTTTTCAGAACCTTCTAACAATGCAGTCAATTATGCCGTAGGCCTTAGTAACAATCAGAATCTTAGCCAGATTATCCTTTTTGCAAATTTTTACATCACGTTATTCGAGCAGATCTATCCATCTGCAGATTTTGTGCAGCTTAATGAGGATGATATCCTTAAACAAAAGGATTTACTACAAGGAAAGCTTGAAAAATTAAAGTCTCAGATACAAAAAAAACTAAACCAAGATATTTCCATTAAAGTTGCTTTAACGGAAGCACCTTTATTACGTGGTATACTTGAAATAATAGAACAGGAAAATCCTGACGCATTGTTTTTAGGTAGCAATAATCATGATGGCGAAATAAGCAATATTGGAAATAGCATGATTGAAATAGCTAAAGTAAGCCCTATACCAGTATTCATCGTTCCACCAAAGGCAACATATGAACCTGTAAAAAATGCGCTTGTTGCCTGCGATTTCAAAACACTAAATCATGTAAGTTTATTACAGCGACTACATAGTATTAAACATTGGCCTCATCCAAAACTCACCTTACTGAATGTTGATCCCGCTAATAAACATTTACTTCCTGAACATCCTGAGTTGGAAATAAAAGGGATGCTAAGCGAAATTCTACAAGGTTATGATTACGAGTTACAATATTCAACTGATAAAGACATATTAAATGGAGTGCTTACTTTTGCCGATCAGCATAAGCAACAAATGATCATTGCATTGCCAGGAGTCCATAGTTTCCTATACAGTTTAACCCACAATAGCATTACAGAGGGCTTATCTACTGATGCAAATAAGCCCGTATTGATTTTAAAATAGTGAAGTTCTTCACAGGATTGGTGGTTCTTCACATATTATTCACACCTCCTTCACACAAAACCCACAAACAGGTACCTTTTTGTGTAGAATGTATGCAGAATGTGTGAACTATGTGAGGATTTGGCATAAGCAGAGGTATACTCAATTAAGCAGAATAGCCTTACAATAACTGCATTAATGCCTCTCTAGAAAACCCTTTTAACTCAGCAGTACGCTCATCACGGATTTTCTGAACCCATTTAGCATCAGCAAGTAATGGCCTGCCCACAGCAACTAAATCAAAATCTCCCCTGTCCATTCTTCTTAGCAATTCTTCTAATGAACTTGGCTCAGAGCTTTCGCCTTTAAATGCCGCAAGGAATTCGCCTGATAAACCAACAGACCCCACGGTAATGGTTGCTTTTCCGGTAATTTTTTTAGCCCAGCCTGCAAAGTTAAGATCAGAATCTTCAAATTCAGGCTCCCAGAAACGGCGCTGTGAACAGTGAAAAATATCTACTCCGGCATCAACTAAAGGTTGCAGCCATTGTTCCATTTCCTGTGGTGTTTTAGCCATTTGTAAAGTATAATCAGATGGTTTCCATTGTGATAACCTCAGGATTATCGTAAAATCTTCACCTACTTGTCTTCTCACTTCTTTTACTACTTCTACAGCAAATTTAGTACGTTCGTTCAGTGTTTTACCGCCATAACTATCGGTACGGTTATTAGTACCTTCCCAGAAAAACTGATCAATTAAATAACCATGAGCACCATGAAGCTCGACACAATCAAAACCTAATCTTTTAGCATCTGCCGCAGCACTGCCATAGGCTTTAATGGCCGCTTCAATATCATCCTGAGTCATGGCTACACCGTTCGAAAATCCAGGTCTGTTTAGATCAGATGGCCCTTCAAAAGGTGCCGAAGGAACCCATCCTGAATGATGGTTATCCATTATGCCCATATGCCATATTTGCGGTCCCATGCTTCCACCAGAATGGTGAACACTATTGATAACTTCTTTCCATCCTGCTAAAGCTGCATCGCCATAAAAATGTGGAATATTGGCATCATTTGATGATGAAACGCGATCAATAACCGTTCCTTCTGAAAGGATTAGGCCTACTTCTCCGGCTGCCCTTCTTGAATAGTATGCGGCAACATCGGCCGTTGGTACTCCTGCTGGCGAAAATGAACGTGTCATCGGTGCCATCACGATTCTGTTTTTTATATTTAATGATTTCAAACTAAATGGTCTGAACAAAGTTTCTGTACTCATATAATTGTATTTTAATAAATGCTATATTTCTGATTTAATGATATTGCTTAGTGCGGCAAAGGCTTCCTCATTACGCTTGTAATAAGTCCATTGCCCAAGCCTGGTTGATTCCAGCAGTCCTGATTTTTGGAGTATAGATAGGTATTCTGAAACGGTAGACTGGGTTAAACCTGCCTTTTGTTGTATTTGCCCCACACAAACCCCTACCTCATCAAACGCGGCATGCTCTTGCGGCGGAAAGTGTTTTTCCGGCTCTTTAAGCCACTGCAAAATCTGCAGTCGTGTTTTATTTGATAGTGCTTTAAAAATCTCTAACTGATCCATAGCACAAAGATATATCGACTTTTCCCGATATTCCTATTAACTAAAAAAGAATGACATTATGCTGATAACTTCATTTGTTTCATCACAAAGAAGAAACCTATCGAAGCAAGGGTTAATGCAGCTACCGTACCCCACCATAAAGTTTCGAATCCAAATTGGGCAGCAACTCTTGTACCTACCAGAGGAGAAAATATATGAGCTACAGAAAAGGATAGAGCATTAATACCCATGTATGCACCTCTCTTTTTTAATGACGATCTTTGAAGCGTAACCGTTGCCATAAAGGGCATAGCCAGGATCTCTGCCAGGCATATTATAAACATAGAAAGGTAAAGTACCGGAATACCCTTAGCAAGATTCAAAACCAGGAATGATAAGGCACACAATACAGTACCCGCTACAATTACAGTTCGGGCAGTAAATCTCTTTTCGGCAATATGAACTACCAGCATCTCTAGTGAAAACACAACTAGTCCGCTAAAGGCAAGTATTATTCCTATCTCTGCCTCTGTCATTTTGTAAACATTTCTGTAATACAAAGGGAGTGTACTTAACAACTGTAAAAAGCAAATGGCAAAAATGCAGGAAAGTACACTGAAAAGCATAAACGGTACATCCTTATAGGGCGACAAATTGGCTTGGTTTCCCTCTTCTTCTACCACTTCGTCTTTCTTCTTCTCGTTGCCTTTACGATTGCGGAAATAGATGAAAAAAAGTGTGGCCGACAAAAGGGCTGCTATTGCATTGCCATAAAATAAAAACGCGTAAGATATGGCAGCTAAAAAACCGCCTAAGGCAGGGCCAATTGAAAACCCAAGGTTCATAGCCATCCTGTTTAGTGAAAATGACCTGATGATATTATCTGGTTTTGAATAGTAAGCAATAGACACAGAGTTGGCAGGTCTGAATGTTTCAGAAACAAGGCTTAAAGTGAAAACACCTGCAGCAAGCTTAACCACAGTATCTAACTGTGGTAGCAGGAAAAACATAGGCACAGTTAAAATTAAGCTAACCAGCTGAACTTTAAAATGTCCGGCTTTATCGGTAAGCCAGCCACCTAAAAAGTTTCCGGAAACAGCTCCCAGCCCAAAGCAACTTAACACCATACCGGTATCTTCTAAAGAGAAATGAAGGTGATTGATCATGTAAACTCCTAAAAAAGGAATAACCATTGCCCCACTCCTGTTTATAAGCATAACAAGGGCAAGCATCCATGCCGGGGTAGATAACCCGCGGTAAGCATCTAAGTATAATCGTATAAATTCCTTCATTTAATAGCGGGCAAGCGCTTGTTTTAATATATCGTTCATCGTTTCAATCGGTAAATCCTCATTAGGATCTATCAACATTATTTTCATTCTGGCCCTCTTTTCAATAATCAGATCAGGATGATCTATATGCTTGCTTTCTACAATACCTATATAAGGTTTAAGGTATTTTTTATGAATCCATAAATAACAAAACATTTTTCCTTTATAGTAAAAAAATGGCAGTTTATATTTCCATTCAGGGGTAATATTTTCATCAAAGGCCAATAGATAATCTTTTAACGCAAGTAAACAACCCCTTACAGGCTCTTCTTTTTGCAAATAAAAATTGTCAAGTGGAGTAAGCATTTTAGAAAAAGGTAGATATTACAAAGGACGTAAAATTAAATCAGAAATCTTATGTTCAGACATTTTTTCATCATAAACCGCTATTTATCAGACAATTATGCAGTTTTAAATAAAAAGAACCGACAAAATTTCCGATTAATAACTAAAAACCAAGATGGCATTTGCTTTGTTTAATTGCTGACATGAACTTCAACAACTTTACTATAAAAGCCCAGGAAGCAATTCAACAGGCTTCTGAAATAGCCCAGGGCAATCAGCAACAGGCTATTGAAACAGCACACCTATTAAAGGGTTTGCTCACTGTTGATGAAAACGTAGTTTCGTACGTTTTAAAAAAATTAAATGTAAATCTTAATGTTCTTGGTCAGCAGCTAGATGCTCAGATCGAGAAATTTCCTAAAGTTAGTGGTAGTAATCCGTATTTAACATCAGGAACCAACTCTGCTTTGCAAAAAGCACAATCATACCTTAAAGAATTTAAAGACGAATTTGTTTCTGTAGAACATCTTTTGTTAGGCATTCTATCTGTTAACGACAATACTTCAAAACTTTTAAAAGATCAGGGTGTAAATGAAAAAGACCTTAAAAAAGCAATCATTTCTTTAAGGGGCGACAATCATGTTACCGATCAGAATGCCGAAGCAACATATAATGCACTTAATAAATATGCACGTAACCTTAATGAATATGCTGAATCAGGCAAGCTGGATCCGGTTATTGGTAGAGATGAAGAGATCCGGAGGGTAATCCAGATCCTTTCCAGACGTACCAAGAACAATCCGATATTGATTGGTGAGCCAGGTGTAGGTAAAACCGCTATTGCTGAGGGTATCGCTTTCAGGATTATTAAAGGCGATGTGCCAACAAACCTGAAAACAAAAACCGTTTACTCGCTTGATATGGGTGCATTAATTGCCGGAGCGAAGTATAAAGGTGAATTCGAGGAACGCTTAAAAGCAGTAGTTAAAGAGGTAACACACAGTGATGGCGATATCATTCTATTCATAGATGAGATCCATACCCTGGTTGGTGCAGGTGGTGGCGAAGGTGCTATGGATGCAGCAAACATCCTTAAGCCTGCGCTTGCCCGTGGGGAGTTACGTGCAATTGGTGCAACTACGTTAGATGAATATCAAAAATATCTAGAAAAGGATAAGGCACTTGAGCGCCGTTTCCAAAAGGTAATGGTTGATGAGCCCGATACCCAGGATGCAATTTCTATTCTTCGTGGATTAAAGGAAAGGTATGAAACCCACCACAAGGTAAGGATTAAAGATGAGGCCATTATTGCGGCAGTAGAATTATCACAACGTTATATTTCTGATCGGTTTTTACCAGATAAAGCCATCGACTTAATGGACGAAGCTGCCTCCAAATTACGTTTGGAAATGGATAGTGTACCAGAGGAGGTTGATGAGTTGAACAGAAAGATCATGCAGCTAGAAATAGAGCGTGAGGCGATTAAAAGAGAGAATGACAGTAAAAAAGTTAAAACTCTAGGTGAAGAAATTGCCAACATGTCGGCCGAACGTGACGAGATAAAAGCAAAATGGCAAGGCGAGAAAGATCTGGTCGACAATATTAACAATGAACTGGAACAGATAGAGAATTATAAACTGGAAGCAGATCAGGCAGAGCGTGCAGGCGATTATGGCAAAGTAGCTGAAATCCGTTACGGTAAAATAAAAGAATCGCAGGATAACGTCGAAAAGTTAAAATCTCAATTGGAAAGTATGCAAAGCGAAAGCAGAATGCTCAAAGAAGAGGTAACTGCCGATGATATTGCAGGCGTTGTGGGTAGGTGGACTGGCATTCCGGTTACTAAATTAATTTCAAGTGAGCGAGATAAGTTACTGAATCTTGAAAACGAGCTGCATAAACGTGTTGCAGGACAAGACGAGGCTATTGAGGCTATATCTGATGCGATTCGTCGTTCAAGAGCCGGTTTACAAGATAAACGCAAACCAATTGGATCGTTCATATTCCTTGGAACAACCGGTGTTGGTAAAACGGAACTAGCCAAAGCGTTGGCAGAGTTTCTGTTTAACGATGAAAATGCCATGACCAGGATAGATATGAGTGAATATCAGGAGCGCCATGCAGTTTCACGCTTAATTGGAGCGCCGCCGGGATATGTAGGATATGATGAAGGCGGTCAGCTAACTGAAGCTGTACGTAGAAAACCATATTCGGTAGTGTTGTTGGATGAGATTGAAAAAGCGCATCCTGACGTGTTTAATATACTACTACAAGTATTGGATGATGGAAGGCTAACTGATAATAAAGGCCGTGTAGTGAACTTTAAAAACACCATTATTATTATGACTTCCAACATTGGATCTCATTTAATACAGGATAACTTTAAAAATCTTAATGATGAGAACCGTGATGAGGTGATTGCTAAAACTAAAAGCGAGTTGTTTGAGTTACTAAAACAAACAATAAGGCCAGAGTTTTTGAACCGTATAGATGAGCTGATCATGTTCACACCGCTCAACCGGAATGAACTTAGAGACATTGTTACCTTACAGTTTAAACATGTACAAGATACGCTTGCTGAAATGGGAATCGAGATAGAGGCAACGCCTGAGGCATTGGATTGGCTTTCGGAATTAGGATATGATCCTCAGTTTGGTGCACGTCCGTTAAAACGAGTAATTCAGAAACGTATATTAAATGAATTGTCAAAAGAGATTCTTGCTGGAAAGATTGATAAAGACAGTAAAATTAAACTGGATATGTTTGACCACAAGTTTGTTTTTTTAAACAACAAATAAAAGTTTAGCAAGAAAACGAATTGTTATTAAGGCGATCGTTTTTAAAAAAAGAGAGTGAGATTAAAATAATAATCTCACTCTTTTTCTTTTATAACCGCTCAACTTTATTATTTTTCTTAAAAAAGTTAAACAATTCATTTATCCCTCATGAATTTTGTCTAACATTTATGTTATTTTCCTAAATAAAATAAAAAAACAACAGAACATTCCTCTCTAACTATTGTTATACAAGCAACAACTCTTGTGTAATTATGAAAATTGCTTATATATCTTCCTATCCACCCCGTGAATGTGGTATCGCCACTTTCAACAACAATCTACTTAAAGCGATCGGCTCCAATAAAAAAACAGTATCGGAAGACAGTTTCGTGGTAGCGATGAATGATTCAGATTCTTTAGATGAATATGAATACCCTAAAGAGGTTAAATATGTAATAAGACAAGAAAACCAGAAAGATTATATCCGTGCCGCTGATTACATAAACACCAGTATTGCTGACGTTTGTATTTTAGAGCATGAATATGGCATTTATGGCGGAGAAAGTGGAGTTTATATTCTGCCACTCATCGCAAGGCTTCAAAAACCACTTATCACTATTTTCCACACCATATTAAAAGACCCTAATTATATGCAGCTTACTGTTTTGCGCGAGATCGCAAAACACTCTTCCAGAATTATAGTAATGAGCCATAGAGCTGTAGGCTTTTTAACCAGCATTTACGGAATTCCTTTTGATAAAATTCAATTAATTGAGCATGGTGTTCCTGATTTGGAACCTAAAGATGTTAATCCTGTAAAAAATACCCTGGCATTTAAAAACAAAAAGGTCCTATTCACTTTCGGCTTGATCAGCAGAAATAAAGGTTTGGAAACGGTTATTGAAGCACTACCAAAAATAGTAGCTAAAAATCCGGATGTGATGTATGTTATTTTAGGGACAACCCATCCTGGCGTGATACGTAACTCTGGAGAAGAATATCGTGATGGGCTAAAAAAACTGGCGAGAAAGCTTAATGTTGAAGACAACCTTACCTTCATTAACAAATTTGTATCAGAAGAAGAGCTGTTCGACTATCTGACGGCCTGTGACATGTATATCACACCCTATTTAAATGAAGCACAAATTACCAGCGGAACACTTTCATATGCTGTTGGAGCAGGTACAGCTGTACTATCAACTCCTTACTGGCATGCACAGGAATTACTTGCTGATCATCGTGGCAGATTATTCGACTTTAAAGATACCGATGGCCTTGCAGAAATTGTAAATGAATTATTTGAAAGTGATGAAAAACTCAATCAGTTAAGGGCTAATGCATATGAATACGGCTTACATCTACGCTGGCCTACGACGGGGGAAGTTTTTGTTGATGTGCTGACAGAAGCCATTTCTAAATTCCTTTCAGAGAAAGAAACTGGTAACAAACCTATTATAGACCCAGACATGATGCCTGCTTTTAGCCTGGCACATATACAACGTTTAACGGATGATACCGGAATTGTGCAGCATGCCAAATATGGAATACCAAATCTTAAGGAAGGGTATTGTTTAGACGATAACTCAAGGGCTTTAATATTAACTATCCTGGCCTATCAGCAAAACAAGAGTAAGGCTGCTTTAGATTTATTGCCTATTTATTTGAGCTACATTCAATACATGCAATGTGATGATGGAAACTTCAGAAATTTTTTAAGTTTCAAAAGAGAATATCTGGATGAGGTTGGTACGGAAGATTCGTTTGGGCGAACAATTTGGTCCTTAGGATATTTAATTAACAATGCACCTAACAATTCCTACCGTGAATTTGCGAAAGAATTATTCCTGAAATCTATTCCTCATTTTAAGAATCTGACGCATTTAAGAGGAATTGCCAACACGATGATTGGCTTAACTCATTTTATAAATGCCCATCCTTATGATGAGCACATTAAAAGTCAGTTAGATCAGCTTGCGGAACCTTTGAAAGCTGCCTACCGTGCTAATAAGGAAGGTCACTGGAATTGGTTTGAGAACAAATTAACCTACGATAATGCCATACTTCCACTTGCCTTGATGTATCATTACGAGATCAGCAAAGATCCTGAATCAAGGGAAATTGCTTTTGAAAGCTTGGAATATCTGACTCAAAAAACGCTGATAAAAGGTTATTTAAATCCGGTTGGGAACGATGGCTGGCTTTACAAGGATGGCGGAGAAATGGCCATATATGATCAGCAGGCCATCGAAACTATGGGAATGGTAATGGTATATTTTAAAGCGTACGAGATTACCCGAGACTTAACCTATATTAAACAGATGTACTTAAGTTACCAGTGGTTTTTAGGAGAAAACTCCTTACATATTCCATTGTATGATTATGAAACCAAGGGTTGTGCAGATGGGTTACAAACTTATGGGGTAAACAGGAATCAAGGTGCAGAAAGTACGTTAGCGTATTGGATTTCGCATCTTATTGTTCTTAAGGCTTTGGAATCGGAATACGAATTTATTCAAAGTAGCGACCTTACTGCAGCTCAAAAACAAACTTTTTAAGTTATGAGGATAGCGGTTCTGGCACCCGTAGCCTGGAGGACTCCGCCCAGGCACTACGGGCCATGGGAACAAATGGCATCTAATTTAACTGAAGGATTGGTAAAATCCGGCATAGAAGTAACCTTGTTTGCTACTGCCGACTCAATTACTGCCGCTAAGTTAGATGCTGTAATTAACGAAGGATATGAGGAAGATAAAACCTTAGATGCTAAGGTTACCGAGTGCCTGCATATCAGTAACCTTATGGAAAAGGCCGATCAGTTTGATCTTATTCATAATCATTTTGATTTTTTGCCCCTTACCTATTCAGGGCTCATAAAAATACCTTTAATTACGACTATTCACGGCTTCTCTTCGGAGAAGATCTTGTCTGTATATCAAAAGTACAATGCTTCTGGTCACTATGTTTCTATAAGCAACGCCAACAGGCATGCTTCTTTAAAATACCTAGCTACCGTATACAATGGCATTCAAACTGATAATTTTGATTTCAATGCCAATCCAGATGATTACTTATTGTTTTTCGGACGAATCCATTCTGACAAAGGACTCTTTGAAGCTATACAAATTGCAATAAAAACAAAGCGCAGGTTAATTATTGCAGGCATTATACAAGACCAGAATTATTACAAGGAAAAGGTTGAACCTTTTTTAAGCGATGAGATTAAATTTATTGGCTCGGCCGGTCCGGAAAAAAGAAATAATTTGTTGCGGAAAGCATATGCACTTCTGCATCCAATTAGCTTTGAAGAACCTTTTGGTTTAAGTGTTGCAGAGGCAATGCTTTGTGGAACGCCAGTTATTGCTTTTCATAGAGGGGCAATGCCTGAATTGATAAAAGATCGGGAAACAGGGTTTTTGGTGAAAAATGTTGATGAAGCAATTGAAGCTGTTTCAGAATTATCCATCATTGATCGCTCAAAATGCCATAAATGGGCGTTCGAAAACTTTTCTCAGGAAAAGATGGTGGCCGATTACATCAGCCTTTACCATCAGATTTTATAGCTCTTTACTATTATTTAGAGCCCTTAAGTTTTTCGAGTAATATATCTATTTTGACGCCTGCAAATGAAGAACAATAGTCGGACAAACCATAAGGAATGATCAGCTCTCCATTATGGATGATAGAACCGCACGAATAAAGTACATTGGGCACATAGCCCTCGCGCTCATCATTATTAGGAATTACCAACGGTTCTTTCAGTCTTCCAATTTCTATAGATGGATCGTCTAAATCGAAAAGACTTGCCCCTAAGCAATACCTCCGCATCGGACCAACACCATGTGTAATGACTAACCACCCTGCCTCAGTCTCAATTGGGGAGCCGCAATTCCCTATCTGTATAAATTCCCAGGAGAATTTAGGTTCCTGAAGCTTAACCGGGTTATCCCAAACGGTGAGTCTGTCAGAATACATTAAATAGTTATTGCAACCATCAATACGCGACATCATGGCATATTTACCATTGATCTTTCTTGGAAATAAGGCAAGGTTTTTATTCTGTGCACCTATTCCGTGCAACGGGCTGATTTTAAAATCGTAAAAATCTGTAGTTTGCAGCAGCTTAGGCATAATCATAGCCCCATCAAATGCAGTATAGGTTGCGTAATATATTACTGTGCCATCGTCCTTAACAAAGCGAACAAACCTTGCATCTTCTATGCCTTTACGTTCAAATTCAGAAATCGGGAAAATTACACGATCAGAAATATCAGTATCTCTTGAAAAACTAATCTCATGATAGGTATCAGACAGCCAAAGCACCTTATCATATTCCAGTTTTTTTAAGTCGGTTTCCTGCAGGCTTTTAGAATCCAGAATAATCCTGCGCAGTGTAGCATAATCAAACTTATCCTCTAGTTTTAAACCTACCTCATCCAACACTTCAAGATCTATTTTGGAATCGGCTGCTTTTTTAAGAAAAAGCTTTTTATTATAGATGGCATTTTTTACCACTTCTGCCTCATCAATATAGTTTCCTGCCGGAATCACAGTAATGTCGTGATTGCGATCAATGAGTGCTCGTCTAAATACCACAGAGGAAATATGTCCCTCCCCTACAGCCCTAAAACTAATAATCACTCTTTTTTCACCTTCTACCAAATCAGACTGATCAGGATCTTCAATTACTGATGGATTAAAAAAAGCTGCAGACTCTATAGAATATTCATGAGTAAAATAGGAACCAATGAGTAGCTTGTGGTATTTATCAAGTTCCTCGTAATCGAAGCCAGCGCTCTCGATACAGTCTTTTACCTTTTTACAATGCCTGTTTAGAATTTTGGTAATACTTCTATGTCTCTTAGAATACTCCTGAAGCAAGGGTGATATAATATCAAAAACTTCAGTTTCAGTAAGCTCCATTACCTTTTTGATAACTTCTATTGCTCGTTCATCACCATTAAAAAAGAATCGTGCAATTACACGTTTTGGATCCGGGTATACTTTTATAGGCTTTCGTTCTATTAATAATCTCATAGTGTTATAACACTTTAGTAGGTACAATGATTTTATGAATATAATTTTTTTTAACGAAAGCGCCATTATGGTTTGGCACATTTAAAAAAAACTGATGCAAATTCTGCCAGAATGCCCTTATAATTACTGACAATTATACAATAATAGTCAAATTGACTATATATTTACATGTTAATTAAATGACAATTAATAGTTAATTGTCACCCTAAAATAATATTGAAATCCATCATTAATTTTATTTCACTATCAATTAGCGAGTTACAAAAAAATACGACTCCAGCAAAATAAGGCATATTATGTTTGGCACAGCTGTTGACTATATAACGTAAATGGTCAGAATATAAAAACTAGCGAATGACCAGATTATAAATTAAAAAATAAGAAAATGAAAAAATTATTATTATCATTAGTTGCAGTTTCTGCATTAGCATTTACTACTCAAGCACAAACTGAAAAAGGAAAAATTATTGTTGGTGGTAACGTAGCATTTGACACAAAGAAATCTGATGCAGATGGTGCTAAATCAAATACAAGTTTTGCGATTGTGCCAAGCGTAGGTTACTTTGTAAGCGATAACATTGCAATTGGTACTGGCGTTGGTTATAGCTACGACAAACAAGTTAGTGAGTTCGAAAAACAAGCTTTTGTAGTTAGTCCTTTTGGTCGTTACTATGCCAACTTATCTGAGTCATTCAAATTCTTCGGTCAGTTATCTGTACCAATGGAATTCGGAACTGCTAAAGCTGTAGATGCAGCTGGTAAAGTAGGTGAGAAAGTTGGTTCTACTACAGAAATTGGTGTTGCATTATCGCCAGGTTTTGCTTTCTTTCCAACTAAAAAAATCGGTATCGAGTTTGCAGTTAACGGATTAAGCTACAACAACTATCGTGTTGAAAACGGTGACGGCGATAAAGTAAAAGGAGCTGGTTCTGATTCATTCAGCTTTGGAGCTAACTTTTTCCAACCTAAATTAGGTATCCAATTCCACTTTTAATAGACTTTACATTTGGTTAGATAAAGAGCCCTTCGCATTAGCGAGGGCTTTTTTTATGACCAGTTTTTTTATTAAAACTCGTAATGGTTTACTATTTTTGGAAAACTAGCTTAACAAAATGAAAAAAACTATATTATTTGCAATCGGGTTCGGATTTATTTTATCCGCACACGCACAGAATAGTGCGTTAAAACCCGTAAAAGAAAATGCGGCAACTTCGGTTAAAAACCAAGGTCAGTCTGGCACCTGCTGGAATTACTCTACAACTTCCCTGATTGAATCTGAAGGGTTACGCAAAGGTTTAGGGGAACTGGATCTATCAGAAATGTTTACTGCACGCAATGTGTACATAGAAAAAGCTAAGAATTACATTCTCCGCCAGGGAAAAGCGCAGTTTGGAGAGGGTGGTCTTGGGCATGATTTAGTACGCTCCATATCTCTTTATGGTGCAATGCCTCAGGAAGCTTTCCAGGGTGTTAGCGGCGAAATACCTGATCACACCGGCTTGGAAACTGCACTAAAAACATATCTTGACGGCGTACTTAAAAAACGTCCGCTAGATAATGACTGGCTAAAGGGTTATGAGCAAATTCTGGATCAGAAAATTGGGGTTCCACCAGCTAATTTTGACTACAAAGGCAAAAGCTACACTGCACAAACCTTTGCTAAAGAGGTGCTAAAATTTGACGCTAACGATTATATAAACATCACTTCTTTTACTCACCATCCTTACTATACCCAATTTATTCTGGAAGCACCAGACAATTTTGCAAACGGGTCATTTTACAACCTTCCACTGGCAGAAATGGTAACCATGACAACTACTGCAGTAAAAAATGGATATACCATTATGTGGGATGCCGATGTGAGCAGCAGAAACTTTCAACAGAAAAAAGGATATGCTATGTTATTCGCTGATACAGTGGATGCGAAACAAGCTGATTTAAACCCTGATATGAAAGAAATAGCATATACACCGGAACTGCGTCAGCAATTATACGAGAACTTAACCACTCAGGATGATCACCTGATGCATTTAATTGGTCTTGAGCAATCAGCAAACGGGAAACTGTTCTTTAAGGTAAAAAACTCATGGGGAGATATTGGGCCTTTTAAAGGTTACATAGAAGTATCTGAACCTTATTTTGCGATTAATACAGTAAGTCTTGTAGTACCTAAAGCGGCGCTTTCAAAGGAATTAAAGAACAAACTAGGTATAAAATAAATTCAATTCATTAAATAAAAAGGGGGCTGATGCCCAGTCATGGTCGGAAGATTTTTCTTCCGACTTTTTTGCGTAAAAGAGTTTGTTCTATTTTCGTAAACACTTGATAATCAGTTGCTTATTCTTGTTTTTATGGATTTAAATTAGTATCTTAATTGCTGATAATCAATAAGATATGGCAAAATTTAAAGATCATGCTATCAGTGCAAAACATCTATTAGGGTACATTCCTGAGGCGCTGATATCAAATTTATCCCTCACTACCAAGATCGATCATTACGCGAAGGTTCTTCATGGTAATAAGCTATTCTATCTTCTGTTGTATGGTATCTTGGATAATGAAAAACTAAGTTAACGAACTTTAGACGATACCTTCAATGATTCTGTATTCAAAGTACTTTTTAATCTGGATGAGGATGAACGGGTACGCAGAAGCTCCATTTCAGAGCGACTTTCTAAAATAGATCCAGATTATTTTAAGCAGATCTATGAATGCATTTACGATCAGTTCTCCAGTTTGTACCCCCTAACCGAAAGAGAGAAATATAACCTTATCCGTGTTGATAGCTCAATGGTTAGTGAAACGGTTGGTAAGTTAACCGAAGGGCTTGATAACAAAAGTGGTAAGAAAGCAGTGAAATATAGTATTGCCTTTGATGGAGTATTACCATGTCAATCCAATGTATTTACCTCCAAAGGCTATGCCAGTGAAGATCTTGCATTGCCTGAAGCAGTAATGGCTCATGTGAAGAAAGAAACAGATCATCAAAACATTTATGTGATGGATAGAGGTTTGCAATCAATCAGAAACATGAAAACATTTAGTTCCAATGCAATAACATTCATTTGCAGGACCAAAGAAAATAAGAAATTCGTTGAACTCGAGTCGCTTATACAGGAGAATAAAGACTTGGATCTAGGCGAATCCAATCTATTAAAGGACTCTAAAGTTCAATTGTATACTGGTGTAGCGGTAAATAACAAAAAGGGGAATAAACATTTCAGAGAAGAACTAGTAGATAGTCCCTTTCGTCTTATTATTGTGGAAAGCAAGTTGGATGGCAAGAAATATTGGTTTTTGAGCAATGATTTTGATCTGTCTGCAAAGGAAATGGCTCAAGCATATAGGAGACGCTGGGATATAGAGGTATTTTTTAGGTTTCTAAAACAGGAACTCAATATGAGCCACCTTGTGTCTTTGAATAAGAACGGAATACAGGTAATGTTGTACATGACATTAATGGCAGCCATGTTGGTGCTGATATATAAAAAAGCAAATAAATTGACTTACAAAACAGCAAAAAGACGGTTCTCCATGGAAGTAAGGGACTTAGCTATTGCCCTAATCGTTGTGCAATGCGGAGGAGACCCAGGCCTGTTTTTTAAAACATAAAAAATGGCCGGAATTTCTTCCGACCATGACTGGGCTAGCAGCTACTTTTTATTTTATTTCTTCTGTTCCACTTCCCTATCCATCTCCAGTACATTAACCTGGTCAGATTGAGAAAAGTCGCCAATCAAATATTTATTAAAGTGATCGGCCAGCTTCCAGAAAGCATATTCTGTTAAATCACCAAATGCATGGCGTTGTCCCGGTACAATAACAAATTCAAATCTTTTACCTGCTTTCATTAAAGCATTAGCTACTCTAATGGTATTTGCCGGATGTACGTTATTATCAACGTCGCCCGTCATCAACATTAAATGACCTTTCAGGTTTTTAGCAAGATCAGGATTTTTATCAATGCTATATTTAAATGTAGTATCGCCTTTTGCTGAAACAATTTCTTTTACACCATGATGCTTTTCACTCCACCATCTGTTATAAATACTGTTATCATGGTTTCCTGCATTTGATACTGCAGCTTTAAAGAAATCAGGATAAACAAGCATTGCGGCTGTAGACATAAAACCGCCACCCGAGTGGCCGGTAATACCAACTTTAGTGGCATCGATAAATGAGTACCTATCTGCCAGTTGTTCTACAGCAGCCTTCTTGTCAGCCAAGCCATAGTCGCGTAAGTTTCCATAACCATAGGTATGATACCATTTAGATCTTGCAGGGTTTCCTCCTCTATTCCCTACTGTAATTACCACATATCCAAACTGAGCCAAGCGATCAGTTCTATCCATGCTTTTACTAAAGGACTTGTTTACAGCCTCGGTTTGAGGACCGGGATATACATATTCTATGATCGGATACTTTTTGGTCGGGTCAAAATCAAAAGGTTTATACATTACCCCGTAAATATCCGTAACGCCATCATCAGCTTTTACTTTAAAAGGTTCCGGAAATTTATAACCGGTAGCCATTAATAAAGACAGATCAGCAGTTTCAAGATCCATTACTTTTTTACCGGTGTTATCCATCAATACAGATCTAGGAACCGTATTAACTTTAGAGAAGTTATTTACAAAAAACTTATTCTCATCGTTCATATTTACTGCATGATCAAAATCTCCCGGATTTAGAAGCTTCATTCCAGACCCATCAAAATTAATGCGGTATAAATGCAGGTAGTAAGGATCTTCCTTAGCCTCTCGCCCATTTGCAGTAAAATACAACACCCTATTTTTTTCGTCGATGTTCACTATGCTTTCACAATGGAAGGCACCTTTTGTAATTTGGTTCTTTAACTTACCATTACTATCAAACAGATAAAAATGAGCCCATCCGTCTCTTTCAGACCAATGGATAATTTCTTTTCCATCGTTTACCAAACCCGGACGGTTGATTTCTACATAAGTGTTAAAACGTTCATCAATTACCGGAGTTACTACATCCGTATTGATATCAACGGTACATACATCAACTCGTTTTAAATCCCTGCTGGTACGCGAAAGATAGATCTTGCTGTTATTACCCAGCCATATAGAAGGTCTGAACTCATTATCACGATCTTTGTTTAAAGGAGGCGCCCCCCAGACAGACACACTCTGATCTTTGAAAGCAGCGATATTTAGCTTCTTAAAGGTTTTGCTGGCAAAATTGAATAAAAGGAGTTCATCAATTGGTGCATCAGGCTCACCTGGCATTTGGTATTTGTATGTTTCTAAGGTAGGCCTGCCGGCAGTAATATTGTTTACTACCCAAAGGTCTTTTACCTTACGGGAATCTGTTCTGTCGAGCACAAAATATTTTGCATTTGGCGACCATAACACGTAAGCTCTGCGTCTTTTCTTATTGTTTTTCTCTTGTTCTTCATTATTTTCGCCATCACCATCGCTGCCATATGAATAAAACTTAACTCCATCCTTTGTTAGCTGGTGCTCTACAATGGTGCTGTCCTCTTCATTTTTCACAGCCTTTTTATAGTTTTCCTTATCCATCCAGTACAAGTTGTAATTTCTACTAAAGATAATTGCCGAGGAATCAGGTGCAACCGAACCCCAAGACGGCTTTGCTTTAGGCTTGGTATAATTTGGGACTTCGGTAAGTTTTGCACTTGCAATATCATAATTAAAATAAAAAATCTTTTTCTGCATTGAATCTGCATCTTTCTTATCCTTACGATCCTTTTTCAATTCATCAATAGTACTTTTTATTTCAAAACTGATTTGTTTCTCATCACTCGAAAACTTAAGATTCTCTAAAGGCAAGTGCTGGGCATCAAAAGGATCACGAATAATTGTAGTGATTTCTGCAGCAAGCTGTGCATTGTCAAAAATCTTCTTTTTGCTTTTAGCAACCGGATCAACAAGGTACCAAAGCTTACCGTTTGGTGTTTCATACTCATACCAAAAACGATTACTTAATTTCAACCAGTGCGGATCAACAGCCGTTGAGTAAATGATCTTTTTAAGTTTGTTGGGCGAAAACCTTGAGGCAAGCTGATAATTTGCCTTCGGTGCCTGGGTTGTGGTTTCTGTTATTGTAAAAGTTTTGGTTTGCGAAACCGCATTAAAACCTGCACTAATAAGCAATAAAAATAGAATGTAAAGTTTCTTCATTTGAACTGTTAATTAAAACGGCTAAATTATTGATTAATACTAAAGAAGGATGAATCTTTATTTGTAATAAATGTGATAGTTAATGCAATAAAATAGCGGTTGATTTCATAGTTTTGCCACAAATAATCATAAATGAAACAGCATCTTCTACCTTTATTAACTGCAGCGGCAATTTTTACGGCCAGTTGCCAATCTAAATCACAAACTAACACCGATAACCCGGATGTTAAGGATACTTTAACACAAACCTCATCAAAGGAAGAAGTACAAGCCGCTAAAATTGATGTAAGCAAAATTAAAGTTGCTGATGCTAAAACCATACTTGCCCGCAAACAGGTACCTATTTTATGCTATCACCAGGTTCGTAACTGGAAACCAACAGATGGCAAAGTAGGGAAAGACTACATTGTTGAAATACAAAACTTTAAAGATCAGGTTAAAATGCTTGCCGACAGTGGTTATCACTCTATATTACCTGATCAGTTATATGCCTATTTAAATACGGGCGCTCCATTACCGAGCAAACCGATCATGTTTACTTTTGATGATACAGACATGGATCAGTTTACAATTGCTGCTCCAACACTAAAAAAATACGGTTTTAAAGCAGTCTACTTTATCATGACAGTATCCATTGGCCGTAAGGGTAAGTTTGTTGACTATATGACCAAAGAGCAGATAAAACAACTTTCTGATGATGGCAATATAATTGGCAGTCACACTTATGACCATAAGAATTTCAAGAAATACCAGGGAAAAGACTGGGAAGAACAGCTAGATAAGCCTACCAAAAAACTGGAAGAGATTACCGGCAAAAAAATGACTGAATTTGCTTATCCTTTTGGCTTATGGAATGCTGAAGGTTTCCCTGAACTAAAAAAACGTGGATTTAGGATGGCATTTTCTCTTGCTGATAAACGCGATCAGAATTATCCGTTGTACACGATAAGAAGAATTATTGCGAGTGGTTACTGGAGTCCTAAAACGCTACATAACAGCATAGTAAAAAGTTTCTAATGAAAATACTTTTAAGTCTGGGTGCTGGCTTAATGATATTAGCTTCAGCATGCACATATACCAGTCAAAGTCAAACTAGTTCCGCTTCGGGTAATCCTGATAAAGACACAGCCCAAACTAGTAAGGCACCTAAAAAGGAAGCTACCGCGGCCGAGATTTTAAGCAAAAAGGAAGTCCCTGTTCTTTGTTATCATCAAATTAGAGATTGGAAAGCAAGCGATTCGAAACGGGCGCATGATGACATTATCCCTCCTGCCAATTTCAAACAGCATATTAAAATGCTTGCAGATAGTGGCTACCATACCATTTTACCAGACCAGCTTTATGATTATTTGAATTATAGGGGCAAACTTCCAGAAAAACCGATCATCATTAGCTTTGATGATACGGATCTGGATCAGTTTACTGTTGCAGCACCCGAGTTAAAAAAATATGGTTTTAAGGGCGTATTTTTTATCATGACGGTATCTATAGGAAGACCGAGATACATGAGCAAAACCCAAATAAAAGCCCTCGCAGATGACGGTCATGTTATCGCAAGCCATACCTGGAATCACAAAAATTTCAGTGAGTTTACGAATGATGATTGGGAAGTACAAATAGATAAACCGACCAAAACATTAGAAACAATTACAGGTAAAAAGGTTGAATATTTTGCCTATCCATATGGGGTTTGGAAACCAGAAGCCTTACATAAATTAAAAGAGCACGGGTTTAAAGCGGCATTCATCTTATCAACAAAGAGAGATGAGACTAATCCGCTTTTTACCATCCGACGTATTATTGATCCAGGAACTTATACAGCGAAGAACCTTTACCATAGTATAAATAAGAGTTTTAAATAGTTTAGGCAACTGCCTCAACAACAAATTTCTTATCATTAAAACTAAACGCATCCCCTTTCTTCTTATCCAAAAGCAATTTGCCTATGGGAGATGAAGGGGAAATAGCAAAAATAGCCTTACCATCAAGCGTTAGCTGACCCGCGCTAACACTAATGTAAAAACTCCCGTTGTTGGTATACACCAAACTGCCATGTCTTACAATTTCAGACTCAGGATTTATCTCAATACTTTTTAACAATCTTAGATTATCCTGAGCATCGATTAAAAGACGCTTGTTTCGATCAATATCCTGCTGCATCATTTCTCTGCTGGTTTCATACTTATCTCCGGCGCTGCTTTTAGTATCATCATTACTAGCTTCGCGCGCCTGTTGCAATGCAACTTCAGCAGTCTGAATTCTTTGCTCTATAAAATTTAAACAAAGTCGATATAGTGTTTCTTTAATATCCTGCATAAATTACGATTCTATCCATTTAATCTTTTCTTCAATAGGAGTACGAATTGCATCTCTGGGTTCCTCGTTATGGTATCCCATATAAAAAAGCCCAAAACATTTCTCCTGTTCCCCTAAGTTAAGATAATCCTTCAGATCTGCAATCATTCCCGGTGAACTCCAGTATGCGCCAACATTTAAGGCCTCGGCAGTAAGCGCCATGTTCTGAACTGCACAGGCTAGAGCTGCAAGCTCCTCCCATTCGGGTACCTTGTCTGAATGCAATTCGACATTTAATGTAATTATGCAGCTGGCTTGTTCTGCCTTTTCAAGAATGCTATGATATTTCTTTTGCAAAAACTGATGAACTGGTGTAGTTTTTTTATACAAGCGGGCTAGCTCTTTACCAAACTTAGTTTTCCCCTCATTTCTGAAAACAATGAAACGCCAGGGTTGTGTTAATTTATGTGTAGGTGCATAGTTAGCACTTTCCAAAATTTGCTGTATAACCTTAACCGGCACCTCCTGATTAGTATAACTCACCGGAAAAATGCTCCGCCTACGTTTAATAATCCTGCTTAAAATTTCTATTTCTTGTTCCATTCCAATATCTCTTCCAAATGTTATGCTAATTTTTTAACTATAGCACATAAATGGCAAAAATAGAATTTAAGCCCAATGGAAATGTTTGCGCCGTGTAATAGTTTTAGTATTAAACTTTCTGCCGAATCTTCTTTAATTGCTTTCTAATTTGCTTGGCTCTGCCAAAAAACGCAACACTTTCGATATCAACCAGATAATCTATTGTCTCTAGCAGCTCGTCTTTAATCCAATCGTAACGAGGTGCCAGATTTGCCAGGGTTTGCATACAGTGCACTTTGGTAGCTACAAGCACCTCTGTATCTACAAGCCAGGTAAACAAAATATCAATAACAGGTTCAAAATCTGTTGTTACAGCCTTATCTTTATATACATGATGAGCCTTTCTGTCTGTCAGTAAAGCAATAATCTTAGCGTAATGCCTCATCGCCGAAGGGTTCTTCTGTTTCGCCAATAATGATATAAGCTCTGGGATATAACCGACAAACAGATCAGGCTTGTGTGTCATCAAATATTCTAACATCCAGGCGGCCCTAAAAGCAACTTCTTTTTTCCTATGAAAACTAATATCCAGTAAGTCGGTTATTTTTAGATCATTACTTTCAATAATACCAGTTAAATTAGTCACCATCTGAAACTCCATTGACGTACTAAGCCTTGCTATTAACTCTTCCTTATTCACATTAATTATTTTAAATCAGTATCTGATTTTCTAATTTAGAAATTTTGAACCTTAAACTTATATAAAACCACCAGACATCCGGCAGATCGCTAAAAGTCTTAATGATTTTATAAATAATGCCTACCTTTGCAGCTTATTTTTCAGCAATATGATTTCAGTTTCAAATTTATCACTCCGTTACGGAAAACGCACTTTATTCGAAGATGTTAACCTAAAATTTAATCATGGCAACTGCTATGGTGTAATTGGCGCCAACGGGGCTGGTAAATCAACATTTCTTAAAATTCTTTCTGGCGAAGTAAACCAAACTACCGGTAGTGTAGCTTTTACTCCTGGAGAACGAATGGCCGTTTTAAAACAAAACCACTATGAGTTTGATGAATTTAGTGTAATTGAAACTGTAATGATGGGCCACAAGGAATTGTACGAAATCATGAAGGAAAAAGATGCGATCTATTTAAAAGAGGACTTCTCTGATAAAGATGGTGAGCGTGCAGGCGAACTGGAAAATAGATTTGCCGAAATGGATGGATGGAACATGGAAAGCAATGCCGCCACCATGCTTAGTAACTTAGGTATTAAAGAAGAACACCATTACAAACAGTTAAAAGAACTTGATGGTAACCAAAAAGTGCGTGTCTTATTGGCTCAGGCTTTATTTGGAAATCCGGACATCTTATTACTGGATGAGCCTACCAACGATTTGGATATCGACACGATTGCATGGCTCGAAAACTTCCTTGCTGATTATCAAAATATTGTATTGGTTGTATCTCACGACAGGCACTTTTTAGACGCAGTTTGTACGCACATAGTTGATATCGATTTCAGCAAAATGAGTATTTACTCGGGTAACTACACTTTCTGGTACGAATCTAGTCAACTTGCTTTAAAACAACGTAGTGATCAGAATAAAAAACTGGAGGAGAAAGTTAAAGAACTTCAGGAATTTATTCAGCGCTTTAGTGCCAATGCATCTAAGTCAAAACAAGCAACTTCACGTAAAAAAGCTTTAGATAAAATAGATATCTCTGAGATTAAAGCTTCAAGCAGAAAATATCCTGCCATTCTGTTTAATAATCTTGGCAGAGAAGCCGGAGATCAGATTTTACAGGTAGAAAATCTTTCTTGCACTTTAAATGGCGATGTGATGTTTAGAAACATCAACTTCATGGTAAATAAAGGTGATAAGATCGCTGTTCTTTCTCAAAACAGTCTTGCTACCACTGCATTCTACAATGTATTAACCGGACGTGAGAAAAACTATACAGGTGAGTTTAAATTTGGAGTAACCATTAACGTTGCCGACATTCCAAATGACAACACTCCATATTTTGCAGGTAAGGATGAGAATTTGGTTGACTGGCTTCGTGAATATTCAGGGACAGATCAGGATGAACAGTTTGTAAGAAGTTTCCTTGGCAGAATGCTTTTCTCCGGAGAAGAGGTACTTAAAAATGTAAAGGTATTATCAGGTGGTGAAAAAATGCGTTGTATGTTCTCGCAAATGATGTTAAGACACGCGAATCTATTGTTATTTGATGAGCCGACCAATCACCTTGACCTTGAATCTATTACTGCATTAAACAATGGTTTAAAAGATTTTAAAGGAACAGCATTGTTTACCTCACGAGATCACGCATTAACTGAATCTGTAGCGACCCGAATCATTGAATTAACTCCTAACGGAACAATTGATAAGATGATGACCTACGATGAATATATTTCAAGTGAAGATGTAGCAGCTTTGCGTGCTTCATTATATAAAACAAAATAAAGAAAACCTATTTCATTTCGAACAAGAAAGGCCATTTTGTAATACAAAATGGCCTTTCTTGTTCGAAATGAGTATCTTCGCGTTTTGCGAATTATGAATATGAAACTGGAAGAACAGCTACTTGAAAGAAGTGAGAATAAGTGTGAATTATGTGGATCTGAGGCCAATCTTAGCATCTATGAGGTTCCCCCTCAAACTCAAAATACAGCAGAAGAATGTGTTGTAACATGCGGAAAGTGTTTAGCACAGATTGAAAAAAAAGAGGTATTAGACAGCAAACACTGGCAGTGCCTTAGTGGAAGTATGTGGAGTGAGGTTCCAGGAGTACAGGTAGTGAGCTGGCGCATGTTAAACAGATTAAGGCAGGAAAGCTGGGCAATTGATAATCTGGATATGATGTATCTTGATGATGAAACTTTGGCTTGGGCCAAAGCAACCGGTGATCACGAAAATGATTCTGAAGTGGAATTCCATAAGGATTCTAATAATAATGTGCTGGAAAACGGAGACACAGTAGTGATTATAAAAACACTTGATGTTAAAGGATCCAGTCTAAGCGCAAAACTTGGAACAGTGGTGAAAAACATTAAATTAGTTGATGATAATAAGGAGCAAATAGAAGGCCGTGTTGAAGGTCAGCTGATTGTTATTCTAACCAAATATGTACGGAAGCAAAGCTAATTGCAGCTATAAAATAAAGACAGTAAAATTGATCTAATTATGAAATCAATTGAGATTAAGTATTTTAAAGATTTTTTAAGTAGCGGAGAGATACCTTCAGGTTTGCCTGCACATTTGCAGGCGCTTTGGCATGAGGGAAAAGGTGACTGGAAAACAGCACACGATCTGATAGATCACCTAAGCGATAAACAGTCTGCTCACGTACATGCCTATCTACACAGAAAAGAGGGAGATGTGTGGAATGCTGATTACTGGTATAACCGGGCAGGGCAATCAAGACCCAACGTTACTCTGGAAAAAGAATGGGAAGATCTGGTTTCATTGTATTTGTCATTATTACCAAATTCTACTGGTAATTAAAATGAATATGTATATTTAAATTCCTTAAATTATTTCATTATTAATTAATTACTATGAGACACACTTACGCTTTTCTGTTGCTATTTATTGGCTTTTTGCCTAAAACCTTCGGCCAAACTCAACCAAATGGCGGCTCTGTTGCAGATGTAGCCTTTATTCAAGGCCATTGGAAAGCTACTACTCCTGAAGGCCAATCTATTGAAGGAGTTTGGTTACAACCAGAAGACGAAAACATACTAGGCTTCATGCGCATGATGAAAGCCGGTAAAGCTGATCTTTATGAAATATTAGCCTATGAGCAAACCGAACAAGGACTGGTCTCTATGGTAAAACATTTTAAACCAGGTCTTCTGGGTTTAGAGGAGAAAGACAAACACGATCGTTACAACTTTGTAGAAGCAAGTAAAGACCGTGCTATCTTTCAAAAAGAGGGCGAAAGCTTACGTATTCTATACGAAAAACGCTCCTCCAATCAATTTGTAATTGCCAGAGGCAACCTGCAAGACGGTAAATGGGCATTTAAAGACCTGTTTGTATTTAACCGTACTAAACCCTAAAGCGCGATCCTTTCATTTACTCCTATTTCATTGATGAAATACTCGTCATGGGAGATCACCAGCAAAGTTCCTTTGTAATGTTTTATTGCTGAGGTTATAACCTCCAGGCTCTGAACATCCAGATTATTGGTAGGCTCATCTAAAATAATGAGCTCAGGAGAACTATTGCTTACCACTAGGCAGCAAAATATCAATTTCATCTTCTCCCCTCCACTAAGTTGTTTGCATGTCTTATTCCACATATCAATTTTGAAGAGAAATTGGTGTAGCAATGTTTTAAGTCGGTGTTCTGGCAAGTGCTGTGAATTAAATTCCTGTACCTGTTCAAACACAGTTAGTTCATTATCTAATACTGAATACTCCTGATCAATGTAAAGATGCTTGAAATCAGCTATTATTAAAGCACCCTCTGATGGTTTTACTTTACCCAATATCAATTTCAAAAGTGTAGTTTTCCCAGAGCCATTTTTACCAGAAATGGCAATCCTTTCGCCACTTCTAATCTGGAAATTCAATGGGTTCTCCCATAAATATCCGGAACTGTAACCAAAATTCACATCCTCCGCCTTTATCAATATTTTGCCTGCGTGCAGATTTGAATTTTCAAAAGTCACTTTAAATTCCTTTACCTCAGGCAATTGCCGTTTAAGCTGCTGAAGGTTTTGCAAAATACCGTTAACCTTATCAGAATGTACTTCCTGTAATTTGGATGTACTTTGTTCAGATCTGTTTTTAATCGTATTAATAAAAATTCTGGGAACGCCTTTCTTTATTTGTTTTTGATTCCCCCTTGAATTCTCTTTTTGTTTGCGTTCGGCTGCTTCTCTGGCAATTTGCTTAGCTTGTCGTAAAGCTTTTTCTTTATGATCTGCCTGAGCCTCTAAAGCCATCAACCTCTCCTCCTTTTGCATTTTAAAGAAGTCATAATTACCTCCATAAACCTCTACCCCACTTTGATTCAATTCAAAAGTAACATCAAGAAGATTAAGTAAAGTTCTATCATGGCTTACAACTATAGTCGTTGCTTTACTTGTCTGTATCAGATTATATAATTGTTCCCGGCTCTCTACATCAAGATGATTTGATGGTTCATCAAAAAGTATAACCGATGGTAAATGAATTGTAATGCCTGATAAAAATACCTTGGTTTTCTCTCCTCCACTAATTGTTTTCATCGGCTGAGCTAATTCAATGTGTTGTATATTCCACAAACTAAGCGCTGCCAGAGCCCTCTCTTCAACATTCCAGTCGTCATCTAATTGGGCGAAATTGGTTAAAGAAGCATCGCCATTAAGTATTGCATGTAATGCTTCCATTTTACCGTCAATACCCAGGGCCTGGGCAACAGTTAAATCGTCGTACTGACCGAAATGCTGGGGGACATAAAAAGGTTTATTTATTGATGCAACATCCCCTGAGGCAGGCTCAACCCGACCTGCAAGGATCTCAAGCAAAGTAGATTTTCCAGAACCATTAGCACCTATTAAGGCTATCTTTTGCCCTTTAGAAACAGAAAAATTTATATCGCGGAACAGGCATTCCTTATTGGAATGCACATATGAAATTTGTTTAACTACAATACCCATAAAGCATCATTGATAAAAAGTAAAAAAATAAGATTTAAATTGTGCATAAGCACGAGGCGGCTAGACAAGTACAGTGGTACTGTTTAGCATTTGAGCAAAAAAGGAAAAGCTACTGCTCTGTTTATAGGATCTTACATTTCTTAATGAATTACACCAATATAGATAAAATGACATTTGCCATCATCGTACATAGATGTTCTCAATGGGGTAATTAGTCGTTTATACGACAAAGGTAAATATTTTTTTAAGAAACGAGTATCGTCTGAACTATCAAATAACTAAATTTTTATGAACCTGATGAAGAATCTGCTCATAATAATCTGCCAGTTTCGAAAAATCTTTTAGTGGATCAGGGGGATACATCAAAGCATTAAAGAACGTTTCGATATCCCTTTCTGTAGTCAGAATCACTTCGTCTTTTATCATTTCAACATGCTCATTCAGAGCGTCTATACCCTGCTTTTTCATAAAAAACTTTTGATATACTAATATACTAAATAATCAGATTATTTGCTAAAATTTTAGCTACTTATAATTACGGTTCGCCCATTTAATACATGGTTCTATCCATTGCGGCAAAGGCTTAAATAAAAAACCATGCTTCAATCCCGTGTTTAGCTCTATTTCTTTAAAGTGCAAAACCTTTAAATTAGATGTTTCTTTCCTTTTTATTGCCGACACTCCGTATTCGTCAGATCGCTCATAGATAGTTAAAATATTTCCACAGAAATTAATTCCGGGAAAAGATGTTAAATCCTTATCTCTGTAACAACCAATAAACACAAAATTAAGATTAGGGTTCCTTAAGGAGCTGGAAACGTATTGCGCAATATATCCTCCTTTTGAAGTGCCTATAACTGTAATATGGCTTGGTTTAACACCTAATTTCAATAAACTGTCTACTTGCCGAACCACCTTTTTTGTATAGGCTCCTACATCTGTATTAGCGGACCTTTTCTCACTGATCACCTGAAATCCAGCCTGTTTAAACTTGTTTAAAACTTCCAAATATTCCGTTTTTCCATATTCAGGATGGACTTCAGTCAGCGAATGGTCTTCTGCAAACTTGTTGTGAAGAAAGAATATATAATCTTGTGCAGCACAAAATAAAGAATTGGCTACTAAGAGCAACAAAAGCACAGTTTTTTTGGAATTCATAAAAGGTGCATTATAATTATTAATTAGCGTCAAAAACTCTTACTTTGTTCATTAGCAATTGTCTGATACTTACCAGGTGGCTAAAAAACATCACAGGCACAATAAAAGCAGGAAGTAAGCTAAAAGGGAAATACAAAACTGCAATATTAGGCTGGTCAAACCCAAACTTCTGAATGGGTGAGGGTACTGAGAGAAATGCATTCGCCACAATATTGATCAATAAACAAAGACAAATAACATTCCAGGCCAATAGAGATCCCTTGGCCATTTTCTTTTTTGAGATTCCAAAATAAGCTACTAAAGGCGCAGAGATTCCTGCCAAAATATCAAAGTTCCTCCCTTCAAATGTCATCAGTTCTGGAACAGTCCCATTGATAAACAATAGGTACAAAATAATTTCCACCGGAATTCTCCCTACATGCAGATAAGTGAGATTTAATATAGGGAGTCCATCAATAAACTTTCTACCTCCCCGGGTTAAAAATACGAGCATAATTGAAAGAATAGCTGGGAATACCCCCATAATGGCAATCTTAGGCGGAAAAACAGTAGTATCGGAACTGAAAACAAAATTTAAACCCAATATCGCCTGAACAATAATCCACAAACTTAAAACAATTAGAAGGAGATTGGCTTTACTGCTAACATTAAACTGTAAGGATCTTTTAATTACGCGATAAAACAAAAACAGCGTAAATAGGATCGTCAACACAAAAAGCACAACAACAAACAACGGTAAGCCTATAATCATTCTTAAATTATACTTTTAACAATTCATCAATCTGCTTGGCAAGGGCTCTATCTTTTTCAGTAATAATATCACCTGCATCGTGAGTACTTAGCCAAAATTCCAATTTATTCCATTCATTACACCACTTAGGATGATGATTATTTTTCTCTGCTACAAATGCCACCTTAACCATAAAGGCGAAAGCTTCCCGAAAATCTTTGAATATTAGTATTTTGTGCAGTTTATTTTCAACAATATCCCACTCCTTTTGAACTACATTTTCCATAAATTCTATTATAAAGTTGCGGCGCCATTGCTGCCAATATTAGAACAAGCAACATCGACTTATGTTTAAATCTACTTATAATTAATTCGATTCCCCTCAGTGTCCTTTAAATAAGCAACAACTCCTGCCGGAAGCTCTTCACTTTCTATTGGGAAACTTATAGAATCCGCAACGTAGTTTTTTGTATTAGATGCTTTTTGAAAAATTTCAAATAAGGCAATTGGCTCCTGATTGAAACTAATGCAGGTACTAATAAAATGCATTTCCTCTATCCTATAGTTAGGCTGCTTTAATTTCTCATTTATATCTTTTAAGCGTGAGATAAAGTGCCGCTGTCTGATAAAAGTATTACTGTTCATGATAATGAAAATGTAATCTGCATAAGAAGTTACTTTTCCATAGTACTTATGATTATCTCCCCCACTTCTCTCTATCAGATATTCGCCCGAAGATTCAGATTTATAAATTTCAACTGACGAACGCCAGATTCTTTCTTCATTAATTTCTTCCGGGTTATCAGGTAAGTTACGGTTAAAAGAATACCATAATCCTACCAATTCGTCCAATAACTTGTAGTTAACCGTAACCTTAGGGATATCAATTTTTAAATCGTTAAAACTAAATGCCTCGTTGTGCGAATTAATAAAATCGATGTAGTTATCATAGCCTAACACCTGCACTATCCGACTTAGTTTACTAAGGTTCGGTTTGCTGGACCCAGTGAGGTCTTTTCGATTTTCATATGCTTTTAGTTTATTGATAATAAGATGTTCATACAAATAATTTGCTCCAAATAGATCAGTTTCTTTTTTTACTTTCTGTTTTCTGTTACGGTTCTGTAACAACCCATTCAATTCTTCTACAATGTACGCCCACTCAGACTTAGAGACATCTTTCCATGTCTTTTTCTTTAGAAAATTACCAGCTAAAAAATTCATTAGCTTCTCGAGATGTAGCAGGTCTTCCTTATTCATAATATGAATATAAGATAAAAATAATACCAAATAATACATATATAAGACTTTTATATTTTCATGTATAGAGAAGTTTGTTCTAAACGAAGTCAATGAATTATATCATAAATATCAAATTATATCTCACACCTAAAACTAATTGATCATGGACTATTCTCAAATCTTTTTCATCTACTGGTGGGTCTTCGCTATCCTGTTCACCCTCCTATTTTACAAATTCATACTAAGGGTTTTCCTGGGTATGGTCATCGTACCCGAAAACAAGGTAGGACTGGTTACCAAGAAATTTGTGCTTTTTGGCAGCAACAAAGAATTACCAGACGGACGTATTATTGCAACTAAAGGAGAAGCTGGTTTTCAGGCAAAAGCACTGGCTCCCGGACTTTACTGGGGCATGTGGCCCTGGCAATACAATGTGAACATGCACGGGTTTACCATTATACCCGAAGGTAAAATAGGATTGATCCTGTCCAACGATGGTGCTGAAATACCGACAGGTGCAATCCTTGCCCGAAGAGTAGAATCGGATAATTTTCAGGATGCAGAAAAATTCCTAAACAACAATGGGCAAAAAGGTCGACAAACCTCTTATATCACTGCAGGTACTTATCGTATCAACTTATTTGCCTTCACCGTTACAATTGCCGACATGGTCATCATACATGAAAATATGGTAGGCATTGTAACCACGCTTGACGGCCATCCAATTGAAAGCGGGCAAATTGCAGGAAAGCAAATTACCGGTCACAATAATTTTCAGGACATTGATGTTTTTCTAAAAAATGATGGTAACCGTGGTTTGCAGCCATCAATCATTTTAGCAGGTAGTTACAATATTAATCCATGGGCAATTCAGATTGAAGAAATACCAATGACCGACGTACCTATTGGTTTCGTTGGCGTTGTGATCAGCTACATCGGTGAAGACGGTAAAGATTTAACCGGGGAGAGTTTCAAACATGGCAATATTGTAAGCAAAGGCCAGCGTGGGGTATGGATGGAAGCCTATGGCCCTGGCAAATACCCATTCAACAAATACATTATGAAGGTTGAACTGGTGCCTACAACTAATCTGGTATTGAATTGGGCCAACGCCAGGAACGAATCTCATGAGTTAGATAAGAACCTGAGTACTATCACCGTCCGCTCCCGAGACGGCTTCCCTTTCAATTTAGATGTATCTCAGATCATTCATATTCCCGCAACCGAGGCACCCAAAGTAATAGCCCGTTTCGGTAGCATGAGTAATTTAGTAAGTCAGGTATTAGAGCCTACTATTGGCAATTATTTTCGAAATTCTGCACAAGACAGCGATGTGATAAGTTTTCTGATTACCCGTAAAGAAAGACAACAATCGGCAAAGGAACACATTAAAGCAGTCCTGGATGATTACAATGTAAATGCTGTAGATACTTTAATAGGTGATATTCTTCCACCAGAGGCATTGATGAAAACCCTTACCGACCGTAAGATTGCAGAAGAGGAACAAAAAACTTATCAGACACAGAAAATGGCACAGGAACAGCGCCAGGGCATGGAGAAAGAAACTGCAATTGCAGATATGCAAAAGGAAATTGTAAAAGCACAGCAAAGTGTTGAAATTGCTCAGCGCACTGCTGATGCAACGGTAAAAAAGGCAGAAGGTGACGCCAATAGTTTAAAACTACAGGTTGATGCTGAAGCCACGGCAACTAAAATGCGTGCAAACGCAGAAGCTGAAGCAACTAAAGCCCGTGCTGGTGCACAAGCCGAAGCTACCAAACTTAATGCGACTGCCGATGCAGAGAAAATAGCCAAAACAGGATTGGCCGAAGCAGAAAAAATTATGGCCATAGGTAAATCTACAGCTGATGCTTACGACTTACAAGTAAAAGCCATGGGAGGCGACAACTTTACCAAGTTTAAAATAACCGAAGAAATTGGAAAAGGAAAAATTAAGATCATCCCAGATCTAATTGTAAGTGGTGGCAACGGCAGTGATGGTAGCCTAAGTGGTTTAATGGGTCTGCAATTGATGCAAATGATACAGCAAGAAAAAGGGAAAGCCAGCGAATAATAAACCCTAATCACTTAAAATTATGGATCTCAATATAAATTACCACACTGAAATGACTCCTGATATTGCCTTACAAATATTAAGAGATGGTCATGAAAGATTTCTTAGTGGACGCAGCAAACATCGCGGCTTGCTACAAAAAGTACAGGAAACAAAAGACAATCCGAGGCCATTTGCATCAATATTGAGCTGCATGGATTCAAGGGTTCCAACTGAACTGATTCTTGACCAGAGTATTGGTGATATTTTTAACATTCGCATTGCAGGCAATGTTATATCTCCACATGTGTTAGGATCGTTGGAGTATACAATAGCCACGGCAGGTTCAAAACTGATTGTAGTAATGGGTCACACCAATTGTGGGGCAGTAAGGAGTGCTTGTGACGATGTGATGATGGAAAATCTTTCGGGCTTGCTAAGGGAAGTAAAAGTGTGTATCTCACAAGAATTTACGGAAATAAGCAACAGAACAGGCCATAATGAATCTTTTGTTAATAAGGTTTCTTTACTTAATGTTTACCGTTCCGTGCAGCAGATACTTGAGCAAAGCAGTATTATACGGCAACGCGTAGATAGCAGAGAAATAAAGATCATACCTGCTATGTACGACATCTCTGTAGGTAATTTGACTTTTTACAATAAACATTGCTAACATGTTGAAATAGTAGGAATAGAAACTCAGACTTTCTCCATAATTTAGCTACTACAATCAGTTTGTTATGGAAAAGAAAAGATACCAAGGGGCATTAAACGATAAGGATAGATCAAAACAGAAATTGATCCAGGCTGTTGGAATTGTAATCCAAGACAAAGGATATACCGGATTGACCGTTACAAACATTTCAAAAGCTGCAGGATTGGACCGTAAACTAATTAAACTTTATTTTGGTTCAGTTGATAATCTGATAGAAATTTATGTAAAAAGCAAAGACTACTGGGTGGCTGCAACAGGTGATGCAGGTATCATGATCGAAAATAACCAAGGGAAAGACACGAAGCAAATATTGAAAAATCTGTTGCTTAATCAATTGGATTATTTCTATGAGAATGAAGAAATGCAGAAGATTGTACTTTGGCAAATTAGCCAGAGAAGCCAGATTATGTATCAGGTATGCGAAGAACGAGAACAACTTAGTTCCACATTCTTTGCATTGACAGATAAGGAGTTGAAAGGAAATGATGTCGATCTTAGGGCAATTGCCGGTTTATTGGTTGCAGGTATTTATTATATGGTACTTCATGCCAAAACTACCGACAGCCTTTTTTGTGAAATTGACATCAATAATCCAGAAGGAATGAAAAGAATCAAAGAAGCAATAAGCCTGGTTTTAGAATACGCTTACAGTAATAAGACTCAGTCATAGATAATAGAAAACCTTTTATCAGAACTTATAACCTAGTGAAATACTAAAGCTGGTATTTTTCATTTTCCCTTTCCGTTTTATCCCGCTATAAGTTGTTTGCAAATTTGCCAGTCCTATTTCACTATTGAATTGGATAGAATATTTGTTAAAAAGCTCATAACCAGCTAAAAAACTAACCCCGTAATCCAAGGGCTTTCCATACAAATAAGATCCAAATTCACCCTTCTCTGCATCGTTTTTGAAGATCACCTCTCCATTATCTCCAATTTGGATATCCCCAATTAAAACACCAGATGCGGACTTCCACTTCCCTCCTGTTCCATATCCCAAATAACCTCCTGCGCCAAGTATTAAATTCCCCGTTCCCAACTTGGGGTTATAAAGTAAATTAACCGGTACTTCTATATAAGAAACCGTAACTTTAAAATCATCACTATAGCCAAAGCCCTCTCCTTTTTGTCTAAATCCTTTGGAGGAATATAAGGCAGCGGGTTGAATGTAAAAATCACCGGCTATAGGAACGTCAACTGTAAGTCCTAAGTGGAAACCTGGAATTGATTCAGTTTCACCCTTATTTCCCTGTTCATCTTTCATATTTGCGTTTGAGAAATTTACACCGGTTCTTATCCCTATTTTCGTTTGTGCATTGGCAATGTTAAAGGCGGTAATCAGGAAAAATAGAAATAGCGGAGCGTATAATTTATTCTTTCTCATAAGTTTGGTTACTTTTTTGTTTTAGAATGGTTATTATTCGAAAAGTCTGGTAACCAAATGTATTAATTATCCCAATAACGGGAAAATTTAATTTTTTATTATTTCAGATAAGCACATGGCACGTTTACCGGCACATAATCAATCCCATGAGCAGCCTTCAGTAACTTGGATACAACAACTGCGATGGTTCTCTCATCCCTATGCATTTGCGGCAAAAGCCCCATCATAGCATAGCTGATTGGGTTTACTGCAGGAACAAGTGTTTCCCAAGGATAACCTTTACCCCAGATCAACCCTTTTACTGTGTAGTTAAGATCTGCTGATTCCGATAGCAGATAGTCCAATAACGAAGCGGAATGGTTAGAGTTCTGATTTACAGTATGAAAAATAGGGCTTTGTCCTCCAAACCCATGTTCATCAGTTCCTGCTTTCGCATTCACGTCTGCTCCATTCCTCACCAGAACTTCTGCACATGACAGATGATTAAATTCCGCACAGACATGAAGTAGGCTGACATCATGTAAAGGCGTATAAGCACACCGTAAATTAACAGGCCGGTTAAGTGCACCTGGGTCTGTAGTCAAATGTTTCGCTAAAATCTGGGCATCATCTGAGAGGACGGCTAAAAGCGACGGATCATTAAACTCCAGCCCATGATCGATAAATACCTTGACACATGCTTTAAAGCGGTCTGTTCTGGCGTATTCGCTGATGAGTTCATAAATTAAGGGGTGCCCTTTGAAGATATCGTTGGGATGGACCCCATGCTGAAAACATGATCTGATCCCATCCACATCATGGCATTCAATATCACCGATTATTTTCTGCAGGTAGTCCATACCTACTAATTTAAGAAATATCGTTTACTTCTCGGCCCTGAATGTATTCGACACTAATTTTCTAGGACGCTTATTTTTAAACTGCTCTCCACTACCTGCATTACTTTGCCCTTCTTCAGTATGGAATCGGTTAGGTTTAAAAGTTGTTCTTGGTTTCTCTGCCCTATTCTCATCCGCCAGTTTAACACTTATCTTTCTACCTTTCAAAACCATACCGTTTATAGCTGCAATTGCCCTATCGGCTCCAGCCTGATCCACCATTTCTATAAAACCATAGCCTTTATGTTTGTGGGTCACTTTGTCGGTCAATAAATGCACGCTGTGCAACATTCCATGGATGCTGAATATCTCAATCAGTTCAGCTTCCTGTATATCAAGTGGATAACCCACCACAAATAATTTAATCATGAATCTATTTAAAGCTGCAAATTTAAGCTTTAATATTTTACTTATAGCTGTTTTCAGCTATTTTTGATATTATCTTAATAACAGGCAGGCATTCTAGCTACATTAGCTTAATTATCTACGCTACAATGAAAAAATACGGTTACACCTTGTTTTTGATATTTTCCTTTTTCAATGCGCTTTCGCAGATGCCATTAAACGGAACGCATTATGCCGATAGCCTTACCCAGCAGTTAAAAAAAGAGCTACCGAATGCCACAAAGGCAAAAAGTAGTTTTCTACTCTCAGAATTTTACTTAAGAACAGATACAGCAAAAGCTGAGCAGTATTTACAACAAGGATTAGCACACAGCGAAGGAAACAGCTTTATGCAAGCAGTATCTTTATATTATAAAGCTTTGCAAATGATGGCTAAAAATCCAGAACTTGCTAAAAAAATGCTTTTGCAATCAGATGCTTCACTAAAAAAATTCAAAACAAAGGAAGCTCTTCTGGTTAGATCAATGTGCTGGCACAGCTATGCATTTCGCCATCATCTTAGAAACGAAATCAAAGAATCTATAGAAATTATACTGCATAAGGCAATTCCGTTGGCTATACAATCAGGTGATTTGGGTTTCTTAGGAAAAAACTATTTTCTCCTTTCTGCGGGATTCAAAAATCTGGGTCAGCACGCGAAGGAAAAAATCTATTTAACAAAAGCAGTTTCAATACTTAAAAAAGCCAATGCACCACAATATCTGGCTATGATTTATCAATCTATTGGGGAAAATTATATTTCATTAGGTAAGTTAAAAGAGGCCAAATCGAATTTAGACAGCATGATGATCTTGCTTAAGCCGTATCCACAGTCCGAGATGTGGTTAGAATATTATGCCGGTGAAGCTTTACGCCTTAATACTGCTTTGCAATTCGACAGCGCACTCACTGTAGTAGAAAAAGGAATGCTTCTGGCAAAAAGATTCAAAGGCACTTATGCCGAAAAACGTATACTACTACAAAAATTTTATGCTCTTCATAGTAAAGAAGATTTCCCTGAGGCAAAGAATGTAGGACTGGCTTTGGTTAAGGACAAACAATTTATGGCATGGGAAACAAACAAGTTGCAGATTTACTATGGACTGGCGACTAGCTATGAGGGCATGAAAAATAAGCAAAGTGCTTACAAATGGTTAAAACTTTATAGCGGGTTGAGCGACAGTTTGAGTAACAGCAAACTAAAAGAAACTGCAAACCTCCTCGAAGTAAAATATAGAACGGCAGAAAACCAAAAAAAAATTGTGGCGCTTAACGCCGAGAATGAAAAGGCAAAACTTGCCACAAAAAATAGTCGGCTGGTGAATTGGCTACTGGGCCTAGCCAGTATATTTTTACTTATTGTTGCTTTTTTTGGCTGGTTGTTTTACCGCAACAGTAAAAAATTAGCTTTACAAAAAGATCTGAATCACCAACAAGAACTTAAAGATATTGACAGGCAACAGCAAATAAAACTAGTGCAGGTAATGTTGAATGCCAAAGAAGATGAACAAAACAGACTTGCCCGCGATCTACATGATGGGCTGGGCTGTATGCTCGCAATAGCAAAACTAAATCTGACAGATTATATACACGAACAAGGCAACAATAACACCCTAGAGCTGCAAAATATCGTTACGCAATTGGATACTTCCATAGGTGAACTTAGACGTATATCCCACAACATGATGCCTGAAATGCTATTAAAACTGGGCCTTAAGGCACTGCTAAAAGACTTATGTGAATCAGCAGCTTCTGCCGCGCTAAAAGTGGACTTTCAATATCTTGGCATCAACAACAATCTGCTTGCACAAGAGCAAATAAACATTTATCGTATTATACAAGAAGCCATTACTAACGCAACCAAACATGCCCAGGCGCAAAACCTTTTGCTGCAATGTTCGCAAAATGAGGATGTGTTTTTTATAACGGTTGAAGATGACGGAAAGGGCTTTGATGCAACACATTTGGATAAGGTTGAGGGCATAGGTCTTAACAACATCAAAAGCCGGGTTGAATACCTTAAAGGCAAAATTGAGATCCTATCAGAAAGAAATAAAAGAGGCACCTCCATCAATATAGAACTTTATGTCACAGCATAAAAATACCATTGTCATTGTTGATGATCATCCGATAGTCATAGAGGGGTTGATTAGGCTTTTAAGTAAAAAACCGGAATATGAAATTATTGGTGGCTTTACCCGAGGGGAGGAATTTATTTCCTTTTTAAAAATAGCAACAGTAAAAATTGTTTTGCTGGATATCATGCTTCCTGATATAAATGGAATGGATTTGTGCAAAACAATAAAAACCATATCTCCGGATACGGTTGTATTGGCATTTAGCAATTACCAGGAGCGCAGCGTAATTTTGCAAATGTTGGCCAATGGCGCCAGTGGATATTTACTTAAAGAGTCGTCTATTGAAGAAATTGTTATCTGTATCAATGAAGCCTTAAATGGTCAGATTACTTTTAGTAACATCGTTAAAGAAATTATCTCCCGGCCACAGTTAAAAGAATCTCAAGATTTTGCCAAACTTACGGTACGCGAAAAGGAAATTTTAAAACTAATTGCTGATGGCAAAACCACTAATGACATTGCTGAAATGTTATTTTTAAGCAAGTTTACGGTAGAAAACCACAGAAAGAACTTACTACAAAAGCTCAAAGCAAAAAATGTTGCCGATTTAATAAGACATGCTACACTACAAAATCTGATTTAGCTATTATATTGTTTTTGGTATTATCTTTTTCCTGCGCATTTCATCGAACAAATCATAAAACATTTTTTCTGTATCAATAAACTCATGAAAGCCCATTCTTCTTGCCTTTGTGCCATCTGCAAAAAAGTCATAGTCCCAGGAGAACACAAAGTCGCCAAATGCCCATGAGGATAAGTCTTTATAGTTATAATTTAGTCCGTGTTCTTCCTGTAAAGATTTCCAGAGTTCTTCTTTGTCCGCCATAACTGTTTGTAGGGGCATTTGCAAGGGTGCCGCAACTTCCATATTAAAATAAACAGCAATTTTAGGCCAAAGCTCATTCCACCTAAACAAGTCGCCGTTATTGATATTGAATGCCTGATTTGCACATTGTGGGTTTGTAGCTGCCCATACAGTCGCTTTAGCCAGTAGTCCTGCATCTGTCATTTCCATCAATTTATCATAGGCGCCCAATTTTCCGGGAAAACGTAAGGGAATCCCAAGTTTCTTAGAAATAGTAGCAAACACCGCAATTACCATTGCAAGATTCATAGGATTACCTGTTGAGGTTCCACCAACTACTGATGGCCTAATGGCAGACCAAGTCCAACGTTTGTTCACCTGTTGTTTTTCGAGGAAGTTCTGTTGATCTACATTAAATTCGGGAGGCATATGGCCTGCATCACTTTCTTTTGCGGGAGTTTTAAAGGGGCCTAGATGGGCACCATAAACTTTGTACCCTTGCATCAGACTTACATGTTCCAAATTGGCTGCCACCGGTTCAATTGCCGTCAATACGTTTACCAACATAGCCAGGTTGGGTTCAACCAGTTCTGCCCAACTCGCCCTATCCTGATAGGCTGCATAAAATATGTGAGTAACATCAGATAATGAACTAAGTTGTGCAATACACGATGCAGGATCTAGCAAATCAACAGCTATATATCGGATTTTCTTGGTGCTTGTCCCCCCCCTTCTGGACAAACCAATAATGTCCCAGGTTCCTAATTCCTCCAGGTAATTTATTAGATTGGTTCCAATTATTCCATTGGCTCCAACTACTAGTGCTGTTTTTTTATCCGCTTTCATGTTAAGTTATATTTTATTTAAGTTTAATCAACTGCTAGTCAAAATTCGGTTTATTAGGCTGGAGAAAATGGTATAATTCTCGCATAATATTGTATATTTCCGACATGAAACGTTACAGGCAATTTGAACCTTTACTGATTTCTGATTTTGAAGTTTCCAGTTGGCGACATCCAGAGCATAATCATAATCATTACGAAATAATCTATATTAAAAAGGGATCAGGAACGCATGTGATTAATCAGGTAACTATCCCCTACAAGGATGGCGATATCTTTTTACTTGGTCCAGAAGAATCCCATTATTTTGAAATCGACATACTCAGTCATTTCGTCTATTTAAAGTTTACAGATTTATATCTCCACCAGGATGTAAGTAATACTAATAATTACGTACAGAACCTGGAATACCTAATAAAAAGCAGAGAAACACATCTGGCAGGCTTTAAATTGTCGGACAATGACCGACATACAGTAGCTCGTCTATTTGATATGCTGATCACATTAAAAAGCGAACCACTTCATAACGAAGAGTTAATCTGGATGCAGATTCTCGCATTATCACATATTTTAAAAAGGAATATGCCAGAATTAAAACCCTTTGAAAATCGTAGTAAAGATATGCAAGCTATTTTTTGTTATATACATAAATACATCTATTCGCCCGATCAGCTTAGGGCTCCCATTATGGCTGGACACTTTAATATAACAGCAGACTATATGGGACCATATTTCAAAAGGAATACCGGTACCACCTTACGGGAGTATGTTCAGAATTACCGAAAAACACTGATCAAGCAAAGAATGGCAAGTGGAAAGTACAGCTTAAAGCAAATTGCAGCCGAATTCGGATTAACAGATGAAAGCCATGTTAGTAAAATTATAAATGTTTTGTAAGTTCCATATTTAGTTAATCCTGATATATTATTTCAGTTGCACTTCCATTTGAATATTGCATCGCTCATAAGGTGTTACTCGACCTACTACTTTCTTAAAACCTAGCTTATGATACAGATTGATAGCAGGTTTCAATACAGTGTTACTTTCCAGATAAACCTTAGATGCACCCAATTCCTTTGCAGCGTCAATAACTGTTTGACCAAGCAACCAGCCAATACTTTTTCCCTGGATCTTAGGTGAAACAGCCATTTTTGCCAGTTCAAAATCATAATCCGGATCGTTCATTTTGATCAGTGCACAAACACCCACAGGTTCATTTTCGTATAGAGCCACAAATATCTTTCCGCCCTTTTCCAAAATGTATTCTTTAGGATTATCTAAAGCCTTATAATCTGCCTCTTCCATTTGGAAATATGTGGAGATCCATTCCATATTAAGTGATCTAAACGCAGCTTGATACTTATCTTCATAAGCCACAATCTGGACATCTTTGCTTTCGCGAAGTTTCTTTTGCTCCTGCACTCTTCTCAGCAGTGACTTTTGCTCTAACAAGAATTCCCACTCTTCTATCGCTTCCCACAAGTTGTACCTTGCTTCTAGAATAACGCTTTCAACTGCAGCATCTACATCTACACATTGCACTTTTATCTTAGCTGCAAGCACTATCCCTTTGGTGGTTAATGCGACAACATTTCTGCGTTTATCAGACGATTCCCGATTTTCCTGAATCAGTCCGGCAACAGTCATTTCCTGTATGATCTTACTAACTGAAGGTTGGGAATGTCCTATCTCAGTAGCAATTTCGGTTATGGTTTTTTCTCCCTCTTCTGAAAGAACAAAAAACACGGGGAACCACTTTGGAGAAAACTCTATATTATATAATTCATAAATCTGCGCTGCGTCTTCAGTTACTTTTGAAGTCAGTAATCTTAGCCGACTGCCCAGAGCCATTTTTCCGGTTTTCTCAAATAGTTTCATACATATAATCAATTACATAATCAGTTATGCAAATGTAAGTAATATAAACTATGTCACAAATATTTTTTAAATGGGCGTGTGATTAACTGTTAAAAAATTCACCAAAGTGCCAGAGAATTCCAGAGGGATCATGCAGAAAACATTCTTTGCCCCAGTGATCAACCCGTATCGGAACGAGTTTTGCATCCTTATATTTAGTAGTAAGGTCAAGAGCCAAAAGCTCCTGCCAATATTTGTCAACATCTTCAACCTCTAAAAAAATCATAGTATTATCTACCCAATCCTTTACATAGGCGTTTTGAAGGTAAAACGCTATATGCTCTGTTTTAAAAACAGACATATCAGGTGTAAGAACTGTTTCATCAAAACCAAGGTCTCTGTAGAAACTCCTTGAAAGTTCAAAATCTTTGGCCCCGATAAATGGCCTGATGGATATTGCTTTATGTTTCATTGATTTAGCTGTTGATTTGGATAGTAAACTTAATAAATAATTTTAGAACCTATACAATCTAAAACAATTGCGCTAAGGCGTTAATGTTTTTCATTTTGAAATTTAGATCCATCTCAAAATATTTCTTTTCTTTACCTACATTAGTCGCTTTTATACGAATGATATCCAATCGTTTTGTATATTTTTCCAGTAATGGAAATTGTCGCAATCCATTGAGCTGATTAAAATCCATTTCGAGGTAGAAAAAGTATGGAGATTTTTCACTTACCGTAGTCACCTTAATATTCTTATCTGTACTAAGCGTAAAAAATCCAGTATCGCTTTTACCATACAAAGTATACAAGGGGAACACCTGTTTACTGATTACACCAACAGTATCAAGCAATCCTTCCCTAATCAGATAATTTAATAAAGATTTAGATTGAGCTCTGGAAGTGCCTATTATCCTTGGTACCTTCAAAATACGGGTACTTCGAACCTCTTCCTTCTCAAAATCATCATTATACTCATAAGTTATCACAGTATCAATCTGATTAACTATCCCTGCAAATTCAACGTCAAGATAGCCCTGATAATATTTCAATAAGCTATCGGGATAAATTCTGTGGCCTTTAAGTTGAATTTCTGAGTAAGATTTACCATTCAAAAGGTGGGCATTAAGCCACATTTTTATTGAGGCATGCTTATCAAATACCCTATGAGTAAATACCTTCCCTTGAACATCAAGATCATTAAAATTAAAATAGCCATTCAAATAAATTACCCCATCCTTAAATTCTCCTGTTCCCATATACTCTTTAAAAGCATAAGCCAAATGTGTATTTGCAGGTTTTAAGCTCGCAATTTTCTGATCTTTATCAGATAATAGGTTTTTCTTATCTAGCAGATCGGTAAGGATATCTATTACATTTTCATTTTTGAGTGTATACGCAACAGCAACTGTTTTTAAATTAAAAGCTACAGTAAGTTTTCCATCTTTTGAAGTTGCCAATGTAATGCCATGACCTGCGTTTTTAAACGTATTTACACCGAGCCTTTGCTTAATAAACTGTTTCAGTACGGCGACATCTGCTATAGGCAAAGAACAGAAATAGGTTTGGCAAGATTTGGAACCAACAGTATAAATAAAAACATTCCCTGGAATGGCTAAACCAGTTTTAAGTTCATCATCAGTTTTTCCCCTATAATAAGATGGGTTATAAAGATAATCCAAAACCATTGTTTTATAGATCTTATCTACATCTATCTTAACAATAAAAGAGGCCTCAGCATGAATAACCTCCTGGTAGGATTTATATTCCCGGAATTTGAAATACCCATAAGCAGACGCCAGTATTAAAACAACTCCCGTTAGTATCAGTGTTACACCACCTCTAAGTAATTTATTTTTGCGCGTCTTCAACAAGTGAGAATAAGTACTTTAAAGCATTTTGTTGATTGGAAGGAATATCCATGCTAATTTCACCAGAATATACATTACCCTTAATCGGATTCGATTTCAAATAAATGTCGCCCATTGAATTCAATACATTATTAAGTTTTTCAAGTTTTTTTGTGCTGGCAAACTCTTCAACAGGAATCTTTCCGAATAGCTTTTTAGCGCTGAAATAGCCTGCATAATTGGTATTCATTAATGCTTTCCTGTGCTTGCGCGAGACATTGGCAACATATCTGTTTCCAGCAATATCCTCCATATCTTTTTTATTGGTACCAAAGAAAATGATTCCTTCTTTAATCATAAAATAAAGCGCCAGTGGGCTTTTAGGAACCGACAGTTCGTAATATCCTGAGCTGTTTTTAACCAGCTCTTTTTTTACACCATAAGCAATAAGTTTGTCAATCAAACGAGTGTCCTCACTGGACATCATAAATAAAAAGTCAGGCAATGTCTCTTTCTTCGTCTTTGTTACTTCTTTGCTTTCAAAGTTTTCTTCATTATAATCCATTGATTTATAACTGACTTCCTTTTGCGACAAGCCATTAAAAAGGAACAGTCCATCTCCCTTTACTACTTTACTTATCGCCTCTTCATCAAGCAAAAGAGAAAACAGATCAGCTGCCATTCCTATTTCATCAGCGTATACTGAACCATAAATTTTTGACATCAGTTTAGGATATTGCTCAAGATAGGCCTTAGTATCCATAGCATAGGCCAGATAACCAATCGCTTTATCTTCATTTATGTATTTTAAGAACCGTTTGTTCAGTTTCCTTTTAAGTACTTTCTTAAAAACCCCCGCAATTTCATCACTAAAGGCCATGCTTGTACTAATTCTAATCGATTTATCTTCAAGAAAAAGCTTAGCATTAGCACTTCCATAGCCATTTAAGAAGCTCATACCTTTTAAATAGGTTGATGGCATATAGGTATTAAAAAGCTTATCAGCTCCAGCAATCCAAATTGTTGCCTCAGCTTGTTCATCTATACTTTTTACGAAATCTTTATTATTTAATATCGATGTTGTATTTGGGTCGGTAAAGAAATCATCAACCATAAGTTGTACCCAACCGGCAACAACAGTTTTCTTTTTCTGTTCATCCTTAAAAAAAGTATTACCATAATCATATCCAATGGTATCTGCCATAACTTCTTCTAATGAATCTACAGCCATCGTGCTATCAACAGCAATCTCATCCTGTACCGGCACCGCTATCGACAATGAGTCTGCAGCTTGTCCACCAGAAGTAGCTTGAGATAACTTGAAGCGTTCAACAACCTCTGGTCTTGCAAAATAACTACTTTTACCCGAGCCTATAACAAACAGCAGGAACTTGTCGTTCCAATGAGCCACTTCTGTAGAGTCGGAATTATAATAGGATTTAATCCCGTTTTTAACTGTAAACTTTTGATTTGCCTGAACATATAGAGCTTCCAATTGTTCGGCATTTTTAACAGGTGCCAGGAAACAGTTATAGAATACACTGTCGTTGCTCAGATTATAGTAATATAATGATGAAGATAAATCAAACCCCAGGTTTTCAACACTATTAACCACTTTATCCGTTCCTTTTGAGAGCTTTGATAAAATTTCTTTTCCGATAAAAGTGTTATTAAATTCTTTTAAAGACATCAGATCGGTAAAATTCTTTCCTTTAATTGTGGCCACAGCAAGGGCATCAGAAGGTATTTTATTTACCAGGTCTTGAGCAGAGGATGACAAGGTTATACTTGCAAAAACTAATGCAACCAGGCATTTGTAAAGAGAGTTCATAGATAGAGTGATTATTTAGATAGTGTAATTCTATTCGATATATCAGTTTTACCGTTGATTAAACCTAATATACCTGTATTGATCATTATAGCTTTTTTTGATTTAGAGATCTTTGCCAGTGGATTGTTACTGCTGGTTATTAATTGTTCAAATCTGTATATACTAGTATATGAGGCATCTTTAAATACATTTTTCACTTCAGGTTTAAGCTTATTGTATTCTAATACGGCAGCCTTTGTATACTGATAACTGCGCTGAAAAGTCTGGGTTTTCGATTCATAAGCATAAGAAGCATTACTAAGCCCCTTTATCTTTAACTTCTTTAACACATTTTGATTTACAGTATTGATATTGGCAACATCCTTAAATGCAAAAGAGATACTCACTATGAAATTATCGAAATCAATCTTCTTTTGGACATTTGTAATGCCATCTGATTTTTTCAGGTAACTAACAATTTCATCGATTTCTTTTTGAATAGTTTGTTTGGAAGGCACTTTATATCCCTGGATACTATCCATAAGCATAAGAGATGCCACCTTGGCTTTACTCGCACTCAGATTGAGGGTTAAATTTACTGTCCCCAACCCTGTTTTATTGACATTAATTTCCTCAATAACCTGGAAGCAAGACGAAAAAAAAAGTACGAATACTATTAAAAAAAGATATCTATACGTTGTAACGAGCATTATTTAGGATGTTTTGCAAAGATAGACTGTAAAGATATCATTTTTAGAAACAGAATGAACTAATGATCTATGCCGTACATTGATTAGATTTACTAATAAACTCACTTTTACGCTCCAGCAAAGTCCTCCATATAATCATTAAAAAAGCCAGAATTCCAAAGGCCATACCCACCCAAGGGCTTTGAGAAACCCCGACAGAGGCGATGAACCAACCACTTACAACAGTACCCGCCGTTACGCCAAGATTTCCAAATGAGATAGCCAAGCTATTAGCAAACTCAGGAGCATGAGGGGCAGCAGAAGTCATGTAGGCAAACCCACTCAGAAAACAAGGAGCATATAGAAAACCCCATAACGCGATCACCGACACAGTAGACCAGGTATTGGCACCCGAATAAAACAACATCACAGGAATCAATACCGTTCCACTTAGAAACAAAGCAATAGTAGCCGGAATATTTTTACTCATCATTTTCCCCGCCAGCCAATTAGATACTATCCCTGTAATACCAAAGAGGAACATCATATAACTAATAGTTTGAGTATCCATCTCTTTAACCTTACCCAAATAATCAGCAAAATAACTGTAAGTAGAAAACCATGCAGCAATCATAAAAAAGTTCATTGCAGCGCTGATCAAAAAACGACTATTGGTTAGCACCTTTAATTGTGTTCCGTACGATTTCTTTTCCTGCAGATGCATAGGAGGCAAAACTTTGTAAATACCTACTAAAGCAATTGCAGTTACTACCGCTTGTACCCCAAAAGATGCCTGCCAATTGAAAACACTTGCCATATAAGTAGCAAACGGAACGGTAGTCACCATTGCTATTGCAATACCACCTACAACAATCCCCGCTAACCGGTATTCTTGCGATTTACCCACATTTGCCACAGCTGCTGCAATAGCATTCGAAATAAATACAGGCTGCAAAAATGCAGGCAACATCCTCACAATAATCAGCAACCAAAAAGGTGGAGCAAAAGAAGATACTATCCCGGTAAGCAAAAACATCGCAATACTGATCATCATGATTTTTTTCCGGTCGAAGCCAGAAGTAAACAAGGTCATAAAAGGACCTGTTAATGCAATTACAAGGGCAAATGCACTAAGTAACAACCCTGCTTTATCGATGGAAATATGGTAGTGGTCTGCAATCTGAGGCAAAATACCAATAACCCCAAATTCGGTTGTAATAATTCCAATTAACCCCAAACATCCTACAAATGCAATTTTCTTCATTATTGATTTTATTTTCGGTCAAAAATAAATCTTAACTAATAGATTTGCCTTCTTTACAACCCAATGTAGGGAACTAACAAAAATGTAAGCCATGGCATTAAGGAAAGAAAATTCAACCAATAGCATTAATTACAAAATCATCAGCGATTGTTCCGATCTTGTATATGCTATAGCAATATTTGGAGGTCGATGGAAAGTACTTATCCTGCGAGAACTTGAGGGAGGAAAGATGCGATTTACTGAACTTAAAAATGCAATGCCAAAAATTACCGAACGGATTTTAAGCTTACAACTAAAAGAATTGGAATATCATGGACTCATATCCAGGACACTCCATTCCTCCGTTCCACCCAGAGTAGAATACGAATTAACCGAAATAGGCATTGAACTTATTCCAATATGGGAAACTTTGAGCAGTTGGGGCTCAAAACACAGAAAGTTAAATCAACTAACCTAGTTTCCATTCAGGTCTTTCAAAGTGGCAGGTGTATCCGTATGGCTGCTTTTGCAAGTAATTTTGGTGTTCTTCTTCAGCATTCCAAAAATCGGCGACAGGAACTACTTCCGTTATAATTGGCCCGGGCCATTTACCAGAAGCTTCCATATCTGCGATTAAAGCCTTTGCGGTTTCCCTTTGTGTTTCATCCATAAAAAAAATGGCTGACCGATAAGAGGTTCCTATGTCGTTTCCCTGTCTGTTCCGTGTTGTTGGATCATGGATCTGGAAGAAGTATTCAAGGAGCGAACGATAGGATAAAAGTGCTGGATCAAATATGATTTCAATGGCTTCAGCATGTGTTCCATGATTCCGGTAAGTTGCGTTGGGAACATCCCCTCCAGTGTATCCAACCACCGTTGAAATAACACCTGGCTGGTGCCTTATAAGTTCTTCTACCCCCCAAAAACAACCGCCCGCCAGAATGGCTTTTTCTGTATTCATATAGCTTTTCTTTTTAATTGAATAAAGGTACGATGCTAATGCACTATTTGTATAATAGAAATCCCATTTTCATCAAAAACCTCCAGTACCGACGAACTGATTCCTACTAGCGCCATACTCTTTACCAATTCCTGACCAATATCCTCGCTGCAAACAACTCGGAGAATCTTATCACAATCGTCGAGATCAACAGACCATTCTAAGATATTAGAAAAAGTATAAATAACCTCGAAAACATGCCGTAAATCAATTGGCGTATCAATTACAGGGGATAGAATAATAACGTATCTGGACATTGGAACTAACTGATTGAGATGACAAATATATAAAATAATTTGCAAACAAACCAATCGTTCGGTATCTTTGAGGAATGGAAAATCCATATAAAAGAAAGAAAGATCCGGAAGCCAGTAAACAATTGATTCTTCATATAGCAGCCGAAATAGGTGCCACAGCCGGCTGGCATCAGGTCACTTTCCAAGCGATTTCCGATCAAACCGGATTGAGTAAGGGTGGCATTATCCATCATTTTCGTAATAAAGAAGAGCTACTGGAAGAATTGGTACACCAAAGCCTTGTTGAACTGACCGAGTGGACCATTGAAGAAAAAAGAGCCTCAGGAAATGACATCGCCCCCCTTGCCTTTCTTCGCTTCGTTATCAAAAAAAGCAGTGATCTACATTATAGGAGAACTATGAAAGTCATTTTGCAAGCGGCACTTATTAATGAGCACTATAAAAAAATGTGGGAAGAATGGTTTACCAATCATATTGGGGGTGGATCAGTAGCAGATCTGGATATCAACAGCCTGATCATTATCCTTGTTGCAGATGGACTTTGGTACGCTGATAACCTTGGACTTTATGGCATCAACAACGAAAAGAAAAAGCAGATCGTTAACAAATTACTCAACTTAAACTAATTTCATGAACAGTTCTAACGAGACTACAGTCCACGAAGACAAAACATTTAATAGCATCAATTATGCAGAAAAGAGACTGGAGAACCGAGAATTTATCAAATGTGAATTTGTAAACTGTGATTTCTCCAAGAGTGATTTAAGCCATAATGATTTTATGGATTGTCATTTTAAACAATGCAATTTCTCACTTACTGTGGTTACAGGTACCGGATTTAAGGATGTTACTTTTACCGGCTGTAAAATACTGGGAATTGATTTTTCTAAATGCAATAAGTTTCTATTTTCTTTTAATTTTGAGCGGAGCCATCTGGATTATTCAACTTTTTATGGCACAAAACTTAAGAAAACAAACTTCACGGAATGTTCACTTAAAGAAACTGATTTTGAAGAATGCGATTTAACCTCAAGCGTATTCCATAACTGTGATCTTTCAGGCGCAACATTTGTCAAATCCGTTCTAGAGAAAACAGACTTCCGTACGGCAAAGAACTTTAGCCTTGATCCGGCTATCAATAAAGTAAAACAGGCGAAATTTTCCGCATTGAATCTTTCTGGCCTGCTTTACCAATACAACCTAGATATTGATTATCATGGTGAATAATATGCGTCAAATTATTTAATGGCAACAGTATGGTTAAGCTTGTTGTAACCTGTTAAAGCTTCCCATACATCTTTATTCGCCAAGCGGATGCTGTACTCGGGCCTATCAGCAATACTTGCATACTCATCTGGCAGGTGAAGCAACATTTCATATTCACCTGTTGCAAATTCGGAAGGTATTTTTATACTTTCCTCTACCTTAAAACTTCCCGAATACCATCTCCTTACATCGGTAGCAAGAGCAAAGGAGTTCAAGTCGCCATTTGCCTTATTCCGTAGCACCAGTTTTATTGTTCTTTTATTGTAAGGCGATGCATACCCAACGTTTTTAACATTGAGTACTACATTTAAGCTTGTGCCTTTCACAGCATTATCAGGTAAAACTGCAGATTGCAAGACAAAGCGATAGCCCAGGTTTTTTTTAATATTATCCATACAACCTCCAGTTTGCCAGTCATTATTTACTGCAGTATTATAATGAGCATTCAGATAGCTAAAGTGCATGGCTGCAAGTTCTTCCTGGGTTTTACCGGCTGGCTCACAATCGTTAAGACTATAGTCATCCGAACAGGTTTCTCCACCAACAACAACATATCGGCTGTCGGCCTTCGTATAATCCCTTAAAGTATTTAAAACCATACCGTCTGATGCTCTTGGTGTACTGCTATTTCCATAATCCTCATAGGTCCCAAAGTCATTAGCACTGGCAAGGAAACAATCATTATGAAAACCGATACGAGATTCATCTGACATCGTGAATGCCATAAGCTCAGCAAGTGGTGCTGAAGAAAGTGCTGAGTTTACGCCGAACAAAAAGCGTTGCTTAAATTGTGGGTAGCGAACCTGAACCATTCTATCGGCTGGCACCGCAGCAAGTAAGGCCTTCAATACCTCTACCCTGTCTCGCCAGTTCTGATCTGTTAGTTTACTCTCCTGTCCACCATTCATAGAGGCATCACCAAAGAAATCAGTATAATAATTCTCTCCCCAGGTACCAATAAATCCAAGCTGTATACAAGCTATCACATCTGCATTCTCTGTAAGTACAGGTTTAAGCTGTGCAATATGGCTCAAAACAACAGACTTAGCGGCATCTCCATAAGTTGGGCAAATAAATCCTTCCGGACAGTTACCCGGACGCGCAGTAGCAGTATACACAAAACGCGGAATCAGTTTCACTCCTGCTGCTCTTGCAGCAGCCATATCTTTTTTAATATTATTCAGAAACGATTCTGAGATGCTAGTGGTGGTTACATTGTCTAGAATATAATACCTGAAAACGAGCGTGCTATATATTTTGTAATTTGCTGTAGAAACATCCTGTAAGGAGCGATAAGTTATAAGTGTTTCTACATCAAGTACGGTATAGCTACTTGCAGCGGTTTCTGAGTAACGGTAAAATCCCCGTTCAGGATTAGGAAAATCTTCGGTACTTTCTGAGTAAGTTACATTCACCTTCTCTACCTTAACCAAACTTTCGTTTTCCTCTTTACAGGAACTAAAAAACAGAAGGATAACAGTAGAAAAAATTAAAACGCTAAGGGTCAATTTTATATTCATGATGATTTTCTTCTAAATGAATTTGTTTAAAGCTTGAAAAAGATATTACGCTTGTACAGCCAGTAACAAAGTGCCCATTCAACCAGAAGCGTACTTAAAGCGGTCACTACAGCACTAACATCGGTCGGTAATCCAAACAACATTGCTAAAATATCTCCTGTAAAAATTCCGACTACACCATTCAGCCATTGCACACCAATAGTTTCGAAAAATATATAGATAAATATGGCATTCATTCCCATTACAGCGCATATCCACACGTATTTTGTACATTGCTTTACGTCAACTAACCAGTACACCGCAGCCAGCATAATTAACACCCAACCACCTGATGCAAACACAAAAGAGCTAGTGCTTATTCTTTTTATAATTGGGGTAACCTGTAAAGCATCTAGCCCGAATCCAATCAGTAGAGCAAGCAAGCCAAACCCGATCAGCACCTTTATTTTATAAGATGCTGATCGCGCTGAAATTAAAAGTTTTCCTGCAAGCACACCCCAAATTGTATGCGCTGTAGTCGGTATTGCATTTATGGCCACCCAACCATCTGGATTGATCTTACCCATGAGTAGTGTATCTGCATACGATCCAAAATTATGACCTTCTACAAATGGCTGATCAAAACCTGGCATCAGTATCAAACGGTACATTGTTTCCGTAAGCAGCAGTAATGCCACGGAACTGATGATTTGCCAGTTGTACGATCTGCCAATCATCAGGTAGGCAAGCAAAGTGGTAAAAGCCAATTGAGTAAGCACATTCCAAAGTTCCCAGACTGGCTTCCCTGCATACACACAGTGAAGTCCAACACCAAAAAGGAAAAGCTTAAAACTCCTGATTACGATATGACTCCAATTCTTTTCCCAGGTACTCCCCTTCTCCAATTTGCGGCTATAGGAGATATACATGGCCGCTCCTGCCATAAACATAAATGCCGGTTGTACCAAATCCCAAAATCGCAATCCATGCCATGGATGATGAAAAAACTGCTCAATAAGAATTGCCGCGGGCTGTACCGGATTAAGACCTTTGAGGGCTCCATATAGATGGCAACTCTCTGCACAAAGCAAAAACATGATTAATCCTCTCATCACATCAAGAGATACCACACGTCCGGCAACAAATTGAGTTGCTGTATTTTTAGCCATAAGAAATTATTTTAAAAACTACTCACTCATATCAAGCAGGAATGCCGAAGCTCCTGCATCAGGAATACTGCCAACGGTTACCGACCAATCACTTTTTGTGGCCATAATTCCAATTCGCATTCCAGTGCCTGTTAGCCCCTTCAGCTTTCCACGGGCAATACGCATTTCAAACCTCAAAACACCAGCGGTTTCTGTAACAGTACCTACGTTATAAGCCTCTGAAATGGACTGTTGAGCAAAGCTAAAGCTATTTTGTGCACCATTATGGTAAAAGATGTCTACACCTGAGCTCAACAGTTGTCCCTCCAGCAGAATATCAAACCCACCATCCGCATAGGCACTTAATAAACCCGTGCCAGCACTATTGTCTGAGTCAATATAGAAATCGAAGATATCGCCATTGGCTCTTTTAGAATTCATCTCTATATATACGTAAATAAAATTGCCATCGTAATCAAATTTAGCTGATCGGAAAATACCTCCTTCCGGACCGGCAGTAAGGATATTGGTAGTCACTTTATCCCAGTCACTCAAGGTATTGTCATCAAGCTTAACAGGTGAAGTTTTAGCAATTCTGATAACGGTAGAGGCCTCCGTTACACTTCCATTTATTGTTGCATAAAGTGTTGTTACGTATTTACCTTTACCTGCATACTCGTGTACAGGATTGGCATCAGTAGAAGAACCTCCATCGCCAAAGTCCCACCTGTATGATGAAATACCTGTTGTTACTGTTTTAAAGGCAACCTGATTACCATCCACTGTAAGGTCATAAAGCAAATCGGTCAGTTTTGGGGTATTATCCTTTTTACAGGAGTATAATATGGTAACCGCTGTGATTATGATCAGCAATCGGAATATGTTATTTTTTAAATTCTTCATATCAATAAAATATTTATAATCGACATTTTAATATTGGATTATTGATTTTGAGTAGCAAGCGTATTACTCAGCACTTCATCTATAGGCACAAAATAAATGATCCTGGGATTAGTGTAGTTCACAGACAGGTTAGCATAACCAGTTGGTGTCTTACTCAAATCAATATCTGTTTCTTTTAATCCGGCCAGGTGATAACCCCAATAAGCTTTACTCATAGCTCTCTTATTGCGATAAATATCGTAGGTTCTATGCCCTTCAAAAGCCATTTCTATACGTTTCTCTTCCAGAACAACGTCTAATGCCGAATACCCTGATGGCAATGTTTTATTGTATAAAGAATTCTCCAGTCCGCGATTTTTACGGATCAGATCTACGTCGTCAAGAGCGGCGCCAGTATTGCTTAACTTAGCTTCTGCCTCTGCTCTATTCAAATACATTTCTGATAAACGGAACATGATTGGGGAGCTTAGATTTGGAAGGCCACCCTGGAAAGAAAACTTGCTTATATAATATACTTCGATGCCATTTTTCTTCTGAATAATTCCATTGCCATCTTTCAGCGGGACGATGTAAGACCAACGAACATCTTCAGGATGTTTTGACATCACATTCCTCAAAGAAGAAGAAGCATACTCCTCGCCCCATCCCGAATTCCCGTCGGAATAGATCATCGATGCGATAGATCCAAATTTACCATAATCGTCAACTGGGGTAAAGGCAATACAAAAAATCGTTTCGGTACTTGTTTGCGCATTGGCAAATAAGGAAGGATAGGCCGCAGCAGTCGCAAGACTGAACCGTTTAGAATTGATCACCATATTGGCATATTCAATAGCTTTCTGATTATCTTCTTTGTACAAGTTCACTCGTGATAACAATGCCCAGGCGGCTTCTTTTGATGCATATTGCACTGTTCTCGGCTGGGTCATTAAAGAAGCAGCCTTCTCCGCATCGGCAATAACAGCAGCATATACTTCTGCAACCGTAGACCTCTTCTTTTTAGATGGATCAGTAAGGTTTGTACGCAGGATAACCCCATCAGCATTAGGATCAACGCTATAAGGTTTACCAAACAACCTGACCAGGTTAAAATGACAAAACGCTCTTAGAAAATAACATTCGCCAAGCAGTTGCAGCTTTGCCGGATCCTGTGTTCCCGACTTTTCTACAGCTTCAATTACCGTATTGACACCAGTAATTATTTTGTAAGACACATACCAAAAATACCTGGTGTTGCCTTGCGAGGGTGAATGACCAAGACTAAAGCTATAAAACAGAGGGTCGGTAGTGACTTGTCCGCATACAATATCATCACTGGCAAAGTCAGACAAATGATAAAACTGACGCAAATACATATTGTTTTGATCTATTGTACCGTTAAATGTAATATGATCTTTAAACAAAGCATAAGCACCATTTAAAGCATTGGTTAAGCCGTCAGTAGTAGTAATCAGTGTTTCCGTACTAATGGCATCACTTGGTGCAACATCAAGATTTTTGCAGCTGTTCCCAAAGATAAGTAGGAGAACAATTATGGAGAATAAATACTTTTTCATATGCTTAAAAGTTGAAGTTAGCGGTAAATAAATATTGCCTGTTATTTGGATATTTGAAGTCTGATACCCCTGGCGTTATAAAACTTCCTGAACTAATCGTTGTTTGTGGATCCTGACCTAAGAAATTCGAAAATGTAGCCACATTATCAGCCGTAACTCCTAAGGTGATTGCTTTAAAGTGCAGTTTCTTTACCAACGACGCAGGCAAGGCATAGCTAAATGAAATATTTCTGATTGTAAAATAACTGCCGTTTTTAAGATAACGGGTAGATGTTTCTGTAGAATTTGCTGAATTCTGAGGGCTTGGCTCAGTAGCATCAGTATCACCAGGACCAGACCAGATCTTAGCGCCATCCGGTAGTCTGATCTGGTTATAATAAGGTTCGTGTCCATCGTTCATCATAAAACGAAGGTTGTTGCTAAACACTTTATTGCCATAGTTAAAGTAAGTACTTACACGTAAATTGAAACCTTTAAAACTCAAACTATTATTGAAACCACCCTGATACTTGGGCAACGCCGATCCTGATTCCTGAGTAGTAGCTTCCGCATAATTTAGTGTTTTCTCACTCGCAACCGCTTTGCCTTCTTCATTATAAATCAGCTTTTCCCAGACAGGTGCTCCGGTCTGACTATCTATTCCAAGCCATTTAGGCATATAAAATTCGTAAAGATTACCTCCATTGCGATAAATCTGGGAAATGCTCCACGATCCTGTCTTCACAATGTCTGCCGGTAAACCATATAATTTATTGCTGTTAAAGTTTATTGTAAAATCTGTAGTCCATTCGAAATCCGTTGTTTTTATGTTTGTAGTATTAATTCCTAATTCGATCCCTTTGTTAATTACATTTCCGGCATTTTCCCATTTCGTTTCAAAGCCAACAGACAAAGGCTGCGAAACTTGCAGAAGCAGATCTTTAGTATTGTTACGATACACATCAACGGTAACGTTAACTCTTTTAAATAAGCCGATATCAATACCAGCATTAATTTGATGCTTACTTTCCCAGGTTAGATTAGGACTCGCGAGCTGATAAGGCACAGCTCCGGTTAATGAATTGTATTGAGTGGTTAAAGAATACAGACCAAGATACCTCGATGAACCAATATCCTGCGTTCCCGTAATACCATAACTTAACCTTAGCTTTAAATTATCAATGAGGGTACTGTTTTTCAAGAAATCTTCATTACTTGCCAACCAGGCCCCTGACACTGAAGGAAAGGAAGCGTACCTATTTCCTTCCGGAAAAGCAGAGGAGCCATCAATACGAAACGAGCCTGATAAAAAGTAGCGGCTTTTATAATTATAGTTAACCTGCGATAATCCAGACTGCAGGTAACTTTTATCGGTAAATCCATTTACAAGTTGGTTGTTAGATACAACATTAAGTACCTTCAGTCCTTCTGGCAAACCTTTACCCGAAGCTCCAGAGTATTCTGTTTGTCCAGCTTCCAGGGCTATCCCCGCCAATCCTGTAATAGAGTGATCACCAAATTGAAAATTAAACTTAAATAGGTTATTGGAGATAACACCATAATTCAGCGTATTCAACTCATCAATAAAACCAGTACCATGATAAGTGCCTGCTACAATTGGAGAGAAATAATTTTTCCCTTTATTAAAACCCGCAGAGCCTCTGTTTGTACTAGAAAAAGTTAACCACCTGTTAATGTTATAGTTTAATCCAAAGTCATAATTTACATCAAACCCTTTGTAAGGATGTTCAGAATTCTTCACCGTATGGATTGGATTGATTTTATCTCGCGACCACCATTTAAAGGCCGAATTCCCATCTACATATATAGGCGTGCCATTTTCATCATATGGATTGTCCCAAGGCAGATTTAAAAAGGAATAATACACATCGTTGTAATCATAACTTTTACCCATTGATGCACTCAGGTTGATGTTATTGGTAATACTTAATTTCTTAGAGAATGTGTATGTTGAATTAGCGCGGAGGTTAATGCGCTGAAAACCTGTGTTCAAAAATGTTCCCTTTTCATTATAGTAAGATGCACCTACATAATAATTATTCTTTTCTGTACTTCCACTGGCCGACAGGTAAAATGCATTAACGGGAGCAGGTTTAAAGGATTCTTTTGACCAGTCATAATCCTGATTCAAGAGTGATAACGGGCGTTCACTATAAAATTTAATCAGATCTATCTTGTATGAATTATCTGTTGCACCAACAATATAATCCCGGTAAAATTCTTTTTGGGAGTCATACAGTTCAGCACTGTTCATCACATCCAGTTTACCAAAATCAGCTGTCCTAAATCCTGATGTAGCTTTAAACTCAAAGTTGGTTTCTCCGGATGTAGCTCGTTTTGTATTTATAATAATAACGCCTGCATTTGCCTGAGAGCCGTACAAAGCCGTAGCTCCGGCATCTTTAAGCACCGTAATTGATGCAACATCATTAGGATCATAATTCCCTCCAATAATCCCATCTACAACTGTAAGCGGACTTTGGTTGGCATTCACGGAAGATACCCCTCTTAATCTTATTTCAGGAACAGCACCCGGTGCACCGGAACTGTTTACTACTTGCAAACCTGCCACTTTACCCTGGAGCATCGTGCCTATATTATTAGCCGTTACATCTTTTAATTTCACTGATGAGACAACAGCAACAGCACTTGTCAGTTCATTCTGCTTCTTACTATCGTAACCAACAACGATGACATTGTTTAGCTGACCAACATCCTCCATTAGTGTTATAACTAATTGTTGATTTTTAACAACCTCTACTTCTTTGCGGATGTAACCTATAAATGAAACAATCAATGTTGCAGGCTCCTGTACATCTTTTAAAAGGAAAATCCCTTCATCGTTTGTACTTACAACCTTACCCTCTCCTTTTACACTTACTGATGCTCCTGGAAGAGGCTTTCCTTTATTATCTACCACTTTTCCCGTGATATCAGCTCTAACTGGCAAAGCTGTTATTTGTTGAAACGTAGGCCTTGCCAACGATTTGATAAGAATTACTTTCTGATCTATCTTATATGTCAATTGCAAATCCTTCAACAAAGATTGCAATACAGTTTCTAACTCTACATTATTAAATTCGGCATTAATTAAAAGATTTCCATTGACGTTCTGATCTGAATACAGCACTTTATATCCGGTCTGTTTTTTGATTTCTTGAAAAACCTGACGTAGTGCAACCTGTCGTTTATTATAACTAAATCGCTGCGCAAAACTGGTTGCACTTACTTGCAGTAAACAGCTTGTCATTATAATTATGATCAAGTTAATTCTCATTAGTAATTTTCTTTTATCGGCTGTAGCAAATTGCCGGACAACCGAATTCATAACTGATAAAAATTCTGGAGGTAGCCATTGGCATGGCACACCTAGGTTAAAAGTATATAATTTCATACCTTTGAAGCTTGGGTTAATACGTTAAACTGATCTGGAATTTGTTTTTTATGGTTAACTCAGATATTGCTATGGAAGTGCTGAAACACTTTCATAGCTTTTTTCTTAAAAACCTGCGCGGAAATATCAGCTTGCTTTGCCTTTGATTCTTTTCATTTTGGTTTTGTTTAGTTGTTGATTGTTGGTTAGGTTATTTTACTTTTATCGTCTTGCCTTCTATGGCAAAGCGCACATTACTGGTTTCTTCAAGCATCCTCAATATGACGGATACATTTTCAAATCGGGAGACGGAGCCACTAAAAGTAGGGACATCCAGTGGCGAACCGAGATTGCGTACATAGACAATATCTACATTATACCATCTCGATACCTTCCTTAAAATATCGGTTAGCGGGTCTTTATTAAAAACGAACTCCCCATTTTTCCAATCTACCGCATCACTGGCATTTACAGCTTTTACATTAAGCTTACCTCCTATAAATACTGATTGCTCTCCTGGAACCAGAACAACATTATTATTCACCTTTACAGATCCTTCTAACAATGTAGTTTTAACTCCATTCTCGTCGTCATATGCATTTACATTAAAATGAGTACCAAGAACTTTAACTTCCTGACCTGCACTACGTACCAGGAATGGATGGTTTTTATCCTTTGCTACTTCAAAATAAGCTTCCCCGGTTAATTCAACAATTCGCTCTTCTTTTGAAGAGAAATTAACAAGGTATTTTAAAGAGGAGGCTGAGTTGAGCCAGACCTTAGTTCCATCAGGAAGGTTTAACTGATATTGTCCACCTTTGGGTGTTTCAATACGATTATAATAATCGTTTTTTCCTATTGCTTTTTGATTAGCAATCGTATAAACAAGTTGTCCACTCGATGTTTTGGTAATTTGTATACCGGCCTGTGTAGCTATTGTACCGCTAGATGCATCGGTTAAACTAATCTTTTTGCCATTTGCCAAAGTTAAATAAGCCTTATTTCCTCCAGCAGAAATATCCTGAAATAATACTTGTGCAATTTTATTACCATCTGATGTACCATCGTGATAAAAATACAGTACAGTACAGAAAGCTAAAATCAAACAGGCAGCCGCAGCAACTGCTGGCCATAAAAAGCGTCTTCCTGGGCTTTCTGCTTTTCTTTTCTTCTGAATTTCGTGCCACATTTCAGAGCTAAGCGCATCCAGGTCCGTTTCAGAAAACTCGGAATCATCATCCTGGTGAAGTTGGTGCAACCAGTATTTGGCAATCTGCTGTTCTTCAGCCGTTCCATTTCCTGAACTCACTTTATCTAATATGGCTTGTATGTCTTTTTGCATGGTCTTTTATTCCCGGTTTAACCCTTATTAAAGACTAAGACGATTCAAAAGAAGCCATTAGGTACAACGACAAAAAAAAGATTTAAAATAAATCAAAAACCGACAGTTACGAATAAAACTATAATACCAAGTTTAACTTTAAGGTGTTTTAGTGCGCGCTTCATTTGGGTTGAAACGGTATGTTCTGAAAGGCTGAGTTCCGTAGCGATCTCTTTAGTACTTAGAAAGTATTTCTTCTTCAAGGTATAGATCTCACGCATTTTGGGAGGCATCGCTGATATTTCCTTTTCTATTAGCAGTGCAATATCTTTTTCACGGATTAAATAATCTGTGTCCTCATTACTTATCTCAATATAATGTTTTCCGCTATCCACATATTTTCTAATGATACCCTTATGCTTAACCACATCAAAAATTCGATTAAGTACCGATTTATAAAGGTAACCAGACAAGGTTGTGCTTAAAGAGAAATCTTTGCGGCTATTCCACAACCAAGTAAATACATCCTGAACAAGGTCTTTTGCTTCTTCCCTATTCCGTAATTTCTTATAAGCATAGATCAAAAGAAGTTTATCATAACGCAGATAGATCTCCTTAAAAGCAGCATCATCGTCATCTTTTAATAAGAGGACAAGCTCCTGGTCAAAGCATGTGCTGTAATTGATCATAAATCCTTATCTCCCCTTTCGAATCCGAGTTCGTTTTAAACTCAATATTAATAAATTAATTTGAAAAGAATTGGCAAGTGACGAAAAATCATGCTTGCCAATTCGGTGGGCGCTAAGGGGAGCGAAATTTAATTTGGTGTTTCCGCTTTATTCTTGAAGAGAATTATAGTTATAAGGAATATAATTTTGCCATTTCCAAGGGGTATATTTATCGGCAATGGCTATTTCAAGTATATCCTTAAAAATACTTTCTCCATTATCACTATTGCTCATTATAACTATGCCGGTGCCGGTTTCAGGAAAAACAATACAATAATGCTGAAATCCGTCACCGTGGCCTTCCTTAAAGGCACCCCAGCCATAAGGCGATTTAAGTAAACCCCAACCTAGTCCATAACTTAAGGATATCCCGTCGTTAGCACTGGTGTCTTTTTGAGACAATGGCCCAAATTGGGTAACAGACCGCAAACGGAACTGTGGGCGGAACATCTCTTGTTGTGATTGCTTCTTAAGTGCATGGCCTTGCAGTAATGTTTCTACAAATTTAGAATAGTCATCAAGTGTTGTTTCAAGAGTACTTGGAGAACGTGCCTCATTATCTTTGTCTTTCTCATATGCTTTGCCCTCCTGGTTATATCCAAGTGCATAATCGGTTTCAAATCGCGGTAACCAGGTATAAGCAGAGTTCTTCATATTAAAAGGGACAAATATTTTTTCCGTCATAAGTTGCGCTAAAGATTTTTGAGTAATTTTCTCAATTATTGTTTGCAAATAAACCATTCCTTCGCCCGAATAACTATATCTGCTGCCAGGCATAAACGCAACCCGTAACTTTTGGTCGGAATTATCCCATCGCCAATTTGGAAATCCAGTAGTATGATCCAGACACATTCTAGCAGTGATACGCTTATAAAGCGTATCTGTTTTAAGATCGTTATAATTATCCTGCCATTTGGTTTTTTGAGGATATTCGTAGATGGGTTTTGGTAAATAATCCTGTAGTGGCTTGTCCAGATCGATTACTCCTCCTTCTACCAGTTTTAACACCAATACTGTAAATACGGTTTTACTTAAAGATGCACCGTAAATGCTCATAGAAGGGTGTAACTTCACCGCGGCATCATTGCCAATACCAAACCCCTCCTTATAGACTACTTTATTTTTATTGAAAATTGCCAGCTCAAGTCCTTTAACTTTGGCCTTGTCCATTAAGAATAAAATTTTGTTTCGAAGTGAATCAACACTAATCGAGGTTCCATCAATCTTTTTAATCTGCTGAGCCTTTAAAACTGGACTGCTAATAAAAAGCAGAAAGGCTATCATTGCCGGATATGACTTATTCATAAGCTATTATTTATTCAAAAGTATATGTTCTATGCTTCCTTTTGTCTCCTAACAATGACATTTGTTACAAGTTTATTTTTTAATGTTCATGTTCCCCTTCATGCACTGGGTGCAATTCGAATTTTAAATCCAAATCGTTAGCCCCCGCAAACTTTGAGGCAAAATTGATATCATTCCAGTTCGCTGCCGTGATGCTGGCCTTTACTCCCGGATTAAGGTGGCGAAGTACATAACGGAAGGTAAAGCCTGTTTCTGTATGCTCATCAACCGTTAAATATCCCATTACTCCAACATTTATTTTCTTATTCTCCTTATCCCTATCGGCATAAACATAAGTTAAAATGCCATCGGGTGCACCTAATATAAATGCCTGATGGATGTTGTGTTTTTCTAGAAATTCCTGCTGCATTTCACGATTCGCAAAATCAAATGATTTAAGTGTTAGTTTGTAGGTTTTACCTTCTGTAAGATGGAGGTGTGTACCTATAGGAGGCAAGCCTTTACTATCAAAAGTTATAATGGTTGGCTTTGCTTCGGCAATAGGGTTATAATGATAATGATCCCCATGTTCCTCGCGTTCAACTTCAAGAAAAGTAAGTTCTGCTTTGCCAATCTCTTCTTCCGGCACTTCTGGCTTGGGATCCTTCTTACAGGCATTAAATGTGAGTGCGATAAGCGCTACTAAAATTGCTAATGAGTAATTGCGTAATTTGTTCATAATTGTAAATTATTATATGTAATTGATAAGATTTATTCGGTTAAAAGTTATAGGCAAGTCGTATGGTGATATTCCTTCCCATATCATGAGTATAGTATCTGTATCGATTCATATACTCCTTATAAAGGGTGTTAAATAAATTGTCTACACTAAGATTTAAGCCCAGCTCTTGCTCCCCAACCTTAATCGTTGTTCCGCCTGAAAGCTGAAAAAGATGATAAGCTCCTGGGGGAGTGGCATAGTCGCTTTCGGGCTCATAACGGGTTTGCCGACGAACGAAGCTGTGTCCTGCCTGTATCCAGGCACTATTTAAGTTCTTAAATTGAAAATCGAGATGAATATGCTGATCTACCCTGTCCGACGGGATGTAAGGCAGATATTTACGATTACCAAGATCTCGCGCCCTGATTAGTGCAGCATTGAATTTATAGGACAGCACCTCAGAAAAGCGATAAGTCCCTGAAAGGCTTGTACCAAAAAATGATGCATTGGTTTGTTTATATCTGAATATTGGATAGGTACCACTTACAGTTTGTCTGAAAGTTTTATCAGGTTCAGAATAGATGTAATTATTGATATACTGAGCATAGGCATCAAGGGTAAAATTTAGTTTTTCTCTGTAATATTTTAAAGCGTTTATCCATTTGTACCCCTGCTCTGTTTTAATGTTGGGGTCGCCTATTTCATATAATCCGGCACCATGATGCAGTCCGTTACTAAACAATTCATTGGCAGTAGGTGCTCTCCAGGCTAAACCTAAATTACTGCCTAGTTGCCAGTAAAGGTTAATTTTCCAAAGTGTCCCAAACGATCCGGTAATATTATGAAACCTGCTCTGCCCACCGTAGTATTGCTCTGTAATCTCTGAACTTTCATCACCATTGTTAGCGTACCTATATCCCGCAGCGTCAAATAGCTTAAAGTCGTATCGTAGTCCACCTTCAAACTCAAAGTTATTTTTTAACCAACGCTGAATCAGAAAAATACCGCCGGTAAAACTATCATAGTTTGGGATAAATGTATTTGCCAATGTTCCGGGAATGTTATTGTTCACCTGAAAAATCCCATTGAAGCCATGTAAGCGTTTTGTTCCGTTCAGGTTTTGCTTTTCAAAAACCATGTCCAACGTATGGGTATTCAAAATCAGATCTGTAATAGGCAATGCTTCCCTATCACCCCTCCTGAAATCATACTCTTTACGCTGATTCTTTTGAAAACCATACGTTATATCTAAAGACTGTCGATCAATAAAGTCATAGTGAGCTTTAGCTTTGAATAAATCATGTACAACTTTTTGGCGTGGAGCAGAAATGTTATACGTAAATCCATAGTTCTCCAGTGGCCTGCCTATTGCTATTCTGGCATCAATATCTTCCCTTGTGCCTACATGCGCGCTATATAAAATACCTAACTCAGTACCAAAGCGACTATAATAAACTTCATATAAAGCCTTGCCTGTATGATACCCTGCTGCTGCTGAATAATTTAACTCCTGAACTCCGGTATTACCAAGGTAATACTCGGCTGAGCGTACATTACCCGATTTTTTAAGTGTTCCCTGTAATCGCCAGCCAAAGCCTGGTAATGATTTTAATCCACCATTAAGCATTCCTGATGTGGTACCCAATCTGCCATTTGATGCGCCTATAAGGTTAAGCCCTCCTGATATACCAGCTGAACTGGGTAAAGAAGGAGGTTCTACTATAATTACTCCTCCAATTGCTTCAGCTCCATACCTTACTGACTCTGCTCCTTTTATCACATGAATTCTGCTGGCAAGAAAGGGGTCTATTTCGGGAGCATGTTCCAGGCCCCATTGTTGAGCTTCGAGCCTGATTCCATTATTTAGGATCAGTATTCTGTTGCCGTGCATTCCTTCTATTACAGGCTTGGAAATGGTTGAGCCTGTTTTTAATATACTTACCCCCGGAACCTCTTTAATGGTTTCAGCCAGTCCAGAGCCTTTGGTTTGCTGAAGTTGTTTTTCTGAGAGCGTTACAGAAATACTGGTTCTGCTAATGGGCCTCACCTTATCCACAATACTCACTTCTTTCAGTTTAATCGAGTCAATTAGAACTTGAGCTTGTGCATATCCGGAAAGCAAAACGATAAAAGCAGGAATTAAGAGTAATCTTCTCAGCATAAAAAAAAGGTTTTAAAGGACCCTTTCAAAGGGATTTTCAAATTTCTCTCCCTGCCAAAAGCAAATCAGCTCTTTATGGTTCAATAAACACGAGGTTAGTTCATCATTCAATTGGTCTTTATCCATATCTTGTCCAATAAGAACAAGCTCGTTTAAACGATCTCCAAAACCCATATCCCATCTGCTTTCTATGTCTTGCCGGTTTTCCAGGTAATCTGTATAGCCGAGTCTTTCCTGCAAAGGCATACTTGCCCACCAGTTTCCTGCATTTTCGATTTTAAGGGAGCCTCCTGCCTGGGAGAAGTTGAGTGCATAATCTGGTAGAGCCGCAATCCAAAACAGACCTTTGGTTCTTAGAATGTTATTTGGAAAATCTACATTTAGATAGTTCCATAGACGCTGTGGATGAAACGGTCTTGATGAGCGAAACACGGTGCTACTAATACCATATTCTTCTGTTTCAGGCTCATGAATTGTATCTAATTCCTTAATCCAACCTGCGCCTTGCGATGAGGTTTCAAAATCAAACAATCCTGTATTTAGGATTTCTTTAAGATCAATTTTACTATATACACTCTCTATTTGTTTTGCAGAGGGATTAAGTTTTCTGATCACGGCCCTTATCAGCTTCAGATCTTCTTCACTAACCAGATCGGTTTTATTAAGGATAATCACATTTGCAAACTCAATCTGATCGATCAGCAAGTTTACAATAGTTCTGCGGTCTACCTGGTCATCAACCCAGTCTCTATCCAGCAAAAGTTCATCAGTCCCAAAATCCTTTTTAAAATTATAGCAGTCTACCACCGTTACCATTGTATCTAGTCTGCTAAACTTATTGAGGTCTATGCCCAGGTTTTCATCTACATAATTAAAGGTCTGGGCAACCGGAATTGGTTCAGAAATGCCTGTGCTTTCAATAATCAGGTAATCAAAGCGATCCTCTTTAGCCAGTTTTTCAACTTCGGTAATCAGGTCTTCTCTTAACGTGCAGCAGATACATCCATTACTCATTTCCACAAGCCGCTCTTCTGTTCTAGATAGTTTATGTTCGTTCTGAACAGTTCTTGCATCAATGTTGATCTCGCTCATGTCATTCACTATCAGCGCAACTTTTAAATCCTGTTTATTATTAAGGATATGATTTAATAAAGTGGTTTTACCGCTACCAAGAAATCCACTAAGTACGGTTACGGGTAATTTTCTCTGTTCCATAAATGCAATTGTGTTGCAAATATATTTTATTTATTATTACAAATGCAACAAAATTGCGTTTATATTTGTAATCACAATTCAACCCAGTTGAAACGCGTACAAAAAATATATTTAAACAATATGAAGCACTTTATTAAATCCGAAAAATTAGACCAGTTGGGGATGACCGCCTCCTTAGCCTGTGCAATTCATTGTGCAGTGTTGCCCTTCGTGCTTACTACATTACCATTGTTTGGCCTTAGCTTTTTAGCCCATAGCTGGGTAGAGATGACCATGATAGGCTTATCACTCTTTATTGGCGTGTATTCATTAAGTACCTCCTATCCTAAACATAAAAGATTATTGCCTATTATAATTCTGGTAATGGGTTTTGCAATGATAGGAACAGGGCATTACCTAATAGAAAACATGGAGGCTGTATTAATCCCGACGGGAGGTTTTACCATTGCCTTTGCACATTATATAAACTGGAAATACAGCCGCAGCTGCTCACATAAATAAAATTGCATTTGCTAACTTTACAAACCACAGAAGTGATGAACAGAAAAATAATATTTGGTGCGTTTTTGCTTTTTATAAGCATGATAAATCCAGGTTGCAAACATGATAAAGTAAATGGCAGGCAGCTTTACATGAACTATTTAAAAAGCCACATTAAAAATTAAGATTAAGTATGATTGCATTAAATGCGGTAGCTCATAACTATGAGAATGGCCATAAAATAGGCTTTAAAGACTGGCAGGTAGATGATGGATCTCAATGGTTACTGCTTGGTGCGTCGGGAAGTGGTAAAACTACATTGCTTCATATCTTAACAGGAATTTTAAAGCCCCGGCAAGGTAGTGTTGTTATTAATGGCACTTCTATTTATGATTTGTCTTCAAAACACCTGGATCAGTTTAGGGGCAGAAACATTGGGATCATTTTCCAGCGTCCACACCTTATAAAAAGTCTTACGATAAAGGAAAATCTTGTTATGGCGCAAAGTTTTGCAAATCTTCCAACCAACTTAAATAGGGTACAGGAAGTTTTAGCTTCTTTAGGCATAGCGGATAAAAAGGATGCCTATCCAAGTGAGCTGAGTCAGGGACAGTTGCAGCGTGTGTCTATTGCAAGGGCGGTAATTAACAGACCAACATTACTGATCGCAGATGAACCAACGTCAAGTTTGGATGACAAAAATGCCGCAGCAGTGCTGGAGCTTTTAATAGACCAATCGGGCATTAACCAGGCTACACTTATTGTGGCTACACACGACAAAAGAGTTAAAGACGCGTTTACAAACACCTACGAATTATCATGAGCCCTTTAAAGATAAGCTGGAAAAGCATCTGGTCTAAACCATTATCATCAGTATTGAACATTATCTTGATTGCTTTTGGAACTGGTATATTAACCATACTGCTACTTGCTTCAAAGCAAATTAGTGATAAGCTGGAAAACAACTCTAAGGATATCGACCTGGTAGTAGGCGCCAAAGGGAGCCCCTTGCAGCTTATATTGAGCAGTATTTATTACATCGATTTCCCTACAGGCAATATCCCTCTAAAAGAGGCTCAGGAACTGGCCAGAAGTCCTTTTGTTAAAAAAGCAGTGCCATTAGCCCTTGGAGATAATTATAATGGCGTCCGTATTGTGGGCACCGACAGTAATTTTGTTGGTATTTATAAACTTAAGGTTAAAGAAGGTAAATTCTGGCAAAGCGATTTTGAAACCACTATTGGAAGCTCCATAGCTAAAAATCAAAAGCTTAAAATAGGTGATACTTTTTATGGCGCACATGGTCTTACAGGAAGTACGGATATCCATAAAACCCATGCCTATAAAGTTGCGGGCATTTTAACACCACAAGGAAATGTAACAGACAATCTGATATTAACGAACATTTCGAGCGTCTGGAAGATGCACGATCACGAGGAAAAGGAAGAACATGATCATGATTCAAAACACAAAGAAAAGGAAGCACCTGAAATTCAGAATAAAGAAATTACTTCCTTACTGATCCAATACCGTTCACCAATGTCGGTAGTTATGTTTCCTCGTATGGTAAATGAATCTACAAATATGCAAGCTGCCTCTCCCGCTCAGGAAAGCACCAGATTGTTTTCTTTAATAGGCATTGGTGTGGATACCTTGCAATGGTTTGCCTTAATTATTATGTTCATTGCAGCAATAAGTGTATTTGTAAATCTGTACAACTCGTTAAAAGAAAGAAGTTATGATTTGGCCATTATGCGTACACTGGGAGCATCCAGAGCTAAGCTGTTTCTGATTGTAATTACAGAAGGGATTATGCTTACTTTAGCAGGTACAATTATTGGAATAGCATTAGGGCATTTGGCATTAGAATTTATTGGAAGCAATCAGGAAAGCAGTCAGGCACGATTAACCGGATTGATTTTACTTGGTGATGAGGCATATTTATTTGCAGCCGGACTTGCTATTGGTATATTTGCAGCTATAATACCTGCTGTCCAGGCCTATAGATCAAACATCTCTAAAATATTATCAAAGAATTAAACACACATTTATGATAAAAAATATTGTTCTCTTCTTATTACTTTTTACTGGTCTCGCTGTTAAGGCACAGCACAATCCTGATGATCAGATAATGTCTGACAACTGGGATGTTATTGGCAGTGTAGATTTCAAAATCGTTAAGGATACAGAGATGTTTGCAGTTTATAACAACAACATAAAGAAATTTGCCAATAAGCCCTTTGAGCTTGAGGGTTATATTGTTCCTATTAAAGACGGGATGAAACAGACTAAGTTCATGCTCTCAACCTTACCCATTAATCAATGTTATTTCTGCGGTAAAAATGGGGTACCAATTATGGTGTTGGTAGAGCTAACCGAACCGATAAAATTCACTTATCAAACCATAACTGTAAAGGGAACTTTAAAGTTAAATACTGGCAATGCAATGGATAACCCTCCAATTGTACTAACTGCAGCCAAACCTATATAAATTAACCAAGATGATAGATCCAGCCAACATATTAAGAACGCACGATTTAAAACATACCAAACAAAGGGTTCGCGTACTCGAAGAAATTGCTTTGGATAAAGCTGCTGTTTCGCAACCAGAGCTGGAGAAAAAGCTCGGTAAAGAAATAGATAGGGTTACGCTATACAGGATATTGAATACTTATGAAGATAAGGGTATACTTCATAGGATTATGGATATGAATGGAACTGCCAATTATGCAATCTGCTCGGCCTCCTGTACAGAACACCATCATCATGATGAGCATGTACACTTTAATTGTACAAACTGCCTTAAGATTTATTGTTTGGAGGTTAATGTCCCAAGAATTAAAATGCCCGAAGGTTTTACAGCTACAACCGTAACCTCAACGGCCTATGGGGTTTGTGAAAAGTGCAACAGCAGCGCGGTTCACTGATAAAAACCCCTGATCTTCTTTTCGAAAATCAGGGGTTTTTAAGCAAATTAGCTATTAATGACCTGAATGACCATCAGCACCATGCGCATGACCATGGCTCAATTCATCTTGAGTAGCCTCACGTACAGTTAAAATTTTACCAGCAAATATTAAATTTTTACCAGCCATCGGGTGGTTCAAATCTACTGAAATAACATCCTCATGAACAGCTGTAACGCCAGCTCTGAAGTGGTTACCTTGATTATCTTGTAAAGGGATAACATCACCTACTGAAGGCAATTCAACATCTTTAAACATGTCTTTAGGCAAGTCTGCAAAAGCTCCCGGATCTAATTCACCGTAACCATCAGCTGCGCTAAGTTCAAAGCTATATTCATCTCCAACATTCAGACCATCTAAATGTTCTTCAAATTTTGGCAACATCATTCCTGTACCATAAAGAAATACTAATGCGTTTTGCTCATCTGCTTTCTCTACAAAAACTTGTTGTCCTTCTTCATTAGTCGTATGCAATTCGTACGTTAATGATACTACTGTATTGGGTTTAATACTCATTATGATGTTATTTAGTTATCAATTGTAATGCTTCATCAACGGTAGCTACCGGCAACTGGCACGCTTTATTTCGGCAAATATAGATTTTTGTTTCAATGCTTTGCTTATCTTTTAACAAAGGTAAGCTCGAATTTGTTCCGGCCAATGTAATTTTATTAGGGATGTAATGCATATTCAGTTCCCTTTTTATCTCTGATACCTTATCACCGGTTATAGCAATCTCATTAATTCCGAATACTTCATTAAGCAATTGAATAGCCCAGTTAGAATATGCTGAACCGTATGTTTTTATTTGAGGATGAACGGATGTAAGCATCGCAGCGGCTTTGTTTATATATTGTTCATTATCAAATAACAATCCCAAAACGTGTAAATTCTGTGCCATTGTTGAATTTGAAGATGGAATAACATTGTCCATTATTTCATGCTTACGGGCAATCAGAGTTTCACCACTGGCAGAGGTATAAAACAACATCGGACTATCTGGATCCTCAAAGTTTGTCAGCACATAATCGGTTAACTGCTTTGCTTCAGTGAGCCAGCGGTCAGCAGAATCTGATTGATAAAGCGCAATCAAAGCTTCAACAAAAAAAGCATAGTCATCTAAAAACCCCGGAATGGTTACCTTTCCGCTTTTAAAGTTGCGATACAAGCCACCGTCAGGCATACGCAAATTTGCCAGTATAAAATCGGCAGCTTTTTTTGCCAATTCATAATAATGTGAAATACTAAATATACCAGCACTTTCAGCTAACCCTTTAATAGCCATTGCATTCCATGCAGTAAGACATTTGTCGTCCAATCCCGGACGCACTCTTTTGCTACGTGCCTGTAACAGTTTAACCTTCGCTTCTCTTATCTTTTCCTGAAGCTCCATTACTGTTATTCCTTTTACATCTGCATATTCCTCTTCTTCAAACTTCCTTAAAAGTATATTGGTTTCTTCTTCTTCCCAATTCCCATCATCTGTAACGTTATAATAATTTGCCAGCAGTTGAGCATCCTCTTCTAATACGGCATCAAATTCTTCCTTGTTCCAAACATAAAACTTACCTTCCACACCTTCGCTATCGGCATCCAGAGCAGAGTAAAATAAGCCCTCGGGCGAAGTCATTTCTCTTTCAAGCCAATCAATAGTTTCCACTACTACGTCTCTAAACAGGAGAGATTTAGAATATTGGTAAGCTTCAGCATAAAGGCTTATCAGCTGTCCGTTATCATAAAGCATTTTTTCGAAATGAGGAACATGCCAATTACCATCTACAGAATATCTGGCAAATCCTCCTCCAACATGATCATAAATACCGCCGAGCGCCATTTTTTCCAAAGTAAGTAAAGCCGATACGTGAGTAGCGTCATCTTCCATCAGGTGACTATATCTTAGCATAAACTGCCAATTATTTGGCAATGGAAATTTTGGGGCACGGTTGTAGCCACCCTCAGCCATATCAAAGTATCTTTTCCAGGGCTCTATAATTTCTGTTAGATGCGCCCTGGTATATTCATCAACCTTAACATTAGGGATTACCTTTTCAGAGTTACGAATTCCATCGGTAAGCCTGTCGGCATACTGCTTAGCCTTATCAGGCTCATTGGCCCATAAGTTAGCAACGCTCAATAAAACACTGATCCAATCGTCTTTTTTAAAATAAGTACCACCATAAATTGGTCTTTGATCTGGCAGGCAAATACAATTTAAAGGCCAGCCCCCACTACCAGTCATTAACTGTATGGCCATCATGTAAATCTGATCAATATCAGGCCGCTCTTCTCTATCCACTTTAATACATACAAAGTGCTCATTCATTACTTCGGCAACTTCATGTTTTTCAAAACTCTCGCGCTCCATAACATGGCACCAATGGCATGCCGAATAACCTATACTAACCAATATTAACTTATTTTCCGCCTCCGCCTTTTGCAACGCTTCTTCTCCCCATTCATACCAGTTTACGGGGTTATAGGCATGTTGCAACAAGTAAGGTGATGAGGCTTTAATTAAATTATTGGGTTCTAAATTCATGCTATAAAGGTAAAAAGATAAGTTGTACTTTTACAGTATAGCTCTGATAACATGAAGATTACATATATCGAAATTTATCGTTTCAGCATACCAACAGAACCATTTGCAATTGCTACTGGCACTATGTATTTCGCTCAGAATGTACTCATTAAGATTTACACCAACAATAATATTTATGGGATTGGGGAATGCTCAGCGTTTCCCATGATTGTTGGAGAAAGTCAGGAAACCTGTCTTGCAATGGCAAAAGAGTTTGCCAGTATTCTTATTGGAAAAGACCCTCTTGACATACCTGAAAGAATGAGCGAGCTTCTGGGTTACGCTGCACACAACAGCACCATCAAAAGCGCATTTGACATGGCCTTGTTTGACATTGCTGCTAAAGAAGCCAGGCAACCCCTCTATAAATATTTAGGTGGTGAAAAACGCGTTGTAGAAACCGACATGACCATAGGTATCGATACCCCCGAAAACATGGCTACTACTGCAATAGGATTTAAAGCTAAAGGCTGCCGTATCATCAAAATAAAGCTTGGTAAAGATGTACACAGCGATATCGAACGGGTAAGCTTAATCAGGCAGGCAGTTGGCAGTGAAATGATTCTGAGACTCGATGCAAATCAAGGCTGGAGTTTTGATGATGCACTATATGCATTGGGAGCGTTGGAGAATTTTGATATTCAATTTTGCGAACAGCCTATGCGTACCTGGTTTGATGATAAGCTACCCGAACTAAGAGCCAACTCTCCTATTAAAATTATGGCAGATGAAAGTTGCTACAACCATCACGACGCGCGAAAGCTGATAAACAGCGGCTCGGTTGATTACCTTAATATTAAGTTTTCAAAATCAGGAGGAATACTTGAGGCACAAAAGATTCATGAAATTGCTCTACAAACCGGCACAAAATGCATGATAGGTGGAATGCTTGAAAGTAGAATAGCAATCAGTGCAAATATGCATTTTGCTTTGGCAAGCCCGAATGTGATTTTTTTCGATTTGGATTCCTGCTTACTTGGGCATCTCATTGACCCCGTAACTGGTGGTATTACCTACAATGGATATATTGTTGATATCCCCGATACTCCTGGAATTGGAGCTGATATAGATCCTAAATTCCTGAAAACATGTGAAAAATGGATAGTGTAAAAACAGTTAATTGGATTAAAATCGTCATTCTGAAATAAATTCAGAATGACGACGAGCATACAATACCTTATTGACTTTTCTTCTTAAAAAGACCATTAATTTTATCGGCAATCGCATTTTTAGCTTTTTCTGTTGCTTGTGATTTGATGGTATCAAGTTTAGCCTGAGCAACGGCTTTAATCTCCTCTTTTTTCTCGGCAACTACCTGGTTAACGGCTTCCTTAGCTCCCGCTTTTGCATCCCCTGCACCGTATTTTAGGTTAATAGTAGGTTTTAAAATTGTACCACCTAATACCGCATTTACTTTTATAGTTTCACTCATAGCAACATTAGTACCAGCCTTGCTATTCAGCTTAGCAATAAAGGCGTTTGCCGTTTCATTTGCTTTTGCTCCAAGCATAGCTCTCGGTACATTTAACCCAAGCTGATAATCCATGCTCTGGTCTAAACCATTTGAACCCTGAATATTCATCAAAATACCTTCTTTTTTAATGTCAAAAGGCGCAACATTTAAACGACCGTCTTTAATCTTGAACTTAGTAAGTACATTATTTAATTCCAACTTTTTAAATTTATCGGAACTTAACGCTGAAGCCAGTTTATTTAATGGCTCAAATCCATCAAGTACTGCCTGAATAATGTTAGTTAAACCCTCTGCATTTATAGAAGAGTAAACAGGCATCATATTTTGATCCAGATCTGAATTAAACTTTAAATTAGTAGAGAATACTCCTTTTGCGAATTTGGCAACCGGGGCCAATAACTTTACAGTATTAAAAGCAGTAAATGCTTTTTGGATATCCATTTTTTCTATGCCGAAATCAACATCAACCTTTGGTTTTTTAGAATCTATTGTGGCGTATGACCCGTTCATCTTCACCGTACCATCAAGCATGTTCATACCCATATCCTTAAAGTATATGGTCTTGTTTTTAACTTCTAAAGCTCCCTTTGCATTAGTGATATCATAATTATCATATAGCACCCGTCCCGCTTTTGCGGTCATATCAAAATCAATATTTCCGGGCACTTCAAATACAGTTAATTTCGAATCGCTCTTTTTTTCTGTTTCCACTTTACTTTTTGGTCCCATCAGCTCATTAACATCAATTAAGTTCGAAGCCACGTTGAATGTTCCTTGTAAAGCCTGGTTCTTTTTAAAGAAGTAGCTCAGGTAGTTATTTACCGTACCATTTGCGGCGAAATCACTTTTACCAACCTTAGCTGTAAGGTTACTTAACGTGATATTTTTAGGGCTAAAAGACATTTTTGCCGAGGGCACACTGACTGGCATCGGCACATTTTTACCTGAATAATTGAAATTGCTTGCCAGCATTTGTCCTGATGCTTTGAATGCTTCATACTGTCCTTTATCAATAGATGATTTACGTCCTGCCGCCTGCACATCTGCATCCAGAATACCACTTAAGGTCATGTCCTTCATCGGGAAAATTGTAGTCAGCTGTTTTAAATCCAGCTTTCCTTTAAGTGCCATATCCAAAAATGGATCGGTTGTCGGATTTTTCAATAACAATCTTCCATCAATTGGTGCATTCCCAAACTCCATATGAAATGCAGGTACATTTACAACGGTATGATCCATTACACCATCGGGATTGCTGATTTGCGATTTCACTTGTATGTTATTAATTGCAGAAGGTAAAGAAGGATATTTTATCTTACCATTTTCTATAGAAAGGTTAACATTAAAAGCAGGCAATGATTTCTCATTATAGGTCCCTTTCGCACTTCCGTCCATTGCAAATTTACCTGTAGCATCCATGTCCTTAAAATTACTGGCATAAATTGCGGGTATTAAAGAAAGGAAATTTTTAAGTTCAGATTGCTTTGCATCAAACTTAAAATCCATAACTATGTCCTTATCATTTGGCATGGCAAGGTATCCCACCGCCGACAACAACAATTCATTAAGTTTAATCTTATTCTCGGCAAAAGTGAACTTCATATTCTTCATATCGATATCAATAGGAAGATCAGCATCAAGCTTTACCTTGTTCAAATAAGGAATACCACCATACTTAACTGTTAGTTTTTCTATATCAGACTGGGTTTTAAGGGTAAATAAATCTTGAGTAAAATCACCAGTACCTGTATGGTTCAAATTATCCATCTCCATGAAAAAACCTAAAGAGGCATCATCATAAACAACTTTACCTTTTTCAATTGCATACTTTTGCAAGGCTACTTTGAAAGCAGTTTTAGCAGTATCTGCTCCATCAGTGCCGGTACTATCTTTCTTTGCAATATCCCAGTTGGCCTGACCACTTTTCAATACTTTAGCCAGAATCTTTGGTTCTTCAAGATTAATTGATTTTATCTCATACTTTTCACCCTTAATCACACTCATTAAGTTCACATTCAATTGAAGTTGCTTAATGTTCGCTAAAGTGTCTTTAGCAAAGCTATCGATACCCAAAACCGTTAAGTTGTTGATCTTTATCCCCAGGTTAGGGAACGAACGGATTAAAGTTAAATCCAGATCTTTAAAATCTACTTTAGCATTTACACTCTCATTTATAGACGATTTAATCTTTGCATCAATCTCCTTTTTAAAGAACAAAGGAATTGCAGCCGCAGCGGCGAATAAAACAACAAATAAACCGATTACAACAATTGATATCTTTTTAAGCATGTATTTAATATATAAAATCTTTTAAAACTCCTTCATAGCAATAAACACACCAAATTACTTTTATTGATTAAACCATTCCTATCTTTATCCCTCTATAACTCTAGAATAACAAAAATTGTATATGAAAAGATTAATCTTCACAGCGATATTATTCATTAGTATGGGTACTATGGCATTTGCACAAAGTGATAAAAAGGTAAAAAAAACTCCTGAACAAAAGGCTCAGCATGCAACAGAGGAGTTGACTAAAAAGCTATCACTAACAGCCGATCAAAAGTCGAAAATTGAGGCAATAAACCTTGAAAGCTTTAAAAAAGTAAAGGATAGCAATCCTAAAGGCGAAAAGAAAGACAAAGCTGCTATTAAAGCCGCTAAAGATGAAAGAGATAACAAAATAAACGCAGTCTTGAACGACACTCAACGCAAAGCTTACAACGAGTATAAAGCAGAAAAGAAAAGCGAGAAGAAAGCAAACAAAAAAGATGCTCCAAAAAAAGCTGAATAATAACTACACCACTTGCTGACTTCATGTTATAATACCCGCCGTCATCTCTCCTGTCGTTGAGATGACGGTAGCTTTAAGAACGGTATGCTCTTTTAAAATTCTTAACTTTGTTTCATGAATAAAGAAATTGCTGTCATTTTTGACATGGACGGTGTGATCTGCCATACCAATCCTTACCATTCCCTCGCCTTCCGTGAGTTTTTTTCGACAAGAAACCTAGCTCCTACAGATGAAGAGTTCGCGCAACACATGTTTGGCAAATCGAATAGCTATATCCTCAGCCACTTCTTAAAAAGAAAAATTGAAGGCGAAGAACTTCTGCAATTAGAACAGGAAAAAGAAGGTCTTTTCAGAAAAATATATGAACCCAATGTAGAACCCATTTCAGGTTTAGTTGAGTTTATAAATAACCTAAAAAACAATGGTGCAAAATTAGGTGTAGCTACTTCGGCTCCATATGCCAATCTGGAACTGATACTCAACAAAGTACCCATTAGAGAAATATTAGGGTCTGTAATGGCCAGCGAAGATGTGAAAAAACATAAACCTGATCCTGAGGTTTACCTTACTTCGGCCAAAAATCTTGGCGTGTCACCTGATCAATGTATCGTGTTTGAGGATTCTTTTTCTGGTGTCTCGGCCGGATTAAATGCAGGCATGAAAGTAGTTGGTGTACTTACCTCTCATACCAAAGAAGAACTTCCTCCTTGCAACTTATATATCAACGACTATAAGAACCTGTCTTATGATACCATAAGTCGGCTAATTGACAAATAGAATTTACTTCTTTACGGTAATGCTTCTTCCTGTTACAAGAATAAACTTGTAAATCCGGTATAGGCCATCATCAGTAATTTCTATTTTCTCAACCAAGCCGGTTTTACTAAATGTATCGGTAACCAGATTACCAATTTTTACATCTTGTAATACACTCGATGGTGTTTCGTTATTTAATCTAATCATGACAGCAATGCGAAATTAAGAACCAAAGGTAGTTCTAAAATGTTATTTTAAGGCTAATCAATATATAGAGAAAAACTTGTCGCAAACAGCCCCTAAAATTGACCTTTTCGCACCTCTCTGCACCCATGAGTATTCTATAAATTTGTTTAACAACAATTTTTAAACTTACATAACTCAGAAAAACATGGCAAAAATGAATCCTTACTTAAACTTCGACGGCAAAGCCGAAGAAGCTTTTAATTTTTACAAATCTGTTTTTGGTGGTGAATTTAGTGCTGTCCACAGAATGACGGAAGCACCAGAATCTTCACAGCTTCCTGAAAATGAAAGAAATGGAATAATGCACATTGCATTACCAATTAACGAGCATACTACACTAATGGCATCAGATATCCTGCCTTCATGCGGACATATTTTAAATGCAGGAAACAATGTGCAAATATCACTTCATCCTGTAAGCAGAGAAGAGACAGAACATCTTTTTAACGGACTATCAGCAGGTGGAACCGTTGAAATGCCCCTTGAAGATACTTTCTGGGGTGCTTATTTTGGAAGTTTTAAAGACAAATTCGGAGTCCAATGGCTGGTGAATTTTGAACAAGGCCAAAAATAAAGAGATCTTAATGCGGTAGTTAGAAAAAATGCCTGATGAAGACTTTCATCAGGCATTTTTTAATATAAATTAATAAATCTCGAAAAGATGACCAGCTGTCCCTTAATAAGGGCCAGATCTGCATCAATTTCCTTATTAATCCTTAAACCAAGTTCATCACAAGCCAATTTATAAAACGAAGCATGTACTGCCCCACCTACCAAATAAATTGGTATTTCTGGTTTTAATCCACCCAGCTCCGTACCAATCAGTAAGCCGCTTAAATAGTGTAAGTTTTGCTGAGAAGGAATGTTTTTAAGCACCTCATTGGTTCTCACCATAAAACTGGCATGTAAGAGATTTGAGTGCCTACTTGCCTTAACCCCTTCCTTAAAGCGCTCCTGATTTTGAGGATCACCAAAATCTCCTCCTTCCTCTACCGAAGCCGATAATATGCTATTCACAGATAGAAGATTAAAAAATTCACCCGTCATATAGGTCTTAAAGCTTACCGCCTGGCTATTTTTTATCACAATATGCTTAGGGTGTGTACCCGGCAGAATTAACAATTGCTCCTGATCTTTATTATCCAAAAGCGTATCGCAGCCCACAATTTTAGTTTCCTCGCCACGCATTACATCACAATCAGTCATGGCTCCAGATATAATTACAAACGGGTTAGCTCCCGTACTATCAGCCATAAACTCTGTTTTCAGATCTGAACCGTCAAGATTAAATGGCAATTTCTTATAAGGCAAGTCCACCATTCCAATGGTAGACGAGGCCATCCCCGAAAACAGGACAGGGATACCGTCAGTTACCATATTTAAATTCTGCTGCAATGATCTGATTTCATCTTTTACGATAGATGCATAAAAATCTGCCCGCGACAAAACAGTTCCTCCCTTTTCCTGCCAAAGTTTATAAGTATCCGAAATTCCACGGCTACTCTTTGTTTCAGCAACAACGGCAAGATTTTTCGCCTGAATCAAACGAAGTCTAAAGGAACTTGTCCCCCAATCACAGCTAAAAAAATGATCCATTAATTCTTCGTTTTAATACGTTCCACGTTCCCAACCAGAAAGATGTATGAGCATGCCCCCATAAACCCTAAAACTGCGATAAAAATCAATGCCGGGGCAAAATTCCCGCCGCTGGCCAGAAACCCGATAACAATTGGTACGACTATCCCCGAAAGCTGCCCTATAAAATTGAATACCCCACCCGTTATGTTAATAAGGTGCTTTGGCGCAAGGCTGGAAACAAAGATCCAGGTAATCGATGCAAAGCCCACTCCAAAAAAGGATAAAGCCATAAAGAAAATGATTAGCCCAGGTGTATCAACAAAATTAGCTCCCAGAATAAATACGGAAATTAAAAGCCCAATAATGATTGGTCTCTTACGTGCTTTTGCGGCAGATACTCCTTTTTTTATTAAATAATCAGATAAAAACCCAGAGCAAAGCACACCAGCAAATGCTGCAAGGTAAGGTATGGATGCCCAGTATCCAGATTTGATAAAATCCAACCCCCTGTAATCAACCAGATACTTTGGAAACCAGGTAAGGAAAAACCACAAAGTGGAATTGACCGCAAACTGACCTATATATATCCCCCATAATTTTCGGTGCGACAATACTTCTTTCAAATCAGCCCACTTAAACTTCTTTTTTGAATCTGCGTCGGCAATAGATTTTCCATCCATTAACCCTCCTCCGCTCTCTATGAGGTTAAGCTCTGCTTCATTTACTTTCGAATGTTTTAAAGGATCACGGTAAAAAACATACCATACAACTCCCCATAACACACCTATTAAACCGGTTACCACAAATAAACCCTTCCAACCCACATAAAATTGAATTTTCGAAAGTACCGGCATTAAAAAAGCCAACCCCAGAAACTGGCCCGAAGTATAAACTGCAATTGCCGACGCCCTTTCATTATCAGGAAACCAATTACTCACCACCCTGTTATTAATTGGAAATGCAGGGGCCTCAAATGCTCCGGTTGCCATTCTAAGGCCAAATAGCGTAATAAACCCTTTGGCAAAACCTTGTACAATGGTGGCAAATGACCAGGTGATGAGACTAACCGCATATAGAATACGTGGACTAAAGCGGTTCACCAATATCCCACCTGGAATCTGAAACAACAGATATGTCCAGCTGAAAGCAGAAAAGATCAGTCCCATCTGTACAGACGAGAATTTAAACTCTTTACCAATATCAGAGGCTGCAACTGCCAGATTGCTCCTGTCCATGTAATTGATAACTACATTAACAAAAATCAAAAAAAGAATCTGATAGCGAATTTTCGTTGGCTTCATATTCTATAATTTACCATTCAGCAACACTGCCATCCTCATGTCTCCAAACAGGATTCCTCCAGTTATGCCCAATCGCGGCCATTTTTCTTACATGCTCTTCATTAATTTCAATTCCTAACCCAGGCTTATCCGGAATTTTCACATATCCATTTTCATACTCAAAAACAGTTTTATCGGTTAAATAATCCAGCAGGTCACTTCCCTGATTATAATGTATTCCTAAACTTTGCTCCTGAATAAAGGCATTATGACAAGTTGCATCCACCTGCAGACATGCCGCCAGAGCAATCGGCCCTAACGGACAATGTGGTGCAGCCGCAACATCAAAAGCCTCTGCCATAGAGATTATCTTTTTACACTCCGTTATTCCCCCGGCATGGGAAACATCAGGTTGAATAATATCAACATATCCTTCCTTCAGCAGCGTTTTAAACTGCCACTTCGAAAACATCCTTTCACCTGTAGCAATAGGAATAGAAACATGATTGGCTATCTCCCTAAGGTCTTCATTATTTTCGGGCAATACCGGTTCTTCAATAAACATTGGACGGTATTGTTCCAGCTCCTTCGCCAGAATTTTAGCCATAGGCTTATGCACACGGCCATGAAAATCTATTCCAATTCCGAATGCAGGTCCAACTGCCTCTCTTACCGCAGCTATACGTTTTATGGCCTCATCAATTTTATCATAACTATCTACATACTGAAGTTCCTCAGTAGCATTCATTTTTACTGCTAAAAAACCTTGCTCAGCCATTTTCTTTGCGGCCAGTCCTACATCAGCCGGCCGATCTCCGCCAATCCATGAATATACCTTCATCTTATCCCTGGCTTTTCCACCTAATAACTGATGAACCGGAGCATTAAAAAACTTTCCTTTAATATCCCAAAGTGCCTGGTCTATACCTGCTATCGCACTCATCAGAATTGGGCCACCACGATAAAAACCTGCCCTGTACATCACATTCCAATGATCTTCAATATTCATAGGATCCTTACCTATAAGATATTCCATTAATTCTTCAACCGCAGCTTTTACTGTTGCCGCTTTTCCTTCAATAACAGGTTCACCCCATCCCACAATCCCCTCATCAGTTTCAATCTTTAAAAACAGCCATCTTGGTGGCACCTGGAACAATTCGTAGTTTCTAATTTTCATGTTGGGATATTTTTATAAATTAACTGCCTGAACAAAGGCTTGAGCTTTAGCAGTAAGTTTGGAAAGATATTCTGGTGTAACTTCTTGTTTGGTATTAACCAGTGCACTACCAATTCCAAATCCAACAGCACCAGCATTTTTAAAGTCTTTAATGTTTTCGAGCGTGACACCTCCTGTGGGCAATAGCGGGATTTGAGGTAATGGCCCTGCAATGTCCTTTAAATAAGAAGGAGAAGTGGCCGGAAATACTTTCACAATATCAGCCCCATTTTTATAAGCATAGTAGATTTCAGTAGCCGTATATGCACCCGGAATATTCACTACACCAAGGTTTTTTGCTATTTTAATCACCTCTATATCCACTACTGGCGAAAGGATAAAGCTTGCTCCTGCAGCAACAGCCTTTTTTGCCGAGTCAACATCAAGAACAGTACCTGCACCAATGATCATCCTGCTGCCAAATTTATCGTTAAGCTCTTTTATAACAGTAAGTGGCTGCGCCGAGTTCATTGTAATTTCGAGTATACGAATCCCTCCTGCATATAATGCATCAGCTATTTTTATCACGTCGGCAGGATTTGCACCGCGAATAATGGCAATAATTTTATGTTCTAAGATCTGAGATAATGTAGACATAGGAATATAATTACTGACCTGCTTTTTTAGCCAGGTCAACTTTTAATAAATAGTTATCGGCAGTAATGAAAAGTGTTCTATAATTATCTGCAAAGGCACAATTGGACGTGCTGCCTTCAATCTTTATTTTTCCAAGCAGCGTACCCTTCTTATTGTAGATCCAAACTCCGCCCTGGCCGGTTGTAAAAATATTTCCTTGCTTATCAATCTTGATACCGTCAGTACCTCTGTCATTTTGAAAAATCCTTCCATTAATCAATAATCCTTCTTTATCCAGATCATAAAGGTACAAATAGGGCTTTTCACCATCTGAATTTGCTATTAATAAGCTTCTCTCACCCGGAAAGAAAGCAATTCCATTCGGTCTTGAAATCGAGTCTACTAATAAGGTTACATCTCCATTTTTAGAAATCTTGTATACTCCCTGATAGGGTGCTGCCTTTGATGGATTATTGACGCCCTTTTCTAGCCCATAAGGTGGGTCTGTGAAATAAATATCGCCATTGCTTTTAACAATCAGATCGTTCGGGCTATCGAATTTTTTACCTCTATATTCATTTGCAAGTGTAATATACTCTGCCTTAGGATTATCCAGTGAAGCATTCATAAGCGCTACTCTCCTATCGCCATGTTGGCATAACAACAGTTGTCCTTTGTGATTAAGCGTTAACCCGTTCGATCCCAGTTCTTCCGATCTAAGTTGAGTTCCAGTGTAGCCTGAGTGTTCAAGATAAACCTCCTTACCTTTTTCGGGTGTCCATTTGTAAACAGTATTGTTTAAGACATCTGAAACCAACAACATCCTTTTGCTTTCTATCCATAGTGGTCCTTCAACCCAACCGAAACCATCGGCAATCACCTCAACCTTAGCATCATGATTTATGATGGCATCCAATTCTTTACTTAATTTTTCTATTTTCCCATCGGGTTCTTTTTTCGTTGGCTGTGCAAACAAAACAGATATGTTCAAAAAGATGATTAAAAAACAGGATACGGCACTGCAGGACTTGATTTGGTTTATCATTTGGCATAAAAAAAGCATGAACAATAACGTAAGATAAAAATAAAAATATTTATCCTCGTAAAGTCATGCTTCTTTATTCTGATTTGCGATCTCTTGCGAATCAGATAACACTATTCCTGCCTATTCTTTTACAGGTTCTTTAGCTTGTTCTGGAGCTTTACCAATTAACTCCATAAACTGATCTAACTTAGGTGTTATAATAATCTGTGTACGTCTGTTTCTTGCTTTGCCATCTGGCGTATCGTTTCCTGCAATCGGATTATATTCACCTCTACCTCCGGCGGTTAAGCGTTTCGGTTCTACACCATAATTATTCTGCAACGACTGAACTACTGATGACGCCCTTAAAGCACTTAAATCCCAGTTGTTTCGAATATTTGTTTGCGAAATAGGTACGTTATCCGTATTACCTTCAATCAATACATCATACCCCTGGTAATCTTTAATGATTTTAGCAATTTTGCTTAGTGTTTCACCCGCTTTATCTGAGATTTCGTAGCTTCCAGATTTATAAAGCATGTTATCCGACAAAGAGATATAAACTACTCCTTTTAGCACTTTCACGTCCACATCTCTCATTTCTTCTCTACTTAATGAACGTGTAAGATTATTAGTTAACACCAAATTAAGTGAATCACTTTTGTTTTTAGTATTTACGAGGTGTTGGATGTATTTATTTGAGGCATTAATCTCATCAACCAATTTAGAAATATTTACATTACCCTGGCTGGTAGAGCTCAAACATTTATCAAGCGCGGCCTGCAAAGAAGCTGAGTTTGCTTTTTCTGAGGCAATTTGTTCTTCTAAGCTTTTTACTCGTGATGTTGTTCCAGAGAGTTCCTGTTGACCGGACTGATACTTCTGATTCAAATCCTTAGTCTTTTCTTTTAATTGATCGTAACTAGATTGGAGATCGTTATACTTTTTGTTACTAACACAACCCTGGGTTACCACAGCTGCTATCAGTACTACCGGTATTAAACTGGAAAATTTCATAATCCTATTAAATTTATAAGTCAAAATAATAGAACTGCAATCTTTATGCCATGCTGCTCTTGATCTATAATTAAAGAGGTGTCCAAAACGCGTTTTGGACACCTCCTATAAGAACTTTACAAAATCTTTCGGATATTCAACAAAGCCCTGTCTTAAATAAAACCGGTGTGCATCAGTACGTCTTGCATTGCTGTGAACCATAATTCTTTTACATTTCCTTTCAATAGCTAATGCAGTGCAGCGCTCTTCCAAAGCTTTACCAATTCCCAGTCTTCTGGAATTATCATCAACCACAAAGTAGCTAATTACCGCATAGTCAGCTTCAAAAGCTATTTGAGGAATGAAATGAAGGGATAAAAAACCTAATACCTTTCCTTCTAATTCACAGACAAGGTCGCAATGATCAGAAGATTTAGAGAGATCAATGAGTTTTTTCGCAATAAACCCTTCTTCAGTAGGATAACCAAGTTGTTCCATTAAAATCCGAATAGCGCTGGCGTCCTTATGTTCTGCTTTCCTGATGTTCATAACCTTATTAGAAATAAAAGTCTAATCTATAACTTTTAGGTCATACTTAGATTTTAACATAGATCTTCTTTTTGTCCATTATATACCCAACCAGCCAGCAAACCATCATAAAGCTCAGGGCAAAAACCAGCGTCCCAAACGCTCCTGGAAATAAAGCTTGATAAAAAACGTTGTTGATCCAGTTGTAAAAGCTCAGCCCCGGTTTTACCCATATTAACTGAAAAACGACCAGCAAGAGTTCCGACAAAAGATAAATAGCCAGAGAGTTCCTCCCAAATACCAGAAAAAAATTATTCCCAAAGTTGATCTTCTTTATCTCTATAAAGTAAATAAGAACCCCTATGATCACCAGATCCAACCCCACTGTGAGCAACACAAATGAGCTGGTCCAAAGCTTTTTTGCTATTGGAAAAAATTGTCCCCAAAACAATGAAAGAAAAATAAGTAAGGCACCAACAAGCAGTAGCTTAGCCACAGACTCATAATTTCTTCCTTTTTCCTGAATATAGGCTCCTGCCAAATATCCGCCGATCACATTAACAATACCTGTTAACGTGCTAAGCAGCCCCTCAGGGTCAAATGCAATCGGCCCTCCTTTATCATGATATAAATGAGCGTCACCCAAAATAAAAATATCCAAACGAGTACCCGCATTACCGAGCATGGTATATTCCTGACCTTGTTCTCCAAACAGCAATAAAAATACCCAGTAACCTAAAAGCAGGGCTATTGAAATGATCAGGGCAGATTTTTTTGAGCAATAATGAACAATTAGCGCCCCAAACAAATAACAAAGTGCGATACGCTGTAATACTCCCATTATTCTGGTATTACTAATCTCGTTAAACACCCAGTTACCATCGTCTCTATGCATAAATGGGAACCAGTACATTAAATAACCCAGTAAAAAGATGATAGCAGATCTTTTAAATATCTTCATCAAAAAACTGCTATCACTTTCAAATTTCTTTTTTGAAAAGCTCAATGCATTACCAACTGCAAAAAGAAATGATGGAAAAACCAGATCAGTTGGCGTAAAGCCAAACCATGCGGCATGATCTAAAGGAGCCCACTGTGGGGCTCCTGAACCTGGAGAATTTACAATGATCATAAAACAAATGGTCATTCCTCTAAAAATATCCAGGGTGGCAAATCTTTCTTGCATAAATGAGTTTAGTAATTCGGATTTTGTTTTAACACACCGTTACTTTTATCTATCTCAACCTGAGGAATTGGATAATAATAATGCTTAGGTCGCACAAAAGTCACTGTTTTGCCCTGATCTACCGGAGCTTTTGATTTTGCCAGATTATATATTGCCGCTATATCAACTAAGTTCTTTTTATCCCATCTCATCAAATCCTGATGTCTTTCGCCTTCTCCTGCCAATTCAACACGTCTTTCATGAATCAATTCTTTCATTCCTGCATTTACAACAGGGGGTAATAATACTGATGCCCTGCGTCTTACCTGGTTAATCAATGCATCACCAGCTCCAGCGCCCTGAGTACGGATCTTTGCTTCGGCAACTAAAAGATAAATATCAGACGACCGCATTAACGGAACTGCATAATTATGGTCTACACCATTTCCTTCCGAAGAACCGGCCGGAAAAAACACCGCGTATTTACGAAAGCTAAATCCGGTTGATGACAAATCTGATGTAAACTCAGTATCACCTTTGCCATCCCCTAAATCTATCTTATCTCCTACGCTTAATAATGTAGCAGATTTACGTGGGTCGTTTAATTCAAATTCATCTGCGAGTCCTTTTAATGGCTGACTAAATCCGTATCCTCCCCAGGCTCTTGGAATATAATAAACTGTATAATCATTAGACATCACATTCTGTAATCCTTGTACAGACATCAGGAGCTCAGTACTGTTTTTATTAGCCCTCGTAAAGTTCTCTGCATAAGTAGCTGCCAATGCATATTTACTATTGTTTATTAATTTTTCACCGGTTGTAATTGCTTCCGGCAACTTTTCCCAATACATATACAATTTAGTTAACAACCCTAGAGCCGTTCCCTTACTCACCCTTCCAAAATCCGCAGCGCCATAGTTTTCCGGTAAAAGGTCTACAGCTTTCAAAAGATCTGCTTCAATTTGTTTACGAACCTCCTCAATTGAAGATTTAGGTATGTTGAAGTTACTCTTAGCGTAATCTTCCTCGTTAACAATAGGTACGTCGCCATAGATTACCATTAATCTCCAATAGCCAAACGCCCTGAAGAAATAAGCTTCTCCCATGCTACGGTCTTTTATAGCAGGAGTAATATCAGTGATTTTTGGGATGTTGATAATCGCATTTGTTGAGCGGTTCACCGTCTCATATTTATAGGTCCAGCTAAAATTTATCTGTGCATTTGATGCATTGTAAGTCAAATTCTCTATTGCTTCATCCTCAGCATGATCTCCTGAACGCCAGTAATCATCTGATGCTACATCAAATGTAGTTTCAGCATGAGAAATGTAATCTTCTTGGGCTAATAAGTTATAAATACCAGAAATTGTATTTACAGCATCGGTTTCATTTCTGAAATAGTTATCTGTATTGTAAACCCCTTTCTGAGTGAGGTCCAGATTTTTCTTACATGCAGTGGAAAAAGCCACTACAAATAGACATGTATATATGATATATTTTGTTTTCATGGTGATTAGATTTTAAGGGTTAAACCAAATGTGAACGAGCGTACAGATGGATATTGAGCAACATCAACGCCTCTTTGTCTATTGCCATTTGTATATCCCAGTTCAGGAGTATAACCCGAATAATTGGTAATCATGAATAAATTCTGACCAGTCACATATAGCCTTAAGCTATTAAAAGTGGCCTTTTTTACAATAAAATCAGGCAGTGTATAGCCTATTGTTAAATTCTTTAAGCTAACATAGTTACCATTTTCAACAAACAGATCTGAAGTACGATAGTTCTCATTTGCACGATCAAGTGACATCCTTGGTATTGAATTACTCGTTCCCGGCCCTGTCCATCTATTTAATGTTTCTGCATAAAGATTAAAAGAATAGGTTGGATCAGTGCCTTGCATCCTGTCTGCATTATACAAGCTCACTCCAAATACGCCTGTTACGTTTGCCGACAAGTCGAATCCTTTGTAAGACAGCGTGGTTTGAAAGCCCAAAGTTGCTTTTGGATTAGGGTTTCCCAGATAGGTTCTATCTGCTCCATCAATCATACCATCTCCGTTAATGTCAACAAAACGAACATCTCCTGGCTTTATAGCACCTTTTCTTGAATCATTCTTCAAATAAGGATCATTGTCAACCTCAGCCTGAGTTTGGTACAGTCCTGCTGTTTTCCACCCATAAAAAGAAGCTATAGACTGGCCTTCATAGGTTCTTGAAATTTCCTGACTAGAACGGCCATACACTGTAGAAGGAATAAAGGCATTTAAGCCATAAAGCTTAGTTACTTCATTTTTGATGAATGAGCCGTTAAGCCCAAAAGAGTATTTAAAGGTATCACCCGATTGGTAGTTCACCTCTGCCTCTATACCACGATTATTCATGTTACCAATATTAATGTCAGGAGCAGTTACTCTTCCTGCTGTTCCTATCAATAAGGCAGGCACAAGCATTTTATTGGTGTTTTTATCAAAATAGGTAATTGTAGTGCTTAACTTATTGTTTAAAAAGCCTGCCTCCAAACTCACATTGGTCATGGCTGCACGCTCCCAGGTGATATCCGGATTTGCAGTTATTGTTACTGCCGAACCATTAACACCAAAACCTCCAAAAGTATAGCCATTTGTACCATAAGTATTCCCCACAACTATCGAACTCGCGTACTGGAAACCACGTATATTCTGGTTACCCAGCTCTCCCCATCCTCCGGTGATCTTTAAATTGCTTATCCAGCTCACATCTTTCATGAATTTCTCATTAGATACTCTCCACCCTAAAGAGAATGCAGGGAAGTAACCCCAACGGTTTCCGGCAGCAAATTTTGATGAACCATCTGCTCTAAAAGTCAGGGTTGCTAAAAATCTGCCATCGTAATCATAAAATCCTCTTGCAAAAACTGATTCCAGGCCCGACGGATCATCATAACTACCATCGGCAGTTAAAAAGGCATTTCCTTTTCTTAAAGTCCTTTGGTCTTTAGAAGTATCGTCATACCCCACTCTGCCAGCAGAGAAATAGCTTCCTCTAAAACTTTGCGAAGAATATCCACCAGTGAAAGTGATATGACTTTTGCTGATTACTTTATCGTAAGTAAGAACAAGATCTAACAAGTGTGAATAATTCTCCGCTTCTGCCTGCGTTAATGTTGAACTTGTTGTTTCTCTTGTTTGGATTCTGTCTTCTATGTTAAAAGAATAACTGCGGCCAATTGTACCATCGAAACCATAGTTAGCGCGGAATTTTAAATCTTTATAAATAGGCACCTCTGCAAACACATTGGCAATAGCCCTGTATTTACGGTTATAAGCATCAGCCTGTTGAATGGTTGAATAAGGGTTATTGATATCACCTAACTGGTTGGCAAAAGCTTTTGAGGTTCCATATGTTCCATCATCATTCATTGTTGGAATTGCAGGATTAAACCTTAACGCAGAAAAGAGAAGGCCTGTCTGAGAATCATTATTATTAAAACCATTGGTTTCCCCATAAGTTACCTGCAAGTTTTGCCCTAATTTTAACCAGGGTTTAATCTTATGCTCCGAATTGATGCGGGTACTAAAGCGTTTAAAGTAAGACTTGTCGATAATCCCTTTTTCATCATAAAAAGAAGTAGAAAAATAATAGGTAGAAACCTCATTACCTCCCTGCAGATTAAGATCGATATTATTTACTTTTCCGCTTCCCAGGATGGCCTTCTGCCAGTCTGTGCGCTGGGTCGAGTAATACGCATCATTCCATGGTGCTTCAATAGCAGCCCCATCGTTAGTAAATCTTTCCCTTTTAAGTGCATAAAGATCAGGAGCCGTAAGCAAGTCGATGTACTTGGTAGATTTAGAAACACCTGTATATGCATTGATGGAAGTAGCTAATTTCTGACTGTAACTACCTCTTTTAGTTGTTACCAAAACTACTCCATTCGCAGCTCTTGTACCATAAATAGCGCTTGACGATGCATCCTTTAATATCTCTATTGAAGCGATATCGTTAGGGTTAACATCACTTAAGGCGTCAGGATTACCTGAAGGCACTCCATCAATTACTACCAAAGGATTAGCATCATTTATAGTACCGGTACCACGGATACGGATACTTGGCGCAGCACCTGGAGTTCCATCATTACGAACTATATTAACACCCGTTGCTCTGCCTTCCAATGCCTGGGCAACTGTACTTACAGGTAAATTCTGAATATCGCTACCTTTAATACTGGCTATTGATCCTGTAACATCTATTTTTTTAGAGGTACCATAACCTACAACTACAATCTCATCCAAATTGGAATTCGTTTCAACCATAGTAATGGTCAGGTTAGTTTGTCCGGCTATATTAACAATCTGTTTTTCATAGCCAACATAACTAAACTCTAAAACCCCGTTTTCAGGAGCATTAATTACAAACTCGCCGTTAACATTAGTTGTAGCCCCAATATTGGTTCCTTGCAATTTAACACTAACCCCTATAAGTGTCTCTCCTTTTGAATCAACAACTTTACCTTTTATGGCAATTTGGGCTTCTGGCGCACCAATGATTACCACATGATCATCAGCTATTTTATATGGCAATTTACTGCCCATTAATGCATCCATAATGGCGTGGATACCCGCATCTTTTACCTGCAAATCTACTTTACCCAGCTTCTTTAAGCTGGCATAATTGTAAAAAAAGCGGTAGTTACTTTGTTTTTGAATCTTTGTGAGAATGTTGCTTACTTCCGTCTGCTTTAAATCAAGTGAGAACTTTTCCTGAGAGTAAACATTCGCCGAAACCTGTAAACAGGTGAACATAATTAGTAATAATGCTCCTTTCATTAGCAAAATTATTTTAAAAGGTGGTTGCATATAAAGCCACGCAAAAGCTTTTGTAATCTTTTTCATTACATTTGTTTTTGAAAATTAAGGAATCGAGTAAGTCCATTACAACGCTTACTCTTGTGAATTAAATCCGGATTTTTAAGGGGAAGAACTGCAATTCTTCCCTTATTTATTTGTGGATTTTCAGGAATCGGTCAGATAAAATTTCTTCATTTTTTTAGTTTAATTTGGTTTTTATTATTGGTTAATTATTTGCTTAAGGTGCAGAGAGGTGAACTACTCCTTTATCTCTTCTGAACTTAAATGGAGTAGTCATTTTTATTAAGGAGAGTGCTTGTTCCAAAGATTCTTCTTCAAACACCCCACTAATTTCTTCTTTTTTCAAGGTTTCATTATCAAATACCATTTTCACATCAAATCGTCTCTCAATCTGTTTACCTACTTCTTCAAAACTTTCATTTGTAAAAATCATTTTATTGCTCAGCCAGGCAATCTCTTTAACGTCCTGTGTATTGGCTTCAGATAGTCTCTCTAGCTGATACTCCAGTACGGCTGCTTTTTTATCAGCATTTCTGCCCTGCTCCAGGTCATTTGCAACAGTAAGCTTTTCATTAGGGAGCATCACAATCTTCTTTTCTGGCTTATCATTTAATTCAACAAGGATTTTTCCGCTAAGCAATGTAGTTTCAACCTTTTTATCTGTTGCATATGCCTTAACATTAAATACAGTTCCCAATACCTTTACAATGAACTTGTCGGTATGAACCAGAAAAGGCCTTTTAGGATTTTTTTCGACTTGAAAAAAACCTTCACCCTTCAGGCTCACTTCTCTGCTTGTAGCAGAAAACACTTCCGGATAAGTAAACGTACTCCCTGCATTCAATTTAACTTTTGTGCCATCAGACAATTTCAAGTCTCTGGTTTTTCCAAAAGGAACATAGATCCGGTGCATTTCTGAACCTGCAAACTGATCCGGAACAGTTGGTTTTCTTCCATAGAAAAAAAACACAGTTAAAACGCCCACAACCAACGCTGCTGCTATCCACTTCCAATATATTAATGAACTTATCTTAGCCTCTTTAACAGGTGTAATCGTGTTTTCCTCTGTTCTGATTTTATCCCAAAGCCCATCAATTTTTTGATTAATATCTTTTTGTTTTACTAAAGTGTCTGGTTGCTTTTCCTCTGTCGTCAATGCATCTGTAAAAGCCTGCATTTTTCTATATTCCGGAAAATGAATAAAAAACTCCTCCAGCTCAGCTAATTCTTCTGGTGTTGAAGACTTAGATATGCTTTTGGCCATTAATTCAATAAACCTGGATTTTATCATATATATAAATAGTGTCTAAGGTAAAGACACGCGAGGGTATCGATATTCCTAAAAGAAATAAAAATATTTTTGAAATTCTTGTAAATGGCTTTTACCATCCTTAAGCCATCATCTCCACGCAAGTCTTTATCTCAACCTAAACCGTGCGCAATCTCAATCCTACTTACTATGAATTGCCGAATCGAGCTTTTTAAGTGCAATGGATAGCTGTGCAAATACAGTCTTATCAGAAAGCCCAAGAATACTCGCTACTTCTTTACAAGACAAATCATCTTCCTTTACCATTTTAAAGATCAGTTTGCATCGGGCAGGTAAGTCGTTAATAGCCTTCAGCATATTATCTGACAACTCTTTACTGATCAGAATCTGGGATGGATCAACCGACAAATGAAAATAATACGCTTCAGTTACCTTTATTTCATTATTCTTTTTAGAGGTAATGCTACGCAAATGATTTAAGCATGCATTCTTTATCGATGTATAAAGGTAGACCTGCATATTGTTGATGCGCAAGTTTTCCTTACGCTCAATCCAGAGCCTTACCAACACATCATTTACAATTTCTTCTGCAATCTCACGCTCTCCCACAAATGATTGTGCGAACCGGAAAAACTTATTTGCATATCCCTCGTAAAGCTCATTAAATGCAGATTCGTCCTCATTTTCCCGAATGCGAATGACCAGCTCCTGCATACCCCCAATATTTAAAAATAATTTTTAGTAATATTAGAAATAATGATTCATTATATATTTATAACTGTAGTTATTTTTCTTTTAAATAACTTAAGCTAACCATTAACAGAAAGGATTTTATTTAATCAACATTTGTGAAAAGGTTGTACTATCACCTTTAAAAACATTAAAATCTACTGCGTGATTAATACCTGAGATTCTTGCCTTATCAGAGTGTTGCCAAAAGAACCATTTGGTAGCTTCATTAACTTTAAGCTTTGGTTGATGGTAATGGGCAATCCACAAAGGATAATTATCAAAGTATCCTTTCAAATAGTCATTATAGAACGACAGCCCGGTATAAATAATCGGTTTTACCTGCTCTCTTTTCTCTATATAAGAAACAAACTCTTTCAGTTGCGCTCGCATATTTGCAGGCGAAGTACCATTTAATTGTTCTATATCTACAACAGGAGGAAGATCCCCAGCCTCGAATTTTACAGTTTGCAGGAAGAACTTAGCTTGCCAGCTCCCCGATTTCTGAGGTCTGAAAAAATGATATGCTCCACACACAATACCTACTTTGGCAGCCTCCCGCCAGTTTCGTTGAAAATAAGGATCAACACTAAGCATCCCCTCTGTTGCCTTTATAAATGCAAAATGCACGCGCACATCATCTTCTTCCATCGCCTTAACCCTTTTCCAATCTATCTTACCCTGATAATAAGAAACATCTATACCATGTATATTGTAATCCTTTGGTATCCGGATATTAAAGCTGCGATAGGTACGATATGCAGGATCCTCACCCAAATCCTTTAGCCATCTCCATGTTGAAGTAAATCCCTTAATAATGTAGGCGTAATAAAAAGGAGATAAAAGAACCAGCAACACCGCAACAAGCATGAACTTAACTTGCAATGACCAGGGCTTTTTCTTTGTTTGCTTTTTTCGGGGAACGGCCTTTTTACGTGGTACGGTAGTTTTTCGCGGAATAGAAGTCTTTTGCGAAACGGGTGTTTTTCTTTGTGCTGGCGGCATGATGCGACAAAAATACATTATATCGCCAGTTTTGAAGGGTTGCAAAAAAAATATTTAACGAAACTAATATTTTAGTTGCGGAACTAAAATATTAGTTCTATATTAGATTTACATTCTAAACAACTCTAAATTAAGACTTTGAATTAGAATTGAAATTAAACATTAACCATATATAATATACGACACCCTATCATGAAAGAATTGACCAAGGCAGAAGAACAGATCATGCAAGTATTATGGGAACTGAAACAAGCTTTTGTAAAGGATGTAATTGAACAACTTCCAGATCCCAAACCCGCAACTACAACAGTATCTACAATCATCAGAATATTAGAGGGTAAGGGTTTTGTAAATCATGAGGCTTTTGGCACCACTCACCGCTATTTCCCTATTATCAGTATAGATGATTATAAGGGCTTTGCTGCCGGCAAATTATTGAATAACTATTTCGGCAATTCTGTTGAAAAAATGTTTTCCTTTTTTCTGAAACAGGAAAAGGTAGACTTAAAGGAAGCTGATGAAATACTAAAACTAATTGAGAACGTTAAAAAAGACCAAAAATGAACGCCCTAACCTATCTTTTGCAGGTAAACCTATACCTGCTTCTCTTTTACCTTTTTTATCTTGTATTACTTCGCTATGAGACTTTCTTTAGGTTGAATCGTTTCTATTTAGTGGGCTCAGGGATACTCGCACTTTTTATTCCACTTCTGCGGGCAGATTGGATAAAAGAGCTATTTGTTACAGAACAAATAAAACAATTGGCTCAAATAGTGAATACTCCAGTTCCACAAACAGACAACATTACATATACAGTTATAAAAGCTCAAGAACAACCTTTATTAACCTCCACTGAATGGTTTTGGCTCGTTTACGGACTAGTAACGATGGGATTTCTAATCAATTTTTTAAGAAAACTCTATCTGTTGAATAAAGTTCTAAAGAAAGGGAACAAGGGTCAGGCATTTAGCTTTTTCAATAAAATTTTTGTAGACAATGAATTAGAAGGTCAGGAAACCATCATGAAGCATGAACTGGTGCACGCAAAACAATGGCACTCTGCCGATGTGATCTTCTTTGAGCTTTTTACTGCCATGAACTGGTTTAATCCGGTTACTTACCTCTATAAAAATGCAATTAAAACCATACATGAATTTATTGCAGATGAAACTGCCGCCTCAACATTGGAAAATAAATCAGCATATGCGCTCTTGCTGGTTTCCAATGTTTTTGACACCCAACCTGAGCAATTAACAAACAGTTTTTATAATCAATCATTATTAAAAAGGAGAATCATTATGTTACACAAAACAAAATCTCGCAAGGTTGCCATACTGAAGTATGGGCTCTCAGTACCTCTTTTTGCAGGTATGGTTATTTTTTCGTCGGCCACCGGAGCTGAAGCAAAAATCATCAATAAGATTACCGAGAAGGTAGTTCCTATTATTAACAGTTTGCCCCAAGCTGAGTTTAATCCAACAGGAAACTTAAAGCGCAAAATAGAACCGATCTATCCCTCTAAAGTGAAAAAAAGCAATATTTCACCCGCTATTGAATTACAATCCAAACTCCAAAATTACCCAACCAATCTTGCCGATTATGCCTATGATTTCAAAGGGGCTGATGGTAGCCATAAGTTCAAAGAGGGTATGATTTTCATATCCTTTGAAGTTAAAGACAATAAAAAAGCCGGTAATTTTAAAATATCTAAATCCGATAATTTTAAATGGCAGGATGATTATTTGTCTTATCTCAACAAATTTGATGATACAGTCTCGCTGACAAAAGGCACCTACCACTTTTACAAAGGCTATATCTACGCCGGTAACGAAGAGAAATATCCAAGCGACAAAGAATTGTTAAATGGCAAAACAAAAATGTTATTTGGTGGATACGTCACACAAATGCCAACATTTATCGACCTTGATGAAACTAAAGAAGAAGCAGGAAAAATTGTGAATTATCTGACCAAAACTCCGCTGAAAGACCCTATAATTCTTGTTGACGGTAAGGAAGCCACTTACAAAAAAACAAAAATGGGATTTAAACTTGATGAGACGATATACCCAAGAGGTCTAAAATCAATTCGTGTATTTAAAAATGACAAGGCTGTTGCAGAATATAATGAAAGTGCAAGAAAAGGATTAATTGTTATAGTCACAAAAGACACTAACTAAATCAGAAAAAAACACGGTTAAGTTAAATAGCGGTTTCTAGATAAAGCGCTATAAATAAAAACACCAATGTTCCTGATCGACATGCGGATTTTATTTCTAAATCCGAGGAGAGAAGGAATATTGGTGTTTTTATTAAATAACCAAACCGAAGTAAAAAGCCAGTTACCCTTTGCTCAATTCCGCAAAATATTTATGAAACAAAGGCAATGTTTCAATTCCTTTGTAGTAATTATAAATATCATACTTTTCATTTGGCGAGTGCAGCGCATCGCTATCCAAACCAAAACCAAAAAGCACAGATTTAATACCTAAAGCACTTTCAAACAAAGCAACAATAGGAATACTACCACCACCACGTGTAGGAATAGGTTTTTTACCAAAAGAATCAACAATGGCTTGCTCCGCAGCGCGGTATGCTATACTATCCGTAGGTGTTACTACCGGCTCACCACCATGATGTGCAGTAACTTTTACTTTAACATAGTCTGGCGCAATACTCTCAAAATGCTTGGTAAAGATCTCTGCAATTTCATCTGAACTTTGGTGAGGCACCAAACGCATAGAAATTTTAGCATTCGCTTTTGAAGGAAGTACAGTTTTAGCACCCTCTCCTATATAACCACCCCAAATTCCATTCACTTCTAAAGTAGGCCTGGTTCCGGTGCGTTCAAGTGTCGAATAGCCTTTCTCACCCCATTCAGCAGCAATTTCAAGATCCTCTTTATACTCCTTCAAATCAAATGGCGCCGCATTTAAAGCAGTTTTCTCTGCATCCGTAAGTTCAATTACTTTATCATAAAAAGCAGGTATAGTGATGTGATTGTTTTCATCATGTAAGGACGCAATCATTTTACACAATATGGTAATTGGGTTTGCTACCGCACCACCATATACACCAGAGTGCAAATCGCGGTTCGGACCAACAACTTCAACTTCCATATAAGCTAAACCACGCAAGCCTGTTTCAATTGAAGGATTCTCCATGCTGATCATTGAAGTATCAGAAATCAATACCACATCAGCTTTCAAACGCTCTTTATTCGCATTTACAAAGATGCCAAGATTTGCAGAACCTACTTCTTCCTCACCCTCAATCATAAATTTCACATTACATGCCAGCGTGTTGGTTTTCATCATCAACTCAAAAGCCTTTACATGCATGTAAAACTGGCCTTTATCATCGCAAGCACCACGGGCATAAATCTTTCCATCGCGCACGGTAGGCTCAAACGGAGGCGTTTTCCATAATTCCAATGGATCTGCAGGTTGCACATCATAATGACCGTAAATTAATACTGTAGGAAGACTTTCGTCAACAATTTTCTCTCCGTAAACAATTGGATAGCCAGCAGTTTCACAGATCTCTACTTTATCGGCACCTGCGTCTTTAAGTTTTTGGGCAACATAATCAGCAGTTTTCAGCACATCTCCCTTATATTTTGGGTCGGCACTAACCGATGGGAAGCGTAACAATTCAAACAACTCATCTAAAAAGCGTTGCTTATTTTCTTCAACATATTTTTTGATTTCTTGCATAACAAATTAGTTTTTACGAATTTATTTTAAGTTAGTTTAAAGGCACCTTTATGTTAGGATTTTTTACAATTTTCCACAAAAAAAAGTCCTTAGTTAGTGGTAGCAAAACTAATTAAATTATACCAGTTGGTAGTATTTGCAGACGCTAATTTATACTTGGTTGAAATACTTTTTTAGAATGATATTAAAAAGAAAAGGGATAAACATTTCTGCTTACCCCCTTAAATTAACGCTCTCACGATAAAGGTAACTATCCTGTTACACATTCGCAACTATTATTTCAAATTTATTTAGTTTAAAATACTTGATTGTTTTACATGATAGCTATTGTTCACAAGAAAAATAATTCCCTAACTTCGTTCAGTACATCATCAAAAAAGCAGGAATGACGGAATTCACTAATGAAACCATAGATACAGATTCATTACCCAAATATGAAGAAGTACATCTAAACCCACTAAACAGCAAGTACTGGAATGTAATGCTCATCAATATCTTTATATTCTTATTAGTCTTAGCTGCTGGTTTGGTTACACTACTAATACTTAATGCCAATGCAAGAGCCTACTTATATACATTAATTGGCATTTATATCGTGTTCGCAGTCCTGTTATTCATTTTATACAAAGCCAGCTTTAAAAAACGCGGATTTGCTGTTCGAGAAAAGGACATTTTATACACCAGCGGAATTATCGCCTTATCAACCACTATAGTTCCTTTTTCCAGAATACAACATATTGCTTTAGACGAAGGCTTATTTTCAAGAATATACGGCTTAGGCGAATTAAGAATTTTTACTGCCGGAGGCAGTTCGGGTAGCTTACATATTCCCGGAATTGAAATCGACAATGCAAAAAGCATTAAAGAATTGCTCATGAAGCAAATAAATGAGGCTGATTAAAGATGTCTGAAGAACCTAATATAACATACGATTTTTCAGCGCCCCGAAAACAATCAGCATCAGGCATTATTATCATGTTTGCCAATAGTTTTCAAAAGGTAGTTAGAGCTTTGGCACTTCCTCTTATCCTGATTATAGTTAAGTCAAAAGATTCGGGCAACCTGGCATTGATACTCATTGCGTTTTTATGCTTGTTAACAATAGTTCTGGCACTATTTGCTTATTTCAGCTACCAAAAGTTCACTTTTTTTCTGGATGAGAAGCGGCAAGAATTCATTATCAATAGTGGCATTTTCAGCAAAACCTCCCTCACTATTCAACTCAATAAAATACAGCAGGTAAATATAAATCAGAACCTGTTACAGCAGGTTGTCGGGGTCTATAGCCTGGAAATTGATACCGCCGGAAGCGAAAAGAAAGAAGCAAGCATTAAAGCTATAGATCATGCTACAGCGACTATTCTTAAGCAAAAGCTATTGAGTCGTGACCTTTCAGAAAGCGAAACCGTTAATACTCAAGCAGACAATCAGGTTGTAGAGTCAGCTCCTCCTCTCCTTAAACTAAGCACCAATACCCTACTTAAAATAGGCATAACCACTAACTATGGAGCCAGTTTGTTATTATTAACAGGTTTTATTTTTGGAGCTTTCCAATTATTTAAAGACTATACAGATGCGCTGGAAATAGAAAGGGAACAATTTACTAAGATGCTCAGCAAAGGTATCACTCTTTTCTCTTTGTGTTTTGTGGTGGCATTTGCTTTAATTATGATCCTGGCAACAAACATCGTCAGAACATTTGTAAAGTATTTCAACTTTAAAATCATTAAGCAAAAAGGAGCACTCGCAGTCAGTTCCGGCTTATTTACGCGCAAAAATGTATTGCTAACTCCTAATAAAGTTCAATTAAGTGCATACAGTCAGAATTATTTCCAGAAAAAATTCGATCTGCTGAACATGAAAATTAAGCAGGCTTCATTTGATTCTGCTGATAAGGAAGACAGTAAAAAATCGGATATAGAAATACCCGGTTGCAGCGAAACAGAGCGTAATGAAGTTTTAAAGATGATTCTCAGCAGGGCACCAACAAAAGGTGCAGAACTAAAACCAAACTACCGTTTCATCTTTCTGCAAACCATGATCTGGATTGTATTTCCAATATCAGTATTTGCATTGTTAAGCAGCTATGCCCTCCCCCTTCTAAGAAACTATTTATTTATGGCTTTACCTTATATAATAGTGGTTGGCACAATGCTGTATTTCGAATTTAAGCGCCACAGATTATATGTTGATGAGCATTTCATCATTAAAAAAAGTGGCATATGGGACGTAGAACACGAGATCATTGAGCCACATAAAATCCAGGCAATAACTGCCAAACAATATTTTTGGCATAAAGGTGCAGATGTGGGGCATTTAATCATCCATACTGCAGCCGGTGTAATACACTTCAAATATGGGAACTACAGCTACATTAAAAGTTTGGTAAACTATTGGACGTATAAGATTGAGGTTTCCAAAAAAGATTGGATGTAATTAACCACAACACATTGGTAAATGCTTAAATTTTACTCGTTTTAGTAAAAAAATAATAAAAATTTTTCTTTGTTTCCAGCCAACTGACTGCATTTTTGAGCCTTTTTAGCAGGGGGGTCCGGGACCCCCTGGGACTGCCATAATATTTTTTTTATGTTTTACTTTGAATCTGAAATGATTTGGATTGTTATAAGCGTTGTACTGACGCCTGATTTGGTCTGGTTCAACTAGCTTAAATAAACGACTTTCAGACGACTATTTAACGACTTTAAAACGACTCTGAACGACCTTTATCATTTAAAACGCTTTTTAGAGTGATATAAAAATCGATAGAAAAACGGAGATGTATTAAAGTACAATAAGATAATTAAATAAATGTTTCACTATTAAAATTAAAACAATGGCAAAAATTAAGAAAGGAATCTTAGGCGCAGTATCTGGTAAGATAGGCCCAGTAATCGGAGGAATATGGAAAGGCATTCCCTATTTACGTCAGGTTCCAAAGAAAAAAAACAAGAAATCAAATACGCCTGCTCAAATAGAAAGCAGGCAAAAACTAAGGTTCATGAATGAACTGCTGGTACCTTTCCATCCCTATGTGTCAATAGGTTTTATGCATCACCAGAGCAAAGAACAGAGATTAGTGCAGCTTTTTCTGAAAATTATCATAAAGTTGTTGTAGGCACACACCCCAATTACACAGTAGTTTACCATGAATTTGTGATCAGTAAAGGCAATTTACCTATGATTGAAGAAGTAGCTATGGAACTGCAAGCTCCTAATGTTTTAAAACTGAGCTGGTTAGACAATGGGATTAAAAATACATCTTTTGATGATCAGGTTATGCTGGTGATTTATTGTCCTGAACTACATGTAACAGATGGTTTTTCTGGTGGCATAAAACGTCGTGATAAGCAGTGTACTTTTAAATTTAATCCAAAAATGGCCGGCAAAAGGCTTGAAGTTTATGTAAGCATCAGCTCATTAAACAGGAAAAAAATAGGAAACAGCCGATACCTGGGAAGTATTTAGCATATTTTCAAGGCGGTTGTCTTAAAGCAGTCGACTTAAAGCAGTCGTTTTAAGGCGGTCGCTCTAAGGCGATCGTCATCTCGACGATAGGAGAGATCTCTTGACAACGAAGTAGCTGCGTAGCAAGTAGCATAAGCAAGAGATCTCTCCTATCGTCGAGATGACGAAGCAACAAAACATACCTCAACTCTTCAATATTTGGTAACTTCGTAGTCATGTCTAATCTATATATTATAGCAGGATGTAATGGTGCAGGTAAAACCACTGCTAGTTACACTATATTACCAGAAATACTGAACTGCAAAGAGTTCGTTAATGCTGATAACATAGCAGCAGGAATTTCACCCTTTAATCCGGAAGGTGTTGCTTTTGAAGCAGGTAGAATAATGTTAAGCCGAATCCAGGAATTAATGAATGAAGGTGCTGATTTTGCGTTTGAAACCACATTATCAACAAGAAGTTACGTTACAATGGTTAAGAAAGCACAAGAAAAGGGCTATGAAGTAAGTTTGCTTTATTTTTGGTTAAGCTCCCCTCAGATGGCAATACAACGGGTAGCAAAACGCGTAAGTAATGGAGGACATGATATACCCGAAGATGTAATTAAACGAAGATATTACCGGGGAATTAAAAACCTATTAAAATTGTATATGCCAATTTGTAATAATTGGTTTGTAATTGACAATATGGATTTAGCTTCCGAAATTATTGCTCAAGGTTCAAGTAAATTGGGAGCAGAAATAAAAAATAACGATATTTGGCAAACCATTATAACTCAAAGCAATGATAATTAAGGATAATAAGACAGATCTTAATGAATTAGCCGCCAACATAATTAATGGTGTTAACAAGGCGCTTCGTAAACTTGCTGAATCTTCAGCGGCCAACAACGAAAACTTGATAGTTGGCGATAAAGATGGAAATGTTAAATCTGTTCCCGCCAAGGAGCTGTTGAAAACACTGTCTAAGTAAAATTCGAATTGGAAACAGTACCAGATACTTTTTGAAACAACTCCTAAAAAATGTAGCTTTGTAACCTAAAAAGATTATATCTTAAGTATTATACCCTAAAAGCAGAAACAGGAACGGATTTTGGATTATTTAGCAGGTTTAAACCCCCAACAACGCGCAGCAGTAGAAAACACACAAGGCCCGGCAATGATAGTTGCAGGTGCTGGTTCCGGTAAAACACGTGTAATTACATATAGAGTAGCCCACCTGATTCAAAAGGGTGTGGATCCTTTTAATATCCTTGTACTTACCTTTACCAATAAGGCGTCTAAAGACATGCGCGAGAGGATTATGAAAGTAGTTGGCCCAGAAGCAAAAAACATCTGGATGGGTACTTTTCACTCCGTATTTTCCAAGATATTAAGGGTTGAAGCTGAAAAAATCGGGTATCCATCTAACTTTACAATATACGATACGGACGACAGTAAAAGTCTGATCAGATCTATATTAAAAGAGATGCAGCTTGACGATAAATTGTATAATGCCAACTTTGTTTACAATAGAATCTCATCTGCTAAAAACAACCTGGTTTCTTATTCAGAGTATCTTCAAAGCGCTGAAATTCAGGCTGAAGATGTTAGCAATAAACGCCCTTTAATGGGTTCTATTTATGAAACATATACCAAACGGTGTTTTAAAGCCGGAGCAATGGATTTTGATGATTTACTTTTCAAAACCAATGTTTTGCTTAAGAACCATCCGGATGTATTAAATAAATACCAGCAGAAATTTAAATACCTGATGGTTGATGAGTACCAGGATACTAACTTTTCGCAATACACAATTGTAAAAAAACTGGCTGCTGCATACCAAAATATATGTGTTGTAGGTGATGATGCCCAAAGTATCTATGCCTTTAGGGGTGCAAACATTCAGAATATATTAAACTTTGAACGTGATTATCCTGAGTTGCAGGTATATAAATTAGAGCAGAACTATCGCTCTACACAAAACATTGTTGAAGTTGCCAACAGTATCATCGCAAATAACAAAAACCAGCTGGAGAAGAATGTATTTTCTGACAATGAGGCCGGCGATAGAATTAAAGTTCAGCGCGCATTTACAGATAACGAAGAAGGTAAACTGGTTGCCGAAGCTATTGTTCAGGATCGCAGTTCAAAAGGACTTAAATTTAACGATTTTGCCATTCTATATAGAACAAATGCCCAATCAAGGGCTATGGAGGAGGCTTTAAGGAAACTCAATGTTCCTTATAAAATATACGGAGGTCTCTCCTTCTATCAACGTAAAGAGATAAAGGATTTAATTGCCTATTTCCGTTTAACCTTTAATCCCAGTGATGAAGAGGCTATAAAAAGAGTAATCAATTACCCTCGTCGCGGACTTGGTGATACTACGGTTGAGAAGATCATAGTTGCCGCCGATAAGCATGACATCACCATGTGGCAGGTAATATGCAGTCCGCAACAGTATATAGAAGGAAGAATAGCAAACCAATTAAATGATTTTGCCATGCTGATACAAAGCTTTGCTGCAGAATCTAAAAAATTGGATGCTTACGAAACCGCACTCTATATTGCACAGCACTCCGGCATATTAAAAGAATTACATACTGACGATAGTATTGAAGGACGCAGCAGATACGAAAACATTCAGGAGTTACTAAATGGTATCAAAGAATTTGCTGAGCGTGAGGATATTGAAGACAGAAGTCTCGCTATTTTTATGCAGGATATCGCATTGTTAACCAATGATGATAGACAGGATGAAAAAGATAAAGAGACTGTTTCGTTAATGACTATACACTCTGCAAAAGGATTGGAGTTTAAAAACGTATTTGTAGTAGGATTAGAAGAAAACCTGTTCCCTTCGCAAATGAGTTTAAACTCACGTACCGACCTGGAGGAAGAACGACGATTATTTTATGTTGCCATAACAAGGGCAGAGAAAAAGCTGACTTTAACATATGCTACTTCCAGATATCGCTGGGGAACGTTAACCAATTGCGAACCAAGTAGGTTCATAAATGAAATTAATGCCCGCTATTTAGAAATTGAGGTGGTAAAACCAGCTAAAAGCAGTTTAGGACAAGACAGTTTTGATGGCGAACGCAGAAGCTGGACACAACAAAGGGATAGCTTTAGCAAACCAAAACCTGCAATGTCTAGCTCTGGTTCGGGTACAGCTACAGGAACCAGCTCCCCTGCTCCTCGTCCAAAAACTACTTCATTGCTTCCAAAGGCACACGTACCTACTCCTGGTTTCGCTCCTGATGCCGCCAATCTATTCCAAAATGGCATGGATGTAGAGCATGAAAAGTTCGGTTTCGGTAAAATAGTTGCCTTAGAAGGTACATTACCTGATGTAAAAGCTACTGTATTTTTTCAGGGACTAGGTAATAAGCAGTTATTATTAAAATTTGCTAAATTGCGAATTGTTAAATAAGATATATATTTGCTAAATCTGTATTAACTTAGACAGAGAATCGTAAGGCTTATAAATAATCTACAAAGAGAATTATATAAAAATTGAAATTTAGCCGTTATTCCTGAACAGCTACTTCATAGAAATAAATTAAATGAATTTCGACTATAATACCACTAGAAACGAATTAATTCTGGCCGAATATGGCCGTAATGTACAAAACATGGTTAAGTACATTATTGAATTACCCGATCGTGAAGAACGCAATAAATATGCACAGGCAGTAATCGACTTAATGGGATTCTTAAATCCTCATTTGCGCGATGTTGCCGATTTTAAACATAAACTTTGGGACCATTTACACATCATATCCGGTTATCAGATAGATGTGGATAGTCCTTATCCTAAGCCTACTCCTGAAGCAGCCTTAATAAAACCTGACCATATTGGATATCCTCAGCAAAAAATCAAATACAAGCATTACGGCAAAACAGTTGAAGTAATGATTGAAAAAGCTAAAGCTGTTGATGAACCAGAACGCAGAGCTGCAATGGTACAAGGCATAGCAAACTTCATGAAAATGGCTTATGTTACGTGGAATAAAGATAGCGTAGCTGATGAAACAATCTTCAAAAATTTACGTGAACTATCTGGTGGTCAGCTTGAACTGGATGACAATGTTAATCTAAACAAAGTTGAATTTAAGCCCGTTGTAAGCAGACCTGCAAATAACAACAACCGCGGTAGAAATAACAATAAAGGCAGACAAAATAATAACAACCGTCAGCAACGTAACAATAACCCTAAGCAGAGACATTAATTCTTACCAATTTTAATATTTAGATCCTTAACAGTAGTATGAACGCATTTGAAATAATTGGTGGAAAGAAGTTAAAGGGTGAAATTCATCCTCAGGGAGCAAAGAATGAGGCCTTACAGATCATTGCTGCTGTTTTATTAACAGATCAGAAAATTACCATCAGTAATATTCCAGATATCAAAGATGTAAACAAGCTTATTGAATTGCTGGGCGATATGGGGGTAACCGTAGAGCGCTTATCTAAAGACACTTACACCTTTGAAGCTAAAAACATTGACCTTAAATTCTTCTTATCTGATGCCTTTAAAGCTAAAGGCGGTGGTTTAAGGGGTTCAATCATGATAGTCGGTCCACTTTTAGGTCGTTTTGGTACCGCTGCAATTCCTAAGCCGGGAGGCGATAAAATAGGCAGAAGAAGATTAGATACTCACTTTTTAGGCTTTGAAAAATTAGGGGCTAAGTTTGTGTACGACTCTAAAAAAGAGTTTTTTAATGTAGATGCTACAAATCTTAAAGGCGCATATATATTATTAGATGAGGCTTCTGTAACAGGAACGGCCAATATTGTTATGGCGGCTGTACTTGCCAAAGGTACTACTACCATATATAATGCAGCATGTGAACCTTACCTGCAACAGCTTTGTAAAATGCTGAACCGCATGGGTGCCAAAATCACCGGAGTTGGTTCCAACCTGCTTACTATTGAAGGAGTTGAAAAACTAGGCGGCACTGAACACAGAATGCTTCCTGATATGATTGAAATTGGTTCATTCATAGGTTTAGCCGCAATGACCGAGTCTGAAATCACCATTAAAAATGTATGCTATTCAGAACTTGGTGTAATTCCTGATGTATTCAGAAAGCTGGGTATCAAATTTGAATTGCGAGGTGACGACATCTATATTCCTTCTCAAAAACATTATGTAATTGAGTCATTTATAGATGGTTCAATGCTTACTATTGCCGATTCTCCATGGCCGGGCTTTACTCCGGATCTTTTAAGCATTGTGTTGGTTATTGCTACACAAGCAAGAGGAAACGTGCTTATTCACCAGAAAATGTTCGAAAGCAGATTGTTTTTTGTTGATAAATTGATTGATATGGGTGCGCAGATCATTCTTTGCGACCCGCATAGAGCAGCAGTTAACGGCATTGACAAGAAATATAAACTTAGGGGTATCAGCATGACTTCTCCTGATATACGTGCCGGGGTTTCTTTATTAATTGCGGCCCTATCTGCCGAAGGAAAATCTACAATCTTTAATATTGAGCAGATCGAGCGTGGTTATCAAGACATTGACATTCGTTTACGTGCATTAGGTGCACAAATTAAGCGCATTGAGGCTTCTGCTCCATCACATTAAAAACATTATGACGATAAATAAAAAAGCCCCAATTGGGGCTTTTTTACTGTATAGTGGTTTTTGTCTCGGTTGCTTATTTAAGCAGAAATAGCATTAATAATATCGTACTGCGTGATAATTTCGATCTTACCTCCCTCAGTCTCAACCAGTACCGCACTGTTTTCTATGTTTATTAACGCAGAAATTCTGTCAATTGATGTGTTGAGGTCAACAAAAGGAAACCCGGATGACATAATCTCCTGAACCTTAGCCGATTTAAGTGAAGGATTTTCCATTAAAGCCTTTAAAATATCTCCTTCGGCCAGCTTACCAACAACCATTTCTTTTTGGGTAACCGGAATCTGCGAGATATTTAGCATATGCATAGTATTAATTGCTTCAAGAATAGTCTTTTCACAATCAATAGTTACAATTTCTGTTTTGTCTTTTTTATCGATAATAGTAGCAGCAGTAAGCTTTTCGTCTTTTAAAAAGCCACGCTCCCTTAACCAATCCTCGTTATACATTTTACCCATATATCTGCTGCCATGGTCATGAAATATGATCACCACAACATCCTCAGGCTTCAGTTTATCTTTTAATTGCAGCAGTCCGGCAACGGCAGAACCTGCTGAATTACCAACAAAAATCCCCTCTTTGCGTGCTATATCACGGGTCATCAAAGCCGCATCTTTATCTGTTACCTTTTCAAAAAGGTCAATGATATCAAAATCTACGTTTTTAGGAAGAAAGTCTTCTCCAATACCCTCAGTTATGTAAGGATAGACCTCATTTTTATCAAATATCCCGGTCTCTTTATATTTCTTAAAAACCGATCCGTAAGTATCAATTCCCCAAACCTTAATATTAGGGTTCTGTTCTTTAAGGTATTTACCAGTACCAGAAATTGTGCCTCCTGTACCAACACCAACTACAAGATGAGTTATCTTTCCTTCAGTTTGTGCCCATATTTCGGGACCAGTTTGCTCATAATGGGCCTGCGAGTTAGATAAATTATCATACTGATTGGGCTTCCATGAGTTTGGAACCTCACGCTCTAAACGCGTAGATACTGAATAATAAGACCTTGGATCTTCAGGTTCAACGTTAGTTGGACATACGATTACCTCAGCACCAAACGCACGCAAAGCATCTACCTTTTCTTTTGATTGCTTGTCGGTAGTAGTAAAAATACACTTGTAACCTTTTATAATGGCCGCCATAGCTAATCCCATACCGGTATTTCCGGATGTTCCCTCTATGATGGTGCCACCAGGTTTCAGTTTACCACTTTTTTCAGCGTCTTCTATCATCTTAACCGCCATACGATCTTTTATTGAGTTACCAGGGTTGGTTGTCTCAATTTTAGCCAATATCGTAGCCGGAATATCCTTTGTAATGTTATTCAATTTTACCAATGGTGTATTACCAATGGTTTCTAAAATATTGTTGTACCACATGACACAAAAATACAGATTGAAGATTGGAATTTTATTTATAAATGAATATTCGTAATTTAATATTGAAATAATACAAAATATAGAATATTATTTTAATCTAGTACTCCAATAGACTTACAAACAATGCAATATGTAGGTAAATAAAAAATTTCATTACAGAAGCTAATGCGTTTATCCACTCAATTTATACGTTTTACCCGGTAAAGAAATCAGAATCCCTTGCATTTCAAGGTTTAACAAATGCATGGCGAGTTTGCTTTGAGGAATTTCCGACCGTATGGACAGTTCATCGATCCTTAAATCCGATACCTGTAAAAGGTCAACAACTTTCTGTTCTTCTTTGGAGAGCCCAATTAACAATTGAGTTTGCTCAGTCTTTTTTGTCTTTATTTCATCCCACCCCAGGTAATAAGCGAGGTCTTTTGCATGATTAATCAGCGCTGCCCTATTCGTTTTAATCAGGAAATTACATCCCTCAGAACTCACATCAGTTGTTCTGCCGGGGAAAGCATAGACATCGCGATGATAGGAATTTGCGATATCAGCTGTAATTAACGCACCTCCTTTAGCAGTGGCTTCTACAACTATTATGGCATCTGCAAGCCCTGCAATGATCCGGTTTCGCTTCGGAAAATTCTCTTTATCTGGATTGGTATGCAACGGGAATTCGGTAAGCAAACCACCGTTTAGCATCATTTTTTGGGCTATTGGCTGATGTAATGGAGGGTAAACCCGATCGAGCCCATGCGCAAGAAGCCCAATGGTAGGTATGTCCTGATACAAGCTTTCTTTATGAGCAGCTATATCAATGCCATATGCCAGGCCGCTAACTATAACAACATCATAATCAGCCAAAGTTACCGCCAGTTGTTTGCACAGTTGCCTACCGTATTCTGTCGCCTTTCTGGTGCCAACAACACTTATAATTCTATTATGGTTAAGGTTAGCAGTGCCTTTATAGTATAGTAAAACGGGTGCATCAAAGCAGTTTTTTAACCGCTTAGGATAGTTATCATCGGTATAAACCAAAACCTCAACCCTATGCTTTTTAATAAATTTTAGTTGCTCTTCAGCAATTTTTAGGGCATCATTAGTCAGGATTTGATCTGCGGTTGCAGGCCCAATCCCTGGAATTTGCAATAATTCTTTTCTACTTGCTTTAAATACAACCTCTGCATTACCAAAATGCTCCAGCAAACTTTTGGCAGTTACATGCCCCACACTCTTAATTAAGGTGAGGCCTATTTTGTGGATTAAACTCATGGGCTAAATTATATATTTATTTATCTACCAACCAACAAACTAAAATATATAACTGTAAATCAGATAATTAAAAACGAACTACAAAAATAGTTTGTAAACTATAAAAATAGTAGTAACTTTAATTAACAACAATATTTAATAAATGATGAGAGAACTTACAAAGGCGGAAGAGCAGGTAATGCTAATTTTATGGGAAATAAAAGAGGGGTTGGTAAAGGATGTTATAGACAAAATGACCCCACCAAAACCAGCATACAATACGGTGTCAACGGTAATCAGAGTATTAGAAGGCAAAGGGTTTATAGATCATAAGGCCGTTGGCAACACCCATATCTACTTTCCTATAATAACTGAAGACGAGTACAAACACTTTGCATTTGATAAAGTAATGAACAATTACTTCGAAAATTCTTATCAGAGCCTGGTATCTTTCCTTGTAAAAGAGAAAAACATGGACATGGATGAGCTCGACGAATTGATCCAACTTGCTGAAAAACTTAAAAACAAGAAATGATGAACTGGTTGTACTATCTGCTAGAGGCTAATCTATATTTAGCTGCGTTTTACGGCTTCTACCGTTTGCTTTTACATAAGGAAACTTTCTATTCCTTAAATAGGTATTATCTTATTATAACGAGTATTATAGCTTTCATTATTCCACTTTTGCAGGTAGGCTACCTCAATAATCTATTAAACAATCAAAAGGAAGTCACGATCTTATCGGTTCAATTAACGCCAGTAATCGAAAAATCTAATGCATTTACGATAAGCAATCTGTTGATTTATTGCTACCTCTTTATAGCCTTATTTTTTGCAATAAAAATGGCAATGAGCATATATAAGATCATTTTACTTTCCATTAATGCTAAAAAACAGAAATCTGGAAAAATTACGTATGTTGAACTAGGCGAATCACATGCTGCCTTCTCTTTCTTTAACCTATTGTTCTTAAATCCATCTGTGCAGGAGAAAAACACCATTCTTAAGCATGAGATGGTGCATATAAAGCAGAAACACAGTTTAGATATAATTTTCTTTGAGATCATTCAAATCGTATCATGGTTTAATCCCATCACCTATTTCATCAAAAAAGAAATTAAGCTTCTGCACGAATACATCGCCGACGACATCACAACACATAAGGACATTCAGAAACATCAATACGCGATGTTTCTGATTCAAAATTCCTTTGGTATTGCGCCTAATCAGCTTACCAATCAAATATTCAATCAATCAATATTAAAAAGGAGAATTAACATGTTAAACAAAAAAAAATCAACGGGAAGAGCGAGGCTCAAACTCCTGTTTGCATTGCCAATTGCCGGAGGGATGCTCTGCGCATCCACCATGGCGTTTACTAAAGACTATGCAGTGATAGACTTGTATCCGGAGAAATACGAGTCCGATCAATCTGTAAAACAGGAAACACCTAAGAAAAAAGCAGCTGAAATAATAGAGGTTAAGACTAAACCAGGTGCAAAATCTAAAACAACTAAAGAGAGCCAAATTACAAAAGTTAGAATTGCGCCACCACCGCCTCCCGTGGTTAAACAGGTCAAATTCCCACCACCAATAGTAAAACCTGATGAAGTCAGAGCTCCTAAAAAAGCAGGATCCGTTAAAAAGATAAAGTTCCCACCGCCAATTGTAGTGCCTGATAAACCAGTGCCTCCTCCTCCACCTCCTGTTGAGCCAGTGAAAGAGGAAGGAAAATCAATAACTATTAAAGAAAACGACGGGATTACTTCCTCTACCAAAAATGGAGAACCAGCCAAATCAATAATTTTGGCATATAAAATTCACGTTGCCGAAGGGAAACCAGCAACATCACCTACTAAAAATGAAGAACAAGCAAAATCCCTATCTACAACATATAGACTTCTTACCAAGGATAAATTAGAAACAAAAGAAGGGACTAAGACAACGCTAGAAGGCACCGTGAATGTGAAAGAAAAATCAGGTAATTAATTCCTAAATAGATTTTATTAAAAAACTTTATGACCAATAAAGTAGCCAAAATAAAGTTAATATTAGCGAGTATTTGCGCACTTCTAATATTATTTATTAATGTCGAAACGCAACAAGTAAAAATTGGAAAGCCAGTTATTGAACCTTCTAAAATCCTTGATGATGTAATGCATTGGCTATATTATGATCGAGGTTACTTAAGATTATCAGAAGATTTCATTGCATATGATCAAACTTTAAAGCCGATCACTAAAGATCGGCTTTAAGAAAAAGTAGCATCTGGTGGCTATTTAAAGAACTAAAAAAGGAAGCTGCCCTTTAAGATTTGAAGCTTACCAATTAAACCTTACTGCGGTATATAAACCACGTATTTGGTTTCAAAAAAACCTTCTTCAAAGTAAGCTGAAAGCGGATATAATTCCGCTTTTAGTTTTGATTCAGAAATCTCTTCTTTTAAATCACCACCTTTTAAATATAGTATACCATTAGGAATGGCATTTTTAGATTCTTTATTAAACTTCCCTTTTACCCATGGATAAAAATCAATAAGCCTGGTAACTGCTCTGGAAACTACAAAATCGTACTTGTCTGCAATCTGTTCAGCTCTTAAATGACTCGCTTTAACATTCTTTAAACCTAATGCCGCAGCTACTTCAGTAACCACTTTAATCTTTTTACCAATAGAATCAACCAGATGGAACTGAGTTTCTGGAAAAAGAATAGCTAGCGGTATGCCAGGGAATCCACCTCCGGTACCCACATCCAACACACGTTCTCCTGCTTTGAAAGTGCAGAATTTGGCAATTCCCAACGAATGAAGAATATGGCGTTCATATAACTCATCAATATCTTTTCTTGAAATTACATTGATCTGGGAATTCCAGAAACTGTACAATTCGTACAATTGATCAAACTGAGCTATCTGCTGATCAGTTAGCTCTTTAAAATATTTCTGTATTAGAGTAGACTTTATTTCCACTGTACTTTTTTAACAAATATAGACAGAATGCCGTTAAACACTAGAAAAATGAATAATAGAATATCCAAAACAGGAAACCAAATACTCAAATTACCATAACTTAACCGCTTTAAAAGGCGTGGGTAAACAAAACACCTTATTATAATACTCAATACAAAAACACCAAGTGATATATATAAGGTAGCTTTAAAGAACAACAAAGCGACAAAGAAAGCATAAAACAGGAATTGAATAATAATCTGCGACGAGAGGATGAACTTATGTTTTCCTTTATACATTTTACCTGCTCCAAAATGTCTTTTCTTCTGTCTCAGATAAGCACCAAAACTTGTATTTGGCTCGCTCCAAACATGAGCATCCTTATTAATAGAAATTGCGGTATTACTTCTGGTTGCATGAGCATTTACAAAAAGATCATCATCGCCCGAAGGTATATGCATGTGTGCCGCAAACCCTTTTTTCTTAAAAAATAATGATTTCTTATACGCCATATTGCGGCCAACCCCCATATAAGGCATACCTTTTAAAGCAAATGAAAGGTAATTTACTGCTGTAAAAAATGTCTCGAAACGAATTAAAGCATTCAATATCCCTCTCTTTTTTATATAAGGTGAATAACCTAAAAGGATATCCACATGCTCATTTTCGGGTTGCTGCATGCTCAGTAACCAATCTTGCGAGGCAGGCAAACAATCGGCATCTGTAAAAACAAGCCACTCATTTGTGGCTGCTTTAATACCCATGGTAACTGCAAATTTCTTACCTGCTATAAACTTTTCTCCTTCATTTACGTGAACAACTTTAAGGTGCTTATATTGTTTTTCAAAGGTTTCCAATAATTCACGTGTACCATCCCAGGATCTGTCGTTAACAACAATAACCTCATAATCAGGATAATTCTGCTCCAAAACGGAAGGCAAGTATTCTGTAAGGTTATTAACTTCATTGCGTGCGCAAATCACAACACTTAAAGGTTTTCTACCTGTTTCGGGAATAGGATCGACTTTTACCAGAGCAAGTTTTAAGTGAACAAAGAGGCTAAAATATAGCTGTATTAAGAAGCAAAAGATTAAAGCGCCGAGCAGGCAGCTCTCAATTAAGGTTAATTCCACGATGTATTTTTGTAACTGGCAAATTTCTCATTTTTAATCAGTAATGCACATTTATGTTGATAAAAATTTTAGCCCGTAAATAGCTGGTTTTTTGCTACTTTTGCCCTGATTTTTTGAAGAGGAAGATTACACACTAACTTACTCTAATCAAAAAACAATAAACATACACAGATGAAGTTTAGTTTAGAGGCAAAAGATATACATTCAAAAGCAAGAGCAGGAACAATTACAACGGATCACGGAGAGATACAAACTCCTATTTTCATGCCTGTAGGCACTGCAGGAACAGTTAAAGCAGTACATCAAAGAGAGCTTAAAAATGATATCGATGCCAAAATAATTCTTGGGAACACCTACCACTTGTATCTTAGACCAGGATTAGATGTTCTGGAACAAGCCGGCGGATTACACAAATTTATTGGCTGGGACCGTCCTATTTTAACCGACAGTGGCGGCTATCAGGTGTATTCTTTGAGCAAAGTAAGAAAAATCAAAGAAGAAGGAGTTACCTTTAATTCACATATTGACGGTTCAAAGCATCTATTTACACCTGAATATGCAATGGATATACAACGTACCATTGGGGCCGACATTATCATGGCGTTTGATGAGTGTACACCGTATCCATGCGATTATAAATATGCAGCATCTTCTATTAACATGACCCATCGCTGGTTAAAGCGCTGCTGTGCAAGATTTGACTCAACAGAGCCAAAATACGGCTTTAACCAAACCCTTTTCCCTATTGTACAGGGTTCAGTCTATAAAGATCTAAGGAAAAAATCTGCTGAATTTATTGCTTCTATGGACCGTGAGGGCAATGCAATAGGTGGTTTATCTGTTGGTGAGCCTGCCGAAGAGATGTACGGGATGACTGAAATAGTATGTGATATTTTACCATACGAAAAGCCTCGTTATTTAATGGGCGTAGGTACTCCTATCAATATTTTAGAGAATATTGCGTTAGGTGTAGATATGTTTGATTGTGTAATGCCTACAAGAAATGCCAGAAATGGTATGCTTTTCACTAAAAATGGTATCATTAATATAGGCAACAAGAAGTGGGCAAATGATTTCTCACCAATTGAAGCCGACAGTGACCTGCATGCAGACCAGGTATATTCTAAGGCCTATTTAAGGCACCTAATGCACTCAAAAGAGATCCTGGGTGCACAAATAGCTACCTTGCACAACCTACATTTCTATCTTTGGCTGGTTAAACAGGCCCGCGAAAAAATCATTGCAGGTGAGTTTTATGCGTGGAAAAACAAAATGGTAACTATCTTAGGGAATAAATTATAAATGAGTTTCTTAAAAGACAGGGTTAAAATCATCGACTGGTACATTATCAGTAAGTATCTGGGCACGTTTCTATACACCCTGACCTTATTTGTAGTGATTATCGTTATTTTTGACTTGTCGGAAAAGCTAGACGATTTTCTAAGCGCAAACCTTACCTTTTGGCAGGTTGTAACCCTGTATTATGCTGGTTCAATCCCTTTCTACGTTAACATGCTCTCGCCATTGATCAATTTTATTGCGGTAATCTTCTTTACGGCAAAGATGGCTGATCAAACCGAAATTGTGCCTATCCTAAGTGGCGGAGTAAGCTTTAATCGCTTCCTTTTACCCTATTTTATATCAGCATTCGTCATATTTTCACTAAATCTGGCTTCCAATCTGTTCATTCTGCCTTATACGAATCAGCTTAAAAACAGCTTTGAGAACACCTACGTAAAGAAGAATGCATCGCCAAGCAAGAACAATATCCACATGAAATTAGATGCAAATACATACATCTACATGGATAGTTTCGACAATAAAACAAAGAAAGGAAGCAGGTTCTCATTAGATAATTTCAAAGGCGATGTATTGACAAAAAAGCTTGTTGCAGAAGAAATATCGTACGATTCTTTAAAGAGATCATGGCGACTAACCAACTATTCTGTAAGGTATATTAATGGCCTTAAAGAGACTTTTGTAAGGGAATTGGTAAAACCTAAAGATACTGTACTGGACATGCGACCAGATGATTTCTCAGCCTACGACAATATATTTGAGAACCTGAGTAACAAAGAGTTATCAGACAAAATCAGAAAAGAAAAGATAAGAGGCACAGGTATTTGGAATGATTTGCTATTTGAGCAATATAAGCGCTACCTACACCCTCTTTCTGCGTTCGTTTTAACCCTCATAGGTGTTGCACTATCCTCCAGAAAGGTTCGTGGAGGTGTTGGTTTACCCCTTGGAATAGGTATATTATTAAGCTTTGGCTATATTGTAATGAACCAATTTGCTAAAATGTTCTCCCTAAAAGGAGGCACTTCACCACTATTTGCAGTGCTGGCACCAACAATATTCTTTGGTCTGCTGGGCTATTATCTACTGAGAAAAGCACCTAAATAATGACCCCGGTTACATCAGAAACGTCTGTAACCAGAAACTTATTAATCCTACATTTTACGGTGTTTATATGGGGCTTTACAGGCATCCTGGGGGCATTAATCTCAATAGATGCGGTACAAATGGTATGGTACAGGGTAATGATAGCCAGCATCACGCTGTTCATCTACTTCATGGCTACAAAAACCCGCATCAGGGTAACCAAAAAACAGTTTCTGCAGTTCTTTTTTACTGGAAGTATAGTGGCCATACATTGGATATTATTCTTCCATGCCATTAAGGTTTCAACGGTATCTGTAACCCTCGTGTGCCTCTCTTCTTTTACTCTTTTTACAGCTATTTTAGAGCCTCTAATAAAGAAACAACGCATCCTTATACCTGATGTCATCGTCGGTTTAATCATCATTGCAGGCATATATCTGATCTTTAAATTCGAATCAAAGTATACTTTAGGCATCATTTTCGGCCTTACTTCGGCCCTTGCATCGAGCTTATTTGCCACCATAAATTCTACTTTAGTCCAAAAAAGCGACCATAAGATCATTGGATTTTATGAGATTTCAGGTGCCTTTTTCTGGATCACAGTGTATCGTTTTGCCGATCAAAGCTTGCTTACCGAGGCATTCAATTTAAGTGTTACCGACTGGATTTACCTTACCATTTTGGGTACCATTTGCACCGCACTTGCCTACGTTGCCGGTGTGTCTGTGATGCGCACTTTGTCGGCTTTTAGGGTAGCGCTCATCACCAATCTCGAACCTGTTTACGGCATCCTTCTAGCCTTCATTTTCTTTGGAACAAAAGAGGCAATGTCCACCGGATTTTACTTCGGAGCCGCACTCATTTTAGGCTCAGTTTTCCTTTATCCCATCTACAAAAAAAGAAAGAATTTACAGTAGTAAATCATCTGTTGAAACAGGAGATAGGGAGGTCGTTTTACCCCTCAGACTTAAGCCAGTTTTCACTCAAAATACGACACATCCGACAAGCATTTTACCCGCTCATATTTTTCATTTCTGTATACAAAGCCAAATTTTAACAAAGAAATTTTGTTGGATTTTAAGCTTAATTAGTGTACCTTAACAGCAGATTCCGACAACCTGAAATTAATTAGCTCCAGAAACACCAAAACCTCCATTTCTACGCTAAAAATTCACAAAAATCAGAATTATCAGTTCTTTACTTTATTAGTATATTTATTTGAAAATCAGAAAATTAAATACATATACATAAATTAAAAAATCATCAAAATTAACCAACAAAAATTTACAAATACTAATTATTTTAGTAAATCAGAAAAATGACATCAAATAAAGAGCTCAAACAACTGATAATCAAATTTATAATAACATTAACATTAAGTATAATTTCACATACTGCTTTTGCCCAGCTTTTTAGCGGAGAACAAAACCCACTTAGTGTAAAATGGCGACAAATAAATGCATCTGGCTTCAGGATCATCTTTCCGGACGAGCTCGAAAAAGAAGCCCAAAGAATGGCCAATACCCTGGGCTATATTTACCCCCATGTTGGCGGTAGTCTTAGGAGGCAAAAAACCACCCTCCCACTGGTCCTTCAAAACCGTGGAGTGATCGCAAATGGCTTCGTTCAACTCGCTCCAAAAAAGTCAGAATTTTACACCACCCCTCCTCAGCAATTCGATAGTCAGGATTGGCTAAATAACCTTGCTGTTCATGAGCTCAGACACGTGGCTCAATACGACAAATTAACCGGCGGAAAAGCCTACCCTTTTCCCGAGTATGTTTACTTCGCCTGGTTCGGAGTTAGCATACCACTTTGGTTTTTTGAAGGCGATGCCGTAACCATCGAAACCGCTCTCACAAATGCCGGTCGCGGAAGACAGCCTTCGTGGATCATGCCTTACCGAACCAGCTTGCTCGAAGGCAAAAAATTCTCATACAGCAAAATCAGCTTCGGATCTGAAAAAGACATCACCCCCGGCTACTACCAACTCGGCTACCTGATGGCATCGAACATTAGAAAAGAATTTGGAAAAAATATTTTCGACAGCCTGCTTACCGACATCCGCAAAAGACCAGTAAGACCGTACCCCTTTTCGAACAGCCTGAAAAAGTTCACCAAGAGCGGAACTAAAAAATGGTTTAACCAAACCACCGAAACGTTAAAAAAAGAATGGACCGCGCAATCTGAAAAAACCAAAACGGAAAACTACCCGATACTAAACCAGGATTCAAAATTTGCAACCAACTACTTCCTCCCTGTAAAAATTAAGGATGGCAGAATTCTGACCCTGAAACAAAGCAAGGCAGAGACAGCACATTTCACAATAATCGACAGCGCAAAAAAAGAAACAAAACTGCTAAGCATCGGCTACCAGGAGCAACCATGGTTTAGTTACGCGAACAACATTGTGGTTTGGGATGAGATCCGTTATGACCCAAGATATCGCCAGCGCAGCTACAGCGTAATTTGCAGCTACAACCTAAAGACAGGTCGGCAAAAAAAATTAACCACCAGAAGCCGCATCTTCTCGCCAACACTCTCTGCCGACGGAAAAAAAATAATCGCAGTAAAATTTGACCTGAGCAACAAATGCAACCTGGTAGAACTTGACGCAGAAACCGGTGCGATCCTAAACACTATTCCTAATCCCGAAAACCTGATACTGCAAACTCCGGCCTACAACGCCAATGGAAACCTGATCACCTACATTAGCGTTAGCGAAAAAGGAAAAGCCTTGTGGGTAACAGACAAGGGAGAAAAAACAGAACAGTTGATAAAGGAAACGCAACAGCAGATAAGCAGACCGATATACATTAACCGAGGAATAGCTTTTAACGCGCATTACGATGGAATCGACAACATTTACAGCATAGATACCATTTCAAAAAAGATAAGCGCTCTGAGCGCCTCTAAATACGGCGCTTTTAATCCAACGCAAGCCGATAGCACTGCTTCCGTTATTTTCAACAACTACACACTAAGCGGCTATGGAATTTCAGAAATGCCGCTACAACCAAAACAACCGGGCGATAACAATTTCGTTTATTTTGGCAGCGCCGTCCAAAAACAAGAGAATACAACGAATGTTTTCGACAATATTCCAGATAGCAGTTACTCCTCAAAACCATACCGTGCACTAACAAACCTGTTCAATGTACACAGCATAATTCCGGTTATCGAAAACGAGTACCGCGGCGGACTACAACTAAATTCCGACAACCTGCTTAACACTTTCGGTTTTTTTGCAGGAGTGGATTATTACCGTGACCTGAAAAAATTCGAGTACAATGCAGGCTTCACTTTAAAAAGTTTTTATCCGATCATAAGAGCCACCTACAGGAACCGGCCGCGAAGAACTTTCTATAACACAAAATCAGGCGTTCTGCAGGGCGATTGGAGAGAAAACAATATCCAACTTCAGGCATCCGTTCCAATAAGCTTGAACGCGCTAAATGAGACTTACAATTTCTCTTTTAATGCACTAACCAGTTACACCCAAAGATACCAGCCCGAAAACCTGCCCAAAAATTTCATCAGCAAATTAATTTTCCCGATGGAATACAACTTCACCTTTAACCATAGCACGGCACAGGCCGCAAGAGACATTGCACCAAAATGGGCACAGATATTAAGGATTTCTTACATGCACCAACCATTTGATGATAATCTTGCCGGCCGATTGTTCGCTGTTGAAGGATTCCTGTATTTCCCTGGTCTGCTAAAAAACCACTCTTTCCTGGCCAATTTCAATTATCAGAATACATCAGGCATAAGATTGTACGACCAGGAAATAAACACTGTTTATGGCTATAGTAACATCAGGGCAAAAAGCGTTCTCAGAAACACCCTGCTTTTCAACTACCGCTTCCCTATCGTTTTCCCCGATGAAGAAATCGGTCCGCTGGCCTATATCAGAAATCTGAGAGCAGGCATGTTCTGCCATTATGAAAACATCGGTACAGAAACAAATTTAGCAGAACCTAAAACTTTTGGTTTCGAATTACGTAGTAGTATGAACCTGCTGCGTTATCAGCCGATTGTGGATGTGGGCGCCAGGTGTGTTTTTGTAAACAAAGTGTATAACCAAAATCCTATATTAGAATTAATTTTAAACTATAGCTTTTAAGTCATGAAGACCAAAACCATTTTCATCATCGCATTTACAGCAATCATTACTATTTTTTTAATGATAAATACAGACGCCGTAGAGTTTAACTTCATTTTTGTAAAGAAAGAAATTTCTAAACTGCTGGTAGTGGGTGTATGTACTTTTGTTGGATTTATACTGGGCTATTGGGCCGGCAGACCCAGAACTACTTTAAGCACCTATGACAGGGTTGATACGCCGATAAAACCCGAAGATCGTAAGAAAGCGTTGAGCGATGAGGATCGCGATTATATCAGTTAAGAGATATGGCCGTCATCTCGACGACAGGAGAGATCTCTTGGTTATGCTAACGCAATATAGATCTCTCCTAAAGTCGAGATGACGGCAGCCTTAACTACTCCGTTACTGATGAATTTCGTATGTAAAATTCAGCGTAGCTGAACGCTCCAAAATATTAGATACTGAGCAATATTTTTCGAAAGTTAAAGCAAGTGCTCTTTCTACTTTTTGAACATTTAATGCGCCATAAAGATCGAAATGTATGTTTATCACATCAAATATTGGCGGCATCTCTTCATCCTTACGAGTGGCCTTAATATTGATTTTAACATCATTTAATGGCTCTTTTTGCTTGGTTAGCACATTCACCACATCAATTCCACTGCAACCTCCCAGCCCCACCAACAGCATTTCCATTGGTCTGAAACCTTTACCTTCTCCACCAATTTCAGGCTTAGCATCCAGTTCTACAGTTTGACCGCTTGGGTTCTGAGCTTCAAAATTAAATTTATTGTTTTTACGTATCAGGTTAATTTCCATTTGTAAATATCTTTATGCTTGTAATATGTTCTTTGGTACTAAATGTTATAAAACACTTTATTATCCTTTTCCAGTTCGGGTAATTTCACCTGGTCTTCAAATATTGCAAAAACTGATGAACCGCTCCCACTCATGGCTGCAAATATTGCTCCCTCATGATAAAGCGCTTGTTTTACCATTGCTATTTCCGGATATTTCAAAAACACAGTGTCTTCAAAATCATTCTTCAGGTTCGATTTCCAATCTTTTAACGGCAATTGGATTAATTCCTTTAATGATGCACTGGATCTATGAGGCACAATTCCACTATAAGCATCGGCAGTAGACACATGCACCGGGGGCTTAACCAATATAATCTTGTAGCCAGAAAGATCAACATCGACTCCGCTAAACTCATCGCCCTTTCCCTCTGCAAAAACCGGTCTATTGTTAATGAAAAATGCACAATCGGCACCCAACTGCCTTGCATAATCTTCCATCTGACGGGTATTTAAGCCCAATTGAAATTTATCGTTCAATAACTTGATCAGAAATGCAGCATCAGATGAGCCACCACCTAAGCCTGCCCCAACAGGAATATTTTTAAGCAGCGTAATTTGTTGCGCTGGCAAATCGAAATCCTTTTTAAGTAAATCAAATGCCTTTAGGCAGATGTTATCAGTTGTACTTCCGGGAATATCAATACCTTTTATCTGACAAGTTGTTTCTCCGGCATCTGTAATTTCTATAACATCATTTATTTTTACCGGATAAAATACAGTTTCAAGATTATGGTATCCATCAGGTCTTTTCTCAGTTACATACAGGCCAAGGTTTATCTTGGCATTAGCAAATGCAAGCATCAATTTTTGCGTTTATTGTTAAGCCTGCAAACTTACAAAAATCAAAAACATAGTATAGAAGTATAGCTTTAAAGATTCCATATAATATGTACTTTTGTAATAAATAGCCTTTTTAAATTAATCAGATGAAACAGTATTTAGATTTGATGCAGCACGTGCTTGATCATGGCACACAAAAACATGACCGCACCGGAACCGGCACCATCAGTGTATTTGGATATCAGATGCGATTTAACTTGCAGGAAGGCTTCCCTATGGTTACCACAAAAAAACTGCATTTAAAATCAATCATCCATGAATTGATCTGGTTTTTAACCGGCGATACCAATATTAAGTATTTAAAAGATAATGGTGTAAGGATATGGGATGAATGGGCTGATGCCGACGGCAATTTGGGCCCTGTATACGGATCGCAATGGCGCTCGTGGCCTAAACCTGATGGCGGACATATCGATCAGATAGCGCAGATCATCGATACCATTAAAAACAACCCGGATTCCAGACGTATCATTGTATCGGCGTGGAACGTTGCCGAGGTAGAACATATGGCACTTCCACCCTGCCATGCATTTTTTCAGTTCTATGTTGCAGATGGAAAATTAAGCTGCCAGCTGTATCAGCGCAGTGCCGATATATTTTTAGGAGTTCCTTTTAATATTGCTTCTTATGCCCTGCTAACCATGATGGTTGCCCAGGTATGCGGCTTGGAGTATGGCGACTTTATTCATACCCTTGGCGATGCTCATTTATACAACAATCATATTGAGCAGGCAAAATTGCAATTGAGCAGAGATCCTAAAAAGCTGCCTGTAATGGAAATAAACCCTGACGTTAAAAACATCTTTGATTTTAAATTTGAAGACTTTACGTTGAAGGATTACGAAGCTCATCCGCATATTAAAGGAGTAGTTGCAGTATGATCGTATCAATTGTAGTAGCTATAGACCAAAATAATGCCATCGGTAAAAACAATCAGTTATTGTGGCATTTGCCAGCAGATCTAAAGCATTTTAAACAAATAACCAGCGGACATACCATTATTATGGGCCGAAAAACCTATGATTCTATTGGCAGACCACTACCCAACAGACGTAACATCGTGATTACAAGAAATACTGACCTGGCCATTGAAGGCGTTGAGGTTGTAACAACTCTTGATGATGCTTTAGCCCTTTGTACCAAGGACGAAGAAGTGTTTATTGTTGGCGGTGCGCAGATATATGAACATGCGCTTGGCAAAACGGATCGTATCTATCTTACCACCGTACACCAGACTTATGATGCCGATACCTTCTTTCCGAAAATCGATAAGCAGACCTGGAAAGTAATAAATTCTGAAGATCATAAGCCTGATGAAAAAAATGTGGTAGCTTACACATTTTCGACACTTGAACGGTATTAAACAATCTTAAAAGCAAATAGTTGGAGGCCTATAATAAAAACTTTCATAACGTGGCCTATTAATTAAAAAAATAATTAGATTTGCCGACTTGTTAAAAAAATATATAGCATATAGACTAATAATTACAAACAAATGCAGGGTAAAGGTTTTATAAAATTTATGGCGATACTTTTAGGTATCGTCTGTGTGTATTCTCTCTCATTCAACTTTGTTACTTCTAAAGTTGAAAAAGACGCAAAAGCTTATGCTAAAGGAGACCTGGATAAGGAAAAAGCTTATTTAGATTCGATGGCAACAGTACCGGTATATCCTCTTTTTGGATTTAATTACCAGTTCTGTAAAGAAAAAGAAATCAACCTTGGTTTAGACTTAAAAGGTGGTATGAACGTAACGATGGAAATATCGTTATCAGAACTGGTTAAATCTTTAGCCGGAAATACTGATGATGCTAATTTCAACAAAGCGTTGGTTACTGCTCAAACTCAATTGAACGCTGGCGGAAAAGATTTCATTAACTTATTTGTTAACGAATTTGAAAAACTTTCTCCTAACGTAAAATTAGCTGACTTCTTTTCTAATCAAGACAACTCTAAACTTCTTAAACCTGATGCCAGCAATTCGGAAGTAAAAAACTTCTTATCTAAAGAAGCTACTAGTGCTATTGACCGTTCATTCGTGATCATCAGAAGTCGTATCGATGGTTTCGGAGTAGTAAGTCCAAACATGCAGAAACAAGAAGGTACTAACCGTATCCTAATTGAGATGCCAGGTGTTCAGGACAAAGAAAGGGTTCACAAATTATTACAAGGTTCTGCAGAATTACAATTCTGGCAAGTATATAACAACGAAGAGGTGTATCCGGTTATGGAGAACATCAACAAAACACTTGCATCGACTTTAAAAGTTGCAGATACAAGTGCTGCTGCAAAAACTTCAACAGATACTACTGCTGCTAAATCGGAAAGTAAATTAGCCGGCTTAGCAAAAAATAAAGACACTAAAGATTCGGCCGGAGTTAAAAACTCTGAACTGGCAAAATCTAATCCTTTGTTTTCTGTATTAAACGTACCTACTTACCAAGGTCAGAACGGACAGCCTTCATTACGTCCGGGACCAGTTGTTGGTTGGGTTGCTCAAAAAGATACTGCTAAAGTAAACGCTTACTTTAAAAGACCTGAAATTGCTTCTATCATTCCTCAGAGTTACAAATTCATGTGGAGTGTTAAACCGATGGACATTGCTCAATCTGGTGGTGCTAAGATTTTCGAATTGTACGCAATCAAATCTTTGTCTTCTGATGGCAAGCCTGATTTAGGTGGTGAAGCTATTAGTGATGCCCGTCATGATTACGATCAAAAAGGTCGTCCTGAAGTAACCATGTATATGACTGGTGAGGGTGCTGCAAAATGGAAAAAAATTACTGCTGAAGCTTCTGCTGATCCAAACAATAAAAAATCTATTGCTATCGTATTGGATAATACAGTTTACTCTGCTCCTACGGTACAAAATGAGATCCCTAACGGTATTTCTTCTATCACTGGTAGTTTCACTGTAAACGATACTCAGGATTTAGCAAACATCTTAAAAGCGGGTAAACTTCCTGCTCCTGCAAGAATTGTTGGTGAATTCGTTGTTGGTCCTTCACTTGGTGAGGTTGCCATCCACAATGGTTTATTGTCATTCGTACTTGCGTTTGTTGTAATCCTTGTGTTTATGGCTTTATATTACAATAAAGCCGGATGGGTTGCTAACCTTGCATTGGTGATCAACTTGTTCTTTATCATGGGTATTTTGGTATCACTAGGTGCGGTATTAACATTGCCTGGTATTGCAGGTATCGTGTTGGTAATCGGTCTATCGGTAGATGCGAACATCCTTATATTTGAGCGTGTAAGGGAAGAGCTTACTTTGGGCAAACCAACTCCGGTAGCTATCAAAGAAGGTTTCAAACACGCAATGTCATCTATCATTGACTCGAACGTTACTGTATTTGTATTAGGCGCTATCCTTTACATCTTTGGTAGTGGTCCGGTTCAAGGTTTTGCTACTACGTTATGTATCGGTATCTTATCATCACTATTCTGTGCAGTATTGATCTCACGTTTAGTTTTTGAATACCTTTTAGATAAAAAATCTAACATTACTTTTGGCAACAAACACACTATTCACGCATTTAAAAATATTGCTTTCAACTTTGTTGGCCATAGAAAACTTTACTATACTATTTCTTCGGCAATCATTGTTTTAGGTTTTATTTTCTACTTCAAAAATGGTGGTTTAAATCTGGGTATCGACTTTAAAGGTGGTAGAACTTATATCGTTCACTTCGATAAGGGAATGCAAACTGAAGATGTTAAAGCTAGTTTGAATGCATCTTTCCCTGAGTCAGAAACTATCGTTAAAACTGCAGGTGCTGATAATGAATTAAAAATTACAACTACTTACCACATTACTGATCAGGATCAGGGTGCTGATAAATTAGTTGAAAAAGCATTACACGAAGGTTTAGCAAAAACCGGTGTTAAATATACTATTGAAAGTAATGAAAAGGTAGGTCCTATTATTGCGAGCGATATTGTTTACGGAGCGTATGGAGCAATTCTATTCTCTTGTTTAGTGATGTTCTTCTATATCGTAGTAAGGTTTAAGAAACTAAACTATGGTTTAGGTGCTGTTATCGCATTGTTCCATGATGTGCTTCTTGTACTTTCGTTCTACACAATTTTAGATGGTGTATTACCATTCTCTCTAGAGATTGGTCAGGATTTCATTGCAGCGATCTTAACAGTAATGGGTTACACCATGACTGAGACAGTTGTTGTGTTTGACCGTATCCGTGAGAAGCTTGCAGAAAGCGGGAAAGAAGATCTTCATGGCGAGGAACGTAATAAATTAATCAACTTTGCATTGAACAGTACTTTGAGTCGTACTATTTTGACTTCACTAACTGTATTCTTCGTATTACTTGTAATCTTCATCTTTGGTGGAGCTAGTATCCGCGGATTTATCTTTGCCTTATTGATTGGTCGTATCATTGGTACATATTCATCATTATGTATCTCTACTCCTATCGTTATCGATCTTGGTAAAAACAAATAAGTAATTACTTACAAATGATAATTAAAGGCACCCTTTTTGGGTGCCTTTTTGTTTGTTATGTATATTTACCAAAATTGATTTTTATGGAACAACGTTTTCCTAAAGGCAACAAACCCAGAATTGTAATTGTAGGCGGTGGCTTTGGTGGCATTGAGCTGGCAAAGAAACTGCGAAATAAGGACATAGAAGTAATTATGCTCGACAAACATAATTACCATACATTTCAGCCGCTATTATATCAGGTTGCTACGGGAGGTTTAGAGGCCGACTCTATTGCTTTCCCACTAAGAAAAATCTTTAAAGGCCAAAAAAACCTAACCTTTAGGGTTACTGAAGTGAAAAAGGTTTTGCCTCTTGAAAATGCAATAGAAACTACCATCGGTATCTTTGAGTACGATCATCTTGTAATTGCTACAGGATCAACCAGTAACTTTTTTGGGCAAGATGAGATTGAGCACAATGCCATGCCCATGAAATCCATTCCAGAGGCATTAAACCTTAGGAGTTTATTACTTCAAAATCTGGAATCAGCACAAATCGCTACAGATAAGCTTACCGAAGCTGAATTGTTGAATTTTGTGGTTGTTGGCGGTGGCCCCACCGGTGTTGAAACCTCAGGTGCAATTGCAGAACTTAAAAAGCACGTTTTAAAAAATGACTATCCTGAATTAGACCTTAAAAAAGTAAATATATTTTTGATAGAAGGTTCTCCTGAATTATTAGGAGCAATGTCTGTTCAGGCACAAAAGAAATCTGAAGAATTTCTTAGCGAGCTTGGTGTAACGGTTATGACCAATTCACGTGTTCAATCTTACGACGGGAAGCAGCTAATTCTTGTTGATGGCAGGATTATTCCTACTTCAACTGTAATTTGGTCGGCCGGAGTAAAAGGAGTAGTAATTGACGGATTAAATCCGCAATGTGTAGTCAGGGGAAATCGAGTAAAAGTTAATGAAATCAGCAGAGTTGATGGTCATGATAATATTTATGCTATTGGAGATGTAGCCGCAATGATTACAGAAGAGTTCCCTAATGGCTATCCAGGTGTTGCACCGGCAGCGATACAACAGGGAAAGCAACTTGCCGAAAATCTGATCAATATTATTGGCAACAAACCCACAGAACCTTTTAAGTACTTCGACAAAGGGGCAATGGCAACGGTAGGCAGAAACAGAGCGGTTGTAGATATCCATAAGGTTAGGTTTCAGGGCATATTTGCCTGGTTTACCTGGATGTTTGTTCACTTAATGACACTTGTTGGCTTTAGGAATAAACTGGTGGTATTTGTGAACTGGGTATGGAGCTATTTTAGTTACGACCGCGGAACAAGGTTAATTATCCGTCCGTTTCTAAGAGGAAACCCGGAACCTGAAGTAGTGGACCCCAAACCTGTTAAGGATGAAGCAAAAGTCAATTAAGCTTATTGAGTGCCCACGTGATGCCATGCAGGGTATTCATGATTTTATAGATACTGACGTTAAAGCAGCATATATTAACCTGCTCTTACAAGTCGGGTTCGACACCATAGATTTCGGTAGTTTCGTATCTCCCAAAGCAATTCCTCAGTTGCGGGATACACGTGAAGTTTTAGCTAAGCTGGATTTGAGCGCTACAAGTTCCAAACTCCTGGCTATTGTAGCTAATTTGCGTGGTGTTGAAGAAGCTGTTGCGCACAACGAGATAACCTATCTGGGTTTTCCATTTTCCATCTCAGAAACGTTTCAACAAAGAAATACCAATTCAAGTATCGCACAATCAATGGATACGGTAAAACAGATGCTTGAACTGTGCGATAAATACGGTAAAACAGCCGTTGTTTATTTATCTATGGGTTTTGGAAACCCATATGGGGATGAATGGAATGTAGAAATAGTTGAAAGGTGGGCAGATGAACTGATTGCCAATGGTGTGAAGATACTTTCATTGTCGGACACCACAGGTGTTTCTTCTCCTGAAAAAATCAGAGAGATCTTACCGTCTCTGGTGAAGAGATTTGAAAACACAGAGATCGGCTTGCATTTACACAGCACACCCGATACGCGCTTTGAGAAAATTGACACTGCTTATGAAAGTGGTTGCCGCCGGTTTGATAGTGCACTGAAAGGATTTGGAGGCTGCCCCATGGCTACGGACGACCTGACAGGTAATCTGGCCACAGAAGAACTCATTACCTACTTAGAAAGCAGGAATGAGGCCTTAAACCTGAATATGGACAAGTGGCAGGAAGCCGTTCTGTTTTCACAAAAGGTTTTCCCTTTGTATTAAATTTATTTTTGATTCCATCATCATCCTGAATTTATTTCAGGATGATGATAGTGTTACCCAAGCAACCCCGCTAAGCGTGATGGTGCTTTTTAACCATTTTGTAATGCTGTATACCTGCTTCTTCAAATTGTTCACCCTCTGCTATAAAGCCAAATCTTGAATATAATCTCATTGCGTCCAGCTGCGCATTTAAATAAATGTAATCTGCATCAGAAGGTAAGTCAGACAAGGCTGCAGCTACCAGGGCCTGTCCTATTCTTTTTCCTCTGAACTTTTTTAGTACAGCAAATCGTTCTAATTTATATCCATTTTCTGTTTTGCGCCAACGACATGCGCCACAAGGTTCGTTGTTTAACAATGCCAGAAAATGTTTAGAAACATCTTCATTTTCCCATTCCAGCTCTGGAGGGCAGTTCTGCTCTTCAACAAAAACGGTTTTTCTAATTGCAAATACCTTATCCAAATCTTGCGGATTGTTTACCTTAATTACCTGAAGTGCGTCCATGATTTCTATTTATTTTTAGCTTTTAAATGCAACAAAAAAAGCGCCACAAGTATAATTCCTGTGGCGCTTCGTAACTTTTACCCAAGGATTATAATTTGTCGCTTGCGTCTTTACAATTTAAATCTTCAAATGCTTGTGTTAAACGTTTAACAAAGGCTTCTTCACCCTTACGTAACCAAACACGAGGATCGTAGTATTTTTTATTAGGTTTATCTTCGCCATCAGGATTTCCGATTTGAGCTTGAAGATAAGCTTCGTTTGCTTTATAGTAATCCAAAATACCTTCCCACATTGCCCATTGCATATCTGTATCGATATTCATTTTAATAGCTCCGTAAGAAATAGCTTCTCTGATCTCTTCCTGAGAAGAACCAGAACCACCGTGGAATACAAAGTTAATAGGTTTATCAGCAGAAATATTGAATTTTTCTTTGATGAAATCCTGAGAATTTTTAAGAATTACTGGTTGTAATTTAACGTTACCAGGTTTATAAACACCGTGAACGTTACCAAACGCAGCTGCAACAGTGAATTTATCACTTACTTTGCTTAATTCTTCGTAGGCATAAGCTACTTCAGAAGGCTGAGTATATAATTTAGAACTATCTACATCACTGTTGTCAACGCCATCTTCTTCACCACCTGTAACACCAAGCTCGATTTCAATGGTCATGCCTAATTTAGCCATACGTGCTAAATATTTAGCAGAGATTTCCATATTCTCTTCGATAGACTCTTCAGATAAGTCAAGCATGTGTGAAGAAAACAATGGTTTTCCAGTTTCTGCAAAGAATTTTTCGCCATGATCTAACAATCCGTCGATCCATGGTAATAATTTTTTAGCAGCATGGTCAGTGTGTAATATTACAGCAACACCATAATGTTCAGCCAATAAATGAACGTGTTTAGCTGCAGATACTGCACCTAATACGCAAGCATTCAGATTATCATTATTTAATGTTTTACCTGCGTAGAATTGTGCTCCACCGTTAGAAAGTTGAATGATAACAGGTGAATTAACTGCTTTGGCAGTTTCCATTACTGCATTAATGGTATTTGTACCGGTAACATTTACTGCTGGCAAAGCAAATTGATGTTTTTTAGCCTGTTCAAACAATTCCTGAACGGCATCTCCGTAAATTACGCCCTTGTAGCCTTTTAAACTCATTTTTTATAATTTTATATCTGCCGAAGTTAGGAAAAATATCACTTTGGGCAAACCAATAAGGGGATTATTTTCAATTAAAACGTATTGTTTAGGCTTGGTAATGAACCGATCATGAATTATTTTATATTTTTTATATGATTTGGGCATTCATAATCGTTTAACTAAAGTATCCTTAAACTGTTCTAATTTTTTTTTGTTTCTTTGTAATCGCATTTTTCAAGAAATAACATGGCTTGGTTTAAAAGAGAGAAAAAAGGTATTAGTACGCTTACTGAAGAAAAAAAAGAAGCGCCAGACGGTTTATGGAACAAGTGTCCGAATTGTAAAAAAGCATTACATACTGCCGATCAAATAGAGAATAAATATGTTTGCCAATATTGTGACTATCATTTAAGAATAGGGTCTAAGGAATACTTTCAGGTATTATTTGACGATAATAAGTTCACCGAGCTTTTCTCAAATTTAACATCAGGAGATCCCTTGAATTTTACAGATAGCAAGCCCTACACTGAAAGGTTGGTAGAGAGCATGACTAAAACAGGCTTAAAAGACGCCATTAGAGCTGCTCACGGTAAAATAGAAGGTGAAGACATCATTATAGCTTGTATGGATTTCAATTTTATTGGCGGATCTATGGGTTCGGTAGTAGGTGAAAAAATTGCCCGTTCTATTGATTATGCAATAAAACATAAAGTTCCATTTTTAATGATCTCTAAATCTGGAGGTGCCCGGATGATGGAAGCTGCATTCTCGTTAATGCAAATGGCCAAAACTTCGGCTAAACTTGCACTGTTAAGTCAGGCCAAAGTTCCTTATATATCTTTGCTTACAGACCCAACTACTGGTGGTGTAACTGCTTCTTATGCGATGCTTGGTGATATTAACATTGCTGAGCCTGGTGCTTTGATCGGTTTTGCCGGTCCAAGGGTTATTAAAGAAACAATAAAGAAAGATCTGCCTAAGGGTTTCCAAACCGCAGAATTCGTTTTGGAACATGGTTTCCTTGATTTCATTGTAGATCGCAGAATGATGAAAGCTAAGCTTGCTGCTTTCCTTAAAATGATGAAGAACTAAAAAAATATATTATAATTAAAAAAGCCCGGTAAAATATTTTACCGGGCTTTTTTTGTATTTAACAAGTACTATTTGCTAGTATCTGTTGAAAGCGAATAAGGGAAATCTGACTCATTAGCGCCTCTTTCTTTATTCGGTGTCTCAGACATATCAAAATCTAAAGTAGCACCTTGTAATAAAGTAGAGTGGCTTAACCAGTTTTTAGAATATGGTTTACCGTTATACTTTAAGGTCTGTACGTACTTGTTATCAGCACTGTTTTTTGGTGCATTGATGGTAATCGTTTTACCGTTCTCTAAATTAAGCGTAACCTTTTTAAACAAAGGAGCACCGATAACATACTGATCTACAGCCGGAGTTACAGGATAAAACCCAAGAGCAGAGAACACATACCAAGCAGATGTTTGTCCGTTATCCTCATCTCCGCAATATCCATCAGGTGTAGCTTTATACATTCTATCCATCGTTTCGCGTACCCAATATTGAGTTTTCCATGGCGCGCCTGCATAATTATATAAATAAATCATATGCTGGATTGGCTGATTACCATGAGCGTATTGGCCCATGTTTGCAATTTGCATTTCACGAATCTCGTGGATCACACCACCATAATAACTATCGTCAAACACTGGAGGAAGTGTAAATACGGAATCCAGTTTCTGAACAAATTTATCTTTACCGCCCATTAACTTAGATAATCCATCAATATCCTGGAATACCGACCATGAATAATGCCAGCTATTTCCTTCTGTAAATGCATCGCCCCATTTGAATGGATTAAAAGGAGATTGGAATTTACCATCCTGATTTTTACCACGCATTAAACCTGTTGATGGATCAAACAGATTTTTATAGTTCATACTGCGTTTTTTATAAATATCTATTTCAGACGCAGGTTTGCCTAATGCTTTACCTAGTTGATAGATCGCAAAATCATCATAAGAATACTCCAATGTTCTGGCCGCATTTTCATTGATTTTTACATCGTAAGGCACATAACCTAATTCATTGTAGTATTTAACGCCGCGACGACCTGTAGCTTCAGGGCCTTCATTATTAGCGCCATGTTTTACAGCATCCCATAATGTATTGATGTCGTAGCCACGCATACCTTTAATGTAGGCATCAGCAACAACAGAAGCAGAGTTATTTCCGATCATACAATCAGAATAGCTAGGGCTCGACCACTCAGGCAGCCAGCCACCCTCTTTATAATCGTTCACCAAACCTTCCTGCATTTCTTTATTAACAGATGGATAAACAAGGTTAAGGAATGGATATAATGCTCTGAATGTATCCCAGAAACCTGTACCAGCAAATCTGTAACCTGGCGCTGTTTTACCAGTGTAGGGGCTATAGTGTACTATCTTATTGCTCTTATCAACCTCATACATTTTGTGAGGGAAAAACAAAGTGCGGTATAAACTCGAGTAAAAAGTACGAACCTGATCTATAGTTCCACCTTCAACAGAGATTTTGCTAAGTGTTTTGTTCCACACTGCTTTTCCTTTTTGTTTGGTTGTTTCGAAACTATCGTTTGATAATTCTCTTGTCAGATTGATATCTGCCTGCTCAAAGCTGATAAATGAAGAAGCAACTTTCATATTAACCTGCTCCCCTTTTTCGGTTTTAAACCCTATGATAGCACCTGAATGATCACTTTGCAACTCCAATGTATCTTTTGCAAGGTTTTTACCTCTCCATGCATTTGCAGATGTAAAAGGCTTATCAAAGTAAATAACAAAGTAGTTTTTAAAGTTTTCAAGCTTACCGCGGCTGTATCTGGTACTGTAACCAATTACTTTGCGTTCGCCAGGTATTATTTTGATGTATGACCCTTTATCAAAGGCGTCGATAACTACATAAGAATCATTTGTTTTTGGGAAGGTAAAACGGAACTGGGCAGCTCGTTCTGTAGGAGTGATTTCTGTTGTCACATCGGCATCAGCCAAATAAACGCTATAGTAATAAGGCTTAACGGTTTCAGATTTATGAGAATACCAGCTTGCTCTGTCATCCTGATTAAATCTCATTTTACCCGTTACAGGCATTACTGAGAACTGACCGTAATCATTCATCCATGGAGACGGCTGATGAGTTTGTTTAAATCCTCTTATTTTATCAGCGTCGTAGGTATAAGCCCATCCGTCGCCCATTTTACCAGTTTGTGGTGTCCAAAAGTTCATTCCCCATGGCAAAGCTATCGTTGGATAGGTATTTCCATTAGACAAATCTGGCTTACTTGCAGTACCCATTAGCGGATTAATCCATTCAACTGGATCCGTTACTTTGCCCACTGTCTGTGCAAACAGCGCAGAGGATGCCAGAACTAATGAGGCGGTTAAAAATTGTTTAATCATGGTTAAAAAATATCAAATGTGGTTATAATGCTGGTTTTTCTGAATATGCTTTCCACAGGTCATCTAAAGATTTACCTGTTTCTTTTTGCCATATCTCGTTTGTATAGGTATGATCGCGTAAGCTTGAATCTAGTTTTTTAACAATCCCTTTGTTGTCGTGATTTTCTAACCATGCCAGGAATCTTGCAGTAATTCTGTAACTGTTTTTATAACTGTGCGTGCTTTTAAGTTCAGGGAGCGTCCAACCTGCCCCAGGATTATCAACTCCAAACTTATAACGTACATAGTCGGCAATGCCCTCAGTCAGCCATCCCGGCCCGTTACTACGTCCGTAATTTTGAACGATATGCATTACCTCATGGGTTACCACATCTACATCTCCCGGGAATTTCTTGAAATAAGCTGCGCTATAAGTTACTTTTCCTGCTCCGGTAGCCGCAACTCCATCGTAAGCCGTATCAATCACAAAATAGACTTCTTTGTTAGTGTTTGGATTATACTCCTGACTAAGCAATGGATAAACTTTAAAGAAAGTTTCAATCATTCTTTTTTTTAGGGCAGGATCAAATGTTGGATCCTGGCTGGTAAAATTAAGGGTAAGACCATCTTTTTTAATTGTTTCGGTCTCCTGGGCTTTTAGATGATGACTGAAGATCATCGTTAAAGCCATGGAAAGTAATACTGTTGTGGTTCGTTTCATATTAAATTCTAAAAAAATTAAACGATTTAGCACACAAATAAACATAATAAAATGAAGATTCCCTAGTTGATAATGGTAACAAAGTAATAATAAAAGATCAGAGTTACGAAAAAAAGCCATCTTTTGAAGATGGCTTTTAATAATTTATACTAAAAATGTTAACTATACGGTCACATTTTGACTCACAATCTGTTTCACTTTCTCAACTACAAAATCTAGTTCTTCCTTTGTATTGTATTTGCTAAACGAGAACCTTACCGATGGGCGGTTAGGATCAGCAGCTATACCGGTAAGCACGTGAGACCCGATATTGGACCCTGATGAACACGCACTTCCACCTGATGCAGAAATACCGTTAATATCAAGGTTAAACAAAAGCATATCAGCCATGTCCATTGCCGGGAAAGAAACATTTAAAACGGTATACAAGCTTTTTTCAGGTTCAGTCTCTCCGTTAAAAAAGAGATCAGGTACTTCATTACTTAACCTATCCTTCAAATATGTCTTCAATTCTTGTATATGCTGTTGATGTTCCGCCATTTCTCCATATGCTATTTGCAAGGCCTTTGCCAGGCCTACAATACCATAAACATTTTCTGTTCCACCACGCATATTGCGTTCCTGTGCACCTCCAAAAATCATCGGACTGATTTTTATAGAATGGTTAACGTATAGAAAGCCAACACCTTTTGGACCATGTAATTTATGGGCAGCACAAACAATAAAATGAGCTTTAAGCTTTCTTACATCGTGCACATAATGCCCCATGGTTTGTACTGTATCACAATGATAAATGGCATTATATTGTTCGCAGATATCACCTACCCTTTCCAGATCTGTTAAAGTTCCCAATTCATTATTTGCATGCATTAGGGATACAAAAGAACGCTCATTGTTTTTAAGCAGCTCTTCAAGATGGTCATAGTCGATATTGCCTTTTGCATCCACATTAACAAAACTCAGCTTATCAATTACACCTTGCTCTAAAAGCATATTAAGCGTGTGTTCTACTGCATGGTGCTCAATTTTAGAGGTAATGGCATGTTTTATATTAAAGGCAGCAATACCGCAACGAATGGCTGTATTATCAGCCTCTGTACCTCCTGATGTAAAGAAAATTTCTGCAGGTGTTGCATTTAAAAGTCCGGAAACAGTTTTTCTGGCCTTTTCAATTAATGTACGTACCTCACGTCCCTGGGCGTGTATGGATGATGGATTACCATAATAAGAATTCATCACCTTAACCATTTCCTCTATCACTACTGCATCCAGGGGTGTAGTTGCAGCATTATCTAAATAAATTCTTTCCATTTTTTTTACTAACTCAATTTTAATATTTCTTTGATGTCGGAGATTATTTTTGTAGCTAAACCTTCGGCTACAGTTTCAGATCCGGCTTCACTATAGATACGAATAATTGGTTCTGTGTTTGATCTGCGAAGGTGTACCCATTCCTTATCAAACTCAATTTTTAATCCGTCTATTGTACTGTTTGGCTGATTTTTATATTTCTCCTGAACCTTTACCAACAAGGCATCAATATCCATTTCAGGAGTTAATGTGATTTTATTTTTAGAGATGTAATACTCAGGGTAGCTTTTGCGTAAAAGAGAGATAGACTTACCAAATTTAGCCAGATGAGTTAAGAACAAAGCTATTCCAACTAAAGCATCGCGACCATAGTGAAGTTCAGGGTAGATAATTCCTCCGTTCCCTTCTCCACCAATCACTGCATTTGTAGCTTTCATTTTGTTAACCACGTTAACTTCACCTACTGCCGATGCATTATATGTTCCGCCAGAATTTTCAGTTACATCTCTAAGCGCTCTTGTAGAAGATAAGTTAGATACTGAATTACCTGGTGTGTTTTTAAGGATGTAATCTGCTACAGCTACTAATGTGTATTCTTCGCCAAACATAGATCCATCTTCGCAAACAAAGCATAAACGATCTACGTCAGGGTCAACAACAATACCAAGATCAGCATTTTTGCTCTGTACAACTTTAGCAATCTCCGTTAAGTTTTCAGGAAGCGGTTCCGGATTATGGGGAAAATGGCCGTCAGGTTCACAATACAACTCATAAACAGTTTCAACTCCTAAAGCTTTTAGCAAAGCTGGTACAAATATACCTCCTGTTGAGTTAACACAATCAATTGCAATTTTAAAATTAGCAGCTTTTATTGCTTCAACATCCACTAATGGCAACGCAAGAATAACATCAATATGCTTTTGCAAATATGTATCATTACTTATCACTTTACCTAAATCATCAACATCAGCAAATGCAAACTCAGATTTCTCCGCAATTTCCAGAACATCCTTTCCATCTGCATCACTAATAAATTCACCTTTCTCGTTAAGGAGTTTCAATGCATTCCACTGTTTTGGATTATGGCTCGCTGTTAAAATTATACCACCACCGGCATTTTCCATCGGAACAGCAATTTCAACAGTTGGAGTGGTAGATAAACCAAGGTCGATTACTTCAATACCCAAACCTTGCAGGGTACCGATAACCAGGTTATTTACCATTTCGCCGGATATCCTGGCATCGCGGCCCAGAACAATTCTTTTGTTATTTGTTTTGCTGATTACCCATGAACCATAGGCTGCAGTGAATTTTACAATATCGATTGGGGTTAAACCATTACCGGCAATACCACCGATTGTCCCCCTTATTCCGGAAATAGATTTTATTAGTGTCAATTTGTTGATTATTTTTTTTCCAAAAATAACAAAAAATAGGCAAAGCAGGTTAACTCAGCACCATGCATTCGTAAAATTATGCTTTATTTCCTTTGCTGTCTATTTAAAATTTTTCGTAGAGGAGGTAGCGATAAAATTGTTTTATGATAACAATTTTATCTAAGTTTGTTTTTTTTCTAAAACATCAAAATACAGGCTCTATGCAGCGAAAATGGTTCCAATATTGGTTTAACTCTCCTTTCTATCACATACTATATAGTCAGCGTAATGATGCCGAAGCAGAGTTTTTAATTGATAACCTTTCTGCTTACCTGAAACCAGCCGCAAATTCCAGAATTTTAGACATCGCCTGCGGAAGAGGTCGACATTCAATTTACCTTAATAAAAAAGGTTATGATGTAACCGGAATTGACTTATCAGAGCAAAGTATTAAATATGCCCAGCAATTTGAACAAAAGAACCTTCATTTCTTTGTTCATGATATGCGCAAGCTTTCTTTTATCAACTATTTTGACATTGCAATGAACCTATTTACCAGTTTCGGTTATTTTGAAACGGAAAAGGAGCATGTGAATGCAATGAAGGCGTTCAGAAAAAGCTTAAAAGAAGACGGGACGTTGGTGATAGATTATTTTAACACGCAAAAGATCCTTAAAAATCTCACCCAGCAAGAGATAAAAACCGTAGAAGGTATTGAATTTCACCTGCATAAATTTGTAGCCGAGGGGAAAATTATTAAACATATAAATTTCGAGCATAGAGATAAACCTTATGCCTTCGAAGAACGTGTGCAGGCTTTTACTCTTCAAGATTTTGAACGTATGTTTGAGAAAAGCGGACTAAAGATAGCAGCTACTTTTGGAAGTTATGGATTAGATCCTTTTGATGAAAGCAAATCGGACAGATTGATACTAATTTGCAAAAAAGCATGATAGAAAGTTTACAACAATTTGATGTAGAACTTTTTCTTAAGATCCATAGAGGCCTTGCTAATCCATTTTTTGATTGGCTGCTCCCTTTAATGCGCAATCGTTATTTTTGGGCGCCATTATATTTGTTCATCATTATTTTCTCATTTATTGAGTACAAAAAGAAAGGCTGGTACATCATTGGGATGTTACTTGTTACATTTGCTATTGGTGATATGGTTGCATCAAGGCTTATTAAACCTGCAGTAGCAAGAATAAGACCTTGTAATGAAATAACACTGGCTAATGATATCATTCACCGTGTGCCTTGCGGAAGTGGCTATAGCTTCCCTTCTGCGCATGCTACAAATCATTTTGCAATAGCTGTATTTCTTATCTTTGTATTTTACGACAGATGGAAACCAGTGCTACCAATTGGACTTTTCTGGGCATTTATTATTTCGTTCTCTCAGATTTATGTAGGTGTTCACTACCCTATTGACACCATGGTGGGCGCAATACTTGGTACGCTTATAGGCTTATTGACATCGAAAATTTATAAAAAATTACAACCACAGTTATAATGGAAATCTGGAAGGTATTAATTCTATTTCTTAGTGCATTTTTGGGAGGTTCTGCTATTTTTTTAGTTAAAAGCGACAAGTCCCAGCTTTTAAAACTGATTCTCTCTTTTAGTGGTGCCTATTTATTTGCGATAACTGTTTTACATTTAATTCCAGATGCATACAGTGGTTCTGACCCGCAGGAAATTGGAATATTTATTCTTATAGGTTTCTTATTACAGATATTTTTAGAGCAATTTTCTGAAGGCGTAGAGCATGGTCACATCCACAAACACCATGAGACACAAGTATTTCCATACGGAATTATGATTAGTCTTTGTCTTCATGCTTTTCTTGAGGGAATGCCTTTGGCAAAAGATCAGCATAATGCTTTGATATTTGGAATTTCACTTCATCACATCCCAGCTGCCTTTGCATTAGCCAGTATTTTAATGCAAAATCAATTTAAAAAGAGTAACATACTCATTTACATTGGGATTTTTGCCATAATGGCCCCCTTTGGGTTTTACGTAAGCTATGGGCTTAGCAATGGAACTATTGGTGGTATTGAGAATTATTTCAACAGAATTATGGGAATTGTAATCGGTATATTCTTGCATATTTCTACTACCATATTATTCGAGTCGAGCGTAGATCACAAGGTATCAAAACGTAAAATGATTGCCGTACTGTGCGGCATAGCGATTGCACTAATTGGGTATTTCAGCTCTAGCCATTCGCATTAAGCATATATTAGCCTCTCATTTTATCAAGTAAATCATTTAGTGTAGTGGCTTCCTGTTCGGTTAAATTTGATGAGATCAGTACTGAAAGACTAACCTCCTGATCCATCAGTTCAAGCAATTCCAGGCCTTTGTCGCTTATTCTAATATCAACAGCTCGTTTATCTACAGCATTTGACTCTTTTATAACAAGTCCTTTTTGCACCAGTCTATCCACTATTCTTGAAGTATCACTCATTTTATCGAGCATTCTTGATTTCAGAAGATTTATGGTAGCCGGACTAGGATTTTGTCCGCGCAAAATTCTTAAAATATTAAATTGCTGAGTAGTAACCTCAAAAGGCAGGATCGTTTGCTTTAGTTTCTCGGTACACCAATTACTGGTATGCCACACATTTACAATGGCCTGGTGATGGATGCTCTCAAATTTTGTGGTAAGCGTTTCTTTCTGCAACTGCATCTTTTCGTTCTTTATTTGTTTGGTGGTGTAGCTTTTATTTTTTGCTTTCCAAATCCCCATGGACAATGTTTACACTTATTTTTACAGCAATAACCACGTTTTAAGTGATAAGCTTCTGTAAAAACCATAAAGCCATTTTCATTGAAGTAATAATCTACACCTTCTTTCATCAGTTAAGCAATTTCACTACCAAACTTTTTTCGTAATGTTTCTTTAAATGGTATCCATTACCATGATTAGTCCAAACTTGTTTAGGTTTTACCTTTTCTATCGTTAAAATTATATCATTCCAATCGGCATGATCTGATATGTACAATTGAATTTCATGGCTACTTTGAAGGTGTTTCCAGCCTGTTGCAAATATCCTGATCACATTAATTGCCTTAAAATAGCTCTTAAAAACCATTGGCGGAACCATATAAACCATGTTTGTATGATTGTTCTTCATTACTTTACGGTCATAGATCTCATACTTCCCTAAATTTACTCCCATTTGCTCATATATTTTCACAAAAGGTAACATACTATAGTGAACAAGTATCCTTTTTTCTGTACAGTAATCATTCATCAAGCTGATCAAACGCTGGCATTTACCTAAGGCATATGCACCAAGCATAATATTACTGGTAGTTGAGCTCAGCTTAATTATTTCTTCCTCGGCAATCGGGTGTTGTGTTTCCGGATCAGCAAATGTGGTTTCAGTTATCAAGACATCTGCTTCTACAAATTCTACCGGTTCGCAGGTTTTATCTGGTTGGAGCTTATAATCGCCAGTATAAAGATACTTTACTCCTTCATACTCCATTAGCACCATAGCAGAGCCTAAAATATGTCCTGCCGGAATAAAACTTACTTTAACCCCATTCACATCAAAAGTTTGATGATACTCCATGATGTAGAATTCTCCACCTGCAAATTTCTTGTATCTATGATGCATAAATAAAGAGGTTGCCATTGTACAGTACACATTGTGGTTACCTCCAACTGCATGATCGCCATGGGCATGCGAAATGACTGCATTTTTAACTGCTTCTTTTGGATCCAGATAAAAATTACCGTACCTGCAAAACAGACCGGTCTTATCGATCTCTATAAAATCTTCTAATATCATTAAGGTTTGGTATTGAGAAACAACTGATGGAGACCCATTACCTGATTAATAAGGGAATCTGTTTCGTTGTTGTTGATCAGGTAATCAGCCATCTGTATTTTCTTTTCGTCGGTAAACTGCTTGTCCATTCTGGCTTTTACCTGATCGGCAGTTACTCTATCGCGTTTCATTACGCGATCTAATTTGAGTTCCAATGGTGCAGTAACGAGAATGTTCTTATCACACATTCTGTAAGAACCACTTTCAAACAATAAAGCAGCTTCTTTAAGTATATAAGGAACCTTTTCGGGCAATTGATTAACCCAGTTATCGAATGCTCTAAAAACTGCAGGGTGAACTAATGCGTTTAACTTGGCCAGCTCCCCGGCGTCGTTAAATACGATACCAGCGATATGCTTATTATTTAATATATCTCCAGGCAGATAGCTTTCTTTGCCAAAGGTATCTTTAACACCCTGGATTAGAATGGCATCATTTACCATAATTTCTTTAGCTACGGTATCGGCATAGAATACGGAGACACCCAACGTTTCAAAAATTTTGCAAATAGTAGTCTTCCCGCTACCAATTCCTCCTGTAATCCCTACTTTTAACATTATTTCTCAATTATAAAATCAATCTTCTCGGGAACAATATTCACCAATTTACAATAATCCGGAAAGCGGGTTATTTTAACTCTTAGCTGATTGTGTTTTAAATCTCTCCATTCATCCAAATCTACAACAGCATCTATAAAGTTCTCATTGATCTGCTGGTATTTTGACAAAGCGACCAAAAAAGTGATTTTAACCTTCTTCGGGTATAGTTTAATGTTGTAATAATCTTTATTATTTATGATTCTCAGCGACAGATCAATTGTTTTTTCTGTGAACTCATCAATAGGTACCTTTACCTCTGCACTTGTGGGAAAAATACTTACATTCTTCATCTTATTCTGCGTCATAGCAATTCTTGAAACAGTTGTATTTTGAGCATCTGTAAACTTTAAAGAATCGGTTGGCCAATCTTTAATTTTTTTAAGCTCTTCTTCCGGTCCGGATAAGGTCACATATTTAGGGATGATCTCAATATCTTCTGAAATACCGTATTGCTTTGCAAAACTAAAATTAGACACCAATTTTACTGGCACTCTTTTAACGGTTCTTTCAGAAAAGTCAAAATAAAGTGTATCCGGTTTTACGGAAATTATCTTTTGCGAAGTTTCCAGCTGCCTGTTGACATTAAACAATTGCTCAGAAAAAAGAATGAAATTGCGATTATTTAATTTTTCCAGATTGATGGCTATTGACTGGGGTTTAACCCTTAAGCGTGCAAATAATAATTGCCAGCCTGTTCCCTCAACCTGCAAATCAACAGTATCTGACTGAAGTGCATGAAAGGCACGTTTTTGAGGGAAATTCTTATAAACCAATACGGTTTTAGCAGTATAAACGTACTTATTGTTTAACGCCATTAACAACCACGCTGCTACTGCAAGAAGCAAACAGGTGACTAAAACGAGGAATCGCTTCCGCTCTATTTTTGTGAGTTTTATAAAGGGCATCGCTGTAAAAATACGAATAATCTATTAGTAAGACCACATGCATAATAAAAGGTCTGCACCTTGTTGGTACAGACCTTTTATTTTATACTCCTCGTAACTCTGAATTTATTTCAGGACCACTCAAGAGTAAAGCCATTATACAGGTGCGAGATCCTGAATAAATCAGGATGATGACCATCAAATTATGCCTTTGGAGCTTCTGCAGCTTTAGGAGCCGCTGCTTTTGTTGCGTCTAAAGAGATTGCAGTTTTATCAAAACGGATTTTTGTACCACCTTCAACTTCGATAAGGAAGGTAGTATCGTTCATGTCTACAATTCTACCATGTATACCAGCAGTAGTAACTATTTTATCTCCTTTTTTCAAATCTTCAACCAATTTTTTATGGTCTTTGGCTTTTTTAACTTGTGGTCTGATCATGAAAAAATAAAATACTACCATGATTAATACCATTGGTACTAAAGTACTTAACATGCTACTACCACCAGCTGCCTGCAATATTATTGTTGATATCATACTATTGTTATATAAATTAATTATTCTTTAATTTCTCCTGTTAAGTGTAGTTCAATTGCACTATTTAGTGCGTTAGATTTAACTGAAACTATTTTATCTTGTCTGCCTGTTTTACCTGCACTGTTAAATACAACGTTAAGCTCTCCGGCTTGTCCCGGTTTAATTGGCGCCTTTGGTATTTCAGGAACGGTACAGCCACAAGTTGCAATAGCATCTGTAATTATTAACGGCATTTTGCCCGTATTCCGGAATTTGAAACTATAAGAGACTTTTTCACCTTTCTCTATTTTACCGAAGTAATAATTATTAGTTTCAAAAGTTAATACTGGTCCGTCGGTATGACGGATTGCCTCCGCTTTAGCAGAGTCGGCGCTTGCTGTAATTGCAGCAGTGTCTGTAACAGTTGAAGCTGCATCAACATTTTTGTCAGTTTTTGATTGGCACGATGCTAACGTTAACGCAACTGCTGCCAGTAACAAAATTTTCTTCATAAATTTTTATTCTTCTATAAGTCCGCGACCAATTTTCTTAATACTGTTGGTTCTTTTAAGATCGCCCATAATTTTATCCAAGATACCGTTAATAAATGAATTACTTTTCGGTGTACTGTAATCTTTTGATAAATCCAGATATTCATTTATAGTTACCTTAACAGGTATTGAGGGGAAATTTAGCAGTTCACAAATTGCCATCTTCATCAATATTGTATCCATTAAGGCAATACGCTCAGACTCCCAGTTTTTTGTACGTTCTGCAATAAGCGCCTGATAATCTTTATCATTCCTGAGGGTATAGATAAATAAATCTTCAACAAATTTGCTATCCTCGTCCCAATCCTGACTGATCGGCGTAAGTTTGTTTGCAAATGCGTCTTCTGATGTAAAATTTTTGATGGTTTTAGCAACCATTCCCTGCATTACCTCTTTGTCAACAGACCAATTGATAAATTTATCTTCAAATGCCTGTATAATATTGTGGCTTTTAAGAATAATTTTTCTAAAAATGTATTTGATAATGGTTTTAGATTCTTCCAGATCATTTACTTCATCTGCTAAATAAGCAGTGTATTCCGGAGTAACTTTCAAAGAGTTAAAAATTGCTTTTACAAATTCAGGATCCGCCATCCAGTTGATTTTGTATTTATTTACAGCAGCAACGAAGTCCGGATTGTTCTTTAAAGTAACTGCAAATTTATTGTTTTGCAATTTTAAGTTCGGATTAAGATCTTCTGCAGTAGGCAGGTGCTTGTTAGCACGTTCTGTTGCATCAACACCGGTATATTCCGTAACCTCTACTAAAAGTGAAAGCATCCATATGTACATTTCATATACATTATCAATACTGTGCATAAGAGCCTTTTTTGCTGAAGCTAAATCTCTTTTGTCTGTCATGTGCCAAGCAAATATATTTTGCAAAGCTTTAATTCTTAAGTGCCTTCTGTTTAACATGAATGTAAGAACGAGTGGTAAATTACCTGTTTATTAAAATGATGATTTTATTTTCTTTATATCTATTATTCTTTGTTCTGCAATGCGGTTAGCTGCCCATATTGTTGGAATATTATCCTTTTTAGACATTTTAATTACATCGCGTGTAGCATTGTAAATGTTCTCTGTAAGCTGCATTGTACGTTTTTTACCATATCCTGTAAGCTCAGAGTAACAACTGATTAAACCACCGGCATTGATCAGATAATCAGGAGCAAATAAAATTCCTTTATCTAACAGAAGCTTACCATGCAATTGTTCATCAGCTAATTGGTTGTTAGCAGAACCCGCAATAATAGCAAACTTCATTTTTTCAATGGTTTTAGAATTTACCGTAGCCCCAAGCGCACATGGAGCATAAATATCGGCATTTAATCCAAAAATTTTATCTGCAGAAATTGGTTTGGCCTTATAGGTACGTGCTACATGTTGCAAACGATCTTCATTAATATCACTAATGTAAACCTCTACATTTTCTGCTCTTAGTAACTCAACCAAGTGCTCTCCAACGTTACCTATACCTTGTACCACAACTGAACGACCAGCAAGCATATCAGTACCAAAAACCTCTTTAACACAGGCTTTAATACCCAGGAAAACCCCTTTTGCTGTAGTTGGTGCCGGATTACCTGCTCCTCCTAATGACTCAGGAACTCCTGTAACATGTTTGGTTTCCATTTGGATATATTCCATATCTCTTGTATTGGTACCAACATCTTCAGCAGTAATAAATTCTCCGTTTAGATTTTTGATGAATCGGCCATAGCTGCGCATCATGGCTTCTGATTTTCCTTTATAAGAATCACCAATGATTACAGCATTACCACCCCCTAAATTAAGGCCGGTGATAGCCGCTTTATATGTCATTGCCCTTGATAATCTGAGCACATCTTCAAGTGCTTCAGCTTCGGTAGCATAATTCCACATTCTTGTACCTCCTATTGCAGGGCCCAATGTAGTATCATGAATAGCAATAATCGCTTTTAAACCGGTATCGGGATCATTACAATAAACAACCTTTTTATGCCCAGAGGCACCAATTTGATCTAAAACTGAATTTACGATAGAACTATTACCAGACATATAATTTTGTTTATCAGATAAGCCGCAAAACTAGTCAAAAAAACATTATTTACATTGTTTTAACTAAAGTCTTTAAAAAATTTATCTTCATTTGGCTAACTTTACCTCCTCATGAAACACCTCCGGTTTTTAAACAAGTACTTTTATAAATATAAATGGTGGATTATTCCAGGAGTTTTCTTCGTGATTATATCAAATATTTTTGGTGTAATCCCGGCTCAGGTTATTGGCCATGCGTTCAATTTAATTACGGAGAACATCCAGATTTATGGTTTGTTTTACGGATTTGAGCGCCGAGAGGTTATTTACGATATTTTCTCTTATAGTTTGCTGTACTTTGGCGCACTTGTTTTGGTGCTTTACCTGCTAAGGGGACTGTTTCTATTTTTTATGCGCCAAACGATCATACTCATGTCCAGGCACATTGAATATGATATGAAAAACGAGATTTATGCACACTATCAGGAACTAAGTCTGGGTTTTTATCGCAGAAACAATACAGGCGACCTGATGAACCGGGCTACTGAAGATGTAAACAGAGTAAGGATGTATGTTGGGCCGGCAATTATGTACGCCATAAATACGGGTGTTCTCTTTTTGCTGGTCATTTATGCCATGTTCTCTGTTAACGCCACACTGGCTATCTTTTGTTTGTTGCCACTGCCGGCATTGGTTATCATAATTTATTTTGTGAATACAATGATCAATCGGAAAAGTGAACTCATTCAGGAGCAGCTTTCCAATCTATCTAGTTTTGTACAGGAAAGATTTTCGGGTATAAGGGTCATAAAATCATATGTTCGTGAAACACATACAAAAAAAGTGTTTGCGGCCGAAAGTGAAGGTTATAAGAACAGCGCGATGAGCCTTGTTAAAGTGCAGGCGCTATTTTATCCTACCATGCTTCTGCTTGTGGGTTTAAGTACTATCCTTACTATTTATGTTGGCGGAAAGCAAGTGATCAATGGTTCCATAACTGCAGGAAACATTGCAGAGTTTATTGTATATGTTAACCAGTTAACCTTCCCTGTTTCCATGCTTGGCTGGGTAACTACTCTTATCCAGAGGGCTTCCGCATCGCAAAAAAGAATTAATGAATTTTTACAGCTTAAGCCCGATATTAATTCTAATACGCAGGAAAAAAGAGTAATAAATGGAAATATCAGATTTGAGAATGTAAGTTTCACTTATCCAGATACCGGCATAGAAGCCTTAAAAAATGTAAGCTTTGAAATTGAACAAGGACAGTTCGTAGCAATTATTGGCCGAACAGGCTCTGGAAAATCAACGCTGGCTAATTTATTGATGCGGATGTATGATGTGGACGGCGGTAAGATAATAATTGACGACAAGGGCTTAAAAGACCTTAATTTGCAAGATTATCGCAACCAGATAGGTTTTGTACCTCAGGAAGTGTTTTTATTTTCTGATACAATTAAAAATAACATCGCTTTTGGTCTTGATACGGTTAATGACCAAGAAGTTGAAACAGCTGCAAAGAATGCTGCCGTTTATCACAACATTATCGATTTTGAGCTTAAATTTGAGACTATGCTTGGTGAAAGAGGAATCACCTTGTCTGGCGGACAGAAACAACGCGTTTCCATAGCCCGTGCACTGATCAAAGAACCGAAGATCCTCATATTTGACGACTGCCTTTCGGCTGTCGATACAAGAACCGAAGAAGAGATCCTGAATAATTTAGGTAGAATAATGAATGACAAGACAAGTATTCTTATTGCTCACCGGATTTCTACTATAAAAAATGCTGATAAAATTCTGGTTCTTGATGATGGTCAAATCATTGAGCAGGGTACTCATAACGAGTTATTGCAAAAAGGTGGCGCATATGCAGAAATGTATCAGAACCAATTACTTGAAGAAGAAAGTCAATCTGTGTAATTTCTATTTTGAACTTTAGTAATTATTCCTTTATATTTACCCGAACCAAAACCAAGAGCTATAGCAACCATGGGAGAATTTGACAACAAAGAGAGAGAAGAGGTTTTTTCAAAGAAAGTAAGAGCTGGTAAAAGAACTTATTTTTTCGACGTAAAAGCAACAAGATCAGGAGATTACTACTTAACCTTAACCGAAAGTAAAAAAAGACTGGAAGATGGTGTTTTTGTAAAACACAAAATCTTTTTATACAAAGAGGATTTCGAGAAATTTGCTGAAGGATTAAATGAAACTGTTGATTATATTAAAAGTCATCAGGAAGTGGTAGAAAAACGTTATGAATACTCTGAGAACCACGAAGGTGCTGGAACAAGGGTTCAAAACGACGACTTTTCATTTTAACAAAATAATAGAAAAACGCCCTGTTTGCAATAAACAAACAGGGCGTTTTTTATTCGGTTAACTTCTGAACCGATGAATTTCAGGAAAACAGATCCATTACGGGCTTACCTAACCCGTCGGGCGTAGTATAAAACGGCCTTTTTTCGACTAAATAATTAGTATCTGGAGCAATGCCAAGCGCATGATAAATGCTTTGATGGATTTGATCTATAACTATAGGATTTTCTATCGTTTTACATGGTCTTTCGTCTGCTGTTTTGCCATATACGCTTCCCTTTTTTATACCTCCACCAAACATTAGCATTGAACAGCCATCTGTAAAATGACGGTGCATACCGTAGTTTTTTATATCCTGTATAATATCAGGCTGCTCTACCTGCTCCTGTACTTTTGCATCAGGACGCCCTTCAACCATCATGTCTCTGCTAAATTCGCTTGCTAAAATAACCAGGGTTCTATCTAATCGTCCGCTCTTCTCTAAATCTTTAATTAACTGCGCTACGGGGCCGTCTATTTGCTTCTTCATATCTATCAGGCGAGTATAACCATTGTCGTGGGTATCCCAGCCTTTAAATGGCTCATATTCGGTAGTTACACTAATAAAACGGGCACCTTGCTCTGTAAGTCGACGAGCCATAAGGCAGCCTAGTCCAAACTTTCCTGTATTGTAGATATCATATATTTCTTTGGACTCCTGGCCCAGGTCAAAAGCTTTGGCCTCGGGAGATTTTAAGAGGATATACGCTTGCTCCATGGATCTTTTTAAGGATTCCTTTTGATAATCACTGCCATATTCACCCATTGGACTTTTACTGATGAGATCATAATACAGTTTGTTTCGTTTTTCAAATCTGCTTGAGGACATGCCAACTGGTGGCTGCACACTTTCTAATCCGGCAGAAGGGTCGGGTATTAGAAACGGACCAAATTCATTACCTAAAAACCCCGCAGTATGAAAAGCTTTCAGTTCTTCTGCCTCACCAAGGGTAAACCGTTGTCCTATATCTATAAAAGCAGGAATTACCGGATTTAATGGGCCTAACTCTTTTGCGATCCAAGACCCAAGATGAGGGGCCGAAACGGATTGCGGGGGTTTATAGCAGGTATGCCAATGATATTGATGGCGCGAATGTAATATATGTCCCATATCTGCAGCTACATACGATCGGATCAATGTTCCTTTATCCATTACATTTCCAATAGATTGCAATCCTTCAGAAAAATTAATCCCATCTAAAATGGTAGGTACAGATTTAAAGGTGCTCAATACACTATTAGCCTGCATGCCTTTGGAAAAGGGCGTATATTTCTTTGGATCAAAAGTATCGGTGTGAGCCATCCCTCCTGCCATCCATAATAAAATAACAGTATCTGCAGTTGCATGGTTACTTTTTGAATTGCATGAGGATAGCAAATTGGTAAGAGGAATGCCAGCAGCCATAGCAGCTAAAGTTGCTGCGCTTGTATTCTTCAAAAAATCTCGTCTATTCCAATTCATCTTTTTAAGATTATAATTAATTTAAGCATAATTCGGGTTAATAGATTATTTGAAATTCGGGCAGCAGTACCATCGCCCAGAATAAATCCTGAATAGCATCAACACCAGGAGATTTGCCAAGAGCCTGTTTGGCTATTTTAATTTCCTTCTCAACCGGCTCCCTACCTAAAGTTTTTAAGTAAATATCTTTAATAAGCAAATCGGTATTTTTGTAATTTGCTTTCCAATGCTCGGCACCAATTTTAAGCACAGAATTAAACCTCCAGCCATTGGTAAGTTCAAGGGCTTGCAGCAAATTGGCTTGTGAATCTCGGCTGGTAGCTACTGTTTCTCTGTTTGGTCTGCCTAAGGCCGTAAGGAAACTATTGTTGGCCACCAAAGAAGCCCGAATAAAGGATGGTCTAATTTGAGGGTTATATTTGATGTTTGAATCAACAAAAACAGGAGTTATAACACTGCTTACAGCATCAGTAAACTGCTCGGCCGACATTCTTTTACGTACCATTCCTTTAAACTTATAATTCGGGTTACTAACCTGAGCTACCTCTTTAAAGCCTACTGACGGCAGTTGATAAGTATTGGATGTGGTAATCTGATAAATCAGCTCTTTTAAATCAGCCTTGCTGGCAACAAAATTAAATGCCATCCAATCTAGTAAATCCTGACTCCATGGATCATTGTCCATAACATCAACTGGTTCAACCAAACCACGTCCCATAAGTTGCGACCAAATCCGGTTTACGATAGTACGATAAAGTCGTCCGTCTTCAGGTTTAATTAAATTTTCGGCTAGCTGTTTCCTTTTCTCCTTAACGGGGGCTTTGTTGTCTATAGTACCAAGTTCTTTCCAAAGCATCCTTGCATCTACATATTTTCCGGTTGGTTTATCACAACGATTAATTTCCAGCGTTGTATCTGCAAAAATATTTGCGAAAGCATAGGCATCATCCAGCTTTAAATCACTGATAAAACTATTGTGACAAGAAGCGCATTTTAGATTAAGACCTAAAAATACCTGCGAAACATTTTGAGCCGCCTGCATTTCTGTTCTTTGACTGGCATTGACAACTCCACGCCATTTTATACCTTCTATAAACCCTTTTGACTCTTCGGAAGGGCTAATTAATTCTTTTACAAACTGATCATAAGGTTTATTCGTTTTTAATGATTTGAACAACCAATCAGTAATGTTGAAACGACCTCCTGTAATATATCCGGTTCCTGAATAATCGTTTCTTAAAGCATCATTCCAGAAACTTAGCCAATGCAAAGCATAATCGTTATCAAGACTCAGTAATTTTTTAACCCACAAGGCTCTTTTATCTGGTCTTGCATCTTTTGAAAATGATTCCAAATCGGCCGGGCCAGGTAATAGACCAATGATATCAAGATAAATCCTCCTTAAATAAGTACGGTCATCAACTAATGAGGGCCATTTAATCTTATTTTTAGCAAAATACTGGTTAGTCCATAAATCAACAGGATTAGATAAATTATTTGAGGGAGCAGGAAGAACAGGATTACGCGGTTCAAGTTTTGCTACTCTAAAAACGTTTTGCTTTGTGCCATCATCTGGCCATGGGGCTCCTTTTTCTATCCAAAAACGGACTATTTCAATATCCTTTTCAGCCAGCTTTTTCCCTTTAGAAGGCATTACATCTTTATGATCTGCAGGTAAAGAAATACGCTTAAATATTTCACTTTCCTGAGGATTACCAGGCACAATAACAGGCCCATTCTCGCCACCTTTAAAAGCTACGTGTTTCCCATCAAGCCTCAAATCTCCTTTTACTTTCTCTGAGCCATGGCACTTATAACAATTATGTGCAAGTATAGCTCTTACCTCAGTGTTTAATTCTACTTCCTGCTTTTTTGTAAGCTTAGCTGTATCACCCTTTAATGCAACAAGCCTAAAATTATCTGAGCCCTTTGTTTCATAATCCTTGCTCCATGGCAATGTGCTGGACAGGAAATCGCTTCCATGCGTTAAATTAGCTCCAAAGTGGCCGGCTACAGAAACACCAATTGCTGTCGAAAATAATAAACCCCGATAAACTTTAACTTGCTTAAACTTATCTTTTTTGCGGATTTGATAAAGAAAAAAAAGCGTTAAAACACCAAGCGCTGCAGTTGCAAATCCTATCCATTGGTGCAACGTTAAAACATCGCCGCTATAATCACCATCCTGATACAGTAACCACCCCAAAGCTGCAGATATTATAGCGCCAAGTGATCCTGCAATAAGGAGGGCATCAATACCTGAACGTAGTTTTGAATTAAAGTTTTTTAAAGTGAATAGCTCCAGTATAGCAGCAAATAAAAGCAGCGCCACAGGAAAATGGACTGCCAAAGGATGCAGATGGCCTAAAAAATCCCAAAGCCAGAATGCTATGTGCTGTAACATAATTAGATTTTATATTTGGTTTCAAAAAAATGAATTTTTCAAAAGGCAGAATAGTTATTCTGCCTTTTGAAAAATCTCATAACTTGAATAAATATCTAATTATAATCATTAACAAGCAACCTGTACTGTCTTGTCTTTCCTATTAATTTTGCACTTTAACCGAACGGCCAGATTTGCCTTCGCTATTAAACACTTTTAATTGTATTATTCCTTTTGTATCAATAGCTGATTTGTAGATAGTACTATTTATTGTTGGCTCTGTTCCATCTGTAGTATACCGAATTACAAACCCTGGCAATTGTAAATTTGCACTCACCCGCCCGCTTTCTATTGATACCCCAGGGGTTGGAATACGGTAATTATAACCACCTGAATAATGATTTAACCTTGGTATTTCTCTTTTGCCAATAATATTCACAAATTCAGACCAGTCCTTATTATACAATACTTTACTTTTTAAGGTATCTGTTTCAATTGCCCATTCGGGATTTTTTGCCCAAGCTCTTTCAGCTACACCAAATAACTTTGGCAAAAGCATATACTCAAATCTTTCAGGGGTTTTAATGATTTCACTCCACAAAGGCGATTGTATGCCCACAATGTTTGATTTTCCAAATTCAGTAAGCGTAGTTTTCCCCTCTAATTTCTTTTTATCAATAGGGTTACCACTTTCATCTTCCTTCAAATTTTTAAACAGTTCATAAGGAACAAAATAATAAGGTTTCTCTACATCAACATAACCACCCCAATACTGGCCGGTTTCGTTAAAACTTTTGTTGGTTGCCAGATCCAGATAAAGGTTTGTAACACACGTTAGTACAACTTTATATCCTGCATTGGCTAATTTATAGGCAAGATCCTCATTACCACTTAAGTTATTCCATACATCGGCGTGGAAATTCTCATTAGCAAAACGATCATCAAGCACCATCTTCTTTTCTCCATTTACCAGTGCTTTTCGTAGTCCTATTTCTTCCCAGCCCGACAAATACAACTGCTTTGCCTTAAGCATATTATTGACTTTGCTGAAATAGTAATGCCACATTTCATCTACCCCTTTAATTGAAGTATCGGTTTTTAACAAGTTTGCAACAGCAGGAGATTTTTCCCATACTCCAGCCGGGACTTCATCACCACCAAAATGTATTGTTGCCAGTGGAGCATTGGCTTCTGTGTACATAATGCGTATTTCATCGACCACTTTTTCAAGAAAGTTGTACGCTGATGGTAGCGCCACATTGATTACATTATCATTCCATCCCTGAACCGATTCATATATTGATTTATCATTCAAATCTCGCAACAGATACTGTCCGGCTTCTTCCTTTTTACCTGCTTTCATTAATCTTTCGTACCTGGCATCCATAGACTTAATGGCGGCTCTTGCATGGCCGGGGGTTTCAATCTCAGGTATCACGCGGATATGCCTTGCAGTAGCATATTTAAGGATTTCAATAAAATCGGAGCGTGTATAAAATCCGCTTCCGGAATTCACACCTATTTCAGATCCAGATCCGTACGATGGGAGAATATTCTTACTGTCATCAATCGTATGACCACGTTGCGAGCCAATTGTTGTAAGTTCAGGCAAGCCTTGAATCTCCAATCGCCATCCTTCATCATCATTTAAATGGAAGTGAAGCACGTTCATTTTATAAAGTGCCATCACGTCCAAAACTTTCAGCACCTCCTTTTTAGCTTGAAAATTTCGTCCTACGTCCATCATGAATCCCCTGAATCCAAACCGGGGAGCGTCCTCAATTTCGACTGCAGGTACTGCAATTTCCTTTTGGATAGCTCCCCAAGATGTGGAAGGGAATAAAGTCTTTAAAGATTGTATACCATAAAATGCGCCTGCCGGTTCGGCAGCTGTAACAACTATACTTTCTGGTGTAACGCTTAGTCTATAGGACTCACTACCGCTTATGTTTCCTTTTTTAATTACAATAATGTTTTTAACAGGCGACTGAACAAAAGAAGGTCTTTTACCGAGTATAGCCGATAATTCATCGGCAAATAGATTGGCCTCATTATCAAACTCAATTTCAGTTATTATCGAAACTTCTGGGGTCAATTTAAATGCCCCCTCTTGTTCTTTATAAGATACAGGAGTTGGAAAAACTTTGGGCAGTTTATCTAGAGGAATATCCTGTATAGATTTGTTCCGGCTAAATACTTGAGCCGCCACCTCAGCCTCTACTTTTTCAACCTGCTGAGTCGGATTTATATCTGTATGCTTGATATTATATCCTTTAGAAGGGGTTTTGTCCCACACCAGATAAAAACCTGATGAGAGGTCAGTAATATTTTTTACCTCCGTTGAAAGCACTTTGATCTTTTTTGATGCACCAGATTTTAAAGCCGCAAAACCTTTTAAGGGATACAAACGAAATAAGTCTCCATTTATATGTTTTATTCCGGCACTAAGACTGTCGATACCGGTAACTTGCATAGGTCTGGAGTTAAAATAAATGCTCCAGCCTCCGGCAGGTAATGTTTGTTTGCCATTATTAGTAATTGTTAGTACTGATAAGGTTTTATCATCAATATTGTTCAAGACCTCCCTTGTAATGTGGAGGTCACTAATCTTAAACGGCGATGCCGATTGTGCATAAGCATTTATTAAACCACTAAAAAGTAGTGCAATTAGAATACAGAATTTCTTCATTTTGTTTGATAACTAAACGCGTATGTATATTTTCCTTTTATCGAGTATATAGCCTACCAGCCAGCAGGTAAGCATAAAACAAATTGCAAAAAGCAATGAACCAACAGGACCAGGTGCGATAACCTGAAAAAACCTTGTGCTAACCCATCCCCTGAAATCTAAACCAGGAATGATCACCCCTATGATGGTTAACAACACCTCTGAAACTATGTAAATGAATAACGGGTTTTTCCCAAAAACCGTAAAGAAACCTGTCCATTTCGTATAGGATTTTACTTCTATAACATAAATCAGCGCGCCGATAATTACCAGATCCAAGCCACAGGTAACCAATACAAAAGAACTTGTCCATAGCTTTTTGTTTATAGGAAATACCGGATTCAGGCATATTGCTATTAATATCAACAGGCCACCGGCAAGTAATAGTTTCGAAATTGTTTCAAATCCTTTTCCTTTTTCCTGTATGAATTTACCAGCAAAATATCCGATAATCACGTTCACACAGGAAGGTATGGTGCTCAATATCCCTTCAGGATCAAAAGCTATACCTTCGCCATGGTACATATGCTTATCTCCCAGCACATATAGATCAAGATATTGGCCAGCATTTCCCGTCATACTAAACGGATCCGCCGCATCGCCAAATAACAATAAGGCCACCCAATAGCCAATCAAAAACAATAAGCTGATAATGATTACGCTTCTGGTGCTCAGGTAATGGATTAGCAACGAGGCAATACCATAACAAAGCGCTATTCGCTGCAAAACACCTAAAATTCGCGTATTTGCTATGGGCGAGAAACTAATACCTCCACCTTCGTTGTAACTAAAAAAAGGAAACCAATACATTAGATATCCTATAAGAAATATAAGCAGTGTACGCTTAAATATTTTTGCAAGCACTGCTGAGTTCTCCATCTGGGCAAATTTTTTCATAGAGAAACTCATGGCATTTCCTACAGCAAATAAGAACGATGGGAATACCAGATCGGTTGGTGTAAAACCGTGCCAAGCGGCGTGGTTCAGCATGGCAAAAGGTTCTGCTCCGCTACCGGGTGTGTTCACGATAATCATGAAACAGACTGTCATACCCCGAAATACATCGAGTGATAAAAAACGTTGTGGTTGGTTCATTGTTTTAGGTTATGTTCAGATTAATTATATCCTGGGTTCTGTTTTAAAACCGGCGCACCATTAGATTGGCTTAAGTCTATCTGGCGCTGTGGTATTGGGTAATAATCATTCTTGCCCTTAACAAACTTACCGTTCCTCACGTCAGACGTAATTTTTCCCTGATAGCTAAAATAGGCATTTAATTCCTGATCGGCTATACCCCATCGCACCAAATCAAAGAATCGGTGACCTTCCATTGCCAGCTCTATTTTCCTTTCATAATAGATCGCTCTTAAGGCATAGTCTTTACCTTGACTTGTGAAGTTTCCTGCCGGATATTCATTGATTTTGTAATTGGCTGCCGGTTCATCAGAGAATCCGGCAGAAGGGTCTTCATCATCTTTATATTTAAAAAGCCAGCTTTCATGATCCGCGGCTCTTGCCCTAACCCTGTTTACGTATTCCTGAGCTTTACCTAAACTTCCAATTTGTGCCTCACATTCGGCAGCCATTAAAAGTACATCCGCAAAACGGATAATTGAATAGTTAACAGCCGTTCCCGGTGCCCAGGTGCCCTGGTCTCCATCACTATCTGCATTTTCACTCCAATAAACGTTCTTTTTTGGTCCATATGGACCGCCATAACTTTGATCTCTTGCCCATGGTTTACCAGGATAAATTCCCCAGTCGTGATAAGGTATGCCGCGACGACCGGCAGTCCAATCCAAACGTGGATCAAGTGTTCCTTCATCTGGCGTGAAATTTTGGCCAGCCTCTACTCCCATATCTGTTTTTACAGGGAAACTATTAAAGTTTGTTAAATATGGTAATCCTGTAGCGGGGTTTGTTCTAAAATGGTTTACCAAATCTATTGAAGGCTGGAAGAATCCGCAGCAGCTAAAAGGGCTTCCATCCCCATAAGGGAAATTAAGCATGTCGCCATTGTTGGCATTTGAAGGGCCTGTTGGATCTGCGTTTGCAGCCATTTGGATCACAAAAACTGCTTCCGGATTATTTTCTCTGCTTGGCAACCAGTTGTCTTCAAAATTTTTATTCAGATCATATTTTAGGCCTGAGCTGGTTTGACCTTGTGTAATAACCGCATCAAATACTGGTTTGGCCAGGTCATATTTATGCTGGTACAAGTAAGCCTTGGCAAGATATGCACCCGCTGCCCATTTATTTGCCCTCCCTATTTCAGATTGAGCTGGAAGTAAATTTTCATAAGCATACTTCAGATCATCAGTAATTTGCGGCCATATATCCACATTGTTAGGTTGATTAAAGTTAGTTGTGGTTTCATCAATCCAGGGAACCATATTCCACATCTTTTTTAATTCGAAATAATAGTGACCACGTAAAAAACGTGCCTGGGCGCCAATACTTTTACGTTCTGCTTCGCTCAGATCTGTAGCTTTTGCCATCAGCTTTAAAACATTATTTGTACGTGTAACACCTTCATATAGTGCTTTCCATTTGCCATCATAAAAAGCATTGGTTGCTCCTGAGTAAAAATTGGCAATTGGATCAATAGCCGGCTGATCTGCACCGTCGCTTCCTTTAGAAGCGTCACCACCTACCACAGAGCCAAAAACCCAGTTTGTAGGAGAGGCTTGCCAGGCATCGCCCCCACCCAATGCAACATCGCCACCTTGCATACCATCTAAAGCGGCATAAGCGCCAATTAGCAGTCCATTTACACCATTTTTGTTAGCAACAAGCTCTTCTGATAATGAGCCAAGAGGTGGCTGTATTAAAGCCTTTTTACAAGAATAAAATAGTTGTCCTGTAAACAACAGCACAGCTAGTAATATATATGTTGATCTTTTCATTTCCTTAAACCGTTAGGTAATTAAAACTGTAAATTTAAACCCAGTAAAAAAGTCCGTTGACTTGGATAAGAACCGTCATCAACCCCGTAGGCTGTTTGCTGTCCTGTTTCACTTGAGGTTCCAACTTCCGGATCTACTCCTGAATATTTTGTTACTGTGAACAAATTGGCCGCAGAGATATAAACCCTTAGCCTGTTAACACCCAGCTTTTGAAGCTTATTTGCAGCGAGTGTATAACCAATTTGCACGTTTTTAAGTCTCAGGTAAGATCCTTTTTCTACGAAATAAGAACTAGGGACACTGTTTGTGCTAAAAGATTGGGTTGTTTCCTGTATTGGTGCCTTTGCATTCTGATGCGAGGGTGTCCATGAGTCATAAAGAGCTGTGTGGCTTTTTGCTCCGCCAAAAGAAGGCACAAAATCTGTCCACCATTTTACCTGATTCCAAATTGAATTGCCTTGAACACCATAAAAGAAAGCACTAAAGTCGAAGTTTTTAAAACTAGCACCCAGATTAAGCCCGTAACTGAAATCCGGATTTGCATTACCTAAAAAGGTTCTGTCATCGGCCGTAATCATTCCGTCGCCATTTACATCTGCGTATTTAAACCTGCCGACTTTAACATCATCCTGATAAACAGTATTTGGATCACCGGTAACAGCTTGAGCTTTTGTATTTGCAGCTTCAATTTCATTGTCTGAATTCCAGAATCCCGCTATTTTATAACCAAAGAATTCACTAACCGAGTGTCCTACAGCATTACGAATAATACGACTACCATCAAATCTTCTTGAATCTACATCGTAATAATCTACATCTCCAGATACTTTTTTTATCTCATTACGGTAGGTGGTAATTGTAGCCGTCGCATTAAGTTTAAGATCGCTTCCTACATCTTTATGTCCTGTTAACGAAATATCGAACCCATCATTTTTCATTTGAGCTATGTTAACAAATGGCACAGTAGCAGCTCCAACAGTTCCAATCATTTCTGGATTGTACAAAAGGTCGCGAACATTTTTCTGGTAATAATCAGCAGAGATCTCTATACCGCCACCAAATAATGTTGCATCAAAACCAAAGTTTGAGTTTACATTTTTCTCCCATTTTGCATCCGGATTTCCGGTTTGGTTTTGAAAGAATCCTGCAACTACAGCATTTCCGCCACCTATTGCATAATAAGACTGGCCAATTGAACTGCCAAATGTTGTAAAGGAGTTGGCACCGGAAACATTTACCTGGTTACCCATAATACCCCAGCCACCTCTTATTTTTAGATCCGTAATCCATTTCACATCGGATAAAAAACTTTCTTTTGAAATCCTCCAGGCACCACTTACTGCAGGAAAAACTCCATATGTGTTTTTCAGGAATTTAGATGAACCATCTCTACGGATAGTAGCTCCGATAAGATATTTGTCATTAAATGCATAATCAACACGCCCTATTAGTGAGAACAAAGCATCAGCAGTTCTTTCACTAACAGTTTCCATTGGGCCACTACCATTCGAAAGGTTTGTATAATCGGGATCAAATGAGAAATAACCTTTGTTACTTCCACTCATGGTGCTATACCGGTTCTTGTTGTACTCAGTTCCTACCAATACCTTTAAACTATGCAGGTTAAAAGTTTTGTTAAATGATAAGGTATTTGTCCAGGTGTATTCTAATCCAGTATTTGAAGATTCGGCATAACTGTTACTAGTTGTATTCTCTGCATTTTCATATTGAGGAAAAACAAATGATCTTGATGCACCTGAAAATGAATCGGCACCAAATGCAGTTCTAAGTGTTAAAAAAGGCAAAATATCTGCTTCTGCAAAGATATTTCCAAATAACCTGTTGTCTGTTGCCTTATTATCTTTAGTACGATACAGCATGGCTACCGGATTATAGGCATCGCCTAATTTCCCACCGTAACCACCTGCGAAATTCCCCATAATATCATATACAGGGATAATAGGTTGCTCTCTAAAAGCATGCCCTATAGCATTGTCACCACTAAGCCCGTCTATTTTAGGATTATTTGTAATGGTATAAGCTAAGTTCTCTCCAACCCTGACATATTTTCCAATGTTATATTGAGTATTAGAACGCACTGTATATCTTTTTAGATAAGTTCTATCCAATGTTCCTTTCTGATTGAAATAATTTGCAGAGAAAAGATAACTCCCCTGATCTGAACCGCCACTTACAGAGATGTTCTGACTGGTTATTGGTGCCGGGTTAAATATTTCATCATACCAGTTCGTTCCTGCTTTGTTTGCTCTATTAATTCTGTAAAAGTTATTATACTCTTCATCAGAAGTAAATAACGGTTTTACATTATATAAGGATGGGTTTACAGATGGATCTCCCTCTTTAGCCCCTAGTGGATAGATATAATCGGGCAATACATAGGTTGGACCATTTCCATATAGTGGATCATCAAATTCAGTTTCTCCAGTATTTGCTTCAGCAAGTCTTTTCAGATTTGCCATCTCCTGTGGCGACAAAATATTCCAAACGTTTCCTGTTTTAGGTCGCTGTGTACCATAATAAGCATCATATTGTACCTTTACTTTATCCTTACCTTTTTTAGTACTGATTACAATAACTCCATTTGCCGCACGTGATCCGTATATTGAAGCTGATCCTGCATCTTTTAACACCTGCATCGATTCTATATCATTCGGATTAATATCGGCTACATTGAGCGTTGGAACACCATCAACCACGTAAAGTGGGTTGTTATTGCCAAAAGTATTTACTCCCCTGATACGCACCTGAGGCTCTTCTCCAGGTTGTCCGGAACCCAAAATGGTAACCCCAGAGGCCTGTCCTTGCAACAGATTATTTATGGATGGGCTGGGTTGTTTAATCATGTCGGCAACATTCACCACAGAAACGGCCCCGGTAAGGTCCTTTTTCTTTTGTGTTGAGTATCCCAGAACAACAACTTCACCTAATGAAGTTTCTTCTTCGATAAGCTGAACATTTAAAGTGCTCTGGCCATTAACCGGAACTTCTTTTGACGTAAAACCGATATAAGAAAAAACCAAAACAGCATTAGCATCAGGCACACTAATGGCAAAATTTCCATTTATATCTGTAATAGTAGCTGTTGTAGTACCTTTTACTTTTACACTTACCCCGGGTAATGTTTCTCCTTTTGTTGAAGTTACCTTACCTTTGACTGGAACAGGGGGCTTATTGGTATTTGGCTCATTAGTCTTCTTAGACATATCTTTATCGTACAGAATAATTCTGTTATCAATTACCTTATAGAAGATACTTAGTGGATTTAATGTCTCGTCAAGGATATCTCCAAGCCGTTTTTTGGTATAGTTTGCTGATGTTTTTCGCTCAGACTTAATTACCGATGGACTATAAATAAATTTAACTTTTGTTTGGTTTTGAATTTCATTTAATATCTCGGTTACCTTAGCATCATTAATGCTGATGGAAATTTCTTTATTCAATATTCCCTGAGCGCCAGCATTTTTTGCCGCTGCGCCACATGTGAATAGAACTACAAGAAATATTTGGGCTATAGATATCCTCATTGCTGTTTTTATTAAAGCAACAAATCGCTTTTTTTTCATAACTTTAGGAGTTTTGTTCGTTAATATGAAACTTTTCGTACAGAATTTTTAACTGGCAATGTCCCGCAACATTGTCAGTTTTTTTTTATCATTTGGTTAGTAAAATTCTCTTTTCTTCATAAGCTGGTTTGGTTAGGTTTTTAGTTCTGGTTGATTTTTAGGTTTTAATTTTTTTCTTTGATAATTATTTTAGTCTCTTTTACCTGATAGGTTGCCTGAATTGATTCACATAGAAAATCTAACTGACTGTATAAATCTTGTTCAGAGAGGTCGCCCGTAAATGTATAGTTGTACAATTCTTTGTCTTCCACAACAAATTCAATCCCATATGATTTTTGAAGCTGATTTAGGACATCGGCAACACGGCTGTCATTGAAAGAATAGCTCTCTTTTATAGGTTGCTTATTATTTTTTGCTATCGGTAAAGGTTTATCAACAAGTGTGGTTGCAAATGTATTTTCGGAGGCACTATAAACAGTTTTCTGATTTGGGGTAAGTATCACCCCTTTACCTGATTTTAAGAGGTCACCAATTTTAAAGGAAAGGGTCCCGGAGTTTGGAGAAACAATTACTTTTCCTGTTTTAACTGTTACTTCAGTTTCGCTTGCTGTACTATTTGTTTTTACAATAAAGCTGGTTCCTACAACTCTTGTAATTACATTGCTGTTGTATACAAGGAATGGTTTGGATGGGTTTTTACTGATCTCAAAAAAGCCTTCTCCCTCAAGTGTGACTTCACGAACAGTTTTGGAAAAATGTTTAGGGTACTTCAATAAAGATTTTGGTTGCAGGGTAACAGAACTTCCGTCTTCCAAATTTACTACCATGGGCATAGCAGTATTATTTGAAACAGAATTAATATTGTTTGCAATTGAGGCAACCATGAATTCAGGTTTTTTACTGTCAACTCTAAAGAATACATAGGCGGTAATAATTACAAAGCCTGCAATTACGGCAGCAACAGCAGTTATTAAAGTTCTGGATGTTTGGCGCTGAGGTTTAAGTTTACGAACAGGAGTTTCATCTTCTGTGATGGCACTTTCATGTATTCTGTCCCACAGTTTCTGCTCCAATGCATTTATTTGGGTTGGGGCAATATCTTCCATATCATGCTTATCAAGCATTCCATACCATTTTTCGATAATTTCCTTTTCTTCATCTGTACACCTGTTCTGCAGGTATCTTTCCAGTAATAGATGAAATGCTTCTCTGCTCATTTTTATAGCTTTTAAACTATATGTAAGCTAAGTAGCCCTTATCCCTAAAATAATTTTAAAAAAAAATGAAACTTATAGAAACATAATAAAAGCAACCAATAGAAACAGGTACTCTTTAAGGTAAAACCGAATTGATTTAAGCGATTGGGTAATGTGATATTCAACTGCTTTTTCGGATATATGAAGCTGCTCAGATATATCCTTAACCGAGCGGTGTTCAATTCGGCTCATTCTGAACACTTCGGCAGTTTTTTTTGGAAGCAGAGCAATCCCTCTGGCCAGTGCATCAGATAGTTCATTAAGCATCAATAGATAGTCGGTATTGTTTACTACTCCGTAATTCGCAGAAGCCTTTACGTAATTGTGATAGTTTTCCTGAACTAATAATGATTTGTAGTGATTGATTATACAATATTTTAAACTCCCGAAAAGATAAGCCCCTAATGAATTTATTGTTACTGTTTCTCTTCGTCTCCATAGTTCCACAAAGAGATTTTGGGTTAACTCTTCGGCAAGCTCTTTATGGTGTACTTTCTTATAGGCAACCTGATATACCTTTTGCCAGTACCGCAAATACATCTCCTTAAACGCATGCTGGCAACTTCCTTTGAAAAGAACAATTAATTCGTCATCAGATAAGAGCCTGTAATCCATGAATTTAATGTCTGCTTAAAACAAATTTAACAATATAATTCAAACAGTGACACAAAATTTTTACACTTAATATATTGCTATACGGTGTGACCTGAGCATATACGGACTTACGTCTGACATGCCGGCCTGTTGGAAGCTAATTGCCTTGGAAGGTTTTAAAGGCATATGGCAATCAATACAATTGGTTTTTACCATAGCGTTTTCCAATGTTTTTTGTGTATGCTTTATGGTAGCATGACAACTTATACATTTTTTTGAATACAATGTTAAGCTTCCTTTGTTCTGATCATGCGGGCTATGGCACGTTGAACATTCGAGCGAATTACTTTTAGTAAAACATTTACTCCCCTCAAGCATCTGGTTTTGCTGGCCGTGAACATCGAGTTGGGATTCCTGAGCCGATGAAACATGCGCGTAATATTGTTTAATATCTTCTCCTGGCTTAAAAGAAAATGTAGATTTCAGTAACTCTGCATCATTACCGGAATGACAAATGCCACATGCATCAACTCTTTGTTTCCTTGTAAGTGTTTTATAAAGCACCATAAATTTAGCTTCCTTCTCATCAGGATTTTTTAAATGGAATTCAACATGTTTACCTGCTGGCCCATGGCAGCGCTCACAATCAATTCCATAAACAAGAGAAGATTTCAACATTTCGTGCGAAACAATTAAACTGCCATTATTTGCCTTGTTACTTTCTATAAAGGAGCTATGACATTCTAAGCATCGTGAGTCTATTATCCTTCCAAAATCCGGGCTGCTTGTTCGCAGACCCGGACTGTTAGCCCATCCATTTATTTGATTAAAAAAAGAGAGTGGAAGTTGTCTTAATATATTCCCTCTCCATGAGGCATAGGTATAAGCATTTTTACCTGCCCCAATAGCAATATCAAATCTTTTAGCCAGATCTTCTTTTCCATTAAAATAAACAACCTGATAGGTACCACTATCTCTTTTTTCTATGGCAACTTTTAAGTTTTTATCATACTCATAAACGTAATCAGTACCAAGTTTGATCTGATTATTATTCTCTACCGGGCTTGAAGCAGCATAATGAACATCATTTAAATAAGAATTGGAAATATCTTTATGACATTGGACACATGTTTTTGCACCTGCAATGGATGTTTCTGTTGCTTTCATATTTTTGGAGGTATCCATACATTGGGAGAATAGAATCACCAAAATAGCTATAGTACTGAACACAAGGAGTAAACGTCCTTTACGCTTCATAATTTAATTTGCAATTACATTTGTCTAATAAATTGAAGGTAATTAAAATTAAAATAACCTGTATCTGCCAAAACCTTTATACTTTGTTTCCCTGCTTTGAGTGGAATATTCTTTATTTCTATTGTTTTAAAAGTTGTTAATCCGCCTGTGTTGGATACCGTGATTTCTTTTGCGATTAAGGCTCCGTCAGAAGCTAAAGAAATCCTTCCCTTCGTATTATCTGAAGCGACATTTAATTTAATAGTATATATTCCTTTTTTTTCTAGATCAACAGTATACTGAAGCCACTCTCCTGATTCAATATTATTAACGTAATAAGATTCATATTTGGCACTGTCTTTTGCAATATCCACCCCATCATTTCTATAAATTCTTCCTTTGTTTCCTGCAGTATATTTTCCGGTAGAGACGTGATAGTCTGCCGTATCTTTATCAAAATAGGCAGCGCCGTTTCTGCCCAAATCGTAATCAACTGCATTCACAGTAGTAGTTTTTCCAATAATATGCTTTTTAAATGGCTTGGTTTCTGCAGAAAAAGGCTGACGGATCATTGCGTCAATTACATCATAATGGATAATTGTATTTTCAAGTCTTGCGTAAGTAGCAAGCTCCATTAAACCACTATAAACATTACTTTCTTTAGGTTTATTTCCATTTCCATTTATATAACTTACAACATCATTATAGTTCAGGTTAGATTTTATTTCCATTGGATTGTTGGCCCCAACTTTCTTTAGCGGCCACCATGCCCAACCAATATTATTAGTTTCAAATAAGCGAATGGCCTCGGTAAACCAGACATTTGAATTCTCTCCTGTCTCACCTAACCAAACAGGAATATTATACTGATCTCTTGTCTTGATCATATTTTCCGCCGATGCCTGATCATTATAGCTCCAGTATTTATGAAAGCTTAGAACCATATTATTGTCCCAAGGAGGAAGAATGCCATTATAATTATTTCCCCAGCCATTACCTTCAATTATAATAATGTGTTTTTTATCGACCTCTCTTATTGCTTTTGTGATATCAACCATTAATTTCTTTAATGGCTCATTGTTTTTTTCATTTATTCCATTCTTGTCTTTTGTAAGGTCCTCAAATCCCCAGTTAGGTTCGTTTATGATATCATATGCTCCAATCCAGGGTTCATTGGCATATCGCTCTGCTAACTTCCTCCATAAAGCTATCGTTTTTTCCTGATTAGCAGGACTATCCCATAGTGACGGTTTTGAAGGGTCTCGATCTGAAATATTTAAATCATTTCCCTGTCCGCCAGGTGCTGCATGAAGATCCAAAATTAAATACATCTGATTTGCCTTGCACCATGAAAGTAAAGAGTCTGTCATCGCAAATCCCTTGTCTAGCCAGGTATTCTGTCCCTTCACAGATTCTTTTTCAATAGGTAATGTATAAAGGTTATAATGCATTGGTAACCTGATTGAGTTAAAGCCCCATGCTTTCATTGAATCTACATCAATCTTTCTGGTATGATTGGCAAGCCACAGATCATAAAATTCCTGGGTTTGTTTCGCCCCCATTAACTCTTCAATTCTTTCCCGAATACGATATTGCTGACCTTCTTTATTTATTTTTAACATGTAACCCTCCTGGAGCATCCATCCCCCAAGACCAACTCCTCTTAATAATACATTCTCGCCCTTTTCATTTACAATCTTCTTTCCATCTGCCCTTAAAAAGCCCTGTGCCAACCCAGACGTGGAATACAAAACAGATACCGCTATTATAAAAAATAGCCTGACTAATGTTAATTTTTGAAACATAAAAAGAGTATAAGTTAAATTGTGTGTTAAAGTTATTTTGAGGATATATTACCAGATATAGGTTGCAACATCACCATTGTCAATCGTATCGCTTAGTAATTTACCATTAAAGCTAATATTAAATGTTTGTGCATTCTTTCCACTATTGGCAACTATTAGTACTTTTTTTCCGTCAGGAGTTTTAAATGCAACATTAGAAAGCTCTTTGGGCTCGCTGGAAGCAATTCGCAGAGAACCAGGGCGAACAAATTTAGATGCATGCGCTATCGAATAATAGGCTAGGTTCCTTGTTACTTTATCTTCATCTATCGTAACTGCGCCCTGGCACATCGGGCATCCTCCTCTATCCGTAAAAGGTTTATTTTCAGGATCTGCTGCTAAATTCCATTCTAAAACATTTCTGCTCCAGTTTCTGGTAGCTCCTATAATGAGTCTTTTAATTGGTGATAAAATGTTGATCCTATTTTCGTTTGGATCTTCAATAACCATTTGTTCTGTAAAATAAATATTCTTGTCAGGATAGGCATTGTGCACATCTGTTAATGCCTCAATTTCTCCACCGTAAAGATGAAAAGCAGACCCATCAATATATTTCCTGGCATCAGGATCATTTAGAATCGTAATTGGATAATCAGGACGATCCGCATTATGGTCATATATAATAATCTTTGTCTTTAAACCGGCTTTCTGGAAAGCGGGTCCAAGGTTATTCTTAATAAAGATTGCCTGGTCGGGTGCCACCATCAGCAGGCTTGGGTTATTGCCAGGATGAAGTGGTTCATTTTGAATAGTAACAGCATCTATATGAATTCCTTCTTTACCCATATCCTGAATATACCTGACAAAGTATTTTGCATAAGCTTCATAAAATTCAGGTTTTAACATCCCCCCTCTTGCATCATAAGATGTTTTCATCCATAGCGGTGGCGACCAGGGCGACCCCATTATTTTGATATTTGGATTGATAGAAAGTATTTCTTTCATTACGGGAATTACATCTATTCGATCGGGACCCAATTCAAATTTGGTTTGCTCCAAATCTGTTTCTCCCTCAGCTAAATCATTATATGAAAATACTTTCTCATTTAGATCTGAGGCACCGATGGTCAGTCGTATATAGCTAACCCCAATATTATTACCATCAGTAGCAAATAATTCCTTTAACAAAGCTGCCCTTGCTTTAGGGCTCATTTTAATGAGATGTTGGGCGCTTCCTCCAGTTAACGCATAGCCAAAACCATCAATTGATTGGAAAGACTCTTTCTCATCAACTACAATGGTTGGATTGTTATTTTTTATGTCCGCAAATTTCAATATTCTTTTCTGTTTGGTAAATAGAACTGATTTATCTGCTTTTGTAAGCCATAGGCTCACATCATTTTGAGCATTTGCGACAAATGAAACAAATGTAATAACCAGCCCTAGAATTGAACTGAGCTTTTTTGATCTCATAATTATTAAGTGATGTATATTAAAAACAGAAATAAGAGGTGGATGTCTTATCCACCTCTTAGCGCACTATTTAGTACCACCCCACTCTTTACTCTGAACTATCTTTGTATTATTTAGTTCACCATTTGGAATAGGTAATGTTTCATTTTTTCCGGCCACAAAACCTTTAAAGGCTAGTTTAGCAGGTGCAAGTCCCCAACGCACAAGATCAAACCAGCGCTGTCCTTCAGCTGCTAGTTCAATACGTCTTTCTTTTATTATATTATCCATGGTAACGTCCACTGGTTTCAATCCAACTCTGGCTCTTACTGCATTTAAAGCAGCATAAGCTCTGCTTCCTGCTCCAACAGCTCCTCCACTTTTCAATACAGCTTCAGCTTCCATTAAGTAAGTGTCGGCCAAACGTATTTCATAAAGATTATAAGGGAAGTTAAGTTCAAGCTGTCCGCTATTGGCTTTGGTGGATACTCTGCCAGCATACTTTTCAACAAAATAACCAGTATTATCGTTGGCGTGTTTATAAGTTACAATACCGGCCTTTTCAAGACTATCTAAATTTGCAACTGTTGGTTTATTACGAGGATCGAAGTGAATGAGTGCAAAGAACTCTTTAGTAAATGGCATAACACTCCATCCGGAAACATAATCCGGAGCTTTGTCAGGAATTAGAATATTGTAGTTCCGAGGGCCCGACATAATCCCAGCTACATTACCTTCGCCACTACCAACATTACCCCAGCCCATATTTGAAGTGCTGTTATAGGAAATCTCAAGAATGGATTCGGAATTGAATTTATTAGCGAGTTTATACAAGTCCTCAAACCTGCTCATTAGCACATAACCATATTTACTAGGCGTAGTACCGGGCGAAGGACCGTTTACATCTGCAAATTCAGTAGCGGCATCAGCAAATTTTTCCTGCCAAAGGTATACCTTACCGAGTACTGCATGAGCCGCTCCCTGGGTTAACCTTCCACCTTCAGTGTTTCTTGGAACCGTTAACGGAAGATTGGGGATAGCTTCTTTTAAATCCAATTCAATTTGTTTGTATACATCGGCAGGAGGAACCTGTAGGACATTATACCAATCACTCGTTTCAACGGGTTTTAAAATAAGGGGTATGTTCTTAAATATCCGAACCAGGTCGAAATAAAAGATAGCTCTTAAAGCTTTTGCTTCTGCAATATATCTGTTTTTGGTACTGGCATCCATTTGAATCTCCTCTACCTTTTGTAAAAATATATTGGCCCTATAAACCCCGGTAAAGCCTTTACCCCACAGATAACTTGGTGCTCCGGATAATGAACTTACTGTATAGTTATTCATTGCCTGTAGATCACCAAGATCAGATGGGGAATCACCTCCAGCGTAGTGATCATCAGACCCGGAAGAAAAAATATTTAGCTTGGTTAAATAGCCACCAGACTGGTTTCCAAATTGATCATACACCGAGATCAAACTACTAAAAGCCTGTTCAGGAGTTTTATAATAATTAGATTCAAGTATTCTTTCTCTGGGATTTACATCCAGATCCTTTTTACATGATCCCATGAATTGCGCTCCAATAAAAAGAGCAGCTATATATGTTAATTTATTTTTCATTTTGATGTTTATTAAAATCCAACATTTAATCCAACCATAAACGAACGTGCCTGCGGATAGATTCCTTTATCAACTCCAAATACAGTTCCTCCAATTTCAGGATCATACCCTGTGTACTTAGTTATGGTAAAAAGGTTTTCACTCATTACATAAACACGTACTTTTTGCGCACCAATTTTTTGAATTACATTTTTAGGAATGTTATATCCAAGCTGTAATGTTTTTAATCTGAAATAATCTCCTTTTTCAAGATATCTTCTTGTGAAATTAGTGTTGTTTTTGTTGTCGTCCTTTTCAACAACTCTTGGTATGGTAGTCGAAGGATTTGTAGGCGTCCAACGATTTAGGATGTCAGTTTGCCAGTTAGCAAATGTTACATCTAAACGACGTAAGCCTTGAAATATCATATTGCCACCTGCTCCACTTCCAAACACTACAAAATCAAAGTTCTTATAGGCCATATTTATTGTTAGGCCATAAGTATATTTTGGAATCGGGCTTCCCAGATATGTCCTATCTGCTGCCTCAATCTGATTATCGCCATTTAAATTCGCGAACTTAACATCTCCGGGTTTTGCATTAGGCTGCAGCTTAGTTCCCCCTGGTCCGACATAACTATCAATTTCCGCTTGATTTTGAAAAATGCCAAGTGTTTCGTAACCATAGAATTCATTGAAAGAGTGCCCTATTCCTGTTCGGGTAATATTGCCCATACCCTGAAAGCTTTGGGCTTCATCTTCAATAAATAATTTACCTGTGGCAAGTTTAGTTACTTTGTTTTTTAAGAAGGAAACATTTCCATTTACGCCAAGGTTAAATTCTCCGAATGTTTTACGATATCCAAGTTCAAGTTCCAAACCCTTATTTTCCATATCTCCAATGTTTTGGGCTGGGGCTCCAGCTACACCTAGATAGCTTGGGGGTGTTGGATACTGAAGTACTCCAACTGTTTTCTTTTTATAAACGTCAAAGGCCAAAGTAAAGTTGGTGAATATAGTGGCATCAAAACCTAATGTTGTCTGGCGGGTTTCTTCCCATTTCAAATCCGGATTAGAAGGGGCTGCCGGGCTCCATCCTATTGAGCTGACATCTGTAGTTCCAAAAGTATAGTTCCGTCCACTTGAAACCAGGGCATTGTAAGCAAAATTGGAAATTTGATCATTACCTGTTACACCGTAACCCCCACGGATTTTAAAGAAATTTATAACGTTATTTTCCTTCCAGAAATTCTCTTTGGTAGGCACCCATCCTAATGAAAATGAAGGGAAGTATCCGAACTTATTGTTATCACCAAAACGCGATGAACCATCTCTTCTGATAATACCGGTAAAGAGGTATTTTTCGTCATAATTATAAGATATACGAGAAAATAAAGAGTTAACTTTATGAACTGTCCCATCGTTTCCATCTGCAGTTCTGTCTGCACTAACTGGTTTATAATTTAAATTTGCTTCTTCAAAGTTATTTGCAATAATATTGTTGAATGTTACATTTAAAGTTTTGACATTTTCATCAAGATAAATTCCCTGACCAACTATAATATTCGCATTATGCTTTCCAAACGTTTTTGAATAACTCAACGTGTTTTCAAAATTGTAATTCAAAACATTGTTCCAATTACGTACAAATGAGTTTTTAGTTCTGATATTGGATGAGTTTAAATAGGCAACCGGATTAAATGCATCATCGCCATAAAATGCAATCTTGGTTCCTAACGTTGATCTAAAAACTAAATCTTTAATAGGCTGTAGTTCTGCAAACGCATTTCCAATTATGTTATGATCCCAGCCATAATTCCCAAGTTTTGTTTGAATATAAGCAAGGGGATTAATTAATTCCTGGCCAACCCAAGGTGATAATCCAAATGGGTTTCCACTTTTATCTCTTAAAACATTTGGTGTTGTATATGGCGGTTTTGAAATAAGATCCGGGTTGGTTTCAATCGCCGGAGTGGTTGGATCTAAACCAATAGCAGAACTCAAAGGCCCTCCAAATTCATTATTTGTATTACCTAAGCTGCTATTTACAGAATGGCTATATCCTAAATTCTCTCCAACAGTTAACCATTTTGCAAGCTTATGAGTAGAATTTAAACGAATATTCGCTCTGTTCCATTTTGAAATCGGACTTGCAACTATACCTTCCTGCTTTATGTATCCGAAAGATGAATAAAATGTAGATTTCTCTCCGCCGCCTGCGATACTAAATTCATGGGTTTGTCTCCTCGCATCATTGTTAAATATGATATCCTGCCAATCGGTTCCCTTGCCTAATGCTGCGGGATTCGCAAATGGTAAAGTTGCATTAGGGTCTGTATTTTTTGCCGCTTCATTTCTAAGTGTAGCATACTCCGATGCATTTAACAGATCCAAAGTTTTTGCAGCTGCAGAAGTACCGTAAAATCCATTATAGTTAATTTGAAGAAGTCCGGATTTACCTCGCTTAGTAGTTACTATGATAACACCATTTGCAGCACGGGCTCCATAAATAGCTTGCGATGCTGCATCTTTTAAAACTTCTATAGATTCAATATCAGATTGATTTAGGTATCCAATACCTCCATTATCTACAATCACTCCGTCAACCACCCATAGAGGATTGTTGTTACCATCTTTTGCAAAGGTAGTATACCCCCTAATCCTTACCGTGGCTGCACTTCCCGGTTGCCCGTTATTTGTTGCTATGGTTACTCCGGAAGTTCTGCCCTGTAAAGCCTGTTCGACCCTATTTATCGGCATGCTTTCCAGGTCCTTAGCTTTTACACTTGAAATTGACCCAGTAACGTTACTCTTTTTCTGAGTTCCATAACCTACTACTACTACCTCTCCCAATGCAGTAACGTCTGTCTCTAATGCAATGTTAACAGAGGAGCTATTAGTTACGGTTATTGTTTGTGAAACCATCCCCAATTGGCTGATGATTAGTTTTGACCCTGCAGAGGGAACCGCGATCCTAAAATTTCCGCTGGCGTCTGTGAGCGTTGCTTTTGTGGTGCCTTGTAATGTTATGGTAACTCCTGGCAATGGTTTTCCATCGCTCTTGTCTGTTACCTTACCCGTTGCTGTTACTTCCTGTGCCATTGAGGCAAATGGGGACATAAGAAGACAGCAAACGAAGAAAATAAGTGTAAGACTTCTTTTCATACAATAAGATTTAGTTTAGTTTATAATTGGTTAATTTGACTTCCACCTGGCGGTTTCAGCTAACTCAAATCTATACCTGGAAACGGTTTTTATAATATTTCCATACCACTACACTACCCCTACAAAAAGAAATTCAAAGGCATTATCGCCATACAAGCGCCACTACATCACCACTACAGCGAGCAACTAAACTCCTGATTTACAATACAGTTATTTTAATCAGGAGCCCTCAGCAGTTCTTGATATCTGGATAAGGAAATCATATAGATTAGTTTCAGACTGAATATGTAGTTTCTTCCTTAACCGATACCTTCCTACCTCCACTGCTTTTATTGTAATGTTCATGAGCTGAGCAATTTCCTTGGTAGAAAGGTTCATTTTAAGATAAGCACATAATTTAAGCTCATTAGGTGTGAGCTCCGGAAACTGATCTTTTAGCTTATTAAAGAAATTAGTATTAACAGTATTAAAATGGATTGAGAAGTTTTCCCAGTCCTGATCACTCTTTTCAACATCTCTTATGAGTCGGATCAAGTGTCGGAAGCTGGGGGAACTGTCGTTGATATCGTGATTTTTAATTACAGCAGAAATCACCTCTTTTATTTTAGCCAGCACCTTGCCTCTCTGGACCAGATGCATAGTCATATTAGATAGCTCTCTATTTTTATAATTTACATCGGCTTCCAGTTTTTCGTATTCTAAACGGACGATTTCTTTTTCGCTACGATCCATTTCAAGCTGATGAAGATAGCTTAATCTGGTCTGGGCTTTGATATGTTTCTTCTTTTGCCACTTAAAGAACATATAGATAATTACGCCCAGGAGCAATACATAGAACATATACATCCATATCGTTTGATACCAGGCAGGCAAAATTTCAAAAGTATACCCCACAACTTCAGACTCGTTGCCAAAACTATTTCTGGCTCTAACATTAAATGTATACTTCCCGGCAGGGAGGTTAGTATAATCTTTTTCACTTTTTTGCGTCCAGGACGACCATTCTTTATCAAAGCCAACAAGTTGATAACCGAATTCAATATTTGCCTGATGCTCAAATAGTGTAGATGAATATTCAAAATGAAGAGAACTGTACACATTCGCAAGTTTTAAAACAGAGGATAAATCCTGAGTTTTTACCATTTTATCTTTATTCAGGAAATAACCACCAAAGATTGTACTATCCTTTTTACCAAAAAGCTTTACTGTACCTAGTAAAACATTTGGTTTTGGGATATTCTCCAAATACTTGGCATAATTTAAATGATAAGCACCCTTATTGGCACCTATAAAAACATTCTCATCATTCAGATAATAAATAGACTCAAATCCACCAACTATTTTACCATCTAGCTGAGGAAAATAATGTATTGTAAATGATTTTGTAGTTGTTGGATGTCCAAAATCTAATATTCCAACTTTTTTATCTGAGACAAACCATAAGTTTCCTTTAGAATCTTCTTTAAGATATTGGATTCGCATTCGCTTTAATGCTTCGCTAAGTAAGACAAAAGGCTTAAAATTATCTTTTGCCGCATCATATTCATATACACCATTTTTAGTTGCGACCACAACCCGATTCTTTATTTTAAAAATGTAATTATACAAATGTGAAGGCAGCCCTTGCTTATCTGTATAGATGGTATATTTTTTTATTCTTTTAAAATCTTCAGACAATTCAATTTTATATACCCCGTGATATGGATGCGATGCCCATAAATTATTGTTGACATCAAATGCGATAAACCTTAAGGATTCTGTACGCCCTTCAATTTTGCCCTGATTGGTAAAACTTCCATTTCTATAACTTATTTTCTGAAGACCCAGATAGGTGCCAGCTATAATATCCTGTGAAGGATAAACCTCTGAAGTTGGTTCAAACAACCATGTTCCCGGCCGATTATATATTTGATGGGCAACATCATTTTCAATTTCAAAAAAGCCATCCTCATGCCCCATTAAAAGTTTGTTGTTGATTTCGCTAAGATTCCAGACCTGCCCTTTAGAGTTTTTAACTTCCGTAAATGCTTTGGTCGACAAACTTAAATCAGCAATACCATCTTCAATTTCTGTTACATATAAGCCATTAGATGTTCCGATATATAATTTCCCATTGAAATTACGTATAGCATAGCTTGTTATCTGTTTATTCTTATCAGGAAATATGCTTTTTACTGCGCTGTTAATGGCAACATAATCAATCCCATCATTCAGTGCTAACCAAAGGTTTTTGCTCCTATCAGTAATAAAGCCTCTTACATTGTTATTCTGTAAACCATCCTTATAGGTATATTTTTGTAAAACCTTCCCCTGTTTGTTAATAATTAGAACCCCTGCAGAGGTAGTTCCAATTACGTACTTATTACTGTCTATCCTATCAGCACCATAAATCCTGTCGTTATAAAATATCTGATCCAGGGCTGTTGGTTTAGGTGTAAGTTTTCCGTTGTGCATTAAAAAAAGTCCATTTTTTAACGTGGCGACCAGCATGGTGTCTTTATTGTATTCTATTATGGAAGTCACCGCAGATTTTAGCAACACTGGATCTGAACAATATGGTTTCCAGATCTCACCGTCATAAATCATTAATCCATGCCCTTTAGAATGAGCAAAAAACTGATGATTACTCTTACCTGCAAATTGCCATTCTATATCTGGTTTATAGGTTTTTACAACCCCATCTTTATAATAAAGAATAACGCTGGTTGTTCTGAAAACTACTGCATCATCTATAATAGCAACATTCCATATATCGGCAAAACTTCGGTATTTTTCGGGGATGAGAGGGATAATTGAATGATATTTCAATATTCCATTTTTCTCTGGATAAAAATATCCGGCTTCATCCTGTCCCCCAATAAAGATCCTATCTTTCGAATCTATTTCAACAGATCTTACAGAAGTAAAATTTGGCAATTTAATAAGATTCCAGAACCTGCCATCAAACCTCAGTAAACCTTCATTATTGCCAAAATATAAAATACCGTTCTTGTCTTGAGCAATATCCCAATTCTGCATTCCGGCTTTATACTGGTCATTATTATAGTTAAGTATTTGAGGTGTGCCAATTTGGCCCAGACCTTCAAAATGGGTAAAACAATATAGAATTAGGATGATTAGTAGAGTTTTCCTCATAAATTACAACAGACAAAAAAATCCGTATTTGGTTAGCTACCCAAAATACGGATTTTTGATCAACATAGGTGTCTCACCTAAAAAATCAAGTCCTACATGAAGCTTCCGTCTCCGCGACGCATAATGCCTCTACCACCACGTCCTTGAGAACCAGACCATTTTTGCAGTCTCATACTCAGTTTAAGCATAAAGTATCTACTGATGGGATTTACTCTTGTATTTATATAACCGCCATCATCTGGTTGCTGTGTTCTTAGAAAATTATTCTGATTTAAAATGTCAAATGCCTGAAAAGTGATCTGGCCTCTCCGGTTAAACAGTTGACGTTCCAAACTCGCATTTATCACTAAAGGGCTATTATTTGTATTTCCGACTATACCATTTATGAACTGCTTACTGCCATTGTAACCCAACATCCATACATCCCATAAGTATACTCTTCCATCTAAATTAAGAGAAAGCGTGTTAATTTCATTATTACCGGAACGAAGCGTTGAATTAGATTTTTCATTTTTGTATCCGATGTTCGGATTGATTTCGAACCACTCCGTAGGATTAATTTTTGGGCCAAAACGCTGATCGAAAGAAGTAATATCAGTAGTATTCAAGATACCGTCCCGCATACTCAGGCTATGATTATAACTCACCGTACCATTAAGTTGCAAATTATACTTTCTGTTGTTGAGTTGCTTACTGATGTTGTAATTACCGGTTAGTCTATACACTCCACTAACATTCAAAAAGCGTGTTTCATTAATTTTACTGCCAGGGAGGTTTGGATCTGGATTGTCAACAGTTGCCACATTTCTGATTACAGCGTTTTCCGTATATGCCCCATTTACGTTTAGTGAAAGATTGAGCTTGGAGTTTGCAATATAATTATTGTAATCACCTCTTAAAGTATGCACAAAAGTGGCTATCAGGTCTGGATTACCAATAACCGGATTATTTGGATTTGTAACATCCCTTACCGGTTGTATCTGATCAAATGTTGGTTCTACTGCATTCCCTGAATAGTTCAAGGATATTCTTTGCTGTCTGCTCCAACGATATTCAAATCTTGCAATAGGGATCAGGTTAAAACTGGTGCGGTTTGTTGTCGTACCCAGACTTACTTTAGTTCCGGATAATAAAGCTGGCACACCTGTTAAACCAACAGAAAAACGAACTTTGGAAGCATTAGTCATTCCATATCTAAAATTCAACGCCACCCGGCCCTGTGTAAAGGAATAATTATAAATGTTGCTTAATGAATCTATAATATCTGAAACGCCGCCATTTAAAATATCCCTTGTCGTCGCGGTATTGTCATAACCATTGTAATTTATCTGGGCATTCACCTCGAATTGAGTATTGACTCCAAGAGGCTCCACATAAGTCATACTCCCGCGATAATTATCACGTCGATTCTTACGTGCTATGATCTGATTAATTATAGAATCTTTCCCGTCTTGCGCCGCTTCAGTATAAAAAGTTGTGAAATTGTATCTTTCCTGCTCATTATCCTGATTATTTTTATTCAAATCTATCTGGGTTGAAAAATTCCTTCTGTATTTTTTAAACAGATGCTGATAAAAAGCGGAAATACCAAATTGAGGCGCTGTGCTGGAATTTGAATTTGTTATGCGGCGGTCCTGATCCAGCCCCATTGAAAGACTACTCCCTCTTTGGCTTAAGGTGGAGGAGCCATTATTATCGGTAGAATTAGACTGGAAAGTCGGGACAACTTTAAGGTAATTACTTGAGTCCAGGTTTACTTCAAATTCAAGCTTAAAATTATGATTATTTGATTTTTGCAAGCCTGTATTTGAACTGTTGGAGTGCAATTGCCCATTATTTAAAATACTTAGGGATTCGGTCTCATTCAAATTGTCTCCATTGGAATTTTGAAATTGATAGCCCAAATTATAGTCTATTTTTTTTCCGATTTTATCACGCAAACTAAATCTGGCATTTGCATTCTTTGTCGTGCCACTTAATGCATTAAGATTAATTGCATCTTTATAATTACCGTTTATACCAATCTGTTGATTTCCGTTAATCCGCGTAGCAAATAATCCGGCTTCCTTTCTTTCCTTACTGCCTCCAGCGGTGTTCAGATTCACCATATTTCCAACAGACTTATCTGTTCTTGTAGTAATATTCAGTATTTTTTCAGGATCACCATCCTTTACGCCTGTACGGGCCGCCTGATCACCATAGTCATCAACAATCTGAATTTTATCAACGATTTCAGCAGGAAGATTTTTAATTGCATTTGCGATGTCACCTCCAAGATATTCCTTTCCATTCAATTTGGCCTTAGTAACTGCTTCTCCCTGATGGACTAAACTTCCATCAGTACCTACCTCCATACCTTCCATCTTTTTGAGCAGTTCGTCTACAGTAGCATTCTTTCGGACAATGTAATCGCTGGCCTTGTATTCAACTGTATCTGTTTTATAGGTAATTGAAGGAGTTCCATTAATAACTACTTCATTCAAAGTATTATGCTCTTCCTTAAGAACTATTGGATCCATCACAATCCTTGGGCTTGTGTCGTTTTGTTTAAAACGCATTGCTGGGGTATTAACATACCCAATACTCTGAACTACAATAATGTAAGTTGCTGACTTTACATTTCTAAAAACAAATACACCATCATTATTAGTACTGGTTTTTAGGGTATCCTTGTCGGAAGTTAAACTAACAGTTGCTCCAATTACTCCGAGGTCTGTAGAATCCTTTACAATTCCACTTATCTCACGCGTAGGCAAGGGTGGAGGAGGGTTTTGTTGCCCCTGTGCATAAAGTACTACAGAACTGAATACCAGTAGAAATAATACAATAGCAGGTTTCAATGCATTATATAAATAATTCATTTTTTGTTTGTGTGGTTTATTTGTGTGTGAGTAGTATCTATGTATACAGCTTATTTAAGGATATATTTTCCCCAAAAATCTGTTGGGCTGGTTAATGCTTGAAAATCAATTCCAGAACGTCTAGGGCCGAAGTTACCACCGCCACCGCCGCCTCTATTACCACCAAAACCGCCTCTTCCTCCTCCGTCGCCGTCACCGCCGCCATCTGGTCTCTGAAATTGTAAACCATTCAATTTTATATTATATGCAAATTCCTTTGGTGCATCTTTCGAAATGCCCAACTCTTCAAATGGGATTGCCAATTCGTAGAAGAATGCTTTGTCATTCCCTATACTAGCAAATGCCTTTATACCTAAATCGTTATAAACGGAAATAAGGGTATCGGTTGTTTTTTTAAACCCGCTGATCTTAATTTCCTTGACCTGACTTAATTGCCTTTTTTGCATTACAGCCATCATAGAATCTCTTTGTTCAGGAGTTTGCGTTCCCCCAGCGCCTCCACCCATTATGGCACCCATTTGGCGCCGTCCGCCTCCCTGTCCACCACCTTGTGCGGGTCTGTTAATCAATGGATATGTAAGTGTAATGCTTTCCTTTTCTTTCTTTTTTCCTTCAGTATTTATAGCAAGCGTAATTCCACCGGCAAGAATCTTTGAATTATTTGCTATATCAGTTGATTTAATTACAAGGTATAAGTTCTTATCATCGTTACTTATTGTATATAAAATACTGGTCCGTTTATTTTCGGCCTGAAAAGTATCGTTCCATTCTGTATTTCTTCCATCAACTTTTATGTTAGTCGGAGCAGTTATACTGCCTTCCTGCACATCTTTAAGTTTTTGTGCTTGCGCTGTCATGCAAAAACCAGCGAGCAATAAAGTATTTACTGTGATTTTTAAGAATATTGATTTCATATTTGGTGAAAGTTTGTCATTAACTATAGCTTTGGAATTATGACTCACTAAACTCGCTTAGGTTTAATCCTAATGAGCAAGTTTAGCGGTTAATATTCTTGTTACAATCAATTTTACAATAGCATTCCACCTCAATACAAATTAATGGGCTTCCTGTACTTCCTTTTTTTGTTGAAATATGTAGATCAGATAACCCAGGGCGGGCAGAATAAATATACTGCCAATCAATAAGGCGTAGCCTAATGTATCTATCGCCTTTGCTTGTCCCTGATGGGTAAGTAACGATAAATTAGCCCCATTTTTAAGGAGTACGATGTCTGGAAAATGGCTGTATGTGGCAGCAAATAAGATCATAGCAACCTGAAATCCTGCAAGTAAACGAAGCAATATAGGCTTCTTCCGCTGAAGTAAGAAAAACATAATAATCAATGAAATACTTGCAGCAATAATGGCGGTCAAACCCAAAGTGTCTCCAAAAATCCAACTTGCTAATGGGATGTTTTCATGATAAGCAGCAACAAAAACTAGTGCTCCACAAAACATAACCGTATAGATTGTTCGCCTTGCTTTTCCGATAAAGAAGCTTCTGTCATCGTCAGCCGCCTGCCCTATGATAAAAATAGTGGCCAAAAAACCACATATACTAACTGTAAATACCCCAACCGAAACAGAGAACCAGTTTAGCCAGCTAAAAACATAGGCTGAAAGAAAATCTTGTGCCTGAACATCTATTTGACCTGATACGGAACTGGCAGCAATTATTCCAAGGAAAAATGGGGTGATTAAGCTTGAATAAATAAAAATTGGGGTATATACTTTTTGCATATCATCCTTAACGGCATCATAGTTTCTAAATACGAAGGCAGTTCCACGGGCAATAATGCCAAGTAACATACATACTAATGGAATATGCAGATAGATTGAAACTGTAGTATAAATTTTAGGGAACCCAACAAAAAGGATAACAATAGCAATAATTAACCACATATGATTTGCTTCCCATATAGGGCCAATAGCTTCATACATAGTTTTACGCGTTTTGGATCGATTACCTTTGGAGGTAAACAATTCTATAATTCCCGCTCCAAAATCTGCACCACCTAATAGGATATATAATAGAATTGATGTCCACAGGAAAACAATAACAACATAGATCATAATATTAATTTTTAGGTAGTTTGGAAGTAGAATCATATAATTTACCAACCATCGTAATCTGACGGTACAGCAATAAACTCACTATAATTGCCAACGAAATGTATACACCAGTAAAGAGATAGAAGGAATAAGCAATTCCAGGCATTGGCGTTGCAGCATCTACAGTCCGCATAACACCGTAGATAATCCAGGGTTGTCGTCCAACCTCTGTTACCGTCCACCCTGCCTCCAAAGCTATAAATCCCATAGGAGTTGCAATTATAAAAAGCTTTAATAGCCAGTTACTATTAAGCCATTGTCTCTTTTTCCAAAGGGCTATAAAGTACAATAAAGCAATGAACACCATTGCCATTCCAAGTCCAACCATAATCTGAAAGGCATAATGTGTTACCGCTACCGGAGGTTGGTCTTCTTTTGGGATCACGTCGAGACCTTTAACCTCCCCATTAAAGTTCCCTGTAGTCATAAAACTAAGCAGACCAGGAATTTTAATTGCGTAATCAACTCTTTTATTCGCTGTGTCTGGTATTCCTCCAATAATTAATGGCGCATTTCTTTCTGTATGAAAATGAGCCTCCATAGCTGCGAGTTTTGCCGGCTGGCGATGAGCAACATCCTTAGCAGAAATATCACCACTGATAGGTTGCAAGCAAGCTGCAACTGTTCCAAATACTGCTGCTATTTTAAAAGCTTTACTGTGAAAGAGCACATTTCTCCCTCTAAGAATCATCAGGGCGTGTACACCTGCTACGGCAAATCCGGTAGATACAAATGCAGCAACCGACATATGGAGCGCCTGAGAAAACCAGGCATCATTAAACATTGCCTTTATAGGATCTATGTCTAAATACTTACCATCCACAAAGTCAAAACCGGCGGGGCTGTTCATCCAGGCATTTGCAGCAACCACAAGAATTCCTGACAATAACCCACTTATTCCTACAACAACACCAGTCACCCAGTGAAACCACGGATTTAACTTGTCCCATCCATATAAATAAAACCCAAGGGCTATCGCTTCAATAAAAAATGCCGTCCCCTCTAAAGAAAACGGCATTCCAAATATAGGACCTGCGTGCTCCATAAATGTTGGCCACAGGAGTCCTAGTTCAAAAGATAATACCGTTCCCGAAACTGCTCCCGTTGCAAAAAATATTGCAACACCCTTGCTCCAGGCTTTTGTAACGTCCTTATAGACAACCTTTTTTGTTTTTAGCCAGTAAAAATGAGCTACTGACATAAAAAAGGGCATCACCATACCAATACATGCAAAAACAATGTGAAAGCCAAGAGAGAAGGCCATCTGGAGTCGGGCAGCTAAAAAATCGTCCATAGTTAGGGTTTAATAAACGTTAGTCGCTAAAAGAAATAGTCAAGCAAAAGTACGTGTTTTAAGCACAGGAACCCAATTTCAGACCGTATTTCAAGCAATACTTTTATCAATATTTCAATACGCTTACAATTCTTTAAAAGGAATTATATCTCTTTTAAAGAACTAAAAAACAAACTAAAAAGAAAATAAATTTGTTAAAAGAGATATTTATAAATATGTTTGATACCTGTTGATCGCTAACATTTCAAAAGATAATGATGAATACATTAAAGTTTAGATACGTCCTTACAATTGTTGGAATTATATTTAATTGCCTCTTGTAAAAAGGCTAAACCTAGAAAAGAAGAAAAACCTGTAGAAACAGATAAACCGATTATTACAGATCCTGTTAAAAAACAATTTATCCCCATAAAACTGGAATCGGAAAATCTGATTATTAACCTTAAATACGTCGAAAACTCAGCTCTTATTTCAGAAGTTAATAGTTCCGATGGCTACAGTGTTAAAATAACTTACCGAGATCAATTACCCTTTGAATGTCTTAAATACAAAAGCAAAATACCTTTTAAATCTATTTATTTTAGAAAAACAGCCAATACAGATTTAAAGGTTACATTTTTCGATATAGATGGTAAAGTAGATACACCTACCGGTTCCCTGATGTTGACGAGAAATACTAAAGAACAACTGATTTCTATTCAAGCATCAGGCGACGGCCCCTCTTATCCATATAAAGAAAGTACATGGTCATATAGCTCAGCTGGAAATGTATCAGGTATTATCGTAAAAGGTTCTCCTAATGATGCATCTCCCATTAAATATACCCATGACGAAAAAAATGGAATCTTCAAGAATGTACAGCATGCTCAATTGCTATTTCTGGAAATGGGCTACAGCTTTTTTTGTGCCGATACAAACAACAGGCTAAGCTATTCAAATACAGATAAACCGCTGGAAAATACCGATTTCAGTTATCAATACGATAGTGTTGATTACCCTAAACAGTTTACAATACTTCAAAGTAAGCAAACTTTTAAGATCACCTATACCGAACTTAAATAATGACCTTATTCTTTTAATAATTTTTGTGCTCTAAATAAATTATCAGAACACTGAAGAATTTTGGCCTTCAACTTTGGATTATAGCGGGGGTTCTTTTCCAAAAAGTCTTGAACAATTTTTAGGGCCTCCGCGCTCTGATAATACCCAAATGTAGATTGAAGCCAGTTTTGAGGAAAAAAGATATCTCCTGTTTTTTGTATTTCAGCCAACATATCCAGACTCTTCGCTAAATATTTAAACGAACTAGTTTGTCTTAGTGGGTGATGAAGATAATATAAGGCAGCCCCCACATTTGATTCCTTTTCTCTATTCGATTTTAGTTCAAGACTCTTAAAAAAGGCATCCCGTTTTGTTTCTGCAGAAGATACAGCTGGCATAATAAATTCAAATCTTTTTCGTCTGTCCCCATTACTTATTCGCTTAAGCTGCTTACCCAGAATCGAACTATCACCATCTCTCAATACAAGTGAAAAGGCCAATGAGGTATAATCATCTTCTGTCAGCTTTAATCCTGCAGGAATTTTCTGACTTTCCCAAATTCGGTGCAACTTTTCACCGGCGTTAGCCGATAGATATATGTCTTGGTAGGTTTTAAAAAGCACCTTCTTGTTATTAGGCAAACTTTGCTTCTGCATACTGTTCCACAAATTGCTCTCCAATGATGTGGATACGCCAGTACGTTCAGAGGCTGAAATGAGTCCCCAATAAATACTACTGATATAATTGGTCATCAGTTTCAGGTTTAGCTCTTCTTTTTCCTGATCCAGCCCTTTTACAAACAGATTTAACAGGTCCGATGGTTTAATATACCTCCCACTTAACATATTCTCATACAATGAAATATAGGCAGCAGCCCTGCTCAAAGGCTTATCAACCAAATATATCTCATTAAACATTTTTTTATCCAATGGCCAAAGACCATACCCCTGTCCTGATGAGTTAAACAGAACAAAAGATGGCACATCCATTCCTTCAGCAGCTTTTAATCTAACTTCTTTATTATTGAGGCTCACTGTTAATTCTTTACTATAACCAGGATAATAAAGAGTTACTTCTATTAATTGTGGCCAAATCCTATTTGCCCCATACTCTGGCTTCTGCTTAATTATGAACTTACTAATTTTATTACCTACAGCTTTAACCGTATAGTCAACCAAAGGTCTTCCCGCCTCATTTACCCAGACCTTATTCCATTTATTTAAATCATGCTCCGAATGTTTATCAAGGATTGTAATTAGCTCTGGCCAGGAAGCATTTTTATTCGCAAATTTCTTCAGGTATTCCTGCACACCTAATTGAAATTTCTCCTTTCCCATTAAACGCTCCAACTGTCTCATCATTATTGGAGCTTTATGGTAAATGATATTTCCATAAAGTGTTCCTGCATCTTTTAAATTATCTAAATCTTGTCTTATTGGATTTGAACCCGTAGTACGATCTACCCCATAAGCTGCAGGGAAATGATCTATCAAAAACTTAAGATCAAATGCTTCTTTCCCAGTAATATTTTCCGCACTCTTATCAGCCATAAAATTTGCAAAAACTTCTTTCATCCAAACATCTGTAAACCAGTTCATGGTAACCAAATCTCCGAACCACATATGAGCAGTTTCATGAGCAATTAAGTTATTGCGACCATTTAGTTGATCCTTAGTAGCACCTTCATCGAGAAATAAGGCCGACGACTTATACTGAATTGCACCTACATGTTCCATACCTCCAAACTGAAAATCCGGAATAGCCACAAAACCAAATTTTTGAAAAGGATAAGGAATTCCAGTCCACTGTTCCAGATAACTCAATGACTTCGAATGAATGTTAAACACTTCATTCAAGCTGTTTTTTATAATTAACGAGTCAGTTTCTCGGTATAGAAAATCGGTCAGCATGTTTCCGACTTTACCATTTGCAAGTGTAAACTTTCCTACCGCAAAAGCAAATAAATAAGTACTTAAGGTATCTGATGTATTAAATCGGTAGGTTTTACAGTCGTTTGTAACAACAGAATCTTTTAACCCAGCATTAGCCAAAGCATTCCAATCCGCCGGAATTTTTAAAGTGAGGTTATATGTTGCTTTTAAATCAGGCTGATCAAAGCAAGGAAAAACTGTCCGCGCTCTATCCGGAACAAACAAAGTATATAAATAATCACTGTTCCTGTTAAGTGCAGCCTCACCAGCCTCAAAACTCAAACCTATTATATTCTCTCCTTGCTTTAGGTATTTAGAATCTATAATCAAGTGTTCTTCCCTATGATCCACCGCTACAGAAACACCGTTTACTTCCAGACTTTTTATCTTTTTAGCATCCTCTCTAAAATCCAGCTGCAATGGATATTTAGTCGATCTAAGTTGAAATGCTATTTCTTCTGTAGCATTTATAATCTCACTCCTATTCTTAGGAATATCCAGTCCGATTTTGTAGTTGATATTACTTAAAGTCAATTTGCGATAAATAGCCAGCTTTTTGGAGACTCCCGTCTCCAATATTGGCTCTGAGAAATATTTCGCACCAGAACAAGAAATAAGAAAGAGCGCTAAAATTGCTATTGTATTACGCAAATTGACCATAGCAACGAATTTAAGATTTTGTTGAATTAAAGCATCAAATAAGTGGTAATTTAGCGTCAACAAAACTTAGATCAGCTCTGTTCAAACTGACTGATCACCTAAAACAAATTTATGATCATGAAAAAGACATTAACAACAGTACTGCTTATTGCGCTAACGGTATCATTACAATCTGAGCTTAAGGCACAAGGTGTAAAAATGCCTCAACCAAGCTCAGGGCAAACCATTTCTCAGGATTTTGGTCTGGGTAAAGTAACTATCAGTTATTCTCGTCCAAACACTAAGGGACGTAAAATCTTTGGCGGATTAGAACCATATGGTTCTGTATGGAGAACCGGTGCTAATTCTGCTACTACCATCGCTTTTACAGAGGCCGTTAAAATTGGAGGAAAAGATCTTGCTGCCGGAGAATATGAATTATTTACCATTCCAGGAGAGAGTGAATGGACCGTAATCATAAACAAAGGATCAAAACAATGGGGTGCCTATGAGTATAAAGAAAGTGATGATATATTGCGCATAAAGGTTAAGCCAACTAAACTTAAGGAGAAAGTAGAAACATTTACTATTCAATTTGCCGATGTTTATCCAAATACTGCCAAATTGCAGTTAATGTGGGAAAATACTGCTTTAACGGTTGATTTATCTACTGATTTTGACGCCAAAGTGATGGCAGGTATTGATGAGGCAATGAAAGGAGAGAAAAAACCTTACTTTCAGGCTGCATACTATTACCTTGAAACTGGAAAAGACTTAAGCAAAGCACTTGAATGGGCTACCGCTGCTGAAACTGCAGATCCTAAAGCGCCATGGGTTAAATTACTAAAAGGACGTGTTCAATTAAAATCAGGAGATAAGAAAGCTGCAGCAGCCACTGCAGAGGAAGGCATAAAATTAGCCACTGAGATTAAAAATCCTGAATATATTAGATTACATACTGGCTTATTAGCTGAGACTAAAAAATAATATTATCCAAAAACATAAATATAAGACAGGATACCATAAATCAGCATCCTGTCTTATATTTATCAAATTATTCAAGCACTATGTGCTTAATATTCCTTCTATCAAATGTATAGCTGATATGAACCTTGCCATCTTTAGTCTGAATTATTGACGGATAACTGAACTCCTTTTTAGTATCGCCATCTTCGAGCTTTAGAATATCATTCCATTTTTCCCCATCTTCCGACAAAGCGACGTTTAATTTATATCGCCCATTAAACCATTCCTTACCTGGAACAGTTGGATTATAAACAATCATATGCTTACCGTCTTTCAATGTTTGAGCATCAGTTCCTGAATTAGGATTCATCAAAGTGGTAGCGCTTAATTTACCCCATGTTTTCCCACTATCTTCCGACCACGATTCAACAACGACCCCCTGTTTACTTCGACATAATATCTGAAGTTTATTTCCCCCATGAATCAATATACTTGGCTGGATTACATCAAATCTACTATCTGCATCAACAGGTATAATCGCCCATGTTTTACCTCCATCTACAGACCGTTCTATATGCACACTCCACTTATCATCAGTTTCAGTACTTGATGGAGACAAAATTGTCCCGTCAGCTAACTCAATAGGTTTATTTTTTATTGGTCCCAACACCCCTTCCGGCAAACGGGTTTTAGCAGACCATGTTTTGCCATTATCATCAGAAGTTCGCACCATTCCCCACCATTCTCTTGGCGAGGGCCCTTCTTTATAGAACAAAAAAAGTTTTCCCTTCTTTGTTTTAAATAATACCGGATTCCATAAAGGAGAAGACCATTCACCATTCACTTTACCATCGGCAACGGCAACAGGGCTAGTCCATTTTCCCTGTTCATTTATAGATAGCCAGATCCTTACATCTTTACTTCCTTCATGACTACCACCAAACCATGCAGCCATTAATTTTCCTCCATCAATTTCAACCAATGTAGATGCATGGCATTGATCAAATGGGGGATTGTTAAATATCAGTTCATCAGTTACCTTTTTCCATGCATGCTGTCCAAATACCGTAACAGTAGAAACAGTTAAAACAAAAGCAGTTAAAAAACTTCGTATCATATTAAATATTATTTTTCTCCCCGGCAATTCCTGTTTTCTTCATCATACTCTGAATAATTACCGACAAAAGAACTACCAATAAACACCCAATCACATTTAGCCATAGGTAAGCAACAAGATCAAGTTTACCAATAATTATAATCACCAGTTCCGTTGCTAAAGCTGCAAAAAACACAGCCCTACCATTTACATGCCGTACATAAAAAGCAACTAGAAAAACACCAAGTATGGTACCATAAATATAAGAACCAAGTATGTTCACAGCCTCCAGCAAATTACCTATCTTACTTGCGTAAAGTGCCATAACAATGCAAATCACACCCCAAAATACTGTTGCAAGTCTGGAAGCCTGCAAGTATTCATGATCTGAAGCATCTTTCTTAATCAGACGCTTATAAATATCAATCACTGTTGTGGATGCCAATGAATTTAGGGCACTGGCAGTAGATCCCATTGAAGCGAGAAATATGATCGCAATCAATAATCCTATAAGTCCCTGTGGCAAATATTGAGTTACAAAACTTAGAAATATATAGTTATTATCTTTTGTATTTGCATGCTCATCATTCTTAACCATTAAGTCAGTAGCTTGTTTTCTTATCGACTTCTCCTTCTCGTCTGCCTGTTGCAATGCCTTTCTCTGCCGGTCAATCAACGATTTATCATCTTTGTCCAAAGCAACATTCATTTTATTAACCTCAACTTGCTTTTCTTTAAAAGCCACATCATAGTCGGCCTTTATTTTATTCAGTTCAGGATTATATTTACTATTCTCCAGCTTGTTCAGCTCAAAACTGTTAAAGAATATGGGTGGTTTATTATATTGATAAAAAGTAAAAACCAATACGCCTATCAGCAATATCAGGAACTGCATAGGTATTTTAACAAGGCCATTCATCAATAAGCCCAGTCTGCTCTGACTAACAGATGCGCCAGATAAATAACGGCCAACCTGACTCTGATCAGTTCCAAAATACGATAATTGTAGAAAGAAACCTCCCAGTAAACCTGTCCATACAGTGTATTGATTATTCGGATCAAAGGTGAAGTCTATCGCATTTGCCCTACCCATTTTACCAGCTATATTTATCGCTTTCACAAAGCCAATATCTGCAGGTAGTAAATGAACTACCATAATACCCGCAGCAAACAAACCACAAAATATAATGCTCATTTGAAGCATCTGCGTATAGGAAACTGCTTTTGTACCCCCATAAACAGTATAGAACACCACTAAGCTTCCAATAAACAAAGTAGTGTAAGTAGTATTGATATTTAAAATAGTAGAAAGGATAATTGAAGGGGCATAAATGGTAATACCAGTAGAAAGTCCTCTTTGCACAAGAAAAAGAAATGCGGTTAAAGCCCTTGTTTTAAGGTCGAACCGCTGTTCAAGATACTCGTAAGCGGTATATACCTTTAAACGATGAAAAATAGGCACAAACGTGATACACAAAACGATCATTGCCAATGGTACACCAAAATAAAACTGTACAAAGCTCATCCCCGAAGAATACGCCAAACCAGGTGCAGATAAAAAAGTAATTGCACTGGCTTGGGTAGCCATAACTGACAGACAAACATGGTACCAAGGCAAAGATTGGTTACCCAGTAAATAGCCCTGAATGTTTTGAGCCCCACGGCTTTTATAAATGCCGTAAACTACAATTACAACGAGTGTAAGAATTAATACTGCCCAATCTATAACACTCATTCGAAGTATTTTGTAAATGCGTAAAAAATCAGGATCAGAAATACAAGCCAGCCTATCAGTAACCGGTAAAACTGTTTCCAGGTTTTAACAAAAGGCGGCAACTCTTGCTCTGGTTTCTCTGGTACCGGGTTGTCATGTTCTGCCATGCTGTTATTATATTACTTCTTAACTGATATTAAATTCACAAAGAGTCTATAAGCACCCGGCACGCCTGCGGGCAGTTGTCTGAAAAATGATAAACCAGTATAAACAAATCTACCCTTGCCATAATCTGCAATAATTAAAGACCCTGTCTTCTCACCTTCACCATCATCATGCATGCTCAAAAGGGTCCTGTACTTTTGATCAACATCGGTAACAAAATACAATCCTCGCTCCTGTACCCAGCCTTCAAAATCTTTATCTGTAATTTTATTCGGATAGTTCAAAGCAGGATCATCAGATTTTAGTATTGTAACTTTGGCATCTTCCTCTGTTACCCTATCTCGAGACAGGCCAAAAGGGTATGGACCTAAGTTATCTAGTCGCAAAGGGCCATTTACATTATACTGAATCAGTAAAGTCCCACCATCATTTACATACTTCATCAGTTTGGGCTGCATGCTTTTAATCTGTTCACTTACATTATATAACCTAACACCAGCAATTATTGCATCGAATCCTGAAAGATCTCCATTCACAACCTGTCCTGCGGTTAGGTTAATTACCTCGTAACCAATCTGTTTTAATGACTCCGGAACTAAATCTCCCGCTCCTGCTATATAACCTATGCGTTTTCCTGCCAACTTTAAGTCTACCTTATCCACCTTTGCCTCAGCAAATGGAAAAAGTGTTTGAGTAGGAATATGCTCATAGTCTATTACATGCAAAGCACGATTGTATGTTTTGCCATCAACAACAACATTTAAAACTAAATTACCGTTAATGGTACTCCCTGCTGGGGTAATTGTAAATTCAACGGTCTGTTCTTCACCTTTTTTAGCCAGGTTAAAGCTAATATTTTCAGGAGCAACCTTCCATCCCATTGGAATTGCGGGCTTCAATACTCCTACTGCATTATCCTTAAAACTTCTGAGCTGAATAGCTATTCTTTTAGGCTCATTATTAATAAAAACAAATGCCTTTTCACCCATAGTAGCAGTTACAGGGGGCGCAATTACTAAAGGTTTATAAATTTCACCACGTACCTGGTCCGTATATTTATAAACTACAGGTCGTTTCTTTTCAATCACCTGATCACCTATTTTGATCCGGAATAAACCGCTTAAGCCTATTGGATTTTCTGCAAGCCCAATCTTTGACAATGAATCAACTACATACGAACCTAAAGTATGTCTCTTTTCCAGCCAGTAAGGCTGAGTAATTTTTATACCTGAAGTTGATATAGTTTTATCCTGAGAAACAAATTGATTAGGCGGCAAATCAAAAGAAGCTTTGCTATTAATTTCCTCAATACTCATCTTTAAGGGGAAACCTTGTTTAGCCCTTGCAATAGCCTGTATTCTAACGTCAACAGGAGCATCTAAAGCATAAGATGAACTTACCGCAGCACTTTCAAACCAGATTCCCGCACAAGCCAGGATCAAGTCGTCCAGCAAATCTTGTTTAAAGGGCTTTCCTTTTACCAGTTGCTTAAGCTTTAAAAGTTTTATTACCGATTTAGATGGATCGGCAACATCGTATTCAGCATTAATTTCAGAAACAAGTTTTTGTATCTCTCCATTTCCAGGATTCCGATTAAGGGTAAAATCTACGCCCTCAAATATATCTTTAGACGCCTTCTCACCAGCTACATAACTAAAAAACTCTATAGCTGATCCACGTTGTCTGGAAGAACCAAAGCCCTGGCTTCTATGATTAGATCTACTTTCGGCAGCAATCTCTCCATAGCTTTTACCCAACAGAGCGTTATAACCGCCCACATCAATTTTCAGCTGATCATCTGAAGTGGTATTATTACCTCCAAAATTAAAGGTATTCCAAAGAATGCGTTTTGCCTGCCATGGCTTTACAAAAGCAAGCTGTTCAGGAAATTGCTTAGGATCAGCAGCCGCTACAAAAGCTTCATGAGCCAATATTGCAGAACCAGAATGGTGTCCGTGACCTGCGCGTGAATCTTCAGGAAAGCGGGTAATGATCACGTCAGGCTGAAACTTACGAATCACCCAAACTACATCGGCAAGTATTTTTGATTTATCCCAGATCTTAAAACTCTCATCAGAATTCTTCGAAAATCCGAAGTCGTTTGCTCTTGTAAAGAATTGTTCAGCACCATCTGTACGTCTGGCGGCCAGCAATTCCTGAGTACGGATCAACCCAAGTAATTCAGCCTGTTCATTACCTATAAGATTTTGTCCGCCGTCGCCCCTGGTTAATGATAAATAACCGGCTCTAACTTTTTTCTCTTTAGCCAGATAGCCTAGTAAGCGGGTATTTTCATCATCAGGATGTGCAGCAATATATAAAACACTGCCAACAACATTTAATCCTTCAAGGCCTTGTTTAATCTCAGCAGCATTAAGTTGCTGCATATTTTGGGCTTTAATTAACGAAGGAACCAGCGCAGTAAGCAGGAGTAAGCATAAACGTAACTTCATATACATATCTTAGATTACATTTTATGTAACCTCAAGATAGCCCGAAAATAATTAAAAAACATTAATCCGAAGTGTTATTAAAAACTAAACTCCGTAACAATCATGCAAAAATACTACGGTTCTTATAGGAGAATTTTGCTGCTTACTTCTTTATCAATAGTAATAAAGCCCGGATATTTCACTAATCCACCGGCAACTTTAATACTTGGTCTGATTTTAAGTGTAAGTATCCCTTTCTTTTCGGGTCCATTCTTTCCAGATTGAATAAACTCAGTGATTTCCCTCATTACCTTGCTATCGGAGATAAACGGATAGATATTTACTTCCATATCAACCGGGACTACCGTAGCCTGTCCCGCAGCAACATTTACTTCCTGATTTACAAAACCGGCAGCAAGTTCTTGTCTGTTAATCAATATTTTGTACTCAAACTGATTAATAGAAGCATCATCACCGGAAGGATTTTTTACTTCCAGGTTCAACCGAGCTCTTAATGGAACATCTTTTCTCAATAATCCCAGAGCAAGTCCCGGAAGGCTACCCAAATTAATATCCTGATTGCTGATCATCTTTTTCACATCAGCTCCTGCCAGAGTAATCTCATCAGCCGAAGTGATCCTATATTTACATCTTTCAAGTGCTTTTATTTGTCGTGCCTGTTTGTTTATACCACAACCAGCTACCCCTATCGCCATCAGGCAAACTAATAATATCTTTTTCATAACAGCTATAACGGATTATTCAGTAAAATTATACAAATCTTTTTTTACTACCGTCTGCGGCCATTCATATTGCGGCTTATTAAATGATCAATGCTATACTTACCTGAGCCAGCAACAAGTAAAAACAAGTAAGTAAGCAGGTAATGAAATGCAAGTTCTTTCTTCTCAAATGCATCTGGTGCATGAATAATAAGACTAGCCACAAGCATAAGTATAATCAGAGGTATTACTGCAAATCTGGTTCCCAGACCTAACAAAACTAAAACGGAACATACAACTTCAGCAAACACGGTTAATACCAGAGAAGCTGTTTGACCAAGACCTATAGGATCTGCAAACTGAATCTCACCTCCTGCCAAAAGCCATGGTAATTTTTGAAGACCATGCGTAAGCATAAATGCAGCAATAGCAATACGTGTAATAAGCAGCATAAAATGTACGCCCTCATTGTTGAAATTAGTGTTAAATAGTTTTCTCATGTTTAAACTTTCAGTTTTTCAGTTGATGCTAAATATATAAATTTTGGTGATTATTTAATTGTAAGTGATTTAATAAATCCCGAAATTGCATCCTGAAGGATTAATTTCTTCTCCGGATCGGGCTTTCCTACTTTCTGGATCATCTCTATTGAAACCAAACCATGCAGTATTGAGAGATAAGTATGGTACTTTAGAAAATAGTTGGTTTCGGTATTATTGCTCGAAGCAATTGCTTCCTGAATAGTTGTGATCATAATACCAGTCATGTATTTCATTTCGGCAATTTGATTTACCATTTCACATGCAGGTATCCCAAGGCCAAACATCAACTGATAGTATTCCTTGTGTTCAAAAGCAAAATCCCAGTAAGCATGAGCAATGGCCTCCAGTTGTTCTGATGGCTCAGTATATTTATTCTTTACTTCAAGCAGCGCATCTGCGAGTTTTTGAAATCCCTCTTTAGTAAATTCCAAAAGAATAGCCTCCTTATTCTCGAAATGATTGTAGATAACCGGAATACTGTATTCGATGGCGTCGGCAATTTTACGAATAGATAAAGATTGCCAGCCATCAGTTAGCACTTGTAGCCAGGCAGCTTCAAGTATGCTAGCCCTGAACTCTTCCTTTTGTCTGATCTTACGTTCTGCGATTCCCATACTAGTTTAATTTTAGTTAACAGTGTTAACAAAAGTAATGGGTTTAAGATACAATTAAAACTTGAAATGTTTTTCTGACTTAATTACAACAATATTTTTTTCCAATGCGTATAAAGCGAATAACTAAAGCCACTAAGTTTTAATCGTTCTAAAAGTCAAATTAATTCTAGGTTGGGTTTCAATTACCGTCTTCGGAAGCCTGTGCTCCCAATAATGCTGGGTCTCTCCTTTCATAATCAGCAAGCTGCCGTGGGTTAATTCAATAGAAACGATTGGCAGTTTATCTTTGTAATTTCTGAATTGAAAAATTCTTGATGCCCCAAAGCTAACAGAAGCAATCACAGGAAATTTACCCAGATTCCTTTCATTATCTCTATGCCAGCCCATATAGTCCTTACCATCGCGATAGTGGTTCAACAGGCAGGCATTAAATTTAGTATCAAAAGCTGTTTCAATATTTTCTTTTATTCTCTGTAAGGTCGATGTCCACGGCAAAGCATTCATGGTAATACCAGAATAAGTATAGCTAACATCCTCATCCCCATAAAAGGCGGTAAAACGAGGCTGAAGAACGGTTTTTCCGAAAATCTTTATGGGCTCCTGTTTCCATTCGGTTTCCTCAGTTAACTTATCCAGATACATATAACTATCATCCTCCATAAAAAAACCCGGATGAAAAAATGCTTCCCCGGGTATTGTTAATAGATTTACATGATCAACATAGATTTTTTCCATGGATGCAATTTAGGCAATTAATCTCTGTTCCAAAATGCAGGCGGCTCTATACCTAGACTACGCAAATACACAGTGGCCTGCGCACGATGATGAATTTCGTTATCGATAAAATAAAGGATAATACCATACGCCTCTCCTTCATATTGACCAAATGCCAATACTACCTCCTGAAATTTCTCTTCTGGAATCTGTGCCCAGTAAGTATTGATCTCATCTGTTATCCTATCCCATTCCTTTAACAGCGCTTCCTTGGAATTCACTTCAATTTTTCCTGTGTGATGATCCATTTCATTAATGGTTGTCCACTCGTCGGTAGCAATGCCTTTCACCCCCGGACCAGACATGCTGGTAATTTCACTTATTAAACCGGCAAACGGACGCATCCCTCCAACAGAATAATTAAATAATTTATCTTCCGGAAAAGCCTCAATCACACGTCTTGTAAGTCTGCGGTGGCCTTGCCAATGGTCTAACAAAGCATTAGAGTTAATAAATAAAGGCGTCAAAACTGTTTCTGCGGTTGTGTTAATCGTAGTCATAATGTAGGGTTTTTAGTGGTTAATCTCATTTCTTATACAAAGAAAACCACCTCCACTGACAACCCTATGGCAGTCTGTTTTTAAATAAAAAAAATTAACTACATTTGTAAAAAAATAAAATCATGCTACGTCTTAAATATATCCAAAAGAATAACATTAGCCGGTCTCCTTGGCTCATGGACTTGGGTATGGATTTTAGTTTTAACTAGAATACGCTAAGACCTAAACAAAAATCATTTATTTTATTATAATCAATTTGCTATGGCTATTTAATCCTTAGCAAATCATACATATATCCTTATGGACATTTTATACACTGTAGAAGAAAAGTATCTGCAGGCAATAGAAGAACTTCATTATGGCGAGCTGCCAAAAGCGCTTCACTTTTTTCATGAAATCGTTAATTCAGATCCGGAGTATGCCAGAGCATATTATCAATTGGGTAGTTTTTATTATTATCAGTTCAAAAATTACCAAACTGCCGGCTACTATTATAAAAAGTGCATAGAACTGGAGGCTGATTTCCCTGATGTTTATGAACATTATCTAAAGCTGTTGATCACATTAAAAATGCATAAATTAGCTCAAAACATAGCTAAAAAGGCATTAACTGTTCCAGGAGTTTGTAAAGCTCACATTCATGAGAGCCTTGGCTTAAATGCTGAGGAATTACAAGACTTCGCTACAGCAAAAGAGCACTACAAACAAGCGGCGCTAGCAACTGCCTCACAAACTGAGCACGAACTATTCCAAGATCATTTAAAGCGTATTAAAGATAAGCAGACAGCAAATCTAAATATGGTTTATGCTTATCAGAGTTAGTTGATTAAATCAACTAACTCTGATTTTTAATTCTATCAAAAGAAATTATTTATGTTTTTTATCTCCGGTATATATCATTTCACCAGCTTTAACCTTAAGTTTCAGGTCATTTTCTGCCGGAGGTTTAGGACATTGATAGCCATCGCTATAAGCACAATAAGGGTTGTAGGCCTTATTGAAATCGACCTCAATAAAATTTCCTGAAATATCCTGGCTGCTTAGGTCAATATACCTTCCACCACCGTATGATTCCTCCGAGTTGGTTTCATCAGTAAATGGCAGAAATAAATGATCCTTATATTCGGCAATTTTCGATAAAGAAATGCTTTTATATATAGTAAGCTTCTGGGGTTCGCCATTTAATTTAAAACTAAGAATTGCATAACGTATATATTCCCTGCTAGTACCTGTGTAGGTTGGCATTTGGAATGATGTTTCGTTCATTAAAAGCTCTACATTCGCTTTTATCCTATAGTTACTATCGGCTTCAAAAAAATGTAAATTCTTTAGATCACCTTCCTTTAGCGGTGAACGGGTATCCTTCAAAAAATCTGCCTTGTAATTTTCGCGGTGCGTTGCAATCTGTGTTTTATAATCTTGTGCAAAACTGTTCAGTTGAATCATCATAAACAGTATAAAGCAGTATCTAATCATATCATTAAAATCTAGTTTACAAAGCTATCAATTTATATATTAGAAATCCCACTCAGGTATGTGGCATTCTGTTTGTTGCTTAGAATAACATAACATTAAACTAGTAATACTATGGCTACATTCTCAGAAATCATTAAAGGTGATAAACCGGTACTTGTCGATTTTTATGCTACATGGTGTGGCCCATGCAAAGTTATGGCGCCCATTCTGGACACATTAAAAAAACAAGTTGGAGAGACTGCAACCATTCTAAAAATAGATGTGGACAAGAATCAAGCCGCTGCTGCCGCATACGGTGTGCAAGGTGTACCTACTTTTATACTCTTTAAACAAGGTAAAATTCTTTGGAGGCAATCTGGAGTTGTTCAGGCAACGCAATTACAGCAGCTCATCAACCAATACGCTTAGGCACCAAACACCATCTATTTCTGGCCCAAATAAGCAGCAATTACTTTTAGGCGCATCTTATTAAGATCAGTCGTGTTCGTATTGGATAAGAAAATAAAAGTAAGATCTTTATCAACAAGGTGTACCCAGTTCGCATTATGTCCGTACCCTGCTCCCTGCCTTTCAGCAAATATGGTATTTACATTTCCGAATTTCTTAGGGTATACCCAAAATCCAAAAGCAACATCTCCAAGCTTTTCATCCCCCTTAAGCATTACATCCACCGTCTCAGGTTTTAATATTTTATGATTAAAAATTGCCTGATCAAACAACAGCAAATCCTGCGGCGTTGAGTACATAGCTCCCGCAGAATAGAAATTATCCATATAATAATTTGTTGGCATATAAAGATCTGTTACACTTGAATCTCTATTTGAATAACCATGATCTATGCCTTTTATGATGTCCTCATGATGAAGGTAATCTGTATGAAACATTTTTAAAGGCAATAATATTTTTTCTTTTAGCACCTGCTGGTAACTTTTTCCATAAATATTCTCTATTATTTTACCCAGGATAATGAAGTCGCCATTATTATAATTGAATTTAGTACCTGGCGTATCTATTAATTTTTCTGAAAGGAATTTATTTATAAAAGTATCCAGAGGCCAGATTGTTTTATCATAAGCCTCATGTATCATTTCCGGAGAACTAATATCCCTATGAAACCTTCCACTACTATAGGTAAGTAAATTCCTGATAGTAACTTTTCTTGCAGCTTCGCCCTTATATTCAGGATAATATACAGAGATTGTTGAATCTAAATTTATTCTTTTTTGTTCATAGAGCTGCATGATCAGTACAGCCGTGAATGTTTTGGTTAACGACCAAATGTGAAATCTTGTATTTTCGGAATACCTGATATCATTAACCCTATCTGCTATTCCCGTATATTTTAAATACTCAATTTTCCCACTCCTTGCAATTAGCACTGCGCCGTTAAAGTTTCGCTGTTTTACACAGGAATCAACTACCTCCTGAACTTTTTTAATTTGTCCGGAAGCACAGTTTGCAAGGAACAGAAGTATTACCAGGTTTATAGCTCTTGTCAAAGGCATTTACCCATTAATAGCATCTTCCAGTTTAGAGCCGTCTTTTGTTAAAACTTCAAAATGATGGCTTTTAGATAGTTTTAAAAGGTGACCAATAAAATCGGTCGCTGTAGGATAAACATGTTTATCGAATTTAAGAATGGTTTCGATCTTGTTAACTGCGTTAACATACTCGTCTTTGATTTCTTTTTGATTCATAACGTACTGCTTTACAGATAAAAAATAAACAATACAAGATACAAATTAATTCGTTCATCAAATAACCATAGAATATAGTTACAATTATATTACAACTAGATAGGCTATAAAAAGAAAACAGGAATGATCCTACCGACCATTCCTGTATATCTAAATTAACGCTCTCCATATAAAGACGCATTTAGAAACAAAATATTGTATACGCCTTTAAAAATTTTTAGTTGATCCATTTTTGCCTATATAAAGATCAAACTCTATAAATTGCATTTAACTATAAAACCTATGGAAGGAAATGATGATAAAATCTCGGCAAGAAGACTAAAAGCCATTTTTGGTGGCTCCATAGGTAATCTTGTAGAATGGTACGACTGGTATGCCTACTCTGCTTTTGCAATTTATTTTTCCGCCTCCTTTTTTCCTGAAGGAAACCCCACTGTACAGTTAATAAATACCGCAGGGATATTTGCTTTAGGTTTTTTAATGCGCCCACTTGGAGGCTATATTTTTGGTCGCGTTGCCGATCGCGTTGGTCGTAAACAATCCATGACACTTTCTGTATTATTGATGTCGCTGGGTTCTTTTCTAATCGCCCTAACGCCGACCTATAAAACCATTGGCATTATAGCACCCATCCTTTTGTTAACCGCAAGATTGCTTCAAGGCTTAAGTGTTGGTGGCGAGTATGGCGTATCTGCGACCTATTTAAGTGAAATGGCCACCAAAAACAGACGCGGATTTTACTCAAGTTTTCAATATGTAACTTTAATAGGGGGCCAATTACTAGCCCTCGCTATTCAATTAATCCTGCAAAGAGTACTACTATCTGAAACTCAACTTCAGGAATGGGGTTGGCGTATTCCATTTGTATTCGGTGCCATCCTTTCCATTGTTGCACTTTATCTTAGGAAAAACCTCGATGAGACAAAAGCATTCGAGAACCAAAAGCAACGCGGAAATGAAAAGAAAGGAACTATAAAAGAATTATTAAAACATCCCAAAGCAGTAATTACCGTAATAGGATTAACACTAGGCGGTACCCTCGCCTTCTATACCTACACAACTTATATGCAAAAGTTCCTTGTCAATACTGTACACATGACAAAAGAACAATCTACATTGATGTCGTTTTTAACACTACTCATCTTTGCATGTTTGCAGCCTTTATTCGGAGCATTGTCCGACAAAATAGGAAGGCGACCACTCCTCATTGCTTTTGGTGTATTAGGCACCATATGCACAGTTCCATTGCTTACAACGCTAAGTCACACCACCTCACAGTGGCAGGCGTTTTTTCTTTTAATGATTGCATTAATTATTGTTAGTGGCTATACCAGTATCAACGCAGTAGTAAAAGCCGAACTATTTCCAGCCCAGGTTAGAGCCCTTGGTGTTGGATTACCCTATGCGCTAACTGTTGCCATCTTCGGGGGATCAGCCGAATATATCGCTTTGCAATTAAAAGATTGGAACCATGAAGAATATTACTACTGGTACATCACCATCTGTATTTTCATATCCCTGATGGTGTATATTTTTATGAAGGATACAAAGAAGACTTCGAAACTAAATCAGGACAGTTGATAAATAAATTTTCGGGTTACTGTTTTAAGGAAGGCATTGCTGTTCGATGCAGGAACAACAATGCCTAAAAACCAAATATAAGCATGTCTACAAATCTTAATAGACATAATTAAAACGAAAAGTGCGAAACAAAAATTTATTTATGAGACTACAATTTAGGCACACAATTCTATTAACAAAAGTCCTATTCTCTTGATTCAAAAACAAAGAATACTATACATTCCGCACTTTTTCCGGCTATTAAGTTTTCGACAATTTTTTGTTTGGCATTTTGACTCATAAAAAATAAAATTCCAAATTTTGTATTTAATCAAGCTCAATCCATCACAGGATTATGAACAATAGGTAGCTTTGCAAACCTGATTACCTCAACACTTGGAAAACCGAAATCCTCCACTACTTTACCCAATATCAGGTAGCAACCTTTTCCTCTAAAAGGATAAGTAGGCGTGCTGTTGGGAAAATGTGTAGTATCAAAGAAATTTCCATCTGCGTCCAGAAAAGTACCAAACCACATTTTCTTGTTGTTTTTCGTATGCACAGTCTTTTCACAAACATACAATCCCACCATTTTTACCGTTTGTCCAACATATTGAATCAGGTTGTCTGTGCACACATCTCCTCTGTATGGGGTTTTCAATAGATCAAACATAGAAAGCGACAAAGGAAACCCAAGCAGTTCCAGCTCATGATAGGCATCTTCAAGCTTGGTATTAATCAGCTCTGGCAGCATATAATGTTTACTTTCCAAATGAAAAAGTTCTGCATGATTAACAGGCTTAACTTTACCACCCAACATCATATGCACCTCCCACAACAAAGTTTTCTTACTCTTACCTGTAAACCTTAAAGCTCCCACCCTAATTAAAATGATTACCTGTTCCAGTCCCATCCCAGTACGTTTTACAAAATCCTCCAGATCAATAAATGCACCATTTCGCTTAACCTCATCGGGAATTAATTCTATAAATCTATTCTCAAGTCCCTGTATACCAATAAGCCCCAGGTAGGCATCATTCCCTTTAATGGACACTCCAGGAGTACTTACATTTACACATGGCAAATGCACCTTTGCACCCGCTTTTTGCAATTCATGAACATACAACCAACGCGTATAAAACCCGCCGTAATTATTCAGCACCGCAACCATAAACTCCCGGGGATAGTAGGTTTTTAAATGTAAACTCTGATAACTTTCTACTGCAAAACTCGCTGAATGTGCTTTAGAGAAACTATAACCCGCAAAAGAGAATACCTGTCTCCATACCTCGGCCGTAATGGCCTGTGGCCTGCCCAATGCCTTTGCTCCTTCATGAAACTTTTCTACCAGCTTATTGAATTCTATTTTCGAGCGATATTTCCCACTCATCCCCCGTCTCAAAATGTCTGCATCCGTACCATCCATCCCCGCATAATGAATACAGATCTTAATCACATCTTCCTGATAAACCATTACCCCAAAAGTATCTTCCAGTTGTTCCTTCATTACCGGATGCAGGTATTCTACAGCATCTGGTTTATGAAAATTCTGAATGTAAGCCTTCATCATACCTGATTGTGCAACCCCAGGTCTAATAATACTGCTGGCCGCAACCAATGTCAGGTAATTCTCGCAGCCCAGCTTGGTAAGCAATTGCCGCATTGCCGGCGATTCGATGTAAAAACAACCAATGCTATTGCCAGATTTTAACTTGTTATTCAGGTTAGCATCGTTCATAAACGTCTTTACCTGATGGATATCTATTTTATATTGCTGATTTTCCTCCACCAGCCTCACTGCTTCTTTGATATGCCCTATCCCTCTTTGGCTTAGTATATCGTATTTATCGTAACCAATCACCTCCGCCTCGTACATATCCCATTGTACAGTGGGCATTCCTTTGGGTGGTAAATCCAATGCAGTGTAATAAGTAATCGGTTCTTCCGAAATCAGTACGCCACCAGCATGAATACTTCTTTGATTGGGCATCTCCTTCATCATTTCGTATATGGCGTTAATCTTTTCAAAAGTAGGATTGTTTCTGTTTTCCGTTGCTTTAGCCGGATCTGTAAAGCCCTCAATCTCAGCTTTTGGCAGGCCCATTACTTTACCAATCTCACGAATAATGGAGCGGTCTTTAAAGGTACTCATCGTGCCTAGCAGCGCAGTATGGTCTTTTCCGTAACGCTTAAAAATATAATCCTGCACATCTTCACGCTCATCCCAGGAATAATCAATGTCAAAATCCGGAGGCGAGGTACGTTGTGCATTCAGAAACCGCTCAAAATACAAATCGAGTTCCAGCGGATCTACGTCAGTGATACGCAAACAAAAAGCCACGGCACTATTAGCTCCTGAGCCCCTGCCTACATGATAATAACCCTTAGACATGGAATAACGAATAATATCCCAGGTGATTAAGAAATAGGCACAATACCCCAGGTCATTAATTACCTTCAGTTCGTTCTCTACTTTTTTCAGTGCCTCCTTATTGTTCTTTCCATAACGATAAATCAGACCTCCCATTGCCAGCTTTTCAAGCAGTGCTTTATCATCATTCTTACTCCCCGTAAAGGTTTTACGGTTCAGGTGCACTTTCCCCTCCGCATAATTCATCCTGCAGCTATCCATCAGTTTCCGTGTATTGTCTAGAATGAAAGTATATTTACTAAATCTAGCTTCCAGCTCCCCTGCGGGCAGAAATATATCGGTACTACTGCATTTATCTTCAGGCCCAATCATCGTAAGCAGCGTATTCAAATCTACCCCTCTCAAGTACTCATGTAAGCGGTATTCGAGCCTGTCGGCCACAAAAACAGGTTGTAATGCAAGTAATTTATCTTTTATATGATTGATCTCCTTGCCGTGCAAGCTATGCAGCTCATCATAGCGAATCCCCAGATATTCATTTTCGCCTAATGGTTCCGTTACATTATCACCTGCATAGGGGTAAATTACAACTGCATTTTTAAAGGGTTTTACCTTATCGGGCAGCTCTTTCTGTTCCAGATTATGCTCAGTCAGGAAATCATTTAACTCCTTCATCCCTTCCTTATCCTTGGCAACCCCAATATAAAGTAATTGCTTATTTCGTCTAAATTCAACACCTCCAATGGGCTTAATACCGCTCTTATTACATGCTCTCATAAACTCCATGATCCCCGTTGAGTTATTGATATCTGTAAGCACCATCTGCGTAACCCCTCGAGAAGTGGCTTCCTTTATGAGCTTTTCGATAGACATAGTGCCATAACGCAAGCTATATTGAGAATGAACGTTCAGGTACATGGCTTATAATTCAATATTCAACACAGATGCCCTTGTTACTGCCTTTTCTCCAAATCGCTTGCGAATCCTGTCCATTGCCTGCACCAGGCTATATTGTTCCTGCGATTCACTATACATATCAATTTGTTCAAATCCGTTTACCAGACTAGACAAACGCACACCAACAAGTCGTAATAACATCCTCTTGGTATATACCTGTTTAAAAAGTTCCTTTGCTTTTTGAATAAGTGTATTATCCAGTGCAGTGTAAGGGATAGATGCCTGCCTGGTAACATCTTCGAAATTAGAATACCTGATCGTTACAGTAATGCAGGCCGCAAGTTTCTTTTTTTCTCTCAGCTGAAATGCAATATCCATTACCATCGAAGTAAGCAGGTTATTGATCATATTTATATCTATAGTATCTGCTTTAAATGTGCACTGTGTGCCAATGCTCTTCTGCTCGGCATATGGAACTACCGGACTATTGTCTATCCCTTTGGCTCTTTGAAGCAGCGATAACCCATTTTTCCCCATCAGCATATTCATCTGATCCGGATGGATCTGGGCCAGTGTATGAATCTTCTTGATGCCCATATCACTGAGTTTTACAAAGGTCTTTTCTCCCAGTCCCGGAATTTTCCTGATTGAAAGAGGATTTAAAAAAGGTTGTACACCCGATGCTTCAACATTCTTCTCCCCGCTTGGCTTACATTCGTTAGTTGCCATTTTGGAAACCGTTTTATTTACCGACAACCCAAAAGAAATTGGTAAGCCCGATTCTTTCATAATAACTTGTCGAAGTTCATGGGCATAAGTCATACAACCATGGAACCTATCCATGCCCGTCATATCTATATAATGTTCATCAATACTGGCTTTTTCAAACAGCGGCGCCCTTTCCCTTATAATATCAGTAATTTCATGAGATGCTTTAGAATAAGCATCCATGCTGCCTTTAATAAAAACCCCATGCGGACACAGCATCTTTGCCATTCTGGCTGGCATCGCCGCATGTACCCCAAATTTTCGGGCCTCATAGCTACATGAAGTTACTACTCCACGATCCGACATGCCGCCAATAATTACGGGTTTTCCAATAAGACTACTATCCTTTTTTAACTCTACAGACACAAAAAATGCGTCCTGATCCATATGAATTATTTGCTTCCCTTCCCTCATGACAAATAAATTTAGGTCACGACAAAACTAAGCTAATAAAATTAGTAAAACAAAAATAAAACTAAATATATTAGCGCAAATACAGATTATACTATTCGTTTAAGCAAGCATAAGGCCCGGGACTTCCTTTAGAATTTGATCCTTGTGAGCGGCAGATAGCCAGATATTGGACTCTAAATTTAAAATATCTATATTTTCTTTAAGAAAGTAGTTCCAGCATAATTTCCCATTTTCTTTCTGCGTAGTAACGATATCATGAATAATATCATTTGATATGACAACAGGGGTACTATCTTCTCCATGATTAAATTCAGTTACGTGAACATCTTCTAATAAAACCGTACCCAAAACAGCCGAATTCTCATGGCCCTCACCTTCGGCAGAGATGGTCAGCTCATAAGTATTGGTATCTTTTTTAGAATAACCAGTCACTTCTTCAGAGAATTTAAAGGCTGCGCAATGAGAGTGTTTTGGAATTTTAGCAGCATTCAATTGTTCCCATTCCTTTCGGTCATCCAGATTTTTATGCTCATCACAGTACCATTCAGGGTTGCGTACCCAAATTTTAACGACTATGTTCATACACTATTGCTATTTGATTAGATAATGAAGATAGTAAAAAAAATCTTTACTAATTACAGCACACCTTTCAATTTCGTCCAAACGTTTTCAGCCAGTATCTTCTGTCCCTCGGCGGTAGGATGAATACCATCATTCTGATTTAACTTAGGAATACCCGCTACTCCCTCTAGCAAAAACGGCAGAAAAACCATTTCATTTTTAGCTGCAAGTGTTTTAAACATATTCCTGAAATCAGAAGCATACTTAGCCCCCATGTTAGGCGGCACTTCCATTCCGGTTAAAATCATTTTAGCCTGAGGATATTTCTTTTTAACCTTATCTATTATAGTCTGCAAATTGGCAGTAGTTTCATTAACCGCTATTCCGCGCAAGCCATCATTAGCGCCTAATTCAAGCACAAAAACGGCTATTGGTTGTTTTAGTAACCAATCTATCCGGTTTTTCCCGGCGGCAGACGTTTCTCCACTTAGTCCACCGTTTATTGCTTTATAAGGAAGCTTAAGTGAATCCAGTTTTTTCTGTAAAAGTTCCGGATAAGCCTCTCCTTGTTCCAATCCGTATCCGGCTGTTAAACTTGTACCGAAGAATAGAATATTTTTTTGTTTAACTGGAACTTCGGTAGCAACAGGTGCCGCCTCTGCAGGTTTCGCCTGTAATGGTTCTTTATTTTGGTTATTTCCACATGATGCCAATACAATTGACAATAGTATGATCAGGGCTGAAGCTTTAAAACGTAACATATCTATGTAATATAAATCTAAAATTAGCCATTACTTCTCAGGCCTCGTATATTTAACTATAAAAATACCTATTTATTAATAATATGCCATCAGAAAACATACTCCACATTGAAAATGTAAGTAAAATATATAAAAGTGCCGGAAAAGAACTTACTGTCCTTAACAACGTCAATTTCTCTGTAGAAGGAGGTTCTACACTTGCAATTACAGGTCCATCCGGCAGTGGTAAAACTACACTTCTGGGACTTTGTGCGGGGCTCGACAGATCTACTACCGGCTCCGTTAAGCTAAATGGCATAAAACTAGATGAGCTCACAGAAGATCAGCGGGCAGCGGTACGCAATCGCTACATAGGCTTTATATTCCAAAACTTTCAGCTAATGCCAACCCTTACCGCGCTTGAAAACGTAATGGTACCAATGGAATTGCGCGGAGAGAAAGACATTCGTGCACATGCCATGGATCTGTTAGATAAAGTAGGCCTTGCAGAGCGCTCACATCATTATCCGGTACAACTTTCTGGTGGCGAGCAGCAACGTGTTTCGCTGGCAAGGGCATTTTCCAACAAACCTGCTATACTCTTTGCCGATGAACCTACAGGTAATCTGGATGCCGAAACCAGCGAAAAAATAGAAAAGCTAATGTTTGAACTGAACAGGGATGCCGGAACTACGCTAATCATAGTTACACACGACCTGGAACTGGCTATGCGTACAAACAGGATAATAAAAATAAAAGGTGGCGTAATCATTTCAGACGATCCAAATGCAACAAGATAATTCCGCACTTAAAAGATCTGTAAACATCGGCTGGCTTTTTAAAATGGCCTGGCGTGATGCCCGTCGCAATAAATCCCGACTGTTTCTTTTCGTATCGTCAATTATCCTGGGAATTGCGGCTTTAGTAGCCGTGTATTCATTCAGGGATAATATGCAACGTGATATTGACAATCAAGCCAAAATGCTTACCGGAGCAGACCTGGTGATACAGGCACGCAAACCCGTAAGCGCAAAAGCACAAGCAGCACTAGATACGCTGGGAAATGAAAAGGCTTCGGAAAGAAGCTTCGCTTCAATGATCTATTTCCTTAAAAATGAAGGCAGCAGATTGGTACAGGTACGCGCGCTTGAAGGCAATTACCCATTTTATGGAACCATCGAAACTACCCCTGTAAATGCAGCAAGAACCTTTCAGCAAGAGCGCAGGGCATTGGTTGATAAAACAGTGATGCTGCAGTTCAATGCCAAACCAGGCGATTCCATTAAAATTGGTTCACTTAACTTCTTAATAGCTGGAATATTGGATAAAGCACCCGGGCAAACCGGAATATCTGCTACCGTAGCGCCTGTTGTTTATATCCCGCTAAAGTATCTTGAACAAACCGGATTAACCAAAATAGGCAGCAGAATCCAATACAAGTATTACTACCGGTACAATAAACCATCTGCCGTAGCTGGTCAGGTTAAAAAAATCCAGCGCTTGCTTGATAAAGAAAATCTCGACACAGAAACTGTAGAATCTAAAAAGGAAAGCACCGGAAAATCATTCAGAGACGTGAGCAGATTTCTTGAGCTTTCAGGATTTATTGCCCTCTTATTGGGATGTATAGGTGTTGGAAGCGCTATTCATGTATATATTGGCGAAAAACTAAACTCTATAGCTACCCTCCGCTGTCTTGGTTTAAAAGCCTGGGAGGCATTTTTAATTTACCTCATCCAAATTGTTTTTATAGGATTTATTGGTGCTGTTTTAGGTGCTGCATTGGGCACAATTATACAGTTCGCATTACCGATAGTATTAAAAGATTTCATCCCGGTAGAACTTACCCTACAAATTTCATGGCTTGCCATCTTACAAGGAGTACTGCTGGGCTTGGTCATTTCAGTTTTATTTACTCTGCCGTCGCTCCTTTCAGTACGCATTATCTCTCCATTAAATGCCATCAGGCATTCGTTTGAGAAATCAAACGACCCCAGAGACCCGTTAAAATGGATTGTGTATCTACTCATCCTGCTTTTTGTACTGGCATTTACCAGATTTCAAATGAGCAGTTGGATGCAGGCAGTTGTGTTTACCGGAAGTATCTTAATCTCGTTCCTATTACTTTTTGCTTTATCCAGACTCTTAATGTGGGCAGTAAAAAGGCTCATACCAGCTTCTTCAAGTTATTTATGGAGACAGGGGTTTGCGAATCTCTACCGGCCAAATAACCAAACCCTTATGCTTACCGTATCCATAGGTTTATCGGCAGCATTCATCTGTACACTGTTTTTTGTACAGGGCATTTTAATAAAAAGGGTAACCATATCCTCTGCCGCCAATCAGGCAAATATGATACTGTTCGACATTCAAAATGAACAAAAGGAAGCAATTGCCACATTAACCAGAGATTATAAATTACCGGTAATGAACCAGGTACCGGTTGTAACCGTTAGAATTGAGAAAATCAATGGAAAAACGGCACTTCAGGATACTGCAGGTGATTCCAAACGTGCTTTTCAAGGAGAGCTTAGGGTAACTTTCCAGGACACCCTCACCTCGGCAGAAAAAGTAACCGAAGGTATATGGCAAGGCAAAGCAAAACCGGAAGAAAAGGTCTATGTTTCGTTAGAAGAAGGTTATGCCAGGAACATCCATGTAGGAGTTGGCGATAGTATCGTTTTTAACGTTCAGGGATTACTGATACCTACCGTTGTTGGAAGTTTAAGAGAAGTGAACTGGGCAAGAATGCAAACTAACTTCAGGGTTGTTTTCCCTACAGGTGTATTAGAGGATGCCCCCCAGTTTCATGTACTGATGACACGAATTACTTCAAATGACGTTTCGGCTAACTTCCAAAGCGCTGTGGTACGAAAATTCCCTAATGTATCTGTGATAGATCTGGGTCTTATATTAAAAACTTTAGATGAGTTGTTATCAAAAATAAGTTTTGTAATACAGTTTATGGCTGCTTTTAGCATGGCAACCGGCTGGATAGTACTCATTTCTGCAGTGCTAACAAGCAGGGGCCAGCGATTAAGAGAAAGCGTACTGCTCAGAACCTTAGGAGCCAGTCGAAAACAGATCCTTGTAATTACAGCCATAGAGTACTTATTTCTGGGCGCATTTTCTGCCGGTGCAGGAATAATTCTTGCTCTTGGAGGCAGTTGGCTCCTAGCTGTATTTAGCTTCGACACCAGCTTTACTCCTTCTCTATTACCGATACTATTGTTGTTTATCCTAATCTGCTTTTTGGTTGTACTCACGGGTGTTTTAAGTAGCAGAAAAGTATTAAATACTCCGCCTTTAGCTGTATTAAACGCTTAAACTAAAATTGATGATAGTTTATTCAAAAATATGCAACGCACATCCATTCAAAAAGCTATTTTTGCGCCCCTGTTAAAACATCAGCATTAGTTTTAGCGTTACATTATTATTGCAATGGAATTATCATCAAAAAACTCATCTAAAGAAGCCATACGAACTACTCAGTTAGGTATTATTATCAGTATCGCTTTAATATTTATAAAGGGTCTTTCAGGATATCTTGGCCATTCCTATGCACTTATTGCAGACGCTACCGAATCTGGTGCCGATGTGGTTAGTTCAGGGTTATTATGGCTGGCACTTATATATGCTCAGCGCCCTGCCGATCAGGGACACCCATACGGACATGGTAAAGCCGAACCCATCGCTGCCTTATTAATAGGCCTTTTTTTGATTGCAGCCGCAGGTTGGATTGGATATCATTCTATATATTATATCAGAACACCTCACGGATTACCTAAAAGCTATACCTTAATTGTATTGCTGGTAGTAATCCTCTCTAAAGAACTTTTATTCCGCTATGTACTTAAAATCGGAAAACGATTGAACAGTCAGGCCGTAAAAGCAGATGCTTATCATCACCGGAGTGATGCAATCACCTCTATTGCAGCATTTATCGGAATTGTAATTGCTCTTGTATTAGGTAAAGGCTATGAAGGGGCAGACGACTGGGCAGCATTAATGGCTTGCGTATTCATCATTTATAATGCAATAAAGATTATCCGTCCGGCATTTTCAGAAATTATGGATGCCGCCCCATCACCAGAATTTATAGCAGAAATTACCGAGATAGCTGCTCAGCACATCGAAGTAAAAGAAGTAGAGAAATGCTATGTAAGAAAAATGGGCCTACAGTACTATGTAGATATGCACATAGAAGTAGATGGAACCATTGATGTATTTACTGCCCACCAGGTAGCCCATCAGGTTAAAGATGAGCTTCTGGCCTCAGATTTAAGTATTAAAGATGTAATTATACACGTTGAGCCACACTCGGCGTAATTACCTTAATCCCATTTTTCCCTGCTATTATTGCTTTTGTAGCTATTCCGTAAAACAAAGAATGCTCCACAACACCAGGAATCATTTTAATCTGAACGTTAAGTTTTTCTAATTCCGGCAATTCTGCAAAGTGAACATCAGCCAGCAAATTTCCATTATCTGAAATAACAGCGCCGTCCTTTTGAGTACTCATACGTAGCTTTATGGCTGCTCCTGGAAACTCAAACGACAATCTTCCCAGTACCATTTGCAAAGCCTGAGGTAATATCTCCAGCACCAAAGGATAAGTAGCATCCAGCTTCGCTACAAATTTCCCCTCATCTCCTATCAATATGAAATCCACAGCCATAGATGCCAATATTTTTTCAGTAGTATGGATACCACCTCCACTTTTTAAAGCATTCAATCCTTCATCAAACTGATCACAGCTATCAAAATAAACATCTATTTTTTTAAGTAACGCTGGTGATTGCACCTTTAATCCGCATTGCTGCAAATAAGCAGTGGTTTTAAAAGACGACGAAGTAAAAGTAACACCCGCAACCAAATCCTCATCCTGTTTCACCATATCCACCAGGTGAGATACCGTTGTTCCTGCACCCAAACCTACAATCTGGCCTATTTTAATAAAAGGCAGGGCCGCCTTTGCTGCTTCTATCTTATAATCGATCATGCCGGCAATTTAGAAATTAATCAGAATTATCTTTACCTTGTTTTCAAAAATTGACTCCCAGACTATGAGAAAACCAACCTATCTAAAACATTTTCTTACAGCAATTTTAATCATTTGTGCGTGTCTCCACAGCTTTGGCCAAGCTGCCAAAGCAGAGGCTGAACTAAAAGACATCATGAAAAAACAAGAAGCCATAGGGCTCTCTGTTGCTGTGGTAAAAAACGGCGATATCATTTATACCCACTCATTTGGCCTTAAAAACACTGAAACCAGCACACCACTTACCGATAAAGATATCTTCAGAATAGCATCAATTTCAAAATCCTTCTCGGCCACCTCTATTATGCAGCTTGCAGAAGCCGGAAAGCTATCTTTAAATGATGATTTCAGCAAACTGGTGGGTTTTAAGGTAAGGAACCCGAAATATCCTGAAACCGTTATTACCCTAAAAATGGTGCTCTCCCATACCTCTAGTATAAACGATAGCCAGGGCTATTTTAATCTTGATGTTATTAACCCAGAAAAAGGTCCTAACTGGGCAAAATGCTACAATGATTACGAACCCGGAAAAGGATATAAATACTGCAACCTAAATTTCAATATGGTAGGTGCGGTAATAGAAAAGCTTTCTGGAGAACGATTTGACCAATATGTAAAACATCATATACTAGATCCTTTAAAACTTTATGGGGGCTATTGTGTAGACTCACTAGACAACAGTTTGTTTACAACCCTATATGAATATGATTCCATTTCAAAAACTTTTGCCTCAGACTCTTCGGCTTATGCCCCGCGCAGAGAGGAGATAAAAAACTATGTTATGGGATACAGCACTCCCGCATTCTCTCCTACCGGAGGAATGAAAATATCGGCCACAGACCTTGCAAAATACATGACCATGCACATGAATCAGGGCAATTACAAGGGCGTAAAAATCATTTCTAAAAAGAGCGCTAAAGTAATGCAAACAAAAATTTCTGAGGAAGAAGGCTATGGGCTGGCAATGACTAATGTAGACAACCTGATTTCCGGAAAACACATGACCGGACATACCGGTTCTGCTTATGGCCTTTATAGCGCAATGTTTTTCCAACCAAAAGAAAAATTTGGGATCGTGGTCATCACAAATGGCTCCAATACTTCTTATACCAATGGTTTCAATAGCATATTAATAGAAAGCATCAATTGCCTTTACAATAACTTCATAAAATAAGACAAACAGCGCGGCACTTACAACCCAGAAGATACGCCTAAACGGAAATAACTATACTTATTTCGGTAATAGATGTTATACGGATCCTCACCATAATACCCCATAGCAGCCATTAAAAACACATTATTCATAAAAGGAAAGCTGTAATTAAATGAAGTTTCAACGTTAAGCCGTTTCTTTATTGAAAAAGCATTATAATTCTGCATTGCATTTACCGCATAATTCAATCCAACCTCAGCACGCCAGTTCTCTTTCTGTCTAACATATCTGCGAAGCGAAAAATCATAGATAACTCTGGTAAAACCATAATCATTTTTAAGGGCCTTTTCATAATGAAACCATTTATGCCACTCAAAACCGCCATAATGATTTAATGAATAGGAAACAGCATTAAACGCGCTGGTTTTTCTTCCTGAATTATATCCAACAGTAAGATAATTGGTACTAAAATTACCATCATGGGTATTTATTGTACCGTTGCTATTTAAAGCCTCTCCATCTTGTCCATTTGAATGATGAGTGAATTTTAACGTTGCATATTTATAATTGCTGATAGATTTACTAAGCCTGAAATATAAAGTTCCTCCCAGTTTTAAACTCGGAGTTCTTACACCCGAAGATTTTTCGTCAATTACCTTAACCGTAAAATCGGGCACCATAGCAAAAGCCACAGGCGATTCAGGTATTGCAAGTATCATATACGTTTTGGTAACCCTGCCATTAATAATATACTTTACCGGTCCGGCAAGTTCGCCTCTTGGCGAGATGTATGACAAATCACCATTTTCCTTATAAATATCGCTATATTCCCTATTACGCAAATATCTGCGTGTAATCAACGAATCCCTTGTCGCTGAATTTATGGTTTGCGGAGTTACAGTTTCAATACCTGTTAAATAAAAAACTACGATCAGACAGACTAGTTTCATGGGGTAATTATTGAAACATATACGTTACAACAACTATAACAGATTAGCTCGTCCAGTGTTTTTAATTATGCAACGGCATTCATCACAAAATGTAAAGACTTTGATAAATTTAAAGTACAGACTCGATTATTTAAGCTAATTCTTATATTAGCGTACTCAAAAGAAAAACTCATGAAAAGAAAATTAATCGTTTTAGCAGCCTCTGCACTCTTCTTTACCAGTGCAATGGCTCAAACACCTAATACGCTCTCAAAAGAAGAAAAAAAAGCAGGCTGGAAATTATTATTTGACGGTACAACTACAAAAGGCTGGCATACTTATCTTAAAAAAGAAGTGGGCGCAAAATGGCAGGTAAAAGATGGGGCAATCGTTTTTGATCCTACCCAACCTACCGGTGGAGGCGATCTTGTTACTGATGGGATATACGAAAACTATGAGTTGAACCTTGAATGGAAAATCTCTAAAGGCGGAAACAGCGGAATTATATTTGATATCCAGGAGGACCCTAAATACGGAGCTACTTATCTTACCGGCCCTGAAATGCAGGTATTAGATAACATCGATGCAAGCGATAACAAAAAACAAAATCACCTTGCAGGTTGTCTGTATGACATGTCTGGCGATTCAACTGTTTCTAAACCAGTACCAGTTGGCGAATGGAATAAAGTTAGACTGATTCAGGACAAAGGACACCTTACTTTCTGGTTAAATGGTATTAAAACATTTGAAGGTCAGATAGGAAGCGAAGAGTGGAAAGCTATGATTGCTAACAGCAAGTTTAAGAACAAAGACTTCGCAGACTTTGCTAAAGTTGCAAAAGGTAAAATCGCTTTACAAGAACACCCAGGCTCTAGCCAGTGGAGAAACATCAAAATCCGTACTTTATAATTCAATATAAGAGCAATTTAACGAAAGCGCCCGAATCATGATCATGATTCGGGCGCTTTCATTTATATCCTACTTACATTCTGTAGGCGCAAAAGTAAACCTGCCTCTTTCAAAGTTAATCGGTTTCCCTTTTACAAAATATGATCTTCCTAAAGATGTTTCAATCTGACCAACACCCAGCACCAGCTTGCCATCTTTTTTCAAAAGTGCAAGTGGGTTTTTATAAATGGTTTTATTTTCGCCTATTTTAAAGGTATAATCAACAAATAAGGTATCCCCTCTAAACTTTCCGTCAATTAAACCGTCATTAGTTGCTTTTTCATGATATTTTATAATCAAACCACCGGTAACTTTTCCCAACTTAGAAGTTATTACATTTAAATGTGCAGTATCTACACCATCAACAGCAATAAAACACTCATTACTGACTGGAGCATCTGCGGTATCAATCATTGTACTATCTTTCAGTTCCGAGCTTTTATCTCCTCCCTGATTGCAGCTAAATGCCAAAGGCAAAGCTATAAGTGCTAAATAAAGTGCTGATTTTTTCATGACCATAATTTAAATTGAGGGTTTACTAAATACTATACAAAATTTGATGCTATATGGTTTTATAAACAATACATCCGATTTTAGAAGGATGATCTTGTACTAATGTTTCCATATCCAACTTTCTAATCATATTTATCATCATAAAATCGCCTCCGGCAGCCATGGTAAAGAACATACCAAATGCAAAAAGCTGAATATTTCCGGTAATTAAAGCTAAAATTACAGGGAGTATTCCTAACAGTATAGCAGGCATAATAGCACCCAATATATAGTGTTTTATTTTTAAAGGCTCTTTACAGTGGCAATATGGCGTAACCGCTTTCCAGATTACACCGAACTTAATCGACTTAAATCTTTCCTTTGCAAACAGGCACCATGTTATTCCATGAATTAATTCATGGAGCACAATTCCTATAAGTATTACCAAAATCATGATTGCGCTTGTCAGCAAACCATTCATCTCCTTTGGAAATAAATTTTTGAATAGGTCAAGTGTTCCGTCACCCCACAAAAAATAGTAAAGTGGGCAAAATAAAATAACAAAAGGGATAAAATAGACAATTGAAGTAATCTGCGCTTTTGCGGCATCAATAGTCATTTCTTCCATTTTATAGCCGGGTATATTGAATTGTTCCATAGTATGGAACTAAGATATAAAAGTAAATTGAATTATTTTACCCTTAGATAAAGCATACTATAACCATCATAATAATTATCGCTGATCAGTAAAGAATCATTTCTTAAGCCCAATATATATTTCCTTTGCTCTTTAGAAATGGTGTCAACTTCGTTAAATGATATTGCTGTTTCAAGTTGTCCGGAATAAATGCTTTTTGCTTTTGAAAGCATGTATTTTCCTTCTTTAACCAGCTTTCCATTGTCAATCCGCTGATAAGTATCTTTAGATTTAAATACTAAAACTGAGCTTTTACCGTCTTCAACGGGTTTAGTTTGACCGGCAAAACCGCCACTTGAAAGTTTAAGATTCCATTTCCCAATTAGCTTTTGCTCAATATTTGGATCAGACTTTTGCTTTTCGCAGGCATAAAAGCCTACCGTAATAAAAGTAATTATAGCCAGAAAATGCACTTTCATATCCATGCTTTAAGTTTTATATATAAAACGTTTAAAAAGCAAAAATCGCTACACCATTAGCACTTATATGCTCAGGTTAGCGATCTCTCTTTAAATTCGATATAAGTTTTAGCCTAAGCTGTTTCCAGTTTCACGATGTTTCTGTAAGGGAAAGATCCAAAGATATGTCTGCGGGCAAATCTACCTGGAGAATCAGCGTTCACTAATTTTACATAAACGGCTTTAGGTACGCCAAAATATTCATAAGCACTACCATTAAGGAAATGAACAGTTAGTATTAAACCTGCCCAGCTATAATCAGCAATACCACAAGTAGCAGTAGTCTGAGTATACTCATCCAATGAAAGGGCCAATGTTTCCGGAGCAATACTAACCAGAAAATGATAAGCTTCAATAATTTCTTTGCTTTTGGTTTCTGCTTCTATTTTAGCTTCTTCGCTATCCTGAAACTTGTCAGGGTGCCAATCTTTCATTAAACCCCTATAAATGGTTTTTAATTCTTTTAATTCGGCATCCTTCTGTACACCCAATAACTTCCTGTAATCAACGATCTTCTTCATAAAATTTGCGCGAAGGTACGCAGATTTTTCGGGTAATCATATTATGATTCAATTAATTAGTTCTTTTTCGATGGTATCACAAAATGTGATACCATCTCATCGGGAATTCCCACAAGTTTATCCGTCGTAATTCATTATTTGATATTGTTACTATCAAACACAACAAGGAAACTTAAAATAACAAAAATATCTAATTAATTAATAAAAAATATCAAAAGTAAAACATTAAAGGTAATTTCAATATTTTGAGGGTTGATAGTAAACCAGTCGTCACCTCCTAAAAAACTATTGTCAACACTTACCCTATTGCTTACCAATTAGACGCTGCCCCCCTATAAAACTTTTCCCACAGATACTATATATTTGCGATATGTTCAAAATTGGATTAGCAGAAGATGATGAAAAAATAGCTGCCTTGATAAAAAGCGGGCTAGAGGAACATCAATATCATGTTACCCCCATACATGACGGCAGTTTGGCCTTGGCAGAATTTAAAGATCATGAGTATGATCTCGTAATACTCGACATCATGATGCCCGGCTTAAACGGCATTGAGGTATGCCGACAATTGAGAGCAAAAAACAAAGATCTTCCTATCCTTATGCTAACCGCACTTGGCTCTATTGAAGATAAAGTAACCGGCCTAAGTTCCGGTGCCGACGACTACTTACTTAAACCATTTCATTTCAGAGAATTACTTGCTCGCCTGGAAGCACTTTTAAGAAGAAACAACAAAAATTTTGCCCCACATAACATTCTTAATTTTGCAGACATCACTATGGATACCTATAGTAAGTCTGTTGAAAGAGCCGGCATAGCAATTGAACTTACTGCCAAAGAATACATACTGCTCGAGCTGTTTTTAAAAAACCCGAACAGATTACTATCCAGACAATACATTGCAGAAAATGCCTGGGATATTAGCTTTGATACCGGCACCAACGTAATTGATGTTTACATCAATTTCCTCAGAAAAAAAATTGAAAAGGGCTTTGATAAACGGTTGATACATACAAAAATTGGGATGGGCTATATCCTCAAAGAGGCATGAAAATAAAAGATCGGCTCGCATTATACTTTACACTGATCAGTACATTAGTATTGCTTTGCGTGCTCTTTACCATATACTTTACCTTCATAAAGTTTATGCAGAGTGATTTTTTTGACCGACTTACAGACCGCACCATGGTTACAGCCAAGCTTTACCTGGAAGCCGATGAAATATCAAGCGATTCACTAACCCGCGTACGGGAACAATACCTCGAAAAGCTAAATGGAGAGGTGATCCGTATTTATAACAGCAAAAACGACGCAACTTTTATTGGTGATGATCAGCAATACTGGAACATTCAAACCATCGAAAGGGTAAGGCGATATAAAAAAGCCCGGTTTAAGGATGGCAATAGACAAGTAGTAGGCATTTATTACAAAGACAATCAGGGTGATTTTGTAATCCTGGCCTCTGCCATCGACCAAAGCACCATTGTCAGAGCAGAAAAACTGTTGAAAATAATGGCAGCTATTTTCCTTGTTATCTTTGTAGGGCTACTGCTTTCTGCCCGATGGATTGCAAAAAAAATACTCCTGCCTCTGGATCTTTTTATAGATCAGGTTAAACTGATTAAGTCAAACAACCTTCATTTCAGGGTAAAAGAAGGACCCAATAAAGACGAGATTCATCTACTTGCTCAAAATTTCAACAACCTGATGGAGCATCTGGAGCAATCCTTCATTTTGCAAAAAACATTTGTAGCCAATGCTTCGCACGAGCTCAGGACTCCAATAACAAGAATGATCATAGGTACTGAAATTGCTCTTTCCCAGGATCGGAGTAAAGAAGAATACCAAAAAGCCTTAGCATCAGTACTGGAGGATTCAGAAAAACTGGAAAACATCATCAGCAGTTTACTTAAGCTTGCCCAGGCCGATCTGGAATATGGCTCAACCAATCTCGAAAAAGTACGTATCGATGAAATGATATGGAGTTTGCAACAGGAATGGAATCAAAAAACAGGTATGAATAGCCTTTTGGTTGAGGTAAAAGATCTCCCTATGGACGAAGATCAGCTAAGCATTACCTGCAACCCCACCCTATTGCAAATTGCAATTGACAACCTCATTTCTAATGCATTTAAATTTTCAGACCATCAACCTGTTAAATGCGTGCTTGATGTTAAAGACGATGGTATCCATATTTTCATTATCGATACTGGTGTTGGAATAGCGCCTGCTGATCTGGATAACATCTTCAAACCTTTTTACAGCTCATCATCTAAAGCTGAACATTCAGGAAGTGGTATGGGCCTATATATGGCACATAAAATCATTATGCTCTATCAGGGGAACATCAGTGTAAAGTCACAAAAGCACCAGGGCACCACCTTCCATGTGCACTTCCCGCTATTTTAATCTCATTTTAATTTCGCTTTAATTTCGCTTTAATTCTCTCAGGGTAGGTTTGACCAAACATTACACAAATGGTTATGATACCTTTAAGATTCCATACCTTTTTTGGCTGCATACTGCTCGTTTTCTTTGCAACAACAGCTTCAGCACAGGTAACAGATTCGATTAAGCTAAGCCTACGGGATGCCGAAAGTCTTTTTGTAAAGAACAACTACCAGCTAATCGCTCAGCAATACCAAACAGATCAGGCAAAGGCCGATGTGATAACCGCCCGCTTATTTGACAATCCTGAAATCAGCTACGAAAATCTTTTGTACAATAAAGAAACAAAGAGATTTCTTGAAACCAGCAAAGCTACCGGACAATATCAGGGCTCTTTATCACAAATGATTAAGCTTGCCGGTAAACGCAACAAGAATATTAAACTGGCTACTACCAGGGTTAAACTGGCCGAGTACGAATATTTTGATCTGATGCGCACTTTGCGATATACACTCAGCTCCACTTTTTATAAGATGTATTACGATCAGCAATCTGCCAAAGTCTACCAGGAGCAGATCAATTCCCTTGAACTTTTATTGAATGCCAATGAGCAACAGTTAAAGATGGGAAATGTGGCCATGAAGGATATCATCAGGATCAAATCATTGTTATACAGTCTGCAAGGAGAATATAGCAGTTTACTTAATGATATTGAGGATTTGCAAACTCAGCTTAAACTGATGGCAAACATCAGGCCTGATGCAAATCTTGTTCTTGTGGTTCCTTCAGAGGAAGAACAGAACTACCAACCTGATAAAAAGACCTATACTAATTTACTGGATACCGCAAGGAGCAATCGCGCTGATCTTCAGCTGGCAAAAACTGAAATCACCTATGCCGAAAACAACCTGAGGTTACAAAAAGCCAATGCCGTTCCTGATGTTGAACTCTCACTTATTTACGACCTCAAGGGCTCTTATCCTGATAATTATACCGGACTAGGGATAAAACTTCCAATACCATTGTTTTACAGGAATCAGGGCGAAATAAAAAAGGCCAAAATTGCAATTGATGCAGGCAACTCGAAGCTCAGTCAGCAGGAAGCAATTCTCGAAAATGAGGTATACAATAGTTATACATCTGCTTTAAGAACCGAAAAACTGTATCGTGGGCTCGACAGTAATTTCAATGCTGATTTTGACAAACTGATTGTTGAAGTGATAAAAAATTTCAAAAACAGGAACATCAGTCTGATTGAATTTTTGGATTTCTACGACTCCTACAAAGCCAGCACATTACAAATGAACACATTAAAATACGAGCGCATGAACGCTAAGGAAGAAATCAATTTCGTTACCGGCTCAACTATTTTTAAATAACGCACACATGCAAAAAATCATTAAAACCATCAGCACACTTACTGCCCTCTCTGCTGTAATATTTCTACAAGGTTGTTCAGAACAGCCCAAAGAAGCTCCAAAGGAGGAAAAATTTGTAATTACAGACTCTTTGCTGAACAGGCTGGAAATAGACACCGTACAGGGCGCAAATAATCAGACAGACCTTAATTTTTCAGCAAAGATCACGGCCAACGAGGAGAACATGTCAAAGGTTTACCCAATGGTAAGCGGGCTTGTTAAAAACGTACCGGCAAAACGAGGAGACCGGGTAACCAAAGGCCAGCTACTGGCCACTATGACCAGTGCAGAAATGGCTGGTTTTGATAAAGAAGCCATCAGCTCTTCTGCAGAATTAAGAAATGCGCAACGCAGTGTAAAACTTACAGAGGATATGTTTAAAAGCGGATTAGCTTCTGAACGAGATCTTGAACAGGCAAAAAACGACCTTATGGTTAAGGAAGCAGAAGATAAAAGAAGCAGGTCTATTCTGTCTTTAAATGGGGGTAATAAGAATGGTACCTATGTTATAAAAGCACCAATATCTGGTTTCATAATCGACAAAAATATAACCAGCAATATGCAGGTAAGACCAGATAACAATGAGAACTTATTTACAATAGCTGATCTTTCTAATGTATGGGCATTGATCAATATTTACGAATCAGACATTTCCAAAATTAAAGAGGGCGACGAGGTTAATCTTTCAATTCTATCCTATCCAGATAAACCATTTAAAGGCAAAATCAGTAAAATCTACAACATGCTCGACAATGACAGTAAAGTAATGAATGCCAGGGTGGTGATAGATAATCCGGGTTATTTATTAAAGCCGGGAATGATGGCAACTGTACAAATTGCCACCCGGAATGGTGCAACCTTGCCAGTGGTAAGTACAGATTGCCTCATTTTTGACAATAATAAATATTACATGCTGGTGCTTGATCCGGTAAAAAAAGTACGTATACAGGAAGTAGAAATAGGCAGAAAATTCGAAAACAAGGCCTATATCAGCAAGGGTCTTAATGCAGGCGATAGAGTTGTTGCTTCTAAACAACTTTTCCTGTACGACAGTTTGAGACCTCAATAACCACTTAACTTATAGTAATGAATCAATTCATTAAGTCGATCATAAATTTTTCCCTTAAAAATAAATACTTTGTATTTTTTGCCACCTTTATTTTAGTGCTGGCAGGGTATCTTAGTTTCAAGCATACCACTATTGAAGCTTTTCCGGATGTAACCAATACTAATATAACCATCATTACACAGTGGCCTGGCCGCAGTGCCGAAGAGGTTGAAAAGTTTGTTACCCGGCCACTAGAAATTGCCATGAACCCAACCGAGAAAAGAACAAGTATCCGTTCTTCGTCTTTATTTGGGCTATCGGTAGTTAAAATCACATTTGAGGACGATGTAGATTATCAATTTGCAAGGGTTCAGGTAAACAACCACCTTGATGAGGCCGACCTGCCTTCGGGTGCAAAGCCGGAAGTCCAACCACCATATGGCCCTACCGGCGAGATTTTCCGGTATACGCTTAAAAGCGATAAGAAATCCGTCAGAGAGCTAAAAACTTTGCAGGATTGGGTGGTTGAACGGGAGCTGCTATCAGTACCAGGCATCGCCGATGTGGTAAGCTTTGGCGGAGAAGTTAAAACATACCAAATCACAGTTGATCCTCAAAAATCATTACAATACGGAGTAACTGCTACAGAACTTTTTGAAGCTGTTTCTAAAAGCAACATTAATGTGGGTGGCGATGTGATTGAGCAAAGTGGACAAGCTTATGTGGTACGCGGAATTGGTGTGCTAAATAATATTGATGAGATCAAGAACATCATTATTGACAACTTTAACGGCACACCGGTGTATGTTAAAACCATAGCCGAGGTAACGGAATCTGCTCTGCCACGCTTAGGGCAGGTTGGCAGAGACCATGACCCTGATGTAGTTGAAGGTATTGTAGTGATGCGTAAGGGCGAAAACCCAAGCGAAGTGATCCACAACCTTAAAGAAAAGATTAAGGATGTAAATGAAAACATTTTGCCGGGCGACGTAAAGATCAGTCCTTTCTATGACCGTGAGAATCTGGTAAATTTTGCCACGCATACAGTAATGCACAACATGCTGGAAGGGATCATTTTTGTTACCCTGATTGTGTTCCTGTTTATGGCTGATTGGAGAACCACACTGATCGTTTCTCTTATTATACCCCTGGCACTCCTTTTTGCTTTTATTTGTTTAAAACTAAAGGGTATGTCGGCCAACCTGCTCTCTATGGGCGCCATAGATTTCGGGATCATTATAGACGGTGCAGTAGTAATGGTAGAGGGAATTTTTGTCGCCCTCGATTACAACTCTCATAAAAACGGCGCCGAGAAATTTAACCGGATGAGTAAACTAGGCATCATTAAAAGGGCCTGTCTGGAAAATGGCAAGGGCATTTTCTTTGCCAAACTGATTATCATTACCGGCTTAATGCCAATCTTTACTTTTGAAAAAGTAGAAGGTAAAATGTTCTCGCCATTGGCATGGACCCTAAGTTTTGCATTGTTAGGTGCCCTGTTGCTAACCTTTACATTGGTACCAGCAATGGCAAGTGTATTGCTTAGAAAGAATGTTAAAGAAAAGCACAACATCTTTTTAGAGTTCCTTACAAAAGTTGTGATGCGGGTTTACACGGCATGCTTTAAAGCTAGAAAACTCGTCTTCGGTACAGCCATGGTTATACTGGTTGTTGGCTTATTTAGCTTTAAATTTCTGGGAACAGAGTTTTTACCTACACTGGATGAAGGATCCATATATGTAAGGGCCAGTGCTCCGCTAAGTGTTTCACTCAATGAAACTAAAAAGCTTTCGAACGAGATGCGTAAGATCTTTTTAAGCTTTGAGGAGGTGAAACAGGTAATATCGCAAACCGGCCGACCAAACGACGGCACAGATGCAACAGGATTTTACAATATGGAATTCCTGGTTGATATTTATCCCAAAGCAGAATGGAAACGTAAGCAAACCAAAGAGGAACTGGTAGAGCGTATGCAGGAAAAGCTTAAAGGTTATCCCGGTATTAGTTTAAACTTCTCTCAGCCAATTTCGGATAACGTGGAGGAAGCGGTATCAGGTGTAAAAGGATCTATTGTGGTTAAAATGTTTGGCAACGATTATTCCTTTATCGAAAAGCATGAGCAAGACATATATAACATTCTAAAAACAGTTAATGGGATTGAGGATTTAGGGATTCTTAGAAATCTTGGACAGCCTGAATTGCAGATCAACCTCGATCAAAGTAAAATGGCGCTATACGGAGTGAGAACAGAGGATGCAAACTCCATAATAGAGATGGCTATTGGTGGTAAAGCCGCTACACAGATTTATGAAGGAGAGCGTAAATTTGATCTCCGAATCAGATATCCTGAAGACTTTAGAAAAGATGAAGCTTCAATTGGTGCGCTACGTATCCCTACTATTTCTGGTGCCAAAGTTCCATTAAGTGAAATTTCTACTATTCGTAAAATTACCGGCCCAAGCATTATTTACCGCGATAAGCATGAACGCTATGGGGCCATTAAATTCTCAATAAGAGGGCGTGATATGGGAAGTGTAATTGCCGAAGCACAGGCTAAAGTAAAAGCTCAAATTAAACTTCCTAAAGAATACAAACTGGAATGGGCAGGTGATTTTGAGAACCAACAAAGGGCAACCAGTCGTTTATCTGAAGCTGTGCCGATCAGCTTATTGCTCATATTTTTTATCCTGTTTGTATTGTTCGGAAACATTAAAGATTCATTACTGGTGTTAAACAATGTACCATTTGCAATGATTGGGGGCATACTTGCGTTGCTCGCAACGGGAGTTAACTTCAATATTTCGGCCGGCATTGGGTTTATTGCACTGTTTGGTATATGCGTGCAAAATGGGGTAATTCTGATTACACGATTTAAAAGCAATATGGTAGAATTAAAACATCGTCCGGAATGGACTTTTGCTGACGCACTGAAAAATGGCGTTGCCACCAGAATGCGTCCGGTAATTATGACTGCGTTGATGGCTGCAATTGGTTTGATGCCAGCTGCACTATCAACCGGAATAGGTTCAGAAGCATCAAAACCTTTAGCTATTGTAGTTATAGGTGGATTGATAACCAATACATTATTTAACCTTTTTGTATACCCAATAGTTGTCTACTGGGCATACCAGAAAAAGGTTAAACATTTACATATATCATCTGTTCCGCAGAACTAATGCCTATAAGTCCGGTGCTTTGTAAAGTTGTACGCTTGAAAGTACCGGGCAGGCATTTGCATCCAGAATATTTACCCTAATCTTACTCGTTTTTACAGTGGGGAACACCAGGATTCTTTTGCGACCTATGGTAGTCTGTGTATCTAAAGTCTTAAATTCAGATCCTTCCAGATATTCTACCGAGAACGATTTCACTCTTTGTCCTAGTTTAATAAATTCCTGAAGTACAATACGGTTAAGCTCGGTTTCTTTACCCAGATCTATGGTAATCACTGCGCTTTTTACCTGATCATCTGTTGTCCAGTAAGTCTCGTTGTTTCCGTCGGTTAAATTTTGTCCATTGAATTTCTTATCCTTTCCTCTGATGTTGCTTACTGTTACTTTTCTGCCTTTTGCCAGATCAGTTTTATAAGCAGCATCCAGGTATTTTTTGAATTCCATTAATCTGGTAGAATCTGTTGGATGAATTAAACCATCACGATTTACCGGAACATTTAACAACAGGTTACTATTGCGGCCGACGGAAGTATTGTAGATAGATTCCAGCTGATCAAGTGTTTTAACCTGATTATCGGTATTGGCGCTATAAAACCATCCTGGTCTGATAGAAACATCAACCTCTGCAGGAATCCAGTATTTACCATTCTCATCACCTGTGTTAAGTACTTTACTTTCAGGAGCCTCTGCTCCTACTCCAAATCCATCGGTATTTAAGGTCGACCAGTTGGTTTCGCCCGCAACACCTCTTTCATTTCCCATCCAACGAATATCAGGACCGATATCACTAAATATTACTGCCTGAGGTTGGTTTTTGCGAACTACATTATAAAACTTAGGCCAGTCGTATGCCTGCTTTTTATCACCGCCATTTGCACCGTCAAACCATTGTTCAAAAACACTTCCGTAATTGCTTAATACCTCATTAAGGGTGTTGGCAAATACGTCATTATACTTAGGGGTGCCATATTCAGGATGATTACGATCCCAAGGGGACAAATAAACCCCGAATTTTAAGCCATATTCCTTACAAGCTGCAGATAATTCCTTTAGCACATCTCCTTTACCGTCTTTCCAGGCGCTTTCTCTAACAGTGTGTGTACTGAATTTACTTGGCCACAGGCAAAAACCATCATGGTGTTTGGCAGTAATAATAATTGCCTTCATACCAGCATTTTTTGCAGTGCGAGCCCATTGTCGGGCATCAAGTTTCTTAGGATTAAACACCTTTGGATCTTCGTCGCCATGCCCCCACTCTTTGTCTGTAAATGTGTTTGGTCCAAAATGGATAAACATATAATACTCCATTTGTTGCCAGGCATATTGATTTTTGTTTGGAACGGCACCATAAGGTTTAGGTGCTGCTACAGATGATTGCGCATAACTGTTTGCAGTAAACAATAATGAGCACAATGCTGCTGCTGAATAGGTCTTTATTAGTTTCATTGTGTATGGTTAGTTACGAACTTTAAAATTGCAATTTATGCATTGCTAAAAATTCTACGCTATTGTCATTAAAATAAATGATTTTGGCAAATCTTAAAACTTATCTATTAACCAAAGTGTTATTGGTTTATCGTTGCCAATAAAAATAAGCCATCAAATGAAAACACATGAAAGTAATTTAAAGCTCCGGTCGGGAAAATTCTCTATCGAGAAGCATCATTATGAGAACATAGGTCTTACAGAACGTATGGTTTCTGCATTGCTAAGTGGTATTTTAATGACCAGAGGGATTAGGAGACCGCTTAAAGCGCAATTTTTATATGGTGCTTACCTGGCATACAGGGGCTTTACCGGCAAATGTTTTGTATATGAGAAACTTGGAATAGATGGCAATAAACCGAGAGCGATAAATATTAGGGGTGAATTTGAAATTGACAGACCTGCCAGCGAGGTATATGCCTACTGGCGCGATTTAAATAACCTTCCGGGTAGCATTAAACATTTACTAAACGTAGAGGTAATTGATGAAAACCTTTCTCATTGGAAAAGCAATGTAATGGGAAATTTATTTTCGATAGACTGGGATGCAGAAATTATAAAGGATGAACCAAATCATTTAATTGGATGGAGATCTTCTCCAAGTTCTTTAATAAGTCATGTAGGGCGGGTTAAGTTTACCGAAACAGCTGATAAAACCGGAACGATATTGAAAGTGGTTCTATCCTATCATCCTCCAATTGGAGGCGTTGGCATTGGTTTAGCCAGGCTGTTAAACCCGTATTTTGAAAGTCTTTTAAAAAAAGAGATCAGAAGCTTTAAACATACCATTGAAAACAAGATTCCGATATATGCTAACGGAACCTTGTAAAAGTATCTTTAGTTATTAAGGAGCAACACTACCAGCACCAAGGTAAGCAACAATTCCAAGAAGAAAAGAGATAATGTAAAGGCCCAATATGGTGATGGTAATGATACCCCAAAATTTAAAGAACGATTTCATTTTACTCATTGCCTCGCTTAGCGCGGGCTGATCGCCATATAATACAGCCTGTTTTGCCGAATTGGCATATTTAAACATTAATAAGCTTGGGTAAAAATAAAGTAAAGCCGACAATAGGAATACTACTGTAAGGAAACCTCCTCCAAGTGCCGCCCAGGGATTGTTTGCTGCACCCACCTTACCATTCATTGCGCTTATCAATGCTTCAGCACTAAATGAAAACAAGACCATGAATCCCGTTACTACAAATCCTATTATTGACAAGAATTTGGTCCACCTGGCGGTTTCATATATGTAACTACGTATGTCTTCTGTAACGGTTAACAAGACTTCCTCTCCCTCTTGAGGGTCATTGTGTGTTGTTTCCTCAGGATTTTCTTCTTCAAAATGTTCCATGTTGATCGTATTGTTTTTTTATAAGGCTTTTAGCTTGCCTAAACATAAAGAATATTTTTAAAAAATTAATACCTTTGCGCCAAATCAAGAAAAAAACATACATGGCATTACAATGTGGTATAGTTGGTTTACCAAATGTTGGAAAATCCACTTTATTTAACTGTTTATCTAACGCAAAAGCTCAAGCCGCTAACTTTCCTTTCTGTACTATAGAACCAAATATTGGTGTTATTACAGTTCCTGATGATAGGTTAACTAAGCTTGCAGAACTCGTAAATCCCAACCGGATTGTACCAAATACAATTGAGATTGTAGATATCGCTGGTTTGGTAAAGGGGGCTTCAAAAGGTGAAGGTCTTGGTAACCAATTCCTGGGTAATATTAGAGCAACAAACGCTATTATCCACGTTTTACGTTGCTTTGACGACGGAAATGTGATTCACGTTGACGGATCGGTAGACCCAATTCGCGATAAAGAAATTATTGATACTGAATTACAGCTTAAGGATTTGGATACTGTTGACAAACGTATCCAGAAGGTCGAAAAAATGGCTAAAACCGATAAAGATGCAAAAAGAACCTTCGATATCCTAAGCATAATAAAGTCTCATATCGAGAGCGGAAAATCAGTTCGTTCTGCTGCAGTTTCTGCTGAAGATTTTGAATTTATTCAGGATCTAGGCTTACTTACTCAAAAGCCGGTAATGTACGTTTGTAATGTTGACGAGAATTCCGTTATAACCGGCAATGCTTATGTTGAGCGCGTTAAAGAAGCAGTAAAAGACGAAAATGCTGAGGTTCTGGTGATTTCTGCTAAAATTGAATCTGAAATTGCTGAGCTTGAAAGTTACGAAGAACGCCAGGAATTCCTGGCCGATCTTGGCTTAACTGAATCGGGTGTAAATAAACTGATCCGCGCTGCCTACAGGTTACTAGACCTATATACTTACTTTACGGCAGGTGTACAGGAAGTAAGAGCCTGGACAATCACAAAAGGTTTCACCGCGCCTCAGGCTGCCGGTGTAATTCATACAGATTTTGAAAAAGGATTTATCCGTGCTGAGGTAATTAAATATAACGACTTCGTAACACTGGGTTCTGAGAATGCATGTAAAGATGCCGGAAAACTAGGTGTTGAAGGAAAAACCTATGTTGTTGAAGACGGAGATATTATGCACTTCCGTTTTAACGTTTAGATTTTTGACTTTTAAAAATCAAAAGAGGATGATCACAAATGATCATCCTCTTTTTTTATTTCCAAATTATGCATCATGCCTCCAAAAAATCGGTCTTCTAAGAAAAGACCTAGGCGCTGTTGACCATTCAGCGCAGCGGGCAACAGATGCCCGTCTTTGAATAGAACGGCCTATTTTGTCCTTTATAACAGCACTCCCGTAAGAAACAACACTGCTACAGAGAAATAGATGATCAGGCCCGTTACATCCACCAGGGTGGCTACAAACGGAGCAGATGACGTAGCAGGGTCAGCCCCAAGTTTCTTAAGTAACAAAGGAAGCATTGATCCTGAAAGCGAGCCCCATAATACTACCCCTACCAAGGCTACTCCAACTGTTAAACCTATAAGCATCCAATGTGGGCCATACATATCGGTAAAGAAAGTCCAGGCAAAGATTCTTAAGAACCCTATTGTACCCAATACAATCCCCAGCATCAAACCAGAGATAATCTCCCGACGCATTACCCTCCACCAATCACCAATAGTAATCTCGCCAAGTGCCATGGCCTGAATAATCAAAGTAGATGCCTGCGAGCCACTGTTTCCTCCACTTGAAATAATTAGCGGAACAAACATGGCCAATATAACCGCCTTGGCAATATCAGCTTCAAAATGTGCCATCGCAGTTGCAGTAAGCATTTCTCCAAGAAAAAGTACAACAAGCCAGCCTATTCTTCTTTTAAACAAACCAAGTATGGGCATATCCAAATAAGGTTCATCTAAAGCCTGGGTACCCCCAATTTTATGTATATCTTCGGTATATTCTTCGTTTGCAATCCATAGAATATCATCTACGGTAACTATCCCCAGCAATACATTATTCTCATCCACAACCGGTAATGCTACCCTGTTGTTCATTCTAAATATATTAATGGCTTCTTCCTGATGGTCGCTTGCTTTTAAAGCAATTAAGCGCTGATCTGTAAGATCACCGATTTTGGCTTCCGGATCAGCAAGTAAAATCTCCCTTATTCTAATGTCGTCTAACAGTACACCGTCTTTATCGATCACATAGATCACATCAATGGTCTCAGAGTTTTTGCCATAACGCCTGATGTGCGAAAGCACTCGTGTTACCGTCCAATCCTTTTTAACTGCAACATAGTCTGGCGTCATCAACCTACCCACACTATCCTCTTCGTAGCCTAGCAGCGAAAGTGCTTCTACTCTATCTTTGGCAGGTAAAAGAATAATCAACTTTTTAACAGCATCACCTTTCAGTTCACTAAAAAGTGAAGTACGGTCATCGGGTGGAAGTAAATTGATTAACTCAGCTAACTTATTGCCTGGAAGCTTTTTAATGATCTTTTCCTGAGTAGGAAAATCAAGAATACGGAATACATTTACGGCCCTTTTAACAGATAAAGTTTCAATAAATTTTACTGCATGCTGGGGGAGTTCGTCTATCAGATGTTCTACATCTGAAATATTCAGATCATCTAAATAAGCCTTTAATTGCGCATCGTCTTGAAGCTCTAAAAGCTTTACGATTTCTTCAACAACTACCTCTTCCATATGCACTAAATTCTTTACATGATTTTCACTATTTTACGGGTGCAAAAATGCCTTTTTATTTTTAAAAAAGGCACTTATAATCAGAAAATTATTAGAATAAAAATGAGGACTACCAAAGCTTATCCTTTTCGTTAATAAACCTGCAGTTTATTAGTTAGCAGAGTTCCCAAAAATTTTTCTAAATTTAATACACCAAATATTGTCTCAATTCCTAACACTAACGAACAGATATGACTAAAAAGCGTCTATAGTTAACCCCAACACCCCCTAACCCTATTTAATCATCCTAATCCTAACCTTTATGAACCTACGTTTTATCCACCTAAGCTTATTTAAGCTTACTTCTTACGTCCAGCTAATTCATCTTTACAAGCCCAATAAAGAATAGCCGGCTAATCTTAAGTTCTGTATTGATATTACCTTAAGGTAGTATATCCTGCAAAATCAGGCCCTTGTTTTCTTGGCGTATTCGCGTCGGGGAATTTATATGCGCTTTGCTTTTGTCGGGCAGACTTTGATCATCACTGTAATCAACTCTTATTCTAATAATCTAACTAAAATTTACGATGAATTACTATTTATTAAAAAGTACCGGCATTGTTTTAAAAAACAGGCCCGGAGTACGTATGCTGCAAAAAGCAGTAGTTCTACTTGTGCTATTAGTGATCAGTTCAGCAGCTTTAGCTCAGTCAGTAGTTACAGGTACAGTATCAGATAAAGACAACAACACCTTAATTGGTGTTACAGTCAGTGTTGAAGGCACAAACGTTAAAGCACTTACTGATGGCAATGGAAAATACTCCATCCAAGTCCCGCAGACTGCAAAACGGTTGATCTTCAGTTATGTCGGCATGGAAAGTTTAACTGTCGAAATTGCAGGTAAAAATGTAATAAACCCTGTATTACAATCTGCAAATAATTTAAGTGAGGTTCAGGTAATAGGCTACGGATCGGTGAAAAAGAAAGACCTTACCGGAGCAGTAGCCACTTTAGCCGAAAAAGATTTCAATAAAGGCCCGCTCATTGCACCTGACCAACTCATTCAGGGTAAGGTTGCCGGGGTACAAATGATCAATAACAGTGGCCAACCCGGAGGTTCTACAACAGTAAGGATAAGAGGTAACACAGCCATGACTGGTTCCGGACAACCCTTATATGTAGTTGATGGAATTGCTCTTGATGGTCGTTCAGCCAGACCATCGGCCAGTCCAAGCACCGTTGGAGGGGTTAAAAGCTCTCCGGGAGGAGGTATTGGTGCTGCACCAGGTGGAAACCCTTTAAACTTTATTAACCCGAATGACATCGCCTCTATGGAAATTCTTAAAGATGCATCCGCAACAGCCATTTACGGATCAAGGGCTGCCTATGGTGTAGTTTTAATTACAACAAAGCGAGGCGCCAGCGGTGGTGTAAAGTTAGATGTTAATGCTTCCACTGGTGTTTCCAATATCATGCGCCAGATTGATGTATTAGACGGAGATGGCTATCGTTCGGCATTGAATAAATATGGACTTACAAGTGGTGATTTTGGAAGCAATGTAGATGCTATGGATGCCATTACGCGCACTGCATACAACCAAAACTATTCTATTGGTTTTAGTGGAGGCGGCGATGGGAACACCTATCGGGCATCACTAGGCTATCAGGATCAGCAGGGTATTATCAGAAAAACAGGTTTAAAAAAATACACCGGGTCATTTAATGGAAACTTCAAGTTTCTGGAAAGCAAAAACCTTGGGCTTGATGTAAACCTCTTGAGTAGCCAGTTCAATGAAACCATTGCGCCTATCACAACAGACGCAGGTTTTACAGGTAGTTTGATCAGTCAGGCCCTTTCATGGAATCCAACGCAACCATTAAGAAATGCCGACGGATCATTGTTTATTGAGAATGGTAGAATTGTTAACCCTTTAGCCATGTCTGAAGCGTATAACGATAAATCAAAAGTATCAACCATCCTGGGTAGTATTTCACCATATTACAAAATTGCTCCATGGCTTGAATTCCGAATGTTGGCCAGCATAAACTATAGCACGGGGGTAAGAAGATCATCTACCCGTAGCTTTATTAACCTGGAGGGCGTACAGGAAAAACCAGATCAGAACTTTTTGGGAGGTTACGCAAGTTATTCGAGCACTGAATTAATAACACAGCAATTTACCAATACCTTAACTTTTAATAAAGAGATTGCCTCGCGTTTAAACCTGAATGCCCTTGTTGGTTATGAATATACCAACTACATCAATAAGGGTTCAAACATGAATGCAACAGGTTTTGGAAACATTCCTGTGGATTATACAGATGCACTACAGGCAACTGCACCGGCCAATCGTAAGATGAGCTCATACTACGACCCTAAAACACAACTTCAGTCTTACTTTGCAAGAGCCATCTTTAACTATGCAGATAAATATTTGTTAACGGCAACTTTCAGAGCAGATGGTTCTACCAAGTTCGGTGCCGATAATAAGTATGGTTATTTCCCATCTTTCTCTGCTGCATGGAATATTAAAAACGAGGCATTCCTTTCAGAAACAGAATGGCTGGATCAGCTTAAAATCAGGGCTGGCTATGGCAAAACCGGGAATCAGGAATTCCCATCCGGATCGGCACAACAGCGTTATGCTTTTGGTTACGACCAGGGAGGCCAAACTTTAACGGGGATAAACAATAAAAATGATAAATTAAAATGGCAGGCAGATGAGCAGACCAATATTGGAATAGACTTTGGTCTTTTTAAAAGCAGATTAACAGGGTCGGTAGATTATTTTAGAAAAACCACTACTGATCTGTTGTTTCCACAAATACCATTCTATCCTTCTGCTGCAGGAGCATCAGTTACCTGGGTAAATCTTCCCGGTAAAATCAAAAACAATGGTATTGAGTTAACATTAAATGGAAGTATCATTGATAAAGAAAACATCAGCTGGTCGTTAGGTGGTAATGCTACGTTTATAAAAAACAAAGTACAGGATGTTACAGGAATTATTAATACCGGTTCTTTAAACGGACAGGGATTAAGCGATGTAACATTAGAAGTGATCCAGAATGGCCTGCCGCTTTTTGCTATGGTTACCCGCCGCTATGAGGGCCTTGATGAGAATGGATTTTCGAAATACTCCGATGATGGTTTTACATATTATTACGTTGGCAACCCAAATCCAAGTGTAATCCTGGGTATCAGTACAGATTTCAGGTATAAAAAATTATCATTAGGTCTTAACTTTAATGGTTCTTTAGGGCAAGACGTGTATAACAACACCGCCAACTCTGTATTGCCAATTACCAATTTAGGCACCCGAAATGTTGCATCGGCACTGTTAAATTCCGGCATACAGGAATCACTGGCTAATCCAATTTCTGCTTCTTCACGCTATATAGAAAAAGGCGATTACCTAAAACTGGCGAATGCAACAATAAGCTATAACATTGGAAATATAGGAAAAGCAATTAAAGGATTAAACATATATGTTAACGGACAAAATTTATTTGTGCTTACAAATTATTCAGGCTTTGATCCGGAGGTAAATGTTGACAAGAGCATCAATGGCGTTCCATCGGCAGGTATAGAATATGTGCCTTACCCATCCGCAAGAACGTTCAATTTCGGGGTTAATTTTTCTCTTTAATTTAAATATTCTCAGACATGAAAAATAGATATATAACAGCCTTAATAATTACTGCTTTATCAGTTGCGGGCTGTACAAAACTTGATGAAACACTTAATGGCGAGATCAATGACAGTGGTGTAAGCTCCGGCAATGTTGCGGCTGTACTAAATGCAAGCTATAATGCAATGAGGGCTCCTTTCCAGGGACCATATGGATGGTGGGCATTGCAGGAATTCCCTACTGATGAGGCCATTGTTCCAACCCGCGGTGGAGACTGGGACGACAATGGTGCATGGAGAGCGCTCCATCTGCACAAATGGGCACCAGATCATACCCGTATTCATAGTGTATTCAGGGACCTGGGTAGTGCAAGTTATGTTGCCACCAGCGTACTTCAATTCAATCCTAGTCCACAACAGGCCGCAGAAGCCAGATTCATTCGTGCATTTTCAGAATTTGCTGTTCTGGATGGCTGGGGTCAGGTACCTTATAGAGAACCGGGCGAGGATGTTACACAACCTTCGAGAGTAAGAAATGCTGCCGATGAGATCAATTACCTGATTACGGAGATTACGGCAATTATTCCTAATTTACCAGATGGTCCTACAACAAGTGCCAACAAAAATGCCGCTCGTATGCTGCTCATGAAATGTTATTTGAACAAAGGAGCATTCTTAAACCGTGCAGCGCCAACCTTTGATGCAGCAGATATGACCAAAGTTATCAGTCTTGCTGATGAAATTATTGGCACCAACAAATATGTATTGGCTGCAAATTACTTCGACAATTTTGCACCTTCAAATGATGCCTCAAAGGAGAATGTTTTTGCCGGACGCAATGTTGGTGGATCAGATGCTGGCGGACTGAATGCAATGTGGGTTGCTCCTTTACACTACAACCAAAATCCAAGTGGTAATAATGGCTTTTGTACCTTATCCGACTTCTACAACAAGTTTGAAAGTGTAGATTCCAGAAGAGGTGCAGCCTACCCGGGTGTTACAAACGTATCCGGATTGAGAGTTGGCTTCCTTGTTGGGCAGCAAGTTAACCAGAACGGAGTTGCCATAAAGGATAGAAGAGGCAATAATTTGATATTCACACCTGAGGTTAATATCATTGAAAGGGATAAAGACAGATTAGAAGTTGCGGGCATACGCGTAATCAAGTATCCTATCGACTATACCAATTCAGCTACAGGAATACCTGAAAATGATTGGGTGTATTATCGCTATTCAGATGTTTTACTGATGAAGGCCGAAGCGTTATTAAGAACTCAACAGCCTGCGCTTGCTTTAGCATTAGTTAATCAGGTAAGATTAGTAAGGAAGGCAACCGTATGGACTGCCGTAACACTTGACCAGTTGTTAGATGAAAGAGGGCGCGAGTTTTTCTGGGAAGGGGTAAGAAGACAAGACCTTATCCGTTTTGGAAAATACCTTACCCCATGGCAGGAAAAACCAACTGACGATCCTAAATATCTGGTTTTCCCAATACCATCAAATCAATTGGCAAATCCAAATTACACTCAGAATCCCGGATACTAAGCCTTGTTAAAATTAGTCCTGGTGTTAAAAGTCAGGGCTAATTTTACAAAACCAACTGCGTATCAATTACTTTACATTCAATAATGAGTATTTGATACGCATACTGGTTAAGTTTGATAAACAACCACTACCACCCTAATATTGATTATATGAACCCTAAGTTTTTAAAGTCAACTTTATTAATGCTGACTTTTATTTGCCTCATTAATTCTGCCATAGCAGGCATACATACAGCAGCAACTACTTCTCCTCAAAAAACTGACTATAAGTTTAAAGGCAAGATCTCAAGAAAAGTATTGGAAAATTATTTAGATCGTTCAATAACTATGCAAAGGATGCTTACCGGAGAAGGCAATTTTGACGATAACTTAAGGATGATTAAAAACATAGGTGCTAAGTTCATCGGTCGCGCAGTTTGCCAGTGGGGAGGCGAAGCTGATCTTTTAAAGAACTTTGAACAGGAAAAACAGCTGGCTGCCAGAGTACATCAGGTAGATCCGGATATCATTTTACAAGCTTGTATCTTTGAAATCGTTACCCCTGAAATTGAAAAAGTTCCTGTACCGGAATGGGCTTTTAAAGCGCTTGATCTTCCGGTTGAAAAACGAAACTTCCGCTATTCAGATATACTTTATGCAGACGGAAGAATGAATAAACATTGGGGAAATTCGGGCGTGCCCGACATCAGCAGATCTGAAACAAAACTACTCTTCTATTTTCTTGCCGCTTCATATATTGATGCAGGCATAGAGGGTATACACTTTGGCCAGGTTGAGTTAATGAATAAAAATGATAAGAACCTTGATCATTATGCGCAGGTATTAGATCTTATTAGAGGTTATGCAGCTAAACATGCCAGAAGAAAGATGCTGATATGCGACTCACATGTTCCAAGTGGTGGTTTTGTGCGCGAAGGCAAATTGCTTATGGACTTTCATTCTTTCCCTTTAAGGATTCTGGAAACACCTGAAAAACCGGAAGAAGCAATTCTTAAAGTTGGGCATTCTGACGCTCTTTTTAACCGCAGCAAAGGAGGAATAACTCCAAGTGGCTGGACATGCGAACACCTACCCTACTTGGCAGAGCTGGATAACTTTGGTGCAAGTAAATCGCCGGGTAAACCTGTTGGCGATATTTATGTTTGGGGATACGACGAGATCAGCTGGTTTGCAAAACAAAACGACCAGTATCGTCGAGATTGGCTACACTATGCCTATAATTGGCTCGCAAAGGCTGATCCTGATGGATTTCTTGAAATGCCAGGGAGCAGACAAACTACAAAACTTACCAATAAGAAATGGTATGATGCCAATAACCGCAGTGCCGCCGTGCCTAATGGAAATGGCGATGAAGATACAATCAGAGATATTTGGGCCAAAGGCAGAACCAGCGCAATATCCAAGCTTTAACATGAGAAACTGTACCATACATCGATCTGATTTGATTAACTTGCGAAACACATATATGAAAACATATCTTAAACATCTGGTGGTAATTTTGGCCCTAAGTAACTGTAGTATGCTTGCTATGGCAAATAGCACAAATACAGACTCTTTAAAAGTAATGACCTATAACATTCATCACGCAAATCCACCTGCTCAGGAAGGCGTAATTGATCTTCAGGCAATAGCTGATGTCATTAAAAGTCAGTCGCCAGATCTTGTAGCTCTGCAGGAACTAGATGTATTAACTCCCCGAAGCGGTAATGTTGATCAGGTAAAAAAGCTGGCAGAATTAACAGGCATGTATAGTTTCTTTTCAAAAGGAATAGATTACGACGGAGGAGAATATGGTGTTGCTATACTCTCTAAATTTAAAATCAACAAATCTGAGCGTTTCCCCCTTCCGTTTAAAGAAGGACTAAAAGCAGAGCAACGCTCATTGGCAATAGTAAATGTTACACTGCCAAATGGCAGCAAATTGGACTTTGCCTGTACTCATCTTGACCTGAATAATGAGCATCGTTTATTACAAGTTGCCGAGATCAACAAGATATTGGGAAATAGGAAAACAGAGGCTATTTTAGCCGGTGACCTTAACCTTACCGCTACTACCCCTGCTATGGCTATATTGGAGAAACATTTTACCCGCAGCTGCGAACAGAACTGTGCACCTACTATCCCAGATGTAAATCCTGATAAAGAGATTGATTTTATTCTCTTAAAAAAAGGAAGTAAACTTAAGGTTGCCTCTCATCAGGTTATAAATGATATTCATGCCTCAGATCACCTTCCTTTGGTAGTTACTTACTCCAAATAAGAACTTTAATTAGCGCGTAACTGCATGCGCAGATACGCGCTTAATTATCTCCTACTTTCGATCTTCATAATGTATATTTGTTTTAACTTAAATTTAGATTATGGATTTAAAACTTCAGGGTAAAGTCGCTTTTATTAGTGGTTCTACAGCAGGAATAGGATTTGCAATTGCACACAGCTTATTAAAAGAAGGCGTAAAAGTGATTATCAACGGTCGCGCCGAACGTGGTGTTGCCGATGCCGTTGAAAAATTAAAAAGCCTTGTAAAGGGTGCAGATGTTTCAGGCCTGGCTGCCGATTTCGGAAATACTGAAGAAGTGAATACATTAATCAAAAGCCTTCCCGATATAGATATACTCGTTAACAATGCAGGTATTTTTGAACCAAAACCCTTTGAAGAAATACCGGATGAGGATTGGTTCAGGTTTTTTGAAGTAAACGTAATGAGTGGCATCAGACTATCCCGTAACCTATTTCCAAAAATGATAAAGAAAAACTGGGGTCGGATCATATTTATTTCAAGCGAATCCGCAGTTTTTATTCCGGATGAAATGATCCATTACGGGATGACCAAAACAGCACAGTTAGCCATTAGCAGAGGCCTGGCCGAGCTTAGTAAGAACACTGGAGTAACGGTAAACAGCATTCTTCCTGGCCCAACTAAATCTCAGGGTGTAGGCACTTTTATTGAAGATTTAGCAAAAGCAGGAAACATTTCGGTTGCCGAAGTAGAAGTCGATTTCTTTAAGAACATGCGCCCAACCTCTTTGCTGCAGAGATTTCTTTCGGTTGATGAAATTGCCAATACCGTTACCTACTATGCCAGTCCATTAGCATCTGGTACAAATGGAGCTGCAATTCGGGTTGAAGGTGGATTGGTAAGATCGATTTTATAAAGAAAAAGCTGTCAAATATTACTTTATCTTACTGGTATCAAGTTCCCAATCGTCTGTTCTAAAAGGCGCTACGGGCAAGCCAGCTTTACTAAAAAGGTTACCTAGGCCTGCATTGCTAAATTGGTAGCGAACAGCAACCGGTACTTTTACCAGCTTATTTGAAACAATGATTTTATTTCCTTTTATTTTAACCGTTGCAGGGTGAAACACCTTATCGGCGCCAGCTATAAAAATCTCCTTTGGTTTGTCGCCCTTCAGCATTAATCCTGTTTCGGCGTAATCTAAATCAATCTCTGCATTACTTCCATTTACATTTAAAGAGTTAAAAATCGGGCTTTTATATGCGCTTTTTTTTAAACCGTAAGTCTCGACTAAAGCCAAATTGGCCAACCGCAGACCTACATCCTTCTTATTGGTCGGATGGATGTTTAGTGTATCGCTAACCAAATCTGAAACTACTACCATTCCTGTTTTTTCTGTAGCCAGATTCTTTGTCTGTGCTTCCCTCAATAATGCACCGATATTATAACTATCATACTTATAAGGAGCTATTTGTACATAATAAAATGGGAAATTGTTATTCCAGGCCTTGCGCCAGGCACTTATCATGGTATTCATTAATTCAGTATAACTTGATGCAGTTGTGGTGTTACTTTCGCCTTGGTACCAGATTGAACCTGCTATGTTATAATTAACGAGCGGGGCAATCATTGCATTGTAAGCATAACCTGGGGCAGTAGGCCACCATGGAGCAGGCGTTTTTTTTGCTGCTGCATCCTTTAAAACCGTGTTACCTTCTACTAAATTTTCAGGGGTCCAAACTTCGGCCGGTGTACCGCCCCAATTGCTGCTGATCAGTCCTATCGGTACATTCAAATCCTTATTCAGCTCTTTCCCAAAATAATAGCCTACAGCACTAAATGCCTTTAAGGTATTGCTATCGCAAGCCACCCAGGTACCCTCGGTATTATCCTGAGGTGTTTTTGAAGTTGTTTTAGGTATTCTGAATAGTTTGATATTTAGTTTGCTAAGTTGCGAAAATTCGTTTTTAATGCTTGTAAGTCCATTATTATGACTCCATTCCATGTTAGATTGTCCGCTGCACACCCATACTTCTCCTATAAATATATTTTCGAGTGTAATTTTATTTTCACCTTCAAGCAAAACAGTATAGGGTCCACCTGCTTGTGGTGTTTGAATACTAATTTGCCAGCTTGCATTTCCATCTGTTAATGCTTCTATGGTTTTATTATCCCATGAAGTAGTAATTTTTATCTTTTCACCAGGCAAACCCCAGCCCCAAAACTTAGTGGTTGATTTCTGCTGTAATACCATATTGCTGCCTAATATATTTGGCAAACGGATATTTGCATATAGGGAAAAGGTCAAAAAAGTAAGGATCAGGAATAGTAAGGGTTTTTTCATTTGGTTATATTTACAATGCCTTTAATATATAAAATTATTTATAAAGTAAACTCTCGGTATCATTCAATTCAATTTGAATATCTACAAAATATTGATTTTTCTTTCAAATTTTTAACTATTCTTGCACAAATTAACTATATAGAAATTACTGTTCTTAAATAGGGCTTTAGTATATTTGATAAAGCTAAAAAGATATGTAACAAGCTAATATTATAAATTTGCGAAATCTTCAAAATATTTGAGGCATTTAGCACTTAAGAATCTTGAGCCAGAAACCTAGGAAATTTCAAATAGCAGCAAGAGGATAAATGAAGAGTGCTCACGCGATAAGCGTGGGCTCTGCTTTTCGTTGCGCGGTCTCCTAGGACCTCTGGCTCGGTAAGTGGGGTTCCACGCTTTCTGCGTTTATATCCCTCCTATCAGATTCCATATAATATCAGCCATGATCATTAAATATGGAAGTACTCATAACAATACTTTACGCGCTTATACACCTATATAACACCTGTGAAACACCTGTTATTACTAAGCCTGGACCGAACCATTTATATACTCTAATACAAGAAGCAATGAGTAAGTATATTAATAAAAAAACCGTCTTGATTAAATAAAGACGGTTTTCTAAATTGTGTGTCCTCGAAGGGATTACTGGATACTGTTTCGATAACAATCAATAAGTATCGAATACAACCGAAAACCATATAAATAACAATCTAAATCATATATTTGATTTTTGATTGCAACACTGAAAAACCCACCAAAACAATAAAATCGTAACCAAACCGTAACCATTTACGTAACCAAAAATTAAATGGCAACTATTGAGATTGAATTATTCACCTCCAAAAAACTTAAAAAGGAAGAAGATCGCCACCCTATTTATATTAAAGTATTTAAAGGTGGAATTCCTAAACGTAAAAAGGTTGGAGCAGCATTTCCGACCGAATGGGATGATTTTAATAAAAAGATAAAATCCAAAGGACGGAGGGACCATGTAACTGCCAACATTCATATCGAGGATGAATTTGCAAAATATAAGGCCATTTTCAATAACTTAAATCGATCTGGAAACGACTGGAATGCGGAGGATGTGTTTGCGGAGAATATAATTGCTGGCAATGATAACTTAACTTTCTATAGGGCCGCCGAAAACTATCTATCAACCGTGGATCCACACTCCTGGACTTATGGTACTGCCAAAGCCAAGTTTGAGAAGATCAAACGGTATACAAAACGTGATTTCAACCTTGAAGAACTAAATGATCACTGGATAGCTGGCTTTATTACTCATTGCCAAACAAAAGAAAAGGACAATAAAGGCGGGATAGGTAATTCTAAAAATACGATTAACTACGCAATTAAATTTATCAAACGAGTTTATTCATTCGCTGATATTGAAAATAAATCATTGAAAAAGCATAAGCTATCTAAAACGAAAACTATAAAGCAAAAGCTAACAATAGAAGAAATAAATGCAATTGCCGATCTTGAACTGACTCCGGATACAATTCGGTACCATGCTAGAAATATTTTTCTTGTCCAGTTCTATTTTAGAGGGATGAGAATTGGCGACGCATTACGGTTGGAAGTCTCAGAAATCGTAGGGGACAGATTGCAATACAGTGCCAACAAAACAGAGGTCAACTATGATATGAAAATAGTACAGCCGTGCATGAATATTTTAAAGGAATACCTAACGGGTAAGACAAATGGGTATATATTTCCGTTCATTCGAAATGCCAACCTAAAATCAAGTGAATTGAAGGACGAAATCAAGAACAGAACTGGTGTAATAAACTGGCACCTAAAGGAAATTGCCAAATCGGTTGGAATTGTAAAAAACGTAAGTACACATATTGCAAGACATTCATTCGGGTCTATTGCAGATAAGCAACTTGGCGGCAATTTAAAACAACTACAAGGACTTTTTGGACACTCATCAAGAGCAATGACGGAAGGGTATATAAATGACCTTAGAGCGACAGACGATCTTGACGAAGCTGCAGATAAAGTCCTTTTATAATATTAGATTCGCGCCATGACAGCAGAAGATTACGAAGCAGCCTTTCATGGAATAGAATTACCACAAGGGCCGATTGAATTGGTTCCAGGATCAACCATTCCGGATGTCGCATTATTCCTTGAAAAGCAAATAACTATCCTTAGAACGGGCACGCATGAACGGGTAAAGGAGCCGGTAAGATGGAGGTTGGACAGATTGTTGGAGATACTAGAAGGGTAGGCTACTTTTCATGTTCTTCTATCAATTCACCAACCTGTTGTGCATAATCTACTGCCATTAAATCTAAGGTACGCCACCGCAATGGATCTGACTCTTGCAATGAAGGCGCAATGGTACCCAATAGGTCATCACCGTTAAAGACAGTAAACGATCCATCAGGTTGAGGCATTACTGTCAACACCTCTCCAACTAAGTTTATCTCAAATGGATCCATAATCTACCTCCTGCATAATTGTTGGGACATCACTATTAACTTTTGGGTTGCTTAAATCCTTACTTACTGTATATGCCGCCATATTTCTATCATCACAAGGTTGCATCAATTCAATTATTCCATCCTTTGGTAAATCACCAATCCACGTGTTAATATTTCTCTTATCTATCATTAAAGGCATTCTTTTAGCGCTATTGTGAATATCAGCCATTAAAGTGTTTGCTGCCCCAGTGAGAATTGAAAAAGTCGCCATAGTATCCCTCGTCCCAGGATCAGTCCAAAATGAGTAAACCCCTTGCAGATAAAAAAAAGGTTCTTCTTTAGGGTGAATGAAATATGGTATCTTATCCTTGCCAACATGTTTCCATTCATAAAACCCACTTACCGGGATAACACATCTTCTTGACTTAATTGCATCTCTAAATGAAGGTTTTTCAAATACCTCTTCGCTTTTAGCATTTAACGTTTGGTTTCTCAACTTCTGTGCGCTAGCCCAATCCTTAACCCAAAAAGGTATAAGACCCCAATTATACAAATTTATAGATCGCCCATTATCAACGGATAATACTGGTAAATTAGGATGAGCAAACCCATTTGCATGATAATACTCCTGGATATTCGCTGCCTCTGGAAACGGTGCGTCAAATGCTTTAATCAGATCATGAGCCTTTGCCTTAAATGAAACGTGATAACACATGGTGTAGGTTTTAGAGATTAAACATACTAAATATCGTGATTGTTTTCAAACCAGCCAGCATCTTGTAATCTATCCAGCAATGCGTCGCTATCATCCATAACATACCGTTCCTGATGAACAGTCTTTTCCGTCGGCACAAGCCAATTTACCCTCCATTTACCCAATGCATAGTTAATACTGCCCAAGACCCAATAACGGTTAGGAGAAAGTGCAAAGTAAATATGAATACCGTTCAAACTGCCACTGACCTGGCTTATAACAATATCTCTTTCCTCATCGCCATAGGCCGCTTTAAATATGATTGATTTCATTGTCAAAAAATTGGGCTGTAAAATTACTAATATTTTTAGCAACCACATTTTTATTTGTAATTTGATTTTTATTCATACTTTAGAGAAACTTTTCTAACCAAATTGACTAAATCTCGCTCAACAACTCAAAAGAAGCCAACAAATGCGCCATGGTATGGGCAATTCATATTGTTGTGCTCAGATATCATTTACCGTATCGGACTATCTGGTTTTATAGTAACATCTATTGTAGCATTTATTTATAGTTTTGCAACACAAAGACAAAAAGAGGAGATAATAGATAAATGGCTTTTGTTTAAAAACAATTCCCCGTCTGAAGCGTTTCACATTATATTAATAATCTGTGCGTTAATTATTTATATCTTTGAAGCATATTTCTTTTTTAAAATTCGTAGATTAGATAGAGACGAAATAAAAAGGTTGGCAGAGTATAAAAGATTGTACCAAGAATTGATGATAGGGAAAAGGCTTAAAAGCAGTAAAGAAACAGACTTAACTTAACGTTATGATACCTATAGTATTAATTATTGCAATTTTAATTTTCTACTTATTTAAACAGTATAGAATATATTCATACAGAAAGTATGAGCTAATGCTATACAGGTTACGGGATAAACTGCGTGATTATGCAATTGAAGGCAAAATAAAACCTTATGATTGGACTTTTCACTACTTAGATACTTCTATATCGAAGATGACTGGCCATTTCAAGATGATAAACATTTTTCATGCTATTTATCTTCGGAATAAGCACATAGGAGATAAATCCATTGACGATTTTAAAGTACATCTAGATTATAGTTTAAAAAAGAACCATTATTCAAAGGAAATTTACGACGAGTTTAATTCCATACTTTCTGATTACTTGTTCAGTAAGCACATAATTCTGTTTTCAATGACAGCAGTTGCAGTGTATAGCTATATCAGGTCGGTAACCAAATACAAAAAATTCAAACTAGAGACAGAGGACTCGATCAACAAACTTACTTTCATGCCTGAAACATCAACTTCTGATGATTTTATAGGGAGCTATAAAGCTAGCTATTGTTAATCCGTTCCAATTAGTCGATACTTCATTCCGTAATCAAAGGCGAATCTATCAAAGTCATGGTAATATTGATAACTTCCATTAAAAGTAAAACGACCAATCCTTATCCTAGCTCCTGCTCCGGCGCTTAATCCGGTTATTTGATTATTATTTGCAATACCATCAACAGAAAAACCCATTAAAGCAGGCTTTGGTTTTATGGTCAAAGTTCTTGCTCCTTTTATTGTAAATCTGGGATCATTTGAATAGATATCAATAAGATCATCATTCCAGAATAGCCATTTGTTTTTATTGTATTGCGTAGTGATTAACTCGGCATCATACCCTGCATCAAACGTTGCAGTTTTAGAGCTGTCCAGAGGGATATTAATAGCCAACCTAAAGTGATCATCATTATGAGTATACAAGGTAGCCACATCCGTTATTTTGCGCTGCAGGGATTGGTTCTTAATTACTAAGCTTGTGTTGATTGCAATGACTTGTTTAACTTTATCACGCTCGATGTTCAACGCGTCTGTAGTATCCAATAAATCTGCTCTTGCCTTTGCTAAAGAAGCGTTGTCAAACTCTTTTGCCATTTTAGCAACAGTATGCTCTACCCCATTTTGATCTACTTCCTTAGCGATGATTTCTGCTTTAGTTTGAACCTGCTCTTTAGCCGCCTGTTCAATGGGGCTTACGGCCTTCTTTTCTTTTGCCTTTTGCAAGAGAATGTAAAGATAAATCCCACCACCGGCCATAGCCAGAAATAGGATTACCAAAAATGGTTTAATTAACGTTTTCATTTTTCAAAGTGTTAGATGTACTATCCTTAGTAGATTTTATTCGCTCAATAACTTTATTTGTTACTAGTAATGATGTAGTTAGTTTATCGTTCTTTTCCCTCTCTTCCTGGTAGGCTTTCTTCCAGTCATCAGAATCGCACTTTGGCCTATTGATTAATGCAAAGACCAATGCAATGCAAACAGAGAACAAAACAAATGTTACTGCCCCCCAAGGGTATTTTTGTATTCTTTCCGGTGAAGGGACTCTCATTGTCATATTATCCTTTAATTTGGAAGTGCATCCAGTCGTAATTTTTTTCTCTGCCCAAACTTTCAAAACCATGCTTGTAAAATATATCGATCATGGCCTTGTATTCAGGCCTTGCAAACCTTGCTGTCTTTGATGTTTCTTTTAGAAGGTTTCTAGAGGGATCTAAATCGATAGCTAATCCCCAGCTGTGAATAGATAATTCAGCCCCTCCACGCATAACACGATAATTAAAGCACCCACCGTAAAGGTCAATACCTAACCTTTGTATCTCAGTAAGTCCATAATGAATTAATATATCTGTAAACACAGCAACAAACTTATCTGCAATCAACTTATGACACTGAAAGCTTTTTATCACAGTTTTCGTTTCCCAACTCAAACGCATAGGAAAAGGCAATTTAATTGTAATTAAGTATCCGTATCCCGTTCTATTCGGAACTCCGTACTTCAATAATGCCCCCTTAGATGTTAGCATAATTTAAATGGTTTACTGTTTATGATTCTAATTTTTTGGTGTCATTTACTGGTAGCTTAGCCACTACCGAGATAATTAGGCCTGCTAAAACCATATAACTCGCAATTGTACCCAACAAAGACAAATCAAAATTGACCTCCTTAGGAATAATTGCTGTTAAAGCGGCTGGAATACCAATTAGTCCACCACCTGCAGCCGTAAGCCAGGCGCCAAAGGCAATTAGTTTCTTGAAGAATTTTGGACTGGTTTCAGTCCATCTATTCCATAATTCATTTAAAAAATTATTCATGTCTTTAGATATTTATAGTGCTGCTGGCTTAAAACCTACGGTGCCAATCTTAGCGACGATATCGCTATTTGCGCCACCTGTAAGTGCTAACGAAAAATTATTGCTGATCGTGAAGTCCAGACCGGTTAAGTCTATCGATGTAGTGTAAGGAACAAGACCAGATCCTGATCCGCTAGGCACCCATGTTGCAGTACATCTAGCTGTTGTAGTTCCTGTCCTTATAAACAAAACTTTCAAATTCCAGAAGCCACCTGCAGTCGTATTAAACACAGGGGAAGCATACGGGAAAGTGGATCCAAATTTCACTCTAACTTGCAATACGACAGATGCAACAGAAGCATGAGTACCGCCAAACTCTGCCTCTATTTTATCACCATTAGCAGCCAATCGATTAGCAGGCACCGATACGGTGTAAACATCTGTTTCGCTTGTCCCTATGTTACCTGAATTTGCATAAAAGTCAGCTAAGGAATACGCACCAGAAGTTATATTGCCTGTCCCCAATAACGACACACCGTTTACTGTTTTAATGTTTATACCACTTACCAGTATAGATTGTTTTAGAGCAACTTCACCATCTACATACCCCTTATCTACTACCGTTCTTGATGTATATAAAGAATGTAAATCGGTAGCGTAATTAAGCAGTCCATTTGCATTTAAAATTCTGAATCTATCTGTCCAGGTTCCTGTACCGTCACCGGGACCTGTAAAAGTCTTAAATACCATATCACCTCCAGCCCCTAGTTGAATTCTTACAGATTTGCCTGTGGTTAATGCGTTATTGGTATTGTTTATCTGAAAAGCAGATCCACCTATTGGTTCATCCTGTGCAGATCCTTCGGCAATCAATAATCCATTACTATGAAGGTTACCATCAGAATCCCTTCTGGCTATTTGATTAGCTCCTGATCCCGTATTAACTGTTAATACGGGTACGGTAGTTGGATTTACTATCGATAAATCTGAATTTGCGGAATTAATTGAAGTAACAGAACCAGTGACTATATCTCCTGGTCCTAAAAGTGTCGATCCGTTTACAGTTTTAATATTAGTACCGCTCACTAAAGACGCTTGTTTTGCGGCCAAGCCAGTGGTTAAAGCATATCGGCTTGCGATAGACATCCAAGGACTAAATGTAGAAGCAGTAAGTCCTTTTCTTATATAAACGGTACTATCAGCGGTAATAGAAATCCCTATCTCAAAATATCCAACACCACTACTGCTTGATCGTAAAATTTTTAAACCTGCACCAATAGAAAACGGATAATTGGTAGAACCCGTTGTAATGTTATAAGGAAACAAACCACTACTTGTTGGTAGGGTGTTCGCGTTTGGATAGGCGCTTGTAGGAGCCACAAACAATGATGCTAAGCTTACATTATTTCCACCTGATCCACTTATTGCAATATTACCAGATGTTGTTCCCAAAGATAAAGTCTGAGCAGCTCCGGCGCTTGAAATTAAAGCATTAACCTCAGTCGTGGAATAATAATCTAATGTCACACTATTACCACGCACATTGAGTCTATTGTTTGACAAATTTAACCCAAACGACTGTCCAGGTTTGTCTGCATATCCACCCAGAGAAAATGAAGAAAAGGAAGGTATTTTTAGTTTACCGACAAATAAAGCACTGTCACCAACCATTACATTGCCATTGGTTCGGTAAGGCTTATACACGCCAATTTGAGAATAAGAAATGTGACAAATAAATTGAGCCACCAGAATTAAAAGTAATTTTTTCATCTAATTGAATTTTAAGATCATACACCCGTACTTGTTTGTTATTCCGTCTATTTCTACGTTCACGGTTAATTGTTTTGTCAAAAACTTGTTTAATACCGTCACGTTGTCAGTTTTATCTATAATTTCTAAACCAATTCCGACCAAATATTCTGGCAGTTCGATTGTATCGATACCATCTGAGTGCCAGTCCAAGTACCCGTATTTTCCAAATTTTGAGTTTATATAGTATTCCGCGGTCCTGCTTTGTGGTAGAAAGAAATATTTTTTATATCCAACTACCGCATACGAGTCACCCTTTGAAAAAGTATCAATTGCTAGGCTATCAATCGCACTCATATAAGTTTTTTCAGTCTCTGAAATTTGTAGTGCCTTGTTGGACGCATTACTCCTTCTAACATCAAGGGAGGCATCCAGTACGGGAAGAAATCCGATGGCATATCCTAAGTTATCTGTTAATTCAATTCTTCTATCGCAATACACACCTTCTGACTCACACCTGGAAGGAGTAAAGTTGATTCGGCTTGTTAAAGTATCTGTTATTTCTGTTGGAATATTAAAATTATAGTCTATGGTCTCATGCGTAAATGGAAGCGATTTTGGAATATAAACTTTCCTTAAAGGAATTGGCTGAATAGGGTTATTCATATTAAACATAATATCTTGGAACGGCCTTTCTAGCTCGTCGAGCCCAATAAACGATTGGTACATTACACATCCCATTTCCTTATCGAATACATATGTGTTATTTATACGCATAATTGGCGTGCCCTGAACCTCAATTATCTTGGTAGGAGTTCCAACTTGTGTTATAAACCAAGCAATTATTGAGTCCTTATCAAGTATGTCATAACTTTCGCTATAAGTTACATTCTCAGCCGCTTTGAATTCACCTGCACCCGCTACTTTATGGTCATCGACATAAATATCAAGCACTCTATTATTGAATACAGGGTACATTTGCACACCATTAGTCCTGACGGTAGAATTAATGGGCGCAGTATTTGTAGCACCCGAAACATGCGTAAGCGTATCTGACAACAAGTTTCCATTTCCTTGTTTTGCTGAAACTTCGATGGAATCATTGTCTGGGATATTTACGATCACAAATTGTGTTGCCCCACCAAGCCAAACTGAGCCCACATCCACATTTGTTTTACCATGTGAAATTGCAGGAATTACAGTTTTGTTATATCCGTGATTAGCGCCTATGGTTGCACCTGTCACGCGGTATGGAGCAGCCTCGTCGCTCATGTTGTGAATCAAAACACCATCTATAAATGTTGCAACCCAATCAAATACATTTGATTTATCTACAACATACGGTCGATTAGATCGGAATACCTGCCTAACATGGCGGCCGCTAAACATATAGTTAATTTCGCTGCGTTCAGATTCGTCAATCGTTAAAGAAATTTCACCACTACTAATTACTTCTCCCTTTTTTACGAAATCATTTGCAGAGAATAAGTTGTTTTCGTCGTCAATAAGGTAAGATGAAGAAATTGGATTTTCATTTATTTTATTTGCTGTTGTAAGTCCCCCAAACGGAGCGTATGGCTTAGCTTCATTACCATAATTTATAACTAACTTTTCATATAAATTATCTTCCCCGTTCTTAATAACGGTCATATCAAAATCTAATGCTCCTACAGGAAATTGAAGCACCGCAGGATTGTCAATTATATTACCAAACTCCAAAACCGCCCCAGTTGAATCCGTAAATCTGTAACTTCTACCAGACGGGAAATCAATCTCATTTGAGATTGTTATTTCAGTTTCGTCTTCCGAAAGTCTAATTTTACCAGTCTTTTTCCATCCTGGCGATGTGCTTATGGCTCCTGTTGTGGTGCTTATATATCTATTAACATTACCCACCTGATCAGGAGTTATATTATTAAAAAGATTATAGGTAAGTAATGTAATCTCTTGTGCTGTTTTGTATCCTGCCGTTCCTAAATACCCTTTATTCAAAACAGAATTCGATTCATTTCCCACTGTTTCAATAGTAGCTCCATCCTTTAATATGGATGCTTTAATCGGATAGTTCAGTAGCTTATCAAGATAAACAGAGAAAGCAACATAAGGAGTCTTCTCTGTTCCTTCTTCAAACTGGAAGGTATTAAGAGCAGAAATATGGACACTTATTTTAACATGCTTCACCTCAGCCGAAAAAGACACATCTGTACTTCCTGCATTACCACTTTCATCGGGAATTAATTGCATAAGTTCATTGAACCTAGCAATTCTTCGCATTGTATTCAACACTGCCCCGGTAGCCTCCCCGTGATAGCTTCCTTCGGAAACACTTATAGGATAAGAAGTGACAAAGTCTTCTACCGGAATAATATCACCGGTTACAGAATCAATTTGACCATCAATGAATACACCGTTTTTATTGAAAATGTTCTTACTGTTAGCAGTTAGCACATCGGTTTTAGCTAAATAGTTACCTAGCACGCCTGCTACACCCTGTATAATGCCCTTAAACTGTGGATCGGTCGTGAATGGGATTGTTAATTCACCAAATTCTGAAAATGATAATCCGTCATATATTCCTCCATATCCACCCGCAACCAATGTTTGAAGGATTACTGTTTGATTGGCAAAATTTGGGTTTACATACTTTTGATGGGTGATGGCATCTAGATCATCATATGTAATTACCAAATTAGATAAAATATCAGATGAATTGGCCTTTTCATTAATCTGATTTTGCAAATCCTCATCAGAAAGCTCCCTGGATTCGGTTTCTTGAATTAGATCGACCTGTTCAGCTAGCCCCGTAACGTCTCCTATCCTTCCGTTGACACTTGTAACTGGAGCACCCTCAGGAATATCGTCCTTGGTAATTCCAATAACTTGCCATGAATTGCCAGCTGTAAAGCTGGGCTCTTCTATATTTCCTATAACACTATGGTTCCACCACAGATATTCTATTCCTTCGATTGGATGTGTCCTGTATTCGTTTAAACCTGCTGGCAGTCCATCCCATGGTTTGAGCACATTAAATCCAGATCCAACAGCATCATTTAGATCGTGTCTTTGTATGAACGATAAGGGGTCGGAATTATTGAACAAATCTGACCCTTTTAGGCCTTTTCTAACCTCTATTGCGGCAAAATCATCGTTTCTACTTTCGATGATATCAGCCTGTAGTTTTTGAACCTTTGAATCGTGCTTCGCCATTGTTGATCAAATATAATTATTTTATGCTAATTATGCTATTTGGCATATTTCCAGACATTAATTTTTCTTAGTAACCCAGCATACAATTTTTGAAAGCTGCCTGTTCTCGTGAGGTTCGTTATTACCAAAAGTGAATACCAGCTTATCCTTGGGGCCATTGGCGTATCCAAGTCCTCCCCCATTCGGATTTCCATCTATACCACCAACCCCATTTGTTTTAACTTCAACTTTTGGAAGCTGACCAACACTTAGACCCACTTGATTTGCTCCGACAGTTGTTCCGATCTTGTTTCTGCCATATTCTGAATCAGGATCAGCTGTTGGTGAAAACCCTATTGGAACCATGCCTTCCATCAGTTCGGTGCCGTTAGTGCCACTAATAACCCATCCAGCCCAATCAGTATTGGCGCGGCCTAATCCGGTGGCCACATCAAAATCAAGATCAAAATCACCAAGGTTTATTTCTTCATAGATCATCTTCGCCCCTTTGCCAACTGGAGGCGGTGTATTGCCGGATCCATTGCCTAAATCAATTGGAGGTTCGTCAAGTTGTTTGTAGATTAGAAAGATATCACAATCACTCCCGGCCAGTCCAGTGAGATAAACCGTAGTTGATGCAGAAAAAACCCATTCTATAGTTTGTGTAAATGCTCCATCATCAACAGTGAATGAACCGATTTCGTCCCCTCCATTGGTTGTACCAACTAATAATTCAATCTCTGGAGCAGATCTTTTTTTGATACATATTTTTTCAAGAACTGAGAAGTTTTTGAAATAGTTAGCTACCGGTATGTTGCCGGAAACATTGTAATAAGGAATTACTTTTTGCATGGGAATAAATATATTGCCACTTCCAGAAGTGTCGGTTTTGTATTTAGAGAAGTTATTATTTGCAGGCCTTATATCAATAGAACCACCAATGAACTTATTACTGTCATTCCGCTCGATTTCATACTCGGCTTCATCTGGGACCTGGTAGAAAATATTATTGTACGTTACCTGATCAACCGATTGAATATGGTTCACTTTATCAACCACCCATTCCGGTACACCATCCTGAAAGCCTATCCAAAACTTGAAAGCGCGGAAAGGTGTTGCGGATAGGGAGATTGAATTAAACTTCTGATCATTATAGACAGCCCGGTTATTTTTAGGATCAAAATCTTTGATGGCTGATTCAACCCTGAATTGAAATTCGATATCGGTTTCGAATATTATACTGAAATCATTCTCACTATGCTTGTACTTGATTAACAATGTATTTTCTTGGATATCCTTCAGATCAATTCCTTCCGACTGTAATGGATGCACATTTAAGTCTTCATCTGTATAGCTGAATTCAGTAAAATACTTTCCTTCTGGCAATACAGACATATCAAATTCAAGTTCATAAACCTTAAATGTTTCCCCAACAATTACAATTGGCTTTTCTATCCAGGATACAGTTTCAATTGTATTGCCGTAAACAATTTCTTTAATCAAAAGATCTGTTGGAACAAAATCTGAATTGATCTGGAGCTTTAATACATCCGACCTTTGCCACTTCTGCAGGTAACATTTAGGATCCTGATAGCTCAAAATTTGATCTACTGCAAAGTTGCCGTCGAAACTGTAATTTATTTCACTGACATCTATAAAGCGTAACGGGTTCAGTAATGATATTTCAAACATGGCTATAGTAGATTTAATAAGTTATTGTCATTAGTTAATAGGAGCTTTACCTCTTGTTCGGTATTTTTGGCTAAGTCAATTGATATTTCCAGTATATACCCTTTCAGTTTCGTCCCTTCACTGCTAAAAGCAAAATATCCGTATGGTTCATTTTCAATTATGTCCAACACTTTTTTCGGAAATTTTGCCGTGAATGTTGCTATTGTTGGAATGAAGTACTTTCCAGGTAAAGAAGATGTAACGATATCTTCATTCTCCTTAACACGAATGCTATCTTTTACTGTTTTCAATTCAGTGTTTTTCGTGCCGGATCCGAAAGTAATATATCTGCCATCCATTTTATCCATAATGCTTCGTAGATATCCGGAATGCCTCAATAAATTGCGTTTTGGGCTTAGATTAAGGTTATAAGCAGACTGTCCTGCTGCTTCTGTTTTCAATCCGGTTACACTGTCATATGATGAACCCAAAATCGGCCTGTAATTCGCTCCGTCGAGATAACAATCAACCATAAAAACATCATTATCGCTACTGGTATCGTTTGTACCCTTGGCTTTTTTAATGTTATAGTCAACCCTTATTTTTTCTATTCCGTATTGATCAGCTCTGTAGGGAGAAGTCCAATCTTTATCCTTTTTAATTCTGGTTATTGGCAGTGCCCACTGCTGGCCAGAGTTATATTCTTCCTTACCATCTTGCTCATCGGTGTTACCATCATTGTACCCAATTTTAATAGAATTGAAAAAGTATTCTGTCGCTGGAGTTAATGATAAGTCTTTTACCTCACCAAAATCTAATATTTGTATATCTCTGGCAAAGTATGTGGCCAATTCCATAACAGCGGCATTTCCTTCAATTCCGAATCCAGCATCTTCTATAGCATTTACTGTATTGAATAAATCTTGAAATGAGGTTTTTATTTTTGCCTCTTCAATTTCCCTGATGCCATCACCTGAAGTAATGATCAGGTTTTTCCATTTATTGGAAAGTAAATAAGAAATAGCGTTAGTGCCTGGGCTTAGTCTCTTAATAACTCTTTTAAAAAGGTTATAAATCGAAATTCCTTTGCAATTCGATTCTGGAGAAACAGATGAAAAGGAAACGCTTATTTCGCTTTCAAGATCAATTTTACAGTAATTGTCATTATCTCCAGTACCCCTGACAGTTAAGAATAAATATGTATCCTGCCCAAAATTACCATTAAAATTAATATGGAAATCGAATGGAGTGTTACCTAATGTTGGTGGGCTTGTAACTGAGCCTAAAGATGCCACCAATGCATTAGCTTGATTTCTTACTTCAATAAAAAAAGTAGCTGAGTTTTGTACTATGCGAGTGTATGCAGTCCCTTTAATCCTTCCCGTGAAGGTCAATTCTTCTGGTTGATTGACTTTTAAGAACCAGTGTAAATTGTCGGTATTTAAATCAATCCCGTTCCGTTCAATCGGACTATTAGGAGTAAGGACTCCAGAATTTAGCCCAACTATGTAACTTAAGGCAGGCATAAATGTGAAATTCTCTTGAAGGGAGGGGAAAATCTGAAAATTACCTAGTTCACTATAAGCAACACCTGGCAATTTAATATTAACAACATCATCGCCTATTAATGGATATTCATACTTAACACTCTCATATGCTTTAATATTCTTTGTAGCACCACCCTGCATCAAGGTCACGCTTACATGATCTTTTAATCCGTTAAACTGAGAAAAATCGACATCACCGATAAAAAATGGTAAATACCCCCAAATTGGATTACTAATTTTATTTAGTCTTTCAACTTCGGCTCTAACTTCAGCTTCTATACCATATTTATAATAAGCAAGTCGAAGAATATCACGCCCATCCTTCACAAATTGTAAAGGCAAAGCATAGGATCTTATGACACCAAAATAATTATCGTTGCGTTTGTACGAAGCAACTGTATTTGAATCCCATCCATCAGGAGCAAATATGATTTCTTTACGCTCATTATCCAGCGTTAAAAAGTACCTGAAGTCGTTTGGCTGTGCTCCCATTATAAATTGTTGCTTTTGTACTGGTTAAGTTGGTGAATGCTATTTTGAGTATTATACCATCCATATTTTGAAGGACCTCCACCGCCTGTTTTAATCCCTTTAATTGCTTGTTTTAAGATTTTTGTATTGTTATCCTGTGATTTTATTAATGGACTCAAATCCACTGAGCTACCATTAACATTTATTGATTGATCTGGCATTGATAACATTCTAACCAAATCCCTGTTCGATATAAATTCGGTTCCTGATTTAACCATACCAACCGTAGGTGTACTTGGTGTAAATCCTAGCTTCCCAGAAGGATCAATCATCAATTCAGTTCCTACTTCTCCGAACAATGCCAAACCATCACCTTTCTTTGTTCCACCATGCTCAAACGCTTCAATTTTTGTTGCTAAAATAGTTGCGATCTGTACCGCTCCTATTGCGCCAATTGTAGCTGCTATTGCCGGGTAAAGTGCGGCTGTCAGAGGGTTTGACAAATATGTTAAAGCTTGTACTTCAGCTAATGCAACCGATGAAATAGCTTTACCGATGTCGATTGCTTTTTCAAATTTCGCCTGCCTAATCTTGATATCCTTTTGTTTTTGAGCTAAAAGATCTTCCTGCGCAGCTGCTTTAGCATTAATTACAGTAATCTTGTTGGCCTTCTCTTCCTCTGATGCAACACTATTATTAACAAGATCAATTTCTTGAGCTTTTTTGCGATCATTTAAATCAATTTGCTCTTGAACGGAGTTTAATTGCGAAGTGAAAATGCCCTTAACAATAGCATTACCCAAAGATTCAAGTTCACTTAATAGTTGTTTCTCAAGATTATGAAGTTCTTTTTTTGCTGTTGCCAGCTTTTTAGCATCATCTATTTGAGCTTTAGTTTTTAAGGCAGATAATTCAATCTGTTTAGCAGCCAATGCTGCTTCATCATCTGCTAATTGTTTATCTGTACCAATTTTAAAAACTAAGAATGTCTTTTCTAAGTCAATGACCTTCTGTAACTCATCGATTTTGAGTTGAACTCTATCTTGTGCAGCTTGAGCCTCGATGTCGTAAAGTTGTTGATTGTATTGATCTTCAGTAATTAACCCCTGCGCAAACTGATCGGTAAGCCCTTGGATTGCTTCAGACTTATATGATTCAATTTCCGCAAGTTTATCTGCATTGGCTTGCTTTATTACGTTAACTTGATCTTGTTCATCCTTCGTAAGGCTGTTAATTATCTCCTTTTCAGCATCGTCATTTATTTTAAGTCTTTGCTTACCGGATTCTATGTCAACTTTATTGTATTCTGTACGAAGTTTTTCTTGTAAGGCAAGGATCTTATCATTATTACGTTTATACTTTTTGACATCAGCTTCATAGCTTATATCAGCAAGTTCCTTAGAAGAGTTAGTAAATAACTCTAAAGCCTTAATTCTGAGTTCGAAAGTTTCCTTGTCGTTATCGACAATGGCTTTAGAACTATCTCTTAAAGCTTTGATTCTTTCGCTTTGCCCTTGTTGTTCTGAAGTATCAACTTTTGCAGCCTTAACCTTAGCTTCCTTTTCTGGTTTAGTTGTTAGGTTTGCTCCTTTTTTGACTTGTTCGGTAATTGCATCTGTTAGTTTTAAATTTCGCTGCTCTAATAGGTAACTATCGGTCTTTAAGTTGTTTTGCTCTCTGTATATCTGGAGTTGTCTTGCTTCTAATCCAATCGCCTTATTTAATAAGAAATCACGCTTGCCTCCAATTTCAGTTTCAGATTGTAATCGTAGTTTTGCAGCTTCAGTGCCGGATTTAACAGATTCAACTTGTAGGTCAGTGATCTTTTGTTCATTGTCTAATTGCCTAGAAGAGTTCTCGGTAATTTTATCTTGAGCTGCTCTAGCTCTTGCGGTTGCAACCAAAGCATTAGTAAGTCTCTTATATGCTTCTTCGGCTTTGCCATTCATTATAATTTCATTTGACAGATTTCCAAAATATTCAGGATACTGCTTTTGAAGTTCATTAGTGGCATCAGTTCTTTGTTTTAAAGAAAGCGTAGTATTTCTTGAAATAGCATACAAAGTATTTAGCTCAGTTATTTCTTTTTGAGCATCTTGAGCTCCTTTGAGTTGGACATCAGAAAGCATTTTTCTAGTGATTGTTGCTTCACTAATCTTTGAACTGAATAGGTCAAGCTTTTTTATATAATCTAATATAGGATCAACAGCAAAAGCTAATAGTCCCGCTATTCCAACTCCAGGCAATATGTTGGCCACAGTCTTAAGTCCAGACCAAACTCCACTAAGCTTGCCTTTGCTCATTTCAATAGCATTACCGAATTCATCAAAACCTTTTTTCCCAATGTTATTTAATCTATTGATTGTGACTTCGGTTTCCTGCGCTTTTGCATTAAACAATGAAATCAACTTAGGATCTGTTGCATTTGCTGCAATAGTTTGGTAAGACGCTAACTGTATTTTAAGACTATTGATAGATTTCTGAGCAGCAACGGCAGCAGGAGAAACCTTAAGTGTTGCTGTTGCTACTGTCTGGCTGGCATTTGCCGCTTCTTTTGCAGATTTAGTATATGAAGTGGCGCTATTGCTGGTTTGTGCATATACTCTATCAGTTTCATTTAAAGTAGTAGTAACCTTTTTACTCCCATTAACAGTTCGGTTATATGCGTCGATTTCATCCTGAGAGTTACTTAGTATCACCTTGCCTTTTTTGGCTTCTCTAACAATTCTCGCGTTATCATCTGCGGCCTGCTGATCTTCACGTTTTTTTCTGGCAATAGCGCGTTTAGTTTCATTTTCATCTATCTGCTTTTTATTTTCTTCAAGCTTAATTTCCTCCTGTTGCAATTTGATTGACAATAAAGCTGCTTTCTCCCTTAGGATATTCGATTTATGCAATTCAGCATTAGCCTTAGCTTGATTATCCGCTAAAACTTTAAATGATGTTGATTTTGAAAGAACAGCATCAAACTTTTCAGCTGATACAATACAATCCACTAATAACTCTTTTGACTTAGTTAAATCCCGATGAAGCCCTGCAAATTGTTCTGGGACCTTTTCACTAATTACTTTCTGAACCGTAGAATTATTTTCAGCCATATTATTTGATTTTACTGTCTTGGTAGTATGCTTCCTGGTAGTTAACGAAGTCCAATACGGAAGTTTCTTTTGGATTTATTTTGAACCCCATGTATTTTGAGATTCTGGTAATTTGCGCGTTGTATTCCTTTTCAGTTATTTTTTGACTGTCCTTGTTTAAATCATTAAGCTCCTTTTCGGCATCTTGTTTCTTGATTAACAACTGTTTTGCGGTGGATACAGTCAATTTCAAATCTCTAGCCATTGTATCTGGCTTATAATTGAATTTAAAACCCATCTTCCTTAGTAACTGGCATACTTTCTCGTCGAAATCTGTAGAAAGGAAGTCTATTGCCGATTGAATTACCTGCAACCGGTGTGACAAAACAGCAATTTCCCTGACTAATGAAAATATGTGGTTGTGCTTTGAGTTTCCAGATAACGAGTTATATTCTTCATAGATGGACTGCCAAACAGCCTCCAGATCAGCCTCCTTTAGAAACATATATTTTTTTTCACTGTATAGAGATTCAAGCCTATCGTATACCACAATCTTTATAAAATTATAAAGCGGTAGCTCACTACAATTTGAATATGTTGCCCTGGTCCTTATCATGTAAATTCTAACCCCGTTTTATTAGTGATATACTTTCTAAAAGCTTCAAAAAAAGCACCATGTGCGTATTCTTTAAGATTTTCCTCGGTCAATCCGAATATGCCTTGACCATATTTAGCGACTAGTTCAGTGGTTTTACTATCGAAACTATCTACTTCGAATCCAAGGCCTTCAGGTATAACGAACATATTTTTTTGAAAACTACCGGTTAAAAAAAGATCAGGGATACCAAAACCGGGATCTGGGTTTTTCATATGTTTGAATGATGCGTAGCTGTCATTTTTATATCTACCTATAATTGAACCTTTATCGCTTGGGCTTTTAACATCCCTTTTTATACCAAATAAAAGTTGATGTTCGTTATAGCCTTCAATGCTGTAATCTGTATCGCGAATCAATTGAGGTATTGCTTCCTCTAAATTTAGAGACTCCACTTTATCCAATAGATCCTGTATAGTCATACAACAAATATACTAATTATGCCAAATATGCCAAATAGCATTATTGTCAATAAAAAAAAGCGCTTAACCCATCCAGGTATCAGCGCTTTTAACCAAATATAAACCAGTTATGAATTTACTTTTTATCCTCTTTTTCCTTCTTTGGTGGTGAAATCTTATTCCACTCTGCTTCTAAATCAGCATCAGGATATACGTCTTTGAAGTGTTTAATGAATTTCTCCTTTCCTACTTTCAAAGCCCAATCCTTGTTGATGCTGTTTGGCCCAAATTCAAATGGTTGAGGATACATTATACAACGGTTAGAGGAATACCTTCAAATCCAACAACACCTGCAGCAGACAACACACTTATCGGCGCTAAGTTGACAACGAATGGACCAGCTGCGTTGTAATCAGGATCAGCCGTATCCATTGTAACAGTAAACGCTTTGGCGTTATCATCTTTAACAACAGAAGTAATTGTAATTACCTTTCCCGCCTCAGTTACTCTAAAGTTGGCTGCCACACCTAATTCGGTTGCATATAGGTCATAAAGATCCAAGCCTGCACATCCCGTAGTAGTTTTAACCTTAAACACTCCCGCCGCACGTGGAGCAACCAATGATAAAACAACGTTCTGTATGCCGGTAATCTCCAACAATTGCGCATAATCAAGCTGAATAAACGCAATATTTTGATTGATGTGAACCGGATTGAAAGCCATACCGTAAGAATAAACGGTGTTTGCACTACCATCGTTAAGTTTAAACTTGTATGCATGGAAGTAGTACAATGGAATACCTTTTGCAGACGTGCCGGATTTAGTTGCAATAAGCGACCCCTCAACGTCGAAAAGGATCACTTTTCTGCCAGTACCGTTGAATTTCATCAATGCTTTAAGCGCACAAAATGCACCTCTTTGGAATCTAAACAACCAGTTATAGTTTCCCTCACGAACTAATGCCGGCACACCGTACCCTAATGTTTCAAACACAGGATCTTCGCTGTTGTCAGTGACACCAACAACTTCCGGTAAAGGATATGCCCTCAAAGCCGGGTTGTCGTTATTCACAGCAGCTAACAGTGCAGCCATTGCAGTGTCCTTTGAAGCAAGTTGAGCGTCTGTTAGCTCAAAATTAGCCGGAACAATGAAACCACCAGCAATACTTTTAGGATCAAAAGGGCAATCCCCTGTTCCTGTATTGCTTCCAGATGTAGCACATTGTTTATAATTTAATATACTCATGTCTTTTAAGTTATTATTGCTGGTTTAGGGCAATAGTTTGAATTAATTTTTAGTTTTAAATCTTTGATCTCAATGCAATCAACCCAATCGTTGAAAATGTTTTTGTTGTTGCCCCAAAGTCCTTGTTTACCCCAATAGTATCGATAAATAGATTCATGCCTGATCATCTCTCTGGCCGTCAATTGAAACAAATCTCTTCTTAAACTGATCTGCTCCATTAACTCCAGGTATATTGGAGTTAGAACAGGTTCAAAATTCGTTACGTCTCTTTCTGCAGCTGTTTGATTTGGATCAAGGCAGTCACGTATTATTGCCATATGAATGGTAGCCTCTCCATAAATACCCAGCTCCGTCCCTCTCTTCATTGGCATGTCAAGGAAGAACGCAACTAAGGGGTATTTATCGAATTTCTTGGTGGTTCCGGATTCATATTGGCCAAGAGTATTTATTATCTCCAGCGGATGACCATACAGATAGTGAACAGCTGTAATTGCCGAATCATATGCCTTTAATTTAGGAAGTAACTTTGCAGAAACTGCCTGAACTATTGGCTCAAACTCCTGATGCACATATATTGGCTGGATTCTCATAAATCTAAGGTGTTCTTGTAGTAATAAATCTCATTAACCGGGCACGTAGACCACCAGTAATTCCAGGTAAACCAAAATGGCCTAACATAATCAGGATAATCTGTAGTAGACAAGTCGAATATCCTAGTCATTTTAACCATTTTATTCCACGCTTTTACTTGCTTATCCCAATTAGATACAGGCTTACTGTTTTCATTAGCAGACTTTACTTCACCGGTTCCTGCTGTAGTTGATGATTCATTCTGTATATACCAGTAATACACATAACATACCAACATCTTTTTAAGATCCGTTTCGTCCCGCAACGACAGCCATTTTGGGTCAATTGGTAAATACGTAGGTGGATTGGTCGGAGGATCCACCGGAACCAAAACCAACCCATCTACGAATTCTTTAGCCAGAACATTTCCTAACAAAGCCTTTAAAAACTCTGGTTCATATTCATCAATGAATACTTGTAGATTCTCTCTAACTCCCTGGTTAGATGTTTGAGCAATTGTTTGCTCGCCGTTAAAGTCTAAGTAAGTTATGATTGACATGAGATCAAAAGTTATTTTGTTTCACCCTTCGGTTCTCCTTTATAGGAGTCAATTAAACCCTTAGCTTTGAAGATAGCAGCAGTTGTTGGGTGCACTTTATCTTTATCGCCTTTTTTATAGAAACTGCCATCCTTCACGATGGTAATTTCGACTAGGTCTGATTGACTATTTCCTTTATAGGAAGCTTGAGATTTTACTATCTCATTCGTGGTAATGGCTTTTGCGCCTTTAGTTTCTTCTGCCATGATATTATGGTGCTACTGGTGCCTCAATAGCTGTTTTAACAGCCGCAAAGGTCGATTTAACAAATGCCACTTTTTCGTTTTCATAAATCCATAAATGGAAGCGGCTTTCTCCAAGAATGGTGTACATGTTGCTCTCGAAATCAGAAACGATTGTCGGAGTACCACCCACATCTATTGTGTTGATACCTTGACCGATCCTGATTGAAAACACCTTGTATACGTTGTAATGCAGGCGTTTCCAGTCGCCCAGGATAAATGATCCATCTGCTACGGTGCCGTCTGATACCTCAACAACCTGAACACCTGAAATTTTTGAACCGTCAGGTAATACGAATGTTGGTAATACGTATTGGCCTAACGTATCTTTCGTTGCTCCCATGTTATATCCGTCAGCTGATGGCACTAAAACCATATTAGGAATAAACCTGCCTTTAGACTGTATTTTTACAGCATAAATTGCTGCACGAATAGCATCAAAATTTGACGGAAAACTTGTAGATGCTGCCATACCACCGGCAACAAATGCAGGAGCAAAAGCAGCTACTTTCGTGAAGATTGCAGACTGCACCGCAATGTCATGTTCGTATTTGAGCTCGTTACGGATAATAGACATGATATAAGGAATATCATCTAAAGCCTCTTCCGAGATTTTGGAACGTCCAGCTACTTTTACTGCTTGAGAATAGTTAAGCTTGAATGTTACCGAAATAAGTGGTTTTAAGGCCCCTTCAGCAGTTATCTGCATTGTACCTTCAGTAGGCAATTTATCCATAAATGGAATAGTTGCTTTGTTGGTAGATCCTGAGCTTAAGAACTTGATGATGTATTCTAAACCTCTAACGTCTTCTGCATAATCAGTAACTTGCTGATAAACATAATTTACAGGGGTAGTAACACCGGCAGCATTAGCAATTGCACCAGTAGTGATATTAACCGGAGCTTTAACGATCATTTCGATGTCCCAGTCCTTCTCAGTACCAGCTTGCTTTTGCGCTTCAGCTTTAACCTTCGGCAAGAACTCTTCTAAGCCTTTCTCAATTTCTTGATACATAGCTTCGTCACCGAATACCGAGAAACCCATTGTAGAATTTGACTCTTTGATTTGAGCTAGCTGCTCCTTCATTTCATCAAATTCTTCTTTAGAGATACCTTCTCTGTCTTTTAATGCTTCAGTAAGCTGATTTTTAATTTCAGTTTTTTGTGCATCGGTTAATTGTGTTTTCAATCCGTTTACTGTTTCAGTTACAAACTTTTCCAGTAATCCTTTTTCATGAGTACGCTTATCGGTGGCGTATTTGTCACGCTCTGCCGCAGTCATTTTACTCAATTCTTCGTCGTTTTTGTATTCAAACATTTTAATAAAGATTTGGGTTATAAAAATTGTTAATTGATTGAGTGCCTTGCGGCGAGTCATTTTTATCTTCCTCTGAAAGTGATTGCTCGGATTTCAGGTTGTTGTCTAATGTTGGAGTAATGAAGTTAGATCCGAAAAGCACAGCTGATATCTCTACAAGCTTAGCCTCTAATACAGCATAGAAATAGGTAATATTTTCAGCATCTTCTTTGTTCGCTATTAAAGGATAGTATTTATCCCAATTGGCTTTTTCCTCTTCTGCCCATTTTTCTTTGCTATTTATACATACTTTGATGTCCACGTATTGCATACCAACGGAATGGTTATTTACCCATCCATTTTTATATTGCTCGAACATGTATGCATTTCGTGAGGATGTAACCAACGAATCCGCTAGAAGAACCTGAGTCTCTCCTTCATATGGAGCACCAAGATCTTTCCAAGACATTGTTTTTGCATAAACCTTTGCCTTGTCACTAATTACCGCATCGAACCTCCTAACGTGTTCTTGGAGGTGCATTTTCTGATCAGATGACTTTAAAGTTCTTTTCCAAAGACCATCAATATGGACATCTCTATGGCCATCAAGCAGTCTCGTGGTATTACCAGCAATTCTAACCTTAATTTCCGTTGGATTGTCTAAGATCGCCTCATTGCCTTTGATGATAATATTCTTTACGGTATCTACGTCAGCAAATGAGCATTCAAAGCCATCAGTAAATTTGATAGCATCTTTTTTAAGAGATACTATTTGGCTTTTATTCGCAATGATGGCCTTATGAAGGTCATCTTCGTTTGCAAATGTTTTATTTAACTCCTTACAGAATATCATTTTCGTATAGGTTTATTGATATATTTTTGTTTTTCCTCTATAGATTTCCTTATGTCTTCAGGGAGTTCTTCTTTCGATTTAATTCGTTGAAGAGTTTCCATTGGTTTGCCCTGAAGAGAATGTTCTTTGTGCTGCTTCATAATCTATTTCCGTTAATTCTAAGTCTAACATTGAGTTAATTTGTTCAAGGTTGACACCTGCTTTCATCAATATAAGTAGTGTCTCTGCCTTAGTTTTATCTGTCTCAGCTCTCTCTTTAGCGAATACCTGCATGAATTGCAGATGCTCCCAGTCTATCACTATAGTTTTATCGGTATATCCAAACTTATTTTCGAAAGCTGTTGTCAATTGTTCGCCGGAAGGAGACAGAGAATAACTTACCAATGATCCTCTGGCTTTCTCCTGGTTCTCATATGTGCCGCTATTTAAGGCTTCCAATACATCCTTAGGAATCCCATACATTGAACCGATAATAAAGTAATCGGTCATATATGCCTCATCCAGCTTTAGATTCCCGATGTTTTCAACGAAACGCTTTATATCGATCATTGATTTAACAGCATGAACATTTTTAATTCCGTTCATTTTCGTTTCAATGTCTTCCTTCTCCGTCTCGCCTAGCGGCAATTGGGTAACATTATTAGGGTCTGCTTTACCAGCTACCATATATTTACCAGCAAATCTGATATTTATATTTTTGCTATCTAGAGCAGCCTCTGAGTTGCAAATCACCTTGTACAAGGCATCAATCTTACTTCTGCCCCTGAACCAATTGCCTATTCCGTTACTCAAATCAGGAATATGTATTATGGAATCCCATTTGAAAGAGGTCGTTTCACCTGAGCTGTACTTATATCCGATATTGAAATTATTAATGGTTTTTACTGTCGACTCAGACAAAGCAATAACATCCTTTAATTTCATCATTTCAACTGGGAAAGTCATTTTAGATGGATCCAAAAAATATATCTTGTTTTTATCGTTGGTAACGATTTTACTGTCAACGTAGCCATAAGCGTTGCCAATCATTTTATAAAACATATAATCCCACAAGAGCTGATTTCTTTGTTGGAATGGATTTGGATTTTTCAATAAATCAAGGAAAGGATCGGATTTCAAGGCTTTCCCGTTTTGGTAAACATAAACCTTGCCCATAGAAAACATATCACAACAAAGACTGAATACCTTCAGTACTGCTGGGTTCGAAAACACAATCTCCAGCTTTCTGATATCATCATGGAATTCATTGAAATCTGTAATTGGGTCTATAAAACGACTAGAATATCTCTCGAAGTATATCGGATTAACATACTTATCCAGCCCTATAAATTGTGCTATTGATTTCTGTATCAGATTCAAGTCCTTAGAATTATTTTTATCAAATATAAAACATTTATGCTAATTATGCTAAATAGCATATTTTTTTCTTCAATTATGGTTTATCCGTTCTTCAAAATACCTTCTCGCTGCAAATGCATTGCGATATAACGGGCTGGGTCTATAAGGTGATTATCTCTGTCTTCCGGCTCTTCCTGAACAATTCCGTAATTGTCTACCTTACGACTGTAATTCTCTTGCTCATAGCACAAATTCATGCTGCCTGAAGTATAGTAAACGGTAATATCATTGAGTAAATCGATACCATCGACAACGGAACCTGGCGGTTTTAGAGCCGCAACAGCATAATCCCAACCGGCCTGTCTAAGTGCTAAAATCTTAGAAACCCGATTATTATCACATATCACAAGTAGATCTTTGCCAATGCCAAGTTTTGCAAACAGCCAAGAAACAATACCATTCTTTTCACCATTCTCATCTGGAGTATTGATTTGCGCAAGCTCGACATCGGACATGTCAGCACGCCATTCATTTTCGCTCTTATAGTTCAATTCATGGAGATATAGATTGTTGTCATAACACTTAGATTCAAGCACTCCCCAGGGGTGGACTGCACCCCAATCACAACCAATGATCTTTGTGGAATTAATTTTTAGATATTCATCGTAACTGATTTCTTTAAATCGTAAAATCCGGTTAGGTCGTTCAGCTTTCAACCCTAAACCGTAAACACTCCAGTTAAATTCACTGGCACTTTTCTTATGCTCATTCTCCCTACACCTTGAGAGTTCTTTAATTTGCTTATCAGTGAAATGAAGTGGATTCTCCACTAAATCATATTCTTTAGCCTGGTATTCATCAAGTGCTTTAGACTCCACAATATCACACATTTTCACCGGTTGATAGGATAGAATCTTGATTCGCTGTTCATCCGGACAGAAAGGATTGTGTTTAAATGTGGAATGGATGACTATTGTACGCGGATCCTTAGCAATATCATCAGACCAATGGCCCATTTTCGGGTTGAGATCAATAAAAATAAAATCAGAAGTACGCTGATCAACCTGGTCAAACACTTCTTTACTGATTTTATAAGGTTCGTTAAACCAAGCCGCATCTTGAGTCAGTCCATGTACGGTATTGTCATCATCAGTACCATGAATCTCAAAAGTACTTCCTGTGTCGTACGTAAAAATAGACTCTGTCTTATTGAATTCTTGTTTGTACTTGTACCTTCCTGACTTCTTTAGATGTTTAAGCGCATCATTTAAAACGGTTTTTTTACAATCAGTTTTGGTATCCCTCCAAACAGTAAGACGCTTGTTTAAGTTGGCTCTGGCATAGTTATCATAGCAATCGATTAACGAAGTAGTTTTACTGCTCCTTGATGAGCCTTTATGTAAGATGTATCTGTATCGTCTGGAACCATCTGGATTCCGGGCGTGAATTGCTTCCCAAGTCTTTTGATAAACTATAGTGGCTTGTATTTCCATTAGTCATCATCCTTTGGCTGCACTATGGTGACTGTCATAACATCTTTACCCTGTCCGTCAGTAAAGCCAATCTCCTGTTTGTCTGACCATTTTTGGCCTTCGTCGGGCTTAATCCTTCCTCGCCTATTCTTAAGCCAAATGTTAGCAGCAGCAGTATCAGGTGGATAGTACTCCTTAAACGGAACGATCAAAGGAACACCCTGATCATTGAAAATCTTAACCGCGTCAATTTCGAAGCCAGTGGCCTTTTTATACAGAGAACTTGCAACATTTGCGTCAGCTTCAATTTTACCCCTTTTTATGGACACGTAAAACTCTTTGTGATCCTTCTTCCATCTATTGATTGTATCCTCACAAACATCGAAGAAATTAGCTATTTCCATGTCGGTAGCGCCTAATAGACATAGCTTGAAAACCTGCTCACAAAATTCCTGACGGTAATTGCTTGGCCTTCCCCCTTTATTACCTTTTGCGTACTTATTTTTCTTTGGCGCTGCCATTATGCTGCCTCCTTTAAATACTGTTTATAAAGCTGAATTATCCCGATCAATTGAACCCTATCCCACTTCATGCTAAAATGTTTCCATTGATCTAATTCCTGAACCTTATCCAATCCAATCTTTCTTATCAATCCAGCTTGGTAAGGAATCAAATTACCATGCAAATGCATATTACAGCGAATGCATTGACCATGCACGTTGTTCTCATTGAATCGTAAGTAAGAGTGATTACCTGCGGAATAGAAATGACCGGCATTCATTTGATGAAGTGCCTGGTGCCTATTGCAAGAAATGCAAACGAAGTAGTCGCCTTTTGAATCTCTTTGTCTTATAAAAGCATTGAAGACTTTTTGAGCTACAAGAAGTAGCTGCTGTATGGTTTTATTGCTGTAATCCATACACAAATATACATAATATGCTAATTATGCCAAATAGCATTTTTCTAACGAGATATTGACAATTTTTGATTAATCAATAGCAAACTTAATTTTTTGTAGTTTGTTATCAGTTCGCTATGAAACGTATTAAAGTACCTAAAGACCAACAAGTAACGATTGCATTTACCGGAGTGGCTTCCATACTACAACCTGTTCTTTTTAAAAATGGCGATTCGTATTACTGTTTATTAGGTGGAGATCCTAAGACAGGTGTATTTGGCAGAGGGAATACCCCAAAAGAGGCTGTGAAGAACTGGGATGATCAACTAAAAGAACATTTGTCAAAAGCCGGAAAAAATGACGAAGTAGTTCAATACATCAACGAAATTTTGAGAAACAAGGCTTCTGAGCAGGAGAATGAAGAGGCATATTATAAGAGTTCAAAAGAATACGATGAAGAAAGAGCGAAGGAAGTGCAGAGGTTTTATGATCAGTTTAAACCGAGGAAGAGGTAGATAATTGCTTTAATAGGTTATTTAAACCTCTGCCATCATTTATAGTCTTGCCTGATGCCCATTGAGAATAGGGAAAATATTTTATTAGTGATCCTTTGTAGCTAAAGTTTATCTCATTTTTATTCACCACAACAACATCAAACCCAAGTTCATTTAATGCTTTTATTGCTTCCTCCGTTCTTTCAGGTTCTAACTTCGCTTGTCGCTCTGTGTTTAATCTGGTCGGTTTGTATCGTTCTTTTGTACTTAGAAAAGCATTAAATGAATGTAGGTTTGACCATATGAATTGCAACTTTTCCAACAGGGACGCTCCCTCGCCAGCATTATTTTTATAAAACTCATCAATAAGTTCATCATGACGCCCTTCAGGAATGTCATAAATATGAAAGGCCTTAATTTGATCTATAATTTTTTGATGTAAATCCTCGATATTAATCATGCGAATTATTGCCTTAATTCTAATTCCGTTTCGTTCAATTCAAAATAAAAGTTCTGCAGCTTGTGAACGTATTTTAAATCATGTTTAACCGTAACATAGTAGCCTTCTTCTCTGAAATCAAGCACAACATCGAAGGTGTTTATGTCGACTAGGATTTGGTGATCATCTTCTTTCAAGTAGAAATGGTCTTCATCTTTACGTTTTAATCTGAAATTGATTAGCCATTCTTCAGTGAGGGGGATTTGTTCAATTAAACTTAAATCATAGCTTCCTTCTGTTAAAACATCCCCGTTTCTAAAACTCCTACAGCTAAATGAATCTTGAGTTAATTCAGTTATTTCGCTATAGTCACTATTATGGGCAGGACACTTGACAATATTCCATATCCTAAATTCACTTGCTTTCATAACTGCTAATTTAATGAAATTATTAACTACTTGCGGAGTTTTGGATCAGGATGTGATTCCATATCAAACCATTTCTTTTTTAATGTCACATGTAGATTTTTCATAATTTATAGTTTAAAGTGTTTAAAAGGTATATTTACATGATGGATATGCAGAAATGGTTTTATAAGTTTTTAGAGAGCTCAATGGTAACAAAGAGATTGATAGGCCTTGCTTTAGGAGTGCTTATTTATATTTTTTTAAAGTATTTTCTTTTTTAAAGTGTGAATTCAGTGAATTTTTTCATGTTACTTCTTATTTAGCGCTTGTTCTGCTTTAATCCTTAATCTATTAAGTTGATCTTTTGTACAACCCTTATAAACCGAAATTACGAACCCTTCCAGGGCTTCCCTTAGCTGATTATTTTCGGCCACCGATTTATGGTACAAGTCTTCGAAAGATTCGTTCTGTGACTGAAGATGTAGATTAGCTTGTATATTAGCCATTTTCAATTTTAAGGTGTCTTTCATGGCTTAAGTTTAGATAGTGTTTTACCAGCTATTTCTACGACTTGACTAAGTTGCGTACCCCACGAAAGATTGTTATCATTTACGTTCATAATATTCTTCAAAGCCTCCATCAACTCCTTGTTTTCAGCCTCCAATTTGGTAATCCGATAGAACATTACCCTAATGATATTTTGAAGTGCTTCGCAATCCTCATTTTCTCCATACTCGTCAGGAGGACATATTTGACAAAGTGTATTTATCCCATCGTCATGCAGTTCTACACTTGAATGATCTTTATACCAATCAATCAATGATTCTCTTTCTTTTTCAGATGCAGCATAAAGCTCTGCTGTCTTTACCTTTGATTCGTTGTTCATATTTTTAAATTTCAAATGTTATATTAACTTTTACGCATCTCCAACCCCATTTCCTTAGTTGTCGCCAAGTATATGCATATGGTCGGCCACTTTTAGAAGTTGTCATCACCTTAATACTTTCTTGTCTGGTCCATTTTAGAGTATAATACTCTACCATATCAATTTTACCGCTTTTTATGATCACGCACACCCACTGTTGATCTTTTCTTTGTTTTGGGTTGATGAGGTTTTCCATTATCCTATTTTTTGAATTAATACCCAGTTACCGGTTCTTTTTTCTGCTTCTTGCCATTCTTGTTTTGAATACCACACTTCGTGATTAATTGTTGATGGCTCACCATTTTTAAAAGGATTCTCTTTATACACCTGTAAAGACCTTAGAAGAGATAAACCAGCACTTAAATGAGGATAATTTGAATAATTGTAAGCGCCTCCTGTGAATTGAGTTGGTACAATTCCTTTCCATTGCCAATCACTCAACTCAAACGGATTGCCTATTAGCTTCCATTGGCCGACAGGCAATTGGATATCTTTATTTTCTGTAATACATAAATGATATGATGAAAAACCATATTCAAATATTTCCACTTGTCCCTCCGGCACCTTAACGAGCAACCCTTCAAACTTATCTGTTTTTATTTCTTGTGTCATGGTTTAAGCTCTATATCAGTAATTGTGTAATATTTCTTGTCTTTTAGCGCGTCATTTATCTTTTCAGATATTACAGATAAATCAATAGCCATTATGGCATCTCTAACATCGTTTGTATCATCACTAGTTTCATCCCACCATTGTTCTTGAACATGATCAGCCAAGAAATCTTTAATATTCTCTTCACACGTGGGTGTAATAAATTCCTTGCTGAACAGCATGATTTTACCTTGTTGTGAATAAAAATCATCAGGTATTAAATCGTCTATTTGCATTACGATTTGGTAATCATGCCCAGCATATCCGCAATGTTGATATCCTTGTTCTAAGGCTTCTTTAATTGTTAGTTTCATTTTTATTTTGGTTTTATGTTAGTCTTTACTTCCCCCCAAACCAGCATATCAACAAACATGCTATGGCGGTCATTACTATTGCGTAGAGTATTTTTAGGGGCATGCTGCTTCAAGTTTAACGATGACAGAAAACTCCGCACGCTTTATGTTCGGTGATGTTTTTATATTGAGACTTCATTTGCTCTAATCCAAACATTGCTATTTCCTGTTCGCATTCATCAACTACTGTTTGGTATCCACCAGGAAATCCAGCGTTAATACCATAAAACTTTTTAAAGCCAGATTTATTCAGTTTCCGGGTGCCATCCTCATTAAGTTTAATTTCAAATGCCTGATCTTCCAGAAAACCGTCCTTATTGAAGAAATATTTAGCTTTAGCTTCTTTCTTACCTCTGAAAAAACACTTCCGACACCCTCCACGCTTCATATACGGCGGAAAATTAGGTTCTAGGTCGTATTCATGTAAATGATCAATGCAGTCCTTACGCGTATAACCATCTTCGACCAATGGAGTTGTATAGCTTACATTTTTCAGAGTCGACTGGTTACCTTCTCTCATGTCAATTTCATCAGCATTCAAACCAATCATTAATTCACATTCGCCTTGATTTTTTAGATAATTATCAATAGCCTGTATTTTTAGGTATTTGGTACACCATCTTCTCATGGTACCTGGAAATATCCCGTACGCTAATGACAAATCATCTAAAGTGTGATATACAACTCCTTTATGCTTCACTGATGGTTTTATTCTGACCATTTCAAAGTCTCCGTCATGAATAATTTTCATAGCATTCTCAACAAAGTCCCATCGATCATACATTTCCGGCTCTTCATCGCCAGTATCCGACACAAGTGCTATTGCGCCTTTACCGTACAATAAACACATAGTTGTACTTTCTACTCCTCCACTGAATGATATAAATCGTTTCATAATCTCATCATTTTTACTTTTCATATCTATGCTGGTTCTTTTAATAAATCAAAAAGTGTTGGAACATTAATTTTATACTCAATCGATTTAAGATAAAATAGACCATCATTATAATACTCTGGATTGAGTTCACATGATATTGCCCCCCTCCCCATCTCTAATGCCTTATAAGCTGTAGAAAACAATCCTCCAAAAGGATCGTCAACGACTTCACCCGGCATTGTGAATCTGTTTATCAATCTTTCAATGATATCAAGCTGAAGCGGGCAAATATGCTTTTCCTTTTTCCTGTTGGCCTGATTTGTGTTTAACGTGTTCATTCGATTGATATCAGTCCATACTAATTCCTGATTTGAATGAGTAGGCAGCGTCATGAATAATCGTGAAAGCTTATCCTGCTTTTCGAGTTCTTTGCAGATATTCAAATGCTCTGAAAAATTATAGATGTTCTCAAGGTTATATCTCTTCCAATGGTTAACGATACGTTTGAAATCTGATTTTTGGAGCTCATCACCAGTAAGAAATCTATTGCCATCACTTTTCCAGTAAGCATGTGCATCTAACTGCCATCGTGCGATATCATAATCAATCTTCGATTTAGTAACTGGCTGATCGGCATAAGCATTATTCGTTTCGCTTGGCGCCTTCCGGAAAAGTAAAATATATTCTGGCAGTCCTACACCCATTTTAGAGGCATCTTTGCACTGTTCCGACCAGCCTAGACGATAAGTAGAATTGTTCTCACGAACTACATCGGTGGTAACTGTGATTTTTCCGATAAGGTAAAAACCATGTTTTACAAAGTGAGCAACTGTTTTTCCGCTAAAATCATCTATTGTAGTAAAAGAAGTGCCATTTTGATAAGAATATCGAATCCTGTCTTTAACATGGATTGCGGCAATGCGGCCAGGCTTTAAGGTCCTTAATAAATTGGGCGTTAAAAAGTCCATTTGTTTAAAGAATTCCTCATTACCATTATTGTGGCCCATATCGTTGTAATTATCCGAATACTCGTAATGATCACCGAAAGGAATAGAGGTGAGAATCATATCAGAAGTATTATCTTCCATGTTTTCTGGCTGATGTTGGATAACTGTATCGTTATTGAAAACTATAGCTTCACCGATTTGTGAACTACGAGGTTTAGTGAAAATTTGTCTTTTCATGTCTGCTTTGATTTTATCGCTATTCAAACCGTACTCCCTTACCAGGTTTATCATTTCGGTTTGCAATTCGATGTGTTTGGCCCATTTCGTTTTTAAGGCCTTAAGAACTTCTCTCTCATTCTGAGTGAATAGAATGTATACATGTACTTCTTTACATTGCTTAAACCGGTAAACACGATGTATTGCCTGAATGAAATCGTTAAATTTATAGTCGATTCCTACGAAAATCATATTGTTACAATGATGCTGCAGGTTACATCCGGATCCTGCTATCTGCGGTTTACTTGAAATAATTTGATATTTACCTTCAGAAAAATCAATGATTAAATCTTCCTTAAGTTGGTTTGGCTGAGAACCAAAAACAGAATTTAGATCATACCCCTTAAATTGCTTTTCTATTTCAGTTCGTTCAGCTTCCCTATGATGCCAAAGTATCCAGTTATCTGATGGGTTTTCTCCCACTATATCTTTAGCCATTTGAACACGAACTTCAACACTATCAGATTTCTCCCTACTTACGTCAACAAGACTTTTAGTAACATCCTTAAATAGTACTATATCTCCGCGTTTATTCTGAATAATGTCTTCCGAATGATTGGCTACCTCAATTTCATGTAAGTGCATTTTCGGCAGTAAATAACCAGTGTCATCATAACCCAAATCAGACGGTTTATTAATAAATACAGCCCATGTTGCAACCCACTTCCAGAATTCTTCTTTCTTGTTCTCATAAAGAGTTAGCTTACCGGCGTGAGTACTGTCACGTTGAAAAAATCTAGTTAAGGCATGGCCACGGTCAATTACCCCTAAGAAATCAGCATAATTCAAAATCTCTATAAAATCATTTGGAGTTGGTGTTGCCGTTGCCACATACCTGTAATTGATCTTACCAAAGTATTTAAGTACGTAATTGGCGGTTTCGGTTTTAAGGTTACGAAGCACTGAAGCCTCATCAAATGATACACCTCCGAATTTATCAGGTTCAATATCGCCTTTTCGGATCCGTTCGTAATTAGTCACATAAATCTTGCATGTATAATCAGTTATGGTATCTGAATCCGTTATATATTCGACTTCTAATCCGGTTTTCAAGAACTCATTATCTCGCTTAAATTCTCCTACTACCGCAAGGGGCATAGCAATTAAAAAAGGTCTCTTCGTGATCGATATAATGATACTGGCAATCTCTAATTGCATTATAGTCTTGCCTAATCCAAAGCTTGCAAATATCGCCCGTCTACCGCCTTCTACTGCCCACTTGACAATATCTTTCTGATGTGACAAAAGAACCTCTGAAATTATGCTTTCTGAAATTGAAGTGCCAAAGCTTTCAGCAACAACAATTTTATTTTCTAGGAATTCTTTGTACTCTGTTTGTTCCATAGTCCTTAATTTTTAAAAGTCATTCCTTGATAAGCGCCATCCCCGCTATAATCCCTTCCTGTTGGTTCCCTAAATACTTTTAATGCTTCCCCAATCATCCAGAGTATGAAAGCAATAATAAATATGTAAAATATTCTATTTAGCATAATTCAAGACCCTTGGCCGCCATTTACGTCCTGTAAATTCCAATCTGCTGGATTGATTCTTTGGCCTTTAATCACCGCCAAATGGGTTGAAATTTCTTTCCCAGTTTCTGTACCTACATTTTTAAGGCAGATACTTAAAAGCCTCACACTTTCCTCTTGTTGGCTTTTCAGATATTTAATTTCTCTCTCTTGATTGCTGATTTTTAGTTGGTCATTCATAATATTTAGTTTTTAAGATTTGTTAATTACTTTGGCCAAGTCGTTCAATCGTTCTTTGGCAACGTCGACGGCCCAGCCTGTTTTTCTTACTTCGATTAAGTGGATAAGTGCAACTGCCTCATCCGATAGCGTTATAGTTGTAGACTTAGGTGGCACAAATCGATTAATTATTGTTCTACGATGTGCAATCCAATGGGCACTTAAGCCTAATTCCCTTGACATTTCTGCATCACTTAGAAAATCCCTGTTTTTAGTGATATAGTCGTCAATAATTGACATTACATTATTCCTCCATTGTTAATAGGCTGGGTTATCATAGCTCGCATATCGTAGCCGAAAAAATCAGACAGTTTGATAATCATCTCCAGCGATGGCATCGCTCTTCCATCCTCCCAAGAACCAACTTTACAAAGTTTAACGTCCAATACCTTTGCAAGATCCTTTTGAGCAAGTCCGTTAACTTTTCTGCCAGACTTAATATTAAAAATCAATGTCTCTTGTATCTTATCCTGTTTCATGTTGCAAAATTTAAGGCGGGGCGACTGACGCCGATCAAAGCTTTTTTACACCCCGCCTGGGTTAAACATTATTTAATTTTCCTTTTTAATTCTTGAATTCTTTTGAGCTTAGCTTCGTGCATTCTTTTCAATTCCGCTACACACTGTTCAATCGTATATCCTGTTTCGTATTCCAACACCCTGTATTCAAAGTATTCTTGATAATCCATTGTCTTACCGGGAGCGCCATAAATCGACACATACTTCACTCCACTTGATTGGCCAGAGATTCTATGTAATTCATTGAAATCAGCAATAAAACCGTCAATTATTATCTGATCTTCTGTTTTTTCGACCTGCTTAGATGGTAATATCTTTTTAACAGCTATCTCATGGATTATATTTTTGACATAATCAGGCATTGGCACTGGCAAATCTTTAGGATCTATATCCTCGGTTTGCACATACAATTCGGGCTGTACGTTTTCAGCAATTACCTTTTCTTCAATCCGGAAATGTTCTATTTCGTCATCACGTTCAAACAAATACATGTCCCACCATGTCAATATCACCTGGCCATCAATTCTGTCATAAACAATCCCATAGTCGCCCTGTTTTGCACGATCAAAGCATAATTTTAGATCATCAGGTTTGTATTGAAAACACTTTTTGGCTAAGAAATTTACAGTATTAGCAACCTGAGAAGCTGTCATGGTTTTTCCGATATTGAAAAAATCAACCAAATCATTCACCTGAAGTGTCATTATTGCTTTTACCGCAACTTGACCATGTTCCCCTAATTTTGAAGCTAGCAACGAAAACGAAGGAGACTCACTTTTAAGCACATCAAGAGCTGTATTGGGCTGCAATCTTTGCAAGCACTCCATTGGCGAGTTCACCCAAACCATCTCTTTCGGCTTGTCTTTGCTCAATTGTTGCTGATGTGCTTTTTGTAATTCCATTGTTTTCGTTAATTAATTCGTCATTCCAGGATTCATTGTTTAAAAAAGTTTCAGGATTTTTCCTGAATTGTTTTTTCGGTTGGGCTTTCAAATAACCCGGCAAATATTCCATCGCCTTTCGCCGTTCATCCGGTTTTAGGTTTTTCCATTTTTTTTCGAGCTTATCTTTTTTACCAACTTTTTTATCATACAAATCCCAGAACTCCTGAAATGAAAAATTCAATTCTTCAATCACAGTCACAGATTCGACTTTAGGCGAATCGGCTTTTATTGTTTCTTGGTTTATTTGTTTACTTGTTTCTTTGTTTATTGGTTTATCTATGGTATCAATGCTGAACCCAATGCTGTCGTCAATGCTGACACCAATGCCGTACCCAGTGCCGTATCGATGCTGTACCTCGTGCTGTATCAATGCTGTATCCAATGCCGTACCTGATGCTGGTTCACTTTTGCTATGGCATAATGAAATAATACAAGCCTGATATTGGTTCTTTGATTCCTTCACAATTTCAATAAACCCCCACTTTGCGATATCTCTAAGCGCATCTAAATAGGTGTTTTTATTCCCAATGGATAATCCTTCCATGGTGTCGGCTGTTGGAATACCGATCTCCTTTTTCCATCCAAGCCTGTTGTTTAATTCTATAATCCACATGAACAATGCTGTGTGCTGCACCTTGCATTCTTTAGTCTCGAAAGCAAAGGCAAACCATCTTCTTGATAGTGCATATCCGGTTGCTGATCTATCGTTACTTTCGTTCATAATTTGGCATCTTCAGTTTTATTGGTTCTAATTACTTTTTCACTTTCTGCGGGATATCTGGCGCCAGATTCCGTTTCGACTATTAATACATTGCCCCTATCCGAAATTACCTTCACTTTGTCGCCAGCATTACCGTACTGGTGATAATCCTTCTGGCCATTTTTAAAATGGCTGTACACGTTTTCTTTTAAGTATGCAATCATTTGGTGGAGAAGACAGGATTCGAACCCGCATAAGTGTTAAGACCAAGTCAGCTTGTTCATGGGTTCAGGCGCGTCCGCTTTATGTTTTCATGTGCTTTACAATTTAATCTCCACTTCACCTAACCATTCAGTCACTTCCCCAGGTCCACCAATATTTAACCCCTCGGTGGCGGGTCAAAACAGCCTCTTAAGAAGTCCTAGCTGACGGACGTATAGTAAACTGTCTTTCTTCTGGCCTGAGAGGCCTAGAGTACACGCACAGACCTTCATCATTGTAGTATTCCATTTCGCCGCCTATCTGATCCGGAAGACAATAAACCGTTTCAACAATATTTAGTTCTCGATGCTCGATAGCAGTTTGAAGTTTGTGAATGTCTTCCTGCACTGGCTTCATCCCCGCTTTAGCGATTTGCATATATGATTTAAGATCATCTTGCAAATGGGTCAATTCGATATTCTTTTCGGCAAATTGAATCCTGAAATTTTCCAAATCAGTCTCATCTAATTTTTTATCCCATGAGAATTTTGGAACTACTTTCACAGCGTGCTCTTCAAGAGCCTTGATTCTATCCTCGAGTGGTTTTTCTAGAAAAATTGATTTCATATTAGTTGATTAAAAAGGTAAATCTTCTTCTTCTCCAGCTCTATTCGCTTGATAAACTGGTTCATTTAAAACAGCATCAGGTTGAGCAGCTGTAGCTTTTTGATGGTTATTCGCAGAAGCTGCAACAAATTCAATGGAGGCTAGGCTGACATTTACCATGTAACCAGTAGAAGAATCCTTTTTACTTACATACTCTCTTGAATTAATGAAAACTTCTGTTTTGACTCTTGATCCGATGTGGCGTTGGTGCAGATTAAATTTGTCAATTCTCTCACCTAGAATAGCAATTCTCCAATGATCATCAGGACTTTTCTGTTCACCGAACTCATCCCTGTAGGCTGGAACTCTTAAGACTATCTCTTGTTTAGGAGTACCGTTTGCCCCTACAAATTGGACATTACTAACGTCCACTACAAATCCATTTAATGGTATTTTTGGCATAATTCTAAAATTTAAATTGTGATAACTTTTCTGTTAATTAATTCGAATAGACACTTGCGGCAGGCATTTACATCAGCAAAAGCGTCATGGGCATTTTCAAAGCCGGTATTGAACAGATAATTGTGCAGCTCTTCTAGTTTCGGAAACTTAAAGCCAAATTTCCCTGGCAACCTTAACAAGTCCGTACTTGCCCTCATTGTGCATATCTTGTTAGGTTTGTTAACCGACTGCATGTTATAGCGGATCATTTCTGCTCCTAAAACCGGATGGTCAAATCCAATATTGTGTGCTACCAAATGGCCGCTTAAACGGAGATCATTAATAAATAAGCTTAACAAAATCTCCATTGGAACACCTTCTGCCTCGTTCTTTTCGGTACTAAAACCATTGTCAATCCAAAACTTTTCTTTTGGAATTACCCACCCATCAGGCTTAACCAGGCGTTTTGATTCGGCTATTACTTCGCCTTCTGAGTTGCAAAGCTGCCATGCTAGTTGAATTACACGTGGCCAGTTATCAACATCACTAATTGGAGCAGTCCATTTTTTAGGCAGTCCTGTAGTCTCTGTGTCATAGATTAAAAAGTTCATATCTAATCCTCCAAGTCTATAGGTTGAAGCAACTTAGTGGCCCAATCAGGTTGTTTCATATTAATTATTCCGTAATTACCTGCTTCGGCAAGTGATTCGAATCCTGGATACAGTCCAGTTTCCTGACAGTTCCTAATTGTTTCCAAGGCATATTGGTATTTGTACTTACCATTTGCTAGATCTTCAGGATCCCAAATGAAAACTGCCGGTAGATATGGAGCAACTGTTTGCAATACGACCATAATGGTAACATTGAAGTGACGGCCGGAAACATTTGACATAACTTCCTGATACATTCCTTCTGATAGCTCATACTTGTACTTTGCACTGTCGTAAATGAATTTACCCATGTCTTCAGCACTAGTGGTTTTAAAGCTAATCACCGCATTAACGCCTATATTTTCTTCGACATTAAAGGCGTCTGGTCGAACTTTAACTGCTAAACCGGTCACTGGATCGGTACCGTAGAAAGAATGCTCTACATGCGCTCCTTTTAGAAGCATTGGAATTATTCCACCACCGTACCTGTAATAATTACGCTTTATGGTATCTATGATTAATTTATGGCCTTCTTTGATGGCAGTAAAGCCTGAGACTTCTTTCAACGCCTCAATGTATACTTTCATACCACCTAGTTTCTTAACATCCAAACCAGCAGCATCGACTTCTTCCATAGCTAAATTTAGTTTCTTGTCAGCGACACCTTTGTAGGTGTATTTGTCCCAGATCAGTTTTTCCCAAAATCTTACTAGTACTTCACAACCATCTAGCGAAGTTCTGCTAGCTTCCGGTTCTACTACGACTTTATCAAATAATTCTGGCTCTAAAAATGCGCTGTGACAAAACGTTCCCAATTCGAAATGTGAAGCATCCTTTTTCTCGAAGTTCTTTTTCTCATTTACGTAGAAAAAATAACTAGCTGGATTTTTAATCACTTCCTTAAGCGCTGAGCTTGAATTGTATGGAGCAGCGAGATACCGCTCCATTTTGTCTGCTACCACCCTACCGTTTATTGACAAATCTTTCGGGTTTAATTTTACAGGATCATTGCCCTGGTTAACTAGAATTCCTTCAATTACTTCCTGAGCCGTAGGATAATCATCCGGATTGAATGCCATCCCATTAAGTTCTACACCTAAAACTCCGGCGTCATCGATATTTATATCTTGTAAGTTCATATTGCTGTATGATTTAGGATTAATTAAATAGCGATCATTAATGGACGTATCGACCAGTTATCTGATTGGAACTGATTTGTGGCGTTTTTCTTTTTACCTAAGAAAGTGATCAGAAGTGGCGTGCCATGTTGTATTTTATGGCCCTCAAGCGCACCAACTAGTCTTTTCGAACCATTAGAAATTGTTCTATACCCTTCTGGAGTACTTTCGATAAAGAATGCGCACTCCAAATCAATTTGCTGTTGGGTCTGTTGATCTAAGACTGTTCTAGAGGCGATTTTGTCAAAGAATACTCTTTTATTTTCACCTTTAGATTCCGGAGTCCAATAGTCGGCCATTAAGTCAAATGGGTATTCAGCTGCTTTTGCTAAATCAGGTAGCTGACCACTAAGATCTACTACTGTTAAACCGTTTTCTGTTTTTTCAATTGTTGCTACTTCTTGAGTGGCTTTTTGTTCTTGATTTTTCATTGTTTTGCTGTTTATGTTTTAAATAAATATTCCTATTAATATTGCTGCTGTGAAAAGGATTAAATACACAATCCTATCGCCGATATTAGATGACATTTTCATTTCCAAATCGTCGCTAATGTTACTGCTATCGATGCTACAAGGGCAGCCACCGCAAGCAATACCGATATATCTTTTGCTGACAACCTCAAGGTTTGTTTCACAGAAGCATTCATGTCATACTCGTGACGCTCTTTGAGAAGCCTTTTAAATTGATCTAGGACTTTGTCTTGTTCTGTTAAGTCATTAACACCGTTTATTACTCTATTTCTCATTTGTCACCTCCACTTTTAAACTTGATTGACCACCCTCGAATACTTTTTTAGCCTGCTCCAGTTCCGTTATTGCTTCTTTAAGCTGAAGCACTACGAATTTGTTGTTAATCAATCTTACTTCTCCTTTAAGGAATGAAATCCTTGCGGTCAGATATTCTAACCCTTTATGCAACATGCTCATGAGTTCAAATCTTGAAGGGATGAAAAATTGAACGGAGCTAAGGCAATCTGTCCAGTCTCAGCGTATAAATCCTGAATCATTTCATTCGCTAGATCAGAGAATCCATTTTTAATCGCAAGCTCTATTGCCCCAAGCGCTGTGGAATCAATCAGAGCAGCGTCGAACTGTCTCCTGATATAAACTTCCATTGATTCACGCAATCCCAATTCCATATTAATGAAATCATGCTTTGTGCAAGCGGTTAAGTGTTTTGGATTTGTTAGAGCTATCATGATCTTACCTCCCATTTGTTTACTCTGTACTTTTGATCATCATTAAAGCATGATTGATCACAGAATGAAATCCCTGCCTGCCTGTAGCAATTATCAATACTGATTTGCTTTCCGCAACAGTGACAGTTTCTTTTTTTGGTTTGGATTGCTGTTTTAGTTAAATTTGCCATGTTCTTGATTTTTAATGTTCGCATTAATGATCATCGGGCCAGGTATTGCTGTACCTGGCTTTTTAATTTCTTGGACCCCTATAATATTTTTCCATCCACTTTTCCACCGCTGACAATTTGAAGTGTAAATCCCTTCCAATTGTCCTGTATCCGATTTCATCTTTTCTGGCAAGGATGGTGTTTTTATGATACCTGGTCATCTCTGAAACTTGTTTAATGTCCAACCACACCTCAGTGTTTATTTTGGGCTTTTTAGCCATATCCAATAAGGCCTTTTGCGATTCAACGTACATCTGTTGTAGTTTGATGAACGCTTCCGATTCAATTGTTATCACTTCCATAACTAAGCAAGTCTATGAACCAATAGAAATCCAGGTTCTGTTTTTAAATCAGTTCTATATCTCCTATCAGGAAACTTTATTTTCATTTCCCGGCTGATAACAGGAGCAATTGCAGTTCTGTATTCGGGCATTGTCCTTAAAAAGCTGCCGTTCTCTACTTCTGAAAGCTCATCCAGCCAAACAAACTTGGTTTGCGGTGGTGTAACGATTTTAAGTTTTGACTTTTTCATTATATGATACCTTTTTTTGATGCCCATAAGGCAAGTACATTTCTTTTGTTTTGACCTATCATGAAAGATATTCCTGAGTTAATAAACATCGACTGAAAGTGTCTATGTACAGTGTTAGGTGACAGAAATAACCTCTCTGCGATAACCTTGTCTTCCAGATGAATGATGCTCAATACCCTCATTTCCGCATCACTGATTCTTTTGCCGTTATCGAAATAAGCCGGCGCAAAATCACTCAGGTATTCGGGATCGCTAGGGTTGCCGTTCTCATCGATATCAAGCACATCATCCATCCCACCCCATCTATTAAAAACAAACTCTTCCATTTCGTCCATACTCGGATTAGCATTACCCATAAGATCTTTGATAGTCTTATAAGCAAACATTGGCAATTCACTAAATTTTAGCACTCTTCTATCATGAAGCGCTTCAACCTTGTTTTTGTCTACCGCAAGAAATTCAACTCCTTTGGTATATAATCCCTGTATGATATTTTTATGTGTGATAGTCATTTTGGTTAATATTGGTTATTGCTTGATGATTAGTTATATTTACCTTTGTTGTGTTGACAATACAAATGTAAATATTTTATTGTCATTGTCAACATTAAATTGATATTATATTTACACATATACTTAAATGACTGATTATCAGGGAAATAAATTTAAACAATACCTTGTCAAACAGGATATTTCTGTGCAAAAAGCATCTGAAATATTAGGTGTTTCGAGGCAAAACATTTACCAATACTTCAAATCAGGAAATTTGTCAAGAGAAACAGTAAATACTATATTGTCAAAATTCAATACTACAGAAGAGCAGATATTTGGCCTTAGAAAGCCAAACCCGCGCTTAGAAGCAAAACCAATTAGCCTATTTCCAACAGAAGAGGACGTAAACCCAGATAACCCACACAGTAGATTTTTATACGCAGCCGACGGATCAATAGGAATGAAAGTATCAGTAGTACCACATAAAGCGCAAGCTGGATATAGACTTGGATTTGCGGATCCTGAATTTTATGAAGATTTTGATTATGTAATTATACCGGTTGATCAGCAACACAAAAGTGAATACCTGGGATTTGAAGTAGTTGGTGAGAGCATGGTGAACTTTGAAAGTATGGAAATGGCGAAGAGGAGCATCTTTCCGGGTAGAATTGCAATTGGAAGATCTCTGAGTAAACATCAATGGGCATACAAGTTACACACGCATAATTATTCATACTGGGTAATAGTTCACAAGACGGAAGGAATTTTGATTAAGGAGATATCAAAACATGATGTTGAGAATGGAATTATTACCATCCATTCATTGAATCCAGAATATGAAGATGAAGATCTTCATCTGGATGATGTAGAACAAATATTTAGTGTTGTTCAGATATTAGAAAAAACCAGATAATAAATATAAAATTAACGCAAATGAAACTTAAAATTTTTACTCTCTTAATTGCTTCTACGGCTTTATTAAGCTGCGAGAAAAAACAATGCTGGAAGTGTTTAATGAACACTACAACTACTCAATATGAAGAATCTAAAACTAAAACTGAGACCTCATCCCATTGCGATAAAACTCAAGACGAAATGGATGCTTACGCAAAAGGGGTTACCAGAACGACAACAGTTGGCACAGGAAACGACAAGACCACGGTAGATATTAAAATGGCTTGTAATAAAGAGTAAAAATTGGGATCATCTTAAAAAACACAAAAAGAATACCCTGTATATGAAGTAATCATGGAAACTAATGTGCCATTAATATTCGTTATCTCAATAGGATTGGTTGAGGTTGTTATGTTTTTTATCATAATCACGCAATTTAAAAAGATTACATTATCTAAAATCGAAATTAGAAAAGAGCTAGATCAAGCATTCAAAGATAAAGCTGATTACGAATCGAAAAGCTCCGAGCTAGTTCAATATAGACAAGAGATAGATGAAAAAATAAAACGCTATCAAAATACGCTATATTTTGTTAGAAGAGATTTCGAAGAATTAGTAAATAAATACATTATTCTTAAGATTACACTTTTGGAGATCAATAAGCCAAAATTTGAAGGATCTTCTGAGTTTTTATACAAAATTGACGATTTAAGAATAAAAAAAGAAGCTGGAGATATAACAATAATAGATTACCTGAGGGATATGGAGATATTTTTTAAGCAAATCGATAATCAAGATGCGCAATAAATCAAACACTTTAAATTAAATAATATCAAAAAAACAACTTGCAATGACAACAATAAAAGGATTTCTAGACAACGAACTACCAGAAATAACAAGAAATGCATATGCCGCCGCAATATATAGTGCGTTCGGCGATGAATTATCAAATGAAATTAAAAATTCGACATGCGAGCTTATAATTGATATCGAAAAAAAGACGTACAAATTTGAAAATTGCCCTCCGGATATCGACCATAAAATATCTGCAAAAGAAGCAGAAATTAAAGAATCACGAACAAAGTAAGTCATGCCACTCAAATCCCCAATTATCGACCAACTTGCAGCCAAACGATTAGGTATAGCAAGGAAGCACTTAAAGCTTAACCAGGCAGATTTTGCTAGCGCCGCCGGTGTTGATCAATCTATGATCTCCAGAATGGAAAAGGGAACAAAAGAAATAACATTCGGTGTTCTAAAGAATTTGTTTATCAGTAAAAACATCTCTCCTTCTTACATTCTGGCAAATGACTCATCCATTGTGCAAGCGAAAGAATCAGATAGCCTGATCACAAATATTAGAGACTTAAGAGCTGAGATCGAAGTAATGAAGGCAGAGTTAACCGCAGTTAAACAGAATGTTAGAATGTTGACAAATAAGGAAAAATAATTGTTGCAAATACGAAACAAATGTTTCAAGAAAACATCATGTTTTGTCACATATTTGTCATAATCAACGTTCTGTCGGTGTCGCTCCGGTTTTATTAAATTTCGATTTAAATCGTTTTTAACGTGTTATTTACATTTACATTGATATTGACTTATACATCTAAAGATAATTCAACTGAGAGCTTACTATTAGCTAATAGACACATTTGTATTGCACAATACAACTCAGTTAAGAATCTCGTCAGGTAATTCACCGCATAAATATTGTGACAAAAACATTATTTGGTATTATCGGTTTCGTTTGTATGTTTGTGTAGTACAAACAATTTTTAAAGGCCAAAACTATTGAAGTGGAGGCTTGTTTTGTTACAAACAAAATTTTAATTATAATTAACACATGGTTACGACAACTGAGACAATAATCGAAGTTACTAGGAAGTCAGGAACACTTTCTTCTATTAAAGTTATCATGCCCGCTTGGAACGAACACAGTGAGGATGGAAAAATCCTTACCAGAATGCCTATGCTGGGAGGGTTAATAACTTACGCTCTGGATGAAGCTGACGCTGAAGTAGCTATTAGAGAGGCTATTCATTGCTTTTGTTTAGCCGCGGAAAAACACGGAATGGGCGTGGAAAGAGAATTGATGACTATTGGTTGGTGTATATCAGCCGAAGAATCCGACACAACTATTATGAGGATGCCTTCCTCAACACCAATGTTTGATTTAATGATAGAAACAGGAGAAACGAAAGCATTGGATATCGAAATGGAGGCGGCCTAATGGATGAACATTTTCCTACTATTGACAAGAGTTTTGCCCATGCCATGCTAATGGAATGCGGCAAAATTATTGACACAATTGTAATTGGCCAAACAACTGCTTACATCGTTAAGGGAATACAGCCGATAGGCAAAAGAACAATCTTGTTAAGAGAAACTGATGGACAAGTTGGATTCATTTATCTTTCAGGATTAGCAGCTAGATTTGGTTGCATGGGAAAAATGTTAGTATGGCTTGAGGAAAATAGAAACTGGAAGGACGGTGCTTATTTCCTCAATCCTACCGGGACCCAATAAGAATTTAAAGCATCCACCACGGATGCTTTTTTTTTGCCTATCTCACAAATACCCGTAACCAAACCGTAACCATTTCATAAAAAAAGCTCTTAATCGCAAGAATAAGAGCTTTAAAGTGTCCTCGAAGGGATTCGAACCCCCATCATCAGAACCGGAATCTGACATTCTATCCATTGAACTACGAAGACAAAGTCCGCAAATATATAAAATTGATTGAATACATTAATGCTTGTTTCAGACATTAACGCATTATCTAACACTAAAAGCAATAATAACTATCATCACCAGAAAAATATAACAATTAGGCTTTAACTATTTAATACAAAACAATATATTTACCTTATCAAGTTCTGTACGGATCAGAAAAATCAATACAACAACAAAGAACCAAACTAACCTAATGAAACTACATTTAACTCTATTGGTAATGATATGCCTTGCAATTGCAAGTTGCAGTAAGAAACCTGCTGAAAACCAACCTGGCGATGATGTTAGTTTAGGCAATGACTCTTTGGTTAAAAGATTAAATCTAAAAATCTCGGATAAACAAAACCTGATCGTTAAAGTATTGGTTTTTAAAGATAGTAAAGGCAGTTATGTAATTGCCGGAGCTAAGGACAAAAAATACTGGATCGGCTATTTTGATGGGTCTGGCAATCAATTAAAGGTTAAAACTTACACCGAAGACCCTACTGAAATTCCAACAGCCAGTGGAACCAAAGTTCAGGTAGGTTATAATTTTTATATCAGAATAAAGGAAGTAAATAAAGTTATTTATATCACCCGGCAAATGAGAGAAAGCCAGATAAATAATGCGGCCGATCCGTTTATTGAAGACTTCACTAAAATTGACATCAACAGCAGTGCAATTACGAATACTTACACCTCAGTAATACCTGGCAAAGATGAGCCTTTCACTTCTGAAATGTTGCCATGGACTAACAGCCTTACCGAGATCACAAAAAGCAAATTAGACGTTGCTGGTAAGATTGTAAGCTCTGTAAATTACATATACAATCAGCAAGGAACCCTGGCAGGAAGTTTTCCTTCTCCAAGAGACCTTAAATACGCTGAAAAGGCCCTTTCTGATTCAGAATATATTCTGGTAACCAGCGATTTTCATTTTGTTTGTAAAAGACTGGCTGATAATTCAGTAAAATACGACATAGATCTTCTTGAAAAAATCGGAGAAATTAGAAGCGGTGTTATTAATGAAATAAAGATTAACAGCAGTTCAATTGAAATCGATTATTCGGTGGTTAATAAAGACGGTGTTAGCATTAATGTAAGAAACGAAATAAGGTCAACAACCGGAGAAGAGCTGTAAAGCCAATACAAGGCACCTTTGGTAATAGAATTGTTATATAATTTATTAAAGAATGATTTTCTCTTTGATAAATGTTCTATTTGTTAAAAAATAATTATGCCCTCCGTTCAAAAAAAATCTGCCCCACTTTTACTTGTTCTGTTGGCCTTTCTTATCGTTTACGCGGTATGGGGATCAACCTATTTTTTCATTTCTAAAGCTGTAGCCGGCTTTCCACCATTCTTTTTAGGTGCATTTAGATTTATCATTGCGGGCACACTCCTGCTTAGCTGGTGTATTTTAAATGGTTTGCCGGTATTTAATAAAAAGAATATATTTCATGCAGGTATAAGTGGTATACTGATGCTCGGCGTGGGTAATGGAATAGTGATCTGGGTAGAACAATTTTTACCAAGTGGACTGGTTGCCATTATGGTTTCGTCAGCCGCAATCTGGTTTGTGATATTAGATAAGGGCAAGTGGAAAGAAAACTTTAGCAACAAATTTACTGTTGCCGGTTTAATCATCGGCTTTTTAGGTGTAATCCTTTTATTTTGGGAACAGCTAACTGCTAGTTTTTCTGTGCAGCAAGATTCTCGAAATGTTCTGGGAATGATCCTGTTGATTATTGGTCCGATTGGCTGGGCTGGTGGATCGTTGTATTCAAAATATCATCCTGCGCCTGATACTCCTGCATCGGTTTCTACTGCATGGCAGATGTTAATTGCAGGAGTTTTATTTATACCGGGAAGTATGATTGCCGGAGAAATGAATGGTTTTCAGTTTCAAAATGTTCCCGAATCAGCATGGTGGTCAATTGCCTATCTGATCATATTCGGATCAATAGTGGCATTTAGCGCCTATGTATGGCTACTACAGGTTCGCCCTGCAACACAAGTAAGTACTTACGCTTATGTAAACCCTGTGGTTGCGGTATTACTTGCTGTATTTTTTGCAAATGAGATCATAAGCATTATTCAGATAACGGGTTTAATTGTTATTCTGGCCAGTGTTTTACTCATCAACTTGTCTAAATATAAAAAGTCGCCCGTTAAGGCGACTTAATTCATAAACTAAAATTAACCAATATTAATTACCGCTAAATTTGCCTCACGATAATTAATTCTGGTGCTGAACTACAGAATAATACTTTAGTTCAATAATATCATTTGGTAAGGGTTTAGTGTTCCATGATTTGTGAATGGCCAAAGCCGCTCCTACTGCAGTTGCCTGCGCCATAAAGGCTGCAAATACTTCAAGCTCAGGAAATGCAATGGCTAGCAAATTCATAAATATGGCGTTTTTACTAAATCCTCCGTCTACAAATATTCGTTTTACCTTGGTGCCTTTAAGCACCCTGTTTGTAGCTATATATTGCAGATTTACCAGATCTAAAACGAGTTGATGATAAGCTATAATATCTGATGAATAGTCTGCCAGGTTACGCTCTGCAAAAGAAGTAATATCCGATTGGGGCTTATGCTCCAGCTCTTCAATGATCTTTGGATCGTACGGAACAGAGCGATAAGTGATGATGTCTGTACCGAAATGAGCTGCAATTCGTTTCACCTGCTGTTCATGCTCATATCCTGAAAAAAGACGTGATGCTTTAACCGGCTTACCCTCGTATTGCAAATAACAAAGGCAATCATTTTCTAACTCTTCTGCAGTAAGCGGACTAGCGTTAAAAGGGTTAAGGCTAATGCACCATGTACCGGTAGATAATAAAATAAATGGCTCATGGAAATTTACCAGATAAGGCACCAAAGCTGCTGAGCTATCATGAAATCCTGCCCCTACAGCATAATTGTTGCCAGGAAATGCAGCTGGCATTACACTGTTTGAAGGAACAATAGGTGCAAGCTTTTCCAATATACCTTCCTTTTTAACCCATTCATGGTAAGTGCTTTTAGTGAAATCCCATAAATTGGTATGACAGCCAATACTCGTAAGATCAGAATATGCTTCGCCCGAAATCAGATAACTAAGGTATTGCGGCAAATGAAGCGCATACTTTATTCTTTTAAACAGGTCAGGGTTCTCGTACTTAATCCGATACAACTGCATTCCCGAATTCAGGCTCCCCAATACCGGAGATGCGGTGAGATTAGAGAATGCTTCTTTTCCCCCGTAGGCATTATAGAATTGTTCTGTAAGTTCCTCTGGATAGGCTTTCAGATAATTATATAGTGGTGCCAAAGGATTCCCGGCCTCATCTATATAAACAAAGCTGGCACCGTAAGTTGCAAAATTAATAGACTTTATTTCGAAAGCCGGATTTCTAAAAACCTCCCTTAAGGAATCAAAAACAGATAGCCTTAGGCTTTCCAAATTCTCACACGGGTCCCCATCCTCATCAACAGTTTCAGTAAACCGTGCCGATCTCTCAAAAACTATTTTATAGTTCTCATCAAAAAGAAACAGCTTCTTATTGGTCTTACCAACATCGAAAATCGCTATTACAGGGATTGCCTTCATTTTAACTCCCATCAATTACAACCCTGTTGCTACCGTTTTTGCTCCACGGTTTTTAATTAACTCTTGTCGCACATTGAATTTTCTGAAAGCCTGAAGTGGTGATAATGCTGCTCCTGAACGTAAGCGTGCTTCTGCTACCAACGGACGTACGTCTGTTCTGAAAGCCTGCTGTAAGATCTCCTGACTGCGTGCTACATCATTAATAGCTTGTGCTTCCTGTAAAGCAACACGATCAACAGATAGCGCCTGAGCGTAAGCAATCATTATAGCTTCAACAGATTGTAAAAGGTCTTCGAGCGGATCTTTTACATTATGTGATGCATCAATCATCCAACCCAGATCTTCTCTATGATCCATTCCACGGGCATCCATGCCTTCAACAAGTTCATTAAATATAAGGAACAGTTGATACGGTTTAATGCTACCGGCAGTTAAATCATCATCGCCATATTTTGAATCGTTAAAATGGAAACCACCTAGCTTTTCTTCCATCAGCAAAAGCGAAACAATTTGCTCAATATTTGCATTTGGCAGGTGGTGACCAAGATCTACCAAAGTATATGCTTTTGGCCCTAGTTTATTGGCAAATAATAAAGATTGTCCCCAGTCTCCAACAGTAGTTGAATAAAAATTAGGCTCAAAAGCTTTATACTCTACAAATATCTTCCAGTCATTTGGTAAAGCCGCATAAATTTCGCGTAAACTTTCTAAAGTGTTATGGAAGGCTTTTCTGAAATTAAGCTGCCCCGGGAAACAAGATCCATCTGCCAGCCACACAGTAAGTGCTTTAGATCCCAATTCAACACCCTGACGAATAACTTCTATGTTATGGTCAATGGCATGTTTCCTCACTGCTTTATCTACATGCTGTAACGACCCGAATTTATAACTTTGTGCCTGATCTGGCTGATCCTGAAACGTATTTGAGTTCATAGCATCAAAACGTAAACCATGTTGTGCAGCTAAAGCTTTAATTGCATTGGTATTATCAGCAACATCCCATGGAATGTGCAAAGAAATAGCACCGCTTGAGCCATTAAGCTTGTGAAGCAAACCTATATCTTCAATTTTTTCTTCCAGATTTCTAGGCTCACCCCCTGAAGAGAAACGCCCAAATCTTGTTCCACCTGTACCTAAAGCCCAACTTGGAATAGCAATCTGGAAATCTACCAGTTTCTGAATAATACTTTGAGCATTAGAAATTTCTAATGTAATGAAATCAAGCTGACGCTCATGTTTGGCCAAAAGGTCGCTATTATGTGATTCTAATTGATAATTTTCTAGTTTCATCTGTGTAGGTTTTAAGTTTTAACGAACAAAGGCATTTGCAACGCCCCCATCCACATTCAATACATTACCTGTTGATTTATTCATTAGTCCGCCAACAAAAGCAAAACATGCATTAGAAATATCCTCAGGCAATATCACTTCATTAAGCAAGGTACGCTTTGCATAGAAAGCTGGCAACTCTTGTACCGTAATTCCATATGCTTTAGCTCTGCCTGCAGCCCATTCGCCTTCCCAAATCTTACTGTCTGATATTACAGCATCAGGGTTAACTGTGTTTACGCGGATATGATCTGTCCCAAGCTCAGCTGCATTTAATCTGCTTAAGTGTAACTGAGCAGCTTTTGCAGATCCATAGCCCGCGTTGTTTGGTCCTGAAACCAACGCATTTTTGCTAACTATATTCAATACATCGCCACCAATAGCCTGTTTACGCATTACCTCTACTCCAGCCTGAGTAACTAGAAATTGGCCCTTTACCAGAATATCATATAAAAGGTCCCAATCTTTTTCAGTATGCTCTTCAATAGGTTTTGAAATAGAGATACCGGCACAATTTACCACTATATCTACGCCTCCAAATTCCAGACTTGCTTCTTCAAAAGCATTTTTAATGCTTGCTGAATCAGTCACATCTAATATTACTGCAGTATAAGCATCCTTACCGAACTCATTGTTAAAGCTGTCGTTCGCTTTTTGAAGCCTGCCTGCATCATTATCATTGATTACAGCACATGCACCTTCTTCTATAAATTTGCGGGCAATGGCTTTACCAATACCGCCGGCGCTGCCAGTAATGAGGGCTACTTTACCCGAAAGTGGTTTTGGTTTAGGCATTCTTTGCAATTTTGCCTCTTCCAAAAGCCAGTATTCAATATTGAATGCTTCCTGTCTCGGTAAAGAAGTGTATTCAGATATGGCTTCAGCGCCTTTCATTACATTGATGGCATTAGTATAAAACTCGGCAGCAACTCTGGCAGTTTGTTTATCCTTAGAGAAAGAAAACATTCCTATTCCAGGATATAATATAATTACCGGATTAGCATCACGCATCGCCGGACTGTTATCATGTTTACAAGAATTATAATATTCGGCATACATTTTACGATATGCTTCAAATTCAGGGGCCAATCTTTCTTTCAGCGCTTTAACATCACTGATGTCTTCATTAGGAGCAAGTTTAAGTACAAGCGGACTTATCTTAGTGCGCAGAAAATGATCAGGACAACTTGTTCCAAGTGGTGCTAAACGATCTAAATCATTAGAGTTAATAAACTCCAGCACTCTTGCATCATCAGTAAAATGACCAGCCATATGCTTTTCACTTGAGCAGAATCCTCTTAAGACAGGAGCAATAGCAGCGGCTTGCTTACGCCGTAGATTTTGTGCGGCGCTTTCAATTTTCTGACCTCCAAATACAGGTTTTTTCTTACCGTAGTTGGCTTCAAGATATTCGGCACATTTTTCTATTACTTCAAGTGTATTGATATAACTTTCGAAGGCTGTATCTCCCCAGGTAAACAGCCCATGCGAGCCTAACATAATGCCTCTTATGCCTGGATTGTCATCTAAACATTTACGCAATTGCAATCCAAGCTCAAAACCTGGTTTTTGCCATGGCACCCAGCCAATTGTTCCGTTAAATAATTCTTTAGTGATACGTTCACCATCTTTAGCTGCCGCTATTGCAATGGCAGCATCGGGATGCAGGTGATCTATGTGTTTAAAAGGTAAAAAACCATGTAATGGCGTGTCAATAGATGGAGCTTTAGATTTCAGGTCATATATGCAATGGTTAAATAATTCAACCATTTCATCTTCATGTGCAAGTCCTCTGTAAATATTTTTAAGATTTCGCAAGCTATCCACATACAATGCAGCTAAACCGCTTTGTTTCAATGTACCTAGATCTCCTCCGGATCCTTTAACCCACATTACCTCGGTATCCTGCCCGGTTAAAGGGTGCTTTGTAATTGCCTTACAAGAGGTATTGCCACCTCCGTAATTTGTAAGTCTTAGATCAGCACCTAGTAAATTTGAACGGTAGATTAACAATGCAACCTCATCACCAGCCAGTTCTGCAGCCTTTGCATCATCCCACAAATAACTTACATGTTTAAAATCAGTTGTTCTAACAGTCATAAAAATATTTCATTAATTAAATTTGTATTTACTTGATTGAGTTTCCGTAGCCAACAATTAGCACAGAAATAATAATAATAGCTATACCTGCTATCACGGTCCCGAAAGTTTTCTTCTTAACTCCCGACCATTCCTTTAATGCAAGACCCCAGGCGTTAGCAATCAGAATGATAAATGCCATGTGCAGTATCCATGAACTGGCTCCGTTACCTAGTTTACTTTCGCCCATTCCATAAAAGAAGAATTGCAAAAACCAAGTGGTACCTGCCAGCGCAGAAAATATGTAGTTCTTTAAAAGAGGTGTCTCTTTGTTGGTATAATCACCAAAAGTCTTGTTACGAAAATTCAAGATCATACACCAGATCAGGTTGGTAGTTAACCCTCCCCATAATATGAGGATATAGGTTACATTGTTCTGGAAAAGGAATTCGCCCTGCCCCGGATGTGTGCTTTTCCAAATATCATTTGCGGCATTGGCCATGTCTTTTCCGGCATCAATACCAAAGGCAAAACAAGCACTAAGGATACCTGAAATGATAGATACAGTAAGGCCCAGACCAATTTTGTATTCGTTATTAGATGGATCGGCTTTACCTGCCGCTACCAGGTCTTTTTCTTTCATGCCACCGGCCTTGCCACAAACTATAATTCCGATAACACAGATTGCTAAACCCAGTAAAACCATTTGCCCCCATTGGCTGTTCAACATATCTGTTAAACTATCCTTGCCCGGTTTTGGATTAAAATTATAATATACAGAAGGGATTATTGCGCCGAAAACAGAACATAATCCAAGAATAATAGAGCTTCCTAATGATACCCCAAGATACCTTACACCCAAACCATAAGTTAAGCCACCAATTCCCCATAAGGCGCCGAAAAAGTAAGTAAGTAATAAGATTTTACCGTTTGTTGCAGCAATGATATCTGTAAAACCGGGAATAGTAAGCCATGCTGCAAAAGGCGGCACAAGCAACCATGAAAAGATACCACCTACAATCCAGTAACTCTCCCAGGCCCATCCCTTAACCTTCTTATAAGGAATATAAAAACTACCAGAGGCAAAGCCTCCTATAAAATGGAAAATGACCCCGAAAATTACTTGCATACTTATTGAACTTTATATTTGGTTAAAATAATAAGCCTAATTTATACAAGTAGATTTTTAAAACTGTCATGTACTATCATGAAGAAGTACAAATAAATTCGTTACAGTCTAAAAAAAATTAGATTGATGCTCTGCGGGTATAGTAAAAAGGTACTTCGATATGGCGTCTGGAGTTATCCAGGATAAGATTTGCAGCCACTGTACCCATAAATTTAAAGTCAGTTGAAATAGTAGTAATACCGTTTAATAATATTTTCTTTAAAGGGGTCTCATTGTAAGATATTACGCCTACATTCTTTCCTATTTTATATTTCATACTAATAAGCCGTTCTAATAAAATAACCAGATCGGCTTCCATTAAATTAATAAAAGCTTCTCCTTCGTTTATTGGCTCAATAGATATATCACTTACTACATGATGAGAAAAGGCATACTGCTGACAAAAGCGATGGAACCCATCTAAAATCTCTTTAGGGAAATAGCTTTTTTTAGGGAAAATGATTTTTAGTGTGTGGTATTTGCTGAGCTCATTACGGGCCTGTTCCAAAGCGTCGTAAATATTCTTTTCAAAATTCTCATAAGCCGCAGCATAGTCGCCATCAACCCCTTTTATTTTTTTATCCAGTAAAACCAGTTTTTCTTTTGGAATGGTATTGATGATATCTCTGGCATATTCCTCGCCTTCAATAAAATGAGGAATGATCACATAGTGAGAATATTCTTCTTTTTTATCGGTCAGAAATCGTTTAAAAAGCCTGAAATCATTGTTATAGATATAAAAATCTACAGATACATCCTCACCCAATGCAGCAATAAATGCATCGTAAACAATCTTTTTGTGTGCGCTAAGTTTATTGAAAAGCAGAAACACCTTTAGTTTCTGCTTAAAATCTATATTGGCAATATAATAGCCTTTACCCGGAACGGAATTAATTACACCTATGTTTTTAAGGTACTTGTATCCTTTTTCAGCGGTGTCACGCGAGATCTCCAACTTATAGCTCAACTCATTAATAGAAGGCAATAAATTGTCTTTCTTTAATTTACCCAGCTCAACGGCTTTTATAATTGCACTGGACAGTTGCAGATATTTAGGCGTTGCAGAATACTCATCAATATGAATAAAATCAAAAAACTTAGTCTTCATCTTTCTAAAAGTAAGTAATTTAATGCAATTGGTCCATACCAGACAAATAACTGCTATTTGATTTCAAACTGATATTTACCTGCTCCAATGTTTGTTTTGGCAGCAACAGCTTTTCCATCTTTAAAGGCCTTTTTCCCCTCTGTTAATGGGAAAGTAATTGTAGCACTTGAATTTGCCGGAATAGTTACGGTATAGATTACAGCATTTCCTGATCTTTTCCATGAAGATATGATCTTACCATAAGGACCGTCGTGCTCTGCCTCGAAATGTTCTAACCCTGAAACGAAATTAGGACGAAGCTGAATATTCTTAAATCCCGGTTGTTGTTCATCAGGGTGAATTCCACCCAAACCTTTAAAGAACCAGCCACCTATTTCGCCAAACATCATATGGTTTAAAGAAATGTCTCTTTCGGCTTTTATATCCCAGTTTTCGTATAAGGTAGTTGCTCCATTCACAATCCACCATCCCCATGAAGGGTAGGTATCCTGAGCTGCAAGTTTATATGCTGTTTCGGCCTGACCATTGTCACTCAATGCATTTAATATTGCTTTTGCACCCAAAACACCCACGTCAAGGTGCATTCCATCGGCAGCAACTCTTTTAGCAAGGTTCTCTGCAACTTTTGTAATAAGCTCTTCAGGTACCAATCCCCATTGCAGGGCAACACTTAATTCAGTTTGTACACCTGATGCATAAATGCCCGTTGTGCGGTTTAAATACTTATCGTTTATTGCCTTTTTAATTTTCTCTGCAAGATTGCTGTAATAGCTATAATCGGCCTGCTTACCAAACATTTTTGCAGCCTTTGCAAGGATAACTGCATCTACATAGTAATAAGTAGAAGAGGTATATTCCAATGACGATTGTGATTTAACAGGCACCCAATCGCCTCTGCCAAAGGTTGTTAATCCTGCAGGGCTAATTTGCTCTATGTAATTCACATACCGTTTAATGCTGTTGTAAGAATCTGAAAGCAACTTACTATCGCCATAAAACATGTATATATTCCATGGAATTATAGCAATTGTACTTGTCCAGTCAGTTCCATTTGCCGATCCATAACCCCATCCACCTGTAGGTATAATATCAGGAAGTACGCCATTTGGTTGTTGTTCGTCCCTGTGGTCGGCAAGCCATTTTTCATAAACTGTAATACCGTCAAAATTAAACAGGCCTGTTTCAACAGCAAAGTGTCCATCGCCAGTCCATCCATTCTTTTCTCTTTGCGGACAATCGGTAGGATATCCCATTAGATTAGACAAGTAAGAATTATTAGTTGCCCACCATAGTCGATCAATTAGCTTATTTGAAGAGCTTATTTTACCTGTCGGGGTAACATCACTGTGCATAAAGTAACCGGTGATGCTTTCTTTGGTTAATTGTACGGGCTTACTGCTGATCACCTCAACATACTGGAATCCTTTGTAATTGAACTTAGGCATAAACTCAAGTTCTCCTTTACCTGATAAGGTAACGATATCTGTTTGAAAAGGATCGGTATTATCTTTAGGGCGATAGTAAACATCAATATTAGATAGGTCTAGCCTTCCGTTAGCATGCAAGCGTTCGCCATGCTTAATACGAATAACAGTGCCTTCCTCTCCGCTTACTTTAATTTTTGTAACTCCAGAGATATTGCGGCCCAGATCAAAAACATATACAGTGTCGTTAACCTTTTGCATTGTTTTAGAAGGAATTTCTTCGACATTACGAATTGGCTGCATAACCTGACTTACAACATTATTGGACGGGGCAGCTCTAAGCGAGATGCCATTCCACTTTTTATCATCAAAATCTGCAGTATTCCAACCCGGTTGTTCCTTGCGTGCATCATAATGCTCGGCAGTGTAAATATTGTTGAGTACTATCGGACTTGAACTTGTTTTCCAGTCGCCCCCGGAAGTAACCACATCAACAGTTCCATCTTCATAGGTGATTCTTAAATCCAGACAAAAAGTAGGTCTTGCTCTCCAGGGTGCCTTGTCAAAATTCCATACCGCAATAGATTGATGGTTATACCATCCATTACCAAGTAAAACACCAACAGCATTTTTACCTTTTTGAAGTTGGGCAGTAACATCGTAAGAAACATATAAGTTACGTCTGTCGAAACGGGTGTACATAGGGTCAAGTCTATGGTTCCCTACTTTTTTCCCATTTAAATATAATTCGTACAAACCAGCAGCAGCAATATATGCCCTTGCAGATTTTATTTTTTTAGAAGGTTCAAATACTTTTCTGAAATATGGAGCCTCGCGTTTATCGATATCGTTACCATCACTGATCCAGGTACCTTTCCAGTTGTCGACTTTCATCATTCCTGTTTCGAAAGTTGCTACCCCGCCAGATGAAGCTGGTTTACCATCTTTATCCCAAAGCTCAACAGACCAGTAGTATTTAGTGAACGGCTCTAAGGTTTTGCCTTTATAATTAACAAGATTGGCAGACGAGGCTACTTTGCCCGACTCCCACGAAAGGCCCCTTTTTTTTGCTACTTCTGATGAATCTTTACCTACAATAATTCTATAAGCAGTTTGTTTAGCACCCTGACGGGTATCTGTCATCATCCACGACAAGCGCGGATTTAACAAATCTACCCCAATTGGGTTTATTAAATGTTCGCATTGCAAACCTGAGGGTTTAACTTCATTAGAGTATGCTTTTTCTGCCATAGAAATGGTGAAGAGCATCAGCAAGAAAGAATAAAGAAATTTCATTAGAATATAATTCAGGTAAAGTTTAGTGTGTTTACAATGTTAATTTTCTTAGTCATTTTCAGCAACCTGTACTGTCCTGCTCAAAATACAGAATATTTATTTTATTAATTTCTATAGGAATACTAGATTATTCTTATATTTGTCGCAGCAAATGGTTCTTAAAACTTCCTGCTTATCAAGAAAGACTGAGGGATTGGCCCTATGATGTCTTAGCAACCTCTACAATTTATTGTAAAAGGTGCTAATTCCAATTCGCTGCAAAGCGGAAAAGATAAGATTAAACAGCGCAATGCTCCTTATCAATCATCATAACCAAATCTAATTCTGTTCGCGACAAAGTATGTAAGGGATGACCTAAACTATAAATGTATAAAAACATGACACAGAAAGTACACCAAAAAGAAATGCGCTGCTCATCTCCATCTCATTACCCTTCATCTGGTCTTATGATCACTCAAAAACGAATGCACTGTTGCTCTATTTAATGCAACCCAAAGAATTTATTATACACCCATTTATTTAATTCACATGTTAAAAATATACAAAATTTTTGCAGGGATTCTTATATCCTTTTTTTTCCTGCAAACCGTACAGGCACAATCTGTTAAAATAACAGGTACTGTTACCGGAAACCCCGATGGGGAGACTATTCCAGGAGCATCAATTACCATAAAAGGTAAAAAAAGCGGAACAACTACAGATGGCAGCGGTAAGTTTTCTCTAGCTGCAGATGTTAATGATGTACTTAGTATATCTTATCTTGGATATACTACAAAAGAAGTAACCATTACCGCAGCTACAACTACATTAAATATTGCGCTTGATGTTTCGGCAAATGCTTTAAGTGAAGTTGTTGTTACAGCCCTTGGGATTTCTAAAGAAAAGAAATCGTTGGGATATGCTGTTCAGGAATTAAAATCTAAAGATATTGCTACCGCAAAAGAAACCAATATAATCAACTCTCTGGCCGGAAAAATTGCCGGTGTGCAAACTACAAATAGCCAGGGCGATATGGGTTCATCAAGAATTATTATTCGTGGTGAAACCTCTATATCAGGTAACAACCAACCCCTCTTTGTAGTGGACGGAGTACCCGTTGATAATTCGCAGAATCTAGGTATAGCTGGATCAAGGGATTTTGCCAATACCATTTCGGATATTAATTCAGAAGACATTGAATCAATCAGTGTACTTAAAGGTCCAAATGCAGCAGCACTATATGGATCACGTGCAGCAGCAGGTGTTATCCTTATTAAAACCAAAACTGGCAGAGGCCAAAAGGGTTTAGGTATCAGTGTTAACTCCAACGCTACATTTTCAAACCTATTGACCTTACCGGATTATCAAAACTCATTCGGACAAGGTACAAGCGGCAAGTTTAGCTTTGTAGATGGAAAAGGTGGAGGTGTAAACGACGGTGTAGATGAAAGCTGGGGACCAGCATTGGATGGCCGTTTAATTCCTCAGTTTAACTCTAAAGGTGTTGCTGTTCCATTTATTGCTCATCCAGATAATGTTAAGGATTTCTTTGAAACAGGTTTTGCGCTTAATAATGGTATTGCCATTGCAGGCTCTGGAGAAAAACAAGATGTCCGTTTCTCTTACAACAACCTTACGCAAGGTGGTATACTGCCAAATTCTTCTCAGGACAAGAATTCATTATTATTGAATACCACGTACAGAATCACTCCTAAATTAACTTTAAACGCTTCTGCAAATTATATAAAAAGCAATGCCGATAACCTTCCCGCCTCAGGCGGAAAACGTGCAACTGGCCCGATGCTTCAATTTACATGGTTTGGAAGACAGGTAGATGTTAGTCAGCTTAAAAACTATAAAGACGAAAACGGAAACGACTTTAACTGGAACAATAGTTACTATAGTAACCCTTATTTCATAGCCTATGAAAATACAGTTGGTCAGAAACGTGATCGCATTATTGGTAATGCAGAATTAAATTATAAAATTACAAGCGCACTTTCAGCCAACTTCAGGACAGGAAATGATTACTATACAGACCGTAGAAAGATCAAAATCGCTTATGGAACAAATGGTACCCCATTCGGTTCATATGAGGAAGATGCATATACGGTTAATGAAAATAATACCGAAGGTCGTTTAGAGTTCAATAAGAAACTGAATTCAGATTTCTCAATAGATATTTTGGGTGGCGGAAACATTAGAACTTCAACTTTCGAACAAAACGATCAGAAAGCGACCAAGTTGGCAGTAAACGGCTTATATACCTTGAGCAACTCCAGAGATCCATTGGTATCTTCAAACGTTTACACCAAACTTAGAACCTATAGTTTATTTGGATCCGCTCAGTTGGGCTTTAGAGATTATGCATATCTGAATTTAACAGCACGTAACGACTGGGATTCCAGTTTACCAAAACCGAACTTATCTTATTTCTACCCTTCTGTTAATGGAAGTTTAATTCTTACAGAAGCTTTTGATATTAAAAGCGAGGTGCTTAGTTTCGCTAAACTAAGAGGAGGCTGGTCTAAAGTAGGAAAGGCAACAGACCCTTATCAACTGATCAATACCTATAGCTTCACTGCTCCATTTGATGGAAATCCACAACAATCAGTTAATACGATCGACCTTAATCCAAACCTTCTGCCAGAAATCACCAAATCGACTGAGGCGGGTGCCGAAATTGGGTTGTTTGATAACCGCATTAAGCTGGATCTAAGTGTGTACAATACAAACAGTATTAATCAGATTTTAAAAGTTGATGTAAGTTCAGGAACAGGATATACACAAAAACTTATTAATGGCGGAAGTATCAATAACAAAGGAATAGAAGTTCAACTAGGTTTAACCCCTGTTAAACTTAAAGACTTTAGCTGGGACATCAATTTAAACTATTCACGTAATCGCAGTAAGGTTACAGAATTGGATAAAGAAGGACGCATTAGCAGCTATACAATTGGTACCAGTGGAACGCTTGATGTATTGGCAGCTGTAGGCCAGCCTTACGGTACTTTCTTCGGAACTGCCTACCAGCGTGATGCTGCCGGACAAATTCTGGTAAGCTCTGATGGTACTCCGGTTATCAATCCTGAAAAACAAATTCTTGGTAAGTTTACACCAAACTGGATAGGCGGAATTACGAATAACTTTACTTACAAGAATTTCAATTTGAATTTCCTCGTAGACGCCAGAATTGGTGGTAAGGTATTCTCTGGTAGTAACGCTACAGGAACTTATACGGGTGTACTGGCAAGTACAATGAGAGGAAGAAATGCTGAAAATGGCGGACTTACCTATACCTCAGGAGGAACAACATTTAATGACGGGATGATCTTTGACGGCGTTCTGGCTGATGGCACTAAGAACAATAAAATCATTCCTGCAGAAGAGTATTACAAAGCTACAACCAATGCAGATGAGCAATTTGTTTACAGCGCTTCTTATATCAAATTAAGAGAAGCTAGATTGAGCTACAACATTCCTTCGCAATGGGTTAAAAAGATCGGGTTACAGGACGCTACTTTCTCAATAGTGGGACGTAATCTTTGGATCATCCATAAAGATGTACCAAACATTGACCCTGAAACTGCATTCAACACAGGAAACGCTCAGGGTCTGGAGGACCTAACTCTTCCAACAACAAGATCATTTGGTTTTAACCTTAATTTTAAATTCTAGACATCATGAAATTCAAATATATTCCAATCCTTTTTTCTGCAATTATAGCAACGGCTTTCACTTCGTGCAAAGACGAGCTGGCAGATATCAACAAAAATCCCAACGCTGCAGAAAACCCCCTTCCTGATTATTTGCTAACAGGTGCTATAAAGAACACTGCTGATGCATACTGGGGAACTAACAATATTAACTCAAGTCTGCTATTCGTTCAGCACTGGTCAAAAATACAGTATACTGATGCCGATCGTTATATTTTTTCTAATACCGATCTTCAGGATTTATGGAACACCGGATATACAAAAGGTATTACCAATCTTAACAAACTGATTGAGCTAGCCGATGCACAACAAAACACCAATTACAGAGGCGTAGCTAAAGTATTAAGATCATGGACATTTCTATTGTTAACAGATGCTTACGGAGATATACCCTATTCTCAATCTATCCAGATCAAAAAATTCGTAACTCCAGTATATGATACCCAAAAAGATGTTTATTTCGGATTACTTAATGATTTGAAATCTGCACAAGCTGATCTCGATCTGAATGGTAAGGCAATTGCAGGTGACATCATTTATGCTGGTAAGATAGATCGCTGGAAAAAATTCGCAAATGCATTAAGGCTGCGCATAGCACTCCGAATAGCCGACCGTGAACCAGAGAAAACCAAATCCGTGTTGGCAGAAATTGCAGCAGAAGGTGGCGCCTACATTAGTAGCAATGCTGAAATAGCACAATTGGTATATGTTGCTTCTCCTAATCAAAACCCGATAAGTAATACATTTGACACACGTAACGACCATAGGATAAGCAAAACAATTGTAGATAAATTGAGGAGCTTAGGTGATCCGCGTTTGCCAATATTTGCCAGCCCTACTAAAGATGCGACGCCTGAAACTTATGTGGGCGTTCCAAATGGTTTGCTAACCAGTGATGCCAACAGCCTTGGTTTAAATAAAACTTCTAAACCCGGCACTTACTTCCTTGCTCCTTCTGCACCTGCGGTTATCATCAGCTATGCTGAGGTATTATTTGATCGTGCAGAGATAGCAGCGCGTGGTTTTAGCAGTGAGGATCCGGCAGCTTTGTATAAACAAGCCGTTGAAGAATCATTAAGGCAATATGGGGTTACAGAAGGTGAAATCACTACATATACAAACCTTCCTGCCGTAAAGTATAACGCTGGTAATTACAAAAAATCTATTGGTGACCAAAAATGGATTGCTTTATTTGGACAGGGACTAGAAGCCTTTGCTGAGTGGAGAAGATTGGATTATCCGGAACTTGCTCCTGCCGTTGCAGGTACATTAGGCGGAAAACTACCTGTAAGATTTATATATCCAGGACGTGAACAATCGCTTAACGGGACAAATTATAAAGCCGCAGTAGCAAGACAAGGTGCTGATATATTAACTACAAGACTGTGGTTTGACATAAAATAATATCAAATACCTTTAGCAAGGTAATAAAAGAAAAAAGGCCGGTATCATGATTAATGATACCGGCCTTTTTTCTTTTATTAAATTTTACTTTCAAAGTGATAACTACCAGATCCAATTTCTTTAGTTGTATCTGGCAATACGATCTTAGCTTTGGTATTTGCTGGTACCGTAACATCAAGCTTTAACAATCCATTTTCCAATGTCCATGCTGATTTTACCGTGCCATATACAGTTTCTAATTCTGCCGATGCGTTAGTTATTTTTCCACCTGGTTTCGGCGCAATAACAATAGACTTATATCCTGGCTGATCAGCTACCGAATTTATTCCTGCAATTGTTCTATACATCCAGTCACCTATAGCACCATAAGCATAGTGATTATAAGAGTTCATATCAGGAGTTTGAAAAGATCCATCAGGTTTAATACCGTCCCATCTTTCCCATATCGTAGTAGCGCCCATTTTTACAGGATAAAGCCACGAAGGATAGCTTTCCTGCATTAAAAGATCGTAAGCAACATTGTTGTGTCCAAATCTGGTCAGTACATGGCATAAATAAGGTGTACCCAAAAAGCCGGTTGTCAGGTGATTTCCATAGTCGCGGACATTAGCAACCAGGCGTTCAGCGCATGGCGCTCTCAGTTCTTCGGGCAGCATGTCAAAATGAAGAGCTAAAACATAAGCGGTCTGCGTTCCAGATACCAATCGGCCAGTTGGCGTCATGTACTCCTTCACAAATGCTGCTTTGATCTCAGCAAGAAGTGCGGTGTATTTAGCTACATCATCCTGTTTACCTAATACTTTTGCCGCATTGATCAGCAACTGTGTAGAATGCGCATAAAAGGTCTGCGCAATCAAATATTTATCGGTTACTGCAGCCCTGCCATCATTATCATCATTCGGACGATAGAACAGCCAGTCGCCAAAGTGGAAACCTGAATTCCAAAGATTGTTCTTTGCAACGGATGAAATATAACCCACCCATTTCTGCATACTTTCATATTGTGTTTCCAATATCCTGCGATCACCGTAAGCAACATACATATCCCATGGAATAATTGTAGATACATCCGCCCATCCTGCAGATGCACCATCATTTGGTCCTAATACATTTGGGATCACATGCGGGATCAGGCCATTAGGTTGTTGATCTGTTTTTACATCTTTTAACCATTTGGTAAAAAATCCGGCAACATCCATATTATAAGCTGCTGTATTGGCAAAAGCCTGTGCGTCTCCTGTCCAGCCCAAACGCTCATCGCGCTGCGGGCAATCAGTCGGTACATCTACAAAGTTTCCTTTTTGCCCCCATTGGATGTTGTGCTGTAATTGATTCAGCATGGCATTAGATGTCGAAAACTTGCCTGTTGTTTCCATATCCGAATACACAGCAACTGCGGTTAGGTCCTCAGTTTTCAATTCTCCTGGATAGCCTTCTACCTTCACATATCTGAATCCCTGAAAAGTAAAATGAGGTTCAAAAACCTGCTCTGTATTTTCCTTTAATATATAAGTGTCCTGTGCCTTTGCAGATCTCAGATTTACCGTATAAAAGTTACCCTCTTTTGTAAGTACCTCTGCATGGCTCAAAGTGATCTTCGTTCCTGCAGCACCTTTAGCTTTAAGCATAACCCAACCCACCAGATTTTGCCCGAAATCCACTACTGTCTCTCCTGCGGGCGTTTTGAAAACTTTAAGTGCTTTAAATTGCTCATGTTTCCTTACCGGCGGACCACTCATAGCCACCAGCTTTTCAGTACCTTTTTCCATTGTACCAACTGCAGTCCATGCAGCATCTTCTTTAAAGCCTGTATTGTTCCAGCCGGCTATTTCCATCCTGGCATCATAGATCTCACCATCATAAATGTCCGAAGCCATAATTGGTCCATAGGTATATTTCCAGCTCTCATCTGTATTTATCGATTCCTTGGTACCATCAGTGTATTCCACCTCTACCTGCATCAGCAATCCGCGTGTATCACCATAAAAGTTGTGCTGATTTCCAAAACCGATTCGCCCTTTGTACCATCCATTTCCTAGACTTACACCCAATACATTAGCTCCACTTTTCAAAGCAGCAGTTATGTCGTATACCTGGTATTGCAGGTGATCTTTATAACTGGTCCATCCCGGTGCAAAATAGGTATCGCTTACGCGCTGACCATTGATGTTGGCTTCGTACAATCCTTTTGCAGTAATGTAGGCTATAGCCGATTTGACTTTCTTTTGTAAGGAGAATTCCTTTCTAAAAAGCGGGCTTCTTGCAGAACTATCTTTTCCCGCTACGGTGATCCATTTTGCGGTCCAGTCTGTCGGAGCAATTCCCATTTGAAAGAGACCAGGTTCAGACCAGGCAGATGTATTGCCGTGATTGTCTTTTACCCTAACCTGCCAATAATATCTCTTTTTTGATTGTAATTCTGATCCTGCATATTCGATCAATACAGATTGATCTCCTGTGGTAGATCCTTTCCAGACAAGATCCTTACCTGCATTCACTGAGGCCTTACTAGTGCCTACTCTAATTTCATAAGAAGATTGTAAGGTATTTTTTACTGTTGAAATGATTTTCCAGCTAAACCTGGGTTTTGGCGTTTCAATAGCCAGTGGATTTTTAAGGTGCTCAACCTTAAGGTCATTTACACTTAATTTCTGGGCAAGGGCCGTAAGGTTAACGGCAAACAAAAGCCCAAATACTGCACATTTCTGCAGCAACGTCTTAATACATGGTCTCATATTTGATTAATAATGAGTTGCCCGGAAATCCTAAGCAACTCACTATTATCCGTAATTAATTTGACATAAGTGTCATGCACTATCCTGTCCTTAATTAATTACTGGCCTACAAAACCATAAACCTTACCTGCTACAGTTTTAAAACCATATTTATAGCCATTTTCGTCTTTGCTGTTTTTCACAGCAAAAACTGCCTTTAAAGCATTTGGAACACGAAGATTGCAATCTCCGCCAGATAACGATTTCACAGAGAGCTTAACGATCTTTCCATCTTTCCATTGCAGATCAGTAATTTCAAAATTACCTCTTGCACGCAGACCTTTTACACTTCCACTAGTCCATTCTTTGGGTAAAGCAGGAAGCAATTCAATTTCTGAAGTTTGACTTTGAAGCAACATCTCCGCAACACCAGCAGTATAACCAAAGTTACCGTCTATCTGGAAAGGAGGATGTGCGCAAAACAAATTCGCATAAATTCCACCACCTTCATTATAATCAACACCAGAACCACCTACAAGTGTAATAAAGTTCTTAAGAATCAGATAAGCATGATCACCATCATGTAACCTTGCCCAAAAGTTCATTTTCCAGGCCATAGACCAACCAGTTGAGGCATCGCCACGTGCAAGTAAACTTACTTTTGCAGCTTTTGTTAGCTCTGGTGTTTCAGTCGTACTGAACTGTCTGCCCGGATGTAGACCAAAAAGATGAGATGCATGTCGGTGGTTATCCTTTGGATCATCACGATCTGTTTCCCACTCCTGTAACTGTCCCCATTTACCAATTTTGGGTTTTAACAGGTGCTCACGCATATCCATTACTTTATCTCTATAAGCTTTGTCAACGCCTAATGCATCAGCAGCTTCAATATAATTGGTAAACAGATCATACACGATTTGCTGATCGTACGAAACACCGTCTTCAGTAGGTCCATGTTCTGGCGACCAGCCCTTTGGTGCTACCAAAGTGCCATCATCTCTACGTTTCAAATAATCATCCCAAAACTCCGTGATCTCTTTTAGTATCGGGTAACCAAAGTTTTTAAGGTAAGCTTTGTCTCTTGTAAATGCGTAATGTTCCCAGATAGACTGTACATACCATGCACTACCTGGTGTGTTCCATAAAAAGCTTTCGCCACCAAAAATGTTGTTTTCCGTTTTCACAGTCCACCCACGTACCCCAGGATACTCCTTTTTGGTATTTTCCTTTTTCACTTCGCGCATACTGTTTATGTAATCCAGATATGGAAAATGAGATTCAGAAAGATTGGTAGGCTCTGCAAGCCAATAATTCATTTGGATATTAATGTTCGAGTGGTAATCAGACCGCCATGGCGGGTTGTTACTTTCGTTCCATAAGCCTTGCAAATTGGCAGGCAAGCCCCCTTTTCTCGATGAGTTGATTAACAAATATCTTCCATACTGAAAAATAAGTACCTCCAATTGAGGATCTGTTGCTTTCTTATAATTAATTATCCTTTTATAAGTTGGAAGCGACAGCGTTGCTGCCGGGGTAGCACCCAGGTTTAACGACACTCTTTCGAATAAATTCTGATAATCTTTAATGTGATTGTTTAGCAACAGCTGATAGTTTTTAGGTGATGCCGCCGCCAAAATCTGTTTAACTTTAGCATCAGGATCCTCACCTTTCCATTGTTGATCACGCTTATTGCTATAATCAGTTGCTGCTGAAAGTAAAATAGTAAATGCATCTGCCTTATTAATATTTAATTGAGATCCACCTTTACCATCCGATTCTATAACTGCAGATCCACCTTCTGTTTTTACCAATAAAGTAGCGCTGTATGCCATTCCATTTTCAAGTTTCCCAGCAATGGTTAACCTTGTTCCATCAGCGGTAACTTTTGCATCATGAGCATCCCTAAGTTGTATAGTAGCCGAGTATCCTGCCTTTTTATTGGCAGTAAAACGCAACACCATTACCTTATCAGGGAAACTGCAAAAGTACTCACGTTTATAGGCAACGCCATTGTCTGTGAAAGAAATTTTCTGAACAGCTTTGCTAATATCAGTTTCTCTGCGATAATCAGCAGGAACAGCAGCCTTAGCATCTTTGTCTTTAAAATTGATGTACACATCACCAAATGCTTGATAAGCACCTGTATTTGTTTCGTCCCCGGTCCACAAACTAATTTCATTAAATTGAATGTGTTCTTGTGAGATTCCGCCAAATACCATCCCGCCAATTCTTCCATTTCCCATAGGGAAAGCTTCTGTCATCCATTCTTTGGCAGGCTTATTATCCCATAGTTTTAAGTCCTGTGTGGGTTGCGCTACTTTCTTTACCTGAGCAGTCAGACTAAGCTGAAACAGCAGGAAAATAAAAAGTGCATAAATTTGTTTTTTGTGTGGTTTCATTTTGTGATATACAGGTTTGGTTAAAAAGTGTTTTCAATGATACTTAAATAAAGCACATAAAAATTCAGCAATTCTTACATCATCTTAAGGGATTTTAACATAAAACAGGTAATGATCCCAGAGATTAGCTGTACTTTTTAATCACCAATCCTTTTGTAAACATACTGTCTGTCGGCATTTATAAGGAGTTGCATTTTTCGTTTTTTGCCTGAGAATACAGCATCAACCGGATCGTTCTCATTTACAAAGAACTTGTCATTTGCATAGGGTTTTAGTTCAGTAACTCCCTTTTTCCGAATCATTGTAACTATGCCCGTTGTTACGGTTATCTTCAAGGTATCGTTGGCAAGATCATTATAATAGGAGCCCTGATAAGTATCCAGCAGTTCCTGATCTACCGGAACCTTAGCGTACTTAAACTTTTTGATGCCCAGCAACCAGGTATATAAACTATCGGTATTGTATGCTGAAGTCCAGCTGTCGTGGCCGTCTTCCGGAAAAATAGTGAATTTAACATCCGGATTTATAGGTTTTAGTGCATTAACCATATCCTGACTTGCTTTAAGCGGAACAACATTATCCTTTCCTCCATGAAAAACCCAAACAGGTGTATGCCTTATTGCCCAGACTTTGGAAACATCCCCCCCTCCACAGATCGGCACAACTGCGGCAAACATCTGAGGATATTTCATTGCCATATCCCAACTGCCATAACCACCCATACTTAAACCCGTTAAGTACAATCGATCTTCATCAATTCTATACTTTTTCTTAATGTCCTTCATTAAACGCATTAAATCTGTGCTTTCCCAGCGTTCTCCTTCTGGCACCTGGGGCGACACTACAATGAATGGAAACTTTTTCCCATCGGCGATCAATTTTGGTAAACCATTTACTGCAACCTTGCTTACATCATCTCCACGTTCACCACTGCCATGTAAAAATAATACAACAGGGAATTTTTGTTGATCATCTTTATTATAATTTTCCGGTAAATAAAGGAGATACTTTAATTCGTTGGTATATTTTTCCTGGCTTTGCTGGGCTAATAAAGCACCACAAAACAGATTGAAAACGACTAAGAAGACGAATAAGAATTTCATATTGAACAATTTAATAATCAGACTCTTAATATACGAGAATGTTACTAAATTAACCAGTTAGTTAAAGCTAAGATTTTATCTTTTTTATAGAAGCGATATCTCCAAGATCTTTTTTTCTTCCCGAGGCTTCTTTATTTTTTATGAACTCGGTTACGTTAATAAAGTTAACTTTAAGATTATCAACCTCGCCATCCACTCTATTTATATAAGCTTCATCAAATTCAACACCGGATATTGCATTTAGGATATCAATCCTTAAGGGTGGATATCCCAATTGAGTAACATAATTTTCCTTTAAAAAATCTTGTTCAGTTAAACCTAATGATCCAAAACCAAAATCATTCAATACCTTAATCATTCTTGATGCATTTTTGGCGCTTGGTTTAATCCAAATATCTAAATCTCCGGTATGTCTGGGGCGACCATGGTACGCAAGTGCATGGGCACCCACTATCATATAATCAACCTTATGAAGATTGAGCAATTCTATAAAATCAATAAAATCTTGTTCGAAGATCATAATTTCCTTTGTTGAACTACTTTTTCAATTTTTTCGGGAAATTTACCATCTGCCCAAGTAAAATAGTTTTTTCTCAAGCGACTAACTTCAGATAATCTCTCGGAAACTGTTCTACTAAGCCAAAATAAAACATCGAGACTGTCTTCGTCTTCCATTTTGACCTGATTAACTACCATGGCTATTTTTCTAATGTGCTCCATATCTTAAGACTACGATGAAATCACTAAAAATTGATATCCTCATTACAAAAATAAGAAAAAAACAAGACTGTTTTATATCTATATATGCCCTATCTCAGTCTACCTAAAACATTGATAGTTGCTCGTCTCTCGATTGAGAGTTGCTTTGAAAAACAAACTCTCCAATTACTACAAATTGGCCTTCGTTCACACGAACACGAAGAACTATTCTATCGCAAATAAAGTTTAGATTTACTTTTGTATCCATAAACAGATCTCTTGCCAAGGATAATTGTTCGTGGTTTAATCTCCTACCTATTGATATATGAGGGTTATAACTTCTATGAGTCAACTTAACTTTCATACCTTGTTGAATCCTCTTCATACATTGTTTAAGTATAATCTCTGACTCCTTATCTGGCAATATGCATATTACTCCATTTTCATATATATCAATACGATCAAATGTTAAATCCAAAGGCGGTTCAGAAGTACAAAGCTTAAGCAATTGACTTTTAATAGCTAACAATTCTCTTTCACCAATTACATTAAACTCACATATTGTTATGTGAGCCTTTGAATTTCTACTGCCATACCAACCAGCTACGGATGCCAGCTCATCTTTCATAGCCTTCACCTTTTCCATTACTGAGAGAACAGGATATATCGCTACTGAATAAACAGAAATTTCACTCATATCTATAATAAAGATAAGAGATTACTTCTTACTCCTTGCCTTATATCTTCTGTAAGAAACAAAAGCCAAAGCAAAAACTACCGCCAGCGTAATATACACCCACGACGGAATTGGCACAGGATCACCTTGCGCATACGAATGCAAACCAGTCAGGTAGTAATTAACCCCGAAATAAGTCATGATTATACTGGAGAAACTTAACAGCGACAGCAAATTAAACAAGTACTTACTTCTTAAGCCCGGAATTAAACGAACGTGCAGTACAAACGCATAAACAATAACCGAAATAAACGCCCAGGTTTCTTTCGGGTCCCAGCTCCAATAACGGCCCCAACTCTCATTAGCCCATACACCACCTAAAAACGTACCAACAGTAAGTAAAAATAAACCTACCGTTAACGACATTTCATTCACAATCGTTAGCTCAGTTATCGAAGCTTTAACCTTTGCACTGATTTTATTGTTATCAATTACATAAAGTATCAATACAACTGTACCCATCAATGCACTTAAGCCAAAGAAACCATAACTAGAAGTAATAATTGCTACGTGAATCATCAACCAATATGATTTCAATACAGGAACCAGCGGAGTAATCTGAGGATTCATCTGAGAACCACCGTGTGCAAAGCCCATCAAAATCACAGCAATTAAACAACCCGCAGCAGGTATAAACGCATTACTGTTTCTATACATTAGTAAACCGGATAAAACACCTATCCAGCTAATAAACAATACCGCTTCATAACCATTACTCCAAGGCTCATGCCCCGAAATATACCAACGAGCTCCTAAACCAACCGCCTGTAAAGTTGCTGCAATGCCGATAAGTATCAAAACTACCTTAACCAGTGTATCAAGTGATTTAGAATTCTTAAATAGCTTCATGAAGGCAAGTGAAAGTATCACTACCCCTAGAATGGCATAAGTAATCATCAGATTCAGGAATATATTCCATGAGTTATAACTGATCTCCCATTCTACTTTCGACTGTGAAGGCACTACATTCTTACCATATTTCTGTTGCGCTTCGCCAATATCTTTCAGTGCTGCATCGGCCGAAGACCAGTTACCTGATACCTGAGCGTCGTTAACAGCTTTAACATAACGGCTAATAGCACTTGGTTTAACGGAAATACTATCTAAATCACTTATAGTCATAGCAATCCAGGTATTATTCGCATCACCAATAATTGGAGAAACACGTAAATACTGCCCATAAACCAATTGCTCCATAGCCTGTAACTTATCATTCAGATCAATTACATCTTTATCGTAGCTATTTTGTTCAGCAGGTTTCTTAGCAAATGCCTTTGCATAATCGTCTTTTAATCTGAATTCAGCAGTCCCGTCCGGATTAATCTTTATCAAATTTACCATCGAAGTATAACCTTCGGGAGTAGCGCTCACAGTTTTAAGCAATTCAGGCCCACCCTTAGTATTTACTTTAATCAACGGAACGTTGATCCAGTTGAAAGGCATTGTCGAAATAGATAAGAAAAACTGGTTTGCATTTAATGTATAAAAACGATCCTTGCGATGTAATTTCCTAAGGATTTCCAGTGCCATCGTATTAACAGGTTCAATCCGGCCATCAATATTTTGCACCAATAAATGGCCAAACTTATCGGCATGAGTCTCATCTATTTTAATAGATGAAGCAAATTGTACCGGGTCTAAGGTTTTAGTAGGCAAAAACAGTTGCGTATCATTATGCTCATGTTTATGTTCTGGGGCAGTACCATTCCCAGGCACAACGTTGTGCTCATTATCGTGAACCTCACCATTTTCATGAACATGAGTAGTTGCGCCATCAGTACCATGCATATCTATCTTCTGACTAAAAGCCCCACCGACAGGCAAAAAGAAAAGCAGCAACAGCAATGTTTTCGATTTAGAGATTGTTTTCAATTGCTCATTCAATTTCGAAAAATGAGTCCCTTTCCAGAATAGCGTAACAAACATGCCTAAGAAAAGTAAAATATAACCAATATAAGTAACGTTGGTACCCAACTGATCATGATTTACAGATAGAATCGTCCCCTTTTCGTCCTCATCAAAACTTGCCTGAAAAAAGCGATAACCAGAATGATCCAATACATGGTTCATAAATATTTTATATGGTGTTTCTCCAGCCTCATCCAAAATCATGACATCAGAAGAATAAGAAGCCGGACTATTACTACCCGGATATTTTTCCATCTTAAAATCTACCAATTTAAGCGAAAACGGCGTTTGATAGATCTTAGATCCATAAGCCAAGGAAATCCTCAAACCGCCAACTTCACTTTGATGTTGAAAATTTGTCATCCCTTTTCCACCGTAAAACGACACCGTATCCACAGCGGTTGGTGTGGTAATTTGTACTTTCACTAAATCCAGATCATGCTCATGAGTCCTTTTATCACCCTCAAAATAAATGAGGCGGCCTGGTATTGCAGGCTCAGGAACAACAAAGGCAAATCCACCATAAGTGTATAAGCTTCTTAAATTGAAGGGCTGAGGAACATTATTTCCAACAACAGGTTTTCTTTCCTGGGTAGCCATAATCATATAATTACCCTCGTAAGGAGAAGAAATCTGAAGTGCACCGCTTGCATCACTTATATTGATGGCACCCGGTGTTTCTTTGTTAAAAGAAACCAGCATGTTCTGCATCAGCTGCACACCACCCGTAGGAATATATTTATTTACACGTTTACCATTTTCAAGTACAACAAGATGTAAGGTTGGTTTACCAGTATCACCGCGCACCAATGAATCCTGTGCCCTTGCATAAAAATCAACAACCTTTAGCTTAACACGCTCTCCATTGTAATCGTACTCAGAAGTAAATGTCTTTTTAAAAGGCTTTAAATACATAGGAATGCGGCTAGAAGTTAAATTAGCAGGCACATCATCATATGCCAATGCCGCATCACCCTTACCTATCTGTACCTTAATAAAGGTCTTATCCGAAATAATGTCTTTACTTGTTTCGCCTTCGCGGATATGCATTGATCCTTCAAAACTTATATATCTTGTGATATAACCACCAATAAAAATAAGCACAAATGCGAGGTGGAATACCAATAGAGGCCATTTCTTACGTTGCAAAAGTTGGTATCTGCCAATATTCCCAATAAAGTTCAATACCAGGATTAGCATAATCAATTCAAACCACCAGCAGTCATAAATTAGCGCCTTGGCAACAGATGTTCCATAGTCATTTTCCACAAAAGTGGCCATGGCCATAGAAAAAGCATAAAGCAACAACATCACACCCGTGGTACGGGTTGAAAAGAGAATTTTACCTAACCTGTTAATCATTATTAATGTTTCTTTTTTATTTCTACCAATAAGATTTTCTGAATCTTACCTAAAAAAATGATTTGCGTATTATAATTGGTGGCAAAGATGCCCCTAGCAAATCAAAAAAAATAAGGGTAATTGAATTTATGGCAAAAATAAGACTAAACGCCACCTAATAGAGTTGAGAAAAAGGAAAAGATACCTGTTTATATAAAACATCATCCAAACCATAGATGTCCTTATAGAAATGAACAACACCCTTTTTCTCCGCCCAGGCAGTATAATAGGTAATACAAACAGGTACCTGAAGAGGTAGTCCGATATATTTTGCTCTTGGATAACCATTAGCCATCGCTTTTTTTATCTGATCAAACTTTGGTCCTTTACCAAACAGTGCATAAGCAAGGTTTAAAGGTTGTTCGACCCGCACACAACCATGGCTCACTGCCCTTATACTTTGCTTAAATGGCGATTGTGTAGGTGTATCATGGAGGTAAACGCTACTCTCATTATTAAAAAGAAATTTGATCCTGCCAAGGGGATTTTGCTCGCCCGGCTGTTGTTTAAATGAATAAGAACCTGTTTCTTCAGATTGCCAGTCGATAGCTTCCGGATCGCCCACAAGCTTACCATTCCGGTATACATTGATATCGTTGTTAGCAAAATAATACCTGTTTCTTTTTGCGTACGTGATGATCTCATTACTTGCAATGCTTTGCGGGATATTCCAAACCGGATTTACCTGTACACTATAGATCATGCTGCTCAGTTGAGGAGTTTCCTTATTCACTTCCTTTTCACCAACACAAACCTTCATGCGAAGCACCACTTTTCCGCTATCTATCACACTCAACATAAACTCCGGAATATTTACCAGCACATATTTATCAGCAGTAGGCTTGTTTTTCCACCTCAATCGTTCCAGGTTTACCATTAGAGTGCGATAAATACTGTCACTTTCCTTTTCCGATTTTAGTGCTTTTTGCAAAGCCAGGTATTGTTTGTCTTTTGGTTGTATGCTATCAAGGTAAGTTTTGATATTTCTTACTTCAAAAACCTGTATAATACTCATGCTATCGGGTCGCAATGTTGGACTGCTATAATTAATATAAACCCTTGCCGGATCGGTAATCCCAAATTGCAAAGCATTACTATATTTGATCATTGCATCGGCAATGACCAATTCAAGCTCCATAGCATCCTGATAAACTTCCCATTCTTTTCTCCGGGAATCTTTATCATTATAATTATCCAATAACTTTTTGATACGGCTTACCGAAAAAACTTCCGGATCTATCCCATGAACATTCGCGTTCCCTAAATAGTCCTCTAAAGTTCGTAGCTGATTATCCGGCATAAAGCGGGACACGAGTACAGGTTGAAATTCATTTCTCTTATAAAAAGAGTCAATTTGCTCTGGATAAGTAAAAGTAAGGTGGCTGGCTTCAAAAACTTTTTTGAATTCGGCTGCGACATCCATTTTTTCAGCATGTTTCTTTAAAATTGGAGGCTCTATTTTATTTAGCCGCACCAGTGGTGTTGGTGTAGCAGTACGCTTAACGGTACAGGATAGGCAAAACAATATACAAGTCATCATGACAATGGCCACCTCCCTCAGAAAAGGGAGTTTAAGGGGATGATCTATATTAAACATCTCGATGAGACTTATTATTCACTAACAAATAAAGTAACAACTTGTTTTGTCAGCATCCCCCTCTTCTTTGTGAAATATTGCCAGGTGGTTGCCTTGAGCTTTTTAAGCGGTTTATTCGGCTCCCATCCGAAACAACCCCAAAAAACGCCTTAGCAACCTCCTAAGCAACATCCTGGCACTAGCCAGAAATATCAATACGTCTAAATTTATGAAAATGCTACGAAGCATTTGTAGTTTTTTTGAAAAAAAGCATAAAATAACCCGCGACAAATGAATGTCGCAGGCTATTTAAATTAACGCTCTCGATACAAACATAGGGAGCAATTATGAAGATTTGATGAATTTTTTTAAATATTTAACCAATACACCAATTTTATTACCAAAGCCCTGTTTTTAACAGCAAAAGGTTCGGGCAAATAGTTATCAGTATATACGATAAACAGATCTGAAGCAGGGCGATATCTCCATTGGAACCTCGTATTTACATTCATATTTTTCATTTGCTCGTTGTATTGCACAAAGCCGGTAAGAAACAATGTATTTGTCATGGTAACATCCAGCCTTGGGCCTACAAGCCAGAAATCGTTGTATCCCCATGGTTTGGGCAGGTTCAGCTTATTGTAGTTTGCACTTAGTGCAATACTTACATATGGTTGAAAACGATAACCAAATTCCCCACCTAATGTTAATCGTTTACCATCGGCATAATAGCCTCCATAGCGAGCATTCAATGCATATGTAAACAAGCTCTGAGGTTTAGACACATAATCGGCCCCAACGGTTGTCCAATTGTGCTCACTTCCAGCTACAAGCGTATCTATTTTAGTACTTACCGGATCAAAGGGTTGCAGAAGCTTAATGTAAGTACCAGACCCCCATACGGTAAGTGTGTTCCTGCTTCTAAACACCATGCCATAAGATGCCAACAGCTCGTTATCCGTACGGTGCATATTTTCATCAAAGAAATTGGTAGATGTAATTTGTGGCCCATGACTCAGTAATGGTCCTTTCTTTGGAAAGAAAAGACGGGTAATCTGTGGCATCATTTTAACATATCCCTGGCGGGGCACGTAACCTACCTCAGCAGTATAATTGCGGCCTACATATTCATGTTGCCAGCTAATGTTCCATTTACCACTTGTGTATTGCAGGTTAGCGGCATGCGTCCAGTCGTGTCCACTTTTCCCCGGACTAAAAGATTTAAGTACCATTGCCTTCCCAGTCCAGAAGTTATTGGCCGAAGCCAGATTATATTCCATCCCAAAGTTCCTGTTGTAACGGGAATAAGTAGCTGTGCCCGGTGCCAGATCACTTGGATTATAATTTAAAGATTCTTTATTGATCAATAAAAAGCCAACATTAGAGCGGGCAAATACACGACGCTGCAGGGCTGCAACCGTGAAATTCTGAGCGGGCAAAGCAGTAGAGTTCTGTTTCTCTGTTTGCATATTCATAATGCCCAGCCTCCAATCCTTGTTTAATTTACCGCTTAAGCGTGCACCAAATTTAATGGGTACCCCCAGGCCTATCCTGCGGGAAAAGAAAGGTCGAATACCTGCATACCCGAAATTGGTAAACTGGTCTCCATTTTCCAGAAAGAACTGCCTTCTTTCAGGGTAAAATAACTCAAACCTATCTAAATTAGTGACTTGTTTATCTACATCTACCTGCGAAAAATCAGGATTTACGGTAAGATCAAGGTTTAGGGAAGAGGTAATAGCCACCTTAGCATCTAGTCCTATATCCTTACGATATGTTGATGGCTTATCCGTTTCATAATCTTTAATAACGCCACCAAGTGCATACGGGATTAGAGAAACAGTAGTACCTGGGTCTGGCGGTGGCATATCCCATACCAGCGTACCGGTATAAGCTAAGGAAGCTGATGGAAACTGTCTTGGTACAGGTGCCCAACTACTTTTTTCCGTAGTTTTCAGATCATTTCTGCCGAAGTTTATCCCCCATTTTGTAATACCTTTCTTATATCTGATACTTTTAAATGGGATTACAGCTTCAAAAACCCACTTATCGGGATAGTTCTTTACTACAGATTGCCATTTATTGTCCCAGCTCAGATCTACCTTACCGCCATCATACATTAGGCCATCCCATTGTGCGCCCGCAGCATTGGCACCAAATGCGAAACCATTGGTTTGATCATCAAATGGATCCATGAACATAATAAAGTTGTCGTTTTTTAAAAAGGAAAAATCACGGCGCAGAGATTCTACCATATAAGGGCCGGGTGCCCCGTTATAGTTTACTACTGAAAGGTAAAGATTCTGCTGATCGTAGGTCATCCGCACATCAGTACGCACTTTGGCATAACTGGTATCCATTGGCAGGATCATGTAGAAATCTGATGCTACGTCGGCATCTTGCCAGGCTTGCTCATCTAATTCCCCATCTATCTTAATGGTCGACGAAGCTTTATTGATATGTAACTGATAAGCATCATTTTTTTTTTGAGCTGAAACAGATAAACAGAAAAAGAAAGCAAGTAAAAAGAGGCTAATTCGCACAATAGGTTAGGTTCGGTTAAGAGGCCCAAAGTATAAAAAAAAGATAGGCGCTGCAATATTGTAATTGTAACATGATGAACATAATAGCCCCAAAAACCTACGAGACTGAAAAAATTTAATAAAAAAACAGGTCGAAACAACAAAGTGGCTTTATCTAAAAAAGATTATTCCTAAGTTTACAATGAAAAACCTACACATAAACCACAATAATGAAACAAAACTTCATTTCTACAATGTTCAGGGTAGCAATTGCCCTGAGTTTACCCCTGATTTTCTTTGGCTGCTCAGTTAAGCAATCCTCACCAAGCCCAAAATGGGAACAAATGTTCGATGGAAAGGACTTAAATGGCTGGGATGTAAAAATAAGAAAGCATGATCTGAATGACAATTACGGAAATACTTTTAGTGTTAAAGACGGAAACATTCAGGTTAGATATGACAAATATTCAGAATTTGATGAGCAATATGGTCACCTGTTTTACAAAAAACCTTACTCATATTATCTTATAGGAGTAGAGTATCGTTTTGTTGGAGATCAAGTAAAAGGCGGTCCGGGATGGGCATACCGCAACAGCGGCATCATGATCCATGGTCAGGATCCTGCTACGATGAAAAAAGATCAGGATTTCCCTAACTCTATAGAAGTTCAGCTATTGGGCGGCGCTGGCAATGGCGAACGCTCAACTGCAAACCTATGTACCCCTGGTACTCAATTTGTAAAAGACGGCAAAGTGATCAAAACCCATTGTATTGAATCTAACTCAAAAACTTTCAATGGCGATCAATGGGTACGCGTTGAAGTTCTTGTACTTGCAGACTCTTTAGTGGTTCACTATGTGAATGGCGAAGAGGTATTACGCTACACCAGACCACAGTTAGACCCTGTTGGCGGTGCTGCAGAGGGCCAGCTTTTAAAAGGCGGTTCTATTTCATTACAAAGCGAAAGCCATCCGGTAGATTTCAGAAAAGTTGAAATCATCAATTTAGAAAAGTATGCCAAGAGCCCTGCTAAATTACAGGAAGTGGTTCAAAAACTAATGGCAGAAAAAAGAGTAGCAAAACAATAACACACTTACAGTAAACACTTAATAGAATACACAAATGATTAAATTTTCTTTAAGCCTTATTTATTCCCTGATACTATTCCTGGGAATAAAAAGCTTCGTGGGCGAACCAAAAACCACCTCTTTTGACCCTCCTGAATTAACAATTACGCCGTTTGCCGGCCCTGATGTTACACCAAGTCCCGCTTGTCTGGCTGTTGCTGCAACAGGCGAAGTTTTTGTAGGTGTTGATATGATCGGATCATTAGGAAAAGATCCGGGCAAAGGCCGTATCCTTAAACTTGTTGATAAAGACAACGATGGTAAAATGGACCAGCATGTAGAATTTGCAATGGTTGATAACCCTCGTGGTATTATCGTGCAAGGCGATAAGGTCTTTGTATTACACACAACCTTCTCTAAAGAAACTGGTAAAGCTACAGGAATGGCGCTGGTAGTTTTTGAAGATAAAGATGGTGACGGAAAGGCTGATGGTCCTGCAAAACCTCTAATTGAAAACCTTAGTAATACTAAATACATTCAGGAACGTGGAACAGACCACGCTACAAATGGAATCAGAATGGGTATAGATGGTTGGATTTACATTTCTGTTGGTGATTTTGGATTTCATAATGCAGTAGATCGTTCTGGCAAAAAACTAACCATGCTTGGTGGTGGTATTGTCCGCGTGCGCCCTGATGGCACCGAAATGGAAATATTTATTCATGGAACGCGTAACGTTTATGATGTGGCTATTGATCCGTACATGAATGTTTTCACAAGAGAAAACACCAATGATGGTGGTGGATGGAATGTTCGCTTTTCGCATTTTATCCAATCTGGAGAATATGGATATCCTGTTTTGTTTCAACACTTTACTGATGAAATATTACCGGCATTAGTAGATGTTGGTGGAGGTTCAGGTACCGGCGCTCTATTTATGAGCGAACCAACCTGGCCTGAAAAATACAACAACGTTCCAATGATGGCTGATTGGGGAAGAAGCATGCTCTATATCCATAGAGTTACACCTGATGGGCCTACTTTCACCCAAAAAGAAGAAGAGTTTATTAAACTTCCTCAAATCACAGATTTAGATGTTGACGGATCGGGCAGACTTTACCTTTCTGCATGGGATGGCGCAGGTTATTCTGGTAGCCCAAGTAAAGGTTATGTAGTTCGTGCAGTACCAAACAACTGGACATATAAAGCATTCCCAAATGTTGAAAAAGCCTCTGTTAAACAATTAGCAGAATTGCTTAAATCAGCCAGTGCAGTAGCCCGTTTAGCTGCTTCGCAGGAGCTGATTAACCGTTCGAACAAACAAGCTACTGCAGCTGCTTTAAAAATTGCTTCCGACAAAAAACTTCCTTTATATGCACGTGTTGCTGGTATTTACACTTATGCACAAGCTGCTGGTGTTGATGGAATCCCTGCTTTATTAGCATTTACAAAAGAAGATGCGATGAGAGAGTTCGCATTGAAAACACTTGCAGATCGCAAAAACAACTTACAAAATGTTCCAACTGAGCCGTTTTTAGAGGGACTTAAAGATCCTTCTCCACGTGTTCAAGCTGTTGCTGCAATAGGACTAGGTCGTTTAGGACATGTAGAAACTGCCACTGCCCTATTACAAACCAAAGTTCCTGCATCATTTGTAGAACCTGCTAAAGATGTAGAGGGTCCTCATGCTACTCCTAATCCCGCTATTGTTCAACCTCACTTAGCTGTACAGGCATTAATAAACCTTAAAGCTGTGGATGCTACTATAGCAGCAATTAATGGTGAAAATTCAACGCTTGCATTGTGGGCTTTACGTTATATGCATGATCAAAAAGCGGTTAATGCATTAATTGATGCGTATCAGAAATCGAATGAGGAAAAGTTTAAAACACAAATCCTGACAACATTGGCTCGACTTTATAAGAAAGAAGATGCTTATGATGCGTCATGGTGGTGGGGTACAAGACCAGATTCTCACGGTCCATACTATAAAGCAGTATTATGGGAAGGTTCTCCGGCCATAGAGAAATTCCTTGTAGGAGAATCAGAGAAAAAAGGTGCCAGCGGCAAGCAATTTTTCGCAGACTTAGATGCCCGCAATCGTATGGATATCGCTGCATTTGCTACCGAAGAAAAAGTTGCTGCTACCGAAGAGCCTAAAGTAGATCTTGAAAAGATTAAGAATCAAAAAGGCCAGGTTGGTAAATCATCTATTGAGGATGTTTTATTGGCCATCAATAAATTAGAAGGTGACGCGGTTAAAGGTAAAGCATTATTTACCCGTCAGGGATGTATTGCCTGCCATAGCATCAGCAAAGGCGAAAAAATGAAAGGACCATTTATGGGCCAAATCGGTTCTATTATGAATCGTGAGCAAATTGCTGAGTCTATCCTTAAACCAAGTGCTTCAATTTCGCAAGGATTTGCTACAGTGATGATCTCTGCTAAGGGAGATAAAACTTATATGGGCTTTATTACTGAAGAAACAGCTGCTAAGGTTGTGATGCGTAATATTGCCGGTGAAGTTTTCACTATTAAAGCAAGCGATATCTTATCGCGCAAAGAAATGGATTCATCTATGATGCCAGCGGGTTTAGCCAATTCATTGTCGTACGATGAACTTGCTTCACTTGTTACTTTCCTTTCTCAGCAAAAGAAATAATTTAGGCGATCGTCTGAAACGCTGTCGTCATCTCGAAGAACTGAGAGATCTCTTGAATCATGTTTAAACAAGAGATCTCTCAGTTCTTCGAGATGACGGTAGCGCCTGGACGGTCACTTAAGAATCACCTTTAAAACCTTCCTGCCAGTGAAATTCCATATGTTTTCGGATTACCCAAATGGGCAGCACCGAAATCATAAACATAATCTACATAGGTTTTATCACTCAAATTTCTTCCCCAGAAAAACACGTCAAATCTCTTATTAGAAACACCAATTTTTGCATTGAACAGATGATAGCCTTTTTGCTCAAACCGGTTTTGAAGATCAAAAAATTGATCTCCTGTATACGCCCACTCACCTCGTGCAATCAAATTCAGCTTATTAAGGTTTTCAATTTGATAGCCGTACTGCAATGCAAGCATAGAAGTCATTTCCGGTGTGTAGATCTGTTTGTTGCCATCAAAATTCACAACCTCCTTATCTACCGGCAAACTCAATGATTTATATTTTGCATCAGTATAGCCAAAGTTATAATCAACGCTTAGTCCTTTAACAGGTCTGGCCGAAAGTTCAACCTCAACACCTTTACTACTTAATTTTCCTGCATTTCTGGTTATTGTTATTGCATCTGGCAAGATCAGTACAGGTATTTGTGCATCTGTAAGTCTAACATAAAAAGCGGCAACATTAACGCTTAAGCGTTGATCGAAAAAGGTATTTTTAGATCCAAACTCCAGATTATTACCATATTCTGGTTTGTAGGCCACTAAAGGTCTTGCAGTTCTGTCGGAACCGATTTGTGTAAGACCGCCAGCACGAAAACCTCTGCTGTAAGTTGCATAAAGGCTATGGTCAGCCACAAACAAATAAGCAAGACTAACTTTAGGAGATAATGCGTTGAAAGTAGCAGTTGCGCTGGTATCTTTTTGTTCAACTATAGGCTGCGTCTCGCCAGGCATTAACATCTCTCCATATACCCCTTGCTTTTTATGCTCATAATCATAACGTAAACCGGCAGTGGCCGACAACTCATCTGTTATTGCATAGCTAACCTGCCCAAAAGCAGCTAAGCCAAAGCCCTTCCCTTTGTTAATACTTATGATATTAAGACCAGGCATAGACCCTACCATTTCCGCATCTTCACCAAAAGACAAGCCTTGTTTTACCGGGTTTTTCTGATAGAAGCCATACACGCCTCCTACCCATTTAAGCCTTGAAGTAGACGATGAAGGAGAACTGAACTTGAACTCCTGAGTTAAAACCTGTATTTTATTCCAGTCCTTACCATAGTTATTAATAAGAGAAATTCCATCGATCGGTGAAAAATCACTGTCTATGGGTTTATCATAATACCTGTAGTTAGACTGATAAGCACTTTGAGAAGTAAAATTAAAACCATCACCAGCATAATTTGCAGACAATGAAGCGTTAAACAAGTTATCAAACATCTTTGTTAACGTATTCTGGTTTACTTTAAAAGGGCTACTTAATGCATCCTCAACAGAAGCCACTAATGGAAATGTTCCGTCATTACGGTTCTCATTATGTTTTACATTTAAAGTTAAATCAAACTTTGAACTGCCCTGAAATTTCAGATAATAATTTCCCAGGTAGCCATGTAAACGATCATATTTTTTATTGTTAAACTCATTGGTATAAAATCCACTTTGCCTGTTAACCAGACCTGCTGCACCAAAAAACAACTTATCCTTAATTAGAGCAGTTCTGATACCTGCGCTATAACGCTGCTGACCATAATTCCCGAAATCAACACCTGCAAAACCAGTTGTATAATTTGCGGGCTTTTTGGTGATAATGTTAATTACCCCACCCATTGCATTTCTACCATACAAAGTGCCCTGAGGGCCACGCAATACTTCTATCCGTTCTACATCAAACAGAGAAGAAATGTATGTATCCAATCCAAATTGATTTACACCATCAATATATGTAGCTACCGCCGGATCGTAAGAAGTTGTAGTAATACCTCTTATTGAGGTTACATTCCTTCCATCACCAGGGTTACTGCTATAAAGATTTGGAACAATAGCCGACAAATCTCTGGTGTTCTGTATCCTGTAATCATTCACTTTTGCTGATGAAAAAACAGATATACTGGAAGGTATATTCTGAACATTTTCTTCAGTTTTCTGTGCAGAAACAATTACTTCATCCAACTTCAACCCGGCATCTTCTAAAGTAATATTCATGCTCCTGTTATCATCGGTTACCAGTTTATTTATTGCTGCATAACCCACCGCGCTGAACCTTAAACTTACTTTGCCCGAGGGAACATTAACAAGTTCAAAAGCACCTGTCAAATCTGTAACTGTACTTAAATTTGTATTTAATACCTGTACCGTTACTGCATCAACAGGAACTCCCTTAGCGTCTTTAACCGTTCCTGAAATCTTATTCTGTTGTGCACTCGCTGCAAAACAGATGAAAATGCTTAAACACAAGCACGCTATTATTCTATTCATTCTATTTCTTTTGTACAATTATTAATTGGAAACAGCCTCAAAAGCAGCACTGAAATCCCCAATAAGATCCTCTATATCTTCAATACCTACAGACAATCTAACCATAGAATCAGGGATTCCCATTTCATCACGTCTTTCTTTACCTAATTCGAAGAATATGGTATGAGCAACGGGAATTGCAAGTGTACGGGTATCACCAAGGTTGCTTGATTTGATAACCAGTTTAAGCTCATTCAGGAACTTAAAGCAATCGATGCCATCAACTAGTGCAAAACTCAGTAATCCGCCATAGCGATGGAACAAGCTTGAAGCAAGTTCATGCTGAGGGTGACTTTTCAATCCAGGATAATAAACTTTACTGATTAAAGGATGCTTATCCAGAAATTCTGCAAGTGTAGCCGCGTTACTGCAAGCACGTTCAAGCCTTAAAGCAATAGTTTCAGAACCCACAGAAATACTATGCGCTGCTTCAGGAGCAAGCGTGCCACCACCATCACGTAAACCTCTTTTTCTTATTTGCGTCATTCCCTGCATTTCCGGACGGATCTGCTCGCGGATTATTGGTGCAATGTTAGGAAAGCTAAGCCAATCGAATAAGCCCGTATCAGTTACACTTCCACCTAATGCATTACCATGACCGCCAATATATTTTGTTAAAGAGTTAATGATAAGACTAGCCTTTACTGCAACCGGACGGAACAAGTAAGGTGATGTCATTGTATTATCTACTACATAGATCAATTTTTTGTCTTCACAAAAATCACCTATAGCACCTAGATCTGATATTTGGGTAGCAGGGTTTGCAATGGTTTCTACAAATACCATTCTGGTATTTTCCTGATAGGCATTTTTAATATTCTGAACATCAGTTGCATCAACAAAAGAGATGCTCAGGCCCATCTCCATATATGTCTGCATAATACTTCTGGTATTACCAAAAAGGTATGAACTTGCAATAATATGGTCGCCTGCTTTTATTAAAGCCAGTATGGTAGAAGAAATGGCAGCCATTCCGGTAGCAAAAGAAACAGTAGCAAGACCCTGTTCCATTTGTGTTACTTTATGCTCAAGTGCAGTTGTTGTTGGATTGCCCTGACGGGAATAAGCATAACCCTTTGTTTTGTTTTGAAAAACATTTACCAAGCCCTGGACGTCATCGTATCCCCAGGTTACTGCGTTATGAACAGGTTGATGTAATGCACCGAATTCTGGTTTCAAAAGACGGTCTGAATGAAGTATGGTGGTTGTAAATCCTTTTTTATCGCTCATTTAAACTTAATTTATTCAAGAAAACAAACTTCCATCTTTTATTTTAAAAAAAAGACGTTTTGCATAGGAAATCTGAAATATTACCAGTCTATTAACAGAATGGTTACTTTTACCATTAAATCTAAAACACACAATGAAACCATCTTTAGTACTCATTTTCATCTTATTCCTGATTACAGGAGTTAGCGCTCAACAAATTAAATACGGTACCGGAAACGACAGTTGGAATCCCGACTCTCTGGGGAACCATAGAGCTGTACTAACGGTAAGCGCAGCTGGAAATGTAGCAAAAGCAACTATCGAATGGCGAAGAAGAGACACCCATCCCGAGCTTAAGGATATTTGGGTGGTTGATGCAAAAACCAACAGCAGAATCACAGATGTAAAGGCTGCAAACATCAGCAGAGAACAAGGGACCATCTATTTTGAGCCAACCTCAGGAGCCGGCACTTATTATGTTTACTACATGCCGTACCAGGTAGAAGGACGTTCAAATTACCCAAATGCTCAGTATAGAAAGGCTCCGACAGCTGAGAGTCAGTGGCCAAAATCAACCGCAAACGCTGTACCTGCCAAACTTGTACGCATAGAGGCAATTAATGCAATGAGCAGTTTCTACCCTATGGAAGTAATTGCTACCGCAGCAGAAACTAAAAACCTGATTAAACAACATCCACAAAAAGACTATCTTGTTTTTACTGAAGACAGGGTTAATCCTATAAAAATGCAGGACGATCTGCCTCAGTTATGGATCACAAAAGGATTAAAGAACGCTTTCTCCGGAACAGCATCTAAAGGAGAAAACTACACCTATCAGCTCGGTATTTATCCGGTAAAAAAAGATATTAATGATGTTAAAGTTACCTTCAGCGATCTAAAAAATAAAGCAGGCAAATCCATTTCTGCAAAAGCTTTTTCATGTTTAAATACCGATGGCGTTAACTGGGACGGCAGCCCGTTACATAAAACTGTAAACGTAGCCAAAAACAAAGTTCAGGCCTTATGGATACTTGCTGATATCCCTAAAGACATTAGCGCAGGTATTTATACAGGTACAGCAACTGTTAGCGCCAAAGGCTCGGCCAATACAATTATCCGGATTGTGCTAACAGTAAACAACACTGTCCTGGCAGATGGAGGTATAAATGAACCGCAAAAACAAACCCGACTTAAATGGTTAAATTCAACCATGGCAGAGAAAAATGAGGTTATTGCTCCTTACATTCCTCTTGTTATAAACGACAAAACCATTTCTCTGCTGGGCAGAAAGTTCACCATAAATCAGGACGGCTTACCTGCCCAGATACAAACATTATTTACACCGGAGATGACAGAATTATCGGCCACTCCAAAAAACATCCTTACCGAGCCTGTTCATTTTCATGTAACTAGACCAAACCATAAAGATATTAAATTTAAAACTTCCGAAATTACCTTTACAGATAAACAGCCGGGCATTGCAAAGTGGACTTCAAAAAGCACATCCGACAGTTTAAACATGGAGGTAAATGCCTCACTTGAATTTGATGGTTTTGTATCGTATACAGTTAAATTCATCGCTGTAAATGATATTAAACTGAGCAACATCAGCTTGCATCTTCCCTTCACCCCAACCGCTGCTAAATACATGATGGGCCTTGGTCAGAAAGGTGGTTATCGCCCGGATTCCTTAAACTGGAAATGGGATGTAGCCAACAAAAACCAGGATGGCGCCTGGATAGGCGATGTAAATGCAGGTTTACAATATTCACTAAGAGACAATCATTATGTACGTCCTTTAAATACAAACTTCTATTTACAGAAACCTTTGCTATTGCCAACATCATGGGGCAACGAAGGTAAAGGCGGTATTAAAATCGCTAAAAAAGGACAGGCAATTCTGGCCGACAATTACAGCGGAGAACGCCTGATGAAAAAGGGCGATACGTTATATTACAACTTCACTTTACTAATCACTCCTTTCCACCCAATCAATACCGACTTTCAGTGGAGCAACCGCTTTTATCATAAATACAACAACCTGGACACCATTAAAGCAACAGGTGCAACACTAATAAACATACACCATGCTACGCCTATTAATCCATTCATCAATTACCCTTTTATTGCCCACAAGGAAATGAAAACCTATATTGATGAAGCACATTCAAAGGGGCTTAAGGTTAAAATTTACAATACGGTCCGCGAGTTATCGAACAGTGCTTACGAGACATTCCCATTGCGGAGCTTGGGTCACGAAATTTACTCGCCAGGTAAAGGCGGTGGCTATTCCTGGTTACAGGAACACCTTGGCGAAGATTACATAGCGGCGTGGTATGTACCCGAAATAAAAGATGCAGCTGTTGTGAACAGTGGAATGAGCCGCTGGCACAACTATTATGTTGAAGGCATGAACTGGCTGGTTAATAATGTTGGCATAGACGGGCTCTATCTGGATGATGTAGCTTTCGACAGAACTACAATGAAACGCGTAAAAAGTGTACTTACCCAAAACGGACATCCTGGCATTATAGACCTGCACTCGGCAAACCAATACAATAAAAGCGATGGCTTTAACAACAGTGCAAACCTATATATGGAGCATTTCCCTTATCTAAACCGTTTATGGTTTGGTGAGTATTTCGACTACGAGAAAAGCACTCCTGATTTCTTTTTAACAGAATCTTCGGGCATACCATTCGGACTAATGGGCGAAATGCTGCAAGACGGTGGTAACGCATGGCGCGGAATGGTTTACGGAATGACTAACCGCATGCCATGGAGCGATGGCGCAGACCCTCGTGCAATATGGAAAGCCTGGGATGATTTTGGTATGCAGGGCACTAAAATGATCGGCTATTGGGTAGAAAACAATCCGGTTAAAACCAACAATCCTGATGTATTGGCAACCATTTATAAGAAAGACAAAAGTGTGCTGATAGCACTTGCAAGCTGGGCTAAAGAGGATACAAAAATAAAACTGAGCATAGACTGGAAAGCATTGGGAATTGACCCGGCAAAGGCAACAATAACTGCCCCTGAGATTAAGAACTTTCAACCCTCAAAAACTTTTGCTGCAACAGATGAGATCCCGGTAACAAAAAACAAAGGCTGGATGATTGTTGTTAAAGAAAATTAACTTGTAACATTGCACAACAATTTAACAGAACATGAGATTTAAACCATTTGCCTTTATTATTAATATTGCTATTCCTTTAGCTATGGGTGCTATCGGCGCATGGTTTACTTCTCAATATGTTAAAACATGGTACGTAACCCTAAATAAACCCTCTTTTAACCCACCGAATTGGGTATTTCCACCGGTATGGACTACCCTTTTTATTTTAATGGGAATTGCCGCCTATCTGGTTTGGTTAAAAAGAAAAGAAGTTCAACATTTCAATCGTACAGTTGCAATATATCTTATACAGCTTGTTTTAAATGTAATGTGGTCGTTCCTTTTCTTTTACGCCCACGAAATTGGGCTGGCACTTTTTGAAATCATTGCCCTGCTGCTCGTCATCATTATAAACGCAATGGTATTCTATAAAATTGACAAAACTGCAGGTTTACTCTTCATTCCGTATATATTATGGGTCGGCTTTGCGACCATTTTAACCTACAGCATATTTTCGTTAAACTGATTAATCAGATCGCCTTTATGAAATAAAACTCCTATTTTTATGAGCCATGCTTATAAAAAGATTACTCTTCCTTTTTCTATTTATAACCGCATTAAATGTAAATGCGCAAAAGGTAGGCTTGGTACTGAGTGGCGGTGGGGCCAAGGGGCTTGCCCACATAGGCATATTAAAAGCACTCGAAGAAAACAATATCCCAATTGATTACATTACCGGAACTTCTATGGGTGGCATTGTTGGTGCAATGTATGCAGCGGGGTATTCGCCAACCGAAATAGAGAAAATAGCTTTAAGCAGCAATTTTCAGGATTGGGTAAGCGGAAGATTCAAGAGCGATTACAGCTTCTTCTTTCAGAAGAAAAACATTAACCCCTCAATAATTACAGCAAAGCTCTCTGTCGACTCTAATTTAAGATTCAATTTCAGGTCAAATCTGGTAAATGATATCCCTTTGAACTTCGCCCTGCTAGAGCTCTTTGCCCAGGCATCAGCTATTTCAAAAGATAATTTCGACAATCTGTTTGTCCCTTACCGCTGCATGGTATCTGATGTGTTGTCGCAAAATAGCATAACCGTAAAAAAAGGCAGTTTAGCCGATGCCGTTAGAGCAACCATGACTGTCCCTTTGATTTACCGACCTATAAAATTAGACGACAAGTACGTTTTTGATGGCGGTCTGTATAATAATTTTCCGGCCGATGTAATGAGAGATACTTTTAATCCTGATGTAATTATTGGCTCAAATGTATCTTCAAAAAACTTCAATGAATACCCTAAAAACAATGATGAGCGGTTAATGAACCGCCTAATGGTTTTTATGTTTCTTTCTAAATCAGACTCTACCCTTATTGGCCCAAATGGTATTTATATCCAGCCAAACCTAAGGGGGTATACTTCAACCAATTTCAACCCGGTAGAGGAACTGATAAAACAAGGCTATGATGCAACCATTGCCGATATGGACCAGATCAAGAAAAAGATAAGCAGACGCATAACCACAGGAGATCTGATGATTAAAAGAACTCAGTTCAACAATAAAAAACCCAACCTGCTTTTTAGCGGCGTAACCGTATCCGGAGTAAATGCTCAGCAAAAAAAATACATCGAGCGTCTTTTCAAAAGAGATCAGAACACCTTTGACCTTGATGATATTAAGCAAGGCTATTACAAGCTTGTAGCAGATGAAACCTTTGAAACCATTTACCCCAAGATAACGTACAACCCGGTGTCGGACAGTTATAATTTCGAAATTGTAGCCAAACCACAAAAAAGCTTTAAAATTGACTTTGGGGGGAACATATCCACCCGACCAATCAGTAATGTATTTCTTGGAATGCAGTACAACTACCTAAACCAGAAATCGTATACTTTTGGCACTAACTTATATTCGGGGCGGTTTTACGAATCTATACAAGTAAATGGAAGGATAGATTATCCTTCTCGTTTACCATTATTCCTTGCTATGGAAATGACCTATAATCACTTTGACTACTATAAAACCAGTTCTATTTTTATTGAAAACCCTCATCCTACATATATTGAGCAGACAGATAGAAAAATAGATTTAAAGATCGGTTTTCCGCTAAACCGGAATACCAAGGTAACACTGAATACTGCCTTTATTAACAATTACGATGGCTATAGTCCGAATAACACCTTTGAGATTGGGAATAAATTAGACAAAACTGTGTTCAATGCTTCCAGATCTACCTTTGCTTTTGAACAGTACACCTTTAATCGCAAGCAATACGCCAATAAGGGCCGTAATTTCCTGTTAAGTCTGAATTATTTTGCAGGGAGAGAGAGCTACACACCCGGCAACATTACCGACGGTTTAACAGAATCTGCGGAACTTGTAGCAAGCAAAACTGAAGTAAACAGAAAATACCGGCAATGGTTCAATTTAAAGGTTAGCGATGAAAATTACTTCCTCGCAAAACATAAATATTCTTTAGGATACCTACTCGAAGCTGTAATTTCAAACCAGCCTTTATTTTCTAACTACTACTCTACTATACTTGCTTCGCCTGCATTTTATCCATTGCAAGACAGCAGATCTGTATTTTTAGAAAACTTTAGGGCCACCAGTTACTTTGCAGGAGGAATTAAAAACGTATACAGCATTAAAAGAAATCTTGACTTAAGAATTGAAGGTTATGTGTTTTTGCCATATCAGAAGTTTGAGAAGGTAGGCTTCCAGGGAATAGACCGTATGAAACCGCTTACCAAATGGCAGTATGCGGCAACTGCAGGGCTGGTGTACCATACCCCGGTTGGGCCTATAAGTTTTAGTTACAATTTATATGACGACCCGATAAAAAGAAACGGGGTTTTACTACATTTGGGGTATCTGATTTACAATAAACGATCTATAGAATGAGAAGAATATATTTGTTGATATTGCTGTTGGTAATGTGTGTTTCCGGCTTTGCTCAAAATGCAGACATCAATAATTTTATAGTTAAAGAGAGCCTGCTCAAAAACAGCAAGCTTGCCATTATAGCAGCTGATTCTTTAGATATACCTATAGAAAAGATTAATGGCACTTACACTTTTAGTGTAAGCGGTTTTACCCAGCCTATTAAATTTAATGGAGGTGTTGGTGTGCTGCCATTACAATTGGAACGGTCGGCCTTTGTATATATAAAACATCAGAACGATACTGGCACCCACAGCAAACTTTTATATGTTCATAAAAAGGACGGCACCTTAACTCCGTATGTGATCAACAGTATGTGGTTAATATTATTCCCTGCACTGATCATCTTTTTGGCTTTTGCATTTAGGAAGTTCATTATAGCTGCAGTGATTATCCTTTTAATATTCATCTACTTTAATCACAGCAACGGTTTAAACCTGTCTACTTTCTTCGAGACTATATTTGATGGCTTAAAGCGAATGTTTTAAGCAGAGCGCTTAAAAAGGCATTCCTATACCAAAATTGTATTGCACAAAGCGATACCTTTCCGGACTATGGGTAAGGTAATAATCGTCTTTAAACTTCTTATTTCCGGTAAAGAACCGTTTGAACATCCATTGATCGGAACCTTCAAACTGTGGGTCTTTAAGTTTTAAACCCACATCAAACCTAAATACAAAGTACTGCACATCGTACCTGAAACCCATACCAGTGCCCAGGGCAATTTGACTGCCCAGTTTTTTGAAATCAAAATAGGTAGATGGCGTACCGGTTCTGGTCACATTCCATACGTTACCGGCATCTAAAAACACAGCACCTTTCAATTTGGCTCCAAAAAACTTATTCAAGAGTTTATATCTGTATTCTAAATTCGCCTCAATATGCAGCTCACCAAGCTGATCAAGGCCATATAATGCTCTTCTTAAAGTATCAGTATCAAGCGCCTTTCCCCTATCATAATTTCCAGGCCCCAGGGTTCTGGCCTGCCAGGCCCTAATGCCGCTTGAACCTCCTGCGAAGAACAATTTCTCGAACGGGACCGAATTAGAGTTACCATAAGCATAGCCAATTCCGCTGTTTAAACGGGCAACAAACTGTTTCTCTCCCCCAAGGTTTTTATACCAGCGCAAATCTATCTCCGGCCGCATATATTGGTTAAACGGCAATCCAAATATTGTAGCATATACACTATCTTTCAGATTAGCTTTATTACCAGTAAGACTTGTTGCCAGTTGTAACATGTTACCAGCTAAATCCATGCTTCCCCTAAAATAAATAAAGCTTTCATTTGTCAGCAGTTTATCGGCATTTAGGGAATATGTGTATTTGATACCAAGGGTGATATCTCTTCTGTCTAACAATAAAAGATTATAAAAATTCTTAAGTAACTCTCCTTTATTATTTGGATCTTCAGCATCAAAAAGAAGTCCTCCAAATCTATACTCAAAGTTTAAAGGGGTCACAGAATGGTATTTAGATTTCGATTCTACAAATTCGTAAGTTAGCGAACTAAGAAATACATGGCGTTCAAAAAAACTTTTTTGCTGTGCATATACGTAACTGGTAGAGAATATGGTATGTGGCATACCACCTCTTCTGCCCGGTCTGGCTGTAATAAACGGCAACATTAATCTGGGAACGGTCAGATTAGCACTAATTGAAAAATCGCGCTGATAAATATCCTTGAATATTGAATTCCCCTGCCCAATTCTGGATTGCAGTCCTCCTTTAACCTGAAATTCAAATCGTTCAGCCCCGCGGAACATGTTGTTGTTTGTATACGTATTTGATAAAGTAAAACCAACAGTACCTGCATTAAAAGGCACCTCCCCCTCTACCCGGTTGCTCATTATTTTTTGAGGAATTAACTGGATAACCGGGAACACTTTATTGACACTGTCTTTTGGCCTGTTATAATCTATCTTAACATTTTTAAAAACGTTAAGCTCATACATACGATCATAGGTAAGGTTCTCATTGTAGATATTATAAATCTCGCCCTGATGAAGAAAGTTATACCGTACTATAGGATTCCTCCGAAACTTTTTAGAGAGGTCGGTATACCTTAAACCCCTAAAAACCTTATCGTTCATGTTAAGCGTATCAGGAAAACCATCTGCATTTGGGGCAATAATTACGTTGGTCTCACCAATATAAAACTGCTCATGCTTGGGTTTATCCTGAGGGTTATCTATAATCAGAGTAACATTAGCCTTGCTGGAATTTAAGTTCGAATCGACCTCGTATTTTACGTATGGCCTCGCGAAATCGAAATAGCCCTTCTCCTTCATCACAGTATAGATTCGATCACGTTCGTGGGCTAAAGAATCATCATCATACCTCATCCCCTCTTTCAGAAAAGTTTCAGCGGCCCTACTTTCCATGTAGAATTTATTAACAAGTTCATCAGCGATTTCATACTTTATTTTATTGACATGAAAAACAGGCCCCGGACTTGCCTTAAAAAAAACATCAGCACGTTTCTTTTTAACCTTTATCTCTGATTTTACTTTCGCCATAAAATATCCTTTGCTCATCAGAAATCTTTCAATTTGACCACGGGAGATCTCTACCAATGCACTATCAAGAATTGGAGGAGGCGTACCAAGCGGTTTTATATTGGAAGTTTTATAACGGCCATCTTTAGTATTGAACATGTTATAAATAATAACATTGATACCAATTGTAGATGTGGGCCTGATATCTTTTTGAATATAATTGAGTGCTTCTTCCTCAAAAGCTTTATCTATGCTGTCAATTTCTACATTTTTAACAATAGATTGGTAGTCCGCAATATATTTTGTTGAGGAGCATCCCGTAACAAAAACCAGAATAAATAGTAATATTGCATGAAAATGGACATTCCTTTTATTATTATAGTATGCTTTCAAAATCTCAGATAGGGTTTATAAAATCGTTACATCAAAAAAAGTACCGTAAAGAAAATGGGATATTTATTATTGAAGGTATAAAATCTATTGTAGAGTTTATTCAATCTTCATACCAAATACATAGCATTTATTATCTGGCTCAATATCAGTCTTTACTGCCCAATTTGCCTGCAAATATAAAGTTATTTGAAATAAACAACGCCGAACTGGATAAGATTAGTACTTTACAAACTCCGCAAGGTGTACTGGCTCTTGTACACATCCCTAAAAGCCGCAGTTTTGATATAAGTAGTCTAAAAGGATCATTTTCTTTGGTGCTTGATGGAGTTCAGGATCCGGGTAATCTGGGTACTATTATTCGCACAGCCGATTGGTTTGGGTTTAAACAGATTATATGTTCTAACAACACCGTTGAAATTTATAACCCAAAAACAGTACAGGCTACAATGGGATCTTTGAGCAGGGTAAATGTTTATTACGAAGAACTTTCTGGATTTTTAAAAGATATTAAAGTACCTATTTTTGGTGCAGTTCTTAATGGAACGAGTATTTATGAAACAAAATGGGGAAATGAAGGCATCGTGATTTTGGGTAATGAAGGACAAGGGATAACACCCGAAATCATAAATTTAATTACCAATCCGGTAACAATACCAAGGGTTGGAGAGGCTGAGTCATTGAACGTTGCAATATCGGCAGCAATTCTTTGTGCAGATATTAATAGAAATTTGCAGAAATAAATTGCATAATAAGTATTATTTACTATTTTTGCAGCCTGAATTTCAGTAGGGTCGAGTGGCCGAGTGGCTAGGCAGAGGTCTGCAAAACCTCCTACAGCGGTTCGAATCCGCTCTCGACCTCAAGATTTATAATAAATAAAAAAAGATTAACATGGCAGTTACCAGATTAAAAAGAAAAGACAGAAGAAATAAAACTTTCGCAAAATTAGATGTGAAAAACTTAAAACTTGCTACTAACATCGAATTGGGTAGCCGTTCACGTCAATCTACAACAGATCAGTTAGCTAAAAACAACGCGGTCTTATTAAAACTTACTGCTAAAGCATAAGTTTCTTTTCTAAAAAGAAATTAGAGCATCTCTGAAAAACAGGGATGCTTTTTTTATGCTCATTTTTTAAACGACTTTCAGACGACTCTTAACGACTTTGAAAAGACTCTGAACGACCTTTATCATTAACAAGGCATGCCTATGTCGTTTTAGGATCGCACAAAAACCGGAGAAGGGATTATCTTAACAGCTCTTTACAAATCCTTTTGATTAGCCCTGGGCCTTCGTAAATGAAACCGGTATACAGTTGAACTAATGAAGCACCTGCATCAAGCATATCCCGTGCATCTTTAGGAGAATGAATCCCACCTACGCCAATTATTGGAAATGCTTTGTTTGACTTGGTAGATAAATACCTAACCACCTCAACAGAACGATGTGTTAGTGGCTTACCACTTAAACCACCCATTTCGCTCTTAAGCGGCTCCGGACTTTGCAGGCTACTTCTATCTATAGTTGTGTTGGTAGCAATTACTCCCGCGATACCTGTAGTCATTACAATTTCAACAATATCGTCCAATTGTTCATTGGTAAGATCGGGTGCTATTTTAAGCAGAATTGGCCTGCTGATGTTATTCTTATTATTGCGTTGCTGTAAAGTATTTAACAGCTCCATCAATGGTTCTTTTTCTTGTAAAGCCCTTAATCCCGGAGTATTTGGAGAGCTTACGTTTACTACAAAATAATCGACTACGTCAAATAAGCGGTCAAAGCATTTTATGTAATCACTTAATGCATCCTCATTTGGGGTATTTTTATTTTTACCAATGTTACCACCTACAACAATATCGCTATTTTTACTTTTTAACAGCCTTAGCCTTTCAGCAAGTGTATCTACACCTTTGTTGTTAAAACCCATTCGGTTGATAATTGCGCTATCATCTTCCAGGCGGAACATCCTTGGCTTATCGTTACCAGGCTGCGGCAATGGAGTTACAGTACCTACCTCAATAAATCCAAACCCAAGATCACTTAGTGCCTCTATGTACTCACCGTTTTTATCGAAGCCGGCGGCTAAGCCTACAGGATTCTTAAATTTGATACCAAAAACTTCGCGTTCAAGACCTTTAATGTTCACATCAAAGCTTCCTCTGAGGATAGTTTCGCCAAGCGGAAAGTGTTCATGAAACCATTTCAGTCGCTTAACGACGAAATAATGCACTTTTTCGGGGTCAAATTGAAAAAATATAGGCTTAATTAAACGGTACATGGGACGAAGATAGGAATTTGTTTGTATTTTTGCAGCCACATGATTTCGATAAACGACTTAACATTCCTGATAGGCTCCAGAGCCTTATATGATGAGGCAAACTGGCACATTAAACCGGGCGACCGCGTTGGGCTAATTGGTGCCAATGGAACAGGAAAATCTACACTTTTAAAAATAATAGTAGGTGAGTATGCTCCTTCTTCGGGTACTATTTCTATGTCTAAAGACTTAAAAATAGGTTACTTAAACCAGGATTTACTTTCTTACGATTCTCACCATAGTATATTACACGTTGCAATGGAGGCTTTTGAACGCCAGAACCAATTGCACGATGAGATTGAGGTATTACTTAAAAAAATAGAAACAGATTATTCTGAAGAGGTTTTAAATAAACTGAGCGATAAGCAACAGGAATTTGAAGCTTTAGATGGATACAATATAGAATATAGAGCTAATGAGATTTTAGCTGGTTTGGGTTTTAGTACCCAGGATCAGTTAAGACCGCTAAATACCTTTTCGGGAGGTTGGCGCATGCGCGTTATGCTTGCCAAAATTCTATTGCAAACACCTGATATTTTATTACTTGATGAGCCTACCAACCACATGGATTTACCGTCTATTAAATGGTTAGAAACTTATCTTGGTACCTTTGAAGGTGCTATTGTAATTGTTTCTCACGATAGGTATTTCCTGGATAAGGTAGTAAACAAAACTGTTGAATCGCGCAAAGGAAAACTAACTTCTTATGCCGGTAATTACAGTTTCTACCTTGAAGAAAAAGCACTGCGCGGTGAAATTCAAAAAGGAGAATTTAAAAATCAACAAGCTAAAATTAAGCAGGAAGAGCGTTTAATTGAACGTTTTAAAGCAAAAGCTTCTAAAGCTAAAATGGCTCAGTCGAGGATGAAAGCCTTGGATAGAATGGAGCGTGTGGAAGACGTGGATGATGACAATCCTACTGTAAACTTCCAGTTTAAATTCTCTAAACCATCTGGCCGTCATGTAATCAGAATTGAAGGCGCCACAAAAAGCTACCCTAATGTAGAGATTCTTGAAAATGCAGAAGGCGTGATTGAAAAAGGCGATAAAATTGCTTTGATTGGTGCTAACGGTAAGGGTAAATCGACCTTGCTTAGAATTATAGCAGGTGCCGAAGGCTTTACAGGTAAATGCGAAACAGGTCATAATGTTACTACTACATTTTTTGCTCAGCATCAATTGGAGTCGTTACACCTTGAGAACACCATTCTTGAAGAATTGCAGGCCTTTGCACCTAAACATACCGACACGGAATTGCGTGGTATATTAGGATGTTTTCTTTTCACCGGTGATGATGTTTTCAAAAAGATCCGTGTATTGTCGGGAGGTGAAAAATCAAGGGTTGCTTTAGCTAAATCGCTAACAACTGACTCTAACTTCCTGATCCTGGATGAGCCGACCAACCACCTTGACATACAATCTGTAAACATCCTGATTCAGGCATTACAGCAATATGAAGGTACTTTTATTGCGGTATCTCACGATAGGTATTTCTTAGATAATGTTGCTAATAAAATTTGGTTCATAGAAGACAAGGACATTAAAGAATATCCGGGAACATATGCTGAATACGAAGAATGGAATAGCAAAAGACCTCCTGCAAAACCTTCCAGTGTTCCTGTAAGACCTGATAAAGAGGTAAAAGAAGTTAAAAAGGCCTTAGAAGAAAAACAACCTGCTACTCCAAACAGTTTGCAACAGCTTAAAAAGCTAAATGATCAACTGAAAAAAATTGAGGTTGAGATTGCAACTTTTGAATCGGATGTTAAGTCTATAGAAGCCGAGATTGCTGATGAAGCAATTTATTCGGATGCAGGTAAACTTGCTGAAACAAATAAAAAATATTTAGCTGCCAAGCATAAGTTGGATACTGCCCAAAATACCTGGGAAGACCTCGCTTCTGAAATAATGGAACTAGAAAGTAAATGATAAAACCTGCAGGATTATTTTTTTTGCTGTTGTTAAGTATACAAATTGCTGTTGCACAAAATCAGCAATTTGTATATGAAAACAAGGTGTACCAACCTACAATAAAGACGGTACAATGTTACAACTCGCAACAAGAACAATCTCTGCCTGTAATTGCTCTGAAATCAAATGAACGATTGGTGTTTTCATTTGACGACCTTAATGCCGGAAGCAAAAATTACTGGTATACGGTTGAACATTGCACTTCAGATTGGAAATCATCCCGCTTATCGACCATAGATTATCTGGAAAGCTTAAGTGAGGATAGGATAACCGAGTATAAATACTCATTTGGAACTATCCAAAAGTACACACATTACCAACTGACTTTACCGAATACTCAGATCAGGCCTAAAATTTCGGGCAACTATATTTTAAAGGTGTATGAAGAAGGTAACCAGCAAAAACCGGTTATTTCTCAGCAGTTTTATGTGGTAGATAATGTGGTAAATATTGGCGTAGATGTAGTGGCCAGTTCACAGGTATCGCTGCGTTTTAGCAACCAGAAGGTCAACTTTACTATTTTACATCAAATGCCTATTCAGAATCCCTATACGGATTTGAAAGCGATAGTGATGCAGAATGGAAATCCGCAGACGGCAATTATAAATACAAAACCGAACTTTATTAAGCCTGGCACATTGGTTTATAACGAGGTAAACAGCAACGATTTCCCGGCAGGTAATGAGTTCAGAAAGTTTGATATCCGTAGCTTACGGTATAAAGGCGATAATGTGCAGGAAATTATAAAGGATACAACCACAAGCGTGGTGCTTTTTCCGGACATCAATACCAGCAAGGCGAAATACAGCAACCTGGTTGATGAGAATGGTAGTTTCTTTATCAGAAACAAAGAAGGCAGCGATGATCCAACAGAAGGTGATTACGCGAATGTGATGTTTACCTTAAATGCGGTACCCCCTACTCCTAATGGAGATGCTTATGTTGTTGGCAGGTTTAACAATTATGTTTTAAACGAGGCCAGTAAGCTTAACTTTGAATCTTCGCGTAAACGTTTTTACGGAAACATATTGCTTAAACAAGGGCTTTATGATTATAAATATGTTTGGTTAAACAAGGATACTGGAAAAATTGACCAGGCAATTTTTGAAGGTTCATTCTTTGAAACTTTAAATACGTACCAGGTATTTGCCTATTATAAAAAACCGGGTATGCGTTGGGAAGAATTAATTGGATATTCCAATGTTGGCAACGTAAAGCGTTAATCAGTTTTTAACACCCAAACTGAAACACTTTTCTGGGCACATAGAAATGCTGCCCATCCCTCTTCATTTACTACCACTTCTTCAGTTATGTTACCAAGTGCATCTGTAAAGGTTTTATTGGCGTGTTTAACACCCATTTCCATGTTTTTAATTCCTGCACCACTGTTACTCATAAGCACCGCAATACCAGAACCTGGATTTTCATCTTCGCCTGCCCTTGTCCACCCTATGCAATTTTGATGATCCAGATAATCGCGCTGAACACCATAAGAAAGATCTTTACGAACCGTACACAGCTTTGGTAATTCGAACACCGCAGAAAGCTCTATTTCTACTTCGTTTCCATTGTGGTCTTTATCTTTATATGCGCTGCCGTAAAGATCGGGATAGAATAAGCAAGGCATGCCCTGCTCACGTAAAAGAATAAGTGCATATGCCAAAGGACGGAACCACGGGGCAACAAATGATTCCAATGCCTGCAAAGGCTGCGAATCGTGGTTATCAACAAATGTGATTGATAAGTATGGATTTATCAACGTAAGTGTTCCTTCAAAAATATTACTGAGGTCGTATGCTTCCCGCTGCTGACTGGCAACATATAAATTTTGATGCAATACCGAATCGAAGAGCTTCATGCGGCCTTCGGTAAGTTCAATGTAAGATTTAAGTTCTTCTACATTATCAACCACCCAGTTCTCACCTACTATAAAGAATTCCCTTTTAAAAGTACTCTTCATATGGTCAATCCATTCATTTAAAAATTTATGGGAGATGTGTTTGACGGCGTCCATTCTAAAACCATCCATTCCACAGGTGTTATAGTACCACTCGCCCCATTCCTTCAGTTCTTGCCTCACGGCGGGATTTCTTGATTCTATATCGTTAAACATCAGGTAGTCGTAATTGCCGTGTTCTTTGGAAGGAACATCTTCCCAACCCTCTCCAAATTCGTTCTGAATTGAAAAAATCCCTCCTTCTTGCAGGTTAGCGGCAAAATCGAGCCCGCTGAAACAATGGTAATCCCAGATAAAACTTGAATATTTACCTTTTCGGCCTGGAAATGTAAATTTAGTCCATGCTTCAATTTCTATAACAGGCGAAATAAACTCTTTACGATTCAGGTCGTTTACTTTCCGCACTTTTATCTTTTCCAGCTCATCTCCACCGGCCTTATGATTAAGCACCACATCGGCAATAGTTGCTATGCCGCTTGCTTTTAGTGCATTAATTGCACTTAAGTATTCTTCTTTAGTTCCGTATTTGGTAGCTACACAATCTTTTTGATCAAACTCGCCAAGATCGAAAAGATCGTAGGAATCGTAACCTACAGAAATATCTCCTGAGGTTGCTTTATAAGCTGGCGGTAGCCAAAGGCCTGTAATTCCGAGTTCAACAAATGTTGGCACCTCTTCGGCAACCCTAATCCATAGCTTAACGTCTTCTTGATAATACCAGTGAAAATATTGTATCAGCGTTTGATTTTTCATGCCGTACAACTAAGATACAAAATCATCAAGAAACCCAAAGCTAGTTGACTCCTTTTATCTCGTAAAAGTGATTATGTTGAATTTTGTTTACTTTTGCCTGAGATGAGTACAAAAGTAAAAAGTCCGAAGGATTCCTTCACCATAATGAATGAGTTGGTATTGCCCAACGATACCAACACGCTTAATAACTTAATGGGGGGCAGATTATTGCATTGGATGGATATTGCTGCTGCAATATCGGCTCAAAAACATTGCAATAGAATTGTGGTTACAGCTTCTGTAGATAATGTATCATTTAAACAGCCTATAAAACTTGGGGATGTAATTACGATTGAGGCTAAGGTTACACGCTCATTTAATACTTCTGTTGAGGTAAGACTGGATGTTTGGGCAGAAAATATTCCTTCGGGAAGCAGGGTAAAATCAAATGAGGCTTACTATACTTTTGTAGCGGTTGACCAAAGTGGAAGAACTATTCCTGTTCCGGAATTGAAACCTGAGACTGAGGAAGAAATCGAATTATTTGCCGGGGCTTTAAGAAGAAGACAATTGCGGTTGATATTGAGTGGAAAGATGTTGCCAAATGACGCTATTGAGTTGAAAGCCCTTTTTTTTAAGGAGTAAACAATAACAGCAGGAATGCTGTTATTAAATAAATAGGAAAAATGACGACGTACACTACACTGATTATTTTAAGCGGCCTGGTCATCTTCTCTTATTTATTTGACCTTGTTGCCAGTAAAACTAAATTACCTTCTGTACTGCTGCTATTGCTTTTAGGAATAGGCCTGCGCGTACTTGTAGATAACCTTAAGATAGAAACCTTCGATTTTCTAAAGATCTTACCTGCTCTTGGTACTGTGGGTTTGATCATGATCGTTTTTGAAGGATCACTTGAACTGAAATACGATCGGGATAAAAATAAAATCATTAAGGGTGCTTTTCTATCGGCACTTGTAATACTGATCGCCTCGGTTTCTGTGATCACTTTTATTATATACGAGATTACCGGCCGCGACCTTTACACGTGCTTTAGCAATGCAATTCCTTTTAGTGTGGTTAGCTCTGCAATAGCTATTCCATCTGCCGCAGCACTATCTAAAAAAGGAAAAGAGTTTATCATTTATGAATCTTCTTTTTCTGATATTCTGGGGATCATACTCTTTAATTTTGCCATATCTAATCCTCACATCTCTACTTCTTCGTTTACTGGCTTAGGACTAAATACGATACTGATAGTTATATTATCGGCTATTTCCTGCATCGTTTTGCTTTATGTAATGGGAAAAATATCACATCACATAAAGTTTTTCCTGATCATCTCTATATTGATAATGGTGTATGCTATTGGGCAGTCGTACCACTTGTCGGCCCTTGTTTTAATACTCTCTTTCGGTCTGTTTTTAAACAATGCAGACACCATCAAGTACGCCTGGTTTAGAAGTATTTTTATTTACAAGAATCTATCTAATGATTTAACACAACTACATCAGTTATCTGCTGAAAGTGCATTTATTTTAAGAACGTTTTTCTTTGTAATATTCGGATTTACAATGAACATTTATCAGCTTAATGATCAAATTGTTCTTGTAAACGGTTTGATTATGCTTGCATCTATCTTTGTGATCAGGTTTGTTTATCTTAAAATCTTTAGAAGGGAAAATAGTGGAGCGGAGGCTTTTATTGCGCCAAGAGGACTGATTAGCATCCTGCTGTATTTTAATTTACCTCATGCGCTTAAAATACCAGAAGTAGGAACTTCTTTCTTATTTGTTGTGGTATTAGGATCGAGTTTGATAATGAGTATAGGTCTGCTCTTAACAAAGAAATATGTAAGAGCAGAACCTTATTCGGGGATGCATTAGCTACCCATCTCTAATATTTTATCAAATTCCTCGGCTTTAAGTGGCATTACAGATAACCTGCCTTGTCTAACCAATGAAACGTCATTAAGACTTTCTTCTGCTTTGATCTGTTCCAGACTAACAGGATTTTTAAGTGCCTCGACCGGAGCCAGATCTACGACAACCCAGTTAGGGTCACTGGTAGTTGGATCCTGATAAAACTCTTTTACCACTTTTGCTATACCAACTACATTTTTACCTTCATTACTATGGTAGAATAAAACCAGATCCCCTTCTTTCATCTCTTTCAGGTTATTACGTGCCTGATAATTGCGTACACCATCCCAAAAGGTTCTGCCGTCTTTGTTAAATTTCTCCCAGCTATATTTAAAAGGTTCTGACTTCACTAACCAATACTGTGTGTTCTTCATAGTTTAAAAAGGGTTTTTGATACATTCGTTGACAAAACCGCTGACAAAAATATACTTTTTATTCCTTTATTTATATCATTATCTAAAAGAAGTCGTAGCACCTTAGCCCATTAAAACGATTGTAACCAGAACTATTCGGGAAGTACTTTTCGTATCCAATACTAGCCTCAGTAGTACCGCTTGTATTTGTATAATTAATTTTTGAAATGGTAGCATCATGGCTTATACCTAGCCTCACCTTTTCTCCATTACGCCTTCCTTTAAAAAGATCAAAAATAAGAGAAAGAACAACTGCATCAGGGCCGTTCTGGGGGCCCGTTCGATACCAAAGACCTGTATTTAGGCTTTTGTATTTAAATTGAGCTCCCAGACTAACGTTGCTATTACTTGCCTGTCTGTAGTAAACTACAGAAGGTATAAGAGAAGCACCTTCATCTTGGTTATAATCAAAATATGGAGTGAGGGGAATTTTGAAACTTGCGTTTACGGTAATTCTCATTGGAAGCTTGGCTTGCGTTCCGCTAAAGGATTCGTCGGGCCTGTTAATGTGGTGTAATGCCGTCCCAAGCATAAAGTTACGGTAAACAAGGTTTACACCTGTTGCTGCGTCAAAGAAAAACTTATTGGAGATATCATGTGGTTCAGCAGCAGAGATACTGCCAGGAACATATCCTAGGCGAGGATCAATCTGATCGGAAAAGACCAACTTGTTCCAGTCTATCGTTCTATTGGTAAAACCTGCCTGTATACCAAATGACAGTACAAAATCATCGCCACCGACACTGTAAGAATATGTAGCAGCCGCATTGTTTTTAGTTAAATAGGCAGTTCCCTCACTGGAACGATTAAAAATCAATCCCACTCCTCCCGGAAATTTGGCAATATTCAAATCGGCCGAAGCGGAGATATAGGACAGATCACCACTTAAGCCGGACCATTGATTTCTATAAACAAGGTTCATTCTAATATCTCCTTCAAATTGACCGGTTAATGAAGGATTTAAATATATAGGCTGGTTAAAAAACTGTGAATAAATATGATCTTGTGCAGATGCAAATTCAATGCCTATAAAAATTAGCAAAATCAACAGAATCTTTAATGTCTTTGCCATGTTATCTGATTAAATGAATTGGCCCCGTTCGTTTTGGTGCGCTATTATTATATGTCATGCCTTTCCATTGTGATCCATTAATGAATTCGACATCAATTTTCCAGTAATAGACAGACTGGGGTAATTCCACATTGCGGTATGTTCCATCCCAGCCTTCCTGGGGATGTCCTTCGTCAAGCTTTGTTGTTTCCCATATGAGTTGTCCCCATTTGTTAAAAACTGACATCCTCCATGATTTAATTCCTGAACCCTTAGCTCTGAATTGTCGAAGTTCGCTACTTTCACTACCGGGTATAAACGAATTTGGCACAAACAGATATCCGGGCACTCCACTAATTCTCACATTCTTAAAGGAGCTAGTAAAGCATCCGCTTTGATTGATCACTTTTAAAGTTACTTTGTAAAGCCCCGTGTCTGCATAGGTATGTTTTGGGTTTCTGTCTATCGAAGTTATACCATCACCAAAATCCCATAGCCATTGATCTGGACTATTGGTGCTTTGGTCTATAAAACTAAATGTATAAGAAGGTATGCTAATTTCAATGCCAGGATCTACTGAAAACTGTGCGATAGGTGGTGCTGTAATTTTTATATAATCACTTTGTATAAGTGTATTTGGACAATTTAAACTATTTGTTGCTGTTAGTGTAACAGTATAAGATGAAAGAGAACCGCTATACACATGCGTTGGTTCGAATTCTGTAGAAGTTGTTCCATCTCCAAAATCCCATAGGTAGGACAATCCACCAGTGGTTGTGTTGGTGAATTTTACCTGAAGGCCAGGACAACCAACCGTTTTGTCCGCTGTGAAGTTGGTTGTTGGTTGTTCAAGTACCGTGATTGTCTCGGTCGTGGTCGTGTCTGAACAGCCATTTGAAGCAGTAAGTACAACTTTATATACTCCTGGATTTTTAAATGTGTATTGTACAATTTCTGGTGCTGATCTTGTTACCCTACTCCCACCGTCTCCAAAATCATATCTAAATAGATTCGCCCCTTTAGAATTGTTGTGAAAATTCACAAGAAATGGTGCACAGCCACTTTTTTCTGAGCTGTTTACCACTAGCTCAGGCAAAACAGTGTTAGGGGAAACCTGGATAACGTAACTGCTTTCCTGACTGCCGCATTCATTTTCCGCACGCATTTTCACGGTATACTCTTTTATTGTTCCAGTTACATAAACATGTTCTACAGGTAGTTTATCTGTTCTAGTAAGAAAGGCGCCATCTCCAAAATCATAATAGTAAGTATTTGTACCACCGGGAGAGGTATTGCTAAAGGTAACTTTCATTGGAGAGCAGCCAACGGTTTTATTTGGTGAGAATACAGCGATTGGCTGGGCTTTAACAAAGACTGATGAAGTAAACACATTAGTTCCGCATGTCGAAGTTACGCTTAAGCTAGTTACGTAAGTGGTATCTTTTCCTTGGGGATGTGGCTGAAAAGTGATTGGAGGGGGCATCACTAAAGAAGAAGTTATACCATTGCCAAAGTCCCATTTAAAATCAGCATCAACAAGAGAAGTGGAAGTATTTACAAGACTAACTTGTAGCGGACCGCATCCTTCGGATTTATCTTGTGTAAATGACGCAGCAATGCTTTGCCGGGTTGAAAATGCATGAGACATTTCATCAGCTTTACACCCCTGTTTACTGGTAACTACTAGCTTAATAATAACGGATTCATTGTCGTTTGCGATTTGATAACCAGGAAATTGAGTGCCCCTGCCAATTTCTGTTTCATTTACATACCAGATGTAAATATCATTTCGATTTACATCAACAATTGCTTTTACATTTTGGTTGTCGATATTAAATGGCGTACATCCTTTATCAGATGCAAATGTAAAACTGGCAAGTGCATCCGGTTTAACGGTAATGCTTATGCTATTACTAGTACTAGCCTGACCACCAGAACAAAGGCCACTACTTGCTATCCTTCTATACTTTGTTGATACAGTTAGAGCAGACGGTGCATATGTTGGTTTTGTTTCGCCATTTATAACTACCCAATTAACCCCATTGTCTATACTTTTTTCCCAACTATAGGTGTAATCTGAACCATTGCCACCGGTAGGTCGTGGGCCAGTTAAAGGAGCAGGAATACTGCCGGAACAAATGACCTGATCTACGCCAATTGTATTTCCCGCTATTGGTGGTAGCGCTATCAGGTTTACCTCATTACTTATAGTTTCACAAGCACCACCTGATACTATACGCCTAATCGAAGCGCTCACAGGAATTGTAACGGTCAGATCCCGGCTAGTTGCATCAGGAATTATTGTCCAACTCGTACTTGGATTAGTACTTATTTCCCATCTATAGGTATATGGAGGCTTACCTCCAATGGGTACATCGCCATTAATGGTAACCTGTTGCCCGGAACATACAGTTGTTCCTGATGGGTTGGTGATGGTATTTTGAAGTGCTTCTAAGTTATCAATAACCACATCATCTGTAGTTGAACACAAACTTGGCGAAGTAATTGTCCACGTAAAAACATACCGTTGTCCGGGATTAAGTGAGGTTACTGCACTATTGTAAACTGTAGGGTCAGTAATTAGAGGCCCTGCAGGCAATACAGTCCACTTACCTATTTCGCTAGCTTTGGGTGCATTACCTTTTAAAGTATAAGTAGACTGGTTACAGATGGATTGATCGGCACCTGCATCAGCCACTGTAATTGTGGGATGTACTTTGATTACAACAGTTTTCGGATTTCCCGGACAACCATTAACAATTGGGGTAATCGTATAAGTAACACTTCCCTCATTTAATCCGCTATTGGTTAAGATATCGTTTATTGCAATAACAGATACGGGAGTAACCTGATTCGTGTTGCCTGTAACCAGACTTGCAGTACTTGTCCAAACATACAAGGTATTGTTATTGCCTAAATTTGAGCTCAATGAAATACCAGATGGATTACCAGTACATATAACTGCCTTTGCTACTGTAGCGGTTAAAATGGGTTTCGGGGTAACTGTTACTGTTAAAATAAATGGCTCTCCGTCGCAGCCATCTTTTTGAGGTATAATGGTATAGCTAACAACCGTATTACTTGTTGCACTGGTATTTGTGATTATATCGGTAATATTTCCCGCTCCTGTTGGACTATATCCGGTAGCTAAGCCATCATTATTTATTGCTGTCCATTTAAATGTGCTTCCATCAACAGTAGATTTTGGAATAAAATCTACTGGATTGCCCGTACAAACTACTTTAGTGTTATTTGTATTGGTTAATTTATTTTCAGGAAGTATAATAATGTCTATTTGTTTTAAAACTGTAGCACAAGCGTCTGGCACTCCCGTATTAACCCTCAAAAATATGGTTACCTTGGCTACCTTTCCCGTATTACGCTCTGCGACACTCGGAGTATATACAGTAGTAAGATCAGAAGGATTTGAAAAATTAATATTATTAATTCCATTATCCCAGGTAAAGGAGGTATAGCTTCCTGAAATTGCCCCTGTTAAAGTAACCGATGCTTTGTTGCAAATGGGGTTTGAATTTGCAACGATAGTTGGAACGGGTGCCTCAGTAAATGTTATTTTCTGACTAGCGGTAATGGTTCCGCAATTATTTTTATGGGTTAGGCTAACTGTATAAGTGCCAAAATCAGCGAAATTTATGGTTGGATATTTGCTGTTTGCCGTACTTGGAGCTACAAAAGAGTAAGCACCCGTTCCGATAACTTCCCATGTGTAGGTATCTGAAAGATCTTCAGCCGTTCCATTGACAGTCGTTTTTGTATCCGTCGCATTAGGACCAAATACGAAATCACCCTTCTGGCAAAGTCTTTGTTCCGGAGATAAAGTTGCCTGTGGCTCAGTATTTACTACAATCTTTTGTGGCAATGTAATTTCTTGACAGGTTCCGGTTTTAACAGAGAGTGTAATATTATATACACCCGATTGAGAAAATTTAAATTGTGGGGTTACGCTTGAATTACTAGTTCCTCCCTGATAAGATACTCCTTGCGCCGGAACTACATTCCAGGTATAAACCGGAGTTGAGGGGCACGACGTGTTATCTAAAACCGAAGTGTTTGCCGGAGTAAGCACTCCCGGGGTTAAGCAAATCAAATTATCTGGTAAGGTAAAACTTGGTTTTGGTCGTTCCTGTACACAAATCTCTAACTCCAGATCATCGGCCTGACAATTTCCATCACTGATTGACGAAAGCCGTATTTTATGTTTTCCAGTAGTGACAAATTTATGGACTAAATTATAGGTAAGTGGTTTAGCTGAAGCAGCAAGAGCGCCATCCACGTACCAATTGTATTTTACATCATTTGGTGCACAACCTGGAAAATTGGTATTGGCCTGTTCACCGGGTAGAGATTGATTGTTAAAAATAATATCGTCGTTAACACATGCTATAGGAGGAAAAGAGAACAGATTCTTTGGTCTGGTAACTACCTTTGCAGGTGTAGATAGAGGTGAGCCGATTGCACCGCAAAACGGACTTATTAAGCCAACATTTACACCAAAAGCATTATAGAAGGTTTGGTTGCCAGATCGATATGACAACCCACAGGAAGACTTTGTATAAGTATGGCTTATACGATCATTGTTTTGCTTGATGTCACAATATGTATACTCGTTAGACGTGCCATCTCCCCAGTCTACCTTATAAATGTTACCGGGAAAATTTACTCCAATACCTTTATTGGATACATCAACACGATATTCGAATGTACCAACGGGAAAACATACTGTATTTCCGCTTGTAGTGGTAAATGCAGTTACAGCAAGATTGTTAATCAGAAAGTATGCCTTTGTACCCACCGACCCATCGGGCATTGTGGCTTTCACAAACATAGTGTAATGAGCAAGTGATGCAGTATAAGATATTGGAGTTCCGACAGCACCAAAAGCTATTGTTTGTGGCACTCCAGGGTTCAACTCATTTTTAAAAGTTACAGTTACGTTTCCTGTGTTCGATTCGTTGTTAAAGAAAAATTCTTTTGTTGGTGTGTTCTCGTCGGTATTACAAGTTCCAAATGTTAGGGGATTTGTGCTCGCTTTAGAATTAGAATTTATAGCAACTGTTGCCTTTCCTCCTGCTTTTATATCAAATGGGTTTGAATCTGAAGAAGTAAACACTGGCAATGTTGATTTAATCCTAAGCCTATATCCTGTTCCAGCGGTAGTACCCGGAGGGATTACTCCATTTACAAATGTTGAGTAGAAGCCGGTATAGGATCCGATAGATTTTTCAACTCCCTGGGGCGATACAAGATAAAGATTAAACGAATTACCTGGTTGTAAACAGGTAGCACCCAAACTAAAAGTTGCGGCTATAGTTGACTCAGGCGTGTAAGGTCCAGATGCAACCTGATCTATAACAATTTGCGAGAATGCTATAGAAATATGATAAAAGAATAAAACTAGCGTCAGTAAAGATAAACGTCTTATCATATTATAAATATTATGATAAAAGTAAAGATTTTTTCACTTATTGTTCATTTTATTCATTAATAATCATTCTAATTATTAATATTATCAAATTTGCCTTGTATTTATTTTTAGAAAGTAAATTTCATTAAGTCTTCTGATTAATTACCGGGAATTATTAAGATTATTTATGCTAAAAACCATATATATTGAATGGCCGAGTTTACGGTCAAATCAAAAAAAAACCGTATTTAAATATATTTAAATACGATTTTTAAAAGAAAGAGATTAGAATATTAAAGCGTAGCCATATCAATTACAAATCTGTAGCGAACATCACCTTTAAGCATTCTTGCATACGAAGCAGTTATATCTTTGATGTCAATCATTTCAATATCTGAAACGATATTGTGCTCAGCACAGAAGTCAAGCATTTCCTGAGTTTCAGGTATACCACCTATGCCTGAGCCTGCAATGCTTTTACGGCCGCCTAAAAGTGAAAAGGGCTGAATGGCATAAGGCTGAGATGGAACACCAACGCAAATCTGTGTCCCATTTGTTCTTAGCAATGACAGGTACATATCCATATCGTGTTCTGCAGAAACAGTATCAAGAATAAAATCAAATGAACCTCTTACAGCTTCAACCTGAGCAGGATCAGATGTAACTACAAAATGATGGGCACCTAAAGCTTTCGCTGCTTCTTCTTTTGAAGCTGATGTACTTAAAACGGTTACTTCAGCACCAAAAGCTACACCAAATTTCACTCCCATATGTCCTAAACCACCAAGACCTAAAACGGCTAATTTATGACCCTTACCAACTTTCCAATGACGCAGAGGTGAATAAGTGGTGATACCTGCACAAAGCAGTGGTGCTGTGGCCGCAAGGGGTAATTTATCCGAAATGTGGAGTACAAATTCTTCGCGAACTACAATGGTATTGGAATAACCTCCGTAAGTAGGTACACCATCTCTACCTTTATTGTTATAGGTTTGGGTACTTCCTTCAAGGCAATATTGCTCTAATCCTTCCTTGCAGTTTTCACAAGTCTGGCAAGAGTCAACCATACATCCTACACCAGCAAGATCATCTTTTTTAAACCTTTTTACATGGTCGCCCACTTTAATTACCTTACCAACAATCTCATGACCCGGCACCATTGGGAATACTCCTGGAAACCAATCATTCTTTATTTGATGAAGATCCGAGTGACAGACACCACAATATAATATTTCAAGTTGAACGTCGTGCGGACCTACTTCCCGGTGTTCAAAGTCCCAGGGTGCTAAATCTGTTTCAGCATTTTGTGCTGCATATCCTTTGGCTTGTATCATAGCTAATTTATATTTTATAATAAAACAAATCTACATTAGTGAGCATAAATATTAACTACACATTTCAAAGCATTTATTATACAATTCAAACATCCTGAAATAAAGTCAGGGAATTAGGTCCAAACTATTAATGGGTCATTTTAAACAACAGCTCTTTTAACAACTCGCCATCGGTGGTGTTACCGGTACTGTCTACACCTTTACTCTTTAAGTCGTATTCCCTTAATAAGCTAATGATATCAAAGGTTTTATTTAGGCTATAGCTACGTGCAGCAGCTTCGTAATCTTTAACAAAATATGGGTTCACACCCAGTTCTTTAGCAGCATCGCCCTTATTCTGCAAGTAGTGATATTTTAAAATCTTTGAGAAATAAGAATTCAGGTTGGCCATAACCATAACCATTGGATTGGCTTTTGGATTATCGGCAAAGTAATTGATGATCTGGTTACATTTCAAAATATTCTTGACTGCCAGTGCTTTTTGCAATTCAAAAACATTGTACTCTTTACTTATTCCTATATTTCTTTGAACAAGATCAGTGTCAATTGTTGTTTCTTTAGTAATATTTAAAAGCAGCTTTTCTATTTCATTAGCAATCTTGGAAAGGTCTGTACCCAGGTATTCAGCCATCAGGGCGGATGCCTGTGGAGCAATTTTATAACCTTTCTCTTTTACAAGATCATCTATCCATCCGGCTAATTTGTAATCTCTAACCAGTTCTGACTGGAATATAACACCACTCTTATCAATGGCTTTATAAATCTTTTTACGCTTGTCGAAATTAGCATACTTATAACCTAATACCAGAATGGTGGTAGGCATGGGTTTCTCAAAGTAATTGAGCACAAACTCAGCCTCTTTACTACTCCCTTCTGTCTCTTTGGCCCACTTCAAATCCTGAGCCTCCTTTACAATGATCAACTGATAGTCAGACATCATAGGATAACGCTTGGAAGCATTCATAATGGTAGCCATGTCTGTATCTTTCCCATACAAAACAGTTTGATTAAACCCTCTTTCCATATCATTCAGCACATTATTTTCCATGTAATGAATGATCTGATCGATGTAATAAGGTTCCTCACCATGTAGTAAATAAACAGGCTTAAACTTTCTGGCTTTAATGTCTTTGATTATATCTGCAGCACTCATATGATAGGTCAAACTTAGATAAAATTTTTTGCCTATTTTTACAAAAATGTCATTCACACCAACAGCACTTAACCTACCACAATATCCTTTCAAGATAACACTAAAGGAGTCGCGTTATTTTATCTTTGACGAAATAAGAAAAAAACATCTGTTACTAACACCCGAAGAATGGGTTAGACAACATTTCATCCAGTTTCTGATACTGGAAAAGAAATTTCCAAAATCGCTTATTCAAATAGAAGGCGGACTTAACTTAAATAAACTTCAAAAGAGAACAGATATTGTAATATTCAGTACCCATGGAGAGCGAATAATGGTTATTGAATGTAAAGCACCTTCTGTTAAGATAAGTCAGGCTACTTTTGACCAGGCGGCCAGGTACAACTCTGTTCATAAAACCAAATGGCTGGTAGTAACCAACGGACTAATGCATTGTTATGCAACAATAGACCACAAAGAGGAACAGTTTGTCTTTATAAAAGATCTTCCAGAGTATCAATCCTTATAAGAACAAACTGTCTCCTCTGTACTTTTATTGCCAACCACCCCCAAGAGCGCGATAAAGGCTAATTACTGCCTGCCATTGCTGTAATTTATCACCAATATTATCGAGTTGTGCCGATAGCAAGTTCTGTTCAGAAGTTAATACATCTGTATAATTTGTCGCAGAACTATAACGCAACAGTTTTTTGGTAAAATCTACCGATTTCTGCAGCGATTGCAATTGTTTAGTTCTTATGTTTTGCTGTTCAATTGCGGTTTGGTAAGAGAAAAGCGCATTAGAAACCTCCTCTCCCGCTTTCAATAAGGATTTCTGAAATAGATACGCCGATTCCTGTTGAGCAGCCCTGGCAGTTGTTAGTCTAGCCTTATTTGCTCCCTTATTAAAGATAGGCTGGGTTATTCCTGCCGCAACATTTGCAAACAACCCAGAGGGTGTAATCCAGTCTTTAAAACTAAAACTGGTAAAGCCACTTGAAGCTGTGATGTTGAGTGATGGGTAAAAAAGCTGTCGGGCAACATTAGTTGTTTCAAAAGCCTTCATAAAAGCATACTCTGCTTGTTTAACATCAGGTCGGTTCTGGAGTAATTGGGCAGGAATACCGATATTCAGATCAAAGGGTAATTGTTGAGATTCTAGTGCTTTCCTATTTACTGAACCTGCTTTACGAACCAGTAAAACATTCATAGCATTTTCCGTTTCTCTTATTTGCCTTTTTAAACGGGGTATAGCAACTTCTGCCGCATATTGATTGGCTTCGCTCTGCACTTCAGCGGCGCCGGTTACTATATTAGCTGCTTTTAAAGATTTCATTGTGCTTACATCCGTTTTCCTGTTAGCAACCGTTTTCTCTAAAACAATTAGCTGTTCATCCAAGGCCAAAAGTGTAAAATAGTTATTTGCAATTTCAGAGATCAGTTGTGTTTGCACAGCCTTTCGCGCTTCTTCCGTTTGCAGTAAACCAGCTAGTGCACTACGCTTACTACTTTTAAGCTTACCCCAAATATCTGCTTCCCAGCTGGCCGTTAACCCCACATCATACTGGGTTGATGAGCTGATAATACCAAATCCTTGAGGGTAGGCCAATTTTGATTGGGTTATGGCCGCATTACCAGTTAAGTCTGGTAAAAAAGCAGCTTTACTTTGCTTAAAATTAGCTCTGGCTGCATTTATATGTTCTACAGCTATTTTCAGATCAAGGTTTTGCTGTAATCCTTCTGTTATCAATTCAATTAACAGCGAATCATTAAACAACTTTTGCCATGGCATAGTGGCAATGGTAACTGTATCTGTATCGTGCTGATCCCTGTAAAGATTCTTTGTATCTATTGCTGGCCTTTCGTATTTCTTTGATACCTGGCACGACACCAACATGGTCAGCAAAATTATTAGCCCTATATATTTTTTCATTATATTCATTTCTTACGAATTATAAAACTTCATTGTTTTTGCGTACTCCAGATATTTTCTCTTGCAGAGATTGAAAAACTACAAACAATGCAGGGATTACAAACACCCCGAATACTGTACCTACAAGCATCCCACCAACCGCTGCGGTACCTATTGAGCGGTTACTTAAAGCCCCTGCTCCGGTAGCGATCATCAAGGGAAGCAAGCCGAAGATAAAGGCAAAAGAGGTCATCAAAATTGGCCTTAGTCGGGCTGTAGCGCCTGAAATTGCCGACTGGATTAAACTCATACCACTAAGGCGGTGCATCAATGCGAACTCCACAATAAGGATCGCATTTTTTGCAAGTAAGCCGATGAGCATAATTAAACTTATTTGCAGAAATATGTTATTATCAAGCCCAAATAATCGTGCAAACAAGAATGCTCCAGCCAGTCCTATAGGCAAAGAAAGCAGCACTGAGAATGGCAGAATATAACTCTTATACTGGGCACTCAATAAGAAATAAATGAACAGCAAGCTGAGCATAAAGATCAATAGGGTTTGACTACCACTAGACAACTCTTCTAGTGTTAAACCGGAGAATTCATAAGTATAACCTTGTGGTAGGGTTTGGGCAGCTACTTCCTGAATTGCTTTTATTGCATCACCAGAACTATAACCAGGCTTGGGTGCGCCATTTACGGCACCAGCCGTAAACAAGTTAAAACGGTTTATAAATTCCGGGCCATAGATTTTTTTAAGTGTAATAAACTCTGATATCGGAGCCATAGCCCCTTTATCATTCCTAACAAATATTCTATTGATGGCCTCTTTATTGGTTCTCTGTTCCGCTTCGGCCTGAATCATTACACGGTATTGTTTACCAAAACGATTAAAGTCTGACGCATAAATACCCCCCAAATAGCCTTGCAGCGTTCCAAGTACGCGGTTAACAGGAACACCTGCTTCTTTGCATTTCGCAACGTTTACATTAACCTCGTACTGCGGAAAACTTGTGTTGTATGATGTAGCAGCATACATAATTTCAGGACGCTGATTTAGTGCTCCCATAAACTTCCCAATTACTGCATCAAAAGCCTTATAACTACCTCCTGTTTTATCCTGCAACTGAAATTCGAAACCATCATTATTTCCAAACCCCTGTAATGTTGGTGCGGCAAAGAAAATGATATTGGCTCCTTTAATTTCTGCAGTTTTTGCGAACAACTGACCAACAATACTTTTAATATCCTGCCCTTTTTTTGTTCTTTCTTTCCATGGCTTTAACCTGATAAATATAGCCGCATACGAACTCCCGGTGCCGCTCATTAAATCCATACCGGCAACTCTAGATGACAATTCAATCTCAGGAATAGATCTGGAGATGCTATCTATTTTATTTGCAATGAATTCAGTGCGTTCCAAAGAAGTTGCCGGAGGTAAAATAACGTTACCATATATGGAACCACTATCCTCATTAGGCACAAATCCAGTTGGAGTGGTTTTAACCAAAAACCAGAATAAAAGACTAAACACAATGATTATCGCAAATGCAATCCATTTTTTCGCAATCAGAAAAACAACCGACTTCTTATAACGGTTAGTCATGGTGCTGAATGAAGCATTAAACCCTGCATAAAAGCGCTGTAAAAAGCCGGTTTTCTGTTCATGATGCTCGCCATGTGGTTTTAACAACAATGCGCAAAGTGCCGGACTTAAAGTAAGTGCATTTACTGCAGATATGATAATGGCCACAGCGAGTGTTAAGCCAAACTGCTTGTAAAATACCCCAACCGACCCCGTAACAAAAGTTACAGGAACAAACACCGCAGCCATAATGAGGGTTATAGAGATAATAGCCCCACTAATTTCACTCATGGCATGCATAGTTGCTTTTTTTGCTGATTTAGCACCCTGATCTAATTTAGCATGAACCGCCTCTACTACTACAATGGCATCATCTACCACAATACCAATGGCCAGAACCAGGGCAAAAAGAGTAAGCAGGTTAATAGTAAATCCAAAAAGTTTAAGGAAAAAGAATGTACCTATGATGGCTACCGGAACTGCAATGGCTGGAATTAAGGTAGAACGGAAATCCTGCAAAAAGATAAATACTACAATGAATACCAATATAAATGCTTCAATAATTGTAACTATAAGCTTAGAAATTGAAGCATCCAAAAACTCATTTGCATTGGCGAATACGCTATACTTAACTCCTTTTGGAAAGGTTAATGAAGCATCGTCCAATATTTTTATACACTTCTTTATGATCTCATTGGCATTGGAACCTGAAGTTTGATTGATTGCAACATATGGTGATTCATGACCTTGCGCCATGATGGTACTCGAATAAGTAAAAGAGCCCATGTCTACCTCAGCAATGTCTTTTAACTTAAGTACCTGACCATTACCTACAGATTTGAGTATGATGTTTTCAAATTGTGCAGGTTTTTCAAGGCGACCAGTATATTTTAAGGTATACTGGAATGCCTGACCACTGTTCTCTCCTACTTTGCCTGGTGCAGCTTCTATGTTTTGCTCTGCAAGCGCTTCTGTTATATCAGAAGGGATTAACCCATAAGCAGCCATGGCATCTGGTTTAAGCCAGATTCTCATACTGTAATCCATACCTCCATATACAGCGGCATTCCCTACTCCCTCAACTCTTTTGATTTGAGGCATCACATTAATTTTTAAATAGTTGTCAAGGAATTTCTGATCATACTTTCCATCCTCGCTGTACAACAGAAAACTAAATACTTCACTATTCAACCGCTTACTGGTGGTAATGCCAACTTTGATTACTTCCGCTGGCAGCAAACTTGTAGCTTTGGTGATTCTGTTCTGCACATTAATTGCAGCCATATCCGGATCTGTACCTTGCTTAAAGTTTATTGTAATGCTGGCACTACCGTCATTACTTGCTTTAGAAGTCATGTAAGTCATGTGTTCTACTCCGTTAATCTCTTCTTCGAGCGGTACAATTACGCTTTTCATGACCACATCCGCGCTTGCTCCCTGATATGAGGTACTTACTTCAACGGCAGGTGGAGCAATGTCTGGATACTGGGAAATAGGCAATGAATATAGGCCTAGTAACCCCATTATAACTATGATAACCGATATAACGGTAGACAAGACCGGGTTATCTATAAATTTCTTTAACATAATATTTTAGTGTTTTGCTTTGATTTTCATTCCATCTTTCAAGCTTCCCATTCCTTCCGTCACAATCTGTTCGCCAGGGTTCAGTCCTTTTGTTACCACATAAAATTCACCAGAAGGGACATCCATTATCTCTATTTCAGTACTTTTTACCGCACCGTTTTTAACGGTGTAGACCATCGTTTTTTCCTGCATTTCGAAGGTTGCTTTAGTAGGGACCAAAAGTGCATTGCTTACTTTTAATGGGATGCGAATAAGTGCACTGGCGCCACTCCTAATTAATCCATCGGGGTTGGGGAAACTTGCCCTAAGATTAACTGAACCCGTCTCTGTATTGATTAATCCACTTAAGGTTTCCAGCTTGCCTTTTTTTGAATATTCTGTTCCATTGGCCAACAAAAGTGTTACCGGAGGAATATTCATTAGCTTATCTTTTATGGTTTTCCCTTTGTTGTTTTCTGTGAAATCCAGAAACTGCTTTTCATTGAAGGAGAAGTAGGCAAAAACACTTGCAATATTTGAAACTGTTGTTAGCGGTTGTGGAGATGAACTGCTAACCAGACTGCCTGTTTTATAGGGTAAGTTTCCTACCACCCCATCGGCAGGACTATTTATATGAGTATAGCCAAGATTAGTGCGGGCATTAACTAAACTAGCTTTTGCCTGTGCAAGTGCAGCTTCTTTAGCATGCAGATTAAAATTTGCCTGCTTAAGTTCATAATTACTAATGATCTCTTCTTTTACCAGAGGCAAGGTTTTCTCGACTTGCATTTTTGCAGTACTTACTTCAGCTTCAGCATTTTTTATGGCGGCCGTAGCTGTTCTAACCTCCTGTTCGTACTGGGGGGCATTTATTTTAAAAAGTAACTGACCTTTTTTAACAACTGCACCCTCATCAACAAGTATCTGTTCTACAAACCCATCTACTTTTGGTCTGATCTCTATGTTCTGCTGACCCTGTATAGTTGCTGAGTAATCTGTATTGAGAACAGCATCTTTCGGTTGTACTGTTGAAACCGGATATTCCTGAATAGTTTCTTCCTGCGTTTGGCTTTGTGTGGGGCTGCATGCTTCAAATAGCAACATTCCGCCTAATAATGAGAGTAATTGTATTGTTTTCATAAATGTAATTTTTCTTTTTTGGCATAAGTAGTCCTCATCTCCTAAAAAATCTCTTTTTGGCAGTTAAGGTTAACAGCGATTATTTATCGCCCGAACTAAGTGTTGGGTTAATAATTAAATATGGAGTATCACGATAATTTCATTATAATTCTTTATTTCGTTAAAAAGTTAAGCAAAGTTAGTACTTTTGTGAATAAAACAACCAAATACTTGTTTTATTAGATTATGAAGACAAATCGATTCTTAATGCTTTTAAAAACCCGTGGTGCATTAACTGCAGGAGAAATTTCAAAAGAACTTGGGATTACAAGTGAAGGCGCGCGCTTACAACTCATCAAATTAAGTGAGGAGGGATTGATCAAATCGACCAACGAATCAAAAGGTGTTGGCAGGCCCACCGTTTACTTTAGTTTAACAGAAGAAGGAAATGCTGGTTTTCCTGATACGCATGCCGAACTTACTGTTAAACTGATACAACTTATGAAGACCACGCTGGGCGACGAGGCTCTTGATAAAGTGATAGCAGCAGGCGAACAAGTTGGCAAGGAAAAATATTCTAACGAATTACAATCTATTACAGATCTTGAAGGTCGTATCTCCCAACTCGCAGATATCCGCACACGAGAAGGATACATGGCTGAATATAGTAAAGATGAACAAGGCTATTTGTTGATAGAGAACCACTGCCCAATTTGTGCAGCAGCGCAGGTTTGCCAGGGTTTTTGCGCCTCAGAGCTTAATACTTTTAAGTTTGTATTAGGTGAGGATATAGATATAACAAGGGTAAATCATATTATTGCAGGCGACAGAAGGTGCGCCTACAGAATAACATTAAAGAAGGCTGGTTAAAATAATGCATTCTCCAGCTGCCTGCCGAAGAATGCTCAATTAGATTTATCCTTTTAAAGCAGCAAGACTTTCTTCGATAGTATTGATCTTCGATTCAGCATCTGCTTTTTTATTGCGTTCGTTTTGAATGATCTCAGGTTTTGCGTTTTGTACAAACCTTTCGTTACTCAGCTTAGCATCTACAGATTTCAAAAAGCCTTGTAAATAAACCAATTCTCCATTTAAGCGTTCTATTTCAACGTCAATATCAATAGCCTCATTCAGATGAATAAAGAACTCATCGTTGCCCACCATAAAGTTTACAGCTCCTGGAATCTTATCGTTTACAAACTCAACCTGATTAATATTAGCGAGCTTGAACACAATATTTAACCATTTTTCGAAATCTAAAGACGAATTTACTTTTATAGCCAGAGGAAGTGCTTCTTTAGGCGAGATCTGTTTCGTATTTCTAACGTTTCTGATCTCAGCTACCAGGCCTTTAATAATCTCCACTTCTTTAAGTAATTGCGCATCCGCTTTACCAACAACAGGGTAGTTTGCTACAATACAGCAATCAAGCTCACCTTTCTCTCCGAAGAGTTCATCATGCCACAATTCTTCCGTTAGGAAAGGCATAAATGGATGTAATAATGTCAGGATTTTTTCAAAGAAACCGATAGTTACTTTTAAAGTTTCAGCGTCTATTGGATGTTGATAAGTTGGCTTTACCATTTCAAGATACCAGGCACAGAAATCATCCCATACCAGTTTATAACAGGCCATTAAAGCTTCCGATAAACGGTATTGTTTAAAGTTCTCTTCAATCTCTGCCAGCGCTTCGTTAAAGCGATTTTCGAACCACAATATAGCTTGTTGGTTGGGATTTTCAAGATTTTCATCAACTTCCCAACCTTTAACTAATCTGAAAGCATTCCAGATTTTGTTGGCAAAATTACGGCCTTGCTCGCAATAGCTTTCGTCGAACATCAAATCGTTTCCAGCCGGAGAGCACAACAACATCCCTACCCTTACTCCATCAGCACCATATTTTTCAATTAACCCAATAGGATCAGGGGAGTTACCCAATGATTTAGACATTTTACGGCCCAATTTATCTCTTACAATACCTGTTAAATAAACATTTGTAAAAGGTTTTTGACCTCTGAACTCATGGCCTGCCATGATCATACGTGCTACCCAGAAAAATAAAATCTCAGGGGCAGTAACCAGATCATTGGTAGGGTAATAGTAGTTAATATCTTTATTGTCTGGATCTTTAAAACCATTAAACACAGAGATTGGCCACAACCATGATGAAAACCAGGTATCCATTACATCAGGATCCTGAGTTACAAAAGGTGCCAGCTGATGTTTAAAACCATGGATTTCAGTTTCCGTAAATACCCCGTCAATATCTTTAAGTTTTAAAAACTCGTCAAGTGCTTCTTCTTTAGTTTTTGCTACAACCCAATTGCCTTTATCATCGTACCATGCAGGAATTTGTTGTCCCCACCACAGTTGCCTGCTGATATTCCAGTCCCTAACATTCTCCATCCAATGACGATAGGTGTTTACGAACTTTTCAGGAATTAACTTAACATCGCCATCCAATACATCTTTCAATGCCGGCTTGGCCATTTCATCCATTTTGCAGAACCATTGCATAGATAGCTTAGGCTCAATAGCTGCATTGGTACGCTCAGAAAAACCTACCTGCGATTTATAGTCCTCAACTTTATCTAAATGACCAGCTTCTTCTAATAAGACAGCAATCTTTTTTCTTGCCACAAAGCGGTCTTCACCAACAAGCACAACAGCAAGTTCGTTTAATGTACCATCTTCATTTAAGATATCTATTACAGGCAACTTATGTTTAACACCCAATTCGTAATCGTTCAAATCATGAGCAGGAGTAACCTTTAAGCATCCTGTTCCAAAATCCATTGTTACATACTCATCCTGAATAACAGGTATCTCACGATTGATTAGTGGTACAAAAACTTTTTTTCCTTTCAGGTGCTGGTAACGCTCGTCGTTAGGGTTAACGCAAATGGCAGCATCGGCCATAATTGTTTCCGGACGGGTAGTTGCAATGGTTAAGAAATCATTGGTTCCCGATACCGAATATTTTATATAATATAACTTTTGATTTACCTCTTTACGGATCACTTCTTCATCAGAAACCGCAGTTTTACCTGCCGGATCCCAATTCACCATACGCACGCCGCGATATATTCTTCCTTTTTTATACAAATGGATAAAACTATCGATTACTGCTTCTGAAAGATCATCTTCCATAGTAAAGCGTGTCCGCTCCCAGTCGCAACTTGCGCCTAACTTTTTCAGCTGATCAAGAATAATACCCCCGTATTTCTCTTTCCATTCCCAAGCATATTTAAGAAATTCTTCTCTGCTAAGGTCTTTTTTGCTGATCCCTCTTTCTTTAAGCATGGCAACAACTTTTGCCTCAGTAGCAATTGATGCATGATCCGTTCCAGGCACCCAGCAAGCATTTTTACCTTGCATACGCGCTCTACGAATCAGCACATCCTGAATTGTATTGTTTAGCATATGCCCCATATGCAAAACCCCAGTCACATTTGGAGGAGGGATTACAATGGTATAAGGCTCACGTTCGTCAGGCTCAGAATGAAAAAAGTTCTTTTCTATCCAGTAGCTGTACCATTTGTCTTCGGTTGCCGCCGGGTCGTATTTTGTAGAAATGCTCATTATTTTGAAAAAGTATCAGATTTGGCTGTAAAAATAAGAATAAAAAAGACAGATGCTATTCGCTTCCCCAAAATCTTGAAGGGAAGATTTTGCATATCAGCTCATAACACTGACTTTTTTGGGAAAAGGAAATAGAAAAATAGGGAAAAAGATCAATGTACATTGATCTTTTTTAACCTTACTTTCTTTACTTCAGGTTTTGCATAAAGTAATCAGTAACCTTTTGATACAAATGTGCTCTGTCTTTACCAATTACATTATGCTCATGGCCAGGGTAGATCATATAATCTACTTGAATACCCTTATCAACAGCTTTTTTAACGAAATCAACAGAATGTTGCTGTACTACAACAGGATCCTGCAGGCCATGGATTAACATCAGTTTTCCCTTTAGCTGGTCAACTTTACTACTCAAGTCAGTAGCAGCATAACCCTCAGGATTTTCCTGCGGAGTATCCATATAGCGTTCAGTGTACATCACCTCATAAAACTTCCAGTTTATTACCGGACCACCTGCAACAGCAGCTTTAAAAATACCAGGATGTGTAACCATAAAATCAACCGTTCCAAAACCTCCAAAGCTCCAGCCAAATAGCCCCATATTAGCAGAATCAACATAAGGAAGCCCCTTCAAGTAATCTACTGCCTTCATCATATCTTCCATTTGAACATCCCCTGCTCTGCGGAACATAGACTGTTCAAAAGCTCTACCCCTATTATCACTTCCTCTTGTGTCGATTGTTAATACCACATAACCATGCTCAGCCATATACCTGAACCAATAATCTCCAGCACCTGCATTCCATGAGTTTAGGATAAGCTGCGCATGTGAGCCGCCGTACCAGTAAACAATAACCGGATACTTTTTTGTGCTGTCGTAACCAACTGGTTTATATAAGCTACAATACAAATCGTCTCCACTGTTACTTTTTATAGTAAAGATTGAGGAGTTTTCTGTAGCAAATGCAGCTAAAGGATTGGGTGCTTTTAATAATATTTTTGTTTTAGCAGTTGCAGTTTCTATTAACTGGATTACTCGGGGTTGTTCCGGACTACTATAATTATCAATTACAGTGTTTCCAGAAGTGCTCACCTGTGCACCATGTACAGCAAATCCTTGTGTAATCCTATTAGATTTACCTGATTTTAAGTTAAGCACATATAAATTACGGGTTATGGGAGATTCTTCAGTAGAAACATAAAACAGCTGATCACCTTTTGAATTAAATCCTTTTACATCAAGTACCTCCCAGTTTCCTTTTGTCAATTGTTTCAATACTTTTCCATTTAAATCATATAGATATAAATGATTCCATCCATCACGGTTACTTTGCCAGATAAACTTAGCAGGATCATTTTTGAGGAATAACATAGGCACCAATGGCTCAACATATTTCTCATCCTTTTCTTCAAATAATGTTTTCACAAAATCACCGGTTGCTGCATCATATTGATTTAGCTTCATGTGATTCTGTCCGCGGTTTAAAACCGCAATGTATATGTATTTATCATCCGGGCTCCATGCAATATTGGTAAGATACTGCTCAACAGGTTCACCTGTTTTAAGGTACACCACAGCTTTCGTATCTGCATTATAAACCCCTACAGTTACCTCATGGCTTTTATCGCCTGCCATAGGATATTTGATATTTACATTTTTAGCAGGTCTCGTGGTCCAATCTATGATCGGATAATCAGAAACCATGCTTTGATCCATTCTATAAAAAGCGAGTAGCTTACCGCTATTGCTCCAGAACGTACCTTTAGTTATTCCAAATTCATCACGATGAACCGACGAAGCATACACAATATCTTTGCTGCCATCTTTAGTTACCTGATTTTGATCAGTACCATTTGTCACAAACAAATTGAAGTTATCCAAATAAGCGATGTAACCAGCGGTACTTTGTTCAACACTAGTTTTACTACCAATAGATTGATCTATGAGCACCTTATAGGTATTCTTTACAGGATTAAACGCAACTTTACTTCCGTTAACCGTTAATATCCAGTCGGGTCCCTGATTAAATTGAATAACAGGCATCGACTTTAAAGTATTCTTTTGAAATGACTTTAATTTCTGATTTAACTGGACCAATGATAAAAATTGCTGTTCATGCTGACTCTTAAAATTGCCACTCATCCATACGGGTTCATTCCCTATTTTTTTGGCATACACATAATCTTCTGTGCCATAAATAAATTGAATTTGAGAAAGATTTTCCGGAGCCAAAGTAGTGCGTGCATTACTCATTGCATCCTGAATGGTCAATTGTTTATCCTGGGCTATGCCATAAAAAGCAATTGACAACAATTGAATACATAAAATCAGTTTTTTCATCAGTTGTTCTAAAAGATGATGAAGCTATCATGCGCCGCCCGCTATTATTCATTTCGGTTTATATAATGCAGCACATGATGGTTTCATCGTATGAATAATAAGTTGGGGCCAAACTTATACAAAATATCGCAAATTACATCGTTGGCTTGATTACCTTTGATGTGTGAAAAACATCTTTATAGGTTTACTGTTCGCTATGTTGTGGGCTTCAGCATCTGTAGCTACAAAATTTGGCATTTTATCTGCGCCTCCATTGGTCCTGGCAAATATTCGTTTTTTCCTGGCAGGGCTTGTATTACTCTCATTTGGATATATATTTAATAAATCCTATAAATTACCTAATGCCGAAGAATGGAAGCACCTTTCAATATTTGGCCTTTTAAATACCACCGTTTATCTTGGCCTGTACGTATGTGCGATGAAATATACCGCAGCAGGTATAGGCAGTTTGGCTACATCTACAAACCCACTATTAATTGTACTATTGTCTTCCTGGCTAATTGGCCGTAAACCATCAAAAGAAGAAATATTTAGCATTATAATAGGTATGGCAGGTATTGGAATTGCCACCTATCCACTGTTAAAAGATAGCAGTACAACTATATTGGGAATCAGCTTATTGATGTTAAGTATGGTCTGTGTATCTTTTGCAAGTGTATACTACGCAAGAGTGAAATGGAAGCTCCCCAACATTTTGATCAATGGGTGGCAGGTGGCGCTAGGGGGAATATTTCTGCTCCCATTTACCTTTTTCTTTAGTGATTTCTCATTGATACGAATGGACAACAGGCTTATATTCTCTGCTTTATGGCTTAGCCTTGCAGTGTCTGTAATAGGGCTTATATGTTGGTTCTACTTATTAAAAATAGATACGGTTAAAGCTTCACTATGGCTGTTTCTATGTCCACTTTTCGGTTTCTTTTATGCCTGGTGGTTAATGGACGAGCCTATTACCATGTACACAGTTGCAGGCACTTTGCTTGTTGTTTTCGGATTATATCTTGGCCAGAGAAAAAAATTAAGCAGAAGTATTAATTAGCAGTAAACAGATCATACCTTACCAAACAATAGAACATATTTTACACCCCTTACACAATAAAATATGTTAAAATATGTTAAATAGGTATAACTGACTTAGTCATGAAAGCAATAAAACTATTTTTCTTTTCAGGTTCCTTGCTTAGGCGGTTCAGCCTAACTAAAATCTACTACTGGTTTAACAAGTAATATTTTGAATAGACAAAATGCTTGTTAAGCAGTATTTATTACTTTTACCTCATTGATGTTATTATAAACACCACATGTCGCAGGGATTCTCCTGCATAGGTAAAGTGTTATAAAATCTGTTGACTAACTTTATGAATATTTTAAAACTAACCAGGCACATTGCTGCCTTAGGAATTCTTGCGACCGGCTATACGGCTAGTGCTCAATCTCCCGCAAAATTTATTGACCCGACCAACATGGATCTCAGCGTAAAACCTGGAGATGATTTTTACACATATGCCAGCGGCACATGGATTAAAAACAATCCTGTTCCTGCAAAAGAAACACGTTGGGGCAGTTTCAATGTATTAAGAGATTTTAATATAAATGCAGTAAAAGGACTTGTAGAAGATGCTGCTGCTGATAAAACAGCTCCGGTAGGATCAGTAAAAAAACGTGTAGGTGATTTCTTTGCCGCCGCAATGGACAGCATAGCAATTGAAAAACTGGGTTATAGTCCAATTAAAGCTGACCTGGAAAAAGTTAAACAACTTAAAACTGTTCAGGATATTTTAGACCATACGGTATATATGCGCGTAAGCGGGCTTGCTTCTCCCATGTTTGGATTTAGTGTCGGTCAGGATAGAAAAAACGTAACAAAATACCTTCCTCAACTTGGACAGGGAGGCACTACACTTCCTGATCGCGATTACTATTTGAAGGATGATAGCAGGAGTGTAAAGATTCGTGAGGCATATACAACCTACATGACTACCCTTTTTGGTTTAATTGGCTACAATAATACAGAAGGTCAGAAAAAAGCAGCAACGGTAATGTCGATAGAAAAGAAATTTGCAGATGCTCAAATGTCTCGTGTAGAAATGCGCGATCCATATAAAACCTATAATAAGTTTACTGTTGCAAACTTTAGCAAAACCACTCCATCTGTAGACTGGGCAAAAATGCTGCTTAAACTAAAAGTAAGCGGTCAGGATACGATACTTGTTTCTGCGCCAAAATTCTTTGTGACTTTTGACGAAATGCTAAAGAGTGTTTCATTAAAAGATTGGAAAACATACCTGGAATGGAATGTATTAAAAAATGCTGCTCCTAACCTAAGTTCACCTTTTGTGGCCGCAAACTTTGCTTTTAATCAGGTACAAAGCGGACAAAAAGTTCAAACTCCAAGATGGCAAAGAATGTCGCAATTAACAGATGGCACAATTGGAGAATTATTAGGACAACTATACGTAGCCAAATATTTTAAGCCAGATGCAAAACTGCGTATGACCGAGCTCATCAGTAACCTTAGAAAAGCATTTGAGATCAGGATTAAAAATCTGGACTGGATGAGTGCTGCAACAAAAGAAAAAGCACTTGCCAAACTAAATGCATTTGTGCCAAAAATAGGATATCCTGAAAAGTGGAAGAATTATGATGGTTTGGTTATAAGCCGTGCTGCCTATTTCCAGAACTTAAGAAATGCAGGTGCGTGGGGGTATAAAGAATCAATAGATCAGTTAGGCAAACCTGTTGACCGTACACGTTTTGGAATGACCCCGCCAACCGTTAATGCCTACTATAGCCCAACAATGAACGAGATTGTGTTTCCCGCCGGGATTCTTCAGTTCCCGTTCTTTGATCCAAATGCTGATGATGCGGTTAATTATGGTGGTATTGGTGCTGTAATTGGACATGAAATGTCTCACGGATTTGATGATTCAGGAAGCCAGTATGATAAAGATGGTAATCTTCGTAACTGGTGGACTGACGAAGATAAGATTAAATTTGAAGCAAAAACCAAAGCTTTAGGAGAGCAATTTGATGCATATACTGTATTAGATACCATCCACGTAATAGGAAAACTAACGATGGGAGAAAATATAGGTGACCTTGGCGGCCTTAATGCTGCATATACAGCATTTAAATTAACTAAACAGGGTCAGTCAAATGAAAAGATTGATGGTTTTACACCAGATCAGCGTTTCTTCCTATCATGGGCACAGGTTTGGCGAGGTAACATTTTACCTGAAAGTGCAGCGCAGCTGATTAAAACAGATCCGCACTCGCCAGGACCTTACAGAACCATTGGCGCACCTGTAAATATGGATGCGTGGTATGAGGCATTTGACGTTAAACCAGGTGATAAATTATATAAGAAACCTGAAAACAGAATTAGAATGTGGTAAATACATAATATAATGGCGCTTGCAAAAGCGCCATTATATTAGTTTTTTGCTTTATCGTATACTAAATCAGTGAGTTGATCGAGTGATTTTAATATTCGATCCATATCATTCGGATTATTAATATCAATACCACAAAATGGATTTCCGCTAGCCTTAGACTGTAATACCATAAAAATTATACCTGCTACCTGCAATGCCATTATCGCACGAAAGTCAACACCTGATTTTTCGAAATTCGGAAGAAGTAGTTTAAAAACTTCCTCACCAAAAGCTTCCCGCTTTAAACCAACCTCCTTCATCAGTTTACTTTTTTCACTGGTTTCCCAGATAACGATCTTCTGCATTTCCTCTTCAGTGTAAAAAAAACTAAGGTGAGTTTTTAATATTGTCTTAACCATAGGCCGGCCACCATCAATTTGAGATTCGGCCATAAGTCTTTCCATGTCTCCAGATAAACCAATCCAATAATCTTTTGTCTTTACATAGGTTTCTATCAAATTATTTACATTGTTATCAAAATACCTATAAATCAACTTCTTATTGACCTCTGCTTTTTTAGCAATATTGTTAACACCTAATGCCGTATACCCCTCATTCTTAATAATTTCACCTACCGCAGCAATCAATTTAAGCATAGTTCTTTCCTTATCTCTAATTGCTCCGGCTATACGTTTTCTAGGTTTCTCCATGGGCTAAAAATAAGAAAAAAATGTGTATGTCACCACTTTGCAAAATTCTAACAACTATTTTTGAGAAAGTTTATGTACCTAAATAACCAAATTAACATCTCTCACTATGAATTACATACCGGAACCTTTACCAGACCTAAAAGCCATTAGAATTTCGAACCTGGCTGCAGGAGACATTATAGTCAATCTGGGCACCCTCCTCGAAATCATTGAAAATGAAGACTCTTTCTCGTTAGTTATAGATAGAATGGAACAAAGACAAGTCTGGAATTTTAATAAAACTGAAGAATTAATCATTAAATCCGACTAATAAAGAAGAAATCAAATTATTAACTCAACGCTCAACAATTCAAATGACCAGGAAGGAATTTCGGGTCATTTTTATTTTATAGAAATTCATAATTAATATCGTAAAGGCATATTTTCACTTTTTTTTAATATTCGCTGTAACCTTTCGCACCATTCCTGCATCTTATAAATAACTAAATAAGAATCACAAAAACCATTCACATATTCGATTAATATGCTTAAAAGCGTATGTGGAAAAAGTATGCCATTATGAAACCTGATAAATACATTCTACTTCTCGCCATATTTGCCTTTACGCTGACTTTTACAGTCGCGAATGCGCAATCAGACAATACAACCGGAGAAATATCCGGTAAGGTGTTAGACGAACAGCAAAAGGCATTTCCGTATGCCACCATTAGCTTGTTAAATGCCAAAGATTCAACCACTGTAAAAGGGACACTTACTTCCGACAATGGAACCTATCAGTTAAAAGAAATTAAACAAGGGAATTATCTTATTGCCATTTATGTAGTTGGTTACAAAAAGGTATTTAAGGGGCCTTATTCTATAAGTTCAAGCAAAAAAACTCACGATCTAGGCAATGTTCAATTGGCTACCGATGCAAAAGAGCTTAAAGGTGTTGAAATTGTTAAACAAAAACCCCTGATAGAAAGACAGATTGATAAAACAGTCATAAATGTAGAAAATAGCGCATTGGCAGCTGGTAATACGGCTCTGGATATTTTACAGAAGTCGCCTGGAGTTACTGTCGACAAAGATGGCAAAATTAGCTTAAAGGGTAAACAGGGTGTTACCGTAATGCTTGATGGCAAACCTACCTACCTATCTTCAGAACAATTAGCCAATCTTCTTAGATCTACTGAGGGAAATGCAATCCAATCTATCGAATTAATTACCAACCCCTCTGCAAAATATGACGCCGCCGGTAACTCTGGGATCATCAATATTAAACTAAAAAAGAACAGAAATTATGGTACTAATGGCTCTATACTTGGAGGTGTTGGTTACGGAAGATATTACAAGGCAAATGGTGGTTTAAACCTAAATCATCGTGAAAAAAAAATCAATATTTTTGGAAATTACGATTACGGACGCAATAAAGGGTTTGGCAGCACAGATATTGCCAGGGTAAACAATACCGCAACGGATCAAACCTATTTTGATCAAACAAATATGAACATACGACGCAGAAACAACAGCAATTATAAAGGCGGGATAGACTATTTCATCAATGACAAGAACACAATTGGTTTTGCTTTTAATGGATATAATGCAAACGGAAAAAATGCATCAGATGTGCTTACATTGATCGGTGATCAGCCTTCCAAAACAGATTCATCAGTAGTTGCTCAAAACCCTAACAGGTATAAATACACCGGCATGTCGTACAACCTGAATTATAAAGGGACAATAGACACCCTGGGACAGGAAATAAGCATAGATGCTGATTACTCCGAACATATAGGAAGACAGGATAACAATTTCAACAATAGATATTTAAACAACCAAGGTCTGCCTGCCAAACCTGATTATATTTTTAGAAATGCTACACCATCCACGACCAAAATATGGGCAGGAAAAACAGATTACACCTACCCTATTAACAAAGAGATGAAACTTGAAGTTGGCTTAAAATCGAGTTTTGTAGAAACAGACAACAACTTCATCTTTGAGAACTACGAAAACAACCAGTGGCAAAACGATGTTAAGCGCAGTAATCAATTCCTTTACGATGAAAATATCAATGCTGCCTATGCTAACCTCAACAAAAAATTTAAAACTACTTCTGTACAATTAGGATTAAGAGCTGAACAAACCAACTCAAAAGGAAATTCTGTTACAGAACAAAAGATTGTAAACAGACATTACCTTAATCTGTTCCCAAGCATTTTTATAAACCAGGAACTATCTAAAGATCATGAAATGGGCCTCTCTTACAGCAGAAGAATTGACCGTCCAGATTATGGTTCATTAAATCCATTTATCTATTACCTTGATTTGTATTCTTACAGGTTTGGGAATCCATTCTTAAAACCTCAATACACTAATGCTTTCGAGCTATCCTATTCTTACAAAAAAACATTAAACGTAACATTTGGGTATAGCCATACCACTGATGTAATGTCTGATGTTCTATTAACAGATACGGCTAAAAAAACAATTTTCATTTCTAATCAGAACCTTGCTACGCAAGATGCATACAACCTGAACATTAGTTATCCAATACAAATAACCAAGTGGTGGAGCAGTAATAACAACTTTACCGGATTCTACAACAATTTCAAAACTCCAGATCTTTTAGGCCAACCGTTTCAAAGTGGAAGAGTTGCATTTAACTTTAATACAACACAGACCATTACTGTAAATCCGTCATTAAATATAGAATGGTCTGGCTTTTATCAATCTAAACAAGTTTACGGAACAATATTAATAGACCCTCAGTACGGTATTGACCTTGGTATAAATAAATCTTTCATGGATAAAAAATTGAGTATCAAACTTGCTGCCAATGACTTGTTTAAAATGCAAAAAAGTGTAATTACAAGTGCACTGTCTTCACAAAACTATGTAGTTAATGAAAGATGGGAAAGTCAGGTATTCCGCTTAACATGTACATACCGATTTGGAAGTAACGATATTAAAGCAGCCCGTCAGCGCTCAGGTAGTTCCGAGTCAGAAGGCCGCAGGGTTAAATCCGGCAAATAGTAACTAATTATATTTCTCCCGAACCTTTTTACTAAGCTTTCTTAGTACAAAGGTTCGGGATTCTGCAACACGGCTTTTCAATTCAGGATCAGGCAATACGTCCAAACTATCTAAAGATATCCACTGGCGTTTTGCCATGTGATAAGCTTGCTGAATACCCGGTCTTGCCACCAGCATATCAAACTCATCCGGATCACATTTAATAGAAAACCTTCCTTCTTCAAGAGACATAATCACATAAATTTTTTCTTCAATCATAAAACACAGGTGATCCCACTTCATACCTTCAGTAGTTCCCTTTAGGCTCAGGCAATAATCTCTAAATGTTTCAATATCCATAGCAAGCAATTAAGGTCTAAAGTTAAAAACTATTTTATCTAAGTTTGCACTGATGAATAAACTTATCCAAACCGCTGATGGTTCAAACACACTATACAACGAAAGTATTGGCGAAAATTATCATTCCAAACACGGTGCTTTGCAGGAAAGCAAACATGTATTTATTGATGCCGGTTTAAAGCATGCAATAGCCAGCTTTCCGGATAAAGAAATATCTGTTTTGGAGGTTGGCTTTGGCACAGGACTTAACTTTTTAATGAGCATTTCTCATTGTGCCGAACATCAGATAAAGCTTCAATATATTGGCCTGGAGGCCTTTCCATTAAGAATTGAAGAATTAGAATCAACAGGCTATGCCGCATACGTACCCGATACTGTTTGGAACAGTTTGATTGACAATTATGGAAAAGCATTACTGCAGGCAGTAACCATGCTTCCAGACCAACAGCTTAAAATTGTACAAACATATCTTCACAGGTTCCAGACTGAACAAAGATTTGACCTCATTTACTTTGATGCTTTTTCTGTTCAGCATCAACCCGAAATGTGGACAGACGAGATTATTGCACATACTTGCCAATTTTTAAAACCGGGAGGCATATTCGTTACATATGCAATTACCGGAAAACTTAAACGTGCACTCAAATCAGTAGGTTTTACCATAGAAAAGCTTCCCGGAGCACCGGGAAAGCGAGAAATGCTAAGAGCAACTAAAGCAATTGAACCCAAATAATTATTATAAATTACAAACCACCGACTATATTAGAAACACCATGCTGTTAAATTTGTTAAGTAAGTAATAATGCGCTCGCACAACCTACCTTAACAACAGAAATTACAGCGATGAAAAAAAGAAAATTAGGAAACTCCGATTTATTTGTTTACCCAATAGCCTTTGGGGGAAATGTATTTGGCTGGACCGCGGATGAAAAGAAATCATTCGAAATACTTGATGGCTTTACCGATGCAGGCTTTAACTTTATAGACACCGCAGATGTATATTCTGCCTGGGTACCCGGAAACACCGGTGGGGAATCTGAGACAATAGTCGGAAACTGGATGTCGCAGAGAAATAACAGAGACAAAATTATACTTGCCACAAAAGTTGGTGCCCCAATGGGACCTGATAAAAAGGGCTTGTCTAAAAAGTATATCTTTCAGGCTGTAGAAGACTCCTTAAGAAGATTAAAAACAGACTACATAGATCTTTATCAATCTCATTACGATGATCCTGACACACCAATACAAGAAACACTTGAGGCATATCATCAATTAATAAAAGAAGGCAAGGTTCGATGGATTGGCGCTTCCAACTTAACACCGGAGCGCTTAACTGAATCGTTGGAAATAGCAAAAAAATTCAATCTCCCTAAATATCAAACCTTACAGCCAGAATACAACTTATACCAACGCGAGGGTTACGAAAAAAACTTCGAACAAATTGTACAGGATAATGATTTAGGTACAATTAACTATTATGCTCTGGCAAGTGGCTTTTTAACCGGAAAATACCGTTCAGTAGAAGACCTTAATAAAAGTCAGCGGGGTGGTGCAGTTAAAAATTACTTGAATGAAAGAGGATTTAAAATTTTAAAAGCCCTTGATGATGTATCAGAACAATACAGTGCAGATCAGGCAAGTATAGCACTGGCCTGGCTTATTGCACGTCCATCCATAACTGCACCAATTGCAAGCGTTACCAGTTTAGACCAGCTCGAAGATCTTAAGAAAGCCGCAACATTAAAACTAAATGTTGAGGATATTGCAATCCTTGACGAAGCCAGTGCCTGGGAATAACCTTTAATTCTTTTAATAAAAACAAACGCCCCGCTAAATATTTGGCAGGGCGTTTGTTTTTAGTTAATTTTCCTATGTTAAACTTTTCTAACTGGCTTAATAAATCATCTATGAGAAACATCACGCTCCCTTTTTACGCTAAACTTGCTTTGGTGCTATTTGCAATCATCTGTTTAGGGTACCTCGCCATTTTAGGACAAACATTACTTGCGCCACTGCTAACGTCATTCTTGCTGGCTTTACTGTTATTACCTCTTTCTAATTTTCTGGAACAAAAATGGCGCTTTAAAAGGAGTCTGGCTGCAATCGTATCTGTGATACTCATGATCGCTTTTATATCTAGCATACTATATTTTTTGGCAAACCAGCTTACCGATCTCTGGCAAGACTGGCCTGCGCTTAAAAAGCAAGGAGAAACTTCATTTCACGACATCCAGAATTGGATTTCAAATACCTTTAACATCAATACAAAAAAGCAGATAGACTATTTAAGAGATAGTACCAGTGCGGCACTTTCCACCAGCGCCACTGTTTTAGGCGCTACATTACTTACCCTGTCTTCAACGCTGCTTTTTCTGTCTTTTCTATTACTTTTTACCTTTTTCATCTTAAACTATCGTAAAGTACTTTTCACCTTTTTAACCGCTGTATTTGAAGAACAACATGCAGATAAGGTAGGAGAAATTGTAAGGCGCATACAATATATCATCAAAAAATATATCACCGGATTATTCCTGCAAATGCTCATCGTTACCTTATTAATGATCTTAGTACTTTGGGTATTAAATGTAAAGTATGCGGTGTTACTTGGTCTGATTGCCGGCATTTTCAACATCATCCCCTATATAGGCATCTTTACCGCGTTGCTGATCAGTGCGCTGATTACTTTTGCTACTGCAGGCGCAGCCAAGATGTTACTTGTGGTGGTTGCCTTTGCAGGTGTTCATGCCCTGGATGGCAATGTATTAATGCCATTGGTTGTAGGTTCAAAGGTAAAGATAAATGCACTATTTGCCTTTATAGGCATAGTAGTTGGCGAAATGATATGGGGCATATCAGGTATGTTCTTATGTATTCCCTACATGGCAATGCTAAAAATTATATTTGATCGTGTAGATTCTTTAAAACCATGGGGAGTTTTACTTGGCGGAGAAGAAAAGCCGCATAAAAAACGTAAGATATATCGAATCACAAAGAATATTAAGCTCGAAGAACAGGAATAAAAACAAATTTTAATAGCTTGATAAATGCCCGAAAACAGAACGCCGCATATACTTAATACCTCTGCAACCTTACTGGGTTTGTGCTTTATTGTATTGACCTCTCTTAAGGTCGCAAAAATGAGCGACAGTACAATCATTGACGAAACAACAGCTCTTGCAATTATATTATTTATGACGGCCTGTATTTTATCATTTCTTTCCATGAAAAGAAGAGGTCCCTCGAACTATCCTTTAGAGAGAGCTGCCGATATTATATTTTTATTAGGCCTTGTTGTTCTTTTTTTAACCACAATGATGGTTACCTTTAACGTCATAAAATAAACACCCAATGCCTAATAATATACCTCCTGTTACTGCAAACGATCCTGCCTCGGCATTTCAAAGACTACTTACAGTGTTAGATACATTACGCACACAATGCCCATGGGATAAAAAACAAACCATGGAAACGCTGCGACATTTAACTATTGAGGAAACCTATGAGCTATCTGATGCTATCCTTGAAGGAGACCTTGACGAGGTAAAAAAAGAGCTGGGAGATGTAATGATGCACCTTGTTTTTTACGCCCGCATAGCGTCAGAAACTAATGACTTTACCATAATTGATGTACTGAACAGTGTATGTGATAAATTAATTAGCAGACACCCGCACATCTATGGAGATGTTGAGGTACAAGATGAGCACGATGTAAAACGAAACTGGGAGCAACTAAAACTTAAAGAAGGAAACAAATCTGTTTTATCGGGGGTACCCGCTGGTCTGCCGTCTCTGGTAAAAGCAAGTCGCATTCAGGAAAAAGCAAGAGGTGTTGGCTTTGATTGGGACAATAAGGAACAGGTTTGGGAAAAGGTTGAAGAAGAGTTGCAGGAATTTAAAGATGAGTATAATGTAGTAGATGGTGCCGCTATAGATATAGAAAAAGCAGAAAGTGAATTTGGCGACCTACTGTTCTCTTTAATTAATTACGCTCGTTTCATTAACATCAATCCTGAGAACGCATTAGAAAAAACCAACAAAAAATTCATTAAGCGCTTTCAATATCTTGAAAGCAAAGCCAAAGAAAATGGCAAAGCACTGAATGATATGACACTGGCAGAAATGGATATTTACTGGAATGAGGCCAAGAGCTTGAAGTAACAATTTCATTTTACTAAAAAAAGCATATCAATCGTTTGCACTCAAACTAACAAGCTCATATACTGCCACTTACAATAATCCAAAAAATTAAATAGACATAACCTTAGTTTGGGCACCCATTCCTCTTTTAAAAAGGAGTTAAAACCTCCTATTTTGCGTTAAAACCTAAAAAATGCCCTGATAATCAGACAACGTAACTGGTTACAATAAGTGATTAATTTAACGTTAAATTAATCACTTATTAAATTCCGATAGTAATTCAGTAAAAAACTGCCAGAACAAACGTTTGCGCAATTTTTACATTACAATTGAACGGCCCCTCACTGTTTTTAGCTCTACCTTCACTCTTAATACTTTATATCAGTTTATGCACTCAAAAGCATAAATCTGATTGGGAAAAACTAAACAAAACTAAACTAAAATGATAATGAAATTTCATAGGGCTCTCCTTATTGACTTTTTTCATTTCTACCCCGACAGTTATTTCGCTGGGCCATGTTTTTTAACAAAAACACACCTAAAATCTGCCAGCTTCCTTTTTAAAACTAAAACAACAAACATATAAACCAATAAATATGAAATCTAAATTTCTACTATTTTCACTATTAATAACATTTCTCCTCTCTATAGAGGGTTATGCCCAAACAGGGATTAAAGTAAGCGGAAAAGTTTCGGATGCCAAAGGAGAAGGCATCCCGGGAGTTAGTGTTAAAGTAAAAGGTGGTAAAGTAGGTGCCCTTACCGATGGTTCCGGTAATTATGCGCTTACTGCACCAGATGCACAAAGCATTCTGCAATTCTCGTTTATCGGTTTCGATTCTCAGGAATTTACTGTTGGATCTAAAACACAAATAAATGTAACCTTAAAAGAAACTCAAAATGAACTTGAGCAGGTAGTTGTGGTAGGTTACGGTACATCAAAGAAGAAAGACCTTACCGGTGCGATTAGCTCTATTTCAAAAGAAAGCTTAAACTTAGGGGGTGTTACTTCAAACGTTGCACAAGCCATTCAGGGTCGTGCTTCGGGTGTACAGGTTACTCAAGCTAGTTCAGCACCGGGAGGTACAAGTATTATCCGCATCAGGGGTGGTAATTCAGTAAAATCTACTAACGAACCTTTGTACGTAGTTGATGGTTTTATTACAGACAATGGTAAAGATATTTCGCCAAGTGACATTGAAGACATTCAAATCTTAAAAGATGCATCTGCTACGGCTATTTATGGTTCCAGGGGTGCAAATGGAGTTGTTCTAATTTCAACAAAAAGAGGTAAATCAGGAAAAGCATCAGTAGAACTAGAAAGCTATTATGGAACTCAACGGATCAAGAACAGACCTGATTTAATGAACGCGACTGACTACAAAGCTATTGCTAACGCAAAAGCAATTGAGCAAGGAAACCCGCCAGAATATACTGCCGAAGATTTAGAGAGTTCTACTAATACTGATTGGTTTAGTCTTGCTACAAGAAATGCCACAGTACAAAGCCATAACTTAAACATCAGCGGTGGTAATGAAGATACACGTATCTCTATCTCAGGAAATTATTTCGGACAAGTAGGTGCATTAAAGAAAACAGATTTCGATCGTTACTCTGGTCGTTTCAACATAGATCAAAAAGTTGGTAAAAGATTTAAAGCTGGCGCGAATATATATGCTGCCAGATCATTTTCGCAATTTAAAACTTACGACGGAAACATAGTACCATCTAACGTATTATATGGTATTATGTTCACTTCTCCGGCTATTGCTCCATACAATGCAGACGGAACATATGCTCGTAGAAATGGGAAAGATAATCCTTTAGCTTGGTTACTTGAACCCACTAACGATCGTTACAACAATAGAATGACTGCTAACATTTTTGGTGACCTGCAAATTCTTGACGAGCTTACCTTACATATTAGTGGAGGAACAGAATTTTCAGCAACTAAAGAAGGAACTTACCTACCTACTACTCTTGTCTCAGGAGAAAAGGTTCAGGGACAGGCTTCGGTGAATGAACTAAATTCTACCCGTAATTTAATGGAAACTTATCTTACCTATAAAAAGGTATTTAATGAGATACATTCATTTACCGCATTAGCAGGATTTTCTTATCAGTTCGATCAAAATGAAAGACATTATACTCAGGTACAAAAATTCACTACTGATAAGTACCTTTATAACAATCTTGATGGTGCTGCTGAAAGAATTAAAGCTATTACTGATAAGCAAGAAGCAATAATGTATTCTTATTTCGGTCGTTTAAATTATGCTTTAAAAGACAAATATCTGGCTACATTCACTATCCGTCAGGATGTTTCATCAAAATTCTCTTCAAAAAACAGAATAGGATATTATCCATCAGGATCATTAGCCTGGAGAGTTAGCGATGAAGATTTCATGAAGGATAATAAGATCTTTTCTAACTTAAAAGTTAGAATGGGATACGGTGGAACAGGTAACGACCGGGTAAACAACTACGTATACATGAGTACATTTGGGCCAACCGGAGTTTCATTAAGCGAAGAAAGTGACCTATACGGCGGTGTTGTTGGCACCCGTTTACCTAATCCCAACTTAAAATGGGAAAGTAATTATCAATTTGATGCAGGTGTAGACATGGGCTTTTTAAATGACCGCTTAAGTGTTACAGCTGATTATTATCGCAAAACAACAAAAAACCTTCTGCTAGATATTCCAATTGAACAAATCTATGGATTCAACTCTCAGTTAATCAATGGTGGATCACTTCAAAATCAAGGAATCGAGCTTTCTATCAACAGCAGAAACGTTGAGAATGATAACATGACATGGAATACCACTTTAAACATTGCTTATAACAAACAAAAAGCAATAAATCTAAACGACAGACCATACATTATTTCTCAAACAGCTAATCCCGATGGAGCTGTGCCAGCAGCTGATTTCACCAAGCTAGCTGTAGGTAGAGAATTAAGTGAACTATATGGCTATGTTTATGATGGAGTAATTAAGACAGGCGAGGTTTATGCTGCTCAACCCCTATCTAAACCTGGAGATCCAAAATATAAAGATTTAAATGGTGATGGAGCAATTACCGCTGATGATCGCAAGGTACTAGGAAACGCTTACCCTCATTATGTTTTAGGGTTTAATAACAGCTTCACATATAAAGGTCTTGAACTTGGCATATTCTTCCAAGGTGCTTTTGGATCTGATCTTTATAATATGAATCGCTTGTTATTGGAAACTTACACAGGTACAGATGCATTACAGCGCTGGACCCCTCAAAACAACAATACTGATGTACCTAGAAATGGATATTTTACCTCAAAATATGGTGGCTATATCAACTCTAGATTCGTAGAGAACGCGTCATATGTGAAACTGAAAAACTTAAGTATTGGCTATAACATTCCAACTTCAAAAATTGGATTCTTAAAAGGTATTAGTACTGCTAAGATATATTTTAATGCACAAGATTTGTTTACCATCACCAAATATACTGGTTCAGATCCTGAAGTAAATTCGAATAACAGTGATACTGATCCCAATAGCACTAATTTAAGAGCTGGTCTGGATTTCAATGCGTATCCGGCTTACCGTTCTTTCACTCTTGGTCTTAAATTAAATTTCTAACCTATTACAATTGTCAATTATGAAACGTACTATAATTTTATTCTCAGCTTGCATAATAGGTCTTGCTTCATGTAAAAGAATCGCAGAGCCTACGGTCTATAGCATCCTAACAGAAGCAAATGCTTTTCAAACAAAGGCCGATGCAGTAGCCGCTGTAAACGGAATCTATGCAAGGTTAAAACAGCCTAGTGGTGTTAGCGATTCCTACCAATACTATGCTGGTTTTCAAATGGCCATAACAGATTTCACAACAGATATTGGTCATTCTTTTCAATCAGGAGATATCTCACAACTTTCTGACGCACAATGGTCAACCAACAATAAATATATCAACTTCGCCTATCAACATCAATATAAGCTTATTTCAGATGCAAATACTGCGCTCTTCAACATCCCAAAGATCAAAACGCTTACTGAAACACAATTGAATCAATATTTCTCCGAAATCAAATTCCTTCGTGCATTGGCTTATATAGATCTAACAGATGAATTTGGCCCGGTTATCCTAACTACCGAAGAAAATCTAAAAAATCCAGATTACACCACAAAAGTGCCTCCTGCAAGTCTGGAAGTTATCAATGCGTTCTTAATAAGTGATCTGGAATCGGCCGCAGCAAACCTCCCTGTTAATTACGAAGGAAAAGCCATTTACCCTACCAATGATGTTGGTCGGGCTACTAAAGGCGCTGCACTTTCGTTGCTTACCAAACTGTATATGCGCGAGCATCAATGGCAAAAAGCTTTAGAGACAATCCAAAAGATAGAAGACTTACATCAATATGAATTATATCCTACCTATGCAGGCCTTTTTGCGGAAAGCAACAAATGGTGTAAAGAATCAATTTTTAGTTCACTTGCTGACGCATTAAATGACGCCACCGAATTAATGAACCACTTTGGTCCATTAAATAATCCGGTTGTAACAGATCGCTGGCAATATTATGCTGTAAGCTGGAGTTTCTGGAACTCATATGCACCAAATGATGAGCGTCGTGAAATGTTTTTTTATGACTATAAGGGTACCGATGGTTTACAATACATGCAAGCCCCTGCCGGACAAACTACACCTCCAAAAGGCAAATACTACTTACCAGATGTTGCTACCAAAAAATATGCAGATCCGGCAGGTTCTAAAACCTATTATGATGGCCATGGTATTCCAATTCTACGATATGCAGATATCGTACTTTGCAAAGCAGAAGCATTAAACGAAATAAACGGACCTACACAGGCAAGTATTGACTTGATTAACTCGGTAAAAGCACGTTCAAAAGCCACGCTACTTGGCGCCCCAGGCACTTATACTAAAGATAGCCTTCGCGACAAGATCTTACAGGAGCGCGGTTGGGAATTCTTCTTTGAGTGTAAACGCAGAGTAGATTTAATCCGTATGGGCAAATACCAGGAAGTAGTTAACACTTATCTGAAATCGGTTGGCAAACCAGCTTCTATAGATATTGCCAAACACAAGTATTTCCCTTATCCTCAAACTCAGGTCGATTTAAATCCGAACCTGAGCAATGCAGGAAGACTTTAATAATTAATAAATTTAATCGGGATACAGCAACCTACACGGTATTGTATCCCGTTTTTTGTTTCTATACATTTTCATATTACCTTGTACTACAGCTAAAAAACTATTCATATGCAATTCATAAAGAGACTGATTCCCCTATTCTTTTTATTTCTGTTAAGTGCCTGCGCTAACCAGTGCGAGCAACAAATTATAGAGATAAAACTCAGCGCTCCAGATAGGAATAGCTTAAAGGTACATGCCGATGTAGAACTCAAAACCTCTTTAGATGTTTCAATTGAATATTGGCCAAAGGGAAAAGAAAAGCAAATAACAAGAACTCCCGTTTCGGTCAACAAAAAGCATCACCGCATCGTGATGACCAACTTAAATCCCAAACAAGAATATCGGTATCGTGTAATTACACAGACCAGTAAATGCGAAGCCAAAAGCAAAACCTACGACTTTAAAACCACGGACTTCCCAATGTGGATACAGGACTTCTTTAAAGTTTACGCACCAGATCCTAAGGTAATACCTACCTCTTTCAAACAAGGTTATATGCTTATCTACAGAAGAGAAATACCCGGCATCATTTTCATTATAGATGCTAAAGGCGCAATAAAATGGTATCACCAGGTAGATGGAACAGGTTTTAAAACCACCCACTTTACCCAAAACAAAACCCTGCTTTCCATTCTTGGTAATGATGAGTACCCAACCAGTTATGGCAATGAAATACTGGAGATATCTTTAAATGGCGATACCCTGCTTCATCTTAAAAAAGGTGAAAAGGATTTTAAGCAAACCATACATCACGAAATTATATTAAACAAGCAAAATCAGGTAGTTACCTTGTGTGTAGAACAAAAGATAATGGACCTTAGTAAATATGGCGGCAGCAAACAAGACACCGTTAAGAGCGATGGTATTTTAGTACTAGACAGGAAAGGCAAGAAAGTATGGAGCTGGAAAGTATTTGACGAGCTTGATCCGTTAAAGGACAAAAATTTAATGAGGGATAAGAAAGACTGGATGCATGCAAACAGCTTAAACTTTGATAAGGATGGCAATTACATTATTTCCTTTTATAACAACGGACAAATCTGGAAAATAGACGCCAAAACAGGTAAAGTGATCTGGAAGTTCGGTAAAGATGGCGACTTTAAAATGCCCGAAGGAAGCACCTTTGACCAAGGTCATTCCGTTCACATGAACAATCAGGGTAACCTGATGCTGTTCGACAATGGCACCAGTAAAAAACTATCCAGAACACTGATATTTAAGCTAAATGAAAGCGATAAAACATCACAACTGGTTACCGAAACAAAGCTTCCGCAGGAAATCTATAACGACCGCATGGGAAGCTCTTACCTGATAGCTGATACTACAATTTTACAATGTACCTCAAAAAGGCATACTGTAGTACTTACCAACTTTAAAGGTACTTTCCTTTGGATGCTCAAAAGTAGTATTATGCCTTATCGCGCAGAGTTTATACCTAAAGAAAAGTTAGCACCCTATATAGAATAACACGGTATAATTAACCGTGTTTCTTTTTCATTGTCATTTTAGCTTTCTGCCCTATTCCATAGTTATAATCTTTCGTGTTGCTTTCTTTTTTATCATGAAAAGCACCACCACCTTTTGGAGCGTCAACAGTTTCTTTTACTGTTTTAATTTTAGTAGAGGCTTTAGCGACTTTATCAATCACCAAATCTTCAGGCAAATCCATAACCGGAATTTTTGCACCTAACGACTGCTCAATCTTCCTTAAATCTACCAGTTCCATATCAGTAGCAAAAGTAATGGCCACAATCTCTTCCGAGTCTGATTTTACAACCCTGCTTAAAAACAATTCCTTTTGTTCAGGAACCTCAAAGTGGAATAAAAATGGAATACCCGATAAGTCTACATTTGCAGATCCCTCATTGGCTATAACTAAAACCCTTGCTTCAGGGGTATCTTTAAAATCTTCTATATGATCAAAACCCTCTTCATCAAAAAACAAAGGCTTCAATACAGAAACCTCACCTGGTTTGGCCGAGTGTAAAGTTTTACCAAGTTTCTGCGCTGTTAATCTCGAATTCACAAAAATCACAACCTTATCAAACACCTCATCATCACGCAACAACAGGTTCAGTAAGTTCACCTTGGTTTTAAAATTAGGCACCTGATATAGCAAAAGCTCGTGCGTTATTGCCTTACTATCTCCAAGATCTTCAACCTCTAAAGTAGTAGGGAAATTCATAAACTGATCAATCATCAGGTTCAGTTTATCATGAACAACAGTAGTAAAAATTAAATGCTGAACTTTACCGGCACTTCTTGCCAATTCACAAACCGGTAACTGCATACCTTGCTTTACAATCACTTCAGCATCATCAACTATCAGCATTTGTAACCTGTTTAAGTTAAGGCCAAGTTTTAAATATACCGCGCGTGCTCTGGTAGGTGTAGCAACCACAATATCAATACCGTCAAGCAGTTCCTGAATCACCTCATCCATGCCCCCTGTACCGTACAAGCCGATAATACGCAGATTGCGGTTTTTGCTTAAAAGTCTGAACTCTTCAATTACTGCAAGCACACGTTCCTGATCCGGAACCAGAATTAATACTTTAGGAGCCTCATCAGTACTGTATTTTAAACGCATTAAAACGCCAAGCACGTAGGTTGTGGTTTTACCACAGCCTTCAGGTCCAACAGCAATAATATCTTGCCCGCCAATTATCCTGGACATAGTTTTTGCCTGAATTTCTTTAGCAGATATATATCCGGCATCATTCATTGCTGTTACCAGCGACTTGCTTAGTTTTAATTTATCTAACGACACAGTTTCCTAATATTAAATTATAATGGCACAAATTTACGGAAATAAAACAACATCGTTATTCATAGAAAACAGAAACCTAATACATAGTTAACAATTAGTTTAATCTATAACCTTTAAGTTATAGGCACGGTCTTTCCACCACCTCAAAATCACAAAACCATAATCCCATTTTCATATTGATTTTACAGCACTCATCTAGCTTTGCGCTGTAAAAATCAAACTCAAACATGAAAAGAAAACTACTTTTATTTAGTGTTATATGCCTCTTCTTCGCTCAGGCAGCCATAGCACAAAATCTCATTAAAGGAGTCGTAAAAGACACCAAGGGCGTGGGCATACCAGGCGTTAGTGTAAGTGTAGCAAATTCAAAAAAAGCAACAGTTACAGATTTCGAGGGTAAATACAGCATTCCGGCAGCTGCCGATGCCACACTTACGTTTACTTACCTTGGCTATATTTCTCAAAACGCAGATGTAGCAGGTAAAACTCAGCTCGACATTACCCTCCAGGAAGATTCTAAAACACTTGGCGAGGTAGTAGTAACTGCAATTGGTATTAAGCAACAAAAGAAAAAAATTGGTTATGCAACGCAGGAAGTAAAATTAGATGTGTTGTCAGAATCAAAAACAATGAACATCGGTAATGCCCTATCCGGACAAGTTGCTGGTTTAACGGTAAACAACCCTACTGGGATGTTCCAGGCACCAGGCTTCTCTTTAAGAGGTAAAAATCCACTTATTGTTATAAATGGCGTTCCTGTTGAAACGGACTTTTTCGATGTTTCCGGTGATAATATTGCCAATATAAACGTACTAAAAGGTACTACTGCATCTGCTTTATATGGTTCCAGAGGTAAAAATGGCGCAATCTTAATCACTACAAAAAATGCTGAAAAAGACGGATTGGAGATCAACATCAACACCAACAATATGGTTACTGCAGGCTTCACTGTATTTCCTGAAACGCAAACCGAATACGGAAACGGATCTAACGGCAAGTACGAATTCTGGGATGGTGAAGATGGAGGTATCTCTGATGGTGATATGATCTGGGGGCCTAAATTTCAGCCAGGGGTTAAAATAGCACAATGGAACAGCCCTATCAGAAACAAGCAAACCGGAGAAACCATACAATGGTACGGAAATGTTAAAGGAACTATTTATGATGATAAATCTAAATACGAAAGAGTACCTACCGATTGGGTTAGACACGACAACCTAAACGATTTTCTTAGACCCGGTATAGTAACCAATAACGATTTCTCGGTAGCCTATAAAGGTGCCAAAGCACAATTTTATGCCTCAGGTAAATATTCATTTCAAAGAGGTCAGGTGCCAAATACCTCACTTACAACAGGTGGTATGAACTTTAACTCTTCATTTAACCTTACCAGTAATCTTCAATTAGACGCTACCCTATCTTACAACAAAGTTAGCTCTCCAAACTACCCACGTTACGGATACGGACCTAAAAACCATATGTACACCATTTTAATATGGATGGGCGACGACGTAAACGGCAAACACCTTAGAGACCACATGTATGTTCCAGGCATGGAAGGATACAGACAGGCAAACTATAACTACGCCTGGTACAACAACCCATATTTTGCTTCAGAAGAACTTACACAAGCAACAGACAGAAATGTATTAAATGCACAAGCAAAACTTAGATGGCAGGTAACGCCTGAGTTAAGCTTGCAGGCAAGAGCTTCGGGACGTGAAAACAAATCGTTCGACAACATGAAAAGCCCTAAATCGTACATGAACTATGGCGATTCAAGAAATGGGGATTACAAAATGTGGAACAATTCACAAATGAATGTCGATCTGGATTTCCTTGCCTCATACAATAAAGAGATCTCTAAAGATCTAAACTTCACTTTAAACGCGGGTGCATCCACTTTCAATAGAGACATACAGCAAGAATATGCATCTAGTGACGGTCTAATTGTGCCTTTTGTTTATAGCTTAAACAACACCCAGGGCCCGGTACAGGCAACAAATTACCTGGAACAGAAATCTATCCGAAGTGTATACGGATCGGCAAATTTCGATTTGTTTAATGCGGTGTACTTAAACGTAACCGGCAGAAACGACTGGTCATCAACCCTTGCAAAAGAAAACAGATCATACTTCTATCCATCTGCATCTTTAAGTACTATGGTTTCAGATTATATTAAAATGCCTAAAGCCTTAGACTACCTTAAACTTTACACCTCATGGGCCAAAGTATCAAACGATCTTGCTCCATATAGCATCAGCTCCACCTATACAAAAGATGTAACCTACGGATCAACACCATCTGTTACCTACCCTAACGGGATCATCAACCCTAACATCAATCCAGAAAAATCTAAATCGTACGAAGTTGGTTTATCAACCTCACTGGTAAAAAAAGTGGGCTTAGAATTTACCTATTACAATGTAATTGATGAAAACCAGATCATAGATTTAAGCACATCAGAGGCATCTGGCTTTAAAACACGTAAGGTAAACGGCAACAAATACAAAACTCAGGGTCTGGAAATAATGGCCAATTATAGTGCTGTAAAAAGCCAGAACTTTAGCTGGGATATTGCCGCAAACTGGAGCACTTCTGTAAAGAAATTAACAGAAATCTATAACAACCAGGCTAAGTTTGGCGATCTGAAATTAAACGAAAGAGCAGATAGCTTCTACGGTACAGTATGGCAAAAAAGCGCCACAGGCGAGGTAATTCTTGATCCAAATACTGGTTTGCCTACCAGAGACAACTTCAACGTAAACCTTGGTCATAGCGATCCAAGCTGGCGATTAGGCTTGCAAAACAAGTTCATGATAAAAGGTTTTGATGTAAACATCGATATCGATGGTGCATGGGGCGGCGTTATGCGCTCTGTAACTATCGAAAAAATGTGGTGGGGTGGTAAACATCCTAGCTCTGTTGAATTCAGAGACGCAGAATACGCAGCCGGAAAAGCAATTTACATTCCAGAAGGTGTAGTAATTACCGGTGGCGAGCTTAAAAGAGATGTAAACGGAAACGTACTTTCTGATACACGCACCTATAAGAAAAACACAACTGCTGTAAACTGGCAAACATGGAGTCAGATCTATCCATACCAGGCAAGAGTTACTGAAGAAGAGAACAAGAAATTTGCTAACGTTTTTGATCGCTCATTCTTCAAATTAAGAAGAATATCGGTAGGCTACGACCTTGCAAAGGTTATAAAAATGGGCAGCTTAAAATCAGTTCACCTATCTGCTTACAGCTACAACCCTTTGATGTGGAAGAAAATGCCATTACTAGATCCTGATTACGGTAATGACGATAACCTGCAAGATCCATCTGCAAGATTTATCGGCTTCTCATTAAGCGTAAAACTTTAACAGCTATCACATTTAAAACAAAAGAATAATGAAAAAATTAATATATAGTTTACTAGCCGGGGTACTCCTTATGTCGTCATGCAAGGACCAGGATTTAATGAACATAGACCCTAACAAACCTACCCAAACCCACCCGCAGCTTTTGCTTACCAAAATTGAGTGGGATACCTTCCGCGCATACAGCGGTACTTCGCCTTTGTATGCAACCCGTATGCTTGTACAAACAGATGGCGAAAGTGAAGGCCAGTATTTTAAATGGGGAAGAGGCGACTTTGCGCCCTACTCCTCTCTTAGAAATGTGACTAAAATGATAGAAGAAGCCGGCCGTATTAACGACAACTCTTACATCGCCTTAGCCAAATTTTTTAGAGCCTATTACTTTTACAACCTGACCCTTACTTTTGGCGATATCCCTTACAATCAAGCCCTGAAAGGAGAAGATCAGGCAGGTTATATGCCGCCTGTTTACGACAGTCAGAAAACCGTGTTTCAAGGTATTCTTAAAGAGCTTGATGAGGCAAACAACATGCTTAAAGGCTTAAACGTAATCATTGCCGGCGACATCATTTACAAAGGCGATGCAGCTAAATGGCGCAGGCTGGTTAACTCTTTCAGATTAAAAGTATTGATGACTTTATCAAAAAAAGAAAGCGACAACGACCTGAAAGTTAAAGAAACCTTTGCTCAGATTGTACAAAGCGAGCCTATTTTAGGCAATACTGAAGCCGATGGTGATGGGCAGCTGATCTTTCTAGATCAGGAAGGGAACCGCTATCCGGAGTTCAACTCAAGCGGATTCGGATCTGGTATGTTCATGGCATCTACTTTTATAGAGCATCTTCAAAACAGAAAAGACCCGCGTTTATTCTTGTATTGTACGCAAACAAAAATTGGCAAAGAGGCGGGTAAACCAATTAATGATTTTACCTCATACGAAGGTGGCGACCCTGCTGCTCCATATGCAGAAACCAGCATTAAAGCCGCAGCAGGTAAGGTATCTAAAGTGAATGACCGCTTTCCAAGCAACCCTACAAATGAGCCATTAGTACTAATGGGCTACTCAGAACAGGAATTTATTATTGCTGAAGGAATTGTAAGAAACTGGATTTCGGGCGATGCCAACCAACATTATAAAAACGGTGTAAAGGCATCCTTTAAATTCTATCAAACCTATGTTAAAGGCTATGAGGCTTATTTAACAGAAGAAAAAGCAAACGATTACCTGGCATTGCCAGTAAACAACTTTGCCTTGAGCACTACAACTGCCCAGAAAATGGAGCAGATAATTACTCAAAAGTATTTAAGAACGTTTTTCCAATCGGGATGGAGCGCATTTTACGACAACCTTAGAACAGGATATCCCGAATTCCGTCGCCCTGCTGGTGTTACCGTTCCTTACCGTTGGATTTATCCTCAATCGGAATACGACAACAACAGAGACAATGTTTCAAAAGCAATTGAAACTCAGTTTGGTGCAGGAAACGATAAAATTAACCAACAAGTTTGGTGGGTAAAATAAGCTCATATTCTTTATAATTTATTCGAAGGATTGATTAGTTTAGGCTAACCAATCCTTTTATTATAACACACTTAAATGGAAACCAGAAGAGACTTTATCAAAAAAGCATCCCTATTAACCGGTGCGCTAGGCATAGCTGGCATCTTACCGCCATCAATACAAAGAGCTATGGCAATAGACCCTAAAGTGGGCAGTACCTTTTTAGATGCAGAACATGTGGTATTTTTGATGCAGGAGAACAGGTCTTTTGACCACGCATTTGGCACGCTTAAAGGCGTAAGGGGCTTTAACGATCCTAGAGCTATTGCCCTACCTAATCAATACCCTGTATGGTTGCAAAGCAATAAAAAAGGTCAAACCTATGCCCCATTCCGGTTAAACATTAAAGATACAAAAGCAACCTGGATGAGCGCGCTTCCACACTCATGGGAAAATCAGGTAGATGCCCGAAATAACGGAAAATACGATGGATGGCTGGAAGCCAAAAGATCAGGCAATAAGGAATATGCTGATATTCCATTAACCATGGGATATTACAATCGCGAGGACATCCCCTTCTACTATTCCCTGGCCGATGCATTTACAGTTTGCGACCATAATTTCTGTTCTATATTAACAGGAACCAGTCCTAACCGCTGTTTCTTCTGGACCGGCAAAATCCGTGAAGAACAAAATGCAACCTCAACAGCACACCACTCTAACGGGTATATAGACGGTTCTGAAAACGTTTCATGGAGTACATTCCCGGAGCGTTTGTCTAAGCACAATGTAGACTGGAAAATATACCAAAACGAGCTAAGTGTAGGCGTTGGTCTGGAAAATGAAGAAGACGACTGGCTGGCTAATTTTACAGATAATGATATGGAGTTTTTTAAACAATATCATGTAAAAAGACATCCTGAGCATCTGGTTTACCTGCGCAAAGCAAAAACCGAACTAGAAGCCAAGCTAAAAGAGAAACCAGACGATAAACTAAAAAAGAAGCTTGATTTTGTAACAAAGGAAATTGAGTTTTTAGAAGTAAACACTCTTGATAAATTAACTCCGGAGCAACAAGACTTACATAAAAGAGCATTTGTAACTAATAGAAATGATCCAGACTTCCATAGTCTTGAAACCATCACTTACGATGATAAAGGGACGCAAAGAACCGCACAAATCCCTAAAGGAGATGTACTGCATCAATTCCGCAAAGATGTTGACGGTGGCAAATTACCCACTGTTTCCTGGCTAGTTGCGCCAAGTAACTTCTCGGATCATCCCGGAGCACCTTGGTATGGCGCCTGGTATCTTTCAGAAGCCATAGACATTTTAACCAAGAACCCGGAAGTATGGAAAAAGACCATCTTTATCCTTACTTACGATGAAAATGATGGATACTTTGATCACCTGCCTCCTTTTGTATCTCCGGATCCAAAAAATCCAGAAACAGGAGCAGTTTCAAAATCATTAGACAACAGCTCTGAATACCTTTACATAGGAGAAAACAGTAAGAGAGAAAGTTCTTTAGGTTTAGGCTTTAGAGTACCAATGGTAGTGGTTTCGCCATGGTCAAGAGGTGGTTATGTAAACTCACAGGTTTTTGACCACACTTCTTCTATCCAATTTTTGGAGCAGTTTTTAAGTCATAAAACTGGTCAGAAGATTTACGAAGACAACATCAGCTCGTGGAGAAGAAGTCTATGCGGCGATTTAACTTCCGTATTTAGACCATACAACGGCGAAAATATTCCATTGCCAAAAGCAGTTGAAAGGTTACCTTTTCTCGAAAGCATTCACAAAGCGAAATTCGCCAAACTACCTAATAACTTCAAAAACCTGGATCAACTGGCCATTGCAGGCATTATTAAAAACCCTAAAGGCAACCCTAACTTACCTAAACAGGAACCCGGTATTAAACCTGCAAACGCAATTCCATATGAGCTTTATGCCCATGGTGCGTTAGATACAGCAAACAACCAGTTTAAAATTGGCTTTACTGCAGGGAATAAATTCTTTGGCGACAAGGCAAAAGGCACCGGTTTTATAGTATATGCTACCGATAACAACTGGAACTTTACTGTTGATGCAGGTGATACTATAGACTATAACTGGCCATTACACAATGGCGTTTACGATTTAAAAGTATACAGTGTAAACGGTTTTTACCGCAGGTATAAAGGCAGTGCAAACGACCCTAAAATTGCTGTTTCTTTAATGTACCAAAGTGAAAAAGATGGCAGCAGGGTTAATGGAAATGTATTGTTACACGTTAAACGTATAACCAGTGGTGAGCAAGTTAGCTTAACTGTAAAAGACAACAGCTACAAAAAAGCACCTGTTAAGGCCGTTTTAAAGAAAAACCAAGAGGAAATTTTTATCCCTCTTGATCTGAAATCAAGCCATAGCTGGTATGATTTTACTGTAACTTCGGAAAAACATGTGGGTTATAGTCAGCAATTTGCCGGGCATGCAGAACATTCGAAAGAAAGCTTTACCGATCCGCTAATGGGCCATTTGGTTTAAGAACGCGCCATCACCCGTTTCCCGCTCGATTTACTCCCCTGCGTCATCTCGACGACAATAGCTCTAGGATGACGCAAGAGTAATGATGCAGGGATGATAATACACGGGAAGTACGACTATTTTACTTGAAATACTTGAGAAACACTTGGGTTGGAAGATGGTTGAAAGATCGTTGGAAGATGGTTGCAATATGTATGAGGATATTTCAACCATCCCTTAAGCATTGTTTAAACATCTCTATAACATATTTAAGTTCAAGTGTTTCTCAAGTCTTTCTTCGGTATTTCTCAATTGTTTCTGATAGAAATCTAAAAAAATATCTGTAGCCCTGTAGCGTTTCTCATCGCCTCTGCGTAATAGTAAGATATAAACCAACTATTATGGCCATCAAACAAATACTACCATTTGCATTAAGCTTATGCTTATTTATGAGTTGTAAAAAAAATAATGACAAAGTAGTTTTTAACGACACATATACAGGAAAGTTTATTGAAGGGCCGGTCAATCAGCTTGTATCTGTTAACACAGAAGTTAAGTTTAGCGGCGATAGGTATGCAGCTACAAATGGTACTGGTATATTTACAGTTGAGAATTCTTCAAAGGTTAAATTTTCCATGGATTATGTATCATCAATGGATTATGTTGGCAACAAAGTTTTGCACGGCGATTATAGCTATGTGATTAAAGGCGACAGTTTGATCTTAGATAAGATATTTCCTTCTACAGAACACCACAACACCTTGACAAGCACTATTAGTTACAAAAATCAATATAGATTAAAGCGAATGAAATAATAAATGTCCATCAAACATAACGCCTCAGATGCTGAGTTAATTAAGGAGTGTAAAAAGGGCGACCTAAAACACCAGGAAATGTTGTATAAGCGCTTTTACGCCTATGCAATGGGCGTTGCCATGCGCTACCTTATTAATAAAGATGATGCTTTGGTGGTGGTAAATGACGCTTTTATTAAAGCATTTAACGCACTCCATACTTTTAAAGATGATTTAGAATTTAAGCCTTGGTTTAGAAAAATATTGGTTAATACTGCTCTCGATAGTAAAAGAAAGAACTTAAAATACATTCATGATAGTGAAATCCCGGAGGTATTTCAGCAAACCATGTATCCATCTGCCATTGAAAAACTCTCGGCAGCTGATATTTTGAACTTAATGAAACAACTTCCGGAAATACATCATGTAGTTTTTAACCTGTATGAAATTGATGGTTATTCGCATAAAGAGATTGGCCTGATGCTAAATATACCCGAAAGCTCATCTAGAACTTACCTTACCCGGGCTAAACAGGCATTGCAAAAATTAATACAAAGTGACCTTATAAAGATATGAACACGTTAGACGATAAATTCAGCAATCATATTAAGGCAGTTTTCGAAGAATTTGATACTGAAGGGGCAGATTATGGCTGGGCAGAACTTAGAAAAGATTTCCCTTCAAAAAGCAGTCATAAGCCGCTGTACCTTTGGTTATCTGGCATCGCTGCGTCTTTACTGCTAGCTGGGGTTTTCTTATTTAACACTAATAATAATGATTCTTTCAAGAATGTTAGTCAGCAAAATAATACCGCAAAAGCAACGCCTATAGCGCCTCAAAAAACCGACAGTAATTTAGATAAAGCCACTAATAAAGAGATCAATACTTTTGACAAAAAAATTGTATCTGCAAAAATCGTTAAAGGAATTGCGCCAGCCAACTTAGAGGAAAAACAATTAATACCTGTTAGTATTACTGATACAATCATAAACAGCAATGAGCCCGGCAGAGATAGCGCCAATCTGCTTGCAAATGTTGTTGCCGTTAAACCCGATAGTGTAAAGACCACTAAACCTACAATACTTGAGTTCTTACAAAAAGAGAATGAAAAAGAAAATAAACCTGTATTGGCGTCGGCTGGTAAAAAAGCCAGAGAAGATAAAAAAAATGCATTGTTTGATGTTTATACAGCTACATTTTTAAATTATTACGCAGATAATCCGGTAAAAGTAAATGCAGGTGCGGGTTTCAATGCCAACATTCGGATCAATAAGAACGTTTACCTTTCTATGGGTGCCGGCATTAGTGAAACCAATATTACTTATCAGAGCTCCGTGCCCTCATCATTATCTAACTTGTCCAGCAGTGCAGCAGATGCTGCCCTTATAAACGGTTATGTAGTTGGGGCAAATGGCACTAAATTAGACGCACGATTTCTTAATATAGACATTCCTGTAGCTGTTAAATTTTATCCCGGAAAAAGCGGCAAGTACTATCTTTCTACAGGCGTAAATTCAAGCACCTACCTCAATCAAAAATATTCCAGTTCCATAAGTGGCTTTAACCCTTATTCAAATAGTTATTCAGACTTTAAAGGAAAAACTGAAGAAAGCAATTTTAAGGGATTTGACTTTGCCAATAGTGCCATTTTTGCAATAGGGATTAATCAGTCGCTTGGAAAAAGCAGCACGTTAACTTTTGAGCCTTTCTTTAAACCCTCGCTGCGCGGTTATGGCGACAAAAACATCAAAATAAACACCGCTGGTCTGAACCTGAAATTAAGTTTGGGTGGCAAGAAATAGTTGTTAAATTTGATAGTAGATTTACCATCTATCTTAAATTACATCTATATGAAAAAGACCTCTCCAATCCTGATCTTGCTATTACTGGTTTGTTGTGTTAATGCCAATGCACAATTCGGCAAATTAAAAGATGCGTTAAACAACGCCGCAGGTAGCATCCTTAATAACAAACAACTTAAGCTACTTCAAAGTGACCCTATAACCACCAACTTTGACGATTGCAACAAGACCGAAACAATGCCTGTAGACTTTGGCGCTGACTCGGTTAAAAAGAAACTTTGTGATTTAACCTCAAGCTATACATCGGCACAGGGCTTTACTTTAAAACCGGGTTTTTATACCGGAACTTTTAAAAGTTTTTGCTTAAAAGCAGGTACCCACGGGCCGGGTAATGGTGACGGCTACTTGTATGCACCTTTGGCAGGCCCAAAAGAAACGATTGCCAGAACGCTTATCGCGAATTGGGAGCAGCATCCAGAGATTGAACAAAGCAAAGTACAATTGCTTTTATGGGCAATAATTGCAAAAACTAACTTCAGTAAACTCTCGCCTGATCTTCAGCTTGTAGCCGCTAAATTGCTTAACAAAAATGATTTGTCGGCCTTAAGCAGCAGCATAATGGATTATTTATCAAGCGAAGCGATGTTAAAGATAACTGCCAACCTACCTGAGCCTGCCAAGACCATTGTAGAAATTGAGAACAAAATGAGAGGTCTGTTATATCAGGCCAATTCATCGTACGATCAAATTGAACAATTGGCAATGCTTAGTGGCAGTGCTGCTCCAAATACAGATTTCCCAAGGGGGATATGGGGTTTGCATCCTGATGGTTATTACATTAAATACCTGCCTCATTCTTATAGCAGAACGGAAGTGGTTATTTATGTACCTAAAACAATTGCAACAGTAAATTATCTGCCTGTTGGTATGGTTGCCGTGCCTGCAAGCAGGGGTTGTCAGCGTTTAGGGCAATCTAATTTATTAGCCTGCGAGAATTAACATCGTACACATCCCTATATGAATGTTTCTGACATTATTAATTACCGGCTCTTTAATCAGCAAATTGCCAAAACTTCGTTTAGTACTCCTCAGGAAATCGTGAGATGGATGGTGGCCATGCAGGCGCAGGAATATGCGATGTCGAAATGGGCAATTGGTTTGCGGTTAAACAATGTTACCGATGCGGATGTAGAAAAAGCCTTTAATGATGGCCAAATACTAAGGACTCACTTGCTTCGCCCTACCTGGCATTTTGCAACTCCAGAGGACATTAGATGGTTGCTTGAGCTTACTGCTCCCAGAATTCGTAAAGCCATGGCTTATTACGAAAGGGAGCTTGAACTTGACAGCAAGCTTTTTAATAAATGCAATGATATTATTGGTAAGGCATTAACCGGTGGCCATCACCTTACCCGACTTGAGTTGAGTGATCTGTTTCAAAATAATGGGATCAGTTTAAATGGCAGACAAATGGGTCATGTAATGATGAATGCGGAGATGGACTGTTTGGTGTGTAGTGGCAGGCGCGAAGGCAAACAATTTACTTATGCTTTATTTGATGAAAGAGCGTCAACTGCGATCTCGATAGCTAAAGATGAGGCTTTATTATTGCTAGCCGAACGATATTTTACAAGCAGAGGGCCTGCTACACTTAAGGATTTCTCAGTGTGGTCTGGCCTAACCATTACCGATGCAAAAAAGGCTGGTGCTATGCTTGATAGCAAGGTATTTACCAAAGAGGTATTTGACGGTAATGAATACCTGCTAAAAAGGGAAACATTAGAGTTGGCATTGGATGCTTCTTTAGCTAAAAAGATTCAAAAGAGTTTCCTGATGCCTGATTACGATGAGTATGGTATGGGATACATTGATCGCACTGCAATATTTAATCCGATAAAATTAACCAGTGAGTTTAGGAAGAAAAACCCTGTGTTCGACAGAATGATTATTGTTGACGGCATAATTGAGGGGACATGGAAAAGGACTATAAAAGGCAAATCTGTAGTTGTTGAGACTTGTCTTTTTAGGGAATTAAACAAAGCAAAATCAGAGGCTGTTAAGAAATCGGTAAACAGATTTGTTAAGTTTACTGGTAGTAGTGAATGATTTGCATTAGATATAAATAAACCACCAAAATGACTTCAACTGAGTTAGAAAAATTACGTTACCCAATTGGAAAGTTCGAGCAACCTGCTCAAATCACTAAAGCTTTATTGGATGGTTATATTGCTACTATTGCTTCGTTTCCTGAAGCTTTAAGGAAAGAGGTAGCTCATTTAAGTGATGCACAACTAGACACTCCTTACAGGCCAGGAGGCTGGACAGTTAGACAGGTGGTTCATCATTGTGCCGACAGCCATATGAACAGCCAGATAAGACTGAAATGGGCTTTGACCGAAGATAGCCCTGTAATAAAGGCTTATTATGAAGAAAGATGGGCTGAACTAGCGGATAGCAGGGGGTTGCCAGTTGAATCGAGTCTGAGGATTTTGGAGGGACTTCATCAGCGATGGGTGTTTCTACTAAATTCACTTACTGCAGAAGAATTGGAAAGGGATTTTATACATCCGGAACATGGCAGAAGTATAAAGATTAATGAAAATACCGGTTTGTATGACTGGCATTGCCGTCACCACCTTGCTCATATTACTGAATTGAAAAAGAGGCAAGGCTGGCTTTCTATTTAAACCTGATTGCTTTTAAAGGACTTATCCTGCTCACCAATAACGAAGGTATAATAAGTACCACAAAACAAATTACAATTGTAGAGATGTTTAACAGTAACACATCGGTAAATTGTATTTCAATTGGCACATACGCCAGGTAATAAGACGTTTGATCTAATTTAAAAATATGGGTATGGGTTTGCAGAAAGGCTAAGCCAAGCCCCAGAACATTGCCCAATATTACTCCAATTCCTACCAGGTAAAGGGCATTATAGAGGAATATTTTCATTACACTAAAATCTGTCATACCAAAGGTTTTTAGCATACCGATCATATTGGTGCGTTCCAGTATCATGATTAATAAAGCGGTAATCATATTGATTACGCCTACTACCATCATTAATGCAAGGATAATTTTTGTGTTTACATCTAACAGGGATAGCCAGGTAAATATTGCCGGAAAATAGTCTTGAACGGATTCTGACTTCAGCTTTGTTTCCAGTTCTGTGTAAATATTTGTTGAAACGGTTTTAAGATTAGCAAAATTCTTAATTCTGATCTCTATACCCCCTATTTCATTAGGCTTCCAGTTGTTTAAACGGCGGATCAGATTAAGATCGCCCATTACAAAGCCTTTGTCGATCTCTTCTACACCAATATCATAAATTCCGACTATTTTAAATGGTCGCCTGCGAGGAGGATCCTGTACGAAATGCATGATAAAGTCGTCGCCTGTTTTTAGTTTAAGGCGGTTGGCAGTAAATTGAGAGATCATGATCTGCTTGGTGGCGGCAGCACTATCGGCAAAGTTTATAACTGTTCCGCTTACCAGGTGTTTACGTATATAATCCCAGTTAAAGGTCTTATCTATGCCTTTAAAATTTATGCCTTCAACTTCATCATTAGCAGAAATGATGGCTGGTTTTGTTGCATAGGGTTGAAAATATTCGATATCGGGATTGCTTTTAAGCTTGGCTATAGTTTCGGGTTCAGGTACAAAAGGCGACAGTTCAAATGAATTGTTAAGATCAAACTTAAAGATTCTCACATCGCCAATGTAACCTCTTACTTTTTCCTGTATCTCGCTTTTAAAGCCTTTAATAATCGCAACCGAAAGCATCATTACAGCAAGACTGAGCATTACCCCTGCTATAGCAATACGAACTATTAGTTTTGAGAATGTGCGCTCAGATTTTACTGCTATGCGCCCTGCTATGAAATATTCTGTATTCAACCTCTTGCAATAAATTGTAACGTAGCAAAAATGCATTTTTTATTTCATTAATATTCTGTTTATTCTTTAATGAATAAAAGACATGAAGGTTGACTTGTTATTGATTATCCATTGGGAAGGTATAGTTCCTTCAGATCGTCTATGGAATGATAGCCCAGTTTTCGGTAACTTTCAAACTGAGCCTCGTCAAAAAACTGGTCGCCTGTTGATTGGTGGGGGAAATCCGTATTTGCTAAGGCATATTCGCGGATATCCACCGGTTCATCGCCTGTCAGTGATGCTTTGATGTAAATCAATGTTCCTTTCTTCTGCGCATATCCGGGATAGGTGATATAGCCTCTTGCAATGTGTGCCGAATCCCTGTCTTTTAACTTGCTGGTAATGTTTTTCAGGTCAATATTGATCTCAACACCAAAATCAATACGACAACGCCTGATTGCATTTGCAAATCCTTCACAGGTTCCTTCCTGATCCTGTTCTCCATCTCCTATCAGGATATAACTACATCGCCTGCGTACCAGTTCATAAAGCCCCATGTTGTCAAAATGGCCCCCATCTGATAGGCATACGTATTTCATATCTATATCGGACTTCCCGACCAAGTCTCTCAACAAGTACAGTAACCCGAGTTTCGGATCCTGCATTTTCCAGCGATCACGCCTTGGATTGCCTATCCACCAGCCCAGCCGTACATTGAACAGGGTCATTAAAAATGCCATGGTTGCAGAGGAATGATATCCCCAGTTTGGGCTTACCGCAGCACCTGATATAGCCATGGCTGTTCCCAGGGTGGGTCCTCCGTTTTTATTGGAAAACTTTTCAGTCGGCCGGTAACCATATTCGTACACATTGTCAATGTTATAGGTCGATGAGCGGGTTGGACTAAAGTCATAGCCGCAATATAATGGAGAAAAGATAAAAGACTCAGCCATCCGGTCCTGACGGTCCAGCGCTGATACCACTGTTGAGTTTAGCGCGGCATTGATGATCGGAAAAGGACCGAAATAGCCGTTTTCTACTTTCATAGAAGACAATATGATGTCATCGTTGGTATCAAACCCGGTAAATGGATTGGCCGTTTTAACCCGATCTTCCCTTGTACGGGTTGCACCAAGGAAAGCCCTGATCAGCCGGTTGCGGTAAAAGTGATGCAGAGAGAATTCATTGACACCCACACGCCAGCTTAAAACCAAGGTCAATGCTGCCAGAATAACAGTAATATAAAGGTTTTGCCCGTAGAAATCATTTGAATATGCACTGGTCTCATGTCTGATCCCCTCGTTAATCCAGGAGCCGATCAGCAAAATACCAATCATAAACAGAAAGGGTACAACCTTGATCAGTACACTGATAATGTTCGCAGACTTACCGGATTCTTCATCCCTGGATTCAAATGCCTTTTTCACCCCCCAGCCAATAATGCCGGCCCATCCTCCCCAAGCCACGGGAATCATTGCACTGGGTTTTTCAGGCCATAGGTCAGGCATGATCAAACAGGCAAAGGTTACAATTATCCAGAGCAGCATGAAACGGTGGATGTAACCTCCTAACCTGCCCCACCATTCACGCCTGTAATCTGGAAACAGATTTCCCATCAGCGCCATCCTGGTGATCACTGCGACAGAGAAGATTTCCATTACTATTGGGGCGCCCAATACCAACATTATTTTTTGAGGTGCAATTTTGGTGAATGAAGGCGCAACACGGTAAAAGTAAGCGACGAATTCCCAGAATAATATTATCAGTAAGGCGAACAATGCAGAGGCCACTGCCGATGAAAGCAGTATGGCAATGACCGTTGGACTGGAAATCCGGGGCACATTTTCTGTTCTTCCTTTAACATTGGCTTTACCCAGCTCGATCAGGTCTTCCCGTTTATGATAATTACCCCAAATCGCAAGCCATAAAAAGGCCAGAAAAGCGCCTAAAGAAAGTGCCAGCATCAACCATTTTCGCTGCCCGGTATCATCAGTGTATGGGTATATCGCATTAAAATAGATGCTGATTGCCAGAGCACAAATGCTCGCCCAGGCAACTAAAATATTTGGAATGATTCTTTTTATTTCGGTTAGTGAGGAGAAGCTAAGCGACAGTTTCTCCCAGATGCTTCTGAGCACCCCTTTATGTGCCTGCTTATCTCTCTGGTAAAAAGAACGCATCGCAATTGCGGCCAGTACCGACCCAATAGCGAGCATGACAAAAGTGGAAATCAGAATGTTTCTTGGACTAAGCATAGTAACCTTGCCTTTCAGCAGATTCCAGGTATCATACAGATCAGAGATTGCTGACAAGACAGTCAGCAGGATCAGCAGCAGTACAACCTGGTTGATGACTGTGTTTCTAAGCCAGGTCATCCCCGATCCCCAAGCATCGGGTGACATAATCCCCACATTAGGAGACAGGTAGTTGCTGAACATTCGCAGCCAGCGGACCGGACGGACTTCATCGGCCAATGGATCTCCGGATCTATCAGGACATAAGCGATCAGTAACTTTGCTTAATGAGCCGGATCGCTTGATCCAGGAGTTTAACCAGGCACCGATATACCCTCCGCCAGAGACGGTAGACATATAATCAAATTCTTTCAAGACATTCAGATTGGCCAGCCGCTGCAAGATGCCCAAATTGAAAGTAGCCGAGCGGATTCCACCACCGGAAAGTGCAATTCCCATCAGGCCCATCTCACCTGCTTTACACATCGGATCAAAGACCCCATCATCCAACGCATCGCTGTCTGTGTTTTCTCTTTTATCCTCCGCAGGGTTTTTGCTTGCGATATCGTATTCTGCTTTTCTTGCTCTTCTGGCTTTTGTGATTTCAACCAACTCATCGCGGAAAAGTGTTTCAAAGGGCAAAGCCCTTTCTTCCTTAAGCATTGTCAAAAGCTTCCGGTCATTAATCAGGTATTCTTTGGCCAGCTCCGTTTTTCCCTTCCACCACCCCAGATAGGCTTTTCTGTCAGAGGTACTCAATATACCTGGTCCATGTTCTTTAATGATCGGGTGTTCGGGACTTTCATCAGAGAATTCATACAACTGATAAAGTCGTATCCGGTATGGGCTTGTTACCGTTCCTGCCAATACTGAAACGACCTGAAGCGGCATGTAACGAAGTTTTTCCACCAGAGCAATCCGCTCTTTTGGTTCATTGTATAACAAGGCCCTGATCTGCTGCCTCCAGAAAAAAGGTGGCTGAAAAAGAATCAGCACTTCATTTTCCTCCTTTTTACCAACAAAGGGAAGCCAGGAAAACAATCTTTTTTCAGGATGATCTTCACCGGGTATTTTAGTTGACAGCCATTGTAAAAGACCTAGAGTACTTGTAAAATAACGATATGAAAGATTTGCCGGGTCCTCCATGGCGGGACTATGCCAGATTAAATCTTTAATCTGCTCCTGTTGATTGGGTGTAAGCTCCTCAACTTCGATGTCTTCAACAGTAAGGTTCAACCAGCTTTTCTTGGTCAGCAGCTTTTGATCTAAATGATCGGAGGCTTTGCCTTTTAAAATGTCCTGATAGAGGATAATATAACAAACAGCTTCTGCTGTAAGGTCAGTAACAATGTCCATATCAATTAAACTCCCGGTTTGGTTAAACGCTAAAACAAGGCAAATTTTGAAAAGCGGCCAATGGTATCAGCCAGAGTGCTATAAATAATTTGTATGCATTTTTTTATTAATCAGTATTATATCAGTGTTGGTGCAAATCAATGCCAAATACAGCAATTGCCCATAGTAAGAATATTGAAGTTAGAACTCCGCATCGTCAATTGCAATAGTTAGAAATAGTCATTTTTAGCCACGGGACCTAATGGAATGATTTAATGGCTAATCCGCAACAAATAATTGAGTATTGATAAAACTACTTGGGTTAAATATTGTTAGGTGAAGGAAGCACTCAACAGCTATGCAAAAAGACTACCCCTTTTATATCAAAGTCCCGATTATACTATTAGGCATAGTGATCGCAGTTTTTATTTTATCAGTATTAAGAGACATTCTTGTCCCACTTGCATTTGCCGGACTGATTGCCATTCTTCTAAACCCATTGTCTAACAGGCTGGAAAGAAAAGTACCCAAAATTATCGCCATTATCATCTCCATGTTAATTGCAATCATTGTGCTGGCTGGCGTGCTGTATCTTCTTTCCTCCCAGGTTACTCATTTTTTTGATGATCTGGATGCCATCAAGCACAAATTAAGCACGTTACTTCACGATCTTCAGATATGGGTCCAAAAATCCTTCGGATTTTCGGCAAGCAAGCAGACCAAAATGATCACCGAAGCGGCTAACAGCAGCAAAGGCATGATCGGCCAAACGCTTACAGGCGTAATGGGCATTTTAAGCGTGATCTTTTTGATCCCGGTATATGTTTTCCTGCTTATGCTCTATAAAACACTTATCCTTAATTTCCTTTATGAAGTTTTTTCTGAAGAGAATCAAACTAAAGTGGCTGAAATCCTTAGCGAGACAAAAGGTGCTATCCAGAGCTATATTGTAGGGCTGCTCATCGAAACTTCCATCGTTGCCGTACTCAATTCAGCTGCATTGTTAATACTGGGTGTACAGAATGCAATTCTTATAGGGGTGATCGGGGCTATCCTGAACCTGTTGCCCTATATCGGTGGCATCATCGCTATTGCCTTACCTGTATTAATGGCAACCTTGACCACTGATGGTTTTACCACACAACTGCTGATTATTGCCGCATATGCGTTTATCCAATTTTTGGACAATAACATACTTGTCCCAAGAATCGTGTCCTCCAAGGTTCAGATCAATGCGCTGATATCAATTGTGATCGTGTTGCTAGGGGCAGCCCTATGGGGAGTTCCGGGTATGTTTTTATCGATCCCTGTTATCGCGGTACTAAAAATAATATTCGACAGGATCAACGGACTTAAACCCTGGGGGAAACTGCTTGGAGACAATGTGCCAACCGAACATATGGGGCAGCTTAAAAGGTTCACCAAAAGAAAAAAATGATGGACCTTGAAAAAACGATTTTGAAGAAGGGATCAATTGTTCCAAGGTTGCTGCTCATACTAGGCCTTGCTATATTTTTATGCGGGGAAGGATATTTTGGCTATCAGCTGCACAAACTCTCAGGCCAGCAGGAAGAGATCAAACAGGATTATTCCGATGTGAATAACATTACCCTAGGGGTTTTTTCCGTAGAGCAATGGCGGGACAAAGTAGCTGGCATTGTGAATCACCAGATCCGTGATTTTACCCTGACTCCAAAACAGAAGAAAGAACTACGGAAAGAGGTTGAGCAAATCATTCTCGCACTGATCGACAAGGCAGAAGCACTGGTAAATAAACCTAAGAAAACCATTGATGGTAAAATAAAAAAGTTCGTTATCAAAACCTTTGTTAATACAGACAAAATTCGGGAGCAGGTTCCAGGCTTCGCCACAGAAATACTTGCAAAGGCTTATAACCCGGCTAACAAAAAGCAGCTTAGCAAAACGGCCATGTCAAAGTTTGATGCCCTGGAACGTGCGGAATATTTAGACAGTACGGTGGCTGCAACTAAGGCGGCAACTGATAAGGTCTATAAAAGATATAATGTAAATTCAACTGAAGAATTAAACGATAAACTGATCTCATCACTATCACGCATCAGGACAGCAACTTACAATTATTCATTCGCCATGCTAGGCTGCATTGTGGTTGTACTATCCTTGTGGTGGATATTCAGGAAACGGGTAGAGTTGCATGCCACCCTCTTTATCATGTCACTGATGTTTGCATTCATATTGCTTGCGGTAGGGTTAACTGCATCCATGATCGAAGTTGACGCACGCATTAAATCACTGGACTTTGTGTTACTCGGCGAACATGTCACCTTTGAAAACCAGGTACTGTTTTTTCAAAGCAAAAGCATTCTTGATGTGGTAAAAGTGCTTATTGCGCAACCGGCTGTAGATTCGGTATTGGTGGGTATTTTGATACTGGTCTTCAGCATCTTGTTCCCGGTAATGAAGCTGAGCGCTACCGGAATCCATCTGCTAAGCAAAAGGAAAATTGCTGAGAATAAAATCATCAAGTACTTTGCCTTTCAATCGGGCAAGTGGAGCATGGCTGATGTTATTGTCATTGCGATACTGATGGTATACATAGGCTTGAACGGCTTACTGGACAGTCAACTAAGGAGCCTGAATATAAAGAGTGACGATCTGACTGTGCTGACCACCCACAATACTGCGCTGCAGCCAGGCTACATTATATTCATCAGCTTCGTGCTATACGGGCTTATTTTGTCGACCATACTAAAATATATTACTCCTTATGACGCCCACTAGAAAAACGATGTTGCTTAAAATCCTGCTTATCGCCGGGTTAAGTGTCCTACTCTGCGGAGAGGCCTATTTTGGTTACCGGGTATCTACACTTTCTAAGCATCAGGAAGAGATAAAGGAAGATTATAGTGTGGCCAACAACATTACCTTTGGCATTTTCTCGGTAGATCAGTGGCGGGAGAAGATTGCCAAAGTGGTGGACGGAAAGATCAGTGACTTCGACATGACGGCAGAACAGAAAAAAGACCTTCAGGAAAAAGTTGAAAAACAGCTAAACGGTCTTGTCAATAAGGCAGTAGCCGAAGTGAATAAACCCCAAAAGAGTATTGGCGGTAAGCTCAAAAAATTGGCCTTCAATGCATTAGTGGACACCGATGACCTTCATGCACAGGTACCCTCATTTGCCAGTACCATTGTGAACAGGATCAACAGACCAGCAAGTAAGAAAAGGCTCAAAAGTATCGTGACCAGTAAAGTAGATCAGTTGGAGAAGGAAACCTACGACAATACCAAGCCAGCCAGTGCTACGGTTAGCAGTCATATCTACAGTAAATACCGCGTTTCAAATGCAGGAGATTTTGAAAAAACGATCAATTCAAAGCTGATCACAATACGTAAACAAACTTACAATTATGCATACGCGATGGTTGGCTGCGTCTTATTGGCCCTTTGCCTTTGGCTGTTGATGAAAAAACAGGTAAGCCTTCATACTCCGCTTTATATCCTCTCCCTTTTATTTGCTTTTATCCTCCTGCTGGTGGGTATCACCGCTACGATCATAGAAGTTGACGCCCGCATCCAATCGCTTAATTTTACGCTTCTTGGGGAGAAATTAGCTTTTCAAAACCAGGTCCTATTTTTTCACAGCAAGAGTATACTAGGCATCATAAAGGCACTAATTGATCAGCCAAAGCCGGACGCAATATTGGTTGGCATATTGATTCTGTTATTTGTTGTCATCCTCCCTGTACTGCGAATGATTGGAAAGGGCATCCAGATATGGGGCAAAGATAAATATGCAGAGAATAACGTGGTCAGGTACTTGGCTTTTGACTTGGGTAAATGGGACATGGCCGATGTCATGGTTGTCGGTATTGCAATGACCTATATTGGCTTGAACGGAATCTTAAAGAGTCAGCTCTCGAACCTGAATATACATGAAGAGGTCTTATCCACTGTAACGCAAAACAACACCTCGCTGCAACCCGGTTATTTTATTTTTGTGGGCTATGTCGCATATGCAGGCATATTATCCTTGATTTTAAAGCGCATAACACCAATAGAGACAAAATCCGCTACAGCAAAAATGTGATTTTATACTTTGAGCTGGCCTTCTATGGAATCGTCTAATGTCTTACCTATTGCGGCACCGATCAGCATTTTAACGCCTGCAACCAAGTTGCCGTTTTTTGTACCCCAATAATAACCATCACCAGGACTTACTTTAATTAATGATATCCTAGGATCATTTTCTCCTTCTGTAAACCAGGTTTTCATGAGCGGCTTCCAGAGCGCCTTGATTTTTGCCTTATCATCATGAATGGTTGCTGTACCGGTTAAATACAGGAAGTCCGAATATTTGGAGCCTTTAAAGTAGAGCTTTACTTCAGGCGCCATCTTAATTTCCAGATTGGTATGACTATCATTGGCACTAACCAACCAAAGGTCTCCGTTATCTTCTACTTGCTGTATACTCATTGGCCGAACCCCCATAGAAGGCCCTGTTTCCGCCTTTGTACAGAAAAAACAAATGTCCGACTCCGCAATGAGTTCTCTGATTTTTTCCACTGCGTCCTTGTTATTCAAGTTTTCGTAATTTTCTTCCGGCTGGTTTTGATTAATGCTATTCATAATTTTTGGCTTTGTTCTTTGGTTAACAAGCCCCCCCCGTAAATGTTTGCATTTTGTTAATGTTCTTGATCATTCCGAACACCTTGCTTAACTTATTGATGGTAACAATACATAGAAGGTTGACCCTTTGCCGAGGTTACTGACAACTCCCATTTCTCCCTCATGAGACTTTACAATTTCCTCGGAGATATAAAGGCCCATTCCTAAGCCCCCTGCCAGAACACTGGCTTCATCCACGCGATAAAAACGATCAAAAATTTTCCCGAGCTGCAGCTCAGTCATACCAATACCGTAATCCGTAACGGCAATTCTGACCATATCGCCATCCGCGGAGACCTTAATAAGAGCATTCCGATTTTCAGGAGAATATTTCACGGCGTTGCTGATCATATTCATCACTACCTGTTCCAACCGCTCCTGATTGCCCAATACAAAAAAATCACCTTCAGCGTCGAGTCTCAGTTTAAAATCAGGAAACATATAACCAGCATTTTCAATGCATGTTCTCACAAGGAAGCTTATCTCAACTTTGGTTTTACTGAAGTTTAGTTTGCCCGCTTGTATCTTACTCACATCCAGCAGGTCGTTCACTAATATCTCCAGTTTATTTAAAGAACCAGAAGCCTTAGTGATTAGCATGGTGAACTGGTCGGGGATACTGTCATTACTGTACCTGGAGATTAATTGTAAATACGCCTTCAAACTGGTCATAGGTGTTTTGAGTTCATGACTGGCAATGCTGATAAATTCATCTTTTCGCTTAATCATTTCGGTCTTGGCCGTTAAATCTGCAGCTTTATTTTGAGCCTCTATCTGCTGTGTCAAATCTGTACAAATGATGCTTAAGGCCGTACCATCTTCCATATCGAGATTGGTAAATGAAAGCTGAACGGGCATTTCTTTACCACTATTTGTAGTTAGGACTTCTTTGGTTTTATAATCACGCAGCCCTTCAGCGGATAAAACAATGCTTAATTTTTCAGCGGTATACCCACCGATAAATTCATCAAAGTGCCTTCCGATAATCTCATCCAAGGTTATGGCACACATGTCCGCAAAATAGCTATTGCAGTAAAGTATGACACCCGAACTGTTCAGTGTAACCGCTCCCTGCTGCATTTTTTCGATTAAGACCCTAAAGGTACGGTCGGCACTTTTAAGTGTATAGATCTGATGGCCGGATGTGCCCTGCACCACTAGGGCATCTACCATTCCAGTTCTGATGGCCTCTATCGTGTCAGTGGCTTCCTCCAGTTGATGCCGTAATTCCGCCAATTCGGCTTCCAGTTGCTCCTTTGTATTTTCGTACTGCATAACTATTTAGATCGCTATATCTGAGGGATTAATGCCCAGTCCGCGCAAAACTCTGGCCCGATCAGACATGTCGCCTATCAAATGCCGCGTGGGGGTCGGATTTTTTCTGATTAAAGTGGGGAGGGCAATGATCTGCTCTTGCTTTGCTAGCTCCGGTTGCTGATATACATCCACCACTTCCAGTTTATAATTTCCTTTAAGGTGTATTTCGCAAATTTGCTTGAGGTTATTTAATGCGCGCACAGAATTCGGCGACGCGCCAGAAATAAACAGCACCAGTCGATATTGTGAGCTATTTGACATCCACACTCGATTTTACAGAGATGATATTTAAACCGACAAGAACTTTCTCCTCATTACTGAGATCCCCGATAATTTTACGGATCGGCACCGGAACTTTTCTTACCAGGGTTGGCACGGCAAAAATCTGGTCGCCTTCGGCCAATTGTGGCTTCTCTAGCAAATCGATCACTTCTATTTTATATTTGCCATGTAAATGTTCTTCACAATACTTCTTAAGATTGCTTAGCGCACTTACAGACTTTGGTGTCTTACCGGCGATGTACAGCCTTAATTCCCAGGTTTGTTCCGTCGTCCCCATTATTTCTTTGCTTTAATGCTCTTGCGTTTTTCAATCATCTCCCTTCGGTTATCTTCTTGTATTTTATGTTTCAATTCTTCTTCAAGATATACCTTGTTTAGTTCCTCTTCCACAGATTCGAATTCGGTCTGCAATCCGGCGATCTTCGCTTCCAGCAACTTACGTTTTCTGCTAATTTCACGATCTTTACGACTAACCGCCTGACCGTGCAGGGCCTGTCCCGTTTGCTCACGTAAAATATGTGCTTCTCTTGCCGAACCGACCAGAACACCATCTGGACCCAGGTAAACATCTACCAACTCCAGACCTTCGTCTGCGATGATAAATTCCCTGATCTGGTTAGAGTGTCCCATACCTCTCGATTTCATCACATATAAACCACGGTTGCGCTCGCCATTTGACTCAATATCCCGGATGAGCAGCCAGGCGTCTACTAAAGAAGATATTCCCTCATCTGTCTGCTCATTGAAAGTGTTATTTAAGGAAAGTGCGGTAAACATTACCGTGATACCCTCGTTTTGCAGGTAATCCACCAACCTGATCAACATAGACTTTACTTCACTTACTGATCCTACAGTAATAAGATTGGTAACCGGATCAAGGACCACAATATCAGGTTTAAACCGTTTAATATTCTTATGGATAGCGACCAGATGCATCTCTAGCCCATGTAAGGTTGGCCTGGAAGCATGGAATTCCAGGAGGCCAGATTTTATATGGTTATTCAAATCAATGCCAATAGAACGCATATTTCTAATGATTTGATGAGGTGACTCTTCAAAAGCAAAATAGATGCATTTTTTACCATCCAAACAATTGGCGTTTGCAAACGAAGATGCAATACTGGTTTTACCTGTACCGGCAGTGCCGGAAATCAGGATGCTGCTTCCCTTGTAAAATCCAGCGCCGCCCAGCATTGTATCAAGGCTGGCGATCCCTGAAGAGATCGATTCTGTAGAAACTGCGGAATCCAGTTGTAAGGAAGTGACGGGCAGTACAGAAATGCCGTCTTCGTCAATTAAAAAGGGATATTCATTAGTACCATGTACAGAACCGCGATATTTAACGATTCTCAGCAACCGCGTTGAAATCTGGTTACTGATCCTGTTCTCTAACAGAATTACACAGTCAGATACATATTCCTCTAAGCCCTGCCGGGTTAAAGAGTTGTCACCTCGCTCACCAGTAATGATTGCAGTAACACCTTTTTCTTTTAACCACTGGAAGAGTCTGCGGATTTCAGACCTTAATACAGTTTGGTTGTCTAATCCTGCAAAAAGATTTTCAATGGTATCTAATACAACGCGCTTTGCACCTATACTGTCTATCGCATAACCGAGCCTAATGAAAAGGCCCTCGAGATCATATTCACCCGTCTCTTCAATTTCGCTCCTTTCAATATGAACGTGGTCTATTCTGATCAGCTTATCTTCAATCAACTGATTCAAATCAAAGCCCAGGGAAGCAACGTTCACGGCCAACTCATCTGCTTTCTCTTCAAATGCCATAAATACACCTGGCTCATTGTAAATTAACGCCCCCCGCACAATAAATTCTATAGACATAAGCGTTTTACCACACCCAGCCGAGCCGCATATCAAGGTAGGTCTGCCAACTGGAAGACCACCCTCGGTTATCTCGTCCAAACCATTAATTCCTGTTCGTGATTTCGGCAGTAGCCCTGCTTTTTTCTGATCCTGCAGTTTATTTATTTTCTTAGTCATTATAATCGGACACTTTTCTAAATCTATCAAATAATTATTAAATTTCAGGATTAGCTAGTTGCCTTAAGCCTCATCCTTTTAATTCGCTTAATTCGCGTTTCTTAACCCATAATACCAGTTACAATCCCCGGAGATTTCACGCTTTACCAAAGCATATCTTACTCTCTTTGTTAAAATATTAATGAAAAACAGTTAAACACCCATATTGTTTGCAATACACCAAACACGTAGTAAGGATGGGATGAAGTGATGTCGCTTAAACAGACTACATCGATCAATTGTTATTCAGAGCCAGAGTCCCCACCAGATCACTAAGCGTAAACAGGTTACTTATCGCTTCTCCCATGGTGTTGTTAAAATAGCTGTACACGGTTTTTCCTTCTGAAATCCAATCATTAATGTAGCTTGCATACTCATAAAGCAGCTCATCCTCATAACTTCCCCTATAACTGCCTCCCGGTCCATGAAAGCGCAGGTATACGAAAGGAAGCTCGCTTTCCATCATGGGTGTTACCGCTGGCGGCTTATCTTGGATCACCATCGCCATTCGGTAATCTTCCAGTAGCCTGTATACTACATCACTATAAAGGGAAACGTGCCGGAATTCCAGAGCGATGTTCCAGGTGTAATGCGGATCACTTTTACGCAGGACACTCATTAGGAGCTCCAGCTGCTTTAAATTACCTATTCGCACACTCGGCGGAAACTGGACCAAAACACAACCTCTTTTATCCCCCACAAATGAGATAACTTCCATAAAAGCACTTACCGCCTGCGGATCAAAAGCCAGCTCCTTGTTGTGAGTAATCTCTTTGGAAAGTTTAAAAGTAAATCTGAATGTTTCGGGTACATCCTCAGCCCATTTCTTCACCGTAGAAGCCATCGGAACTTTGTAAAAAGAGCTGTTGACTTCTATACTGTTCATGATCGAACTGTAGAAACATAATCTACTTTTATCTTTAAATTCCTCCGGATAGAAAAGTTTATTGCGAACCGGCAGCAATAAGCCACTGGTTCCTGAATAATAATTTGCTAAGTAGGACTTCATAAAAAGTATTTTTAACTAAGCAGGTTTACTGCTACTCCTCCAAATGAAGCTCAATCTCTACACCGATGCGGTCTGCAATTTGTTCAGTGAGCTCTATTTCGATACGGTCTTCTCCATGTTTTGGTTCATAAAAAGGCAGGTCCTCGCCTGCAACTTCATCTAAAGAAAGTAGTTCCCACTGTTTTCCCTGCTTTTTAACTCCACCCAGAATTCCGTTGTAATAAATGATTTTAAATACATCATCCTCCAATGGAAGAATGGTTAAAGTAAGCTGCCGACTACCATGGCTGATCTTTATGTTGAATGGTTCCATTTTGATTGAATTTAGGTTTAATTGTTTTCATAGCTTATGTAAATAACGCTATTAACAGTGGCAGGGATAAAAGGTTTTAAGCATGGACTTCAAAAAAAATAAAAAATGGCTTAATATGATTGAATAATAGCCCTGGGCAATATTATCTGTACATTTTGTTTATAAAAATACAAAATAAATTAAACAAAGTTATCTCTTTAGTGTTAAGAACATACATTTAACCCATAAAAAACATCATCATGGCAACTACAAAAACAACAGCTAAAAAAGCGGTAACTCCGAAAACAGGAAAAATGGAAGATTCTGAATTTCATGAATTCTTCGTGGATGAATTGAAAGACATTTACTGGGCGGAAAAGCACCTGGTTAAAGCCCTCCCAAAAATGAAAAAAGCAGCCACGAGTCCTGAACTTGCCGCAGCATTTGAAAAGCATGCTGAGGAAACCAACACTCATATCGCAACTCTGGAACAGGTTTTTGCTCTGCTTGACGAAAAAGCACAGGCAAAAAAATGTGATGCGATGGAAGGATTACTTAAAGAGGCAAACAGCATCATCGAAGATACTGACGCCGGAACACTGATCCGCGACGCAGGACTGATTCTGGCAGCGCAAAAGGTCGAGCATTATGAGATCGCAACTTATGGCACCTTGGTGGTCTTCGCACAGAACATGGGACACAGTGATGTGGCTGAACTGCTGCAGTTCACCCTGGATAATGAAAAAGCAACTGATGTAGCTCTGACCGAAATCGCTGTTGGTGCGATCAACGAGCAGGCTGCTGCTGAATAGTACTACCGCCCGGGCCATCCGTCCCGGGCGCCTTTTTTGCATGCTTTGAATTTATGATCAGCCATTGGTAACATGTAAGCTGAACCGAAATATACAATGAGGTCTCTAATCAACCATTTTTTATTACCTTTAACTTTATAGAGTTAGGGTTCTTCAAAAGTTAACGTTACCTAAACAACTCATTTATTTTTTGTCTCGTTTTTTTATTAGTTAGAAAAAGTTACTAAATGACATCATCCATTATACATATCTTAAGTACTGCATTGCTTACGCTTTCTCTTCAGGCTTGTGGATCATCGACCAAAATAGCACTTAACCCTGCGGTGCCAAATCCATATAAGGTGAAAGCCGAAAACTTTGACAAGCCCAAAGCAGAGGAGCTACGTACTGGTGCAGAACAAACAGAATTGTATGTGCCTTATCTAAAAGGAAAACGAGTAGGTATGGTGGTAAACCCAACCTCCATTATTGGAAAAGAAACAACGGTTGATAGCCTACTTGCGCTTGGTGTGAAAGTGGTTAAGATATTTGGACCCGAGCATGGTTTTAGAGGCGATGCCAGCAATGGTACTAGCGTTGATGATGAAATTGATAAAAAAACAGGCATTAAAGTGGTTTCATTATATGGAAAACACTCGGCCCCTACAGCTGCAGATTTAGCTGATATTGATGTGATGATATTCGATATTCAGGACGTTGGTGTTCGTTTTTATACTTACATAAATACTTTGCAACATGTAATGGAAGCCCGTGCCGCTAATAAAAAAG